>ENA-OWNT01000017-OWNT01000017.1-seawater-metagenome-genome-assembly--contig:-NODE-17-length-505783-cov-7.199922_pt1 | contig 505783 bp, 496 predicted proteins | sample MGYA00238136_ERZ651165 | MGnify/ENA primary metagenome ERZ651165 (study PRJEB26861, sample SAMN08777766) | seawater metagenome | isolation source: coastal seawater | place: USA: Florida | collected... | reverse complement strand
TTCTTTAAATCCTATAAATCGATTAGAGTGAAAACAGCAACACGAAGTGTTCACTTTTTGATTTACAAGGAGGGTTTATTAGGATTCTGTAAATCCTGTCATCCCGTCACTCAGATGCCTGAGGACGAAGTCCTTGGGTATTTTTTGTAGGCGAGCCAAACGAAGTTTGTGTGAAGCTTACGAATAAAAATGACCTATAGCGAAAGCATCAGGCATCTATTTGCAGCATTAGCGATGTAAAAGGATTCTTTAAATCCTATAAATCGATTAGAGTGAAAACAGCAACACGAAGTGTTCACTTTTTGATTTACAAGGAGGGTTTTTTAGGATTCTGTAAATCCTGATCTGCCTTTACCACTATCCAAGGCCACATTTTCGATTCAAAATCTTAGAAAAAAGCAATCAAATCAGGCAGAATACTCGCAATAGAGCCAAAGGTTACATATGTCAGGGTATTGGTTACATATCTTTTATAGGGCCTGCTTGAAAATGTCTTAAATTAGACCTAAGTAATTAACGTTTAACGTAAAAGACATTCATTATGAAACGAACATTCACCTTTATGATGCTGGGATTATTTTTAATTGGAGCCTTCCCTGCATTTGCGCAGCCCTTTACTCTTGATAAAGAGATTAAGCCCATTGAGCTAAAGTTAACAGATGACACCCGAAGTGGTCATGAAGGTGAAAAGGGTATAGTGTTCTTTAATCGAATAACCGATTCAACCACTTATCATTACGCTACCGGACACACCATGTTTCAGATGGTAGATGTACTGGTAACCAGTATAGATGGTAGTCCTTTAAAAGTAAGTTTGAACCAGGACATCTGGAATGATGATAAGAATGAAAAACAAACAAATTCCTCGCCCGACAATACAGTCAATTTCAAACTTAGGGCGCAAGGTAGTTTTGGGATAAAAATTGAAACCGATAAACCAAGTAATTCCCTTTACAGTATCGCTGTAATTGCCAGCCCTGAGAAAAAAGGGTATTTAGGAAGTGCATTCAGAAAGATCAAGAAGAGTGAAATGAAATCTGGAGGTGATGCTTCCCCGGAAAATTCGGGTGATGGCGAAAGCAGCAATACAATGCTATATATATTATTAGGTGTGGCCGTACTTGTCATCGCCTTCCTGGCCGGAAGACTACTTGGAAATAAAAGTAAAAAGGCAACAATTATTCTATGGCTTCTCTTCACCATGCCATTTAGCGCATATGCACAGGGTGATGGCGGTGTCTTTCTCACTATGGCACAATTCGAGGACTATAAAACAGGAGTGGAAAGCACTCACGCTAACTTATTAAGGAAGCTCGAAATACTTGAAAGTGAACGAAGTGCAGTCGATAGAACTATTGGGGATATCAACGCGAATATCACCAAGATAAGGAGTGCGTGGACCTCCGTCAAGGCATTGTACAGTTCATATACCGGATTGAGCAGCTGCCTTAGTTCTACTCCTCCTGCAGGAAGCCCCACAATTCCATCGATCTGTACAGATCTAAGTTTCGATGAAGAAGGCGAAATACTGGAAGAACAAGACGAAGAATGTGCAAGTTGCTTCATGGAGGCACGTAGAAGATTTAATCAAACCCGTTACGTGTTCGAACAACTGGCGACCATTTATAAATGTACCAAAAAATTCACCGATGCGGCTATAGCTTTTGGGGATAATACTTCAGGTGTGCACGGGGTAGCCGGAATGGCCTGGCAGGCGGAACGAATTAAAATAGAAAAATCAGTTGAAGAACTGCAGGCGGCTTATGACAATAAATACAATGAACTCATCCAGTCGTTGGCCGACGATATGATGGAACTAAATATTTGTGAAGCAAAATTTGGTGTGGAAGACTGGTACGACCGTTTCGGTTATATGTACTTTGAGTTTATGAAAGAGAAATATCAACGAAAGGATTAAGCGATGAAGTATGTATCGAAATTTTTAATCTTTGCTTGTGCAACCGTACTTCAGGTTAATTGTAAATCGGTGTCACCCACTGCAGAAGTTCCTTCCACATCACAAACGATCATTGGCTCATGGGAGGGTTGCGATGGACGTATCGTAACCTTTACGAAAGATGATGAAGGCAAGTATTTAGGTAGATATACGGCCCTGGGTAAACTTGGAACTTATCAATTCACCAAAGACGAGATAGGATATGAAGTGATGCAGAAAGGTACGGGTACCTATACTGGAAAGGTAAAATGGAAGGATACCTCCGGGTACGAATCCTGGAGAAAAGTGGAAATTACTATCGAAAATAATGTCTATTCAGATTCCGGATCGGATCGCTGTAGCAGAGAAATGAAACGAGTTAAAACAACCTCATGAACAAGGTGAAATTGAAAATTGACTGCTATAGGGATTGATCTTAATAATATTCCTGAAAAAAAAGTGACACTTAAAGTGTCACTTTTTTCAATTAATCAAATATGTCAAAACAACTATATAAACAATAAATGAGTCCCTTCCTGATCTGCTCTCGCATAAAAATCGCCTATGGTCAAGATTCCATCTAATTCATCTATAAGATCTTCTCTTTCCAAATGGAACATATCTATGGCAAGTTTACAGCCCCATAACTTACACCCTGAATCTGATAGAATCTCTAAAAATTCTCCTACAGGTGGCATATCCAGTTTCTCCATTTCCTTTTTCATCATTTTTGTGGCTAATGCTTCTACTCCCGGCAATCCGCCAAGCATAGTAGGCATGTGTAATGCCGGATTACCCACAGTGGCAACACGCAGGTGTTCCAGTTTTTTCTTTTGAATTGCCTCCAAACCAAAGAAAGTGAAAAAGATCTCAGATTCAATTCCTTCCATTCTCGCTCCATTTGCCATTACAAATGCAGCATAGGCGTTCTCGATCGTTCCTTTAGACAGTATAAAGAGCATTTTTTTAACCTTGGTATCACTCATGATATAAAATTTAAATTATAATTCGGTCCAAAGTCGTTAAATACAACTTTTAGGTTTCGGTATTCCGGCGATAAGTGTAGATACTTTTAAAGGACCTCCTGGGAAAAGACTATAAAACTCCTTTATATCTATAACTCCACTTTTTTTAATACCCCGTATAGATAAAGGTTCTTCTTTGCGGTATTTTTCGTGTAGAAAATCTATCACTTCCCAATGACGATCTGTGAGTGAAATAGAGTTTTCATCTGCAAGAGATTTCCCTATTTCCTTGTCCCATTGATTAAAATCCAGAAGATACCCTTCTTCATTTACATCTATCTCGCGTTGTGCAATTAACTTTTTCATGGTCGTATATATTTATTAATTAACTTCTTGAAACTTCTTTCCTTTTTCACTCATGGTCGCAGAAACAAAAGGAATGTGTACCCCTTTTATCAGCATATTCCAGTAGACCCATCTAAAAGCCATTTTACCCATGTGGTTGGCTCTGCTCTCCTTCAGCAGTCGTAACGGACCTACACCGGGAAATGGGAATGTTCCTTCCACCGGTTCGTGTGTATAATTAAAATCGATCAACAAGGCCTTACCGTTTCCTGTTTCGATAAAACAATTTGCATGGCCATCGAATTCTTCTTTTAGTTCCTCTCCCTTGATAAAGCGCAGAATATTATCTGTTAAGATTTCGGCCTCAAAATGAGCCACAGATCCGGCTTTAGAAGCAGGAATATTAGTGGCATCACCAATTGCGAAGATATTTTCATGGTCTAAAGTTTGAAGAGATCCTTTATTTGTGGGGATAAAATTAAGATCGTCTCCCATTCCCGAACGTTCAATCAAAGCATCCCCCATATTGGTAGGTACCGTGACCAGGAGGTCGTATTCTACTTCTTTATCTGCATAGTCGATAATCTTGTTATTCTCATAATCTACACGTTCAATATTGAAGTCGGTTACCTCCTTAATATTCTTTTCTTCCAATAAATAATGTAGTGTTTTAGTGGCTGTAGGTTTGGTAAAAGCACCTCCAAGCGGGGTCACAAAGGTAATATCTACTTTGTCGCGCATTCCTTTATGTTTGAAATACGAATCGGCTAGGAAGGCAAATTCCAGAGGAGCTACCGGACATTTAATAGGCATTTCGGTAATATGAACCACTAATTTACCACCCTCCCACTCGCGCAATTTATCTCGCAATGCCTTAGCACCTTCGTAGGTGTAGAAATCGAAGATATTCTTATACCACATTGGGCCATTCATACCTTCAATTTCATCTGGAGCTGTTTTCGACCCGGTTGCAACAATTAGTATGTCGTACTCTAATTTGTCCTTGTCTTCCAGAATAACCGTATTAGTTTCGGGTTGAATGAGTTCTATTTTCTTCTGAATATATTCGGCCCCCTTTGGAATAAATTTCTTGCCATTCTTCTTTACCTGTTTCGTGGTATAAATATCGAACGGCAGAAATAAAAACCCCGGTTGATAATAATGTGTTTTGTATTGATCAACAATTGTGATCTTCCATTCTTTCTTCGGAAGTTTTTTGATCATATGATTCGCCATCATGGTACCTGCTGTACCGGCTCCAAGAATTACTAAGTTTTTCATGCGTTAATTTTTTGTCTGCTGAAGGTTCTCCCTCAGGCTTTCTACGGAGTAAAATTAAGGGCGTTCCCATAGAATATTTATGACTTTCGTCATGATTCTAATTCCAGAGGACCATGAAGATCACGTCAATGACAATGATCATATATCTTGAAAATTCTCGGCAATAGATTTGTTACGATCACTGAATATTAATCACAACTACGCTGTAAAATTCTTTCCCTGAATAGGACAAAATTTTACGAGAGTTGTAAAATCATAAACTATGAAAAACTTCGTAAGCATACTGGTGTTCTTGTTCTCAATAGCAGTCTATTCACAGGCAGGTCACATCATGCAGGGTGTTGGCTCTGTAAACATGTCTATGGGTGGTGCGGCGACCGGGCAACCCACAGATATTTCGGGTGCCTTGCATTGGAATCCGGCTACTATTTCAACCTTCGATGAAGACATATTAAAGTTCGATATCGGACTTTTCTTCTCTTCACCCGAACTTAGTTCGACAGTTCCTGTATTCGATGATATGGGACAACCCACAGGACAATTCTTTAGTGGTGTAACAGAGGATGACCGTGGTGTTTCTCCTATGCCGGCCCTGGCCATGGTTTGGGGTGCAAACGATAGTAAGCATACCTTTGGGGCATCTGCATTTGGTATTAGTGGATTTGGAGTGACCTTTCCAGAAAACGCTTTAAACCCTATTAACGCACCTCAAAGTATGGGCGGTTTTGGAAGAATCGAATCAGACTATATTCTATTACAGATCGGGTTCGCCTGGGCCTATGAGATCTCGGAACAGTTATCCATAGGTATTCAACCAACATTCGATTACGCTACTCTGGAACTAATGCCAAATCCAACAGCTAACCCTACTCTTGCAGGTTATCCTTCCACAGATAAGGCCACTGCATTAGGATTTGGTGCACAAATAGGTCTTTATTACGACACTGGTGTAGGATTTAAATTTGGAACATCCTATAAAACCACTCAGTATTTCGGCGATTTCGAGTTCGATAATACCTATTTAAATGGCGCCACCGCCACTAATAAATTCAATATGGATTATCCTGCCATCTGGTCGTTCGGTGCTGGTTTTTCTGAAGGTGATTTCGACATCGCCCTAGATTACAGATTAGTTGATTACGAAAACACAGATGGCTTTTCGGAAACGGGATGGACACCCACCGCTTCTGTTGCGGGATTTGGATGGAAGAATATAAGTATAATTTCGGCGGGGATTCAATATAAAGGAGTTGAAAAACTTCCATTACGTCTTGGATATACTTACAGTTCCAACCCAATCGAGAGTGATGTGGCATTCTTCAATATCCCGGCAACAGCCATAATAGAGAATGCATTTCAGTTTGGTCTCAGTTACGAGGTCAGCGATGCTGTAAGGCTTGATGGTGTATACCATTACGGTTCGAGCGCCGGAGACACATCAGGACAATTGCTTAATCCGCTGTTCGTGGCTAATTATCCACCTTACGGTGCGATTCCCGGTAGCGAGGTGTCTTATGATATGACCACCTCCATGGTGATGGTAGGTGTGAGTTATACTTTTAAGACGACGGAGAAAGAGACTGAGTAATTAGAAAATATTTTAACAATTCGATAAATTGTAAAATTCAATTCACTCCAATTAAAAACCAGACATTTAATTGTCTGGTTTTTAACATTATTGCAATCAGAACTTCCTATTTCGATTTAACCGATTTGTTTGTCGTTTTGCATCCAAATTGTGCTTTTATTGATATAAAACCGTTTTCCCTTAAGTTTCTTATAAAAAATCGTAAGTATAAAAATCAAAACAATAGTCACAATTCTAAATACATTCGCGTAGGTGTTACCTAATGCGTTATCACTCACGGCAAATAATAACCATGAAAGGTTCATAAAGAAATGCAGGCCAATAGGTACCCAAATATTAAATTTCCATTCAACATAAACCCATGCGAAAATAATAGCACCGATAAAAGTGGTCAAGAAGATACCAACTAAAGTTGCCACATCCTGACTTTGGTATAAATGTATAGTTGCAAACAACAATGCACCGGCAATGATTGATGGGATAAATCCGAGGCGTGTAAATTTAAATGGTAAGCCAAAAAGATATGCACGGAAGTAGAGCTCTTCAAAAAATGCAGCTGCAATACACGAAATTATAAACTCATTTAAGCTGATCGTTTCATTAACAGAGAAAAAAACGCAAAGCCAATAAACATTGGTGCCGTGCAGAGAAATGAAAAAGTAAAGCCTTCAATAATTGATCGACTTAAACCTAGGTTTATAAAAATATTCTTCCGTTTACCAACAATCGAGGCTCCAATAATTAATGGAATTCCGAAAAGCAAATAACTAAGGTTGTGACTTATTCCTTTGTTATTGATAAAGGAATCGATAAATGTTCTCACCCTATTAAAATACAGATCATCAAAATAGAAATAGAGCACAAAGAATAAAAGTATAACAAGGAGATTTTTATATTTTATCATAGTACTTATAATTTTATTATGAGTTAAATCCTTTAAAAGGATCTCCCATTTTTTCTCAAATAAATTGCCCGTCGGCAACTTGAAAAGTTTCAAATTTATTGGATGAACTTCCACATAGAATTGCAAACGGGCGATAAAGAAAAAGCAAGTTTTCTAGTAGTCGATACCAGCGCAAATAAACAATCTTAATAAGTAGATTATTAGTTTTTAATTTTTGGGTTTAATTAAAACCGGGTGGGATAGTTTCGCCAAACAAAACGCTGCAATTGCCATGACCAGATCTCTTACCGCAACATCCAGATGGATCCCACTAAAAATAAGAAGTAAAGCGATGAGGATAAGCCATGCCATAACAACTATTGCTCCGATCGCTGGACGAGTTAACACCAATGCTCCGGCAACTATTTCTATAAGCCCCACAACCATCATTACTGCCGAAACATCCATCGGCAATGCATCGGCCATACCTGGAGAAATGTAAATTGTCCAGTTGGTTAAAATGTTGGTAAACTTATCCAATCCGGCCACTATAGGCACTATACCAAATGTATAGTATAATAACTTTTTTACAAATAAAGTGTTTGATTCCATTCTTATAAATTTTGGTTACCACTTTTGGATGCATAAAGTGATTTTCGGTTACATAAAATTCCAGATTGCCAGAGAATTAAATTGAACATAAAAGGAAAAAAATTGCCTTCATTTTATTTAAAATGAAGGCATATTAAATAGCGGACTAAGTATGTTTATTTTGCGAATGGAATAGCGGTGAATAAGTATTTAACTAGATCTTAGGATATCTCTTATTGAGGTATTCCATCACATTGGCAACGATCCTGTCACATTTTGAATCCCCAAATTCAAATATGTTCTTAAATCCAGTGAGATTTAATAAAGAATCCTTGAGCATCGTTCGTGCTCTGTGCAATCTTACTTTCACATTGCTTTTTGTGAGATCCAAACAGCTTGATATTTCGGAAATACCTAACCCTTCAACTTCTTTGAGCATATATACTATTTTATATTTCTCTGGGAGTTCGTCTATGGCTTTTTCCATAAAATTGGAATATTCTATATGCATTGTCTTAAGTTCAGGGTTCATAATGGTGCGATCTTCAATTTGAAGTATTGTATCTTCTTGATGCAAAGAGATAGCCTGATATTTTGATTTTCTTTTTTTCTGCAACGCTTCATTTATACCAATTCTAACTAGCCATGTCGAAAATCTGGCGTCATGCTTAAATTGGTACAACTTTTCGAAGGCTTTTATATAGGTGTCCTGCATTATGTCCTCTACATCATTCTCTACATCCACATAACTCCTAATAGTTCTGTATAACAACTGGTTATATTTACGCATAAGTAATTCAAACAAGTCGATTTCTCCATTTAGTACATGTTGAATAATAAGGGTCTCATTTAACGCTGTATTAGTTGATTTGCTAGCATTCATATCGATATTATTTATCATTAGATGCACAATTTTCATTGAGGTTACAAAATCTGTAACCTTTCCTAGTAAACTACATCTAAAAGTGTGATGCCCGTTCCCAAGGGGCTTCGACAATTTCTTTTAATTATTAATAAGCTAAGGTTTTGAATTATTTAACGACAGTCCTTGAAAAAAAATGGTTAACGCACGATGTGTTTCAGTTATCCATAAGAAAACCAGATTCCTTCAATTATACCCTAGGTCAAGCAGTGGAAATTTCCCTACATAAAGATAAGGATATTTTAAAGGCTCCATTTACAATTACCAGTAATAACAAAAAAGACAGTGATCTACAGTTCATAATTAAAGTCTACGCCGCGCATCATGGCGTCACTTCGCAACTGGCTCAGTTAAACACAAATGATGATCTATTGATCTCTGAAGCCTGGAGTTCCTTTAACTATCGCGGGCCGGGTGTCTTTATTGCTGCCGGATCTGGAATTACACCATTTGTACCCGCCTTAAGATTGCTTAAGGAGCAAAATAAAATAGAAGGTCATAAATTAATATTTGCCAATAAAAAGGCGAAAGATATAATTCTATTTGAAGAGCTCAACGAGATCATTGGACCACAGTTTTACAATGTCTTAAGCCGCGATCAATTAAGTGGGCACTCGAAAGGATATGTGAATAGTGCCTACTTGAACAAAATAATTAGCGATACGCAGCAACACTTTTATCTATGTGGCCCTGAAAATTTTCTCAAATCCGTATCAAACGACTTGAAAGCATTAAATGTTACAGAAAATTTTATTCAAATAGTAAATTAAAATTTATGCCTACCAATAAAAATAATTCTTCACATAATGGGGTCTATAATTCCAATACCTCTCAAGTAATAGACCCGTGTGTGTTAGATCATGATAAGCAAAAAGTAATAGCCTTTCATTTTGCAAAAATAATGGATTCGTTAGGGTTAGACCGAACCGATCCAAGTTTGCAAGAAACTCCAAATCGCGTTGCTAAGATGTACGTGAATGAAGTATTTAGAGGCCTAAACGAAAATAATTTTCCGAAAATAACTTTGTTCGAGAATACGAGTGGATACAACGAGATGATCCTGGTGGACCGAATCGCCCTGTATTCGTACTGTGAGCATCATTTCGTGCCATTTTTTGGTGAGGCCACTATAGCCTATATCCCCAATGATCACGTTATCGGGTTATCCAAAATAAATCGCATCGTACAATTTATCTCGAGTAAACCACAAATACAGGAGAAACTCACAACCGAAATAGGCCAAAAGCTCAACGAGATCCTTCAAACCCAAGACGTAGCTGTTTTCATAAAAGCCCATCATTTGTGCGTGGCGTCACGCGGCGTGGAAGATAACAGAAGTGTTACAAGAACAAGCTTTTTTAGTGGAAAGTTCCAAAAAGAGAAGATGAAAACGAAGTTCTTCGATTCCATGGATAAATTCTGAAAATTTTGTAACCCCCGAACCTGGATTGCATCAAAAGACAAAACAATTTAAAATCATAAATCATGAAATTGAAAAGAAATATTAAGCTACTATTCCTTTGTTTACTCCTACTTTCTGTATCTGGCATTACTATCGCCCAAAATGGACCCAAATTGATCGATACCGAAGTAGCCTCGGTGGCAGTCGTAGCCAACCAGATCGATATAGATTACGCTAAAATTGCGATAAAGCGTTCTAAAAACAAGGATATCACCGAATTTGCTACAAGAATGATCGAGGATCATAACGCTGTGATCTCACAAGCCGTTGCTCTGGTCGAAAAACTTGGCGTAAACCCTAAGGACAATGCGGTAAGTCAATCTTTGTTGGATCAGGCGGAGACTAAGCTAAAAATACTTAGAACCGTAAAGAAAAAAGATTTTGATAAAACGTACATAGATAACGAAGTTGAATATCATCGGGCGGTTATTGATGCTGTAAAAGGATTGTTAATACCCGAAACCGAAAATGAAGAATTAAAGGCCCTACTGGAAGCTGTTTTACCTGCCCTGGAAGCACATTTAAATCACGCAAAAATGGTTCAAAGTAAAATTTAGAACAATGAAAACCCATAAACAATCCATTTCGAAATACATCTTTGCTCTCGCTATTCTTATTTGTGTTCTCGTACTCCTTATGAGTTTTAAATCAACGACAAATACCGGTTATTCAAACGATGAGCCTGTTACTCATACAGTCACAATTTTCAAGATGAAGTTTAGTCCGGCGAACCTTACTGTTAAAAAGGGCGATAAAGTTGTTTGGATCAACAAGGATTTTTTTCCACATGACGTAACCGAAGAATCTGCCGAAAAATGGACATCAAAACCTTTTAACCAAGGAGAAAAATGGTCGAAAGTTATCAACGAAGACATAAAATACTTTTGCAAACTCCATAAGGTAATGAAAGGTACAATCACAATAGGCAAATAACTAATTTCAAATCTCTTACAATGAAACAAAATAGAATATCCAGTTTACTTTCATTAATAGTCTTAGCTATACTCACAGCGAGTTGTTACAATGATGATGTAGAAATACGAACAATAACCGAAGTTGTGACCGAAACAGACACCTTACACCTTGATCCTGTTTTAGTATCACAGGGAAAGGAAGTTTTTAGACATGATACTTTTGGCGACGAAGTTTTTTGGACCGATGTTCTGCATATTGACAAAGCAATTTTGGGTCAGGCAAATGGTGGATATGGAAGCGGTGTAAGCCCCGAAACTGCACTAGCCGTTGGGCTTAAAGTGGATGCCGAGGCAATTCCGGAAGAAGTTGCGGCTGCAATTTTGGCTGGGGAGGTAGATTTAACCGATCCGGCAACCACGATCGAACTTTTAAGACTTAATTCGGTTGTAGGTGTTAAAGGAACATTCAACAATGCCGGCGACATGACCGCAGTAGGGATTACGTGTGCCCTATGCCATTCTACCGTCGATGATTCTTTTGCCCCTGGAATTGGAAAACGCCTTGATGGTTATCCTAACCGCGATCTAAACGTAGGAGTAATAATCTCATTAACAGACAATGCACAATTTCTGGCAGACCTATTACACGTGGACGTGCCAACCGTAAATGCCGTTCTCAACGGATGGGGACCCGGTAAATTTAATGCAGGTTTAACCATTGATGGTAAGGCATTAAAACCTGATGGTTCTTTTGCCGCAAATCTAATACCTGCTGCTTACGGTTTACAGGGTGTAAATTTAGCAACCTATACGGGATGGGGGGATATGGTATACTGGAATGCCTTCGTTGCAAACCTCGAAATGCACGGACTAGGTAACTTTACAGACCATCGTTTAAATGATGCCAGTAAATTTCCTATCGCCGCAGAAAATAACTTCGGAAATGTGCAAAATAGTCCGGATTTAATCACACCAAAATTACCCGCATTGCAAGCGTATCAACTGTCATTGAATGCACCAACACCTCCTCAGGGAAGTTTCAATCCGGAAGCAGCGAATAGAGGACAGGTATTGTTTAATGGGGTTGCACAATGTGCTACATGCCATGTAGGACCAACTTTCACAGATTCTGGCTTCAATCTGCACGCTCCGGATGAAATTGGTATTGACGACTTCGAAGCCGAAAGATCTCCAACCGGACTTTACAGAACTACACCATTAAGAGGCCTATTTGCCCGATCTAAAGGAGGTTTTTATCACGATGGTCGTTTTGCAACCTTATTTGATGTTATCGAACATTATGACAGTCATTTTGGTTTACAATTGTCCTCCACAGATAAAAATGACCTTGTAGAATATTTAAAATCCATTTAATAGTGGTTGTATTTAGATTAGTGAATTAGTTAGTTGATTATGCGATTGAAAAGTCCCGGGAACGCACAAAAAGGAATGTTGTTCTCGGGCTTTTTTATTTATAAAAACCTTTCCTATACGCAATAAAAATGAATTTCATCCTGAGAATATCAAGTAAACTCTTCATGTTTTTACAATCATTATGGTTAATGGTAACGTTGTTCATTTTAATGGCTGCGGCAATGGGTGTAGCAACCTTTATAGAGCATGATTCCGGTTCTAATACCGCAAGAATCCTGGTTTACAACAGTTGGTGGTTCGAAGGTCTTATGGTACTTTTTGTTGTAAATTTTTTCAGTAATATAAAACGTTACGCCCTTACATATAGAACAAAATTGCCGGTTCTATTGGTGCATTTATCATTGGTATTAATCATCATCGGGGCATTTATTTCACGATACTATGGGTTTGAAGGACTTATGTCTATACGCGAAGGGCAAAGGACCCGTGAAATGCTTATCGATAAAGCACATTTAAATGTTACTATCGAAAAACCTGTTGGCGATAAATTAATAAAACAATCCCTTTCCAAACCTCTACTCCTATCACAACAAACACCGATACATAATAGTTTCTCAATAGAAACTCACGTTGACAATCAAAGGATCGAAATTGAATATTTAAAATTTATTGAAAACGCCAATAATGTGCTACTGAATGATGAAATGGGAGAAAACTACCTGAAGATAGTAAGTGTAATAAATGGTAAAAAACAAGATATATACATTAAAGAAGGTGAGGTTGTTGCCGTGCAAAATGGAAAATTCGCCCTGAACAGACCTACCAAGGATGCGGTGAACTTCTTGATTAGAAATGAGTCGTTATTCCTTCTTTCTCCGTTTAACGGATCTGTATTGAACATGGCGAGTCAGGAAAGCCATGCCGTGACCAAAGATAGAATCACGCCACTTGCATTAAAAGCTCTGTACACAATCAATGAAATGCAATTTGTTGTTCCGGAGGAATTAAAAAAAGGGACTTTAACTATTGAAAGTAATAATGTGTCGGGAAATACAACAGATGATGCCTTACAACTAAAAATAAAAATTGCTACTCATGAAAAAGTGATCACCGTATTTGGAAATAAACAAAAAATTGGCGTACCGATCACAGAACTTGTTGGAGGATATAAGTTTACAATATCATATGGTGGTATTCCACATAGTCTTCCGTTTAATATTGAACTACAAAAATTTAAAGCCGACAAATATCCCGGTACTACCAATAGCTATGCGGGTTTTAGGAGTGATGTCCAGGTTTCGGATCCGGAGAATATCTTCGAGGCAGCTATTTTTATGAATCACGTGCTGGACTATAAAGGCTATCGATTTTTTCAAGCTTCATTCCATCCGGACGAACAAGGAACCATATTAGCCGTAAATCATGACAGAGTTGGTACATGGGTAACATATATAGGCTACTTTTCTTTATTCCTGGGATTACTAATGATCCTCTTTAGCAAACACACCAGATTCGGTATAATTACTAATCAGCTTAGAAAATTGGAGCAGAAATCAAGCAAGAAATTTGTGATATGTCTATTTCTTTTTAGCCTGGGATATGGACATGCCCAAAAAGATTCTCTACCACATAAAGAAGTACAACAGAAACTAGACTCCATTGTATTAAAGCACCGAGTACCGGAACAATTGGCCATGAAATTCGGGAGCTTGGTTATTCAGGATATAGATGGACGTATGATGCCCATCAACACATTTTCTTCAGAGATTCTGCGGAAGATCAGTAAACAGGACCATTATTTAGATCTAAATTCCGATCAAGTTTTAATCTCGATGATCCAGTTTCCGGAATTATGGTATAATATACCCTTAATCTATGTGAAACAGGATAATGATAGTCTTAGAAGTGTCTTAGGCGTAAAAGGAATCGACAAACATATTTCCCTGTCAAATTTTTTTAAAGAGGATGGTTCCTACAAATTAAGCAAATTTGTGAATACCGCATATATGTCGGCCGTTCCCAATCAATTCGAAAAGGATTTTATAGAAGTAGACCAGAGGGTAAATTTATTTTATAACAATTTAAGTGGAACAGTCTTAAAACTATTTCCGGTGCCAAACGACCCAAATAACAAATGGATTGCACCCACCGACTTACAACAGCATCTACTTCCATCAAAGGACTCCTTATTTATTTCGCAAATAATTCCACTATATGCCTCAAGTCTGAACGAAATACAAAACCAACATAATTATGATGAGTCAAATTTTCTTCTAAATACTATCGAGAAGTATCAATTAAAATATGGCGCCGGGGTAAGACCAAGTGACAGCCAGATCAAAGCCGAAATCGCATATAACAAATACGATATTTTTAAAAAGCTCTTTTCCTGGTATTTATATGCGGGGGTTCTCATGCTAATAAGCGCCTTACTGTTTATGTTCCAAAAAAATAAAATACTTTCTACTTTGGTATTCATATCAAAGGCACTCATTTATGTCTGCTTTTTTTTGCATTCATTAGGACTGGTTATGCGTTGGTATGTATCGGGTCATGCACCATGGAGTGACGCTTACGAATCCATAATCTATATTAGTTGGGCAACTATGCTCTTTGGGCTAATTTTGGGACGAAAATCCAAATTAACCCTTGCCGTGACATCCTTTGTTGTCTCGATGATATTGATGGTTGCTCACTGGAATTGGTTAGACCCCTCCATTGCTAATTTACAACCGGTGTTGAATTCGTATTGGTTGATGATTCATGTTGCAATTATAGTGGCTAGTTATGGGCCATTCGCCATAGGGATGATTTTGGGGTTTTTAAGCTTAGTGCTCATGACATTCCTCCACAAAAACAATCATGAAATTTTAAAGCTGAATATTAAAAAATTATTATTGATTAACGAATCTGCCCTAACAATAGGTTTGGTATTATTGACCATAGGGAACTTCCTGGGAGCGATGTGGGCAAATGAAAGTTGGGGACGATACTGGGCCTGGGATCCCAAAGAAACCTGGGCCCTAATAAGCATACTGCTGTATGCACTCATTATACATTTAAGGCTTCTGCCAAAATTAAAAAGCAAATGGCTATTTGCTACAGTAAGCGTAATTGCCTTTTACAGTATCCTGATGACTTATTTTGGTGTGAATTTTTACTTGTCCGGACTTCATTCTTATGCTAAAGGGGATAATATTGTCACGCCCGGGTTTGTATATTATTCATTAGCAATAATTATAGTTGTAGCAATACTAGCATATAGAAAACAACTTAAATATAAACTTTAAATATCGAGATGTGCTTTGATTCTTTTCAATAAAAGTAACAATAAGTCTATTTCCTCCTTATGAGTTCTAAAGGATAAAATCGCAGCACGCAATGTTAACTTATTGTCTAAAATGGTGGAGGAAATAAATATTCTACCATCATTTTTTATGTAATCTAAAACGAACTTATTTAATACATCACTTTCATGACCTTTAATCTCCAGTCTGAAAACTACAACGCTTAAATCCGGCTCACATAATACTTTATATCCAATGGAAATAAGTTGTTGATACAGATAATATGCTAAATATAACTTTTCATCCAGGTAATCTCCGAATACCTGCTCCCCGTATAATTTAAGTGGTAGCCACATCCGAAGCCCTCTGAAGTGTTTACTTAATTCTGGCGAAAGATCGGCAGGTGACAATTGTGATTCTGTCATCGCATCACGCATATAATTGGCCTTATAAGTATGTGCAGCCATGAGATGCTGCACATTTTTTACCAATACCGTCCCCAAACCATAAGGCATGAACAAACCTTTATGAGGGTCCAGTATCACCGAATCTGCCAATTCTATTCCCTCAAGCTTGTCCTGGCCCAATGCAGTTAACATAAAGTATCCACCATAAGCAGCATCTACATGAAACCACAGATCAAATTCTTGGGAGATCCTACCTAATTCCGATAAAGGATCTACAGCACCCACATCCGTCGAACCTGCATTTGCTATAAGTAAAAAAGGAATTAGCCCATCTTCGATATCTTGTTTTATCTGCAGTTTTAACAGATCCAGGGAAATTTTAAATTGTGTATCCAGGGAAATTTCTCTAACGATACTTGCCTCAAGCCCAATAACCTTCAGCGCCTTTTGAATGCTGTGATGGGTCTGTGAAGAACAATAGATCACGCTTTTACCTACGATTGTGCTATCCACACCTTTATGATGTTTAGCAGTATGAAGCGCGATAAGATTGGCCATGCTCCCTCCGGAGGTTAAATTGCCACCATAACCGATCTTATAACCAATTAATTTAGCTGTCCAGTCTATTAAAGTATCTTCCATCCTAACAGCACCGGGTGAAGCATAAAAAATCCCGGCATATCTGTTGGTGATAGCTGCCAGATAATCACCAAGAGCAGAACTATAAATTCCTCCTCCCGGAATATAGCCCAAATGACCACCGGATGCAGGGTTCAATCCCGTATTGAGGACACGTTCCTGGTAAAAGTCAAGAATTTGGTCAATAGAGGCTTTATTCTCATCAATTCTGAAGAACAAATCATCCTCATGATCCTTGTGTGAGTTATTATGAAATGCCTTTTGACTATTTAAGGTAAGTAGAAATTGTTCGGAAAAATTATTGATTTTTTCATAAAGCAACTGTCGATCATGAGCTGTTTCTTCAAGTTCATACACATTGCTTAAATTAATTGATTCTCCGTCTGTCATTTGTAAATTAGTATTTTAATGAAGGTGATCAAACCTGATATCCAGTTTGTATGTAATCTTTTTTCACACCTAGGTTAATTAAAAATGATTTGATATCAATTTCGAAGTGCATGGGACCACAGATATAAAATTTTTGATCCGAATTTTGAATTATCTCCGCCAAATATTCCTGGTTCACTTTTCCAAAATAAAAACTCTTGTAATTGGTTCTACTTAGAAAAATCAATAATTTGGAATGGAATAATTGTTTCAATTTTTTATAAAACAATATATCATCCTTCGTTTTATTGGCGTAGATAAGACTATGGTGCTTTTTTATATCAATTCCTTTATCTTCCATCTCCTTAAATATCGGCAAAAAGGGCGTAATACCAGTCCCGGCGGCAATAAAAGTCCCGCACCCATTATATGTATACACATCCCATGCGTTGGATAGTTGGATTGTATCGTTAGGCACTAATTGAGCTATACCCTTGGAAAGTCCATTTTTTCTTGGATAAACTTTAATGATAAATTCCAGGTAGTCGTCATCTGGCACATTTGATATGGTAAAAGAAGACACCGATAATTCATAACCGGGTTTATCAATACTCATATCAACTGCTTGCCCAATTTTGAAAATGTATTTATATGGTTTTGTAATTCGCAATAAAATTACGTCGTGATTGATGTTTTGGATATTTATAATTTTCGATTTATAAGGAAAAATAAAACCCATACAGCTACTATTATTTGTATAGATTTGGATGCATATTTTGATCGACAGTTACAAATTATAAGTAATCGTAAATGCAATTATAGTGATCATATTATTTATCTGTTCACTAAATATGTTGCTCAATGAAAGTCGGGGAAGCTTTGCTTCACCTCCCTGTGTCACCCTGAACTTGATTCAGGGTCTATTTCATTCCCAGGATTACACTCGTACCTCGCGTGATCCTGATTGGGGGAATGTTGCTCAATGAAAGTCGGGGAAGCTTCGCTTCCCTTACTTTTTTATTCCCACAGCGGCCGTGAAGCCAGCTTCAGCCTTGTGGAAATAAAAAAGTCGGACACTTTCTGTGTCCGACTTTCATTGGTCGGGGTGGCAGGATTCGAACCTGCGACCTCCTGCTCCCAAAGCAGGCGCGATAACCGGGCTACGCTACACCCCGAATTGGTTATCAATAATTCTTTATTTCAATCTCTTGTCGATATTACCGGTTTAACCGTAGTAATACCCAGAACGTTTTTCACTGTAAAGTATATAAACAATCATACTCTTTCACTTGGGGTGGTCACGCCATAGGCGTGACGCGATAACCGGGCGGAGTCTATCCTGAGCTTGACTCAGGGCTACACCCCGAATTGGTTATCAGTAATTCATTTCGCACTACGCTATGCGATCTATGAATTAATACCTAGTGTGAAACTAAAAACCCTTCGCTACAATTGTTTTGAAGGGCTATTGCGGAGAGACCGGGATTCGAACCCGGGCAACGGTTGCCCGTTGACAGATTAGCAATCTGCTCCATTACCACTCTGGCACCTCTCCAATTTTTAAAGAACTTAACCTGATTTATCGGTTTTTTTAATGGAATTAATCTTCCGTATACAGGCGGGTGCAAATGTAACTTTTCAATTACTTTCTCGCAAACAAAAAATTAATTTTTAGTGCTGTATTATTCGATGCAACCCAGGTTGTTTATAAAATATTCCTGTGGATAAATTGGAACTTCAATAGCCGGGTTACTTAAAACCCTCTTAAATTCGATATCGAAATTGGTATTCATGCTGGTAATACGCATCGACTTCAACGCCGATTCCATTAATTTAACCATACTTTCTTCATTCATGAAAAATGCAGCTTCCGAAGTACTGTTATCTAATTGGTTTTCATGATCTGTTTGTCTTCCACAATTAACTTCATCCAAATAAGGTAAGGAAACATAACTACCATCTTCAAGTAAGAACGTAATCCTACTTTTCTTATCGAAGCACATGATAGGAGGCATTTCCAAGGCATTAAGAGATATCTGCATTACAAGACTGGATAGATCGCCTTCCCTCATCAATGAAAAATAAATAAAAACACTCTGTGTTCTCGACAACTCGTATTCCACCAATTGTTCGGTAGTTAGCTTAAAATTTTCTTCTTCGGTATCGACATTGATCTTATATGAACATTCATCCTGAGCAAAACTCAACGTAGTAAAGCCAAGAGCAAGCAGGAAAGTGCATAGATTCTTCATAAGTGAATTTTTTCGCAAATTAACATCATTTTTTTGTCATTTTGACCCGTGGTGAAAAATACATATCGCTCTCCACCGTCTTTTATTTTCCATCTTTTTTTTATTTCTGAAACACTTTCCGGAAAATTACGAATCGCGACATTGGCTTTATCAAAAGTAATGCCAGCACGCATGTGTTTTTTAGTATACGGAATCCTCTCCAAAACTTTAAATCGCCTCCCCGGAAACTCTATCAACTCATCGGAACTGAACAAATGCGTATGCTTATGCAATTTTTCAATACCAAAGTTCTCCGAGATCACCGAAAATCCGCCACTTTTCATGATAGCTGCATTCGGTTCATATAGAAAACTTTTCACGTCTCCATATTTACCAGAACCTGAATCGCCATACTGAAAAGTAAATTGCTGAACTTCCGACCCTATAAAATTTACTGTTAATATTTTAGGAGAGTTGGCACCTGGTGATTCCACCACCCATAATAATTCCTTTACTTCATTTTCCACCGCAACAACATGGATCTCACTCACGAATTTCAATGCTTTTTTCCCGATTGAAATATCCAGCATAGGGGATGTCTTTACCAATATCCTATTTGTATTTCTAAGTAAACTATCAAGGTGTATCGGAATATTGGGAAGGCAATCTTCCAATAAGAAGACTTTCTTTTTATCTTGATCTCTCCTTGAAGGATCTACATAAATTAGATCGTATTTTTTGTTCACTACAGCTTGTAACCCGTCTATAGTATAAAAACTGATGTTATTACTTCCCAGGATCTTAAAATTGTGCTGCGCAATCTCTGAAAGATTTTCGTTTATCTCGAAATGATCCACTGTGTTGAAACTTTTTGAAAAATAAAAAGTATCCACACCAAATCCGGCGGTGATATCCGCCATGCTTTTCCCTCCAAATAATTTTGCTTTGTATTTTGCTGTAACTTCTGAAGAGGTCTGTTCCAAGTTCACCCTGGCAGGATAGTAAATCCCTTTGGTATCTGCCCAGGTTGGAATTTTAACTTTAGCGGTTCTATGTCCTGTGATCTGTTCGAGCAACTCCTGTACGGAGATGTTATTGAAAGGGCTCCCCGAAAAAGCCAACCTTGTGGTGTCGCCATCAAAATTTCTAATAAAGTTTTGCACTTCAGGATCTAAAATTGCACTATTCAAGGCTATCGATTTAAGTTACAAAGATACTATTTCGAAGCAGTAAGATGATATAGTGCCACAGCGGCGGCCTGGGCAACATTGATGCTGCTGTTCTCACCAAAAAGTTCTATATGATAGGATTTATCTGTAAGCTTTAAAATGGCTTCTGAAACACCATGAGCTTCATTTCCAAGCACTATCGCAAGTTTATCGGTGCCCTTCCATCGTAGATCTTGCAGTGGTTTGCTGTTATTGGTTATCTCCAGGGCAGAAATAATAAAACCTTTTGTTCTGAGGTTATTAATAGTCTCCTCGAGATCGTGACTCTGTGAATGATTTACTTTTTTATGAGTATCTCGAGCAGTCTTTTTTAATCGTCCCGAATCGAATTCAATTTCGGCATTTCCAAACACAATCTCCCTCACCCCGAATGCTTCAGCAATCCGAAAAAGGGATCCAATATTCGCAGGACCTTTAACCCCATCACAGATCAATATGATTGGGAAATCGCGTTTTACAAATGGAGTGGATGAATGCGTGAGTTGCAAAACAAGTTAGTTTTCGAAAGCATATTTCACAATATTAGCTCCCATTCGCAGGGCTTTCAGTCTCACTTCCTCCGGATCATTATGGATTTCTGGATTCTCCCAACCATCTCCCAGATCACTTTCGAAGGTATATAGCAGGATCAACCTTCCTTCATGAGTGATGCCAAAGGCTTGTGGTCTGCCGCTATCATGTTCATGGATCTTAGGTAATCCTTCAGGAAACGTATAGTTATAGGTGAAAATTGGATGATCCCCAGGCAATTCCTTCAATTCTTTGTCAGGAAATATTTTCACCAGTTCCTTTCTCAAATACTCATCCATCCCGTAATTATCATCAATATGTAAAAAGCCGCCACTCAATAAATAGTTTCGCAAATTAAGAGCTTCTTCATTTGTGAAAAATACGTTGCCATGGCCTGTCATGTGCACGAAGGGAAAATTGAAGATATCTATACTGCCAGGTGCCACAGTCTCTGTGCTCATACTTATGGCAGTATCAATCTGCTCATTACAGAATTTTGCCAGGTTAGGTAGGGCAGTGGGATTACTATACCAGTCGCCACCTCCACCGTACTTTAATACAGCTATCTGCTGAGCGTATAACTGGCTGGCACTAATTAGAAAGAGAATGAATATTAATTTAATCCGCATTCATCAAATTTACAGCTTTCAATCCTCACAAATAATAATACAGTCTTAAATTTTCTTGAACATTCGTCCAAAAACGGTTCCCATAAATCGTTCCCAATCAGATTTGGTGTTGGCCGACGGTTTTTCCAGGATTTTGTCCGAATTTTCTTCGGAATCGGGTGGTACGCTCAAGTCACCCTTTACAGGTTTAGTTGCTTTTGCATTCATAGCTAAGATGTTAGGTTTAGTGAAGGGGAGGTAATACAAGCGAATAGTAGCCTAAAAGTACATTAATTTAAGATAGAATCGAAAGAGAATTGGTGAAATTTCTATCTCAAGACATACAACTTACATCTAGCAAGTTCAGGTGGAGGTTTGGTTAATGAATGCAACACTATGACATGCAACCAGAGCTGCTGTTTCGGTTCTTAATCTACTGGTTCCAAGGTGTATTTCGGTGTATCCAAGCGCTATGGCCTGTTCTATTTCGTTTGGTGAGAAATCGCCTTCCGGACCTATTAAAATCGTAATTGGTTCATGGGGTACGACAACATTCTTTAATGATCTTTTTTCCGAATTTTCACAATGAGCTATACAATGAATTCCAATTTTGGGACCGGCATCCAAAAACTCCTTTAGTGTGATAGCAGGATTAAGAGTAGGCAGCCAGGCTTTCAGGGATTGTTTCATCGCACTTTGAAGGATTCGTTCGTAACGGTCTGCTTTGATCACTTTTCGCTCGCTGTGATCGCAAATGATTGGTGTTATCTCACTTACTCCTATTTCTGTAGCTTTCTCCAAAAACCACTCGTAACGATCGTTTAATTTGGTAGGGGCTACGGCGAGATGCAAATGATAGGGTAGTGGGGCTATCTTTTCAGAAGAAATAATTTCGGCGACTGCCTTTTTTGGGTCAACCAAGGTTAGCGCCGCTTCAACCACTAAACCTCGTCCATTGGTTACATTTAATGTATCGCCGGCCTTAAAGCGTAGTACTTTGAAAATATGCCTACTTTCATCCTTATCGAAAATGATCGATGAGGATGTATCGGAAAGGTTTGCATTATAAAATAATTGCATCAGGGTTCGGTTTTCGATTTAGCATGGGCGATCCCATACTCTGTCCAAAATTGCAGTTTTTCTTCCGTGTCGAACCCTTTTTCAGAAACAAAAATAAACTCCTTTAATGGCTTCCCCGTAAAATCCATGGGCGATACATACGGCATCTTTAATACCTTATCCATATATTCAGAAAGCACACGGACCATTAATCGCTGTTTGGTTTCTCCCACGCACATCTTGCCTTTATATAAAAAGCAAGAGCCGCCAAACATCCTTTTTTCGGTGATATGGTCACTCCAGGGGTTTAAACTTACCCGTATCCTCTGCACTATATCTCTGCTAGTTTCGTCCATTAAAATTTCATTCGCGCCTGGGATACTATATCCGGTGAAGAGAACATTTGCTGTTTGTATTTCAATTCACCTACCATAGCGATCATAGCCGCATTATCGGTACAATATTCAAATTTAGGGATATAGGTCTTCCATCCATAAGATTTTTCGGCATCATTTAAAGCTTTTCGTATCCCACTGTTAGCCGAGACTCCTCCACCTATGGCAATCTCTTTTATTCCTGTTTTCTTTACTGCATTTTTTAATTTATCCATTAGATAGTCCACGATAGTAGCCTGTATACTTGCACAAATATCATTTCGGTTCTTTTCTATAAACTCTGGATCAGTACCGGTTTCCCTTTCGATAAAATATAAAACTGCAGTTTTCAAACCACTAAAACTGAATTCCAGAGGGCCTACCTTGGGCTTAGGAAATGGGAAGCGATCCGGATTACCAAGTTGAGCGTATTTGTCTATTAGAGGTCCGCCGGGATATGGCAGGCCGAGAATCTTAGCAGATTTATCGAAAGCCTCTCCTACGGCATCGTCTAATGTCTCGCCTATGATCTCCATCTCAAAATAGTCTGTAACTTTTACCAATTGCGTATGACCACCGCTAATGGTCAACGCCAGAAATGGGAAATTGGGTGCAGCTTGTTCTTCTGTTTTAATAAAATGCGCCAAAATGTGAGCTTGCATGTGGTTTACACCTATGAGGGGGATATTCAGGCCCAGGGCAAACGACTTGGCAAATGAGGCCCCAACTAACAGAGATCCCATAAGTCCGGGCCCCTGTGTAAAAGCTATGGCGCTTACGTCTTTTTTATCGATATTTGCTTTGCGAAGTGCCTCATGAACGACCGGGACAATATTTTGCTGATGGGCACGTGAGGCAAGCTCGGGGACAACTCCACCGTAGGCCTCGTGAATTTTCTGAGTTGCCACAACATTAGATAAAACCACGCCGTTGTTAATAACAGCGGCAGCAGTGTCATCGCAGGACGATTCTATGCCCAGAATATAAATGTTTTTGTCTTCCAAAATAAGGCACGTTTATTGGGAGTAAAATTAAAACTTTAAAAGCGTATCAAAAAACTCCGGAAAATAATACTTCGCACCTTTGCAATCATAGTATTGCTGCTGTTGCTTATTGTGATCATTCTATCTATTCCGGCAGTTCAGACCAGGATCGCTAAAAAGGTAACGGATAATCTCAATGAAACCTATGGTACTGATATCACCATCGAACGTCTTGGTCTTAACTGGAAGGGCGAGGTAGATATACGCGAGGTATATATCGCCGATCACCATAAAGATACACTCATTTACGCAAAGCAATTGCAAACCAACATTCTCAGCCTTCCTAATATCTTAAATGGAAAACTAGAGTTTGGTGAAATAGCACTTATTAATTCAAAGTTATATGTAAAGACATACCTGGGAGAAACTGATGATAACCTGTATATTTTTACTGAAAAATTCAATACGGGTCCACCTAGTGAGGAACCTTTCTTTTTGTTGGGGAACGATGTAATGATGGTAAATAGCGACATCAAGATATCCGATGAGAACCTGGATGTCCCTGAAATTATTAAACTGCAAAAAATTAATCTGAAAGCCAAAGATTTTGAGATCAATGGGCCGGACATAGACGCAGATATTCTCTCATTGTCCATGTTAAGCGATTTCGGACTTATGATAGAAAATCTATCTGCAGATTTCTCATACTCCCCTGAAGAAATGCGATTCCTGGACCTTACTCTGGATACGGGTCAATCCCTGGTGAAAGGAAATGTGGAATTGGATTATTCTAAAAATGGGATGGCCGATTTTAAGAATAATGTGCTGATAACAGCACATTTGGAAAATTCTACCATTGCCACAAACGATCTGAACACCTTCTATAATGAATTTGGAGCGAGCCAAATAATCAATTTTAGTGGTGACTTGGAGGGTATATTGAATGATTTTAAACTCACCAACACCGATCTCAGTACTTCAAACTCTCGTATTAGGGGGAACTTTTACTTTAAGAACCTTTTTAACGAAGACGGACTTTTTACCATCACCCTCAACGACCACTTTATCAATTCAGACTACTACGACCTGCGCCGTTTAATGCCGCGCGTTTTAGGAGAAGTACTTCCCAATGAATTAAAACCTTTAGGTAGTTTTACTTTTGCAGGAAATACAATTATTACCAGTAGTGAATTAAAAACAGATAGTAAACTAAACAGTAGGATAGGAAGCCTGGAAACAGCTTTCGAAATGGGAAATACAACCGATATAGAAAACGCTTACTACAAAGGAAGAGCGAAACTCACGAAATTCAATCTTGGAAAATTGGTGGGTACTCAATCTATAGGGAATGTAACAGCAAATCTGTTATTTGATGGTCGAGGTTTTACCCAGGAAACTGTGGATACTCATTTAAACGGAAGCATCTCATCCTTCAATTTTGAGAACTATACTTACAAGGACATAAAGGTAGCCGGGAATTTAAAGAACCCGATCTTCGATGGAGACCTTATCATAAACGATCCTAATCTAAAAATGGAGTTTAAAGGGCTTATTGATGTTTCCAAGGAATTCAATCAATATGATTTCGAAGCCGACGTGGAATATGCTGAACTCAACAAATTAAATCTTTTTAAACGGGATAGTGTTTCGGTATTTGCCGGAAGGATCATCATGGATATGGATGGAACAACCGTAAATGATGCCGAAGGAACCATCGAATTTGTTCAGACGTTCTATCAAAATGAAGACGACGATTTCTTCTTCGATGATTTCCTGATCACATCCTCATTCAATGGTCCGGTGCGAACCATAGATATTAAATCGCCTGATATTGTTACGGGAATGATAAAAGGGGAGTTTTTAATTGAAGATGTACCTGATCTTTTTAGGAACGGGGTGGGTAGCATTTATGCTAACTACATTCCTAATGAAGTTACCGTAAATCAGTACATCGATTACGAATTCGAGGTTTATAATAAGCTGGTTGAGGTTTTCGTTCCACAATTGAAATTTGGAGAAAATACGAGAGTGAGAGGATCTGTTGCCTCCAACGAATCTGAGTTCAAGCTGGATTTTCGTTCGCCAGAGATCCTGGTGTTCGACAATTACCTGGGGAAAGTGAATATACAGGTAGATAATGATAATCCTCTATTCAACACCTATATAGCGATCGATTCAATAGATACAGGCAAATACAAGGTCTCGGATATTAATGTGATTAATAAGACTTTACTGGATACCCTTTATATAAGATCTCGCTTTAAAGGAGGTAAGAAGAAAAAAGACCTCTTCAACTTTTCATTGTATCACACCATAAATCCAGAGGGAAAATCGGTAGTAGGCGTAAAGAAATCAGACATCACCTATAAAGATAATGTCTGGTTTATAAACAAGGATAATAACAACTTGAATAAGATCACTTTCGACGATAATTTCAAGTATATAAAAATAGACTCCCTGGTTTTAAATCACAACGACGAATTTATTCGCTTCGCCGGTTCTGTAAGGGATACTACCTATAAGAATCTACAGCTGCAGTTTAAGAATGTTAACTTCGGCAATATTGCTCCGGATATTGATAGTCTGGACCTGCAGGGTGTGGTGAACGGAAGACTTAATTTTCTTCAAAAAGGAGGGGCCTATTATCCTAACTCTACAGTGACCGTAGACGATGTAGAGATCAATGATGTCGAATTTGGAGATCTAAGCCTTGATATTAGCGGAAATCAAGATCTCACTCGTTATTCGATCAACACTACGCTAATAAATAACAATGTGAAGTCTATATCGGCTGTTGGAACGATAGATGTCGCGACAGATAACCCAAAGATCTCTTTGAATGTAGACCTCGATCGTTTTAATATGCACGCCTTTAGTCCTTTTGGTGGAGATGTGATTACCGATATAAGAGGATTTATTAGCGGTAATGCTAAGGTAGTAGGTAATTATAAATCGCCCGACATACTGGGAAGGCTCATACTCGAGGAAAGTGGCCTTAAGATCCCTTATCTAAATACCGATTTCAACCTATCGGAAAATACTCAGGTTATAGTTACTAAGAATAAATTCGATATTGGTAGAACGACCATTACCGATACTAAATATAACACCACTGGAACGTTAGTAGGTAATGCCACACACAGAAATTTCGGGGACTGGGCGCTCAACCTCAATATAGAAACAGACAGATTGCTGGTACTGGATACTCCACCCGATGAAGATGCCTTGTATTACGGAACAGCATTTATAAGCGGTACAGCAGACATCAAAGGACCGGCAGAGGAACTGGTGATAGACGTGGTTGCTACTACCGAAGAGGGAACCACATTTAAAATTCCACTAAGCGATACAGAATCCATTGGGGATAATTCCTTTATAAAGTTCCTTTCACCAGAAGAGAAAGCTGCCCGAATTAGTGGGGAGACCTTTGTTTCTGAAGATGTAAAAGGACTTTCACTCAACTTCGAACTGGATATAAACAAAAACGCCGAAGTTGAAGTAGTGGTAGACCAGGTAAACAATTCGAGGCTCAAGGGAAGAGGAGCCGGAATTCTTCTCCTGGAGATCAATACCCTTGGAAAATTCAGGATGTGGGGAGATTTTCTCGTGATAGAGGGAACCTACGATTTCAGATATGGAGGATTGGTTCAGAAAACCTTTACTGTAGAATCTGGTGGAAATATAACCTGGGATGGAAGTCCGGAACGTGCCAATCTCGACCTAACCGCTAAGTATACCACAAATGCTAATCCATCTATTTTACTCGATAACCCGTCTGTGAATAGCAAGATCCCTGTTGAAGTACTAATTAACCTATCGGGTGAACTCATCCAACCCGATATTAATTTCGAGATAGGATTCCCAAGAGCTTCTTCAATTGTTAGAAGTGAGTTGGATTATAAACTTCAGAATAAAGAACAACGTGAAAAACAGGCATTGTTCTTACTTGCTTCAAATTCGTTCGTAGGCGATAACTTACAGGGAAGCGGAGCCTTTTCAGGAACACTGGCCGAAAGTGTGGCAGGAATAGTAAACGATATCTTTGCAGATCAGGATGGTAAATTTGCGGTAGGATTAGATTATACTCCAGGACAAAACTCGCCTAATCAATACATTAGTGACCAGGTTGGGATCACGCTTTCTACCCAGATAAATGAGCGTATCCTAATAAATGGAAAGGTAGGGGTCCCAGTAGGTGGTGTGAACGAATCTGCTGTGGCCGGTGATATTGAGGTGCAGTGGCTGGTGAATGAAGACGGCTCACTGCGTATAAACTTTTTCAACAGGCAGGCAGATATTCAATTCATAGGGGAGGACCAGATCTTCGAGCAGGGTGCGGGACTGTCTTATTCTGTGGATTTCGATACCTTCCGTGAGCTGGTCAATAAATTATTCAATAGAAAACTTACCCTCGAATCGGAAAACGAGATTCCAGTAGTCCCGGATGACAATACAATTCCCGTGGACTTCAATCAGACCGCCATAAAGGAGAAGGAAAATTAACGAGAGGCGATCAATGAGATCTCCACATTTACATACTTCGGAAGATTAGCTACTTCCACTGTTTCCCTTGCAGGCGCTGTTTCTTCTTTGAAATAGGTGGCGTATACTGTATTTATTTCAGCAAAATTTTTCATATCACTTATGAAAATGGAGGTTTTTAACACATTTTCGAAATTCATATTCGCTGCTTCCAACACAGCTTTTAGATTTTCCATCACAAGTTCGGTCTCTTCAGAGATGGTGCCGGAGAACAACTTACCGGTGGTAGGGTTTATAGCAATCTGACCCGAAGTAAAAAGCATGTCGCCTTTCAAAACAGCCTGGTTATAAGGCCCAATAGGTGCCGGGGCTTTAGTTGTATGTATGATCTGTTTCATTTTTCTGAATTTTTTCTGAATTTTTTAAAATTGTGAATCCTTTTCCGAAATTCATTGTGGGACTATAAACTTCTGTCCGGCTCTCGGCGTTTGTCGTATTTAATATCGCTAAGTACACTTGAACGTATCCCAATAAAGAAATACCAGTTGGTATTGATACTTCCAATGGGCGTCCAGTTAAACCTGAGCTCCCAACTTTCAAGATCCCGCACAAAACGCAACTGAGTAAGGGTTACCCCCTTGTTCTTGAAGTCATATCCGGATGAAATTCCCACTCGCCAACGCGGTGACAATTCCAGGTTAGAGCTAAACATAATAGATTGCGAGCTTATCTCGTTTTGCCGCTGGTTATTGGCATAAGTCATCGTGTAAGCCACACGAAGATCCCAGGGCACCGAGAAATTATACCAGTCTATATTCTTCTCGCGGTCTGTTTCTTCGTCTTTGGTTATCGCCGCAGACCTGTCGTTCAAACTAGTAGCATCCCCGAACAGATCGTCCGGCCGGCCACCGTTTCTAAACGTCTCATCATCCAGGATATCATCATCCTTCTTGTCACTTTCAAAATCCTTGCTGGAAAAGGAGTAATTAAAGCTGATATTGGCATTGGTAAGCCTGAACAAACTACCACCGTTATTGATGTTAAATTCGTCTATCCTTGTATTATTATTGCTAAGAGCGTAAGGATCCAGACTTCCATTGAAGTTGAAATCGAGCTTCTTTATTATAGGGATGCTTCCTGTAAATCGAACCGGACTAATGGGAAGAGAATCTCCCGATAGATTGTATGCCGTACTGAAATTGAGGTTGTTTAGCAACACGATCTTGCGCGGCTCTGTGGCGGTTGTATCCTTATCTCTAACCTTGGCTTCAAGAGTATTACTCAGGGAAAACCCGATGGAGCTGGAGAACGTTCTTCCCGGAGCGCCGTATAAGGTATTCTGAAACCGCGAATAAGCAACTACTTCATCATTCACATCGGGGTCTGCAGAGGGGATGGTGTAATCCTCGTAATATTGATCGAAACCCGGATTAATGTTATAAGATATAGACGGCCGCATAACATGCCGGATCGCTTTAATCTTTTTGTCTTCTCCCTCGTCTTCAAAATCGTACATCCCGTATAAGGTTGTTCCCAGACTGGTAGAGAAGTTATAAGTAAGGTAGCGGTCAAATCCCTGCAAGGTATCCCTTACTACCGCACCGGCGCCTTCGTCTGCAGATTGGTCGTAATATTCACGGGTGGTTTGTAATGTCCAGGTTTCCTGTATTCCGGTACTCATGGAGGCGCTGAGATAATCGAAGATCTTAAAATTTGTACTCACAGGAATAGAATGCCTGGCACCAATCTGCGCACCATCGAACATCTCACTTTTAAAGAATAGCGAATCCACTGTGGAGATCCGGTTTTCGGCGGACATGTCGTATTGGAAATTAATATTCTGAATGATCCCCTTTTTTACACCCGTCTTAGGTGCGAACGGAAAAATACGGGATACGTTGGCGTTCACATTTGGTAGGGACAAATTAACCTCGTCTGTATTGGTATTTTGCTGATGTGTCCCGGCTACTGTTAGATTTACCTGGGGTTCGCCACTAAATGTTTTAGAATAGGATACAGACGAACTTAAGGTATTCACCAACGCACTGGCATTATTGGTTTGATTGATAGACTGCCTGAAATATCGACTGCTCCCTAAATTTACCGACGCTGAAAAACGTGAGGTTGGATTTGCCTTAGCATCCTGGGTATGCGTCCAGCGGATGTTATACACCGAACTCTGACTGAAATCCGGAAAGCCTCTCTCACTATTAATGAGATTTTCGTACCGTACGCTTACATTCCCGCTAAATTTATACCGAAGAGAGTAGGAGGATTCCCCTCGAAGTCCGTAACTACCATTGGTGTAATAGTCACCCAGCACCGTTAGATCGAGATAATCGTTTATCGCGAAATAATAGCCGCCATTCTGAAAGAAAAAGCCACGATTGTTATTATCACCGATAGTGGGTAGTATAAACCCGGAAGTGCGATCCTCGGTTAGTGGAAAAAAGGCAAAGGGGAGGCCAATCGGTGTTGGTACATCGGCGATATACATATTGGTGAGCCCCGTCACCACCTTTTTCTTTGGTACGAATTTAGCCTTTCTGGTATAGAAGTAGTATTCGGGATCTTCAACATTCTTGGAAGTTGTAAACTTTACATTCCGAAGAAAGTAAACCGAATCATTTTCTTTTTTGGTCACTTCGGCGATTGTCTGTATACCGTTCTGTTCGGTTCGGGTATTGTAAACGATCGCTTTTTTAGTGTCTGTATTGAAGCGAAGTGAGTCCGGTTCTGCGGTATTGGAAGCCTGTACAAAAACAGGGCGTTGCGAGTAGACACCGGCGCTATCGATCCCCTTTGCAGAGATCTCGTTCTTATTCAGGTCCAGGATTATAAGGCCGGCGTCTATCCTCATGTCTCCGTAGATGATAAAGGCTTTGTTGTACATATATACCTTGTTGTTCTTTCGGTCTATGTACACATAGTCTTCACCGTAGTAATCTACCACATCCTCCAGTAATTCCTTTTCGGGCTTAATGGTATCTGTCTTGACCGTGTCGGCAAAGACTTCGTTGATGGGTTGGACAGGCACCTCAATGTTCACCGTGGTGGTATCGGCATCGTTCGTCGATTCGATCACCACATCATTCTTAGGCGGAATATCCTGAGCCTTCCCGCAAAAGATTCCGAAGGAAAAGAAAAAGAGTAGAAAAGTATATATTTTGGGTAGCTTCAAGCTGCTCCTGTTTGAGAGTATTCCTTTGTAAGATTTTGAATAATTGTTCAAAAGTTTAAAATTAAATTTTCAACAAAGGAAGTTTGCATAACCGAATTTAATTTTTCTTTGTGATACGCAAAATACGCTATGCCCTTTTGGCTTAGTTTTTGAAACCTCAAAATTAAGCATATTTTTTATGAGGGGTTTTTAAATTTAGTAAATTAAAATATCAAGTTTCAACACACGTTATTAACAATATGAGAACGAAGATTTTACTTTTTTTCGTACTTACCATAGGATCTATCACTTTCTTTTCATTTACGGGGCACAACAATGATACCATAAAGCCCTTTGTGGTTGTCCTGGATGCAGGACATGGGGGGCATGACAGCGGAAATACCGGAAATGGATATAAAGAAAAGGATATCGCACTGGATATCATCCTGGAGGTAGGAAAGATACTCGAGAAAGAACCAGGGATAAAAGTGATTTACACCCGTGATTCGGATAAATTTGTCGATCTGTGGGAAAGAGGCGCCATCGCTAACCGAGCAGACGCGGACTTATTTGTGTCTGTTCATTGCAATGCACACCATTCAGACGCTTACGGTACCGAAACTTTTGTATTGGGTTTGCACGCGAACAAACGAAATCTTGAAGTTGCGAAAAAAGAAAATGAAGTAATCTTCCTGGAAGAGAATTACGAAGAAAAATATGCCGGATATGACCCCAACAGTCCGGAGTCGTTTATAGGCCTAACCTTACTTCAAGAAGAATATCTGGATCAGAGCATTATGCTGGCCGGCCTGGTACAGAATAATTTTGCGAGCAACCTGAAAAGAAAGGATCGAAGTGTGAAACAAGCAGGTTTCATTGTACTTCACCAGAGTTATATGCCAAGTGTACTCATTGAAACCGGTTTCCTTACCAATAAGAAGGAAGGCGCTTATCTCAATTCTAAAAAGGGGCAGAAAGAAATGGCTCGCGAAATAGCTAAAGGTATAATCACTTACCGTAAAAACCTGATGTTAGCCACTAGTGACAGTAAAAACCCCGTAATCACGCAAGAGGAGATCGATAAAGCGATCTCGGAGGCCGAGGAGGATATATACGATGGCGTGGTATTCAAGGTGCAGTTATTGGCGAGTACGAAGAAAATAGAAACCTTTGCCTATAATTTTAACGGTCTGAAGGATATCAACAGACACCTTGAAGATGGGCTTTATAAGTATTATTACGGTAAAACATCAGATTATAACAAAATCCGTTTAATGCAGACTTATGCGAAGGATAATGGATATCCTACCTGTTATATTGTAGCCTTTAAGGATGGAAAAAAGCTAAAACTATCGGAAGTACTAAAATCACAGGACAATTAAACCCGTTATTCTAGATTTATTTCTAAATTTGTTTCAGCACTAAAAAACCAGCCCTTGAAACTATCCAGAGAACTAAAAACCGGTATTTTCGCTATAGTAGTGATCCTACTTTTCATATTCGGTTACAGCTATCTCAAAGGCACGAATCTCCTGGATAATCAACGAGTTTATCATGTAAAATACAATAATGTGGAAGGCCTTGCAGTTGGTGCTCCCGTTACTATCAATGGTTATCAGGTAGGAAAGGTTCAGAATATCGACTTTGCTAATGGGAGTGGAGACCTGGTAGTAACCTTTTCGGTGGAAAAAGATTTTAAATTCTCTCGTAAAAGTATAGTTCAAATATATAGCAGTGGTTTTATTGGTGGAAATAACCTGGGAATCCTCCCTGATTACGATCCCAACGACATCGCTCAAAAAGGGGATACCCTAAATGGTATTATTCAACAAGGGATTTTAGATCAGGTAACCGGTAAACTGGCGCCATTGGAAGCAAAGATCCAAAGTACGCTCACCAGTTTGGATACATTATTAATTAGTGTAAATGAAGTCCTGGACGATGACAGCAAGGAAAACCTAAGACGTACGATCTCCAATCTCAGTGCCACTGTTACCGAATTCAGGGGTGCCTCGAGATCAATGAATCAACTTTTAGGTGACAATAAGGAAAAGCTTGGCAACACCATAGCAAATCTGGATAAGACGACCGAGAATTTCGCAAGACTGTCCGATTCTCTTGCGGAGATCGAAGTAGGGAAGATGGTACAGGAACTGGAAGGTACTCTAGAAAGATTTAATAACATTGCAGCACAGATAGAGAGTGGCGATGGCACCATTGGAAAGTTGTTGAAAGACGACGAATTATACGATAATTTGGCTGGTGCCTCACTTCAAATTGAAAAACTATTAGAGGATATGAGGTTAAATCCGAAGCGCTACGTTCATTTCTCAATCTTCGGAAAGCGCCCAAAACCCTACGAACCTCCAAAAGATACCGTTAATTAAAATATGAATTATCTCCCGAATATAATATTTCTGGTTGCGCTTGCTGTGGGTATAGGCTACTTTACCTACAATATCCGTAAGCTTATTCGGAATATCAAATTAGGTCGAGAAATCGAAGAGTTAGGGGATAAGAAAGAGCGTTGGGGAAATGTGGTTCGAATTGCGCTAGGGCAATCCAAAATGGTGGTGCGACCCGTTGCAGGGATCATGCATATAATTGTTTACGTGGGCTTTGTGATAATCAATCTGGAAGTTCTGGAGATCATTATCGACGGCTTATTTGGGACCCATCGAGTTTTTGCCTCGTTAGGGCCGGTATACGACGTGTTGATAGCATCCTTCGAGATCCTGGCATTACTTGTTATTGTTGCCGTGGTCGTATTCTGGATCAGGCGTAATATACAGCGGTTAAGACGGTTCATGAATCCCGAAATGAAGGGATGGCCTAAGAATGATGCCAATTATATCCTTTATTTTGAAGTAGTGCTAATGACACTTTTCCTTACCATGAATGCTGCCGATCATCAGCTGCAGCAATTGGGTTCAGCACATTATACCCAAGCTGGTATGTTCCCAGTTAGTAGTTATTTACTTCCTGTTTTTAGTGATATGTCTGAACAAAGTCTCATTCTTGTGGAAAGAACCGCATGGTGGTTACACATTATCGGGATTTTGATCTTTCTGAATTATCTTTACTTTAGTAAGCATCTCCATATAATTCTGGCTTTTCCCAATGTTTTCTTCGGAAAAGTGGTTCCGAAGGGAAAATTCAATAATCTGGAATCTGTAACTAAGGAGGTGAAATTAATGATGGATCCAAACGCCGATCCATTTGCAGCTCCGGCTGAAGGTGCTGAAGTACCGGCAAAATTTGGCGCAAGTGATGTCATAGATCTTAGTCGGATCCAGCTCCTGAATGCGTATACCTGCACCGAATGTGGTAGATGCACCAGTGAATGTCCGGCTAACCAGACAGGAAAGAAATTATCACCTCGGAAGATTATGATGGACACCCGGGATCGTCTGGAAGAGATTGGAAAAAATATTGATAAGAATGGCGAATTTAAAGATGATGGTAAACAACTCCTCGACGACTATATCACTCGTGAGGAAATATGGGCCTGCACAACTTGCAATGCCTGTGTTGAAGCCTGCCCGGTAAGTATTGATCCACTATCCATAATTATGGATATACGCCAATATCTGGTTATGGAACAATCTGCAGCACCAAACGAATTGAACATCGCAATGACGAATATAGAGAATAACGGAGCCCCATGGCCGTATAATCAAATGGATCGATTGAACTGGAAAAATGAGTCGTAAATGAAAAGAGAAGAAGCAGAAAAATTATTACACGATAAAGTTGAAAAAGGTGAACAGGTAAGCCCTGTATTGCCTAAAGGCGTAAAGAACTATCTTATAGACATCGATGGTACAATAACCGAGGATGTGCCCAATGAGCAGCCGGAGCGTATGGCAACATGCAAACCCTTCCCGGATGCCCTTCATACCTGCAATAAATGGTATGACGAAGGCCACCTTATTTGTTTTTTCACTTCCCGAACCGAAGCACATCGCGAGGTTACCGAGAAGTGGCTGGACAAACACGGATTTAAGTATCATTCGCTACTTATGGGAAAACCACGCGGCGGGAATTACCATTGGGTAGACAACCACCTGGTAAAAGCAACACGCTATAAAGGTAAGTTTACCGATATGGTAGAAAAGAAAGTAAAAATCGAGGTTTTTAAAGACTAAGAAGAAAGCATGAGCGAATCCATCAAGGTACCTACAATGGCCGAATATATGGCCCAGGGAAAGCAACCGGAAGTTTTATTTTGGGTTGGATGCGCTGGCAGTTTCGATGATCGCGCGAAAAAGATAAGTAAGGCATTTGTGAAATTACTCCATAATGCCAAAGTAGATTTCGCCGTTCTCGGAACAGAAGAGAGTTGCACCGGAGACCCTGCAAAACGTGCAGGTAATGAGTTCCTTTTCCAGATGCAGGCCATGATGAACATACAGGTTTTAAATGGATACGAAATTAAAAAGATCGTGACCGCCTGCCCTCATTGCTTTAATACCCTTAAGAACGAATATCCCGAACTAGGTGGAAATTACGTGGTGATGCATCACACTCAGTTTCTAAAATCTCTCTTAAACGAAGGCAGATTAAAAGTGGTTGGAGGGAAATTTAAGGGGAAGAGAATAACCTTTCACGATCCATGTTATCTGGGGCGTGCAAACAACGAATACGAAGCTCCACGGGAATTACTGGAAAAACTGGAAGTGGAATTGGTAGAAATGAAACGGTGTAAGTCGAGAGGATTATGTTGTGGTGCGGGGGGAGCACAAATGTTCAAGGAACCGGAGGAAGGCAACAAGGACGTAAATATTGAACGAACCGAAGAGGCGATCGAAACTCAACCCGAAGTAATCGCGGCAGGGTGTCCGTTTTGTAATACGATGCTTACCGATGGAATAAAAGCCAAGGAAAAAGAAACAGAAGTAGCTGTAATGGATATAGCCGAAATGATTGCTAATGCAGAAGATTTATAGAGATGGTTACAGATTTCAAAAAATTACCGGACGATTCGCGCATCTGGATCTACCAGGCGAACAGAAAATTGTCCGATGACGAAGTTCAGAAAATAGAAGAGCAGACCAGTGAATTCCTCACCCAATGGACAGCACATGGCACCGAACTGGAGGCTGGTTTTGAAGTAAAATACAATAGATTTATCGTAATAGGCCTCAACCAGGCAAATGCTTCGGCCTCCGGATGCAGCATAGACGCATCTGTAAGATTTATTCAGTCTTTGGAGAAACAATTCGAACTGGACCTGCTGGACAAAATGAATGTTACCTTTTACAACGGTCCGTATATAGCCCATAAGTCATTGGAAGATTTCAAGAAAATGGCCAAGTCGCGCTCAGTATCCCCAAATACCGTCGTTTTCAATAATTTAGTGAATACAAAAGCTGAGTATGAAGAACACTGGGAAGTCCCTGCTAAAGATAGCTGGCACAGTCGTTTTTTAGCATAGTTTTTGCTACATTCGATATATGAAAAAACTGCTTGTAACCTCACTTCTTGCATGCTCATTCCTATCTGTTTGCGCCCAGCAAATTAATCCGCTCATCGATAAAGACGATTTCGAAAATCAGAAAAAATGGGTGGATAGTATCTATGGGAAAATGTCGCTACAGGAAAAAGTAGGGCAACTTTTCATGACCGTGGTATTTTCCAGCGATCCTTCTTCAACCACTAATAAAACCAAAGAGTTGATCTCTAACTATTACATTGGCGGGGTTATATTTTCTAAAGGAGGCCCGGTAAGACAGGCAAAGCTTAACAATGAATTTCAAGAATTAGCCGAGGTACCCCTGATGATAGGAATGGATGCCGAATGGGGACTAGCTATGCGGCTGGATTCTACATATGCCTATCCGTGGAATATGACCTTAGGTGCGATCACCGATAATAAGATCGTAGAAAGAGTAGGGAACAGGATAGGAGAGCACTCAAAAAGGCTTGGGGTTCATATAAATTTTGCTCCTGTAGTAGATATCAACACTAATCCTAAAAATCCAATCATTGGGAATCGGTCCTTTGGAGAGGACAAGGACAATGTAACCCAAAAAGCACTGGCTTTTATGAAAGGGATGCAGGATGCCGGTGTACTGGCAAATGCCAAACACTTTCCGGGCCATGGAGATACCGATACCGATTCGCATAAAACCTTGCCAACTATCGAGTTTTCAAAAGAACGTCTGGACAGTATAGAACTCTATCCCTACAGGAAGCTTATCAACGAAGGATTGAGCAGCGTCATGGTGGCACATCTTAACGTACCTGCATTGGAAAGAAGAGACGGGTTTCCAAGTTCTATTTCGGAAACAATTGTTACCGATATACTGAAGCATGAACTGGGATTTAACGGCCTGATATTCACAGATGCTCTCAACATGAAAGGGGCTTCAAATTTTAAAGAACCCGGGGAGATCGATCTTGCGGCATTCCTGGCAGGTAATGACGTCCTTCTTATTTCCGAAGACATTCCAAAAGCGCACGATCTAATGGTGGCTGCTTATAGAGAAGGAGTGATCACCGAAGAACGACTAGCACATTCGGTAAAAAAGATATTGTACGCTAAATATCTGGTTGGATTAAATGAATACAAACCTGTAAATACGAATTATATTTACGATGACCTGAATTCGGTGATCGATGATGCCCTATACGAAACCGCAATGGAACAGGCATTAACTGTCCTTAAGAACGATAAGGCCATTCTTCCAATAAAAGACCTTCAGAAAAAAAAGATCGCCTATATAAACTTTGGAGACGATGACGGAAAACCCTTCTTGGAACAATTAAGAAAATATGCCGATGTGGATTGGGTAAGGGCAAATAATCTCGAATCTTATCTCAGTAAACTAGAGAGCTATAACTATGTGATCGTTGGCTTTCACAAATCTAACGACAACCCCTGGAAAGACTACCAATTTACCGATAAGGAATTAGTTTGGCTATATGAGATCGCACGCACAAATACGGTGATACTCGATGTCTTTGCAAGGCCTTATGCAATGCTCGACTTGAATGCTACCGCAAATTTTGAGGGTATTATCCTATCTTATCAGAACAGTGAAGTTTCCCAGGAATTATCTGCTCAACTTATTTTTGGTGCGAGGGAGGCTAATGGAAAACTCCCAGTATCCCTGGGTGAGGATTTTCCATTGCATACTCATTTCAGGACGAAATCTTTACGCCGACTCCAATACGGAACTCCGGAGAGTGTTGGTTTGAACAGCTATAAATTGAAAAAGATCGATTCGCTGGCAAATATTGGGCTCTGGGGAGGAATGATGCCGGGAGCACAAATTCTGGTGGCCCGAAAAGGAAAAGTGGTCTACAGCAAGAATTTTGGCTATCACACACAGGATAAAGAGAACAGGGTACGGTCTAATGACATTTACGATGTGGCGTCTCTAACAAAGATTCTGGCCACCCTTCCTGTAGTTATGTCATTGGTAGACCGTGATATTATCAATATGGACACCAAACTGTCGGAAATGCTGCCCGAATATGCCAGATCCAACAAGGCGAATATCAACCTAAAGGATATGTTATCACACTATGCGCGTTTAAGGGCATGGATCCCCTTTTATATACAAACGATCGATTCGGTAACAAAAAGACCTTCCGAAAAATATTACGCTTCTGCTGCTTCGAAAGAATTTAATATAAAGGTCGCTGAAGATCTATATATGCGCAGTGATTATAAGGATAGTATTTATGACGCTATAAAGGATAGTGAACTGAGGTCCCGACTTAGTTACAAATACAGTGATCTGCCGTATTATATTCTGAAAAAGTATCTCGAAGAGTTCTATGGAGCCCCTTTAGATAAGATCACCCAACGAGATCTATACGAATCCCTTGGCGCTAATTATACTACCTTTAATCCGACTAATAAGTTTTCGAAGAATGATATCGTTCCTACAGAGATAGACGATTATTTTCGTATGCAGACGGTACATGGTTATGTACACGATCAGGGAGCTGCTATGATGGGTGGGGTAAGTGGCCACGCCGGTTTGTTCAGCAATGCCAACGACGTTGCCAAGATCATGCAGATGTATCTCTGGAAGGGATTTTACGGCGGAAAACGATATTTCAATCCTGAAACTCTGGATCTCTTTAATACCTGTTATTATTGTGAGAATGATGTAAGGAGAGGCGTAGGTTTCGACAAACCTCAATTAGGGGATGTAGGTCCAACCTGTGGATGTGTGTCTATGACCAGTTTTGGTCATAGTGGGTTTACAGGTACCTTTACCTGGGCAGATCCCGATGAAGAGATCGTATATGTGTTTTTGTCGAACAGAACCTATCCTTCTGCCGAAAATAGAAAATTAATTAGCAGTGACCTTAGAAGTAAGATACAGGAAGCGATCTACGAGGCCATAGACTATAAATTGATGGAATAAGATGAAAATTGCAATTGTATGTTACCCAACCTTTGGAGGTAGTGGCGTAGTAGCGACCGAATTAGGAATAGCACTCACCGAACATGGGCATGAAGTGCATTTTATTACGTACAAACAACCTGTTAGATTGGAGTTGATCTCACATCATATTCACTATCATGAAGTTTCTGTGCCGGATTATCCGCTCTTCCATTTTCAGCCATATGAGCTGGCCTTGTCCAGTAAGTTGGTGAATGTAGTAAAGCAACATCAGATCGATCTTCTTCATGTACATTATGCAATTCCTCATGCCTATGCTGGATATATGGCTAAGAAAATGCTTGAATGTGAGGGTATTTCCATTCCAATGGTTACCACCCTGCACGGTACCGATATCACGTTAGTTGGAAGTCATCCCTACTACAAACCGGCTGTTACTTTCTCCATAAACCGAAGTGATGTTGTTACATCGGTGTCGCAAAGTTTAAAAGACGATACTAACAGATTATTCGACATCACCAATGAGATCATTGTGGTTCCAAATTTCATCGATGTTGCCAAGCATATAAATCCCTATACCGAATGCCAGCGTGATCTCATGGCCGAACCACATGAACGAATAATAACGCACATAAGTAATTTAAGGCCTGTTAAGCGTGTGCCGGATGTGATCGAGATCTTCGACCGTATCAATAAAAAAATACCCTCACGGTTACTTATAGTAGGTGAGGGGCCTGATAAGAAGGCATGTGAAGAATTATGTGAATCTAAAGGGATAGAAAACAAAGTGGCTTTTTTAGGAAATAGTAATGAAGTAAATAAGATCTTATGTTTTTCTGATCTGTTTCTTCTTCCTTCCGAAAAAGAAAGCTTTGGTCTGGCAGCACTTGAGGCAATGGCCTGTGGGGTGCCGGTTATCTCATCGAATACCGGAGGACTTCCCGAAGTGAACGAACACGGAATAAGCGGTTATCTTAGTGATATTGGAAATGTGGCCGAAATGGCGGAGCATGCAATTAGCATTTTATCATCAGATAAAACATTAGCCCAATTCAAGGCCAACGCCAAAGAGGTGTCTAAGAAATTCGACACTAAAATGATCGTTCCTCAATACGAAGCAGTGTATGAGCGCGCCCTTCATCTTGTGTCCTGATCACAATAACTAAGTAATTAAATTATCGATCAACCCGGTGTCCGTAGGCGGTGTAAAATCATCCAGTTTAACGGAACGAAGGAAGTCATTTGTAAAAACCTTTGCCATTTCTTGAGACAGCAGGGTGTTTCTAATATCCTTCCACTGTTTTACATTATTGCCATACATATGTACCGCAAGTCCTGGAAAATTCCAGTCGGCGTTCTTTCCCCAATGTATCGTAAAAGGAATATTTTCGGCTTTTAAGACCTCGATCATACGTGTGGCGAATTTCTCAAGACTAATAATGTGTTGAGAACCGTCCCATTGGATCCCGTCTATCTCTATCATGCAAGTGATAGGAAATTTTGAAAATGCCAGTAATCCCTCCGATCTTTTTATAAATCGCATTGCATAGATACCGGGAATGGGTCCTTCATTCTTAGCGAGATCGGCCAACACATTGAGCGCCTTTGCCGAATCCTTATGATCTACGCCAAATGAGCAGGCAAAAGCCCTACCCTGATAGCCCGCATCCCAGAATATTTCCGATAGTTTTCCTACCACCACTTTATCTTCCTTTGGTAAAATGGCTCCATTGAGCGCTTCGATGAATTTGGGTATTACCTTCGGAAATTTTTCCGAGATCTTTATTAGCAAATAGATGAGATCACGGTAGACGAATTCCTTCATAAACGGAATAGGATCTCCGAATTTGTTCTTGTAATCCGGGTCGTACGGCTTTTTATAAATAGCCTCAATAGCATATTCATCCTGATCGTTGTACGGATTAATAAAAACCTTGTAATGGTACGGTCGCAGGGCATTTCCCTGGGCGTCTGTTTCGCCGGGAATCTTGAATTCCGAATTTTTAAAATCGAGTGTTGTTGCAAGTTTAAGTGCGGTCTCCTTTTTTATCTTTCTCACATAACGCTTGAGTAGAAAACGATCTTCGGCTTCAATAACAACACCATGGATATACCCCATGGACCCCAGGCCAACAAGTACGGCATTAAACAAGCCGTCATTTCTAATTACACGTGCATTGATGGTCGCAGCAAAACTATCACTAAGGGCCGGCTTGCTATGTCTTTCTATGTAAAGATTATCGTTCGCTCCAAAACCGGTTATAAGGTTGATCCCTACCACGTAATCCTGAACAGATCCAACATCCAGTGCCGATCCGTGTACCCCGGTTGAAATACACCCCGCTATAGTTTGACCATTACTCGCTCCGGTTGTTTTAAGGGATTTTCCCTGGTCTTCCAGAAATTTGGAAATCTCTTTGATCTGATTTCCACACTGTAAGAAGAACAGGTTTTTATGATCGTATGTCGTGTTGGAATGCAGATCACCCGAACTAATGTTGAATTTCAAATTCATCAACGCATTAAAATGCATTCGGTCCTTTTGGTGGGCAATGGACGACATAGACCACTTAGAGCCCAGTGCTCTAAAGCCATCACCTGCATCCCTCGCGTTCTTGATCAATTTCATGATCTCCTTCGCTGCATCGTTATACCTGTCTATAGGATCTGGCATATCACCTTTACGTTCCAGCTTGGTCGATATAAACCACTTTAAAGGAAACGGGCCATTTTTATGTAAGGTATCCCAGCGTGTTCGTGCCGTTATTGAAGTTCTTGCCATGTTCTTTTAATTTGGATCCTTTAAACACACATATTTTACTTTTACTACACGTTTTCTTCCAAAGGTAATCAGGTAGAGGAGGATGCCACCGAAGGTATTTTTATACTCAATGGTATGTAAGGCTCCGGAATCGCAATCGCGTATGTTTATCGGGCTCTCATCTGTGGTTAATTTTACCTTAACTATGGTGTCCATTTCCCTAACCATGAGTCCGCTAAGTGCATCTTCACGCTCGGTGTCTGCCGGTTCTGCCTGTCCGTTTGAAACTTTTAACCTAATACTGTAACAGGAAACAAGGAGAGCATAACTTACGATGAGTATTAATATAGATTTTAGTTTCATACTTGATGAATTTCGTTAGGAGATAAAAACACACATATTTATCTGAATACCATAAAGTTGAGGTAATTTTCTGAGATAACAAACAGGCTTTTTCCTGAATTTATACCATTAATAAACCCTCCTTCATTTCTGAAAGAGGGTTGCTATATTTTTAATTAAACTTCTCTAGAACTGGTACCTTATACCCAGGGCGATGTCGAAATCGACGTCGTCCCTGTAATCTCCAAAACCAAATTCCGGCCTGAAATCCAGCGAAAGCAACAACGGAATATCAAAATTGTATTCTATCCCTATATCTCCGGCTGCAAAAATGAAAGTCTCGGCATCGGGATCACCGGGAAAATTGTCATCGAAATCGATCTGTCCAACACCACCACCTGCGCCGGCATACCAGTTAAAATTACCATCAAGCACCCATACCCATTGGTACAAGGCTGCTACTTTAATGGCTGTAACATCGTTGCTACTGCGCCATCCAAGACCTAATTCCAGACGGTTATTTTCGCCGAGCGCCCGTTGATAGTTGACTTCGGTACCAAAGCCATCGCTATCTCCAAGACGTAAACCAATAGCATTATCGGCTATACCTTGGGCATTCATAGTTAATGAAAATGATATTAATGCAACTAATGTAAGCAAGAATCGTTTCATAAGATTTTTTTTAAGTTTAGATACAAAATAAGTAAATGTGCAGAATCTAATATGTTAACGTTTTGACAACTTTTTTAATTGCTTTTTCTTAGCTTTTACTTCTGAAATTAAATGCGTTTACTACCTTTACTTAGTACACTATGGAGGCCAGACTCGCAGCATTAGAATACAAATTTGAAGGAGACCTCTTCTATGACGAGCTTCATAAAGACATGTATGCAACAGATGCCTCTGTGTATCGGAAACTACCCCTGGCCGTTGCCTATCCTAGAACTGAAGAGGCCATAAGGCAATTGATAAACTTTGCAAAAAAGAATAATACCTCGTTAATTCCCAGAACTGCAGGTACCTCGCTCGCAGGCCAATGCGTGGGTGAGGGAATAGTAGTGGATGTTTCCCGCTATTTCACTAAGATCATCGAACTAAACGAGGAAAATAGAACAGTTACAGTTCAGCCCGGAGTAATACGTGATGAGTTAAACGAATTTCTAGAACCTTACGGTTTATTTTTTGGCCCGAATACCTCTACGTCTAACAGGTGTATGATAGGAGGGATGGTAGGTAACAATAGTAGTGGAACAACCTCCATTAAATATGGCGTTACGCGCGATAAGGTATTGAAATTGAAGACCATTCTCTCGAACGGTGAAGTATGTCTCTTCCAACCAATGACCAAAGAAGTGTTTATCACTAAAAGCCTGGAAAACTCGATGGAAGGAAAGATCTGCAGCCTCTTACACGGGGAATTATCTTCCGAAGTTACCAAACGAGAGATCAGGAATGAATTTCCGAAACCACAGATCCATCGGAGAAATACAGGTTATGCGTTGGATGCGTTGCTGGATTCGGAGGTTTTTTCTGAAACTACAGAACAGATAAACCTTTGTAAACTACTGTGTGGTAGTGAAGGTACTTTAGCATTTACAACAGAGATCACTTTGCAACTGGACATTTTACCCCCAACGGAAACCGCATTGGTAGCTGCGCAATACAACGACCTGTCGCATTGCCTGAAAGATGTGCTGGTGGCTATGAAACACGATCTGTATACCTGTGAGCTAATGGATGATGTCATCCTTGATTGTACCCGTAAGAACAAAATGTACGAACCCTACCGATTCTTTGTACAAGGGAGTCCGAAAGCCTTATTGTTATTAGAGCTAAAAGCCGAAACTAAAGAAGAATTAAGCCATAAGCTCGAAGCCCTAATACGTGACCTGGTAAACAGCGGGAATAGTTATGTAAGACCGGTCTTAAAAGGTGATGAGATCGAAATGGCAATGGCTTTAAGAAAAGCCGGGCTGGGCCTACTAGGAAATATGGTAGGAGATAACAAAGCGGTGGCCTGCATTGAAGATACGGCAGTTGCCCTGGAAGATCTTCCGGATTATATAGATGAATTCAATACCCTGTTAGATTCGTACAACCAAAAAGCTGTTTACTACGCCCATGCAGGAGCCGGAGAACTGCATCTAAGACCTATTTTAAATCTGAAGACCAGTGAAGGAGTTTCTTATTTCAGGAAGATCACTACCGATGTGGCCAAGCTGGTGAAGAAGTACAAGGGATCTTTTTCAGGTGAACACGGAGATGGGATCGTAAGGGGAGAATTTTTACCTATGCTCATAGGCGAGTCGAACTACCAGCTATTGCGCAAAGTAAAACAAGTTTTCGATCCGGAGAATATCTTCAATCCGGGGAAGATCGTTGATCCGGTGAAGATGGACCAATCCCTGCGATATGAAACAGATCGTGAAGAGCCCCAGCTGCGTACTTTTATGAATTTCGAGGATACCCTAGGGATACTACCACTAGCCGAAAACTGCAATGGAAGCGGGGACTGTCGCAAAACAGAGCGAGCCTCCGGGATGATGTGTCCCAGTTATCATGCTACGCGCGAAGAAAAAGATACAACCCGGGGAAGGGCTAATGTGCTTCGGGAAGTGTTGACGAACAGTTCCTCTATAAATAAGTTCAATTCGGAAGAACTAAAAGAATCTATGGATTTGTGCTTAAGTTGCAAGGCTTGTGCAAGTGAATGCCCCAGCAATGTGAATATAGCTGCCGCCAAGGCCGAATTCCAGTATCAATATAATAAGAACAACAGGGTTTCCTTAGCTAACCGTTTAATTGCTAAGAGCAGTATTTACAACAGACGAGCAGCGAGGTTTCCCGCCATCTCTAACTGGTTATTCCGAAGTTCGTTTACTTCTGCTATAATAAAAAAAATAGGAGGGATTGCTATGGAAAGAGGGATTCCGTTGGTTTCAACTAAAAGTTTCAGTAAAATATCTCAAAAACCTTTAAAAGAGAGTGTTACATATATTTCAGAAGTATTTTTGTTTGTTGATGAGTTTAGCAATTACCTGGATGCCCACATTGCCCAGGATTGCTACGAGTTACTTGAAAAGTTAGGGTATAAAGTACATGTTGTCGATACATTGGATAGCGCAAGAGCCCTCATTTCGAAGGGGTTTCTAGAAGAAGCCAAGAAGGCTGTGAATTTTAATTTGGACTTTCTAAAGGAGAAAATAAGTTCGGAGACTCCGCTGTTAGGTATCGAACCCTCTGCTATCCTTGGATTTCGTGATGAGTACCTGCGTCTTGCGGATGACGTAGATACCGCGGGAAAAATATCCCGAACCGCATATCTGGTGGAAGAGTTTTTGGCCGAGGAATTTAAAAAAGGGCATATTAAAGTCGATTCATTTACTTCAGAAGAAAAGAAAATAAAGATCCACGTTCACTGCCATCAAAAAGCGTTGAGCAACCAGAAAGTAACCTTCGATATCCTCAATATTCCTTTACATTACAATCCAACAATTATCCCATCAGGCTGCTGTGGTATGGCGGGTGGTTTTGGCTATGAAAAAGCGCATTACGCAATAAGTATGAAGATAGGGGGATTAAAGCTGTTTCCTGCCATTGATAAACTGGGTGATGATACGATAATCGCTGCCAACGGAACCAGTTGTCGGCACCAGATCAAGGATGGCACTGGAAGGGAGGCGCTTCATCCTATCACTATACTTAGGCGGGCACTTATAACTCGGTAGCCAGGCCGTTAGTAGTTTTCCTGGGAAAATCAGGTAATTCATCTTCCTTTCGCACTATAAGAGGAGCTGGTTTTATTACAGGGATAATAATAATAATAATAGTAATACATCCGGCCTTCCAAACTATACCTACTTCGATCATTCCTTGTATGTTATTTGTAGATGTTGAAAAATGTGATGCGTGACCGGGTTTATACACATTTTAGCCTATTTTTAGATTTTTAATATTCGGCTGTAAAGGCTACATTTGTTGAAAACACCGTATGGCAGGGAATTCCTTCGGAAATATTTTCAAACTAACTACTTTTGGCGAGTCACACGGGGAGGCAATAGGTGGTATAATTGACGGTTGCCCGGCGGGTCTGGAAATCGATCTCAATGCCGTCCAGGCAGAAATGCAACGAAGGAAACCGGGTCAATCGGCTATTGTTACTCAGCGAAAGGAAGAAGATGAAGTAAAATTCCTATCCGGTATCTTCGAAGGAAAAACTACGGGTACCCCGATCGGTTTTGTAATCGAGAATACCAATCAGAAATCAAAAGATTATTCCCATATAAAAGACACTTACAGACCATCGCATGCCGATTACACCTATGATAAAAAGTACGGCATAAGGGACTACCGCGGAGGAGGCAGGTCATCTGCCAGAGAAACGGCCTGCAGGGTGGTAGCAGGCGCAATCGCTAAACAACTACTTGGAGACATAAAGATCACTGCTTATGTGTCGGCGGTTGGCGAATTAGAGCTAAACAAACCATATCAGGAGCTCAATTTTGCCGAGATAGAGAAAAATCCTGTACGTACGGCAGATGCCTCAATGGCACAGCAAATGGAGTCCTATATCAGGGAGATCAGAAAACAAGGAGATACCGTAGGGGGAGTGATTAGTTGTGTAATTGAAAATGTCCCAATAGGATTAGGCGAGCCTGTATTCGATAAGCTGCACGCACAGTTTGGCAAAGCTATGCTATCTATCAACGCAGTAAAAGGGTTCGAATTTGGGAGTGGTTTTGCCGGCACTCGATTAAAAGGCAGCGAACATAACGATCTGTTCAATGAAGATGGCAGCACCCAAACAAATTATAGTGGAGGAGTACAGGGAGGAATAAGCAATGGGGAAGATATTTATTTTAAAGTGGCCTTCAAACCAGTAGCTACGATCATGCAAAAACAACAAACCATTGATAACGAAGGCAATTTAATGGAGATGCAGGGTAAAGGAAGGCACGACCCCTGTGTTGTTCCCAGAGCCGTACCCATTGTGGAGGCCATGGCTGCCTTGGTACTTGCCGATTTTTGGCTGTTGAACAAACTATCAAAATTATAAACGAACTTTATCGTATGAAGAAATTAGCATTACACTGGCAGATTTTAATCGGGATGTTCCTGGGACTGATTTTTGGTTTCATTATGCTGCAATTAAGCTGGGGAGTGGGATTTGTGGAAAATTGGATCAATCCGGTTGGAACCATCTTTATCAAACTTTTAAAGCTAATCGCTATTCCTTTGATCCTGGCATCGCTGATAAAAGGTATTTCAGATCTGAAGGATATTTCGAAATTCAGGAATATAGGTTTGCGAACGATCATAACTTATGTTTTTACAACGGTGATCGCTATTTCCATAGGATTGATGCTAGTGAATGTTTTACAGCCGGGTAATGGAGTTTCGGAGGAAACGATCGCCAAGTTAACCGAAACCTATGCCGGTGATAGTAATGTGCAATCTAAGATCGAAGAAGCTACCAGACAGAAAGAAAGTGGCCCCTTGCAATTCCTCGTAGATATGGTTCCGGATAATGCCATCAATGCAATGAGCGATAATTCTTTGATGTTACAGGTGATCGTTTTTGCGATCTTCCTGGGAATTTCGCTTTTACTCATTGGAGAAAAACGAGCTAAACCTCTCAAAGATGTCTTTGACTCATTGAATTATGTAGTATTGAAGATGGTAGATCTTATTATGCTTTCTGCGCCTTATGCGGTATTTGCGCTTCTAGCCAATGTTGTGGTTTCCTCGGGCGATCCGGATCTGCTGTTTGCTTTATTAAAATATGCAGGAACTGTGGTTTTAGGCTTATTATTGATGATAGTGTTCTACCTTATCGTTGTAGGAACATATACAAAGAAGAATCCGTTTTGGTTTCTCAAAGAGATCAGTCCGGCTCAACTATTGGCATTTTCTACAAGTTCGAGTGCAGCAACCCTTCCAGTTACTATGGAGCGAGTAGAAGAGCATATAGGTGTAGATAAAGAAGTAAGTAGTTTTGTGCTTCCGGTAGGTGCCACAATAAATATGGACGGAACCAGCCTGTATCAGGCTGTTGCAGCAGTATTTATTTCGCAGGCACTTGCATTCGATCTCACCTTTGGCGATCAGCTAACTATTGTATTAACAGCGCTGTTGGCGTCCATAGGATCGGCAGCGGTTCCTGGAGCAGGAATGGTAATGCTGGTGATTGTTTTAGAAGCTATCGGTTTCCCGGCGGATCGGTTCCCAATTGCACTTGCACTTATTTTCGCAGTGGACAGGCCTCTGGATATGTGCCGAACCGTAATAAATGTAACCGGCGATGCCACTGTCTCTATGATTGTAGCGAAATCTGTTGGAAAATTAGGGAACCCTAAGGTAGAAGAATGGGATGATCACTATGACGAAGTAAAATAGCTTTATCCCTTTTTCCTGGCTTTTCATGAATTCACTTTCCTAAAATACCCACAATTCATGAATTAAGGGTAAGGCCTCGACTTTCAATGCTCTTTCGAAGTTAATAATAGTTAACATTGAACAGTGAATCGAAATTGTATTTAGAGTGCAAAGGTTGTTAATTGTCTTTTTAATGTTTGTTGGTTTTCAGATGGATGCTCAGGTAGGAATAAATACTACAGCACCAAGTCCGGCTTCCATTCTTGAGATCAGCAGCACTCGTGACAATATAATTTTCGGTGGATTAATGCCTCCCAGGGTACCCACTTTAGCCAATAGAAATTCTATAAACCCAAGCGCCTCCGATATTGGATTACTAGTTTTTGTAGAAGAGGTTTTGTGTTATCAGGTTTGGAATGGAACAACCTGGGAGGATATCCACTGCCTTAATACGGTATCATTGCTAGGCATCTTTCAAAATTTCGATCTCAATACCAGTTGGGGTTACAGGAGTGATGTACCTTTCTTTGATAACGGTAACGATGGTTTCTTCGGAATTACAAACAACAATAACAATGGTTTTAGCAATCTTTCAACCATGACCAATAATTTCCTGGGCATAAGGGACCTGGATGACGAGGGAATAAATGGAACTACCGGCTTTGCGACCATTACATTTAATACCATAAATATCTCAGAAGCTCCATCAGGTGTTACGCTTTCTTTCAATTATGAATTTTTCGAATTCGACAATGGAGATGATGTGTTCTACACTATAAGCATTGATGGCGTCCCGCAAACCGAGATCCAACTAATAGATGGAATGGCAAACTCTTCCATATCAGGCAGTGTGTCTGAAGTCATTCCGCCGGGAACCACTTCGGTTGGGTTAAGTATTAGAATTCGACAGGACGGGGCCGGTGATTATGCCGGTTTCGATAATTTCGCCATAGTTCCCATTTAACTTAGAAATATTACTCCTTTCTATGTATTTCCACCCTATGAGGATATGGGATTTCAATATCGGCGGCATCCAGATCCTCTTTGATCGTGGCGATCAAATTGAACTGCACCGGCCAGAAATCGTCGTTATAGACCGAACAACGTACCGCAAAATCGACAGAGCTTTCACCCAAACCGGAAACTTCAACCAAAGGAGGCGGGTCTGTTAGCACTTTTTCCTGCTTCTCGATTGCGCCCAATAATACCTCTTTCGTTTGCTTAATATCTGCGTCGTATGAAACTCCTATTGTGAGAAATATTTTCTGGAATCCTTCAGCGGTGAAGTTGGTAATCGCACCGTTGGAAAGAGATCCATTCGGCAGAATAACAAGTCGGTTCTGAGGCGTTAATAGTTTTGTAGTAAATATGTCGATTTCCTTCACCTTTCCGGTTTCTCCCTGAGCACTAATAACATCTCCAACCTTAAAAGGCCTGAACAACATAATAAGTACCCCGCCAGCGAAATTGGACAAGGAGCCCTGTAGTGCCAATCCTATGGCGAGCCCGGCAGCTCCGAGAACTGCTATAAAGGAGGTATATTCTATTCCCAGCTGACTCAAAACCGCTATAAACAACATTACTTTCAGGATCCAGCTCACAAGATTGGAAAGAAATTTTTGCAGCGTCTCGTCCATTTCACGGCGCGCCAGACCCTTTCTAATTCCCCTGCTTATATATTTAATGACCCATAAACCAAGTACTAGTAATATTAACGCCAATAGAACCCTTGGACCATATTCAAATAATAGATCTTTCACTAACTGAAGATAATCTGTACTGTCTTCCATAAATTTTACCGCTGAATTGTGATTTTAAATAATTTTTACCTCGGATATCCATCCAGTAAATACGATCTCATCTAATCGAAATAGGTAATGATCATATTTAGATCCGTTTCGCACAATTTAGTATTTCTTGTTACAAAGTAAATAGATTTAGTATATTTATTTTCTAAAGAACCAATCATGAACGTTTGCTTTATTATGTATCCCTGGGAAGAGATGGATCCCGACAATGATTCTACTCTCGCGATGATCCACGAATTTGTGAAACGGGGGCACGGAATGGCCATTACTACTCCGGCCAATCTAACAATTCGCGACAGTGTCGCCTTTGCATTTTGTAAATGCGTAATACGATCTGAAAAGATCGGCAAAACCTTGAAATCTTTTCATAACAGTACCAAATTCTATGACGAGATGCTGCCCATGGCTGGTTTTGATGTGATCGTACTTAGGAGTAATCCACCCCTGGATATGATCATGCTTAATTTTTTGGATAGTGTGAAGGACGATGTGTTCATTATGAATGATCTCGATGGCATAAGGCGAGCTAACAATAAATTATACACGGCTGTGTTCGAGGATGAAGAGAATGAGATCATCCCGCGAACTCATGTGACCAAGAATAAGGATTATTTAAAAAAGGTGATCCGTGAGGGGCCCGATAAAATGATTCTGAAACCGCTTAACGGCTACGGTGGGTCTGGGGTGATACTTATTGAGAAGAGGGCTATGAAAAGTATAAATTCCTTGCTCGATTTCTATATTGATAATAAGGACGGAACCAGTAATTATGTGATCCTCCAGGACTATATTGATGGGGCAGACAAAGGAGATGTTCGTATTTTGATGTTAAACGGGCAACCCATCGGTGCTATGAAGCGTGTGCCGGGAGATGAAGATCATAGATCTAACGTTAGCGCGGGTGGCTCGGTTCAGAAACACAGTCTCACCAAGCAGGAAAAAGAGCTCTGCCGCAGAATAGGCCCAAAATTGGTAAAGGACGGTTTGTATTTTGTAGGTATAGATGTAATAGGAGGAATGTTGGTGGAAGTAAACGTAATGTCTCCCGGGGGAATAACCTATATGAATAAGGTGTATAAGACTAAAGTTCAGGAAAAGGTGATCGATTTTGTTGAAGACAAAGTACTTGAACGGGTCAATGCCTTCGAACGTCGTCAAAAACTTCGTAAACATGTGAGTGACGCATGATGATAAAGCTTTCAGTTCCCGAAATCATATCACGCATAAAAAATGAAGAGATCTTCGAAGCTGTTTCGGAAGATTACTCATTTACCTTGAAAATCGATAAGTACGTTCCTTATTTGTGTGGTGCCGTACATGACGGACATCAATTCAGAAAAGAATTATGGGATAATTGTTATCACAGCGAATACGAGCGCTGGTATGAGGAAGACCCCTGTACCAAAGAATTTGTTAGAACACTTCCTATAGTAATAGCAGGTTGTGATAGCAGGTTTGAATACGATCTAAACAGAGATCCGTCTAATGCTATTTTTGAAGATGCGTGGGGCAAGAAATTATGGAAATCCCCGCTTTCCGAAGCAATGAAAGAAAAGAGCCTGGCGAAACATACTGCATTCTATAAGGTAGTTCACGCTCTCGTGGAGAAGCTTGAGCAAAAATTTGGGACTATCGTTGTGTACGATATACATAGTTATAATTGGAAACGATGGGATAGGGAAGTGCCAGTGATAAATCTGGGGACTTCCAATATCGACAATGAACGCTACGGTAATACGGTAGAACTCTGGCGTCACTCGTTGTCACACCTCCAGCTCCCCGGAGTTGAGCAGACCAGCTCTAAGATCAACGATACATTTTATGGAAATGGTTATTTCCTGAAATATATTACGAAATCCTTCAGAAATACCTTAGTTTTGGCTACCGAATTCAAAAAGATCTATTGTGATGAATTACAACAGATCATATTCCCTGAGGTTGTTTCAGCCATAGAAACTCAGCTGAAGACCAAGATCGAGGAACACGCAAACTCATTTTATAAAGAACACAATTAATTTATGTCGCTCTCTGAAGCCATAGTAACACGCCATCCCAATGTGGTGCGTATCGATAATAATTTGAATAACCTGGTGAAAAAGATCGAGTTACTCAATTATATCAACCCAACAAATATAGAACAGGAAAAGCGTAATTTCTTTTCGTCCAAGTACAACAGTAACCCGCGATTTCATTATAGAAAAATAGATTTCGATGCTCATAAGGTACAGCAACATTTATTTTCACAGGACATAGACAGCATCAAGGATGAAGAAACACGAAACTTTTACAGAGACGTGATCTATGATTATTCGGGATTAATACAGTGTATTGAATCGATAGGAAAAGGCAGTAAATTTTATTTCAATTCTTTAAAGTCCTTCGGAACCCCAACAGAGAAAGATGTTGAGAATGCGAAATTCATTCTGCATTTTGAAGACGAAGAATACGACCAGGAAATGTTTCCTGTGTTTAGTGCCCAGGAAGCGGCAGAATATTTTCAGGAATTCACCCGAAAATACGGCTTTGAATTCGACCTGAAGTATTCCACTAAGATCTCGGCAGCGGCGATGGTAACAAATAGTACACAAACCCTTGTGCTAAAAAAGAACCACCTGTTTAGTGCCAATCAGCTTAAAGTTCTTGCCAATCATGAGATTGGTGTACACTTAGTAACAACTTTCAACGGACTCGCACAACCCTTGAAGATCTTTCACAATGGTTTCCCGAAAAATCTCGAAACTCAGGAAGGAATGGCAGTATTTAGTGAATATATGAGTGGTTGTCTCACTCTTTATCGTCTAAAAGAATTATCGTATCGAGTACTCGCAACAGATAGCTTACGCAAAGGGTTCGATTTCCGTGCTACGTTCGATCTGTTGCATAACCAATACAAACTCAACCGCGATGAGGCCTACACTATATCACTAAGGGCGCACAGGGGTGGAGGATTTACTAAAGATTACCTTTACCTAACCGGCCTAAAAAAGATCTACGATGCGTATCACAGGGGAGAAGATCTCAATCCACTGTTGGCCGGTAAAGTAACCTTCGAATATGTTAACGTAGTAAACAGATGGCTGGAAATGGGGTTGGCAGATAAAAACAAATACAAGAATTTTGCCTTCGAAAAGAATGAGAATAAAAATGTCAACCTGGAATTTATTCTAAAGAACCTGAAATAATTAGAGGAATTTTCTCTTTATATCGGGTGTTGGAATCATACAACTTTCTTTTTTTCCAAACCATTTATAGCGATACTTTGCAATGATGTCGTACACAACGTCCCGTATAAAACGAGGCACGATAAGTGCTCCGTGACATAAGGGCCACAATCCCTTTAAGTATAGGGCTATGTGAAGGGCTGCGGTCGATTTCACATACGCTTTTCCATTATCGATAAGAACAATAGAGTCTACCCTGGAGGTGTCGATGTTGTATTTCTTTGTAAGCGCAAGGCCTGCATCTTCCTGTAAAGCCGCAAACATGAAGCGATCATCGTGATCACGTTTGATCATAAACTGTACGGCACTATTGCATAAATTACACACGCCGTCGAATAGCACTATTTTATGTGTTGTTGCCTTCATTGTTAAACCTTCTCAAGTTCATCCATCTTCACATCGGCGGTAAACATCCCATAGTTCACAATGGCTTTGTTTTTTTCTATAGAATCGATGGTCCCTACCGCACGACCATCTATCATCCGTACCCGATCTCCAACTTTCAGAGCAACTTTTGGTTTAGGAGGTGGTGCTTGTTTTGCTTCTTTTTTTGCTTTCACTTTTTTCTCACGGATCACCGCTACCTTCTTTTCTACCTCTTCCTCCAGTTTCTTCTTTTTAGCTTTCACAACCTTCTTTTTCTTCGGATGAATTTTCTTTCGTTTGCTGTTCTCAATCATGACCAACTTTACCAGTTCATCGATCAACTCCCTTTTCTTTTTATTGTTAAAGTAGCGTTCGGCCAGGCTATCTACCTTTTTACCCAAGGTGAGTAATTTCATATTACTGTCGTACAATTCCTGGTAGCTTTCCAGTTTATCCTGCAGTTTCACATTGATCTGCTCCAGTTGTTTACTTTCCTCCCTGGCTTTCTTTTCGGTAGTCTCCAGGGTGGCAGCCGTTTTACGAACCTTGGATCGCTCCTTCTGAAGGTTAGCTATTGTTTTATCAAAACGCACTTTACCTCGTTCGATCTTTTTCTTGGCCTTGTTGATCAGGCTATACGGAATCCCGTTTTTCTGAGCTACTTCGAAGGTAAAAGAGCTCCCTGCCTCACCCAGGTGTAATTTGAACATAGGTTCAAGGCTTTTGCTATCAAATTGCATATTGGCATTAACGGCATAAGGTAATTCGTTTGCCAGTAGTTTTAGATTGGTATAGTGGGTAGTAATAATACCAAATGCTTCCCTTTCATAAAATACTTCCAGAAATGTTTCGGCCAAAGCACCTCCCAATTCAGGGTCACTACCAGTGCCAAATTCATCAATAAGAAAAAGTGTATCGCTCTTACATTTTTTCAGAAATTGATTCATCATTTTCAAACGATAACTATAGGTGCTTAAGTGATTCTCAATACTTTGGTTATCGCCTATGTCTGTTAATACCCTTCCGAAGAAACAAAACTCACTCAACGGATCTGCCGGTACCAGCATACCCGATTGTAACATGAGTTGTAGTAGCCCTACCGTTTTTAGCGTGATACTTTTACCCCCCGCATTTGGGCCGCTAATTACAATGATCCTTTTATCGGGCGCCAGTTCGATGGTTTGCGGAAAGGTTTTTGCTTTTTGTTTTCTGTTGGATACTAAAAGGAGTGGGTGATAGGCATTTTTCAGGAAAAGCCTTTTATCTGAACTCAATAAAGGTAAATTCCCGCCAATATCGATGGCGTATCGCGCTTTAGCATATAAAACGTCGATCCTGGTAAGATATTCCTGATAGCCGGATAAGGTTTCCCTGAAAGGGCGAATAAAGTCGGTTAACTCCTTAAGAATGCGCTTTACTTCTTCTTGTTCCTCATAGACAAGGTTACTTAGTTCGTTTGCAAATTCCAAGGTCTCTTGTGGTTCAATATAGACAATACTACCCGTCTTGGATTGTCCCAGGACCATTCCCTTTACCTTTCGCCTGTGCATGGCCTTGACAGCAAGTACTCTTCGGTTGTCTACCACAGATTCCTTTATCTCGTCCAAAAGATCTGAAGAGGAGTATCTGCTAAGAGCCTTCGTAAACGACGAATTGATCTGTCCCTTTACTACATTTAAACGTTTCCGGATAGAAGCCAGTTCACTTGAAGCGCTATCCTTGATCGCGCCATAGCGATCGATAACAGCATTTATTGCTTCGGAAATACTATTGGTGTAATCCACGTCGCCGGAGAACTCATAAAGTTGGGTATAGAATTCGTTATACTTTTTAAAGAAGGCCAACAGTTCTTTGGTTGTATTTGAAACGGAAAGTATTCTTCTGAAAGCACCAATTTCTAACGAACTATTCTCTATGTTCAGAAGGTGTAATTCGTTGGAGATAGCTTCGAATCCATGATTCGGGATTCGGTTTTCATTATCGAATGAAGCTGTAAATTCCTTGACACGAAACAACTCCGGTTGGATAGATTCTGTGTCTTTATAAGGTTCTATAGCCAACACTTCATTTCGTCCAGGTTCTGTAATGCAAAATTCTGAGACCTGCTGCAAAACGGATGGGAATTCTAAATCCTGCAATGTTTTTTTATCAATTCGAACCATTCCGTTATAATGCTGTAATTTTAGCTGTTGGATTACAAAAATACGGATAATGGATGTAAATATTGAAGAAAGCTGGAAGCAGGTCCTTGGTAAAGAATTTGATATGGATTATTTCAAACAGCTAACCAACTTCGTTAGGAAAGAATACGCCACACACAGGTGTTTCCCTCCGGGCAGGGAAATTTTTTCGGCCTTCGATCATACGCCATTTTTGCAAGTTAAAGCCGTTATTTTAGGACAGGATCCGTACCATGGTGATGGACAGGCAAACGGACTCTGTTTTTCGGTGGGCGAGGGGATCACTAAACCACCTTCTCTGGTTAATATATTTTCAGAATTGAAGAATGATCTGGGTATTAGTCCGCCCGATCATGGTAACCTGCAATCCTGGGCAGAGCAAGGTGTCCTTTTACTCAATGCTACACTAACCGTAAGGGCGCATCAGGCAGGGAGTCACCAGAACAAGGGATGGGAACAATTTACGGATGCGGCCATTACTGCTCTTTCGGAAGGTCGCGATAATCTGGTTTTTCTATTATGGGGTGGTTATGCCAGGAAAAAAGGAGCGCATATCGATTCGTCCAAGCATTTGGTACTCACCAGCGGACATCCATCGCCTTTAAGTGCCAACAGAGGGTATTGGTTTGGCAACCAACATTTTAGCAAAACAAATACTTATTTAAAGGAAAAAGGAAAACAGCCAATAGATTGGCGTTTATAATTTGGAAGAGGGGAAGTAGATTATTCTTCGTCCGGAGTATCGGGTTCGGTTGCATCATTACAACTAAACTGCAACAAAAGATAATTTGTTACTAGCAAGGCCCCCAGTATGATTAAGAAAGTGGTCATAAACTTACTATTTACTCTAGTAAGATTCTTAAGATGTGAAAGGGTTGCGTAGGTTTTTAAAAAATTATTGATCTTCTTCCGAAGTGCTTGATATAAAATTCTTTAGCGCTTCCATATTCCCGTTGAAAATATCAAAATCTACCTCTCCATCAACGGAAGAGAGATCGTAAGAAGCAGATCGCTGCCAAAAGGACCATCCGCTATTTGCGGTCCAGAAATAAGGGATGGTAGGTTCAGATTTACTGGTATACTCTGCGACCCATAAAGGATAAGTGGCAAATTCCTCCTGATTTAGATACTGGGAAGCGAAATATGAATTTGAATAGATCATGGGTTTTTTGCCTGAAAGTTTCTCAACGGTTTGTAAAAAGCTTAACAGGTCTGCCGTGAGTTTGGTTTTGTTAATAGCTCCTACAAGACTCCCACTTTCAATATCGAGTACCATTGGAAGGTCATTTGCTTTCAATTCACCTACAGTACTATAAAAGAATTCGGCCTGCACCTCCGGATCGTCGTTAGACCTATAGAAGTGATAGGCTCCTCTGTATCGGCCTGCTTTTTCAATGTTCTTCCAGTTTGAGTCGAACTCCGAATCCATTAAAGTCCTGCCCTCGGTAGCCTTACAAATAATAAAAGTGATCTTATTAGACAGGCCGGACCAGTCGATATCTTTTTGATATTTGGATATATCTATACCTTTTAAGTATGCTGTGGTATCTGCATAATGCGATGCCTGAAAGCTGTCTCGCTGGCCACCTCCTGTTGTTAGGTCGGGATCGACAATGATACGTTCGGTATTCTCGGCAAGATCTTTAGCAAAGATCGTTTCAGAAATAAAAAGAGTAACAAGCAAACCGCCTCCCAGGAGTATAAGTGCAAGGGTAAGATAATAGAAGTGATGTGTTTTCATCTTTATAAATGATTTAGTTCACACCAGTACACAAAATGAAATCGGGGAGATTTACCACTTAAATATACAATATCTTTTCTGGAGGAACAATTTCCTCTATAAGATCGAGGTGATGTAATTTCTGTTGAATTCGTTCCACTTGTGCAAAACTAAGATTCTCCTGGCTCCATTCGGTTAGGGAAAGCCATTCGATTACATCCTCTATCTTTTGATCGTATCTATTCGCAATCATTTGCGCGATACGTGGTATTTCTTTAAAATCGGTGGTTGTGTTGTTTATGATCTCCAGGATCTTTTGGATGGCCTCCGGCTCGTCTTTCAGGATATCGTTACGCACGGCGATCACAAAACATGGCCAAGGGGTAGGGCATTCCCCAACACTTCTAAAAGGTCCGTTGTCCACGTAAGGCTTGGTGGTAAACTTTTCCCACATAAAATAATCTCCATCTCCTTTTGGAAGGGCTTCCAGGGCACCATCGAGATTTCGTATCACTTCAAATTTCAGATCGCTGCCAGTATCCCAACCCTGGTTCTCTGCATTCACAAAAGCCATTAGGTGAGAGCCAGATCCGTATCTACTAATGGCGGCGGTTTTACCCTTTAGATCCGAAATTTTGTGGTAATTGCTTTCTTTCGCAACATGAATACCCCAAATTAACGGAGAAGCAACGAATACCTGAACAATAGAGCAGTCGTTTCCATTGCAGATGTCCCTTATTATTCCTTCGGTTAGGATCACAGCCAGATCGATCTCTTTTTCACGCAGGGCAGTTGCCATGGCGCCAGTTCCTCCAAAGAAATCTTTCCACCGAAGATTGATCCCTTCTTTAGTATACGATTTGTCACGTAGTGTTAAATACCAGGGAAGATTGAAATGTTCCGGTACCCCACCAATATGGAATTTTTTCATTGCACCAATATATCTAAAGTCTTTTTAATTAAGTTATCGATAGCCATTTTGGGGTCTTTACTGAAATTACCATTTGCCCGATTGGCCAGGATCACATTTAGCGAAAGTGCTTTGTGCCCAAGCAATCCGGACATTCCATAAATAGCAGCAGTTTCCATTTCCAAATTGGTTATCCGTCTTCCGTTATAAATAAAGGAACTAATCTTTTTATTCATTTCCGGATCCTGCAGCAGTAAACGTAAGACACGTCCTTGTGGACCATAAAATCCTACATTGGTAGTAGTTATTCCTTTTTTAATCCCTTCGGAAGTAAATTTAGCCAGGAGTTCCTGGTTTGCCGCCACAACATAAGGTTTGGAATTATTCAGGTTCCAAATTGTGTGTTTTTGAAATGCTTCCGAAAATTCCTCGTCGAATAAATGATCGGGTACCTCGTAGAAATGCAGAAGATTATCAAAACCTATCCCCAATTCGCTTGCAATGATACTGTCTACGGGAATGTCTGCCTGCATTGCACCTGAGGTACCAACTCGCACGATCTCCAAAACCCTTAAATTCTCCTTTATCTTTCTGGATTCGAAATCTATATTGGCTAGCGCATCCAGTTCATTAAAGACGATGTCGATATTATCCGGGCCTATTCCCGTCGATATAACAGTAATTCGTTTGCCCTTGTATAAACCCGTATGTGTTTTAAATTCCCGGTGCTGCTTTCTTACTTCGATCTGGTCAAAATAGCAGGATACCTGCTCAACCCGGTCCTGGTCGCCTACGGTTATAACAGTTGAGGCAAGGTCTTCGGGTTTTAGATTGAGGTGGTATATACTTCCGTCGGGGTTTAGTATGAGTTCAGATTCGAGTATTTTCATCCACCTACACGTTTAACTTTGAATCCCTTTTCTTTCAGAAAAGACATGATCTTATCCCGATAATCACCCTGAATGATGATCTGTTCGTTCTTAAAACTACCACCAACACTTAGCAGCTGTTTTAATTCCTTTGCAAGCTGTTTAAAATCTGATGTGGCCCCGTTATATCCTTCGATAATGGTAATTGGTTTCCCCTTTCGCTTTTCGTATTTACATATAAGAGGCTCCTCCTGCAACCAAAAGGCAGGTTCTTCTTTTTTTTCCGGCGATTCTGATGGGACATGGTCCGGAAAAAGATTTTTTAATTGATCCTGTAAATCCATTATTTCTTGATCAGGCCAATTTCTACCAAACGCTGATGAAGGAATTCACCTGCAGTGATATCGTTATAGGCTTTCGGGTGATCATCATCTATACATTCTTCCAGGCAATTGAGCTTCATATCGCTTCGAGGATGCATGAAAAAGGGAATAGAATATCTTGGCGTACCCCATTGTTCTCTGGGCGGGTTTACAACCCTGTGTATAGTAGATCTCAATTTATTATTGGTATGCCGTTCCAACATATCGCCAACATTTATCACAAGTTCATCTTCTTCCGGGATGGCATCGATCCATTGTCCGTCTTTACGCAATACCTGAAGTCCGCCGGTAGAGGCACCCATTAGCAAAGTGATAAGGTTAATATCTCCATGTGCGCCGGCACGTACGGCACCTTTGGGCTCTTCGGTGATAGGAGGGTAGTGGATAGGTCTAAGGATACTATTTCCATTCGAAACCCAATGATCGAAATAATTTTCTTCCAGCCCTATATACAAAGCGAGGGCTCTTAATACATAGATTCCGGTCTTCTCAAGCATTCGGTAGGCCTGCATCCCAATTCTATTGAAATCGGGTAGTTCGGTAACGAGTACATTCTCCGGATATTCTTCAGGGAGTGCCGCATCTGCTGCAGGTTCTTGTCCAAAATGCCAGAATTCTTTCAGATCACCTTCTTTTTTTCCTTTGGCGTGTTCTTTTCCGAAGGAGACATAACCTCGCTGTCCACCAAGGCCTTCAATTTCGTATTTCAGCTTTTCTTCAACGGGTAGCGCAAAAAAAGCTTTCACTTCTCGATAAAGCTCTTCTACCAAGCGGTCACTTAAAAAGTGGTTTTTCAGGGATACGAAACCAATTTCTTCGTAGGCACTACCAATTTCATTAACAAATTTTTGTTTTCTTTTCGGATCGTCCGATAAGAAATCGGCCAGGTCTACACTGGGTATATTATTCATCGGGTTCAATTTTCTAATACACAAAGATACCAAATTATAAGGCTATTTCCGAAGATAAAAAAAGTGTAAAATTTCTTTTACAGACTGGGTTTTTTTCTACTTTTGAACTTCATTCTTGCATTACATGGCTCAAACATCCTCTTCTACAATTGCATTCGATTACGATCCTGGGAAACTGGATAATTCGGTTTTACTTTCTCTCTACGAAAAAATGATAAAACCCAGGCTGATCGAGGAGAAAATGCTCATTCTGTTACGCCAGGGTAAAATTTCCAAATGGTTTAGCGGTATTGGCCAGGAGGCTATCGCTGTGGGTGTATGCGAAGTATTGAATAAGGATGAATATATCCTCCCCATGCACCGAAACCTGGGTATCTTCACCGGGCGTGAGATCCCTCTAAACAGGTTGTTTTCACAGTGGCAGGGAAAGGCTAACGGTTTTACCAAAGGCCGCGACCGCAGCTTTCATTTTGGAACCCAGGAGTACAAGATAGTAGGAATGATTTCACATCTCGGGCCCCAATTTGGCGTTGCAGATGGGATCGCCCTGGGTAACCTCTTAAAGAAGAACAAACAGGTATGCGCCGTTTTTACGGGCGAAGGTGGTACGAGTGAAGGCGATATTCACGAGGCTCTCAATGTTGCCTCGGTATGGCAACTACCCGTGCTTTTCTGCATAGAAAATAATGGCTATGGCTTATCCACACCAACTGCCGAACAATACAATTGCGAGCATCTGGCCGACAGGGGCAAGGGTTACGGCATGGAGACCCATATTATAGACGGAAACAATATTTTAGAGGTGTACACCAGGCTCAAGGAGATCGTAGCAAGTATGCGGGAAACCCCCAGGCCGGTTATGATAGAATTCAAGACCTTCAGAATGCGAGGCCATGAAGAGGCGAGTGGCACTAAATATGTCCCTCAGGATCTGATGGATCAATGGGCAGCAAAAGACCCCATCACCAACTATGCAGAATATCTTCGGAATGCAAACATTTTAACCGAAGAAAAGGAAGTTGAGATCAAAACTGCTATTGTACACGAGATCAACGAGAATCTTGATATTGCCTTCGCCGAAGATCCTATAGATTCTTCCGAAAGTAATGAGTTAAATGATGTATTTAAAGAGTTTGTCTATCAAGAAGTTAAACCAAATAAAGAAACTCAGGAATTACGACTCGTTGATGCAATTTCGGAAGGCTTGAAACAGTCTATGGAGAGGTATGAAAACTTAGTGATCATGGGGCAGGATATAGCCGAATATGGTGGTGTTTTTAAGATCACTGAAGGATTTCTGGACGCCTTCGGAAAGGAACGTGTGCGCAATACACCCATTTGCGAATCTGCCATTGTCTCTGCGGCAATGGGACTTTCCATCAACGGATTTAAATCTGTTATGGAAATGCAGTTTGCAGATTTTGTCGCTTCGGGCTTTAATCCTATTGTAAATTATCTCGCCAAGACCCAATACAGATGGGAGCAGAACGCAGATGTGGTAATTCGAATGCCTTGTGGCGCCGGGGTAGGAGCAGGTCCGTTTCACAGTCAGACGAACGAAGCATGGTTCACCCATACTCCTGGTTTGAAAGTGGTGTATCCGGCATTTCCGTACGATGCCAAAGGACTACTTGCAACAAGTATAGAAGATCCTAATCCTGTGCTTTTCTTCGAGCATAAGGCTTTATATCGAAGTGTACGACAGCAGGTACCAACCGATTATTACACCATACCTCTGGGCAAGGCTGCGCTGCTAAAAGAAGGGAATGATGTATCGATTATTACCTATGGTGCCGGTGTGCACTGGGCTATAGAAGAACTGGAAAACATGGATGCCGTTTCTGCAGACCTGATCGACCTCAGGACTTTGGCTCCTCTGGATACCGAAACCGTATTCAATTCGGTAAAGAAAACGGGGAAGGTGATCATTCTCCAGGAAGATTCGCGCTTTGGCGGCATTGCCTCCGATATAGCAGCTATGATCGCCGATGAATGTTTCGAAGCTCTCGATGCTCCGATCAAAAGGGTAGCTAGTCTGGAAACACCTATTCCATTTGCCGCTAATCTTGAGAATATATATTTGTCGAAGCGAAAATTCAAGCAGGAACTACTCGAGCTACTAAGGTACTAAATGTACCTAATCCCGTTATAGTAACCCTTTCAGGATAAAAGAGCTGCATATTCTTTTTTCATAGTAATATTTGTTATTTTTATAAAAAGATGCTTCAGATACCATAAAATGGTTGCGAAGCGAGCAAACCTTACATCAACTTAAAATCTTAACAATGAGAAAAACCATCACTTTAGCAGTTCTGGCTGCCGTATTTTTTTCCTGTGGCACGCCAAAAACGGTTCAGGAATCAAGAAAGATTATAAAGGGGTATTGGAGTTTGGATGAGATCACTTACAGTGAATCCGGAAACTTCAATGTTCAATTACTTGATGACACTTCCAAGGAGTGTTTTGAAGGCAGTAACTGGAGATTTATTCCAAATAACAATACGGGAAATTATTCTATAGAAGACAGTAACTGTCCCACCGGGGAGCGTTATTTTATCTTCGCCATTCAGGAGATCGATCCAACTACGGGTTTGTATGATTTCCTGTTAAAACCAACAAACGAAAAGAAAAAATCTGAAAACAATGTTGGTTTCAGGCTTCGGCTGGCAAAACTTAGTAACTCGGCTATGCAGTGGGAACAAACTGTAAACCTTGAAGGCAAACCTTTTACAATTTATATGAACTTTTCTAAAATCAGTGAATAATGAAGACAATAATAAGAAACATAGTGATCGTGGCAACCCTGGTATTATTCGTAGGAAGTTTTGGGAGCTGCGAAGCAACAAAGAATGCAAACAATAAACAAAAAGGTGCCGTAATTGGCGCCGCCGGAGGTGCCATTTTGGGTGCTATCATCGGAAATAATGTGGGGAAAGGAGGCAACGGTGAAGCCGGCGCAGTTATCGGTGGTGTTGTAGGTGGTGCCGCTGGAGTTATCATCGGTGACAGAATGGACAAACAGGCTCAAAAGATCGAAGAGGAGATCCCGGGTGCAAAAGTAGAGCGTATCGACGATGGTATCGTTGTAACCTTCGATGAGAACAGCGGTGTTTATTTTGAGACCAACAAATACAATATCAACGCAGCATCACAGGCTACGCTCGACAAGCTTGCCGGTGTGCTGATTGAATATCCGGATACCAACGTATTGGTAGTGGGTCACACCGATAGTACGGGTTCTGATGAGTATAACATGACTCTTTCCAAGAACCGCGCCTATTCCGTAACTAATTATTTCACTCAAACCAAAGGACTGAACGCTTCGCGTTTTACAACAGATTGGTACGGGGAGACCAGTCCGATAGCAGACAACAGCACGGTTGAAGGTAGGGCGCAGAACCGAAGGGTGAATATAGCCATCGTTCCTAATGAAAAAATGAAGAAGGAAGCCCAGAAGCAAGCCCAGGGTAATTAATCAATAGTAATAATTATTAATCCCGATGTCCGGCATCGGGATTTTTTTTGCAGTTTAAGAACATTACAAATGCATCAGTTGGATTATGATATCGTCATCATAGGTGGTGGGCTGGCCGGCCTTTGTACTGCCCTGCATTTGCAGCGACACCATATCCGTATCCTTTTAATTGAAAAACACCCGTACCCTAAACACAAAGTCTGCGGCGAATATGTGTCTAACGAGGTTTTACCCTATTTAAACGACCTCGGAATCGATCCTCATGTACACGGGGCGGTTCCTATTTCCAGGTTCGAGATCAGCACAAGGGTAGGAGAAACTATTGAAAGTGACCTTCCGCTTGGTGGCTTTGGTATTTCACGCTATTCGTTGGATAAACTATTATTTGATGCCCTTGATTCACAAATCGATGTCATATTTGATACCGCTGTTTCCATAAAGTACTTAAATGATGAATTTATAATTGATACCCAGAGTAAAAAGCATTATAAAAGTAGATTTGTCGTGGGGTCTTACGGAAAGAGGTCGCTTCTCGATAAACAACTAGGGCGTGATTTCATTAAGAAGCGAACGCATTGGATGGCTGTAAAAGCCCATTACGATTACGATTTTCCGGAGGACCGGGTGGCTTTACACAATTTCGAGGGAGGTTATTGCGGACTTTCAAAAACAGAAACTGGTGCCGTGAATGCCTGCTACCTCACCACCCTTAGGTCTTTTAATAAGGCCAATGGGATAGAAGATTTTCAGAGAACAGTGATGAGCAGGAATAAGAAATTGCAGAATTTCTTTAAATATTCCAAGCCACTATTTGAAAAGCCGCTGAGTATTAGTCAGATCTCCTTCGCAAAAAAATCGGTTATCCATAACCATATCTTCATGCTGGGTGACAGTGCCGGGCTCATTCATCCACTTTGTGGAAATGGAATGGCCATGGCTATACATTCGGCGAAGATCTTTTCAGAATTATACCTAAGTGAAATTCACATTAAGGGAGCTAACCGACAACTACTTGAAAGCGCATATGAAGCAGTATGGAAGAAAACTTTTTCCCACAGACTAATGACCGGGGCGCGTATACAGCGATTATTATTAAACGATACGGCGTCTGTGTTCACTTATAAGGCTATTAGCAGATTTCCGTCAATTTTACCTTACGTGATCAGGAAAACCCATGGGACCTTGATGGTATGATATATTTTAATTTTAAATACAGATCCAATCAACAGGAACTTATGGACGATTTCCATTTCCAGGGCAAAGAAATGGAGAATTTATTGAGTGATTTAAAACGTGTCAATAAGTGGCTGGGCGGAAATTTAATCACCCTCAACGGTATAAGACAGCTTCTTAAAAAGATTACCAACAAAAATGAGATAACCATATTAGACCTGGGCTGTGGGGATGGTGAGATGCTCAGAGTTTGCAAAGAGTCTATAAACATTCCCGGTGTGCGGTTAAAATACATAGGCTTGGATGCTAATCGCCATATTATAGAAGAGGCCAGGCGACGATCTGAAGCGTATCCGGAGATCGAATTTATCACAATGGATATTTTTTCTGAAGCATTTGAAACTATAGAATGTGATATCGCCATTTGTAGTTTGTTCTTACACCATTTCACAGATGAAGAGATAGAATTGTTTCTGAAAAAACTATACTCCATGACGAAAGTAGGGATCGTGGTTAACGACTTAGAACGAAGTAGGATCGCCTTTGTTCTTTTTAAAATTGTGAGTACATTGTTTGTTCGCACCGCCACTGCCAGAAATGACGGATTAATTTCCATTGCCAGGGCTTTTAAAAAAAAGGAATTGAAAGCATTTTCTAAAAATATAGCTGCAAAACATCAAATACGATGGAAATGGGCATTTCGTTATCAATGGATCATTGAAAAGACATGAGCATAAAAATAAAATCGGTTGCCAAGCAACTTCCTCAATACACACGAAGTACAGACGAAATTATTCCTTATGTGGATGCTTGGCTGGGCGGCCAGGATGAGCGCTTTAGAAGAAAGGTGCTAAAGATATTTGAAGGAGCAGGCGTAGAAAGGCGATATTCTATTATGGATGCTGAAGATATGTTCCTGCATACTTCATTTGAGGATAGAAATGCGATCTATTGCCGCGAAATGAAGGTATTGGGAGCTCAATGCCTCAATAAAGCCCTGGAGAAAGCCGCATGGCTTCCAACCGATGTAGATTATATTATAACTGTGAGTTGTACCGGGATCATGATCCCGTCTGTAGATGCGTATCTAATCAATGAGCTGAAAATGAGGCAGGATATCTTACGCCTGCCCGTTACCGAAATGGGTTGTGCTGCCGGTATCTCCGGGATGATCTATGCATATAACTTTCTAAAGGCCAATCCCGGTAAAAGAGCCGCCGTCATTGCGTTAGAATCGCCCATGGCAACCTTTCAACAGCATGATTTTTCAATGGTAAATATAGTGAGCGCTGCTATATTTGGCGATGGAGCCGCCTGTGTGCTAATGTCTTCTGCCGAGGAAGATGATGGGCCGAGGATCCATGATGAAGCGATGTATCATTTCTACGATGCCACCCATATGATGGGTTTTAAAATGGTGAATACAGGTTTGCAAATGATACTCGATATCACTGTTCCTGAACAAATAGCCGAACATTTTCCTAAGATCGTACATCCGTTCCTGGAAAGGAATAACAAGACAATCGCCGATGTGGACCACCTGATTTTTCACCCGGGCGGTAAGAAGATCGTCCAAACCGTTGAACAGCTCTTCGGCGGCCTGGGTAAGAATATAGATGATACCAAAGAAGTTCTTAAATTGTATGGAAATATGAGTAGCGCCACCGTACTTTATGTCTTAGAACGCTTTATGGATAAAAAGTTGCCTAAAGGTAACCTCGGACTCATGTTAAGCTTTGGGCCCGGATTTTCGGCTCAACGAATTTTATTGGAGTTTTAAATGAACCAATCAAAACGCATAGCACTTATCCTGGGCGGCAGCAGTGGCCTGGGTCTTGCATCGGCAGAAAAACTTGCGCAAGCGGGATACGATCTTTGTATTGTTCATCGCACCCGCAAAAGTGATATGGATGCCTTTCAGGAAGTGGTGAAGCAGATGGCCAATACCGGAAGCACAGTGAACACACACAATCTGGATGCTTTAAAGAAAGAAACCATTTCGGAAGTACTAAAAACCTTGCCCAAGGGATCGGTGAAATTATTACTACACAGTATTGCCAAAGGAAGCTTAAAGCCTCTAACGGGTGATAATGCATTAACGAGGGAAGATATCGAGATCACTGTGCATGCCATGGGACATAGCTGGTACGAATGGACTAGAGCCCTTATAGAAGCAGATTGTTTTAGTGAAAATGCTCGAAATATAGCGTTCACCAGTGAAGGAAACGCCAAAGTATGGCCGGGATATGCCGCCGTCTCTGCGGCAAAATCTACCCTGGAAGCCTTAATGCGCAGTATGGCAGTAGAATATGCCGAAATGGGTATGTCTACAAATTGTATTCAGGCAGGTGCCACCGAAACACCATCCTTTAAAATGATTCCCGGTAGTGAAATACTGGCAGAGGCCACAAGAAAACGAAACCCATTCAAGCGACTAACTACTCCCGAAGATGTGGCCAATGTGGTCTACCTTCTAAGCCAAGACGAAGCTCAATGGATAAATGGTACGGTTATAAAGGTTGACGGGGGAGAAAGTTTGCGCTGATGAAACCAACCGAGATCATAGCAAAATTACCTTATAGCCATCCGTTTTTGTTCGTGGATTCTATAGACACCGTAAATGATGAGGGCCTGGTAGGAAGGTATACCTTCAGAACAGACGAATATTTCTATAAGGGCCATTTTAAGGATCACCCTGTAACACCCGGAGTAATACTTACAGAGTGTATGGCACAGTTGGGTTTGGTTTGCTTCGGAATTTATCTGCTCTCCGAATCTTCGGGTGAAGATTTTCAAGTGGCGTTGAGCAGTTCCGAAATTGATTTCCTGAAACCTGTTTATCCCGGCGACACCGTAATCGTTATTTCAGAAAAGATCTATTACCGTTTCAATAAACTTAAATGTAAAGTAAAAATGACGAATGCAGATGACGAAACACTATGTACGGGAATCATCAGCGGGATGTTAATTACGAAGAGATCATGAAGAATCGTGTGGTCATAACCGGCTTAGGAATTGTGTCCCCAAATGGAGTAGGAGTGGAGGCGTTTCATTCGGCCATAAGAGACGGTACATCCGGAATAAGGCATTTCCCGGAACTGGAAGAACTCAATTTTAGTTGTCAGATCGCCGCCAAACCAGAAGTTTCAGAAGAACAAAAAAGAAAATATTTTACCGATCTGCAATTGCGAAATTTTAACAGTAGCGGTATCTTATACGGTGTCATGGCGGGGATGGAGGCACTAGAGGATGCAGGGATCGAGACAGCAGGAAAAAATGACGAACCGCTCTGGGATCTGGGTATTATCTTCGGAACAGGTACCAGTGGCACAGCAAAGTTTCGAGAAGCCATTTATTTGCTGGATTCAGGAAAGGTGAAACGCCTTGGCAGTACTACAGTAGCTCAAACCATGGCGAGCGGAATAAGTGCTTATTTAGGAGGAATGATAGGTGCGGGAAACCAGGTAACCACCAATTCATCGGCCTGCGCAACTGGCACCGAAGCCATCCTAATGGGGTATGATCTAATTGCTTCGGGCAAAGCAAGTCAAATGCTGTGTGGAAGCTGTTCGGATGATGGCCCGGTGGTTTGGGGAGGTTTCGATGCTATGAAAGTACTTACCTGGAAACACAACCAGGATCCGGAGCATGGATCCAGGCCTATGAGTGCAACTGCCTCGGGATTTGTACCCGGGAGTGGGGCGGGTGCCTTAATGCTCGAATCGTTGACAAGTGCACAGGAACGCGGCGCGAAGATCTATGCCGAGGTATTGGGAGGCCATGTGAACAATGGCGGACAAAGACAGCAGGGCAGCATGACTGCACCCAATAGTAGTGCAGTACAGCGATGTATAAAAACAGCTTTGGAAGTCTCTGGGGTTGGAGGACATGAAATAGATTATATTAACGGACATCTCACAGCCACCGTAAAAGATCCTACCGAAATACGTAACTGGAGTGAGGCACTAGATAGGAAGGGAGCCGATTTCCCTTATATAAATTCACTAAAAGGGATGATTGGGCACGGGTTAGCAGCGAGCGGAAGTATGGAGTTGGTTGCTGCCGTACTGCAACTCCATCACGGGTTTATTTTTCCTAATTCAAACTGTGAGGACCTCCATCCGGAAATTAGTGCTATTGCAGACAGGAGCAGGATCCCGACACAAACGGTAAGCCATCCTCTTAAAACCATTGCAAAAGCCAGCTTTGGTTTTGGAGATGTGAACGCGTGTGTTATCTTTAGGCAAAATTCTATTTAATGACTTCAGAAGAGATCTACACCAAACTTCAACCTATTATTGCTGCTTATTTACCCGAGGATGTTTCGGCAGAAAACATAAAAAAAGATGCCGATCTTACCCAGGAGCTCAATATAAATTCGGCACATCTCGTGGATGTAGTCCTTGACGTGGAAGACGCCTTCGATATAGAATTGAGTAACAACGACCTGGAGTCGTTGCGTACGGTTAATGATGCCATCGCGATCATTGCGAATAAAGTAGAAAACTAAATTTATCTGAACATGGAAGCACTTTTTACGGTGGAGAATTTTGTTACGCTCGCCCTGCTAACCCTTTTACAGGCTGTTTTAGGACTTGATAACCTATTATACATATCGCTAGAGTCTAAACGGGCTCCCGAAGCCAAACAAAAACGGGTAAGACAAATAGGGATTGGTGGTGCGATCGTGTTACGTATAGTGTTACTCTTTGTATTGCTGAAGGTGATCGAGTTGTTCCAGGACAGCCTCTTCGCGGTACACGCAACAGGAGTTTTTGAAGGAGATTTTAATCTTCACAGCCTGATCGTTCTTTTTGGTGGTGTTTTTATCATGTACACGGCGGTAAGGGAGATCATGCATATGATGCGTCTTGAAGCAGACGATCATATGGAAAAGAAGCCAAAATCGGTCGCGATGATCACCCTTTCTATTATCCTGATGAATCTGGTTTTTTCGTTCGACTCAATTTTAGGCGCTATAGCGCTTACTGATGTGTTTTGGGTGATGGCGACGGCCATCATTATTGGTGGTTTGGTAATGATCTGGCTGGCAGGACGCGTTACCGAATTCCTCAAAAAGAATCGAATGTACGAAGTTTTAGGCCTCTTTATTCTTCTTATTGTTGGTATCATGTTACTTTCGGAAGGAGGGCATTTGGCCCATATGAAACTCTTTGGAAATGATATTACTCCTATGAGTAAGACCACTTTCTATTTTGTGATCTTCGTTTTGGTGATTGTGGATATCGTTCAAGGACGCTACCAGAAAAAGTTGAACCAACATTTTTAGAGGATGTTCAATGTAGCACTTCCCGAAATCGAACCACAACGCCTGGCTGTTAAACTATCGTTGAATGGGGAAAGAAGTGCCAGAAGTGGGCATCCCTGGATCTTTTCAAACAGTATAACAAAAGTAAACAAAGAAGGAAAGGCGGGAGATCTGGCCATTATCTTTGGAAGTAGATCCAACGATGTAATAGGCGTGGGGCTGTACGATCCAAACTCCCCGATTAGAATAAAAATGCTGCATGCAGGAGGCCCGGCCACTATTAATACTACTTTTTTTTCCGAAAGAATTGCCGCCGCTTATGCCATTCGTATTCCGCTTTTAAAAACCAAAACAAATAGTTATCGCCTGCTTTTTGGTGAAAATGATGGCTTTCCCGGTCTTATTGCCGATGTGTACAACAAAGTGCTGGTGGTAAAGTTATATTCGGAGATATGGCTGCCGTATGTAAATGATATATTTCCTGTCCTGATACAGCTTAGCGATGTAGATTGTATGGTCGTTAGGCTTAACCGAAAACTTGCTGCGGTAACATCGCACGGCTTGGAAGAGGGGATGATAGTCTATGGCGACTTACCCAATGAGAATGTAGAGTTTATTGAACACGGAGTAACATTTTCAGCCAATGTGATCCAGGGACATAAGACGGGTTATTTTCTGGATCATCGTCACAATAGAAAACGAGTGGGTGAATTAGCGAAAGGAAAGGCTGTGCTGGATGTCTTTAGTTATGCCGGTGGCTTTTCGGTACACGCGTTAAAGGGAGGAGCCACTTCGGTAACCAGTGTGGATATAAGCAAACAGGCACTGGAGGCGGCAAAACTAAATGCAGAACTCAACACTTATAAAGGGACGCACTACACAATGGCCGGGGATGCTTTCGAGATCATGGATAAAATGATTTCAGAAGAAAAAAAATTCGACCTGGTGGTAATAGATCCACCAAGTTTTGCCAAGAGCGCCAATGAGATCAATAGAGCAGAAAAAAAGTATGCCCAGTTGGCCAGGCTAGGGGCTTCCCTGGTAGATCGAAATGGAATTTTGGTACTAGCCTCCTGTTCGTCACGCGTAACTTCCGAAAGTTTTTTCGAAATAAATAAACGTGCACTGGATGATACATCGAGGAACTACCAATTGATGGAAAAAACGTACCACGATCTGGATCACCCCGTAACCTTCCCTGAAGGTGCTTATTTAAAGACCGCTTATTACCAATTTAAATAGAACGTTAAATAGTATTAAAGAACGTTAAAAGTTGTACTACAGTATTTTAACCAACGTTTAGTTACAATAAACCAATCGCCATGAACGCAACCATCACTACCTCCAAGGAGAATGATCACAATTCTCTATCTACCATCCAGATTATATGGATGGAATTAAAAAATTTCCAGACCTACTTAGTAGCCTATAAGGCTTATTGTTTTATGGTAAAGGACTAATCCTTAAAGGGAAGCAGGCTTTTGGGCGCTATCCCCGCTAGCGTGTGGATCGATACTTTTAGGTCCCGATCTCGAAAGTTTGCTTTCTGTTAGTCCTGTTAGTTTAAAATAAGCAAATGAAAGCCTTCTCCCATAGCGAACGCTATCAGAAAAAATACCAGTTTATGTGCGGGTGACAGACGGGGAGTCGTTGTTCCTAATCGCGGTCTTTAAGATCGATTTTCCAATCTAGATCTTCGGGTCAATATGTATACCATTATCAATGGTATCATCGCCCGGAATATCATCGATTTCGGCTTCAGGTAAATCGAAATCTTCTTCATCCTCAGGGTCCATATAGGAGCCTAATAAATAGTCGTTTTGAAATTTCATGAGGTTAATTTTATTAGTTATTTAATTACTATATTAGTGAATATTTCCGTCCCCTGCAAGGAAATAACTGGTTTTCAGAGTATTGGCTAAAATGAAGGAACCGCAAAATGACATTTAGATCATTTGTAAAAGAATGTAGCGAAAAGGAAGTATTAAAGATGCTTTCTATCTACATTGTATCGTCCTGGGTTCTGTTACAGGTATTAGCGGTTACATGGGACCCATTGGGCCTTCCGAAGATCTCCAACACCTATCTAATCCTGATCCTGTTATTGGGATTTCCCTTTTATCTTTATTATATCTGGCATCTAAAACTGGCGAAGTGGGAGAAAGACAAAGCTGTACGCATTAGTAAAAAAGGAAAAGCCAAAAAAAGCGGTTTTTATAAAATGTATTTTACCTATATGGGGATCATCTCCGGTTTGTGTATAGTAGCCTCTGTATTTATCATCCAGAATAATTTTGGTAGAACCTTAAAACTACCAACAGCAATTTCTACAGATAAGATCGCTATCCTAAAATTTGGGAACAACACCGGCGATGACTCAAATAATATCATCGGTAAAATGACCTCCGATTGGATCATGCACGGGATAACTCAACACGAATTAGGTCAAGTTGTATCCCCTGAAATAATTAACGACTACCTGGGGTTTTTGAGTACTTCGGAAGAGGAATCGGATGAAAAAAAGGTAGTCACCCAATATTTTAAACCTGCAAAAGTGATCGTGGGTAACTATTATCTCAACAAGGACGAACTACTATTTCAATGCTCGATCATGGACGGGAGCTACGACGAGACCTTTATTTCCTTCGAACCTATTAGCTGTGACAAAAGTGACCCGCTAGTTTGCATCGAATCCCTTAAACAAAAGATCTTGGGGTATCTTATTACCGAGGTGAATCCTTCATTGAATCTGGAAGAAACCCCACCAAAATTTGAAGCCTACCAATATTTTATCGATGCCGAAGCTACTTTTGGGGATAATGAGCGCTATATAGAATTGCTCAATAAAGCAATCGAGGCCGATCCCGATTATTTCGAACCTAAGGTTATGCGAGTGGCCTATTACTATAATATTGGCGAATTTAGAAAAGCAGATTCTCTAAAAAATGCCATAGTTCCTAATTCAAGGGATAGTGACCGACAAGCAAACTTGCTGAAAACCTATAACGCTTTACTGGAAGGAGATAATCGTGCAATCTACAAGCACACCCTTTACGAATACAAATTTGCGCCATTCCATCTGTTAACCAATGCCGGTGCCATGGTTGTGACCCTGCAATATGTTAATAAACCAAAAGAGGTTGATACTATTTTCAGGGCGGTTTCCATGGAAGGAATGAACCTGGAAAGTTGTACCCAATGTAAATACCGAATTTACACCCAGGCGCTTGCTAACATTGAATTGGAAAAATACGATGAGGCCATCAAATTATTGCGACCGCTTACCGATGTTGTTGACGATTTATATCTGCAACGATCATTGATGTCTGCTTATGTGAGAAGTGGTAAGCAAAACGAACTGGAAAATCTGTTGGAGCGGCTGAAAATATCCAATTCGGCAGCGTATATGATCAATGCACAATCTTATATTGGTAAAGAGTTTTTATTGCTGAAGAATCCTTCGCAAGCCCGAATCTATTACGACCGGGTAATAGCTTTGGCCACTTCCGAAGAAAACAAGGAAAGTTTAGCGGCGGCATGGTATGCATTGGAAGAATACAACAAAGCCGAATCAATCTTTGAAAATCTTCATCGATCCACGCCTGAAGATATTGCCATAATGTCCCGCCTGGCAGCGTGTTATTCTAAAAATTCCAAAGACAAACAGGCTCAGCAACTGCTTAAAAAGATAAACCAGGCTCGCAGCGATTACCAATTTGGAAGTGTGGATTATGCTCTTGCTCAATACTATGCCAGGATTGATAACAAGGCGTTAATGCTTAAGCATCTCATGAAATCCATAGCCGACGGAAATACGTATACACCTATGACCTTTCAAAATGATCCTCATTTTCTAAAGTATCGTGAAGATGCGGGATTTAGGGAGATCCTGAGCTTCTGGCATTAAAAGAACAGGGATAAGATCCAAACCGTGGTCATACCAGTAATAGCCAGTAAAGTGGTCATCATTGTCCAGCTCCTGAACGTCTGTTTTTCAGTTAAACCCAGATATTTACTAACCAGCCAGAAACCGCTGTCATTCACGTGAGACATGATAGATGCCCCGGACGCAATAGCAATTACCAATAACGCTTTTTCTATATCCCCCGTAGAGCCTAACAACAGGGGAGCGGTTACACCTGCAGCTGTGATCATGGCCACCGTGGCCGATCCTTGAAGAATACGCACCAGGGCTGCTACTATAAAAGCAAATAATAAGGTGCTTAAGCCTTGTTCGGCAAAATAATTTGCCATCATATCTCCAGTTCCCGTTGCAATGAGCATTTCCTTAAAAACTCCACCAGCTCCGGTTAAGAGGATTATGATCCCGGCCGGACCCATCGATTTGGTTGTGATCTTCAACAATTTCTCTTTAGAGGTCTTTCTTCTTACCCCCAATAAATACCAGGCAATGAGGTTGGCAAGGATAAGTGCCGTAAACGGATGGCCTATCATCTTCATCCAGCCCTTGAAAGCTTCAGAGATCCAGCCCTCGGCCATCGGGCTGTTAAGTACCGTGTTGAGAACGATCAATATAATAGGTAATCCAATTATGGCAGCGATCATTCCTACGGATGGTTTTGGCTGGTCATCCGATTGAGATTCCACTAACTCGGGAGCTACTACATGAATACGTTTGGAGATATATTTCGCAAATAATGGCCCGGAAACAATAGCAGTAGGAATCCCTACTATTGCGCCAAATACGATCACCCAGCCCAGGTCTGCTTTTAATATATCGGCCACAGCCACCGGTCCGGGAGTAGGTGGGATAAAAGCATGTGTAATTGCCAGTCCTGCTAGAAGCGGCATCCCATAAAGCAATAACGACTTCTTCGATTTGCGTTGCAAAGAATAGATAAGTGGTACCAATATGATGAAGGCAACATCGAAAAAGACCGGTATAGCGATTATAAAACCCGTTATCATCAAGGCCCAGGAAGCACCTTTTTCACCAGTGTGTTTCAGTAAAAATGAAGCAATAGCCTCGGCTCCCCCTGAATGTTCTAAAATTGCACCAAACATGGCCCCAAGCCCAACCACCACGGCCACAAAACCCAGGGTATTTCCCATCCCGGTTTGTATGGTTTTAACTATGCTAAGAGGGTCCATCCCGGCAATGATCCCTACCACGATGCTGGCAATGAGCAGGGAGATGAAAGCCTGAATTCTAAATTTCAGAATTAAGATCAATAAGATCGCAATTCCGGAGAAAATAGCTATGAGTAAGGTACTATCCAATGGTTTTCCAATTTGTACTGTGATTCCCTTCCTTATCGGTACGCATATATGTATGTCCGCCAAAATAATCGCGTTGCGCCTGGATTAAATTTGCCGGTAGGTCTTTGGTGGTCATCCCATACCAGAATTGCAAGGCAGCCGAAAAGCTAGGTAAAGCGATCGCAGCTTCCAGGCCGGCACTTAAAACTCCTTTAATGGAAGCTTCTTTTTGTTTTAATTCTGAAATGATCTCAGGCTGGCCTAACAATGGAACATTTGCGGTGAGGTATTGTTGAAAGTTCTTCATAAGTTCCGATTTAATTATACATCCATTGGTCCAGATACGAGCAATCTCGGCCAGATCTGTATTCCAGTTATAGGTTTCTGCGGCATTTCTTATAAGTTCGAAGCCTTGCAGGTGATTTACTATGCGGGCAAACTGATATGCTTGTTTCAGAAGACTAAGATCGATCTCAACCTGTTCTGCCTTCTCTCGCGCTAATTTTTCACGTATTGGCTTCATACTCGAAACATAGCGGGCAAAGAGAGCAGAGGTCATCATAGTGGCGGGAATACCCAAGTCGATAGCCGCTTTAGACGACCAACCGCCGGTACCTTTATTAGATGCCCTGTCCAGGATACTATCGAGGAGATACCCTTCATTTTCTTTATACCGCAGGATATCGATTGTGATCTCGAGTAAATAGCTTGAAAGTTCCTCTTGATTCCACTCAGAAAGCAAATTAGCGATAGATGCGTAGTTCATCGATGGCCTGAGAAGGGCATATACTTCGGCAAGTAATTGCATTTCGGCATATTCGATACCATTATGAACCGTTTTTACAAAATGTCCCGCACCGTCTGTCCCTGTAAGTGTTACACAAGGATCTCCATTATTATCGCGGGCTGCGATCGCTTCCAGCACAGGCCTGATCTTTTCATAGGCTTCTTTTGTCCCACCTCCCATAAGTGACGGGCCTTTCAGGGCGCCCTCTTCACCGCCTGAAACTCCACAACCAACGAAATCTACTCCTAAATGCTTGAAATATTCAAATCGTCTTTGGGTATCTTCAAAATAGGAATTGCCCCCGTCTATTAACACATCACCTGTAGTTAGGAAAGGTTGGATGGCTAGCAAAACTGTGTCCACTATCGGGCCTGCGGGGATCATCAATAATATTTTTCTCGGAGTTTTCAGCGATTTAACAAACGCCTCGTATTCCGTATATCCATGGGCCAGGGGAGTGTCTGCTTCAGCTAAAAAATTAGTGACCACGTCTGCCTCGTCGCCTTCAGCCCTGTTGTACACAGATACCGAAATACCTCGGCCCAATACGTTATGAGCCAGACTGCGTCCCATTACTCCCAGGCCAACAATGCCAAGAGTAGATTTTCTAGAAACCAGAGATTCCCTCAGTATTTCCGAAACCAACTCGCCGGGGCTCTTTTCTATGTCCAGATGCAAGCCGTAAGACGGAAGTTCCAGAACGTCGAATTGCGAACGCAGCATCTCTGCTCCCATAAAATGTTCGGGGCGTTTCTGCATACGCTTCAATATTGTATCGTAGGATCCATAAAGTACGATCCATCGAATATCGGTTTTGGCGGCAAGTAAATTCCTATAAGACTCCTTTAATGCCGAACAGGCCAATACAGCCCCTTTATCTGCAGTCCACTGCCCAATCTCTCCAGAGAGGATCTCCAGCCAGGGCTTTCTGTCTTCATCGGTAAGGGGGGTGCCAGATGACATCTTCTCAACGTTAGCTCGTGGATGAAAATCGTCTGCGTCATAAAACGGGAGCTGTAGTTTTTCTGCAAGCATTTTTCCTACGGTGGTTTTTCCGCAGCCACTAACGCCCATGATCACAAATACAGGTTTCATAGATTATTTGTTTGAAATTCCGAAGAAATCACTTTCCACACCCTTAACCCCGGGTTTAACACTAAAAATCGAACCAGCCAACGGGTATTGAGCCACTTCATCCTCACTCATATCTATTAGTGCCGTAGTAATGTAAAGAATATCCAGATTTTCACCGCCAAAGGCACAGGCGGTTACGTTATGAGCCGGCACTTCTATCTTATCGAGCATTTTTCCTGTATTAGGATTATATCGAGCTACAGCATTACCATTCCATAATCCTACCCAAAGCATATCTTCTGCATCGATTGCCATTCCGTCCGGATAACCATCTGCAGGATCCACCTCTACTACAACACGTTCATTACTTATGGTGGAAGTTTGCAGGTTGAAATCGAATGCCCTTATTTGGGAAGTAGGGGTATCTATATAGTACATAGTGCTGCCGTCACTGGACCATACGATCCCGTTGGAGATAGTAATATTATCCAGCATTTTTGTGGTTTCCCCATTAGGAGCTACTTTGTAGAGACTAGCGGCCGGTTCGGTTTCTTCAAGGTGCATGGAGCCTATCCATAAATTCCCGTTGGGATCACATTTCCCATCATTAAATCTATTGGTTAGAATTTCTTCTTCCACATTCGAGATCTGCCTTAAACCACCGTGACCAGTGTTTAAAATATAAATTCCATTATCCAGGCCTATCACTGCCGAGGTATCCGTCTGCGGGACCACAGTCCCTATGCGATAGGGCACAGGAAAGATACGGTTCGATTTGTTCTTCGGATTGTAAACGTTTAGTTTTTTCCCAAGGATATCAACCCAATAAAGTTCCTGGGTCTTATAATTCCATATAGCACCTTCCCCAAGTAGAGCACGGGTTTTAAACTCCAGTTGGACATTGGTTCTTAATGATTTTGTATCTGTAATGTTTTTTTCTGAAGCGGGGTTATCAGCGCAGCTGAAAGTAATCGCAAGGATCACTAAAATAGAAAAATGCCGCATACAATCAGGTTTTTGGTTAATTGCCTGTGAAGTTACATATTAATCTACAATTTCCGAATGCAATTAGAGTGCAGTGTAAGGAAGTGTTATGGTAACTTCTACCAGATTCCTGCTTGTATCATCATGAATCATTATGTCGAACTGAGATGTGTTGATCTGGGCAGTCCCTTGTAATTTCCCAGGCAGTGTTCGAAAGTTAAATGTAACCGGTCTGGAGATTCCCTTAATGGTTAGGTTCCCGCGAACTAAAAACTTGGAGCCAGCTCCGGAAACCGACGTACTTTTAAATGTAAGCAGGGGGTAAGTCTTGTTATTGAAGTATTTTTTAGACCGAAGATGCCTGTCTCTGAACCAATTATCGGTGTCGAGAGTTTCCATAGCTACAGAGCCTGAGAAATCGGAATTTGCCAGATCATCAAGGTTGATAGCACCATTGAATTTGAAATTGGACAGACGGCCATCTACATCATCATCTACAAATAGGAACTGTATCTCTGCTTGAGATTCGACTATGGAAATAGACTGTGCATATAATGATGGCAGCACACTTAAAAGGGTGAAGTACGCAAAAAGGAGTCTTCTCATCGTATTTATACTATAATCTATTAACGCCTATAGCGTGGTATTCATTATATACAATACAAAGAAGTTGACTCACAATGAAACGGGTTCGCCTAAATGATATCTTATTTAGGATTAATACTAATGCCCGGCTTGGATTTGTCTGCTTTTTTGGGATTAATACTAATTCCCGGCTTCGATTTATCTGGAGCCTTGGTTTTGGGATTTATACTAATTCCAGGTTTTGGTTTGTCGCTTTTGTTGCCCATGAGGTTGAAAATTAGAGATTAACGTTTCTCTATAATACGACAAACTACCGACTTACCAAAGTGAAAATTGCTTAATCTTCATGGAGGAAATATGCAGGATTTCCTTTTTCAACCAAGAATTGTGTACATTTAAGTCATTCTATAGCTTTCAGAAAATCAAATATTTATAGTCGAAGCTAAGCCAAACCAAACAAAAGCATATACATGAAGTTTACTGTACTAGCCGCCCTTCAGATCGATTCGGTGTTAAAATTGCTGGAGATCATTATCTGGCCGGCAACCCTTTTTGTTATCATATTACTTTTTCGAAAACAATTTAAAGATGCCATGGAACGATTGGGGTCCTTTAAAGCAGATGCCACAGGTATCTCTATGAGTTTCGAGCCTAAACTGGATGCTGCAAAAAAGATCTTTTCTGCACTGAAACCTGAAGGAACGGCTAAATCTGCCGTTTCTCCCCACGAGAGTACCAGTTTTACCGGTTCGCCACAGGAACAGTTGAGACAAATTAAAACCGAACTGCACAATTCCCTGGTCGAATTAGCCGAAGAGGCGAACATAAATCCTTCGGGGAAATCGACCGCAGCGTTAAATAGGGAATTGGCGGACAGATCTATTGTAAAGAAGGACAGTTATCACTTGATCGAGGCCTTGCTCGATGTTATTTCTGCCGCACCGCCATCCATTACCCAATCGCAAGTTTCAGAAATAAAGCAAATGTATAATTCAATATAACCTCATGAGCGAATTATCCAATGCTTTTGCTTTGATCATAGGAGTGGGAAATGACCTGCCGGCCAGTGCCGAAGACGCCAGGGCGATCTATAACATCCTTGTAAACAAAGAATTGGCAGGTTATAAAAAGGAAAACATACGTCTATTGGTGGAGGAGGAGGCGACCAATACCAATATCGTAAAGGCATTGGACGCACTTGTGGAGCAGACAGATGAAGAATCTTCAGTTTTTATGTATTATTCGGGACATGGGGGAACTTATACAGATAATGATATCATAGAGCTGGAGCAGGGCGGTGTAGGTTTAAAGCCTGAAGAAGAGAACAGGTCGCACTATTACCTGGTGCCCAATAATTTCGATCCAAAAAATTTCAGGGATACCTGGGTTCTTGCTTCCGATTTGAAGGATAAACTAAGGAGTTTAAAAAGTCGAAGGCTTATTTTGTTTTTAGATTGCTGTCATGCCGAAGGGATGACCAAAGCCGGCCCCGAAATCCAATCTAAGAGTTTAAAAGACCGTATTCGAAATCCTGAAGGACTGGTGCACCGAATAGACGACGGTCGTGGCATTTCCATAGTTTCATCCTGCAGGGCCGATGAGCTATCCTGGATCTTAGGAGAGGAACCCAACAGTTTATTCACCACCTGCCTGCTCGAAGTCCTAAAAGGGGAGCATAAAGAGGTTTACCAGGAACCCTATATCCGGATGACCGAAGTAGTACAATACGTTATGAAACGTGTCCCCGAACGAAAACCCGTACAGCGCCCGTTCGTGAATCTGCAGTTATACGACGATTTCATATTGAGTAGCGTACCTCATGTACGCAGGAACAAAGTGCAAAGTAGTGAGGTGGTTCAAGGAGGTACCAACAAATCTTCCCAGGAAGAGGAAGTAGTAACTACATTCAGAGAAACTGGGGCTGCTAACCTGGTGTTGTTTGTCCATGGATTTTCCGGTGAAGCGGCAGCAACTTTTGGCGAGATCCCACAGCTACTAATGCAGAACAGTGATATGGATGGCTGGGACCTGATGCCCCTTGGTTATACGCAGCATGTTAAACCTGAAATGGGTAAAACTGTGTGGGCTTCAGAAAATGATATTCTAAGAATTGCAGATTACTTGCGATCCGTTATAGAATACAAGTTCGATTCGTACCAGAGGATCGCCCTTATTGGCCATAGCCTTGGCGGACTAGTGGTTCAGAAGGCGCTGGTGGATCTGGATCCGACCCAGCTAAAGAGAATAAGCCATGCCATGTGTTTTGCAACACCAAGTGATGGTATTTCGGCAGAAGCCTTAAAAAAATTATGTGATGCAAATAATTCCGCCTTGCAGAAAGACGGAAATTTCATACAATCGCTCCGAAAAGACTGGAACGCGAAATACGAAACATCTCCGCCTTTCAGCTTTGCTGCAATTGCTGCCACCAACGACGAATTTGTGCCGGTGGACTCAAGTTTAGAGCCTTTCGATGATGCCTTTCGTATCACGCTTGATGGAAGTCACTTTTCAATAGTGGATCAAACCAACAGGGAGAACGACACCTACCAATTGATCCTGCAATCGTTAACCGGCAATACTTTCCACAGCATGTATACCAACAAGGAGGAGATCAATATTGCTCTGGGGAAATACGATGCTGTGATCAAGGAATTACTACCACAATGTGAATCCCTGAATCTTAAAGGCCTTCGAAACCTGATCTTCGCATTAGAAGGCATGGATCGTACCGAAGAAGCTCTCGAAATTCTGGAAGCACATCCCCTGGCGAAGGAGAATTCTGATCTAATGGGAATACTGGGCGGCCGGTTTAAACGTAAATATCTGCAAACCCTAGCACAGGCTGATGGTCAAAAAGCCATAGACTATTACACAAAAGGGTTAGAGCTGGCCGAGGCGAAAGCCAATGCCGGACAAATATATTATTTAAGCATCAACCTGGCATTCTTAAGTCTGTTGTGTGATGAAGATCATCAGGCCATGCGTGAATATGCAGAACAGGCCCTCGAAGCCACCCAAAAAGATGCTTTCGACAACCTCTGGAAGATCGCAACTATGGCCGAAGGCAACCTATATCTTGGACAATTAGAAGAGTCGAAGCAATTGTATAAAAAGGCTGCTGAAATGGCGGGCGTACGGGAAAAGATCTCTATACATACTAATGCCTATGCCGCCTATACCAGTTTGATGCACACTGAAAATCCGGATGATGAATTTATAAATTTCCTGAAAATCAATTTTTTATCGTAACTTTTTCACTCAATCCATATTACCCATGTTGAAATTCGATTCTAATAATCTGCCCCAATTGAATTTCAAAACTGCAATGAAAAAACCTATCCCTATCCAATGCGCTCAGATAGATGACGTGTTCGAGGTGGAAACCATGGAAGGGACCCTGCGCGGCAAGAAAGGCGATTGGCTGATAGTAGGGGTGAATGGCGAAGTATACCCCTGTGATCGAGAAATCTTTGAAAAAACATATCAAATTATATCGTAGTATTAATTAACCTCACAAAATAATGTCTGACAAAACGATTTTTTTCAGTTACTCCCGGGATAACTCGGATTTTGTCCTAAATCTGGCCAAGGAATTGCGCGAAGCCGGCGCAAAGGTATGGTTGGATCAATTGGATATTAAACCCGGTACTCGCTGGGATAAATCTATTGAAACTGCCTTAAAGGAATCCTCCACCTTATTAGTGGTGTTATCGAAATCATCGGTGGCATCGCATAATGTGATGGATGAGGTTTCCTATGCACTCGAAGAAGGAAAAACTGTAGTACCCGTATTACTCGAAGATTGCGAGATACCCTTTAGATTGAGACGACTGCAATTTGCAGATTTCACCACTTCCCATAAAACAGGTAAAGAAACCCTATCCAAAGCCTTAAATCTGGGCGATGAGGTGAAGTCGAAATTAGTGAGTGAATCCGGCACTTCTTCACAGGAGCCTGTTGCTGCCAAACCTGATCCGGTAGCATCAAGTACCACTGCTCAAAGTTCCCAGCCTCCGCAAGAAACCCCGGCTAAAGTTGCTGCCAAGGCGACGGCTAGTGCAAACTCTTCAGGCTCTAAAAAAGGACTCATCTATGCAGTGATCGCCGTAATAGCTGTGGTTGCTATCTGGGGAATCTACAGTATCACTTCCTCTGGTGAAGGCCATAACGATATGATGGCTCAATGTAAAGCAGACTGGGAAGAACTGGAAACAGATCTGGCTACCGATACAGAATCATTTAATGAGTTGGCCGCCTTACGCAGGCATATCGAATTGTATGCACCCTGTCCACACGAGAATGAGGCTATGGACCGGATCTCATTTTTAAAGGCCATGGGAGGTGATGCCGGGGATGTAGCTTCCACAGGAAATGAAGAAAGTGAAAATGAAAACCAAGCGAGCAGTACGAACAGTTCTGCTGCGTCTACGAATGCGGGAGGAACACCCGGTACTACTAATAATGTGGGTAATACTAACAATACTGAACCTGAGGAAACACCCGAAGAAGTTGTTGAAGAAGCTATAGCCAGTGATGCCGTGAATGGTAACAATGTGCAGAAGGTAACTTACAATGGCGGGATGTTTATACAGAAAACTCCAAAGATATGGTTGGAAGTCAATGAGAACGGTGAGCGCATTTTTAAAGTTACCAAGCGGGATCAAGATGCCGTTTATTTAAGAGAAGGGGATGTTAGGCTCAGGCTGGATGTTACCAATTTTGTAGTGTATTACACCGATGCTAATACAGCGGAATTTCAGCTGTATGTCATCGACGAGATCTCAAAAGATATATAGTAGTTTCAGTAAGATTAATTATCGTTTCCGAAGCGAAAGTAAAATAAGCAAGGAGATTAGGGAACAAATTAGGAAGCCAATAAACAGGGGTAAGGCCGTATCTGCTACGTAACGCCCAATCCAGGTGCTGATGGGTACTGCCATCATAGTAGCGATAAATCCGGTAATGGCTGCACCTATACCGGCTATATGCCCCACAGGCTCCATGGCCAGGGCACGAAGATTTCCGAAGAGGAAGCCTACACAAAAGAATTGAATTCCGAAGAAAAACAGCAGAACATAAATACTGGGATTATCACTTCCGAAGAAAAAGATCACATAGAGTAGGGAAGTGGCAAAATATCCAATTAATGACAGGGAAACGAGTCTTTTCATCCCGTAGCGTAGTACAAAACTTCCATTTAGAAAAATAGCCGATCCTATGGCTATAGCCAGGCCGGCGAAAATGTAGGGGAATTCCTCTTTAAGTCCGTATTGCTGCTGGAAGATCTGCTGCGAACTACTAAGGTACACCAGGAAGGAGCCTACCACAAACCCAGAGATTAGGGTGTAACCCATGGTTTTTTTATGTTTAAGTACTTCTTTAAATCCTTCGGAAATGATTGCCGGTGTAAAGCGGATGCGGTTATCAGGTGAGAGCGTTTCTGCCTGTCTTTTCCAAAACCAATAAGCTACCAGCAAACTGATGAAGATCTGAATGTAAAAAATGCCTTGCCAGTTATGAAGATCTAGAACAAGCTTACCCAATGCCGGTGCGACTATGGGTACAAGGAGAAACACAACTGTCACAAACGACATGATTCGCGCCATATAATCGCCCGAATATTTGTCCCGAATGATAGCAATGGCGATGGTACGAGGAGAGGAGAGTCCGATCCCCTGGAGAATCCTTCCCGCGATCATCACCTCCAGGGAGGTGGCGTATACACAAAGAAAACTTGCGATGATAAATATTATAAATCCGAAATAGACTACAGGTTTTCTACCCAAACTATCGGACAGAGGGCCAAAGAAAAGCGGCCCAATTCCAAGGCCAAGAAATATCATTGTGATAAGCAACTGGTTATCAATGAGTCGGCTTGTTCCAATGGCAAGACCAATAATATCGAGGGCTGGCAAAAGGGCGTCTATGGCCAGGGCCACAACAGACATGAGGGCCGCCATTAAAGCAATAAACTCTATCTGCGAAGATTTTGGCTTAGACATTTGGCAAAAGTAGTTTATTATTAGTATATTAATATCGTCTAAGCGCTCAATCTACACGGACTTAATTTTTTCGTAACCTAACATTCATCATATTTTAAAAAGTTAGGTCTGCATAGCTTTAAGGTTTAAAAATTAAATCGATTCGTTAACCAAATAATACTACTGGAAAATGAAAGTATTCGACAACAAGCACATAAAGAATGTTGTGTTCGTAGGAGCACACCATTCGGGAAAAACAACCTTGTCTGAGACCATGCTTTTCGAAGCTGGTCTTTTAAATAGAAGAGGGACCGTAGAGCAAAATAATACCGTATCAGATTATCACGAAATAGAGCACCAAAGAGGTGCTTCTGTTTTTGCTACCCCACTGCATACAGAGTGGCGGAACTACAAGATAAACATCATAGATACTCCGGGACTGGATGATTTTATTGGGGAGATCATTTCTTCCATTCGGGTGGCAGACACCATTGCTATGGTAGTGAATGCTACAGACGGAGCCGACATAGGGACAGAGATCATCTGGAACTATATAGACAAATACAACAAACCTACGGTGTTTGTGATCAATAAGATAGATGCAGACGACGCCAAATTTGACGATAGTGTACAAAGCCTTATGCAACTGGTAGGTAATAATGCTACCCTCATCCAGTATCCCATCAAGATGGATGGAGCTCAATGTATTATCGATGTGTTGAAAATGAAGTGCTATAAGTTTGGGCCAGAAGGAGGGAAGCCAGAAAAACTGGAGATCCCGGACGACCAAAAAGAAAGAGCCGAAAGGTTACATAACGAATTGGTAGAAAAGGCAGCTGAAAATGACGAAGAGCTCATGGAGCTTTATTTCGAAAAAGGCAGTCTGAACGAAGACGAGATGCGAAAAGGAATAAAATTGGGAATGCTCAATCACGATCTGTTCCCAGTATTCTGTGTATCGGCTTTAAAGGATATGGGTACGGGCCGCTTAATGGGCTTTATTGACAATGTAGCACCATCTGCAGCCGATCTGCGTCCGGAGCAAAGCGTGGAAGGGGAAGAAATAAAGCGTAGTGTCGATGCAGATACAACGCTTTTTGTATTTAAAACCCTTTACCAACCAAATTTAGGAAAGGTAACCTTCTTTAAGGTAAAAGCCGGGGAAGTGAATGTAAACGATAAATTGTACAATGCCAGAACGGGGGAAGTGGAAACCCTCAACCAGCTATTTATAATGGACGGTAAGGTGAAGCATTCTGTACAGAAGCTTACACAGGGGGATATTGGTGCCACGACTAAGTTAAAGTCGACCGAAACCAACGATACCCTTAACGAGAAGGAGAATGGACCCACAATAAAACCGATACAGTTTCCGCAATCACGTATCGAGAAAACCGTCTCGGCGGTGAATACTTCGGAAGAGGAGAAACTGAATGATGCCCTAAAGCGAATTCATTCTCAGGATCCTACCTTAAAACTTCGCTACAACAACGAAACACATCAAACCGTGATAGGTTGCCAGGGAGAATTACACTTGTTAACTATATCGTGGGCATTGAAAAATATTTACGATGTGGAAGCCAACTTTGATATTCCGAAGATCTCTTACCGGGAAACTATCCAACGAAGTGCAACGGCAAATTACCGGCATAAGAAGCAGAGTGGGGGAAGTGGACAATTTGGTGAAGTACATTTAAAGATCGAGCCTTATTTTGAAGGAATGGCAGAGCCGGAAGGCTTTAATATTAGAGGAAAAGAGGAGATCGACCTGCCCTGGGGCGGAAAGCTGGTATTCTACAACTGTATAGTTGGTGGGGTGATAGACACCCGTTATCTGCCATCTATAATGAAAGGAATACAGGAGGTAATGGAGTCTGGGCCGTTAACCCGGTCCTATGCCCGCGATATCCGGGTGATGGTGTACGACGGAAAGATGCACGCGGTAGATTCTAATGATATATCGTTTAAGATAGCTGGGGCACATGCGTTTAAGCAAGCCTTCGTGAACGCCAATCCGAAATTACTCGAGCCCATAGATGAAGTGACCATAAAAGCACCGGAGTCTATGGTAGGAAATGTAATGACCGATCTTCAATCGCGTAGAGCGCTTATACAGGGAATAGATTCGGAAGATCGATACCAGGTGTTAAAAGCGTTGATCCCAAGGGGAGAGATGAGTAATTTCTCGACCCAATTACGGTCGTTAACTCAGGGACGAGCCAATTTTACATCGAAATTCCACAGTTACCAAACGGTACCTACCAATATTCAGAAGCGACTTACAGAGACGACGGAGGCTGTGGGACAGGATAAGTAGAGGGAATCTGTTGTGGGTTGAAATAATACTCGAATGAATACTAACATACTAAATAGAATAGGAACCTTAATAATGATAGACTATGCAGACACAAGTGCGTTATTTAAGTGATTTGAAGTTTAACCTGGAAACCTGGCGTAGGGAATTGCGTTTCCATTTTGATGAGATGGATACCTTTCAAGAGAAATTGGAAGAGATTGCCGTGCGCGAATTTGGACAGGATGCCCGGAAGTCTTTAGAAAATTTTCAAAACAGGATCATGATCGAGAAAGCTGCGATCGCCAAGTTAAAACACCGTTGTAAGGATAAACTTAGAAATATACATGTGGCCGATCTCACAGAGGATATCGACGGCCGTTTAAGATCGGAGCAGTCTACACTAAAGGACGATATGCGCACCTATATCAAAATGCATTATGACCTCAAGGAGGAGATGATGGATTATTTTGCCACATATCTGGACGAGTAAATTTAACCATGCTTATGACTTTTAAACCACATCCTTGTGAGGGGGTGTGGTTTTGTTGTGTTTACACCATAACTTAATGAGGTTGAATGAGTTTTGAGGTACGATTTTTGCGATAATGAAGAAAAAAGATGATATGAGAACTATAGTTTTAGTTATAAGTTTACTAGTGCTTGCGGGATGTAAGAGTACAGATCCTACCATCACAGAAGCCGAAGCGCAGCGTACAAAGATGTTGATAGACAGCAAGAATTACGAATTAGACATGAGTTGGGCTACGCCTTTGGCATCCAATGCTATGAACCAGATAAGTAATGCCAATTTATTGCCGGCAGATAGCAGGACGGGGCGAATCAACCTAATGGGAAGCAGTAGTTATATACGCGTTAAAGGAGACAGCCTGGAGGTTTATTTGCCGTTTTTTGGGACACATCAGTTAGGACACAGACCCGGAGATACTAATAGTGCCATACAGTTTGTGGGTGAACCAGACAAATACGAAGCAAGCTACAATGAAAAGAAAGAACTCACTCAGATCTATTTTCGGATGAAGGAGCGCACAGAGCAGTACGATGTAAACATTCGAGTATTTAACAACGGAAATGCAAATGTGAATGTAAACAGCACCCACCGGAATTCTATAAGTTATACTGGTAAGTTAAAGGAGATAGAGGAGAAATAAATAGCAGAATCTATTGAAACAGTGGCAATACCTGAAATATCCTATTTGACATAATATAAATTATAGTTCAAATATGTTTCTGAAGCAATTTGCGTATAGCTCTGCTATTTGTACATAAAATCAGTTCTGTGACAATAGTCACATAACGTTCCCGATTTTATGTCAAAGCAAATTGCAACCTTCCTGTCTTCTATACGTAGCTATAATGATATTATCTATAATATTGGATTCTGGTAAAATCGAATATTCGGGCAATTGTTCAATTAAATTTCAAATACGCGATTCTCAGAGCCTGAGACTAGCCAACTTTTTTATCACCTTGTAATCAATCTACTCGCTTGTATTTTTCTTTCATTAATTCAAAATAAATGAACCCTGCTCTCTGATACCAATCTTGCATGCCGTGTTCATTCTCGCATGCGTTGATCGATTGCAAGTTTCTATCCAAAGCAGTCATAAGTTCGGTATACTTGTTATCATACGTTCGTTGGAAGGCCTCAAATTGGTCCATAATTCCCTTTCGTTCTGCTTGCCAGGCAATGCCCAAGGCTCCATGAATACCAGATACATTGTCGCCAAAGGCAACGGCCGAACTATTAAACTTCTTGGTATTGGAATAGATACAACTTAAGCGCTGCAAACTTCGCCTAATCACATTCAAATTTGCAATTGCAGTTTGATAACAGCTTTGACAAGCACTATTGTCGAAACAACCTGTAGGCATCATTCTGGCAGCATTAGTTTCGAAATCTGGCGTACACTCTTCATTACTTAGGGCAAGCGATGAGTTGTACAGATCGTTCGCGCTTCGTGCCGCATCCATGAATCTGTAGAATTGTCCCATGGTTCGCACTAATGTTGGGTCCACTTCAGGGCGTGATCGGATGGTTTGTGGATTCCCCAGAGCCGTTCTTGGCATCATTCGTCTACTTCGTTCTATATCATTCAGCCTGCCTTGTCTAATCATGTCGACCATATCCGATGGACGAGCAATTCTTGTTTCATCCTGACCCCAACAGAAAGAGCAAATAAATAACCCTATCCAAAAAACAGTTGATTGTAATTTTATTCTATTCATGCCTTCTTCTTTTTATTCTTTATGAAAAAATAGAAAATTATTAGAAGTAGTATTCCAATAATGATATATAAAATGTTTTCCTTCAGCATTGTTAATATCCCGCCCTTTTCTTCCGGCTCGGGGTTAAATATTTCGGGTAGCTCAAAATCTACTTCATCACCTGTCCAGACTAAAAGACCATAGCTAGTAGAATCTGCCTTCGCAATCACTCTGATGCCAAAATCTGTTTCCGTCTTAAACGAATCCTGCCATTCGCCATTCGCATCGGTTTTTCCCTTGCGGTCTTCATTAATCCAATTCATTTTGTGTAAACTTATCTCCAGGGGTTTATTTGGATCATCCACATTAACGCCTACATAGATGGGACTATAAATGCTCACTCCATAGACAGAAAAATACAGCGTGTCATTCACTTGGGTTACCTTCGTTAAATTCATTTTCCCTTTCCCGATATTCAGGGAATCGTCTTCAAAAGTAAGTAACTCAAGTTTGATCGGATTTATATTTTCATCCAGTGTAAAAGGTTGAGCGAATGCACTTAAAGAAAAAAGTGTTGCCCATAGTAAGAACACTAAACATGAAACTCTGGATTGAATATATTTCATAGTAAATAATTTAATATCACGAGTAAACTTTAATTACTCTTAAATGTACCAAAAAAATCAATGGTAATGTTTTATTATATAAATGTGGTCCTTCCCTTCTACTTCGAATTGGCTGTACGATATGGGAGATTACCTTATAAATAATTCTCAATAGATTTATATTAGGTAAAAACCCTTATTGTCAAGTTTCTCGTAGAAATGTATTTTTATCTCAATTTAATGTAGTAGTAATGGGCGAATATGCATCGGTTATCTCTCAGGATAAAAGTAAGTCTACACCACATACTGAAAGATTCGGTCACAATAGTCACAGCCAAACTGTCCAATTTATTGATAACCGACCAAGTACTAAATCGATACAAAGATTACAGCATCTAGCCAATGAGAGTCGTAGGGATGAACCGATTGTGCAACTAAAAAGAATAATCCAATTCCATTTAGATCAAAACAACTGGAAGCCAGAGTGGGGAAAAGCTCCGAAGACCAATAAAAAATATAAGAATATGGCTAAAAACGAGCAAAATCTCGTGGCGCCACCTGTAATTAATGAGCTTGCAGGGCCAAATTCCCCAGTGAATACAGATGTTAAAAAAAATCATTTAAAAGTTCATAGATCGAAAGGTAAGGTTGTGAAAAGACCAAATGGGCAAAAAGTTTCGATGGGAAATTATCGGTACGTTGTGAGTGCCAAAGGTGCTCTGTTCATAGAATTGGAACCTGAAAAAAGCCGAAATATTGCAGCTCAAGATGGTGGATCCGGTAGTATAAAGGCAGTACCCGAAAATCACACTCAATTTTTAGGAAATCAACATGTTCAAACCGCAGGCTACTTAACCATAAATAAAAAAGGTAGGATTACAAAAATAACTAATCATAGTGGACATTTCAAACCAACAGCGACGCAACATAAGGCGGCCGTGAAAGGATTAAGAAAAGTTAAACTTGTACCTAAAAGTGCAACGGTTGAGACTCACACTGAAAATAATGATCAATTTAAAGAATGAAGGAATATACTTTTAAGAGTTAAATCTTTCCTCCTTTTTCTTTTTAACTCACTGCAACTAAGACGATCACCACTTAATTCAATCACTATTGCTAAATGGTTGTTTCGTAATATAATCAGGAAAAAACCTCTTAAAAATGAGTTGATTACCTCTACTTTCTATACTAGAATGAACGTATATTGGTTTGATTACTAACCACTTAAAATCAAACCAAATGAAAACCCAGTCTAACTATTCTAATTATAATCCTGTTCGAAATAAGATTTGCTCTTCCCTCCTATTAGTACTTGTGGGCATATTGCTGCTGGGATGTGGTAGTACTAAGATCAAGTATATCCAACATTACGCTAGTAACAAACTAAAACTCACCAATAACTCTGTGATAACGGCCCCTCAAGGAAAACAGTTTATGTTATACCTGGTAAACTGCATCGATAACTCTAAACGAAATGAAGGGTTCTTTTTTACTTCAGATCGCTTACGGGAGGGCGATTATCAGGAAGGCCCTGTTGAGGAAGTACTTATCTTAAATAAAATTGTTGGCACAGGAGCGATCGAAACCAACCTTGGGCAGGTAGTCTTTCTAGTACCTGTCTTTGATAATAAGGCTTTCTATAACTTAAATTACGCATCCTATGGTTCGGAAAAAGTGTTTTTAATAAACCAGACAACCTCAGGCCCCATTGCCGGACCTTCCTATATTTCCATAGACATGATCGATCTAAACAATGCTTCTATGGCCTATTCTCCGTTTATTGGTGATGATTATTGTGCCGATAAGGGTTCGTATCATAATTAGAGCTGGCGGTTGTAGGTTGCATATTGTGGATACCAAAAACTAATTTACTTAGGATCTAATGTATCCTGGATACCTTACGCTTCTTTATACCTCCCGCCGTAACACCTCCAGCGGAGAACTTCTTAAAACACCACGGATATTGCTCAATCCTATTGCCATAACTATGAGCGTAACCCCGGGCAAGAACAGCACGAATGGCATGATAGACGGCCTGAAGGGTTCGTTAAAAACAAATAACGCCAAACAAAGGCCGCTTAGTAAGGCCAGCAGAATCCCTACCAGGCTCCCTAATAATCCTAAGAATAGATATTCCAGGGCCGCGATCCGCACTAATTGTCTATTCTTAGCACCAAGGGTGCGTAACAATACACTTTCCTTTACACGCTGATATTTACTGGTGCGAACCGAACCAATGAGAACGATCAACCCGGTGATAATACTAAAAAAGGCCATGAAATTGATCACCAGCGATACCTTGTCCAGAATATCCTCAATTATGGTAAAGACCTGCCGCAGGTCTAAAATAGACACATTAGGAAAACCTGCCACTAGCTCCCGCTGTAGCCTGGCCGAACTTTGCTCATTGGGAGCAGCGGTGGTGATCACATTGAACTGCGGCGCTTCTTCCAGTACTCCTTTGGGGAAGACAATGGAAAAATTAAGTTGTAAGCGACCCCAGTCTACTTGCCGAATACTTCCTACTGTGGTTTCCATCAACACGCCTTGTACATTAAATACGATAGTGTCTCCTATTGTTACCCGGGCATCCTGAGCCAGGTTATCCGATATAGAGATCACCACAGGATCTTCAGTATTCAATTCGGGGGTCCACTCCCCCTCTACTAGTTCTTCCGAATCGATCAAACTATCCCTGTACGTAGTCCTGAATTCGTGATGGAGGATCCACTCCCTCACCTTCCGGGTGCTGTCCTGCTGTAACTCATTTACCAACTTTCCCTTTATGCTGTGCATCCGCATGGTTACCAGGGGGATATTATCCATCACAGGAAGATCGTTCTTCTCCAATTGCGCAACCACGGCATCCCGTTGGGCAGCCTGTACATCCAGGATGATGATATTGGCATTCTCGGGATTCTGACCTACTTCTGTTTTGGCCAGGAGAATATCTTTTGTAAAATAAAGCGTACTTATTAAAAACGTTCCTAATCCTATTGCGAGCACCAGGACTACTGTCTGGTTATTGGGGCGGTAAAGATTTAGCAGGCCTTGTCTGGCCGTATAACCCCAATTTTTAGGAAAGAACTTTCGTACCAACTTCATCCCAAAATTAGCCACCACAGCCAGCACCACAAAAGTTACCACAGATCCCGCCACAAAAGCCAGGGCGTAGGAGGCATCCTTCAACAGCCAATATGAAAACAGGAAGAGAAATATTAATATAACGATAAAAACCAGGGTTCTTAATATTCGAGGTTGCTGGGCTTCATCATCTATCCGTAACACTTTCAAGGGGGATACATACCAGGTGTACAGAAGTGGTAGGAGGGCAAACAGTACCGACATGTAAAATCCTAGAAGTACCCCTGTCAATATGGGTTGTGCCGAAATGGTGATCTCCATTTCGAAAGGCAGAAAATCCCTGAGAATATATGGAAACAACTCCTGCAACCCGACCCCTATTGCAGATCCTATAAGTCCGCCAATTATTCCAATTCCCGAGATCTGAATAAGAAAGATCAAAAAACTCTGTTTCCTCGAAGCGCCGAGGCATTTCAAGATGGCGATGGCACTTAGCTTTTCTTTTATATAGATATGTACCGAACTGGCTATACCTATACATCCCAGCAATAGGGCAATAAAAGCCGCAAGATTAAGGAATTTCCCTACATTCTCGTATCTCCTGCCAAGTCGCCTGCTGGTACTTGTATGCGTATCCAGGTCGGCGTTTTCCATATCCAGTTGCGGATCTATTATGTCTTCAAAGGCCTGCAGGTCCAGCGTATCCGATGCCTTAAAAAAGAACTGATACTCTTTTCTACTTCCAAATTGTAAAAGTTCTGTGTCGTCTATAAAGCGATAAGGAATGATCACCGGAGGTGCCACCGAGGTAGAAACCGCCGAACTCCCCGGAATTGCCTTTAAAGAAGCCGCAATTGGCAGTGTGATCTCCCCTACTTTGATAGAATCTCCCGGTTGGATGTTAAATTGTAACATCAGGGTTGCATCTACCAAGGCACCGCCTACATCCTGATAGCTGGCAGCGGCAGCTGCCGGTTCGGTGGTAATGGTTCCATAAAAGGGAAAGGCGCCATCCAGACCACGTACTCGTACCAATTTAGTGCCTCCGTTTTTCGGGAAGGCGATCATCGACACAAAATTTACTTCCCTGGCACCGGGTTGCAGCGAATCTATAATAGCCTGTGCGCGCTGGGTGGGTTCCTGCCGGGTATCAATAATATAATCGGCTCCCATTAGGTTTTTCGATTGCAGCTTAATGGTGTCGGTAAGATTGGCACTAAACAGTTGTATGGCCACAACGGCCGAAATTCCCAGGATGATAGACGCCATGAATAGCAGCAGTCTCACTCTGCTCGCCTTAGCGTCGCGCCATGCCATTTTAAATAACCAGGAGGATCTTGCCGTCATTGTTTTTCGTTGCTTAGCCTAAGCGATCAGGGTTGGTTGATTACTATATATTTGTCCGCCTTTTAAACGCAATATTTGCTGTGTTCTATTTGCCAGGTCGAGGTCGTGAGAAATGATCACCAGGGTGGTGCCGGCTTCTTTATTTAGGTTAAATAGCAAGCTAATTACCTTCTCTCCTGTCTCTTCATCCAGGTTGCCGGTAGGTTCATCGGCAAAAAGTATAGACGGGCTGTTCGAAAATGCTCTTGCCAGTGCAACACGTTGCTGTTCCCCTCCGGACAACTGCGATGGGAAATGATGCACTCGATCTCCCAAGCCTACTTTTTCCAGTAGTTCCCTGCTTTTTTTCAGGGCGTCGTTGGCACCTTGTAACTCCAGGGGAACACTCACATTCTCAAGGGCGGTTAAAGTTGGCAAAAGTTGAAAATTCTGAAAAATAAACCCTACTTCTTTATTTCGCAATGCAGCTCTTTCGTCTTCATTAAGGGTATCAAGGTCGTAGCCGCAAAGTTCCACCCGCCCGGCATCAGGCCGGTCAAGGCCGGCGCATAATCCCAGCAAGGTGGTCTTTCCACTACCAGAGGGGCCTACAATTGCAAAGGTTTGCCCCTTCTCTACTTCGAAGGAAATATCCTTTAATACTGTTAATTGTTTATCGCCGCTGGTGTACTGCTTCTCCAGACCGGTTATCTTTAATATCTTTGACATATTCTGAAATTTCTTAAATCGCTTCGATCAATGCCTGAAAATAAACATTTGCATTTAAATTTGGTTGCTTCTCAAGCGCCTATTATCATAAAGTTTTGTTATTTCATTTTAGTTATACTCCTTATGGGGTGCGGGAATGAAAAAAATTCGGAAAAAGCCAGAGAAGAAAATTCAGACACAGAGGAAACTACGGTAATTTCAGAAAACAGCAAATCTAAAACCATTCTATGTTTTGGCGACAGTATCACTGCTGGCTACGGACTGGAAGACAGCAATGAGGCATACCCTGCACTACTTCAGAAAAAAATAGACAGCCTAGATCTTAATTATACAGTGATCAATTCGGGCTTAAGTGGGGAAACCACGGCTGGAGGAAGAAGCAGGCTAAGCTGGGTGATGAAGCAGAAAGTGGATATTTTTCTGCTGGAATTAGGCGGCAACGATGGCCTTAGAGGAATTCCGCTAACAGAGACCAAAGCTAATCTAAAAGCGATCATTGAAACGATTCAAAACGAGAGCCCTAATACCCGTATCATCCTGGCAGGGATGGAATTACCTCCTAATATGGGGAAAGTTTACACAACGGAATTTCGTGAACTTTTTGCTGAAATAGCCTCTCAATACGATGTTGCCTTCATTCCCTTTATTCTGAAAGATGTGGGTGGTATAAAGGCTTTGAATCAAAATGATGGGATACATCCTACAGCCGAAGGGCATAAGATCGTTGCCAATACGGTATGGGAAGTTCTGCGGCCGATGGTTGCGAACTAAAGAATGAATTGAGTTTTCTGTTCCAGGCTTCCTGCCTTATTCTTTCTTTAAATGCACATCCAGTTGCGGGAAGGCGATCACTATGTTGTTCTCGTTGAATTTTCTCACCAGTATCCTTCTAATATCGCTCTTCACCGATCCTATGCGAAAGATATTCTTACTGAAGAACAGCAATTGAAAATCGAGAGAAGAACTTCCAAAACCCATTAATCTACCTTCTGTTAATTCGCGGTCGTACACATCGGGATGTTCGAAAGCACTTTCTTCCATGATCTGGATCACCTGGTCCACATCGCTACCGTAGGCCACCCCTACATCGATACGAAAACGGGTCTTGTCGTTCTGATGGCTCCAGTTAATAACTTTATTGGTGGTGATCAAGGAATTCGGGATGATCACGGAGATATCGTCTGTATTCAAACCTAATGAAGTTCGAACTCCTATTTTCTGAATTTTAATAACGTTGTCCTCAACCTCCAGTACATCTCCCACTTTTATAGTTCGCTCGGTAAGCAGGATAAATCCCGAAATGATATCGTTGAAGGTTTGCTGTAAACCAAGCCCTATCCCCACCAGGAGAGCAGCAGACCCTGCGAGTAGTAAGGTAACTTTTACTCCTAGAGATTCCAGGATCAGGGCAAAGGCAGCTATCCATATCACATATCTGATTATCTGGTATACAGCCTGTATGTTTCCTTTCTCATGTTCATCTACATTGGATCGTCTGAAAAGCATTTTCTTCACGATCCAGAGGATTACCCTCGTCATTAGAAGGATGAACAATAACATCGCCACCATGTGAACCTTTAGCGACCAGGTGCCGATACTAAATAATACCTGATCTAATACCTCCTGAAATGACTCCATAACTTTAAAATATTAACCTCTTAAAGATAGTATTAAATACTATGTTTTTTCTGAAATAAATTATCGGAAAAATCTTGTTTTAACCACGAGAACGATCTCTAAACCTTCTTTACTATACCATCGACGACAGATCATCTTAAATCTGCGATCACCGCCAGGGCTTTGTCGATCTCTTCCTTCGAATTGTATATATGCACAGAGTGGCGCAATAACTCTGTTCCTACCGAACGGGGTTGCAGTCGTTCCCTCTCCCAAAGTGTTTTCTGAAGTTCGGGTCCCGTGAGTCCATTTACCGCATAGGTGGTGATTCCCGCAGCCATGTCTTCGTTGGTTGGAGATGAAATGGTAACATGCGGCATATCTTTCAGGCCGTTTCTCAGGTAGGCTCCTAATTCTTTTATCCTGCCCAGCCAACGTTCCTTGCCAATACTATTGAAGAAATCGACAGCGGCATCGTAACCGGCGATCAACGCCGGGTTGCCCGTGCCGTTTTGCATAAGCCTGAAACCATGGTCCTCCTGGTTATCCCAATTATAGCTGGCAATGGTGGTCCAGATATCGCCTACCACCTCCTTGTTAATGTATAGAAGTCCGCTACCAGCCGGTGCCAACATCCACTTGTGTAAACTACTGTAGTAAGCATCACAGCCTATTGATTTCACGTCCACATCCACATGGCCCACACACTGGGCTCCGTCCAGGATGGTAAAAATACCACGTTCCCTGGCTTTATCGCAGATGGCTTTGACGGGCATTACCACCCCGTAAACCGACACTATATGCGGGATGGCGATCACCCGCGTTCTAGGGGTAACTTCCTTGAAGATAGCATCCACTATTTGTTGAGGATCATTGGCCGGAACAGGCATTGTAGCTTGTTTGTAGACGCAGCCCTTTCTTTTTGCCAGAGTTTGCCAGGCACCAAAACCACCACCGTGTTCCTGGTTGGTATTGAGTAATTCATCGCCTGCCTTCAAGTCGAGGCCCATGCCTACATAATTCATCCCGAAGGTCGCGTTCTGTGTGAGCGAGATCTCTTTGTGGTCGCAGTTAATGATCTTCGCAAGTTTTTCCCTCAATTCGAGATAAGGAAAATACCCGCTAAGCAGTTCCGGACCGGAGCCATCCTTATAATCGATCGTTGCTGCTTCTTTATTATAATGCAGCATATGATTGATCATGGTGTCCAATACATAGCCCGGGGTTGGCCCCATTGTGCCGTTGTTAAAATAGGTTTGTCCTTCCTTAAGTGGAAATTGTTTTCGTACCATTCGCCAGTAGGCTTCCGGATCCTGGAAAGTATCAAGCAGGGGTTCGAGCGTCCAGGTTTGTTTATTATCGAAAGATAGGAATGGTACAGATACAGCTGCTAAAGCGGCCGATTTTAAAAAGGCGCGGCGTTGTGACATAACATTTAAGATTCCTTCAACGACTTCATATCGATTACAAAGCGATATTTAACATCGCTTTTAAGCATGCGCTCATAGGCATCGTTGATATTTTGCATATTTATCATTTCAATATCGGAAACAATATTGTGTTCCCCACAAAAATCCAGTAATTCCTGAGTTTCGGCAATTCCTCCAATGAGCGATCCGGCAACAGACTTCCTGCCCATGATCATAGGGACAGTAACTAACATAGGGTCTAAAGGCCCTAAATACCCAACTACCACGAGGGTTCCATTAGTGGAAAGAGTTCCTACATAAGGGTTAAGATCGTGCTCATAAGGTACGGTGTCTACAATAAGATCGAATCTGCCCGAGGCTGCTTCCATCTGGGATTCGTCTGTAGAAATGATCACCTCGTTAGCTCCTAGTTTTTTTGCGTCTTCAATTTTATTGGTAGAACGAGAGAACAGAGTTACATGAGCCCCAAGAGCGTGGGCAAGTTTTATCGCCATATGTCCCAAACCGCCAAGGCCAACAACAGCTACTTTACTGCCTTTGCCAACCTTCCAGTGACGCAGAGGCGACCAGGTTGTGATTCCCGCACACAGCACCGGTGCCACTCCGGCTGCATCGAGATTTTCGGGGACACTTAGCACAAATTCCTCATCCACTACTATAGTTTCCGAATATCCTCCGTGTGTTGGTGATTGTAAATGCTTATCAAACCCTCCATAGGTTCCAACCCATTCGGGGCAATACTGCTCCAGATCGTTTTTACAGTTGTTACAGCTCCTGCAGGAATCTACCAGACAACCAACGGCCACCAGGTCTCCTGTTTTATACTTTGTGACGCCATCACCTACCCGGGTAACTCTTCCCACGATCTCGTGGCCGGGGACCACCGGATACTCCGTCATACCCCAGTCGTTACGCGCAAAATGTAAGTCGGAGTGACAAACTCCGCAGTACATTATATCGATTTCCACATCATTAGTTTGTGGAAGACGTCTTTTTATTTGTAATTGTTTAATATCGGCATCGGCAGCTTCAGTGCCATAGGCCTTAATGGATGTTGTTTGCATGGGTATGTTTTATAATTTGAATTAATTATTGGGCCATGTCGTCCTGACCGGCTAATAGAAAATGTTCACTATTCGATCCATTGGTTCGCATCTTTAAGAAAGGCGAATAAGCCGGATCGTTCATAAAGGCTGTGGCTGCTTCTTTAGATGGCCATTCGATGATCACACGTACAGCTGCGGGTGCATCTGCTCCTTCCAGCTGTTCATGAGTAACAGTTCTTGAAAGGTATTTTCCGCCGTGGGCGGCAACAAGTTTTGAGGCAGTTGGTATGTACTCCGGGATCCACTCTTCGGATGTAGGGGTAACATTTAAAACAGAATAATATGTCATAATTGAGAGGTTAGTTTGTGTGGAACTAAATTTACGACTAATTATTTTCAATCGTCCTTTAGTTATTGTAAATTAATTAGTTATTCTAAGAAACTTCATTCTCTGTACTTATCATTACCTTTAGAAAGTATTACCTAAACATCACTTCAATGAAAATTTTTTCAGTATATATAGTTGCTATTATCCTTATTAGCAGTTCTGCCCTCTTGGCCCAACACAAGATCACTGGTACGGTCTCCAACAACAAGGATAAACCTATTGCGGGGGCACAGATATTCCTGGATTCTATCAACTCGAATGTAAAGACCAATAAAAATGGTGAATACCAGGTTTTAACCATGGGAGATCTAAATGCTCTTCATGTGTATACTCCCAAATACGGACTCCTCTCTCACGACTATAACGGGGAGCAGAAAGTAGACTTTGTATATATAGACGGGCGGCTATCTTCCGGGGAAAGATTGAGTAATAAGGACAAGGTTTCCATTGGTTACGATGAGAAAGATGAAAAATATATAGCCGTGAAGATAGATGTGGTAGATGCGGATGAACGCATTGATGCTACTCGTTTCTTGAGTATTTACGACCTTATTCGAGACCAACTTCCGGGCGTTAGGGTTAGTAGTGATAATAAGATCACTATCCGGGGAGTAAATTCACTTATTTCGGCGCAAGACCCTTTATTTGTGGTGGATGGTAATGTGGTTTCCTCTATTGATTATATACTTCCGGTGGATGTGGATAAAATAAGTGTACTAAAAGGTAGTGAAGCTTCCATTTATGGTTCACGGGGAGCCAACGGGGTGATCCTTATCAGAACAAAGAGGTAACATCTAAAAAATAAAAAGCAAAAACCCGGACCTCTCTTTCCGGGTTTTTGTTGTTAGGCCTGTTATTAATCACTAATGTTTGAACCTAACATAATAGGGTGTAATCGAACCGTCGGTTTCGTAAGTAAATCCGGCAGAGACCCATTCGTCTGCATTGGTGCCGGAACGACGAGTAGTATGATAATGACCATAATTGGTATAACTACGTGAACTAAGTCGTGGATAATAGATCACAAAATCTCCCCAAACTCCTACTCCACTGCTAGCATTCCATGGTCCGCCACCAAAGGCTGTGATAATACCAATCTGTCCTTTTCTATTCGTCTCAAAATAAGGATAAGCAAAGGCAAAATCGGGGTTCCAGATCTGCATCTGGTTCACCAGATTCCAGCTATTGGTGTTTATTTCGGCGATCTGAACATGAGTTTGCGGGAAATTACCATTATCGGAGGCATTCCAGGCAAAGATCACATTATTCTCACGCACCGTCGCTGCCCTTACATAGGTTTTCCATGAAGCATCACTTAGCCAGTTATTACCATCGGCAGCGGTAGAGGACATAGTTCCATTAGGCCAGGAGTTGATATTAACTTCTCGCCAACTGTAGAAGTTCTCATTATCCCGCATGCTGTATACCAGCATGGTACTGTTATTTTGATGGCCGGCCCAGTAAACCGCGTTGTTTCCATTTTGCGAAACATGCGACCAGAATGCCGTGGTAGCACCTGTAAATTGATAGTTCACTGTACCTTTTGCCGCCAGTTCCTGCAGAGGGATCCTTATCACGTAGCGGTTAGCACCACCTCCAATACTACTTGTCCAGTAAAGGAACTGATTTCCGAAACTCATGTCGTTATAATCCAATACGCCACCACTGGCCAGGGCATCATTGGTGAAATCCCAGTAGGTCCAGGACGTACCATTACTGTCCCTAACCTGTTGTGTGTTCTGCACGGCGATTCGAATGGCATTTTGCCCCGAGCCATCCTGTACATACTGTAAAAGCCATACAAACAGATCGAACTCCGGTACATATTGCAACACCTGATCGCAGCAAAATCCGCCATAGTCGTTTGGAAATATCGTAGTAGGGTTAACACTTGTAAATGACTGCCCTCCATCCAGGGAAAGCGACATCCACCAGTTGCCTGTGGTCATTACAGTTTGGCCATTCTCCGCCACACTAGGCTCGGGAAGTACGCTACTAGTATTTGGCGCGTCACCAATCTCATCGTATTCTTCGAAAGAAACTGCCTGACTCGCACCCGGATCGTGCTTATCTACCTTATACTCCGGATTGGCTGGTTTTAAATCACCCCTTATTGGTCCTACGGGTACATAGTAGGGCTTTTTTTCCTTGTTTAACGTATCGCGGGTGGGATCTGCTGGCGGGTATTCACCCCCTTTAGCTATTCTCGCCTCGATAGAACCTCGTTTTAGAGGCTCGCTATACTCACAGGGATCGTTACTTGGATCCACAGGATCGGTCTTTCCGGGATCGCAGCTAAAACATAATACAATTAGGACTAACATGCCTAACAGGTATCTCATTAAATTTTTCATGTTGATTAGGTTAAGGGTTACTAAATTGGTTTGCGGAGAGCGTTGATGGAACTTTTTGCATAATACTTCAACACAAATTTAAAGACTTATTAATCAGTGGGTTGCACTAAAAACCCTGAAAATAAAGGGTAAAACAACTGGAATTTTTCTAAGGGTTTTTCCTATTTCAGATGAAAATAGGATTGTGCACAGAAGAATCCTTTAGCGAAAAGGCTATAGAAAGAGATCGATCACTTCTACCGGTGATCATTGTAAAATCCGGGCTTAATCGACGGTTCTCACTAACCTTTGGCTATAGGCGATTGATCGATCTCCACCTGCCCAGCTACCATAAGGACGGTAAGAGGTTGGACTATGAGGATTATAGTCGCTTACTTTCATATCGTGATCGTAGTATCCGCCACCACGATAGCCGTAACCGCCTTCTTCCGAAATACCTTTAGGCCAATCGGGATTGGTGGCTGTACCCTGGCTGGATAAGATCCCGTCTCCATGAGTTCCCTTGTATGCTCTGCCTATATGATGTCCAATCGTGACACATTTTTCCCATAGGCTGCCGGCTAGGTCCATTACCCAATAGTAGGATGCACCAAAGGCCGGGCGAGTGGCATCTGCTAATTGTTTTTCAGATAATCCATTTAATAGAACCAGTTCATCATCGAGGGTGACCACCCGTTTTAATTTATCGGTAGAATCTGTTCCCCATGGAAATCCGTGCGCAATAGGCAGTTCGGGACCTCGAGCTGCTTTGGTAAACTCAAATTCGGTCATAGGCCGCAAACCAGCCCAATCGGCAAATGCCATACCGTCATCCCAGGTAATAAAATTAGCCGGCCGGTCGTAGGTATAGGCACGATAGGTGCCATTCTCAAAGCGGATACAGCCTTTTTTATCGTAATAACCCTCAATGGTATGCGGACTTAAGGCCGCGGCCAGTTCAGGATGAATCGCATTCAGGAAATCTGCATACAATCCCTGGGTGGTTTCATATTTCATAATATAGAAAGCCTTATAGCCCTTCGGAAATTCGGCTGGAATAACACCCGATTGATCTCCCCTGTAAGGAGAATCACCTGTCTTGTAGTATAGATCCCCGGCTTTTTTGCCCACCTTAATCGTTTCGTCCTCTGAAGCGATCCTATAAGGTCCGGCCGGTTCCCCAGAAGCATCCGATTGGTAAAAAGAGGCATAATCAATAGCTTCCTGTTCTGTGGAGCCAACATAAAATGCCCCTTCAGGAATATAAACCATTTCGATGGCGTAGACACGAACTTCATGCTCATCACCTATTCTTTTTAGTAGTTCAGTGTCGATCTTCAGTTTAAAATTTGCAATGACCGCACCCCGGTGATATTCAAGAGGAACAATAAAAGCCCCTATTCGATCTTTACTTACTTGCACCTCCATCGTAGGCCCGAAATTATTACTAGCCTCATGAGGGGAAGCGGCTAGATTACCGTGTATATAACTCCCATCTTTATCTATAAATTTCACAAAAACCCAGGCAGCATCGTGGTTCTTTTCGTTCATCCAGGCATTTTCCCAAGTAAGATCAAATTGAACAATGCCCGATTCATTAGAAAATGATACGTTGGTTAATTGAATGTTATTCGAAAAACAGAATGCCGGAAAGACAAGTGCAGCAAGCAAGAGCTTGTAAAAGAATTTCATCGGTACTAAATTTTGATTGATGCAGAAAGTTAAGCAAAAATCACCATACTTTTAAAAGGCAAAATGGAGAAAATTGAACGAGTTAAATCGCAATTAAAAAGAAGCTTTTTTATGTCACTTCCAGCTTATAACCCACCCCGTGCACGTTTACAATACGGATGCCATCGTCCTCCTGAAGTTTCTTACGCAGTTTAGAAATATAGGTGTCGAGGCTTCGACCCACAATTACCCCTTTGTCTTCCCATACTCTTTTAGTTAATTCGTCTCTTTTTACCACCTTGTTCGAGTGCGCAACTAAAATTGCCAATAACTCTCCTTCTTTTTTAGACAAGCTTATTTCGGTGGCTTGTTTTACCAGTTTATTTTGGTCGGGATAAAATCTGAAACTACCTAAGGTAGTATAATGGTCAATTCCTTCGGCTTTTTGTGAACCTCCTTTATTTCGGTAAAAATAAAATTCTAGCAACCCTATTATTCCGAAGAAAAAAAGCAGGTAGATCCAAGCGTTTGAAGCAGTTTTCGTAACTACCCTATCGGCAAAGCGAACTGTAATGGTATAGCAGGCCGAGGGTAATTTTCGTTCCGCACAAGCAATAACCGTACGTTCTACCCCGGTATCCACTTCAAAACTATAAGCCACCTCCTTATCGCTACACTGGATCACTTCCACAAGGTAATTTTCACTTAATTGTCGCGATCGAAAGCTGCTATCGATAGCTGCAACAAGGCTTTCAGGGTAAAACCCAAGGTCATTCTCAAAGGAAAGTTTGAAAAAAGAAGGATCTTCTTCTACAACGGGAAGCACCCTGGAGGTAGAATCCTGGTACTCACGCAACAATTGATCACCTACCTCTCGCAGTGAGATCTTTACTTTTTCAGAAAAAATATCGGTGGAGTTTCCATTTATTGATAGAAACCATATCAATATGAGAATTATGAGTGAAATGATGTAGAAAAAGATCCTTCTTTTCATAGAGCCTTAAATAACATATAATTTTCCAACTTTTTGCAATGCTTGACACTTCTTTTACATTCTTTTGACATTTTTAAGGTCCCAAACACCTAGTTTTACTACATCATTAATCAAAATTCGGAAGTTATTCTATTTCACTCGTATTGTAAGTGAAATAAGCTTCAGAATCTTAAATCATAAATCGACATGAAATTTTTAATCACGTTATTCGCAACTCTCCTTCTATTTAACTGTAACCAGCCTGTTTCAGACACAAATAATGAACTGGCACTTCTCTCTAAAGATGAGATGATAGATGTTAATAAGCCGGATTACACCTATTACTACGAAACGATTACCCACGACAACTATGAGATAAAATTGGGCGTACTCGATCTTGGTGATGATGAATTCGAACTGGTTATCAATATGAAATTAAACAACGATTCCTTTTTTGTTTCTCCAAATGAAAAGCGAGACTTTAAGGGTAAATTATCGGTAACTTACGATGATACGAACCATCTCACCTTTATGGAAGAAATGGTTGAAATCCCGAATGCCGTTGAAGAAATGGACCCGCACGTCTTTATGGATGGTGATGTGAAGGTGGTTAGAAAGCAAACTCGGTATGTTCAGAAGGTAAAAAGAAACACCACAGAAGATTTCAACACCAGCGCAAACCTACAGTTTGTTATCGAACCCAGTTGCACCCTGGAAAAGATCCCCCTAATCATCGTAAATCAAGGTGGATACCTTAAATATCGCTTACGGGGATGTTAGTTCCAGTTTTAAGATCCCTACGCTTATTATTACGATTTGCCAGTTAAATAAACAGGATCAAGAAGCGAACAGCATACTCTTCCTTTATTGAGGTTAGCTGAACGCTTCTTGCTTTACAGCCTTGAAATCATTTGTAAGTGTTTGTAATCTAACCCTGGCATCTTTACCGGGCAACTGGTCTGCTCCACTTACCATATTGAGCAAATAAGATATCTGTGAAACCAACATTTGCTGGGGATAAGCACCTTCGTCATTCTTAAGTTTTTTTAATACTGAATTTACCTTTTGTAGACGTTCTTGCTTAGCCTTTGCCTTTTTTCCTTTCAGTTCCTCGGCTTCTTCCTCCAGTTGAGCCTGCAATTTACGGGCTTCGGAAAGCAGATCTATTACCTGATTTTGAAAGGCTAATTGTTCCTCGATATCTGCCTTTGTAATTCCAGATTCGGCTATGCGTGGGTCTATGAGGAGTTCGAAACTTTGTTCCGTTGTTACTCCACCTGCCCTAAGCATAACCTTATAAACCCCTGGAGCCACTAGCGGGCCACCCCTGTATCGCCTGTCTTCATATTTTCTCCATGCTCCTTTTTGTCGAAGATTCCAACTAAAACGATGCAGGCCTGGCTTGGGATCCAGTTTTTTATCGACATAGCGGAAGGTCTCGCTTAAATTCATATCCTCCACAACAACTTCTTTACTTTCCAGTTCCGTACTATCGCTAAAGATCGTTGCCACCTGCCGGTTTTGTGCATCTAAGATCTCTATTTGTACACCTCCCTCATATCCTTCGGGAATATAATAATCGATAATCGCGCTTGCCCCGGGATATTCGGGGAAATCTGTGTAGGTGGATTTCGGATTTCGATATCGGATGGTATTATCGGGCTTGAACAATACCGCAGAATTTCCAAGATTGTTCACTTGCTGCTGCCGAAGTGTCGTTATATTATCAAGGATCCAGAAACCTCTTCCCATGGTACTTAGAATAAGATCTCCCCTAAATATTTTAATATCTGTGATGGGCGTTACAGGTAAATTTTGCTGAAATTCCTTCCAGGACTGTCCATCGTCAAAAGATACGAACACACCGTACTCTGTCCCGGCGTATAAAAGGCCCGGCCTAACCGGATCCTCACGAAGCACTCTCGCGTTGAAATCCTCGGGTATTCCATTGGTTATTTTCTCCCAACTCGCGCCATAATTGGTGGTTTTATAAAAATACGGTTTCTCATCTCCCAGTAAATGTCTATCTACGGCAATGTACGCCCTGGCCGGATCGAAATGAGAAGGAGCAACAGATTCTACCCGCCCTCCTTTAGGCAGGTTCTTAGGAGTAATATTGCTCCAGCTGGCTCCTCCATCTCTTGTTACAGAAACAACTCCGTCGTTGGATCCCACCCATATAAGGCCTTTCACTAAGGAAGATTCTCTGATGGAATAAAGGGTACTATAGTATTCCTCACCTGTGATATCACGGGTAATAGGACTTCCTGAAATAACCTGTTTATCCGGTTCGAAAGCAGTAAGATCCGGCGATATCGTTTCCCAGGCTTCGCCACCATTTGTTGTTTTATGAAGATATTGAGAGCCGTGATAGACCACATTAGGATCGTGGGGTGATACATGAACAGGCGCTACCCGCTGAAACCGGTATTCCAGATCCATGGGATTATGCCCGTAAATATTAGATGCACCTACATAGTATCCTTTCTCTGTTCCTGTGCGCTTGTCGAATACACTAAAGCGCCCTTTACAATTAGCGTAGACAATATTGTGGTCGCCGGGTTTAGGTACACCCGGGCCGGTTTCACAACCACCGGTATTTATAATCCATCCCCTTCCCGGATACTGAATGGAAGATGGTGGGTTGCTGGGCACTGCGATGGTAGACGAATTATCCTGCATCCCTGCATAGAGCCAATAGGGATATTGATCGTCCACTTCCACCTGGTATAGTTCGGCGGTTGGCTGGTTAAATTGTGTTGACCATGTTTCACCTCCATTGTGAGACACGTTGGCTCCCCCATCGTTACATTGAATAAGAAGATCGGGGTTATTGGGATTTATCCAGATATCGTGATTGTCGCCATGAGGTACGCTCATCCTCTTCCAGGTTTTCCCACCGTCAACAGACTTTATTAAGGGGTTCGCATTGGAATAAACGATATCGGGATTGGTAGGATCTAATTCTATATTGGTGTAATAAAATGGCCGGTTTACCAGACGCTCATCGCTGGAAACCTGTTTGAAGGATTTCCCCTGGTTCACAGATCTGTACAGGCCTCTTTCCTCCCCCGGGGCTTCGATCACAGCGTATAAGACGCTGGAATCCACAGCAGATACCGCCAGGTCGATCTTCCCAATGAGGCCCTGTGGCAGACCCTCCTGGAGTTTTACCCAGTCTTTTCCTCCGTTCATGGATTTATAAATACCTCCTTCTTCATTAGTTCCTCCGGAGATGATCGTCCATGGCTTCCGCTCTGCTTTCCAGGCTGCAGCATATACGATATTAGGATTTCCCGGCAATAATTCCAGATCGGCAAAACCGGTCTTGTCTGAAACAAATAACACCTTATTCCAGGTCTTGCCACCGTCGATAGTTTTGTATACACCTCTCTCAGGGTTTGGCCTGAAGGCATTACCTATAGCCGCAACCCAAACAATATTATGATTGGTAGGATCGATCTCTACCGCCCCTATCTGGCCTACACTCGATAAACCAATATGTTCCCACGTCTTTCCTCCATCGATGGATTTATACATTCCTTTACCACTAATCACATTGCTTCGCAATCCATCCGAACCTGTCCCAACGTAGACAATATTAGGATCGTTAGCAGCAATTTCTATGGCTCCGATGGAAGGGGTTTTAAAAAACCCGTCCGATACGTTTTTCCAGCTTGTCCCATAGTCTTCCGATTTCCATACACCGCCTCCGGTAGCTCCCAGATAAAAGGTGCCGGGCTCCATAGGAGTTCCTGTTACCGAGGTTACACGTCCACCGCGTTCGGGGCCAACGGTTCGATATTTTAATGCTGAAAAGTCTTGTGCAAGTAGTACGCCGGTAAAGAAAAACGATAGCGCAAAGAGAAATTTACAATTGGATAGTTTCATAGAATATAACTGGAATTGATAAAGCTTTAAAGGTAATTAAAAATGAAATTATTTTCATCGTACCTCTTTTTTTCTAAGTACCTGATATTCGGGTGAAAGCGCATAAGTCAAATCTTTTATATCTTTCAATTTGGGTGAATCACTAATGTATGCGAAAGCTAATAAAAAGTAATATTCGAGGGATAATGAAGATCCCACTTGCCGGAATTATATTCTTTTTATTGTTCTACGTGATCGCCGCTATTCACTATCCCGGAGGTTCCTATGTGCAACCGGATCATCCGGGTTTTAGTATTCGGTATAATTATTTGTGCGATCTGCTAGATGATGTAGCCATAAATGGTGTTATTAATAGTGCAAAGATCTACGCCCGTATTTCATTAGGCCTCTTGTGTTTCAGTTTGTTGCTCATCTGGCTATTTCTTCCCAACCTGTTTCGCGTAAAGCGAAGAATCCATTTGCTTATTAGCTCATTGGGTGCTTTGTCTATGCTTACCACAGTCTGGCTGGCATTTGGCGCGCATGACACGGTAGTTCGCGTTGCCGGATTCTTTGGTGCCCTGGCACTTTTACTAACGTTCAGACATTTGTATTTGGAAGGCTATAGAAAATTACTCTTTCTAGGAATTATTAGTCTCATCCTGGTTCTAACCAACTATTATATTTATGAAACCGGGAGGGGGATAGAAACACTGCCATTGATTCAGAAACTTACTTTTATTAGTTGCATAAGTTGGTTTGTACTCCTCAATATTTTTCTTCTGAAGCAATTAAAGAAACACTAACAAACTCCTTATTTTGAACTAAAACTTACTTTGTTTCTTATATTCTTCCACCATAAATAAAGGATCTTTGTTGAAGGCCTTCCAATGCACAGATAATTGTTTGTACAAGGCATCGAGGGAGCTCCAGTCGTATTTAGGATCTTTTACATCTTTTTTCAACTTTAGGATATAATCCATCAATTGATAACAACTTGTAAACTGTCCACAGGCAATTAGCGTATCCATGCGATTCCTGGCAATATCTGTTTTATCCCACCATAGTGTTGTAGGTGTTTCGGAAGCCGTGAGACATACGCTTTTTAATAGTTTGGAAGGCGACGGTTTTATGTCTTTATTGTAGTTCAGGTTATTCGAATAAGGTGTTTTCTTACCATTCAATGCATAGACGGTAGAGGTAATAAGCTTGTTTTTCAAGCTTTCTTTGGTGTATAGTAGCTTGTAGTTAAGACGGCGTATTTGTTTTAGGAAGATATCATTGATCATTTTTTCTCCCGACGTTAGCCTGTCTGTGAGCATTCGCTTTAGCAGGTCGATCCCCAGTTTATCAAAACTCATTACATCGTCCAGCAGCGGTTCCGGGATATTGTCCTTCAGAAATCTTTTCAAACCACTTAATCCAAAAACCTTAGTAACTCCCAAAACGATCCCTACCAAGGTGAGGGTTAGGCCCACACCCGCAATAACACTTCCAACTATATATAAAGAGGTCCAGGCCTGGCCTTTAAATACTTCCAGTGAGTTTAAGACAATGATAAGTAATCCCAGGACAAGAATGATCCAGTAAAGCGGTTTCAATCCGAAATACCCCAGTAACTTCGCAATACTGCTTTTTAGTGAATTGCTCTTCTCCACAGGAGTTGTATCCTGTTGCCATGGAATCATTTTATAACTTCCCACATCATTTACTATAATGAGATCCAGCTCTCTATCGCGACTCGACTGTTCGCTGATATTGATCATACTTCCTATCCCCTGGTTATCGGCTATACCACCATCCATGATCCCTACTCCATCGATAAATCGGTCAAGGCCTTTAACAGCTTTATACTGCGCATTGTTATGGTCTTTAAAGTAATCGTCCGGGAACACCAAAGGTTCGAAGCCAATAGGAAAGCAGGACGAAGAGGCTACTATATCCCCTAATTGCACTTTATATTTTATAGCATCTACGTCCCTATTGCTTAAGGGTTTGTTGCCAAAAAGTCCTGTATTCTGAAATCTGAATGCGAGTCCGAAGGAAAAATCGGTAGCATTAAAACAAAGGTGCTTAACATGTTCCGAAGCGCTGGTCTCGAACATCTTGAAAGAACCACTAAACAGATCCATTTCGGCATAAGAAAGTGCAAAGGCATTGATCAACGAACGCTTTTTATACAAATGTTCTTCCCAGACCTTGTCGTCTTCAAGTTTTTTTACTGCGGTCTCCAACAAGACGTCATTGGCCGGCTCGAAGGTAGAATAGAATTCAGAAAAAAACGACTGGAAACTCTTTGAAGGATCCTGGGCAGCCTTGGCATAAGCAACGCCTAAAAGGGTACCGCCACTTACTGTACTCAAGGCTTCCACATTCTGCAGTAAGCTTTTGTTTTTATAAGTTACTTTATTGAGATACGAAACTACACCGAGGGCAAAAAAAGTGGCTCTGTATCCGCCGCCACTAAAGCAAAGGCCAATACTTTCGAAAGGTTTAAAATTTTGAGAATCCATGCTGTAAGAATTTATGCCAACTGCGATTGATTATGAAGTTGAACAAAGGTGGTTCTTCAAAGTTAAGGTTAATTACCGGAGATGTGGATACGTATTTTTACCTAAAAACTTTGCCAAGACAGATTTACAAAATTACCTTCAGCGGTATTAGGACTGTCATTGGCAAATTGCCAGGCCTTGCTTAACGATTGTAATTCCTTCTTGCAGAAACATATCGCCATTAGGTAATTTATACAAAGGGTAGAATTGCTGGGCCCCGGTTGTAGCTATGTATTCGATCCCATTTAGATCGTCGCGGGTTGTAATTTTCCAGGTGCCATATTCCTGCCAATTGGACCGTTGTTCGTTGTCCAACACCGTTCTCTTCACGGTTCGGCCGTAAAGGCCATAATAGCCATTAGGACAATAATGTACCTCCAGAAAATAATAGGTACCATATAGTACTTCCCCATCGCGATAGGTAATGAGTAATTGCTGACCATTGAAGAAGTTCTGCAACTCCTCTACCGTAGGATTGGTTTGTGCTCTCAAAGGTTCAGAATTAAAAAAGCATATAAAACATAAAAGGGCCGTAATGATAATAGATCTCATATCTCATGTATTAACAACTGGTAGGAGTTAGCAGATTTTCAGGACAGGAGGCACTATAACTTTATAATGCCCTAAGTTACTAATAATTAGTTAAATAGATTTGGTGTATTTTAATTTTTCAAGTCAAAATATGAAGGATGCAAAATTATGATGTCGGGTATTTCCAATGCATATCACCAAGTAAAATAGTGAAACCGAAGATGTAACATATTACCGCAATTTGTACTAATAAGTTAGTTCCCGGGAAAAGGGATCTAGTTTAAATAAAAATTTAAAGACCATGACAAAAGGAGGATTATTAGCCCTATTGGGTTTGGCGGGCGGAGCATTCGCCTACTGGAAATACAAGAATCTCAGCCCTGAAGAGAAAGAAGAATTGAAACGTAAAGCCAAAAAAGTTGGCAACGATGTAAAAGAAGCTGCAGTGGATGTAGAGAAGACGCTAAGCGAGGAATTCAATAAGATTTCCGGAAAGGCTACAGAATTCTATAAGAAAGCTACCGAATAAACGAATGTCGGCTTAAAAGTGAGATCCTGCTTTATGCAGGATTTTTTATGCTGAAAACTGTAATCTTAAAACCTACAATTTAAAAAAGAGGGAGAAATCTCCCTCTTTTTTTTCTCCGTATACGTAAAACACCATTGAATAATCCAAAATATAATTCCGTAACTTTATGTTCGGTTTTTTCAAATTAAATTCAATTCATAAATCACAATTTTCATGAGAACATCCATAACACTTTTCATCAGCTTTTTACTAATTTTTACCGTTTGTATTACAGCCCAGGAAAATTCAGAAAAATCTGAAAATATCTATATGGGACTGGAACTTAGAAGCATCGGACCTGCCTTTATGAGTGGTCGTATTTCCGATATCGATATTCATCCGGACAATGAAAGCATTTGGTATGTAGCCGTTGGATCTGGAGGGGTTTGGAAAACTGAGAACTCAGGTACCACATGGACACCTGTATTTGATAAGCAGTCCTCCTACTCCATAGGAGCCGTTACCATTGATCCTAATAACCCGGACACCGTTTGGGTTGGAACTGGAGAGGATTCCGGCGGCCGACACGTAGGCTATGGCGATGGGATCTATAAGAGTATAGATGGAGGAAAGACCTGGAAGAATATGGGGCTCGCAAATTCGCAGCATATCTCACGAATTCTTGTTCATCCGTTCGATAGCCAGGTTGTGTGGGTTACCGCGCAGGGACCACTTTGGAGTAAAGGGGGCGATCGCGGAGTATATAAAACAACAGACGGAGGAAAAACCTGGAACAAAATGCTGGGTGATAACGAATGGACGGGGGCAACCGATATTGTAATGAACCCAAGGGACCCTGATGTTTTATACGCGGCTACCTGGCAACGACACAGAACGGTAGCTGCTTATATGGGTGGCGGTCCCGGAACCGCATTGTATAAAAGCACAGATGGTGGTGATACCTGGACCAAATTAACAAACGGGATCCCAACATCCTGGATGGGAAAGACCGGCCTTGCCATCTCCTACCATAATCCGAATGTGGTTTACGCAGCCATTGAGCTGGACAGACGTAAAGGTGGTCTGTATCGTTCTGATGATGCCGGAGCATCATGGACCAAGATGTCTGAAACGATCTCCGGGGGAACCGGGCCACATTATTATCAGGAACTTTACGCCTCTCCACATCAGGAGGGCAGGTTATATCTCATGGATAATAATTTACAGATCTCTGAGGACGGCGGAAAGACCTTTTACCGCATGAACGAAAAAAATAAACATGGAGACAACCACGCTATAGCCTTCAGAAAAAATGACCCAAACTATCTAATAGTAGGTTCAGACGGGGGTTTATATGAGTCTTTCGATCTTACCAAAACCTGGAAATACATCGAGAATCTGCCCGTAACCCAATTTTACAAAATGGCGGTAGACGATGCTGAACCATTCTACAATATTTATGGAGGTACGCAGGATAACAGTACCCAGGGTGGTCCTTCCCGCACAGATAATGTACATGGGATTCAAAACAGCGACTGGCGGGTAATTCTGAACTGGGATGGCCATCAGCCCGCAACAGAACCCGGAAACCCTAATATCGTATATGCCGAGCGGCAGGAAGGTACCTTATCCAGGATCGACATGAGTACGGGCGAAGTAGTGGATATTCAGCCACAACCCGGAGAGAATGAAGACTATGAGAGATATAACTGGGATGCTCCTATTTTGGTGAGTCCACACTCCCCTACTACCATCTATTTTGCCTCACAACGTGTATGGAAATCGACCAATCGCGGCGATAGCTGGACCGCGATCTCGGGAGATCTCACAAAAGACGAAGAGCGAATTACCCTGCCTATAATGGGTAAGCAGCAGAGCTGGGATGCTCCCTGGGATGTGTATGCCATGTCTAATTACAACACCATCACTTCTCTCGCCGAATCCCCCAAACAACAAGGATTGATCTATGCCGGGACTGATGATGGACTCATTCAGGTTACAGAAGACGGCGGTGCGAACTGGAGAAAGATCAATGTGGGAAATCTGCCTGGTGTACCGGCCACAGCATTTGTAAACGATATAAAAGCCGATCTTTTCGATGCCAATACGGTCTATGTAGCCTTAGACAATCATAAATACGGAGATTTTAATCCTTATTTGCTGAAAAGTACAGATAAAGGCAGAACCTGGCGTTCGATTGCAAGTAATATCCCAAAACGAACTCTTGTCTGGAGATTGGTACAGGATCATGTAAAACCCGGTCTCATGTTCCTCGCTACAGAGTTCGGACTCTATTTTACAGTGAATGGTGGAGGTTCATGGACAGAACTGGAAGGTGGTGTTCCAACCATCTCCTTCCGTGATATCGCTATTCAACGCAGAGAAAATGATCTTATCGGGGCTTCCTTCGGAAGGGGATTCTACATTCTCGATGACTATTCCGCTTTGCGAGATATTTCGGATGCCACCCTGAACCAGGAAGCAAAACTATTTGGTGTTCGGGATGCCTGGTGGTATGTACCTCGCTCGCACTTGAGCTTCGGGCCGGGAAAGGGAAGTCAGGGCGATTCGCATTTCGTAGCCCCTAACCCGGATTTTGGTGCCACTTTCACCTATTATCTAAAAGACGCACCCAAAACGATGGAGCAAATGCGGCAGGATTCAGAAAAAAATAAAAATACAGCCGCTGTACCTTTCCCTGGATGGGATAAGCTATCAGATGAGATAAACGAAGCAGATCCCGTGCTAACCTTTGCCATTAGTGATGCCAACGGAAATATAGTACGTAAACTAAATACGAAACCAAAAAAAGGAGTGAACAGAATTAGCTGGGATCTTCGCTATCCAGATCTGGATGTTATAAAACTCAACGACAAGAGTGATACAGAGCGTGCTGCATTTTTAGCACCCCCGGGGAATTACAAAGTGGAAATGTTCTTAACCGAAAATGGAAATACCCGTAAACTGGATGGCCCGGTATCATTTAAAGTGAAGCCGCTGCATAAGAATTCTTTACCGGGATCTTCTGTAGATGCAGTATCTAATTTCTGGAGATCCTTTGAGAATACCTCTAAAGCAGCCTCTAAATTCGACCTGGATCTTAGCAGATCGCTGAAACGAGTCAAGGCAATGCAGATCGCTGTTAGCAGGAGTAGTCTGGCACCCGGAACTGTAGATAACGAATTGGAGAGTTTGATGCGCGACCTTCAGGATCTTTCATCTCATTACTACGGGAATCCGGCCAAGGGTGAAATAGGAGAAAAAGGAAGGCCCACGGTAGGGGAACGTATGTTTGCTGTGTATCGCGGTATAGAACGCGCTACCTACGGCCCTACACCCCAGCATAGTACGCAGCTTGAAATTGTAAAGAAAGAGCTGAACTCGGCTAATGCGAAATTAAATTCGGTGCAACAGAAACTGGACGTGATCTATAAGAAACTGCAGGCAGCCGGAGCTCCTTATGTAGAAGAGTAATGATATAGTATATAAAAAAAACCACGACTTGATCGTGGTTTTTTTTTGTTTTTGTTCGCTTAATTTGGCAATTTGATGATTACATCTTTTTTGTGCTTGCCATTTTGCAGTTTAATCTTATATGTTCGCCTGATCTTATTATCTAAGGTGTAGCTACTGCTGTACTGATTACTTATCATCTCCCAATCGAGGTTATCATGAAATACCTGGTCTCTTATGGGACCGGGTAATAAGATGTTACGAAACTTCTCAAAAGAAGAGATTACTTTTCCGGAAACATCATAAAAAGCATCTATTTGTCCGTGTGCGTTTTTAAAGACCATTTCGAACGGTGTTTTAACGCTTTGGTCGAATTCACTATTCTCACGCAACGAATATGTTGCTACCTCACGCTGTAGTTTCTTTACAGTTGCCGGAGTACTTTCATCCTGTACCGCTTGAAGATAGTTAGCGTTCGATGTGATCAATACGTCTTCCAAGGCTATGGATGTAGCCTGGTTGTTGTCTTTTTGTGCGTAACTTGCGAAGGTTAAACATACTGCTAAAATACTGACTAAAGTTCTCATAATTAATGTTTTAAAGGTTATTAAATTTGAATAGTCCAAAGATTACCAATATGTGTATGTCACTGCTAACAACTATGTTTCGATTTTTTATAACTTTTTTTAAAAACCGTATACAAGAAGTTTAAAGCCTTTAAATCATGTTGTTTTCACCATTGAAATAGGAAGAATTTGTCGCGTGGTAACGCCAGAAGAGAAATTCGAATACTGAGGAAAATAAATTATTGGATTAATTTACAAAGGAAATAGTTCAATCGACTATCGCGGGAAGTGGTTTGATCACATTAAAACCAACCTTATTGTATAATTCAATATATCTAGGATCGTCCGTCAATGGCTGTAACATTGGTTCCTGCATCAGCCAGGTCATCTCGACTTCACGATTATTATAGGATCTGTTCAGCCATTGGAATGTTTTGTCGTAATCCTTTATATGGCAATAATATAACGCTAAAAACCAGGCAGGGCTACCAGAGTTTCCATTTTTATATTGAAGATTTAGTTGATTTAAGCTCGAATTTAGTTTGGGGCTATCTTTTTGCAGATCGGCATGGATAGCCATTAACCATTGTACTATAGGTGGTCTATCTTCATATTTTTTAAGTAATACGTCTAAATGCGTGGCAGACTTATTAGTCTCACCCATATAGAAGTACCATTTTGATGTTTCCAGCAAATAAAAATAATTGTCCTGGTAGAAGGGATCCAGTGCCGAAAGTTGTTCAATGGCACTTTTCTTATCACCCAACATAAAAAGGATAAATGCCCTTTGCATATGACCATCTCCAACCACCGGATAACGTTTTATTTCTCGTTCGATAAGTTTCATGGAATAGTCAAACCGTCCTGTTTTACGTGAGAAATCAAACCCATAATCCCGGTAATTTAACTCATCCTTTCTAAGCAAGGTCTTTTGGTATTGTAGTTCGGCATTTTTTATGTCGTATTCATAGTAAAAGGCTCCTCCTACCAACTGAAATTCAATGATTTCGGAATTATATCCAGCTCCTGAAGTATCGCGCTCCAAAGCCATTTTAAAATACTTTTTTGCCTGTTTCCAAGCTTCCTGCTCGGGCAAAAGTCCCCAAACTAATCCAGACACATTGTACGTTCGTCCCAGCCCAACGTATGGATCCACAAAACTGGAATCCAACGCGATTGCCTCTTTGTACAACTTTACCGAATTTTCCATTCCATATTGGTTAAGTCTGTAAAACTGATCCTCTGCTTTCAGAAATAAACGGTATGCCTCCTCATTGCTTGTAGGTCTTGAATTTATTTCTGTTTTTTCATTCGTACTCACATTAACGGCCATATTCTCGGCTACATTTTCTGCCACATCCGCCTGCATTTCGAAGATCTCGTCCGCTTTCCATTGTCCACTGTACTCCAATGTCCAGATAAAATTGTTGGTGGCTACCTCGATCAGATTTAGATTACTCATCACCTTATCTCCGGAGAGTTTAAAATTGCCTTCAAGGATATACTCCACGTTCAGTTCTTTGGCAATAGTTTCTGTATTTTTTTCTGAATTTTTGTAATTGATCACTGTGGAGAAGGGCACCACTTTATCCATTTCCGAAATTTTAGACAATCTTGTGATCACAGCGTCTGTCATTCCATCACTTACATATTCCAGCTCGGGGTCGCCACTCCAGTTCTTGAACGGCAATACAGCTATCGACTTTAGTTTTTCGGAAGAATCTACCACAGTATCGGCCGAGTCTTTTTGAAAATATCTGAACATAAAATAGGATAATACCAGCACCGAAATAATTAGGAGCCATGCGAGCAATCTTTTATTTGTTTTTGTTGGCTGTTCTAGGCGTGTATCTATAGTTCCATTAGCTGCCCTTAATGCCATTTGATGTTTTACTTCTCCAGGCGGATAGCCGAAATACTCATTAAAGCAAGTGTTAAAATAGGTAGCACTATTAAATCCAACCTGATACGCAGCCTCCGAAGCAGTTACATCCTCGTTCTGAAGTAGTTTCAGTGCCTCATCTAAACGTATCTCCCTAATAAACTGACTAACAGATTGACCCGTTGCTACTTTTAGTTTTCTGTGTAGCTGCGACCTGCTCATCCCAAATTGATCCACCAGATCGCTTACCCCAAAATGTTCATTAGTGTAATTAGCAAGTACAATGGCCTTTAATTTTTCAATGAAAGAATTTGAAGTGACCATCCCTACGAGTTAGTTAGCAAGCGTGAATTATATTCTAAATATAACTAAAAAATAGCAGCTAACTGTCTGATAAAAAGGAGGTAATCGGGTCTCCGAAGTACTTTTACCACCTTAACTCGAATGATCTTCAAGATCACGAAGCACATTTTCGGCAGAGGAAGTGACCTTTTTATAACCCCTGTAGCCATAACGGGCAAAGAGAATAACTCCCACTGTCACCGCTGCTGTGAACACCCATAACCAGGGATCGTGTTCCTGAGCAAAGAAATCTTTATTGTTCATGATCATTGAGAAAACGGGTATACTAACCCACATCATAAATACACTTACCATAACACCAACTCTTTGAATTAATAACATATTTTTTCGTTTCCGTGTAAACTCCTGCAAGGTTTCCTTATAGCTGCGTTGGGTTACATCCATGGTTCGCATGCCCTTTATGGCACGTAAGGTTAGTATGGGTAGAACAATTAGTAGCAGTAAGGTAAATATGCTACAGGCCATTAAGTACCAGGTATTCATTTTAGCAATGTTGAGAAGTATTACAATTGCAATGATAAAACATACCACGGCTCCCAATGTTTCGATGATGGTAAGTTTGTTAAACCTATTTCTAAATTTTTGTTGCGTCATTTCCATTATTAATTTATTAGTTAGTTCTTTTTGTTCTTCCAACTGACTACTCATTCGTGTCCAGAGTATTTGCATTTCTTCAAGTTCCATAGCCGTTATTTTTTGATTGTTTTTCTCAGTTTATCCTTTATCCTGCCTATCCTAGTTCCAACATTAGTATGACTAAGTCCTGTAATAGCGGATATCTCTTCGTAATTCCTACCCTCCAGGAACAATAAGATCACCGCTTTCTCCAGGTCGTTCAACTGTCTGATCTGTTGATAAAGGATCTTTAATCTTTCTTCCATCACCGGATCGTAATTCTCTTGCTTTAAAACAATATTGTCCAGAGACACATTCCTACCTCTTTTTTTCTTTTGTTTTGAATGAAACAAGGCAGTATTGAGTGCTATCCTATACATCCAGGTGCTTATTTTGGCCTCACCTCTGAAACTATCGAAACTTTTCCACAACTGGAATACAATTTCCTGATACAGGTCTGCCTGTTCCTCGGTATTGTCTGCATAGATCCTGGCGATCTTGTAGATAATTCCTTCATGATCCTTAATGATTTTTATAAAGGCTTCTTCCCTACTCATTTAATCTGGTTCTACTCTATTAGTGATCATGGTAATCAAAAAATCACAGAAATTCGTATTTTTTTTATGGAGTGGTTTTATTTAGGGTTTGATGAAACGATATCCGATAGCACTTCCTCATGTACATTTCGGGGCTTTAAGACACTTGACAGGACTGATATTCAATACCTTTCATCGAATAGTACCCAAATGATTATTATGATAACAAGAAATTTCTTACATTTAACCATTACCCCCCGTTTCTACTATCTAAAGTCTCCTATTATTGGAGCTTTCTGAAAGAATTTACCTCTTATTCTATTGTTTAATCAAGTTGAATTATTTAGTAACTCTAAAACAATAGTATATGAAGAAAAAACTACGTGAAAAATTCTTCAAAAAATGGAACGAAAAACTTAAGGTTTGGAATGAAAAACTGATCGTCTATGCACGAGCCAGTAGTTATGCCATCCATAGGTAATCTGTTTTTTGAAAACAAAAAAATCCCCTTACCGCATGATAAGGGGATTTTTATTTTATTCTGATTTAGTGACTGGCGATCTTCCTTAGCATACTACTGGCGTTTTTGCCTGTAGGTCCATCGGGATCCATTTTGTATGCCTTTTCATAATATTCTTTTGCTTTTTCCTTATCTCCGGCTTCGAGGTAGCCTTCTGCTAAACTATCCCATGCGTTTGCCGAATCGGGGAATAACTGGGTAACAAAGGAAAAGATCGCAATAGCTGTTTGATGATCCCCTCTTCCAATCTGGGCATAACCAACACTATTCAGCTCTGCTTCAAAATTGAAGAATTTATATCGGGGGTCTTTTACCATTTTAGAAACCTCTGTGATAAGTTTCTCATTATCTCCCGCATGGTAAAGGTTAGTCATATACTGCATTGGGTCTGTGACAAAATCTCCATCTCCAAAATCCAAAGCCGCTTTCAATACAGGGTCCTGGTTGGTTCGGTATTCTTCAAAGCTCATTTCCACTGCCACATGCGGAGCCAGCCAATCGCCATTTTCCCACTGTGGTTTATCCTGCCACCAGGCAAATGATAGATAGACCGGAGTTTTAGTATTAGGCAGAATTATTTCATTATTATCTCCGTAGAAATTGATGTTTTCACTTGTTGGCTCTCCAAAGAATACTGCGTTAGTGTAATTGTCCAGTTCGTTTACGAGATTCTGACAAGCAGAAAAGGTCCTGCGCCCTATGATAACCTTAAGGTTTCCGGTGGTGTTGATCTTTTGTGATTCGATGATCCTGGTCACGACGGCTTTATTCTTGTAGTTGTTACCTCCCCCATTCAGGCGGACGTCTAGTACAAGATTCTCAACCTCGTTTTTTGCGATAAAGTCGAATACCCGGGTATAGAACTCGGGAATCGACTCCGAAGGGTCATCCTGGATCTGGCTATGCCGTATATACACCGTATTCTTTTCAGGTAAATGTTCAAAATAGTAGATCTTATCCAGATTTTTCAAGTACAATGGTGTTTTCCCTGCTTCTCTCGCATCCAGCCATTCTCCTTCACTTTGCACAAAACCATAAGTTCTGGGAGCCCATTCTCCGGCCGCCATAGCTTTTAGTGATGTAGTAAAGGTTTTGCCGTTCTTTTCCAGGGTAAGCTCAACATTATCTGATAAGGTAGGGACAACTCTCTGAGCATGTAATACTTCAGGGCTCATTAGATAGAGCAATCCATACGCCTTAAAAAACTGATCGTTTTCGGAAGGAACTACGGGATATATTTTCTCTAGCGCCTGCATCACCGGCATTCCGCCTACCGAGATCACTTTAGCTCCCAGCGCATTTGCATAATCTTTATGAACACCCTGCACATAGATCCCATCGGAGTAATGATACAGATTTACAGGGAATTGTCTTAAAGAAACCGGGTTATTGCGCCATCCCATTCGGGTATGACCGTATTTAAATAAGCCAATTATCCTTGCAAGTCCAACGGTGATTTCGTGTTCCTGAAGTTTTGGAATTTGATCGTGTAGCGTTTTTACTGCATTGTCAAATTCCTCTGCAGAGGTTTTTCTAAAAAGAAATGAATAATCATTGTGAACAGTTTGCTGAAGGAATTTCAAGTCTTCCTGCCATTGTTTGGCAGTAAATTTCGATTGTGCAGTTACCTGAAACATCAGGAAACCCATGAGGAGAAAGAGTAGTTTTTTCATTGATTGATTGATAACTAGTTATATATAATAGAGTCTAAAATTTATAAATTGTTACATAAATATCAAGCTATTTAACTGAATTCAAATTAATTATCTGCGGATCACTATAAATTTACAGATCAATTTTCAACATTCGTTCAAGAAGCCGTATTTTTAAAGGATTAATAATTCTGAAAAACTATCCAAATGAAAAAACTTTTTACGCTCTGCCTAATGTTGTTCTTCTCAGTCACGATATTAGTGGCCCAGGAAAAGGATCCTGTTATAAAAGCCATGATAAGTGAGGCTAACGACAATTCACAATTAAAGCATCTTGGGCATGAACTAATGGATGTAATTGGCCCCAGACTGGTAGGAACCCCTCAAATGAAAAACGCACACGATTGGGCTGTTGCAAAGTTCAATACCTGGGGAATTACCGCTAAAAATGAGCAATGGGGCGAATGGCGTGGATGGGAACGAGGTATTACGCATATCGATATGATACATCCCCGGGTGCAAAGTCTGCGTGGGATGCAATTGGCCTGGAGTCCGGGAACAGGCAAGAACGGTGTCACTGCCGAACTTCTGGTTTTACCAATGATCAAGGATTCATTAGAATTTGCGAGGTGGTTGCCTTCAGTAAAAGGGAAATTGGTAATGATCTCTATGCATCAACCAACAGGAAGACCAGATTATAATTGGGAAGAATATGCTACTGAAAAATCATTTGCTAAAATGAAAGAAGAGCGTGAAAAGCAAACCGAAGAATGGCAGGAAAATATGAGGCGCACCGGATACGATAGGCGAACCTTGGCGCCGGCATTGGAAAAAGCCGGGGCGGCAGGTATAGTGATGTCTAACTGGTCCCGTGGTTTTGGGGTAAACAAGATTTTTGGGGCCCGCACAAAAGCGATCCCCACGGTAGATCTGGAATTGGAGGATTACGGGATGCTATACAGATTGGTCGAATCCGGACATAAACCCAAACTAAAGATAGTGGCCGAATCTAAAGAATTAGGAATGATGCCAACCTTCAACACTATAGCCGAGATCAAGGGTTCTGAGAAACCAGAGGAATACGTCATTCTTTCGGCCCATTTCGATTCTTGGGACGGTGCCACAGGTGCGACCGATAACGGAACCGGAACTCTCGTAATGATGGAAGCCGCGCGTATATTGAAAAAGCATTATCCTAACCCTAAACGTACCATCCTCGTCGGACTCTGGGGGAGCGAGGAACAAGGTCTTAATGGCTCTCGTGCTTTTGTAGAAGATCATCCCGAGATCGTAGACGGGCTGCAGGCCCTTTTCAACCAGGATAACGGTACGGGGCGCGTAGTTAGGCTTTCGGGAGGGGGATTCCTTAACTCGTACGACTATCTTGGGCGCTGGCTAGATGCCGTGCCTAATGAGATCACCTCCGAAATAGAAACTACATTTCCTGGTACGCCTGCACGTGGCGGCTCCGATTACGCTTCTTTTCAGGCGGCAGGTGCACCCGGTTTCAGCCTGAGTTCACTAAGCTGGGCGTATTGGAATTATACCTGGCATACCAACCGGGATACCTACGATAAGATAGTTTTTGATGATGTAAGAAATAATGTGATACTTACCGCTATCCTGGCCTATATGGCAAGTGAAGATCCCGAAAAAACATCACGGGTAAAAGCCGTACTTCCGGTAAGTAACAGAACAGGTAAGCAGTTGGAATGGCCTACACCCAGATCACCCGAGCGTAAAGGTGGTGTAGATTAATTTCAGAAAAAAAGACCGCAAGACAGGAAGAGTTTTAAAATTCCCATCTTGCGGTTCGCCTAAAATTCAAGACGATCTACTGTCCTCCATTAAAACCTAGGCGGTCTCCTTTTCCTTACCTCGGTTTTCGTAGATCTTCTCGATCATATCCGGTACCTTTTCGAAAGCGGCGGCCAAACCATGGGCCTTTCCGGTTTCGATAAAGCTAATTTCCTCACCTTTGGTCACAAGGAATCCTAGGGGTTCGATGCCCATTCCGGCACCGGCTCCCATTCCGTAACCGGTTTTAGTTTTCTTTTCGATACCTTCTCCTTCACCGGAACCAAATCCCATTCCGATTTTGATCACAGGAACACAAATGAATTCGCCCAATTTAAATTGTTCGCCTACAACGGTTTCTGTCTTCGCTTCAGTCCTGATAAACTCAGTGATCTGTTTCAATAATTCTTCAAAGTGTAAGACCATGACATAATTTTTAAGGGTTAATAATTGATTTAATATAACGGATAGGTCGATTCTCCAAATGTAACGCCAGTCTGTTTCTGTTCTCGAAATTAATGGCGTACGAACCGTTGAACCTATTCATAAAAAAGAGAACGGGGTAAAGTTTTGCATTCATAACAAAATCACCTGTATCCATTTCCAGAATCAGATTTTTTACTTTAAAGGTTCTTAATACCTTCAAAGCTTTTTTTCCTTTACCCATCGTCCATTTTTTATTTTTCTTTTCGGGTTCTTTAAGTTGTTTTTTCCTGCTGAACTTTTTCCGAAGTGGAAAGAGATCGAAGTTCATAAAAAGAACATTGAGTTTGATCTTTATCAGCTCTTGTTCATCTCCCAGAATAGATGCCTTTGCAAGCCCTTTAAACTGAATGAAATACTCACTGGTATCTGTATCTATCTTAACTATAACGGGCATCCAGAGCAAGTAGATCAAGAGTATTATCAACAGGGATATTATGACGATCCAGGGAGTCATAACCTAATTTTCTGCGAAGTTCGTGAAGGCGAAAATACTTTCCTATGACCCCTGTCAGGAAAGGAAAAATATTAGAAATAAATAATGATTCTGAATAAGTGATCGAGAGTTAGAAAAACTGAATTTAATGGTGCTTATTCGTTTTTCCTTTTAAATTCAACAAATACAACGGGAATAAGGTATTTGCGTTTTAGTTTCCCTTTCTTTTTTGTGAGAAGTATCAGTTCCCGTGTGCTTCTCCTGGGACCTTCCGGTACGATAAGTCGGCCGCCCTCTGCAAGCTGATCGATTAGTGGCTGAGGAATGTGGTCAATTCCGGCGGTAATAATTATTGCATCAAAAGGAGATACCTCCGGCCATCCCAGGTAACCGTCTCCAATCTTAACTTTCACGTTTTCATAACCAAGGTTTTGTAACCTACTAGCGGCGTTGCTACCTAAGGATTCTATGATCTCTATAGTATATACTTCGGAAACGATCTCGGCCAGTACTGCGGCCTGATAACCTGATCCGGTCCCGATCTCCAGCACTCTATCTGTGGGTTTTAGTTTTAATTGCTCTGTCATAAACCCCACTATAAAGGGTTGGGATATCGTTTGTCCTTCCCCTATAGTAAGGGGAGCATCTATATAGGCTTTCCCCTTGGCAATTTCGGGTACAAACAAATGTCTTGGCACCTTACGCATTGCATCCAGTGTTGCTCTATCCCTGATTCCTCTGGATTCCAGTTGGGTTCTCACCATCTTCTCCCTTCGTTCCGAATAATCGGACTGGCAATTGACGAAAGCCGTAAAAAAGATCAGCATAATAAATAAGATTCTTTTCAGCATATTACCCTCAAAATTGATATTAAGATACGAAATCCTCGAATGCCTTTAAAGACTTTGAGCGAGAAATCAATGGGAAAGAATCTCCTTATATAAATTTTATTTCACTATATATCAAATAGTTATAAGCGAGTCTATTCTCTTGGCACACTTGTTGAATTTATTGCCATATATAAATCATAAAAATTCGAGTTATGAAAGATCTAAAACAAATTTGGAGTGAGAAACTGAGTAAGTGGAATGAAAAATTAGCCGAATATGCTAAAGCTAGTAGCTATGCCATCCACAGATAGTTTGTTTCTCGCCAACCGGAACCTCTAAAACCCTTTACTGTTACAGTGAAGGGTTTTTTAATTAAACTGTTGAATTAGAGCCGTTTTCATTACATAAATCCCTATAGTTTCAGTATCTTTAAGAGGCTAACTTTCAGCAATAAATACATTCACTCTAAAAATTTTTGCTATGAATCCTTTAATGTTATTTGGTATTATATTCGGTGTTTTTCTATTGGCAGGTATTCGGGTTGTTTATGAATATAAGAGAGCTTTAAAATTCAGGTTTGGAAAATATATTAAAACCCTGAAACCCGGTTTCAGATGGATCATTCCCATAGTGGAAACTATACAAGTAGTAGACATCCGCGTTATCACTATTAATATAGTTTCACAGGAAGTGATGACCGAGGACAATGTCCCTTGTAGTATAGATGGCGTTGTATTCTTTAAAATCAATGATCCGGAAAGGGCCGTACTCGAGGTTGAAGAATTTAAGTTTGCTATATCTCAATTAGCCCAGGCGGCTTTACGTGATGTGTGTGGGAAAGTGGAACTGGACACTATCCTTTCAAAACGGGAGGAAATGGGCAAAAATATTAAGTCTATAGTAGAATTGGAAACAAAGGAATGGGGTATTGATATAAATGATGTTAAGATAAAGGATATTCAATTGCCAGAGAATATGAGAAGAATGATGGCAAATCAGGCCGAAGCGGAACGTTCCAGAAGAGCCAGGATTATACTTGCGGAAGCCGAAGAACAAGCTGCTGGTAAATTGCTAGAAGCAGGATTAATGATCGATAAATCGCCTTCGGCAATTAAACTCCGATTATATCAAACACTTTCAAATATTGCAGCAGAAAAGAATTCAACCATATTATTCCCATTTCCGGAAGAAGTACTCCCGGTTAAAAAATAGAAGTGTAAATACAAACATCAGGCTGTGAGAAGCCAGGGCTGAAATGTTTTGTGTACTTGGTGTAATAAAGTAACTTCCGGCAAATCAAAAACACTTGCTCCGAATATGGAAAAAACGGTTTCAGAAGCTATTAAATACAGACGCGCTGTGCGCATTTACCGGGATGAAACTATTGATACTGAAAAAGTAAAAAGATGTATAGCACATGCTACCTTGGCAGCTACCAGTAGTAATTTACAGCTGTGGGAATTCTATCACGTTACGAATAAGGAAATAATCTCTAAACTCGCGAAGGCATGTTTTAATCAAAATGCCGCGAAAACCGCACAACAATTAGTTGTTGTCGTGAGCCGAAAGGATCTTTGGAGACAACGTGCCAAAGCGAATTTGGATTTCATCAATTTAGGCTTTGACAAAGCCGAATTAACACCGCGCCTGGAAAAGCGAAGGAAAATGGCCCGAAACTACTACGGGAAACTTATACCCTTTACTTATTTTGATTTCTTTGGAATCTTTGGATGGATAAAATATCTAGCCATCCAGGTTATTGGGCTATTCAGGCCAATCTACAGGCAGGTTCGTAAAAGTGATCTTAGGATCGTTGCCCATAAGAGCGCAGGCTTGGCGGCCCAGAACTTTATGATCAGCATGGCAGCGGTTGGCTACGATACTTGTCCGATGGAGGGAAGTGACACCCTTCGGATTAAAAAGATTCTCAATATTCCGCGGGCTGCTGAAATAAATATGGTCATCGGATGTGGAAAAAGACATGAAAAAGGTGTGTATGGTTCTCGATTCAGAATTCCTTTCGAAGAGGTTTATCATCTAATAAAATAAACCTAACTTTTATGATGATATCTGAAATCATTTTATATTAGCATTTATGAAAAGACTATTACTAGCCGCAACATTTTTATTTTGCTCTCAAGGTTTCGCCCAACTCAACCGGACCTTCGATGGCACCAATAACAACTTGAACAACCCTGAATGGGGGGCAGCCGAAGCACATTTTCGCAATTTCATGACTAATGGGTATAGCGATCTCATCTCCGAGCCCGGAGGACTGGACCGGCCCAATCCAAGAACAATTAGTAATGCCATTGGGAGTCAGTCTCAATTTATGCCCAATGAGTTAGATCTAAGTGATTTCATCTGGGGATGGGGACAGTTTATTGATCACGACATCAACCTGAACGACGATAATTTCAACGAACCCAACGATATTCCAGTACCTACCTGCGAGCCCTTGTTCGACCCAAATTGTACTGGTTTAGAGACATTACGTATGTTTCGGTCTAAATCCGACCCATCCACTGGTACCGGAATAGGAAATCCACGAAAACACATTAATGATATAACCAGCTATATAGATGGATCGGCTGTGTATGGAAGCGATATTAATCGTGCGAACTGGCTACGCACCTTCGTGGATGGCAAATTGAAAACTTCCAGTGGTGACCTCCTTCCGTGGAACACCATTGACGGTGAGTTTGACAGTGCAGTAGATCCCAATGCACCTTTTATGGTCTTGGATGGATTCCCAACACCCACCAAATTTTTTGTGGGAGGTGATATTAGGGTTAACGAACAACCCGGCCTCGCCTGTTTTCATACCTTATGGGTGAGAGAACACAACAGGCTTTGTGAGGAGATCAAAGCAGCGAATCCAACCTGGACCGATGAAGAGATCTTTCAGCGGGCAAGAAAGATTGTAGGAGCCCTTATACAAGTGGTTACCTATGAAGAATTTTTACCTCATATTGGCATACAACTGGATCCATATACCGGTTATGACGATACAGTAGAACCCAACATCCTGAACTCATTTTCGGCCGCAGCATATCGCTTTGGTCATACTATGGTGAATGGGCGTTTAGTACGATTCGAAGAAAATGGTGATGATTGGATATTTGGAGCGGTAGATCTGAGAGATGGATTCTTTAATCCGTCAATCTTGAGAGAAGAAGGTGGAATAGAGCCTTTTTTCAGAGGCTTGGCGGCCCAGAAACATCAGTTCGTGGATCCACTCATCATGGATGATATTAGAAATTTCCTCTTTGGCCAACCAGGAGCCGGAGGGATAGATCTGCTATCAATAAACCTGGCACGAGCAAGAGAACGAGGCATACCCGATTACAATACGATTCGGGCCGATCTGTCTCTAACACCACATGCCGATTTCAATAGCCTTACATCCGATCCTGTTTTAAGTGGCAATTTGTCGGACGTTTACGGAGGTGATATATCTAAACTCGATCCATGGATAGGATTTATGAGCGAGGACCATATTCCGGGAACCCTGGTAGGCGAGGGATTACACAGCATCCTCAAATTGCAGTTCCAGGCGTTGCGTGACGGAGATCGATATTATTATGAGAATGATCCGGCTTTTACGGCTACCGAGATAGATGAACTTAAAAATACTACCTTATCTGAGGTAATTCTACGTAATACCGGCATCGAGACCTTACAGGAGGACGTTTTCATTGCAGTTCCCAGAGATCTCCTCGCTGTAGAGCTTTTCCCGTTCCCCGAAGTGCGTTCGATAGAATTGAAAGCATACCCCAACCCTGTTCAGAAGTATTTTAACCTTGTAATAGAAAACGCAAGGCCATCTAACGCTACTTTAACTATTTTTAATGTAAACGGACAGGTAATCTCCACAAGAGCTGTACAGTTAAATAAAGGCCGAAACGAAGTGAACTTCGAACTTAGCGATCGAATTGCCAATGGAATGTACGTGGTAACGCTGGAGTCTGATGGAGGCACCGGACAACTGAAACTTATTAAAAGAGGGCGTTGATCTTAACGAGATCCCTCCTATTTCTGGTCAAAGCAGCACAAAAAGCAGCTAATTCAGCAGATGTACTATACTATAAAGTATAAGAACTTTGCATAGAAAGAAAAATTAGTGCTATGGACCTAACAAACTTACTTGGAAATTCTGCTGCGTTTCTTACCACCATCAGTTTCTTACCGCAGGCAATAAAAACAATACGATCGGGGAACACCAGGCAGTTATCACTACCCATGTACCTGTTATTCGTAAGTGGTGTATTTATATGGATCCTATACGGGATTCTAAATGAGCAATTACCAATAATTTTGGGAAATGCCATAACCTTTCTGTTTGCGGGAACTATACTGGTATTCAAACTCAGGGACCTGAGAAAATAAGAGAAGACACAAACCCCGGGGTGTTGTTGCTATTTTAATTGACAAATGTCTTATTATTGTAACAACAACCATGGACGATAATAAGCATATAAAGAAGTTTGGAACCTTCGGTGGGGTATTTACTCCTACCCTCCTAACTATCCTGGGAGTTATAATGTATCTTCGGATGGGATGGGTTGTAGGAAATGCTGGATTACTGGGTGCCTGGTTAATAATTATAGTTTCTTTCCTCATCACCCTTTGTACAGCCCTATCGATGTCTGCTATTACCACCAATATTCGTATCGGGGCTGGTGGAGCTTACGCCATCATTTCCCAATCACTCGGCCTGGAAGTTGGAGGAAGTTTGGGAATTCCCCGATATATATCGCAGGGGCTGGCAGTTACCATGTATATTTTTGGTTTCAGGGAAGGATGGTTGGGTATCTTTCCGGATCATAATCCGTTCCTCGTGGATATATCCGCCTTTGTTGGCTTATTCACTATTGCTTATATAAGTGCAAACCTGGCCATCAAGACACAATATATTATTATGGTGGTGATCGTGGCCTCATTGGTTTCGGTCGTAATGGCTGCCTACGACGGTTCTATGGCTATTGCAACCGATGAAGCTTTAAAATGGGGGACTTTTAAGGGATCTCCCGAAAATGACTTCAGCGGAAGTAATTTTTGGCTGGTTTTTGCAGTGTTTTTCCCCGCTGCCACCGGAATAATGGCTGGCGCTAATATGTCTGGAGAGCTCAAAGATCCGCGCAAGAGTATTCCTGTTGGGACTTTATGGGCAATTGGGGTGAGTTTTGTGATCTACATGCTTCTGGCCTTTTGGCTTGCACGCACAGCTACCGAACAAGAACTCATTTCAAATTACAACATCATAATCGAAAAGGCTTATGTAGGACCATTGATCATCGCAGGTGTGTTAGGAGCAACCTTCTCTTCGGCCCTTGCTTCTATAGTGGGATCCTCCCGTATTTTATTTGCCATGGGTGAACACAATGTATTACCCTATTCTAAGTTTCTTGCAGGACAAAGTAAAAACGGACAGCCAAGAAATGCGATGCTGGTAACCGGCATACTTATTTTTGCAACCATGTTACTTAGAAACCTCAATGCAGTGGCGCCGCTGGTAACATTATTCTTCTTAGTGACCTATGCTATGATCAATATAGTGGTGATCATCGAGCAAAATTTAGGGTTGATAAGTTATCGGCCCATTTTCAAGGTAAAACGCTGGATCCCATGGCTGGGGCTGGTCTCTTCAGTTTTAGCGATGTTCATTATTAACCCAACCATCAGCCTTATTACCATCGCTATCGTGCTGGCGGTTTATTGGTATCTATCCAGACAAAATTTAGAAACACCATTTGAAGATGTGCGAAGTGGTTTATTTGTTTCTTTTGCTGAATGGGCCGCTAAACATACCTGGGGAATGAAGAAGATGCAGCAACGCGCCTGGAAACCTAACCTGATGGTACCCGTTAGAGATATAGTTGGAGTTAGGGGAAATTTCGAATTCCTGAGGAATATCGCTAGTCCGAAAGGATCTATCAAACTCCTGGGAATTGAGGCAAATTCTGAACAAAGCGAAATGACCACCCATTTGGATGAACTGGCAGCTTCGTTTCGAGACAAAGGAGTATTCTCATCCTGGACCGTTATCAATACCACCGAATTCGCAAAAGGTGTAAATTATGGTAACCAGGCCCTGAGAGGAGCTTTTTTCAGGCCTAATGTTGTTTTCCTCAACTTGCAGCAACACGATGATTACGAAACCGAACTTCGGCCCGTTATAAAGGAATGTATAAGGCTGGAAATAGGGGTATTATTATTCCAGTCGCATCCTACTGCACTTTTAGGGCAACGCAATACCATTAATGTTTGGGTTAGTAACCGTAAGAATAACTGGAGCTTGGGCTGGGATATTGGAAACCTGGACCTCTCAACCTTGATCGCATATAAACTTATGAAGAATTGGAAAGCGAGAATAAGGCTTATAACGGTTATAGATGACGAAGAGGAGGTTGAAAATGCCACGAAGTTCCTCGAATCCCTGATAAACCTCGCTCGCCTTCCCGAAACCTTAATGGAAGTTTGTGTGGGCGATTTTAAGGATGTTGTGACCGCAGCACCACATGCCGACCTCAATATCTTCGGAATGCAGGAAGATCTGAGATTCGAATTTGTACAGGAAATGACTTCAAAAACGAATAGTTCGTGCTTGTTCGTTAAAGATTCGGGGCACGAAAGTATACTTGCCTAACGTCCGGAGAATCGTTTCAGAAATAAATATAAAATTCCTACAAAAACACCATAATTTTCCTACGTGTATACACGTACAAGGACAATATATTCGATGTATTGCATATTTTATTCGTTGTAAAGCAGCCACTAACTTATTATTTAACAGTTAGATATACATAAGAGGTCTATATTTGTAATACCAAATTTACTACTTATGAAATCGTACCATGCCCCCGCTGCGATTTTTCTTATTCTAGGTTTAATCGCCAACTCTTCTGCCTGGTCTCAGGTAGGGATCAATACAACAAATCCACGTGCTACGTTAGAAGTTGCCGGCTCCATGAGTATTTCCAATAGTGTGGAAATAGGTGATTACAGTGGACTAAACGACGCAGACGCGTCTACCTTCCTGATACAGGAAACCAATAATTCTATAAAATCTCTTGATGTTAGTAACCCAACAGGGGTTGCGTTGGCCTATATTCAGGAATACGTAATTGAAGATCCCAATCTGGATTGGGTGAAAGACTTCGACACCGGGATAGACGCTACAGAGTATGTAGTAATTGTTACTTCGGCCAGTTTTAACCAGGAATTAGATCTAACCAATAACGCCGGAGCTGCCGATAATGCGAGTATACCATTTTCTTCTGCTTTTATAAAGAATGGCACCTGGCATTTGGTGGCAGACTATCCTCAGGCGGCGAATATAGATGAAACGGCTATGGGGATCTGGACGATCAGTACCCTGATATTTTCAAACGACGTATCCAAACAATACGGAACCATTGGTGTGCCAATGTCCGGTAATTCTACCGGCAGTGCAGTTTCGCCAATTATAAACTAGGCCAATACTATGAAAAAACACTACTTAATAGCACTCTTAACCGTAAGTACATTTGCTACAGCGCAGATAGGGATAGGTACAGACAGGCCTTTGGCCGATCTGCATATTGCCGGTGGTGCTTTGGTACAGGGAGGTTTTACCACTCAAAACCTCAATACGGTTTCTTCAACTGAAGAAGATTTTAAACTGGTTACCCGTGTTACAAACTCCACCCCGGTTGGAAAGATCACCATTCTCGATACGGATGTTTTAAACGTAGCTCCGGTAAATACGGTAAATTATCATTTTACAAACGTAAATCTGGACAATCTGGACGATGTAAATCTACAATACGATGTAGACAAATACGTAGTGGGGGTGGCAAACTTCCGCCATGTTGGGGACGCCATACAAAAAGTTCCGGGTGGAGATAATTTTTCTATTGGCCACTTTGTGGTGCGCACCTTTAAAAGCGGTGGAACCTGGCATCTTCAAATAAAAAACGAAGAACTCGACCTGCTTGTTACAAATTCACTGGAATATTATATCCAGCTGATCGTATACGATAAAAAGTATTTTCGTGATCTTCCTGTGATCACTACCAATCTTGGAGGTTCCAATACCGGAACCGCTTCATCAGTACCAGTTTTTGAATAGTTTAGTTATGAAAAATCTTTACACACTTACTGTATTATTAGGAATTACATTTAATTGTGTTTTCGCACAGGTTGGCGTTAATACTACCACCCCAACAGCTACCCTAGATGTTGTTGGTGATGTCTTGTTAGATTCGGAATTATATCTGGAAAATCCCGGGGACAATTCCAATATCAGGGGTTCTAAATTTTTGGTTCGTACAACGGGTAATCAATTGTCTCGATACGATATTACCAATAGTAAATACGGACCCATAAATTACGTAGAGTTCGAATTTCAGAACTTGTCGGCCAGCGGATTGTTAGATTACGACACTAAGATCTCGACAGACGACTATTTAGTAAGTATACAAGGATATTCATGTGGGATCGCCGGAGCCGGAAGAACAGGAAGTATAATGCCTAGTAGTGCTCTTTCCACCTTAAGCATAGAAGGTTACCAGATATACGCCTATCCTAATACAACCACCAATACATGGTTTTTAAGGGCATTTGTGAACAATTCCACATGGCAACGTTACAACGGGACTACCTATGTGGATACCGAAATAGACATGTGGCTCAATGTCATGATCTATAGAAAAGGTTTTATCGCAAAAGCCCAAAACGACATTACTGTAGATATGTCGAATTTGGCAACAGGTACAGCTACCCTTCCTACAGGTTTTTAAAAACTCTCTTTCGTAACATTTTCCTACATTTTTAAGATTTTATTCCTACGTGTATACACGTACATTGGCTATATTTTCGATATAAAGCATTAAATAATCGTTATTCAACATGTTCTAAAATTTTCTTTAACAATAAGTTATCCGCCCAGGGTTTATCTTTGTACTACCCAAATTTTAGTACTTATGAAATCGAGTTTTGCCCCCGCTTTAATATTGTTTATCTGCTTGCTATTGGTAAATGCCCCCGCTTTTACTCAAGTTGGAATAAACACCACAAATCCAAGAACCACTTTAGAGGTAGCTGGTAATGCTGAGATCACAGGATCACTAACTATCGGAAATTACGACCCTCTTACAGACGGAGAAGCTTCTACATTTCTCATACAAGATGAGAACGACAACGAGGAAATTAAAACCCTGGATGTAAGTAATCCAACCGGAGCTGCTCTTGCCTATGTTCAGGAGTATATAATTACCAATCCAGACCAAGACTGGGTACGTGATTTCGATACCGGGGTCGATGCCAGTGAATTTGTACTTATAACGATATCGTCTTATTTTGATTTAGAGTTAAATACAAGTTCCTCATCGGGTGCTGAAGATAATTCGAGTTTACCTTATACAGCTACATTTATTTCGGGAGGAACCTGGCATATCATTGCAGATTATCCCATGGTAGCTAATCTGGATCCAAGTGCAACAGGAACATGGACGATTTCCACTCTAATTTTTTCGAAAGACCTTTCTAAGCAACTGGGTAGTATTGATATACCTATGTTAAATTCGACCACAGGAAGTGCAGTAACTCCCATTTTAGATTAAATGTATAGAAGTATGAAAAAAATTACACTGATACTCTTAGTTTTTAGTACAACCATCTTTGCGCAAATTGGGATAGGTACAGACAATCCTCAGGCCGATCTCCACGTAGCCGGAGATATGCTAATTAGAGATGAATTTAAATTAGGCGCCCTGGGAACAGTAGCAAGTACCGATGAAGATTTTATGCTTCTCACTCGCTCGAAAACTTCAACCCCGGTTGGCAAAGTGACAAAACTGGATGTGAGCGAACTATCGGTTGCACCGGTAAACATTGTAGACTACAGTTTTAGCAATATTTCCTTAGACAACCTTAGAGATGTTAACCTTCAGTACGATGCATCCAAATATATTGTTGGTGTGGCCAATTTCAGATATCTGGGCGACCCTATTAAAAAAGTGAATGCCGGTGGAACCAAATCTATTGGAAACTTCGTTGTACACACCTTTATTAGCGGTGGAACATGGCACCTGGAGATAAGAAATCAAACCTTAGACCTGGACCCGTCAGATTCTGTAAGTTACGAGATCACCTTGGTGGTATATGACAAGTCCTATTTCCGATATTTAAATCCTATCACTACCGATCTTGGTGGTAATAACAGCGGAAGTGCCTCATCAATACCAAACCTATATTAAATCAACCATGAGAAAGCTATTTATAATCTGTATACTGTATTCATTCACCCAGGGACTTACCGCCCAGGTTGGAATAAATACTAACTCCCCTACTTCTACCCTCCATGTGGATGGTGACGTAATTATGGACAATGCGTTATACCTTGAAAACCCTAGTGCATCGTCTAAAATTCGTAATTCTAATCTTCTTATTTCACTTCAAAATAGTGATATAGTGGAATACGATATCGACGTAAGCAAATACGGTCCTATTAATTATACCGAATTTGTTTTCAGAAACTTATCTGCAGATGGACTTCAGGATTACGACACCAAGATTTCCATAGACGATTATATCGTTACGGTCCAGGGTTATTACTACCTGGAAGCCGGTACGGGTGATACCGATGTCATGACAAACAGTAACAACGGTAATGATAATATTGAAGGCCATCAGATCTATGCCTACAAGAATACTACCACCAATACATGGTTTATTCGAGCTTTTATCAATGATGCTGTCTTTAAAACCAGAGTTGCAGGTGTGTTTTTAGATACTCCGGTCGATATGTACCTTAACCTGATCATTTACAGACGTGGGTTTATTTCGAAAGAACTGAACTCGCTAAGCGTCGATATGGGGAACCTGGAAACAGGTACAGCTCCTCTCCCACCGGGTTTCTGATATTCTATTCGAAAGAGCTATCTTTGGCCAAAATTTAAATTATGACTTTGGCGATAGGCATGTGGCAACTTCTAATTATTATAATCCTAATTCTCTTTATGATAGGTCCTGTCCTTTACCTGATTATAAAAGGAAAGAACGATAAGAATAAGAAGTAATCTATCTATTTCAGAATCACTTTCTGAATATGAGTGTTTCCATCTACTTCCAACGCTACAAAGTACAAGCCTTCAGAAAGCCGCTTTCCGGCTCCATTAGTTCCATCCCATACTATTTGTTGCTTGCCGGAGTTTGCTCCTTCAAATAAGGATCGTACCATTTGCCCCTGTATATTATACACTGCGAGCCTGATGGTAGCCTCTTCAACTGTATAGAATTGTAGGGTTGTAGTTTCTGAAAAAGGGTTCGGGTAACTTACCAAACCATAGCCTTCTGCCTTGGCAATATCCTCTATCCCCAGGTTTCCATCGGGAGAAATTCGGGTGTAATACACGTCCTGCCCTCCATTGAGCGTGTTACACCATGCAAGGTGTGCATATTCCACATCCGATTTCATATCGAAGTAATCGCCCATTTTATTCTGACTAGGATACCCGATCGTAGGATCGAACATATCTGAAATCACGAGGTAATCATTCCAGCTATTCCCAAAGTCGTTAGACCAGCAGTAGATGAGTTGGGAATCTACAGTCCCGGCAGGTGCCGTACTGGTATCAAGGTAAACTACATCAATTCTGCCGTTTGGGGCTACAGACATAGTGCCGAACCACTGAAATGAACTTGTTCCAATATCGGCGTTTATCCGAACCGGGGGATCAAAACTCATCCCACCGTTCGTACTTTTCGCGAACATCACATCGGCCGGATCTCCATTACTAGTACGAGAGACCGATGCCACGACATATACGTTCCCGTCTCCGGGCCCACCGGAATTATCGGTATCGATCCAGGCCTGGCCTACCAATCCTGCAGGATTTACATCGGCCTGAGCATAGACCACACCATCCAGATCCAGAGGGGTAACGAAATCCCAGTCTACAACCTCCCCGGCATCTTTTGCGTTGGTAGATTTTACAACCACCATTCCTCCGCCGGATCCATTGCGCCCTACCAGGTAGAGATCACCATTCCCATCGGCCTTTAAAGTGCCCCAAAACGGCTGATTATCGATCGTCACACAGTTCTCGAAACTGGCGCTATCATCTGTAGATCGTGTAAAAGCCCCGGGGGCACAGGTGGTGAACGAAGTGTTCCAATACGAATAGTTATGACCGGATCCAGTACTTAAACTCTTGTCTATGGTCATCCACTGTTTATCCCCGCCAAAGGCAGGAACAGGATTTTCCCAGGTAGTACTTCCATCGGTTATTTTAAAAACATCGCAGGCAAAGGAACCCTGCAAACTGTTGTAATAGAAATTCCCGTCCTTATCGAAATCGAGTACCGGATCGGATCTAAAATTGCCGGCATCCAAAACTCCGGGGAAAGTAAAGTTAAAACCGCCATCAAGCGAATAACCATATCCCGCCTGCCTGAAATTATTGCTTATGATATCAAATTGCCGCCACCCGATCACAATTCGGTTTGGATTTAATGGATCTATGGCTAAGGAGGGTTCGTTTCCTGCATCCCCTACTATATTATCGCCATTGGCATCCACATTCACCTGGGTAGTGTAGAAATTAGGAGTTCGAACATTATATGCGGGAGTACGGGCCATTCGGCTTTTGTCTACCGGCACATAGGGATCGTCCGGCACTTCGTTGTGCATAGCACGAATTTCATCTATGGTCTGTGCATTTCCGAAGACATAAAAAAGATTTACAATAAATAACAGAAGAATTAATCTATTCAATTTCATAGCTTTTTATTTTTTTGGCTGAATACATTTTAAATATATAACTTAATCTATACCTATAAGGCGTAGACAGGGGCTTTCCTGTCTTGATTTATAAATTTCAGGAGGTAGTAACCGTATTGAACGGCGAAAAATTGAATACGCAGAGGGCTATATTTTACCGATATAAGAATATCTAAAAAGCATTATAAAGTATATGAAATTTACATATTTAAAGCTAGGCGGTAACAGGAGTTGATCAGACCTAAGAGTTTATGGCATTTTTTTTGAGAATCTGTTATATATCTAACACCTAATCCATCGCATCATGCCTAATCGTAGAAATTTACCCACTGTACACGCTGGAAGTATGGCGGATATCGCCTTTTTATTACTCATTTTCTTCCTGGTAACAACCACAATCGCAAAAGATAAAGGAATCGCCAGAAAGCTCCCTAAAAAATGTCCTCCCGGACAGGTTTGTAGTCTCCCAATACAAGAACGTAATGTATTGCGACTTTTCTTAAATGATGCGGGCGAACTGCTTGTAAATGATGAGATAGTACCTGTGATACAATTAAAAGAAAAGCTCATCGAGTTTATCGATAACAACGGGGATGGAAGCTGCCACTATTGTAATGGTTTGGGATCTATTCATTATTCAGAAAATCCGAAAAAGGCCGTAATATCCTTAAGTACAGATAGGCTAGCCGCGTATTCGGAGTTTATAAGAGTACAGGATGAGATCACCAAAGCATACTTGGTTCTACGTGAGAAATATGCCTTAGACATATTGGAAAAAACAGCAACAGAGCTTTCAGAATCCGAATTACAGGAAGTAAAAATTGCTTATCCGTTCTTAATTTCAGAAGCTGAAATAAATTAATGGATTAATTGTAAGAATATCTATATATTGTGCTCTAAAATTTCCCACTTATGATGAAATCACTATACGCCTCTACCCTACTGTTATTCTCGTTTCTTACTACTATTTCTGCCCAGGAACGACCTGTTAAGATCGTTGATGAACGAGTTCAGAATAGATTGATGATCTATGCCGTAAATGAGAACGAGCAGGATCTGGATGTTTCCATCAAGATCGAAGGGACAGGATTCCGTCAGCGAGCAGGCGTGCCAAGGCTTCACAGAGTTCCTAAGGCCTCCAAAGTTAATATTGCCAGCCTGGTAATTGAACGAGGCCGCGTACCGGTTTATACCTACGAATTAACGGTGAACGACAGCCTTTCCAGACGTGTAGTGCGCAAGCCCGCCGAACAGATCAAGATCGATCCCAAAAAGAATATACTTGTTTATCTAAAAGAAGGCTGCGCATCCTGCGACAGTCTTGTAAGTAAACTGGATAAAAGTTATTACAAATACCGGAGTATGGATCTGCGTGAAAAACCTGAAGTTAAGGATTTCCTGGTTCGTACTTTTAAGTACACCAAAACCCCTTACGATTCTATTACAAACCCTATCATTAGCCTTGGAGGGACTTTATATTCGGAAATTGAGACGTATGAGCAACTCGTTGCAAAGTTGAACGACGAAGACACTGAAAATTCTGATGAAGTAGAAGATGAAGGTGAGGGTAACTAGTTTAGGGCGATAACTCCCTTATTCTTTTATAACCACCACAGTGGCTTTGTGTCCCGTAAGTAAATTCCATTCGGCCGCAGAGATCAATTGGCCTTTATCGTTATACACGTGTAATTCGGCAGTGTTAGGTCCTGAACTACCTTGATTCAGTGCCTGGAAATCTATTACATTTTTACCCGGTTCTAACGTGAGTGTGAATCCTCCAAAGGATCCTCCAAGGGATATCTCAGACTGAACCACATCCCCATTCACAAAAACCCTGATCTTGTCACCGTCTACAAATTCGTGATCCCTATATTTCACTTGAACAAATCCTCCTGAAGTCGTTACATCACCCAAAAACTGATCGCGGCCATATTCGTCTTTCGCCTCTTTGTCTTTTTTAAACGCCTTGGGAACAATATTGGATGTGTAATCCATTAGCCCATCCCCTTGGGTGAAATCCACCTTATCCTTATTATCATCAATATCGAGGGTTGTATTGGGCTTAAGTGACGGATCGTAATTGCTTAGGCTGGGCTTACTTATAGGAGGTAATTCGATACCTTCCGGCGCCTTAAAATTATCCTCCACTGGTTCCAGCTCTAGTGGTACATTTCTATTGTCGATCTGGGCACTAAGCTGTTTGACTGAAAAAAGGCAGAAGATGAGTATAACGAAAAGTCGCATTATTTTTTTTTCTGAATCCATTACAACAATTACACCAAAATATGAGCCGATTTAAATTTTAACCAATTTTTTAACGGTTATCACATCGCCGGCAGCGTTGAATATGTTTAAGAAATAAATTCCCGAATAAAGATTTGCCGCATTGCTGATATGCAGCCTCGAGTCCTCTTTCTCGAAAACTGTGTCGATACTTCTCCCGGAGATATCGTATAGCTTTAATTCTGAAATTTCTTCAATGAGCTCGTGGTTCGCCATTACCGTAATTGAATTGCTGAACGGATTAGGATAAACCGTTATTCCAAAGGTTTCGATGTTACTATTTCCTAATATGGAATTCTCGAATACTCTTACTGTAAAGTCGTCAAAATAGAAACCGTCACCGGGGATAGAATTATCTGTATTCATTTTAAATCTGAAACGTACATCACTAAAACCTGCATAGGTATCCAGTTCCAGAAGTTCTGTCATCCAGTCATTATTCCCCGAATACTGTTTTAAAGTGGTCCAGTTAGATCCTCCATCTGTAGATATCTGCAGATCCACATCATCATCGATCTCGACAGACCATTTACAGGAAAAAGTAAGGACAGGCGTGATATCGCCGGTAAAATCGAAACTCTCATTCAAAGTAAAATAATTCAAGGTGTTATTCTCTCCATTTCCTCCATCCGAGTCTCCAAAACTGGAATTTCCACTATACGAATCATCTGCTACTACACCCCATTGAATTCCATTTCCTGTAGCGGTCCAACTCCCGGCTCCTGCCTCGGCATCATCGAAGAATAGGGTGGTTTTTTCACCTACATAGACCGGAATTACGATGGATTCATTCTCAACCCCATCCTGATATGTAGTAACTATTAGGTCGAAGGAGCTGTCATTAAATCCGGAGTCCAGGCTAATAATGAACGGACTCGCACTGTTATCTTTTCTTGTTCTGGCAGCCACTGAACCATATCCATTGGCTGTAGGGACCATTACGTTGGGATGGCTAGTTGAAACAATCACACTTACATTTTGCGCGTCTGCTCCTACCCCCGTATTCTTGATCTCAACCACTAACTGAAATGATTCGCCGGGTAATACATCACCAATTAAAGTATGACTTTGTACATCCAGATAAGCGCCTGCTATCCAGGATTGATAAAATAATGGCCGGACATTCTCGTCTACCAAAGCAAAAATAGTACTTGGTGTAGGCCAGAATCCGTTACCATCTATCTCGGGGGTCCATCCGTAAATGCCCTCAGAATGTAAATAATCGCGGGTAGTCCCACAACTGGTATAACCTAACATCTGAAAAGTCACACCATAAGGATAATCGTTCTCGTCTAAAAAGGCCGAGGCCCATTCAGAATACGTATTAAATTCGGGTGGAGAGGTATCAAACCCATAGGGCATCAAATAACTTCCCGCTGTGCTATGGGTTGAAAATGCAGTATTGGGCTCTATCAAGTCTAGAAAATCGCGTACAGCCGTGGTCTCCGGCTCCGAAAATGGAGCTGTTCCACGGTAGGTCCCGGAACATGGATCGGTACTGGAGCAGGATCCGTTCACACCGTATCCAAAACTGTAGTTTCTGTTAAGGTCTACCCCTGTGCATCCACCAGTGTTGGGATTTCTATTCTTTCTCCAAAATCCTCCTCCATTGGGGTTGGTGGTCTCATTGTATACATATCCATCTGGGTTTACTACAGGAATAAAATAGATCTCTCGATTATCCACCAGAAACTGTACCATGGGATCGGTACTATAATTTTCGAGTAACCAAAACATATAGTTAATGGTGGTGGCCATGGAAAGTGGTTCTCTGGCATGATGTAAGGCATCGAAATAGGCAGCCGGTTCCGGTTCGTTGATATTAGGATTGTCTGATATTTTAACCATCCAGATTGGCCTTCCTTCTATACTCGTACCTATACTTGTTCGTGCTGTGATCAGGTTCGGGAAGTTTTGTTTCATTTCATCCAGCTTGGCTTCTACTTCCGCGAACGTATAGAATCCACCCATAGAACCCAGGTCGAATCCCACTGCTACATTCGATGATCGGGTCATTTGCTGTTGGTTCTCCAGGTCGTTGGCCAGCATTTCCAGGTAGTAAGCATTGTAATCGGGGATGGTTATCTCATACTGAAATCCATTCGCCCTCAATTTATCGATCTCGATCTCGGTGAGATAGAGTGAGATACTTTGCTTGTCCTCAATTTCCGGGTGGTCCGCATCAAAATTTAGCCCGGCCAGGCGTTCCAGCATGTTATTATCCTCAAAGAACACTTTTACTTTGCTATAGGTAGATTCCTGGGCATTAAGCAAGGTGTTTCCTAGAAAGAACATAACCAACAATATTGAACAGCTAAATATCTTTTTCACAATAATGCTTACTTTTTGGGTTTCAGGGCAACAAGGTACAAAATAAGTACCATGAGTGGAAGTATAACATATATAATGAGATCGGCCGGATTAGACAGATCCAGCGGGGTATTATCATCTGGGTGAGGTACCCCGGTTGGAATTTGAAGTGACCATTTCTTCAGAAAAAACAACATGATTCAATTTTTATTTTAAAATACATAATTATCGGTCTAATAAACACGGTTTTAACAAATTATGTTAAGTTTTTTGAATTCTCCTTTCTGAATGTTATAATGGATGGTTAACCTTAAAAACACTTCGCTACTATATGAGACAATTGAAAATTACGAAACAAGTTACCAATCGTGAAACCAAATCCCTAAATGTTTATTTACAAGATGTTAGTAAAATAGAAATGATCACCGCCGAAGAGGAAGTAGAACTCGCAAGGCGTATACGTGAAGGCGATCAAAGAGCCTTGGATAAATTGGTAAGATCTAATCTTCGATTTGTAATTTCAGTTGCAAAACAGTATCAAAATCAGGGAGTAAGTCTCCCCGACCTTATAAATGAAGGTAACGTTGGCCTGGTAAAGGCTGCAAAACGTTTCGATGAAACACGCGGATTTAAATTCATCTCGTATGCCGTCTGGTGGATCAGGCAATCTATTCTTCAGGCACTAGCCGAGAAATCCAGGGTGGTTAGACTACCCTTGAATAAGATCGGACTCATGAACAAAGTGCGAAAGGCGGCTATGCACCTGCAGCAGATCTACGAACGGCAGCCAACCATTGCCGAAATTGCCAAGGAACTCGACGAAACCCCGGCTAAGGTTAAGTCGGCTTTAAAACAGTCTGGCAAAAGTCTTTCTATGGATGCCCCTTTTCAGGAAGGAGAGAATGAAAATAATCTGTACGATGTCCTTCGTTCTACAGAAAGTCCAGTCCCAGACAGGGAACTTATGCGAGAATCATTGCAGATAGAGATAGAAAGAGCTCTCGATACGTTACCTGATAAGGAGGCGGATGTGGTCCGACTTAATTTCGGGTTAGCCGATGAACCAAGCATGAGCCTTCAGGAGATTGGCGATACCTTTGGATTGAGCCGTGAACGCGTAAGGCAAATAAGAGAAAAAGCTATCCGGCACTTAAGAAAAGATCATAAAAGTCATATTCTCAAAAAGTACCTGGGTTAAAAAGTAACTTATTTTATAGGTAGGAGATTTCTTGTTAAGATCTGCCTCCCAGATTTAACATAACAATAGCAGTTCGTAGGGAAAACTTTTCACCTTTGCTCATATATCTTTGTATTACAAACCTTAATACTTAGTTAAATGAAAAATCTAATTGCACTAACCCTGCTATCAGGAACTGTACTTCTTGCATCCTGTGTTTCTAAAAAGAAGTATGTTGAACTTGAGAACCAGTACAACAACACCAGATCCACCCTTACCAAAACACAACTTGAAAAAGAAGAGATCGAGGCTAAATACGCCAAGATCGAAGAACGCGTTGCCAGTTACAACGCGAAGATCAACTCACTTACCCAGGAGAATGTAGATCTGGAGAGCAATAGTCTTAGAAACTACGGAAACGTAGTCCTTTCAAACAAAGATAAGGAGCAGATGAAAGCTGCCCTTGCCAATGTTGATCAAACCGAATTAGCTGAAGCCAAAACACTTCAGGATTCCATGAACCTTATTGTTTCCTACAACCTCAAGAAAAATCTGGATAATAACCTGATTGCCGAAGGACAGGAAGATGACATCGAGATCAACATTGATGAAACTGTGGTTATGATCACAATTTCAGACAAACTTTTATTTAATTCGGGAAGTTACCGAGTAAATCCTAAAGCAAACAACCTGCTTCAACGCCTTGCGGAGGTAATTAACAGTGAACCAGCTATGGAAGTACTTATAGAAGGTCACACCGATGCAAGAACAGTAAAACCGGGTGCACATATTAAAGACAACTGGGAACTTAGTGTAGAGCGATCTACTGCGGTTATCAGAAAACTTCAGGATGAGTTTGGAGTTGCACCGGAAAAACTAATTGCGGCGGGAAGAAGCAGCTACGCTCCTATCTCCGATAACGACACCGAAGAGGGGCGATCTAAAAACAGGAGAACACGTATTGTGATACTCCCGAATCTAGACAAATTTCTGGCCCTGCTTTCTGCTAATTAATGCTATAGCCTTTTAAACAACGTAGAAAAAAAGTGGCCTTCGGGCCACTTTTTTTATTTACGATCACTAATTGGGCGATTTAAAACCGCGATTGGGCGAAAACTCATTTTCAAAACATAATTAGGTATACCTATTGTATTCTGAATCATAATTACTCTAAAAACCATCGAAATGAAAATTGAAGAATCAAAATATAAGTTTATTTACCGGCACAAGATCTCCGAGCCATTTGGAAACTTTTACATATTCGATGATTATGTGATCTCCGAGATCAATGAAGGAATTCATTTTAACTGGGCGTTGGCCGAAGTCGTTATTGAACAGATCTACGATTATTTTGGCTCCCGTGATGTTAAGTTGAGTTATATATCCAACAGGATAAACTCCTATTCTCTCCATCCGCAGGATTGGATGTGTTTTTACAAACAAGGATATCAACTGCAAGCTTATGCCATAGTGGCTTATAATAAAATAGGCCTTATGAACGTGATCCTGGAGAAACTGTTTTCACAAACTCGTATTAGAAAATTTCATCGACTTGATGATGCAGTGAACTGGATAGAAGAAATTAAAATTCAGGACCTGGAACGCTACGCCTAACCTATTTTCTGGCGCCTGGTGGCATACTTGGTCTCACCTCAATTTTAGAAGGCAGAGTTCGAGGATGCATTTCCAGGAGATCGACCACTAGCTTTCCTATATCTTCAATCTGTATTTTCCAGGCATCGGAGACATCTGGTTCATTTCCATTAAAGTATGTGGCAACGCTACCCGGCATAATGGTGCTAACTTTTATACCATACTTTCGCAAGTCGAGCATCGCCGCTTGCGTAAAACCTGTTAGGCCAAATTTACTGGCATTATATGCAGAGCCTCCTGCGAAGAAATTAGTACCTGCCAGACTGGAAATAGAGATATAATAGCCCTTACTTTCTTTCAAGGCATCCAAAGTTGCTTTCAGGGTGTAAAAGGCGCCTGTTAAATTCGTTTCAATAGTTTCCTGCCACTGGGTGGTGGTTAGAGATTCTACACTCCCAAAATGTCCTATTCCTGCATTGGCGATTACCACATCTATCTTCCCAAAATCCGCCATTACTGCCCTCATAGCCTTTTCCTGACTCACAAAATCACGTACATCGGCTTCCAGGCCCAGCGCACGACATGAGTTACCTAATCTTGTGTTGAGATCGGCCGCAGCCTCTTCCGCACTTTCCAGGGAACGTCCGGTAATGGCTACATGCACACCCTTTTTCATTAAAGCTTCGGCTATCCCTAGTCCTATTCCTTTTGTTCCACCTGTAATAAGCGCTACTTTTCCTTTAATATCTTCCATGACCGTTCCTTTTGTTCAAAGTTACAACAGCTTGAATAAGTACCTATTTAAATTATACTTAAATTTAACACTAATGAAGAAAATCGTCATCGTTTTTATCTTCCTTATTGGAAGTACTGGTATTTCCCAATCCAAATTAGTTGATCTTAGTGAGCTTTCTTCTGAATTTGATTACGAGATACGATATGCCACCAGCAACAATTTTCTTGGTGAGACTTTATACGATTGCGCTCGCTGCTTATTGCAGCAGGAAGTGGCTGAAGCCCTACTGAAAGCAAACCAGTACTTTTGCGAATTAGGGTACAAGATCAAATTATACGATTGCTACCGTCCGTTGGACGTTCAGAAAAAGATGTGGGCAAAGGTCCCTCGAGCCACCTATGTGGCTAACCCCTACGGAAAAGGTTCTGTCCACAACAAGGGTGCAGCAGTCGATATGACCTTAGTCACCCTGGAAGGCTGCTATGTGGAAATGGGTAGCGATTACGATCATTTTGGGCGGGAGGCCCATATCGATAATTTAAATTTTCCCGAGGATGTTCTGGCCAACCGAAAAATACTCATTGAGGGCATGCGAAAATTCGGGTTTAATACTATCCGTACAGAGTGGTGGCATTTCAGCTTCAGAAAAAATATGTCCTACCCTACCATGAATGAGCCACTTCCCTGTAACCGCTAGTACTACAGGTCTCCACCCTGGGAGGCTCCCATTTCATTTCCGAAGATATCCAACTCCACAACCTTCTTTCCCAGTTTCTTAACTTCTTCCAATTGAGTTGCTTTATCTCCCACAACCACATAGATCATTTTATCTTCCTGCATATACTTATCTATAGTATCCTTAAAATCTTTCAAGGTCATTTCCATCAATTGCTGTTGTTCCAGATCTATAAAGTTCTTCGGTTTACCAAATTTATCTATATGCGTAAGTATGCCCAGCTTGGCATTAAGCGATTCGTATGCACGGGTATTTTGTTTTACCACTTTGTTTTTGGTGAGTGCTACGTCCTCCTCTGTAAATCCCGATCCGTAATCTCGTATCATTTCCTGTATGATCACCAAAGATGGCAGCGTGGCATTAGCCCTAACACTGGAATTAATTGTAAATGGAGCCTTGATAGTACGATCAGGGATGCGCGAATATGCCCCATAGGTGTATCCTTTTTCAATGCGTAATGTTTGAAAAAGCCTTCCACTGGAACCACCTCCTAATATCTCGTTGGCAAAACTTAGTTTTGCAGCATCCGGATCGGTTGCAGACAGGGCAAGGGAACCAATATAGAGTACAGACTGTTTGGCGTTGGGTACATCGATAAAATAAAGTGTTGATCCATCGGTGGCGTTGGTAACTTCGAAATTGGAAGGGTTTACCCCTTCACCTTTCCAGTTATTCACCAGGCTCTCAACCGCCTTATTCACCGTAGCTTTATCTATATCACCTACTACTTTCAAGCTTGCCCCGCCTGGCTTCAGAAATTTATAATATTCCTTCACATCCTCCAGGGTTACATTTTCTGCAGTTTCCAGGTTGCCACTGGTTGGCATTCCCGCAATATGATCCGGACCATAGATCAACGTATTAAAATTAAGAGCCGCGATGGCGTTAGGATTGGCCTCCCTACCTTTAAGTCCGGTCTTCCATTCTTGTTTCAGTCGCTCGAAATCTGCCTCATCCCATCTGGGTTGTAACAACATTTCCTCCACCAATGCCATGGTAGGCGTAAAATTTCGGGATAAACAACTCCCCGAAATATTGATCTCTTCCAGACTTCCATCTATTGAGATGCTGGAGCCAAGAAGTCCGATGGCCTCTTCAAGTTCGGCTGAAGTTTTACTTGCCGTACCTTCATTCATCAGGTCTGCTGTAAATACCGCCAGTCCCGATTTGTCTGCCGGATCCAGCAGGTGTCCGCCAGGGATACTAATATTAAAGGTTACTATAGGAAGCTCGTTATTTTCAATACCCAGGATTTTCATGCCATTATCTGCTGCGCTTTCCCATACTGTTGGCATTTTAAAGAGCGGCGCATCACCAAACGGTGGTTCAGACCTGTCGTATTTTGAGGGAGTTTTTTCGTATTCGGCTTCTTCACCTTGTGCTACCTGTTCATTCGCTTTCATCGCAGTGATCTCCTCTTGCCAAACAGTTGCCTCGGTTGCGCCGGTTACAGCAAGTTGAGGACTGGCGGCCGGAACCACGCTGGTCATAACAAAATGTTTTCCCTTTATGTAAGTGTTATACACGTGCATTACATCCTCGCGAGATATTTCCTGCAGGTATTTGGCACGTTTCGTTATATACCCGGGGTCGTTCCCAAATTCGTTGTCCTGAACCAATTGGAATGCCTTATTTAAAACTGTAGCAACTCCATAGTAGAGGTCGGTTTCCAGTTCGGCTTTTATACGTTGAAGCTCGTTATCGCTAAAGCCGCTTTCCTCAAACCTCTTTAAGCCTTCATCGATCGCTGCCTTTACTTCATCCAAAGGCACACCTTCATTTGCCCGAACCCTAAGGACGAATTCACCTGCCAATTCATTGCTGTTGTTATACGAGGAAACCCTGGGAGCAAGTTTCTTCTCTTCTACTACGGTCTTATATAACGGAGATTTTTTACTGCCACTTAGCAGTTGTCCTAATACCTGTAATGCGTATTCATCCTTGTTGTATTGTTCAACACTAGGAAAAACCATTCTAAGTTCCGGCAGCTTTGCAAAGTTATCGGCAAACGAGAGGGATTTCGTTTCTGTTAAGGTAACAGGCATGGGCTTTAACGGCTCTACTTCCGGTCCTTTTGGTATTTCCCCAAACCATTTGTTTACAAGTTCTTTCGTTTCTTCAATATCGATATCACCTGCTATCACCAGGGATGCGTTACCTGCACCATAGTATTTGTGATAGAATTCCTTTACATCATCGAGGGTAGCAGCTTGCAGATCGGGTAAAGATCCTATTACGGTCCAGCTATATGGATGTCCTTCCGGATACAGGTTCTTTCTAATGATCTCATCGGTATAACCGTAAGGAGCGTTATCCACCCGCTGCCTTTTTTCATTCTTCACTACCTGTTTTTCGCGCTCGAGGGCAGCTTCAGTAACTGTATTGATCATGTATCCAAAGCGATCGCTGTCGATCCAAAGTATCTTTTCGAAGGCATCCTTGGGTACTACCTCATAATAGACAGTACCATCACTCCAGGTACCTCCGTTGCGGCTTCCGCCCCATTCCGGGATCATTTTACGATTGGCACCTACCGGAACATTTTCCGAATCATTAAAGCTCATATGCTCGAAGAAATGTGCGAAACCGGTCTTTCCGGGCTTTTCCCTATTAGAGCCCACATGCATCATAGTGGCAACCGCAACTATCGGGTCGCTTTTATCCACGTGAAGAATTACCTCCAGGCCGTTGTCCAGCGTAAATTTTTCGTATTCGATACTAAAGGAGTCTGTGGTAGATTGGTCTATTGATTTTTCGGAGCAAGAGAATAGAAGGATCAATGTAAATAAGAAGGGAATGATCGATGAGAATTTCATTATTTTAAGGTTGTTAGTTAATGGCTTTCAAGATACCGTCTTTGAATAAATTGCCATGCTAAAGATTTCTTAAATTCGGTCTATCCGCATCCATTGCATTATCTTTGCAGCAAAATTTTTGATTTGAATATTTCTATAAAAACTTTCAGGATTATCAGCACAATGGAAGCTATTTCCTTCCTTGTACTACTTGGAATAGCGATGCCATTGAAATACATCTGGGACATGCCCGAAATGGTACAGGTGGTAGGTATGGCGCACGGTATATTATTTATGTTGTATATAGCCGGTGCCTGGTTGATGAAAGAGAAATTAAACTGGAGTTGGACTACCTTCTTTATCGCGGTTGCTTGTTCTGTTTTACCTTTTGGACCCTTTTATATTGAACGAAAATACTTATCATGAACCGTGAGATGCTCTTAACTTATGCTGGCTGGGTACGCGATCTCCTGATCGAACAAGGTATGGGCCCGGGGTGGGCGAAACTAATCAATGCCGCGCTACTAATTATTGTTGTGGCAATTATCGCCACCATTCTGGATATAATTACCAGGAAAATCATTGTCCAGCTATTTAAGGCTTTTAGTAACCGATCCAAAACAACTTTCGACGATTTCCTGGTATTGAGTAATTTTCCACGTTACCTGGCGCATGGATTCCCTTTATTCCTTGCCTGGTATCTCATACCGGTGATCTTTACAGATTATCCACAAGTTGAAAGACACGTGGAAACACTTGCCGAAGCTTATCTGGTAATTCTCTGTATTCTTATCTTCAGAAGCATCTTACGCACCATTAATAAGTATGTGCGAGAGAGCAACGAAAAATATGCCGACAAGCCCTTAGAAAGCTATATGCAGGTGTTGATGATCTTCGCCTGGGGAGCTGGAATATTCTTTATTGTGAACGCTTTAACAGGTTATTCTATTACTAGTATAGCTACCCTGGGAGCTGCTTCGGCGGTAATCCTGCTCATCTTTAAGGATACTATTCTTGGTTTTGTGGCCAGCATCCAGGTATCTGTAAATGATATTGTACGTATTGGTGACTGGATTACCTTTCAAAAGTATGGTGCAGACGGACTGGTTACCGAAATAAACCTGGCAACAGTACGGGTTCAGAACTGGGACAATACCTATACCACCATTCCTACCTATAGTTTGATTTCAGATTCTTTTCAAAACTGGAGAGGGATGCAGGAATCATCCGGGAGAAGAATAAAACGTGCCATTTATATCAAACAAAGTACTGTACGATATCTCACACCCGAGGATATTGAAACACTAAAGGGTATCTCACTGGTAAAACCTTATATAGAACACCGGGAGCGGGACATCGCTAAATACAACGAAAGAGTAAATGCAGACAAATCTGTACTTATTAACGGGCGTAACCAGACCAATCTTGGTGTATTCAGAAAATATATAGATGCCTACTTACACGAATCACCTGCTATCAATAAGGATATGTATTTAATGGTGCGCCATTTGGCGCCTACAGATAAAGGCATACCTATAGAAATATTTTGTTTTAGCTATGATAAGGTCTGGCAGAATTACGAGGCTATCCAGGCAGATCTCTTCGATCATGTTATTGCAGCGGCGCCCTACTTTGATCTGGAGATCTTCGAGCTACCTACCGGGAAAGATATTAGCTCTCTTAATTAATTGTCCTTTAATCTATCCGAAACGTACTCTATTTGGGTCTTCCCATGGGGATATGGTTTCCCATTCTCATCCAAACTCACCATGATTATCGTATCGATGGTAATAATTGTGTGACGCGTCATTTTATTCCTCACCTCGCAACTAAGAGTTAATGAACTTCTCCCGAATTTCTTTACTTCGATCCCAATTTCAACTATATCCCCTTTTTTGGCCGAGCTTACAAAATTGATCTCACTCATATATTTGGTCACAGTACGGGGGTTTTCCAACTGAATAATAGCGTAGAGAGCGGCTTCTTCATCGATCCACTCCAGCAGTCTTCCGCCAAACAAGGTTCCGTTAGGATTTAGATCTTCCGGTTTTATCCATTTTCGGGTATGAAATCTCATGGTCTTTTCTGAAATTGATTTTGATTCTTTAGAAGCATAAATATACGGTTTTAGAGAAGTAAGATTCAGAAAAAAATATCAGGAAAATGTAACAAACATTTGACTGCTAAGACTTACCTTTAAGCTAAACTTAAATTAATTACACAATGAAAACCCTAAAGACACTATTCATCATCCTTCTTGTTGCAGCAATTGTACCCGCAACCGCACAAACTGCGGATGAAATTATTGAAAATTATTTCGAAAACACCGGCGGTAAGGAAGCCTGGGATGATATCGAATCTATGCAAACTACTGGTGACGCCATGATGGGAGGACAATCGTATCCCTTTGTTCAAACGACCTTAAGCGATGGCCGAATGGTGGTAAAAGTAGACCTTCAGGGTACCAGTTTTATTCCACAGGCTTTTGATGGAGAGCAGGTATGGACGACAAATTTCCAGAGCATGCAGGCCGAAGCAATGGATAAGGAAACTTCGGTAAACTACAAGAATAACGAAGCCAATGAATTCCCTGATCCGTTTTTAAACTACAAGGAGAATGGATATAAATTAGAGCTTGTTGGCGAAGCTACGATGGAAGGAACAGAATGTTATAAACTGGTACTTACTAAAAAACCGGTTATGGTAGATGGGCAAGAAAAACCTAATGTAACCACCTATTATTTCGACAAGGAAAATTTTGTACCTATCGTGTCAGAGTCTACTATGAATGGCGGACCTATGGCAGGAATGACCACTCAGACCGTATTTAGTGACTATCTTGAAGCAGGTGATTTTTACTTGCCATTTTCGATCACACAAAAGTTTAACGGACAAGTAGGACAAACCATCAAAGTCACCGATGTTAAATTTAATGTGGAGGTGGATGATGCAATGTTCAAAATGCCTGCGACAGCAGATACTGAAGACAAAAAATAAACTCACTCGAATTGCATAAAAAATCCCCGTACTTATGGGGATTTTTTATAACCAAATACCAAAAAATGAAAAAACTAATCATCTTATTTCTTACTGGGATGTTAATGCCATTTGTGCTTCCCGCCCAGGAGATCAACCTTAAAGGGAAAGAACTGTTCGGCGACATGCGCGCACGTCATATAGGACCTGCCTTAATGAGTGGTCGTATCAACGACCTGGAAATGCACCCTACTAATACCAGGATTCTTTACGCAGGAACTGCGGGTGGCGGTGTATGGAAATCTAATGACGGAGGAGCAACTTTTGTTCCCATCTTCGATGACTATGCACAGTCTATTGGAGTTGTAAAATTAGATCCAAAGGACCCGGACCGAACCATTTGGGTAGGAACCGGTGAAACATGGACCCGAAACTCGGTTTCTGTAGGTGATGGCCTATACAAATCTACAGATGGAGGAAATAACTGGACAGAGATCCCAGGATTTGAGAATAGTGAACGAATAGCTTCTATCGCCATCAACCCAAATAATACCAATGAGGTTTATGTGGGAGTGCTTGGGGCTTTGTGGAGCGATAGTGAAGACAGAGGTGTTTATAAAACTACCGATGGCGGAAAGACTTGGTCTAAAATACTTTATGTAAATCCTTCAACCGGTGCTGCCGATGTGATCATGGATCCAAAAAATCCGAACACACTCTATGCTTCGATGTGGGAATTTAGAAGAACTGCCTGGGGTTTCAACTCCGGTGGAGCAAATAGCGCCTTGTATAAATCTACCGACGCTGGGAAAAGCTGGAATAAGATCCACAATGGATTTCCGGCCGGAAAACTGGGTCGAATCGCGGTTCAGGTAGCACCTAGCGATAGTTCGATAGTTTATGCGGTTCTGGAAACCGAGGATAAATCTAAGAACGGCTTGTGGAAATCTATCAACGGGGGACAAAGTTGGGAACACCTCAATGCCGATTTTGGTTTAACGGTACGCCCTTTTTATTTCTCACGAATTACGATAGATCCTAGAGATCCGGATGTAGTAGTTAAAGGTGGTCTCACCGGTTCTATTAGCCGTGACGGAGGTAAGACCTTTAAGAATTTAGGTAACATGCATAGCGATATCCACGATATTACCTTCCATATTAAAGATAGTGATATCGTGTACTCCGGAACTGATGGTGGTGTATACCGCAGCTGGAACGGAGGAACAACTTTCGAGATCGTTGAAAATCTGCCTTTATCGCAGTTCTATCATATTAGTGTGGACGATGCGGAGCCATACAATGTTTACGGCGGACTCCAGGACAACGGTAGTTGGTATGGCCCTTCCTCCTCGCCCGGTGGTGTGAATGCTCGCGATTGGAACAGTGTGGGTTATGGAGATGGATTTAGAGTGCTGAAGCATCCAACCAAGAACATTATCTACTCCGAAATGCAAGGGGCGGAAAATGTATGGCGCTATGACGCAGACAGGAACAGGACCAAAACCATACAACCACTGCCGCGAAAAGGTGATCCGGAGCTGCGATTTAACTGGAATGCACCTATGGCTGTAAGCCACCATGTCCCGGACAGATTCTATATGGGAAGTCAGTTCCTGCATAAGTCGGACGACATGGGCGACAGCTGGACCATAATTTCGCCCGATCTTACCACCAACGACCCTGCGAAACAAGACCAGTCTAAATCGGGAGGGCTTTCGGTAGATAACAGTGGAGCCGAGAATCATACCACGATTTTCACCATTGCAGAATCTCCTTTAGATGAAAACGTGATCTGGGTAGGAACCGATGATGGAAACATACAGTTAACCACAGACGGAGGTAAAAACTGGACGAATGTAACGGCTAACCTTACGGGTATCCCAGCCAATACTTGGGTGTATCACATTGAAGCCAGTGTGCATGGCAAGGGTACCGCCTACGCTGTATTTGATGGCCATACTCACGGCGATATGAAGCCATACGCCATGAAAACAACCGATTATGGAAAGACTTGGGTAAATATAATTTCCGATGATATTCAGAAGAACGCCTTTGTAAGAAACATCCAGGAGGACTATGTGAACGAGGATCTTCTTTTCCTCGGTACTGAATTCGGATTATACGTTACCATTGATGGTGGAAAGAACTGGTCGCATTTTACAAACAATATGCCACCGGTTGCCGTTCACTTTATCGATCTTCAGAAGAAAACCAACGACATAGTTATGGGAACCCATGGAAGAGGCGTGATCATTATAGACGATATAAGTCCGCTGCGCGAACTAAACCAGCAAGTTCTGGCAAAAGATGTTCATTTCTTCAAGACGAAGCCTTTCACCATGGTGGAGGATAGTGGTTTCTCCGGTAACTTTGGAGCAGAAACACAATTTGTGGGAGGTAATAAAAGTACCGCTGCACGAATTGTTTACTACCTGAAAAAGCGACATACTTTCGGGAAGATGTCCATGGAAGTACAGGATATGCAAGGCAATAAGATAGTATCTCTGCCTGCGGGTAAATCTAAGGGTATCAATGTTGTTAACTGGAATTACAATACGTATACTCCGGTAATGGCGGAAGCGAAGACCTTATCGTTTGGTGGCTTCACTGCTCCTCGCGTCCCGGCCGGTAAATACAAGATAGTACTTACTAAAGGAAAGGATACTTACGAGCATATTATCGACCTGGAATACGATAAGAAATCTCTTACCAGCCTGGCCGAAAGAAAGGAGCAGGAAAAGATGACTGGCATGCTATACGATATGGTTGAAGAGCTGGCCTATACTATTTACGTGCTCAATGAAACCCAGGACAAGGCCAGGGAGGTCATGGAAAACAATCCGAAAGGCAAAAAAACAGCCCAAAAGCTATTCGACGCCTTGGAGGCACTTAAAAAAGATTTGGTAATTACAACAGGTGATAATTATGTGGCTTCCGCCGAACCGGAACTACGGGAGAAAATGGGTGATCTCTATGCTAATGTAGCTTCAAGTTACGATCGGGTTTCGGGTGCGCAAAAGCAAAATTACGAATTGATCTCTGAAGAATGGAAAGCCGCCAAATCGCGCTACCAGGAGATCATGGCGAAAGAAGGAAAGAAATTCGAGAGTTTCCTCGAAAAGAACAGTATCGATCCTCCTAAGCTGAAGACAAAAGAAGAATTCCTTAAAAAGGATTAGTTATCAAAAAGCCCCGCAAAAAGCGGGGTTTTTTTATTTATTGATATATACCGTTTTACGGTTGGTAAACTCCCGGATACCGTGCTTGCTAAGTTCGCGTCCGTAGCCACTTTCTTTCACGCCGCCGAACGGCAGTCGCGGATCGCTCTTTACCAATTCGTTGATAAACACCGCGCCTTCATCAAATTGAGGGATCAATTTTTTTAAACCTTCAATATTTTTACTGAAAACAGACACCCCAAGGCCATACCTAGAATTGTTGGATAGTTCAATGGCCTCCTGCGCAGTTTTAAAAGTGGTTACACTAAGCGCCGGGCCAAAGGTTTCTTCCTTGAACATAGGCATTTCGGGAGTCACATTGCTAACAACGGTTGGTTGGTAAAAAGCCCCGTCACGCTTCCCTCCTGTTTCTAATTTCGCACCCATGGCCAGGCTATTCTGTACCTGACTTTCAAGTTCTTCGGCAAGATCTTCTCTCGCCAGGGTTCCTATATAAGTATCTTTATCCATAGGGTCTCCCCATTTCAAATTCTTTACTCTTTCTACGAGTTTAGGAATAAAATCGCCTGCAATATCCTCCTGAACCAGCAGACGTTTTCCGGCTATGCAACTCTGACCCGTATTTTGGTATCTCGCATTCACACAGGTATCGAGTGTTGCTTCCATCTCGCAATCGTTCATCACTATAAGGGCGTTATTTCCTCCTAGTTCCAGTACAGTTTTCTTGATATTTGCCCCGGCAACTTCGGCTACAGCTGCTCCGGCCGGCCCACTTCCCGTGAGAGTAACAGCCCTTACCCTGGGGTTCTCGATAATAGCCTTTACCTTGTCGCTGCTTACTTTTAAGGTGGTAAAGCAATGTTCGGGAAAACCTGCTTTGCGGAAGACTTTCTCGATATTAAGTGCGCTCCCAAATACATTGGAAGCATGTTTCAACAGGCCAATATTTCCTGCCATTAAAGCAGGAGCGGCAAATCTAAAAACTTGCCAGAAAGGATAGTTCCAGGGCATAACTGCAAGTACGATGCCTATAGGTTCGTACCGCACATAACTCGAATGGGCGTCTGTAGACACTGTCTCTTCAGCGAGATGCTCCTCTGCATGAGAAGCGTAATACTCACACACCCATGCACATTTCTCTATTTCGGCAATGCCCTGAGAAATAGGTTTGCCCATTTCGGCAGAGATCGTCTTGGCATAGCCTTCCTTCCCGGCTTTTAATTCGGCGGCAGCGGCCATCATACATTCTGCTCTATGACTAAAACTGGTTTCCCGCCATTGTTTAAAGCGGTCGTTGGCTTGTTTTATTATAGATTCTATCTCCTGGGAGGTATGTTCTTTGTAGCTGTGGATCAGCTCCCCGTTGTACGGGTTGATGGATCTTATTTCACTCATAGAATTAAAGTACAAAACCTTCCATGAATCAACGAAGTATTAGTTCAATTTTAACGGAATTATTGTTGAAAACATAGTTTATAACTTATCCCGATTACTACTTAGAAAAGAACGGCTTTTCCTACTTTTATTCAAACAGTTTGTTATGGAACCACGTGATGCGTCGTTGCTCCGATTAAGGCCGGACATTCCTTCAGCGACAATTAACCCTTCAATGACTTCCGAAGAGATCTTTCAGAACCGCACCCTTCGGCCTGTAGCCAAATTACAGAACGAATTATTGGTGGAAGCCTTCAGAAACTATATTCGGAAACACAAGAACGTATTTTACGACTTGTCCATAGAGAAACGCCTGGATTATATTGAGAATGCTATCCATAAGGATATGAAATTCAGGAATTCCCTTAAAGGAATAGTAATAGGGCAATTCACTATCGATGAGTTTAAGGAATACACTTTAAATTCTTCTGCACTGAACAAGCGTATGATGAATATCGTTAGAGAACGGCTGAAAAGCAACGTGCAACTACTAGAGTACGAGTACGCGCATTAAAAAGCCGATAATTATAGTTAAGGCGAAACTCATTAGTGTTCCTATAAGCACATATTCGGTTTGTTTCCGCGCTCCGCTTTTACTTTTATCACTGAACCTAAGGATGGATTTGGCTGCAATAAGGAATCCAATAGCCGAAAAATTATTGGTGAGTATAAACGTGAGCACGAGTATACGTTCGAATATCCCAATATAGCGTCCGGCCTTTGCTAGACTCTTGATCCCGTCCTCCTTTTTAATCTCCTTTTGCCAGCGCCGGGTGGCTTTCCCGATAATAAAACCGATAGGGAAGATCACAATGAGATAGCCTGTAAGGTATACAAGGAATACTTCGGAAGCCAATAAAGAAGTAATAAATGGCAATACTTCGCTCCAATTTTGGGTTACAGATATCCAGAGAATAAAAAGTACCAGCAAGTGCAAGGCCTGATCTATTAGAAAATACCGGAGATTATCCGACTCTTGATGCAATTTCCAAAGATCGATCCCAAAGTGTGTTACCGAAATGATCACGGGAACCAGCCACAAACTCCAATCCTGTACAATAACATAGGTTAGCAAACCGGCCAAGGCGGCATGAACATACAGAAAAACCGAAGCCGCCTTCTTTTCACGCTTCTGTTTGATCCAGGATCTGGATTGAAACAGAAAATCTGTTATTAAGTGTGCAAGTAAAAGCTGCAGTGCAAAGATGAGATCGGGATTCATATAAAATATTTTTTTGTAAGCTGTTCATATCTACGCAATAAAAGTCTAATCTCATCCCATCCTGCGGCTTTCTTCCTGTGATTTATCGCGGCCTGACTCCTATTTAGTTCTTGTGCGATCTGCTGTTCTTTATAATCCTGTAAAAGGTAATACACAACTTCGGCCGAGGCCATCGACCATCGGTCTGTAGTGGCGTCCAGGAATTTCATGTGCACCTCGAACTCATCGTTTACATCGCTCACAGGTGTTGTTACTGCCATTTTACTTTGCCTGGATTTCATACTATCCAAAGTACGGCCAGACAATTGAAATGCCTCCCCGTTGCTAACATTTATTGCGTTGAGATCGTAACTGGCCTCTCCTATCCCGATAGAGATACGTACATCGGCCAGCGGAACGTTGTTTCCCGCATCCGTATCGGCATCGTTGAAACTATTAATGAGAGCCTTTATTTGTAATGCAAGACTTAGAGCCAGGCTGGGATCCTCAACGATGCCCTGAAAACTATCTCCTCTGAACATGGTAAATTCTACGCTTTTATCGCTTGGTAGCTTCGTATACGCTTTAAATTCGGTATTTAAACGACCAATGATAGCGCTCATCCTTTTATTGGAAAAACGGGATGAATCCACCAGATCACCTGTTATTACTGCTATAGTTGCATTTTTCATACTACAATTAATCTTAGACCATAACGATTACTTCTACAAATATAAGTATTTTTACTAATAAACAAGATTTATAAGTATATTTTATTATAATTATGGAATATAATATTCAAACCGCATAGCTACTATTCCAGAAGAGATACCCCGTTTAGGTCTGTGGTGAGGACTTCACTCATATAATCAAAATACGGCCGTAGTAATTGGAAGTGATATAGCAGTTTATCCCTGAAATCGGGCGATAATACCTCCTTATCTGAAAATTCGTGCGTAAAGAAAAAGCTCTTTAAACGGATTAGATCGAGGTTTGGATCATCCTTACTAAATCCCTTTGGAGCTGTTTTTACGGCAAATTCCTGAACAAAATCTCCAAAAGCCTCCTTAAACTTCTTCTCGTTCATGATCTTACGGATGCGGGAAGCGTCCATTTCGAATTCTTTTCTTATCCGAAGCAGATCGGCGGATTCGGGGGAGAAAAACCCCCCTGCCATTAACGACTTTCCAGGTTCCAGCCGAAGGTAATAGCCACCTCGCCGGTGGGCTCCTGCCCTACTGAAACTAACACTTCTATGCACATTATACGGTGTTTTATCCTTACTAAACCTAATGTCTCTGTTGATCCTGAACACTTTAACCTTGGCGATCTCATCGGTTTCATTAAGACCGGCTTCCACATCGGCATAGAACTGTTTTAACAACTTCTCGTTAGCCTGGTACTGCTTCTTGTTTTCCTGCATCCAATCACGATGATTGTTCTTTTTTAGTTGTTCCAGGAATATAAATACGTCTTTTGATAGGGTAACACTCATATACTTGCTCTTTGTGCTTTAAAGATACGCTTAAAAATTTTTCATTACTTTTAGCTAATCAACTATAAAACCAAAGTATTATGACAACCACCAAACCCAACACCGGCTTTTGGATAATTGCCGTGCTTGCCCTACTATGGAACCTTATGGGAGTGTTTCAATATCTATCCTCCACTTTGTGGGCAGACGCGATCAAAGAAGCCCTACCCCCGGAACAAGTTGCCTTAATGGACGCGCTACCTTCCTGGTATAGTTACGTATTTGCCGTTGCTGTCTTCGCAGGTGTAATAGGTTCGTTATTGTTATTAATAAGAAAAAAACTGGCTGTTCCTGTTTTAGGAATTTCACTTCTCGCTGTATTGGTGCAGATGGGCTACTGGTTATTTGCAACAGACGTGATGGAAGTTGTGGGAATGTCGTCGGTAGTTATGCCACTAGTTGTGATCATTATCGCGATCTTCCTGTATTTCTACTCGAAGGGAGCCGCTCAGAAAGGATGGTTACGATAGATTGAACAACATACATAAAAAAGCGGGCCATTGCCCGCTTTTTTTATAACCATTTCTTTCTTCTGAAATACCATATCATAAGGGCCAGAACAACAAACATGAGGCCCCATAATATAAAATACCCATATTTTAATTTAAGTTCGGGCATATACTCGAAATTCATCCCATAAATACCTGCCATAAAGGTTAACGGGATAAATATGGAAGCCATGATGGTTAACACCTTCATGATCTCGTTCATTTTATTGCTAATTGTGGTCATATACATATCCATAAGACCCCATACCATTTCCCGGTAAAGATCGATACTTTCACTCACTTGTATAATATGATCGTAAAGGTCGCGTATGTAATTCCTTGTACGAACATCAATTAGCGGAGTGTCTATTTTCTCAAGACGGTTGATCACTTCACGCAAGGGAACGATGGCCCTGCGTATCTTTAAAACTTCCTTCTTTAGTTCCTGGATATCCTGGGTGATATCGTCTGTTGCCTTACTCTCAAAAAGCAGATCCTCCAGCACCTCGATCTTATCGCTTAGGGTTTCAATCACTGTAAAATAGTTGTCTATTACAGCATCCAGGAGGGCAAACATCAGGTAGTCTGCTCCAGCCTGTCTTATTCTTCCTTTGTCGTTCATAAGTCGCTCCCTCACTCCGTCGAATACATCTCCGTCTGCTTCCTGAAACGTAAGGACATAGTCTTTCCCCACTACCATGCTTACATGTTCGTAGATCATCTCTGCATTGTCGTTGTAGTGAAGCATCTTAAAAACCAAAAACAAGTAGTCACTATATTCGTCTAGTTTGGGACGTTGATAGGTGGTTACAATGTCTTCTTGAATAAGCGGGTGTAGTTCAAAATGTTCTCCCAAAATTTCGATCTCACGACTATTGCTAAGCCCATCTACATTGATCCATGTTACGCGGTCTGTATCTTTAAAATTGAAGGCATCGGAAACATTTTCGGTGTGAAGGTGTTCTAAATGAGATTTCGAATAATCGATGATCTCGGCTTTAGTAATTAATTTTTCTTTGCTCCCTCTATAGGTGACAGCTCCCGGAATTTGATTTACAGTTTTCCGTTTGGGCAGTTTGTCGAGCCTGAACTTTCTTTTTTTCTTATTTGGTTTAGCCATATATATCACACATTACCTTTTAAAGATAATGAAATCTCACAAGTATTTTCCGTTGTTAAATGTTATTCAACTTTATGCCTGGCCTGCAAGGTCTTATCCACATCACGTAAAAAAAGGCCTTTGGTCTGCAGGAGGATAAGTGTATGAAACAGTAGGTCTGCTGCCTCATTGAGGAAGGCAAGGTCGTTATCGTCTTTAGCCTCGATAACCAGTTCCACCGCTTCTTCCCCCACTTTTTGAGCGATTTTGTTAACCCCACCCTTAAATAAGGAAGCCACATAAGAGTCTTCCATTTCCGGAAAGTCTTTACGTTGTTGTATCACTTCTTCCAGTTGAGATAGAAAACCAAAATTAGGTATGTTTTGCTCGCCCCAGCAATTGTCTGTTCCTTTATGACATACCGGACCCTGGGGATGTACCATTGCAAGCAGGGTATCATTATCACAATCAGACCTTATGGAAACCAGGTCCAGGTAGTTGCCAGACTCTGAACCTTTTGTCCACAAACTATTCTTTTTTCTGCTGAAAAAGGTAACTCGCTTGCTTTCGAGGGTTTGAGCAAGCGCTTCTTCGTTCATAAATCCCAGCATTAGCACATTACGTGTTATATTATCCTGAACTATTACTGGTACCAGACCATCCTGGTATTTTTCAAAATCAATATTCATAACTTTCATATTTATATTTATAAGCGAACCTCAATGTTACGTTCCTTTAAAAATCGCTTTAATTCATCGATCCTAATGTCTTTAAAATGAAATACACTCGCCGCTAATGCGGCGTCTGCTTTGCCATAAATAAATGTGTCTGCAAAATGAGAAATCTCTCCCGCCCCTCCCGAGGCTATTATAGGTATGTTTACCAGGGATGCAAGTTTTGCCAGAGCTTGGTTGGCAAAGCCATTTCTGGTCCCGTCATGATCCATAGAAGTAAACAATATCTCTCCTGCTCCTCTTTTTTCAACCTCAATCGCCCATTCAAATAGATCGATCTCGGTAGGTTGTTTTCCGCCTACCAGATGTACCTTCCAGCTACCGGAGATCTGCCTGGCATCAATTGCAACTACGATGCACTGATTTCCGAATCGTGACGATAATTCGTCAATAAGCTGCGGGCGTTTCACGGCCGATGAGTTTACACATACCTTATCTGCTCCGTTCTTCAGTAACAAATCTACATCTTCAACACTGGAGATACCACCACCTACAGTAAATGGTATCCTTATCTTAGCTGCTACTCTTAGAACCAGTTCTGCCAGTGTTTTTCGTTTTTCTTCCGTCGCCGAAATATCCAGGAATACCAATTCATCTGCACCAGATTCACTGTAAAGTGCGGCCAGTTCCACCGGATCCCCGGCATCACGAAGATTGACGAAATTCACCCCTTTAACGGTGCGGCCGTCTTTTATATCCAGGCAGGGTATGATCCTTTTAGTGAGCATTCAGTATAAAATTTTCTAGTTGTTTTAATGAGATCCTGTCTTCATAAATAGCTTTTCCAATAATTACCCCTTCACAGCCCAGTTCCTGTAATCTTGCTAATTCGGAAAAATGAGAGATCCCCCCTGAAGCGATGAGTGAAAGCGTTTCAATCTTACCCAGGATCTTTTCGTATAAGTTAAAAGAAGGACCTTTAAGCATTCCGTCCCTGTTGATGTCTGTACAAATACAGTAAGTTATCCCCTGCTCTGTATATTTTTTTATAAATGGGATAAGTTCTTCTTCCGAGTCTTCCTGCCATCCGCTAATTGCCACCATCTCATTCTTTGCATCAGCCCCGAGGATGATCTTGTCACTTCCGTATGTTTTAAGCCACTTCAGAAATAAATCTGGGGATCGAACAGCTATGCTACCTCCCGTGATCTGGGAAGCTCCACTTCTAAAGGCAATTTTCACATCCTCATCACTCTTCAGACCACCGCCGAAGTCTATTTTCAATTTGGTTTTCGAAGCAATTCTCTCCAGGCAACTGTAGTTCACAATACCTTGACTTCGGGCTCCGTCGAGGTCGACCACATGAATATATTCTATACCGTGATCCTCGAACATCTTCGCTACTTCAACGGGATCCTGGTTGTAGACAATTTGAGTGCTGTAATCCCCTTTGGTAAGTCGAACGCATTTTCCATCGATTATATCTATTGCTGGTATTATCCTCATAGTGCTAAAAAGTTCTTTAATAGTTGTTCGCCTGCCGCCGCACTTTTCTCAGGATGGAATTGAACACCATAAAAATTGTTACGCCTGATAGCCGCCGAATAAGGCAGCTCGTAGTCGCATTTTGCTATGGTTTCTTCGCATAGCGGAACATAAAAACTATGCACCAGGTACATATATTCGTTTTCGGTGATAGCATCGAAGAGGTGTGATTTCAAACCGTAGATATTGTTCCAACCAATCTGAGGAACCTTTACTACATTGGAGAATCGTTTTACCTCTAGTGGGAATATTCCCAATCCTATAGTATTATTCTCCTCGGTGAGTTCACAAAGCAGCTGCATACCAAGGCATATTCCCAGGACTGGCTGTGATAACTCGGGAATAATACGGTGAAGGCCCGACCTCCTCAGTTTATCCATAGCGTTGCTCGCCTCGCCAACTCCGGGAAAGATCACTTTGTCTGCCTCACGAATTTCATCAATATCGGAAGTTAATACCGGACTGTATCCGAAGCGCTCGAAAGCAAACTGAATGTTCTTTACATTCCCTGCACCATAATCTATCTGAACGATCTTCATCTATAAGCTTCCTTTGGTTGATGGCAACATTAACTTTTCGGGGTCCCGCCGTATTGCAGCTCGAATCGACTTGGCAAAAGCTTTAAAAATCGCTTCGATCTTATGGTGCTCGTTAGTGCCTTCGGCTTTGATATTGAGATTTGCCCGGGCACCATCTGTAAATGACTTAAAGAAGTGAAAGAACATTTCGGTAGGCATTTTACCAATCATTTCTCTTTTGAAATCTGCCTCCCACACCAACCAGTTGCGACCGCCAAAGTCTATAGATACCTGTGCCAGACAATCGTCCATAGGTAAGCAAAATCCATATCTTTCTATTCCAAGTTTAGTACCCAGTGCCTCGTTGAAAACTTCTCCAAGGGCAATGGCAGTATCTTCTATGGTGTGATGCTCATCAACCTCCAGGTCGCCCTCAACCTCTATATAAAGATCCATCATCCCGTGTCTCGCCAATTGGTCCAGCATATGGTCGAAAAATGCGATTCCTGTGTTGATCTCACTCTTGCCTGTCCCATCTAGGTTAATATTTATCTTTACATCGGTTTCGTGGGTCTTTCTCGTAATTTCAGAACTTCTTCGGCCTAGCTTTAGAAACGAACAGATGGCATCCCAGTCGTTAGATTCCAGGACGATCCAATTTTTCAGTTCTTCCTCCTTTACAGTCACTTCCCCAGTGCCTAAACCAGTATTATCATTTATAAATATCCCCTGAGCGCCCAGATTCTTCGCTAATTCCATATCGGTGAGCCTGTCGCCAATTACATATGAGTTGGGTAGATCGTACCCTTCATTGAAGTATTTTGTCAACAATCCTGTACCGGGTTTGCGTGTGTTTTTATTCTCTTCAGGAAAACTCCTGTCAATTAGTACTTCGTCGAACACGACTCCTTCATTCTCAAAGGTTTTCAGAATAAAATTATGAACCGGCCAAAAGGTGTCCTCGGGATAGGAACCAGTTCCCAGACCGTCCTGATTGGTGATCATAACGAGTTCATAATCCAATTCGGAGGCGATCTTACCTAAAGCACTTATCGCTTTCGGATAGAAATCCAGTTTTGAGAACGAATCTATCTGTTCATCTTCCGGCTCACGTATCATGGTACCGTCTCTATCAATAAATAATACCCTCTTTTTCATTTATAAGGTTTTTAATGTTTCAATTAAAGCAGAATTCTCTTCAGTTGTACCTACCGTGATCCTGAGAGTATTCTCGCAAAGCGGTTGATTACTGCGGTTGCGAACCACAAATCCTTTGCTTATAAGTTCCTTGTAGCGCCGGGTAGCGTCATCTACTTCTATCAATAAGAAATTAGCATCACTATGATATATCTTTTTAATCAAATCAACTTCAAGTAAAGCTTTATATAACCTACTCTTTTCATCATTTAATCTATCTATTGTGTCTTTTGTATTCTTATATTCTGAAATGGCCTGTAAAGCTTTTCCCTGGGTAAGTTCGTTTACATTGTACGGCGGTTTTATTGTGTTTAGGATCTTTATTATTTCTGAAGAAGCATAGCACACACCCAGACGGATTCCCGCCAACCCATACGCTTTAGAAAATGTTTGTACCACCACCAGATTGGGATGATCATTGATCCTTTTTATCCAACTTTCCTTCTCCGAAAAATCTATATAGGCCTCATCGATAACTACAAGTCCGTTAAAATCATTTAACATCCGCTCTATTTCGGAAGAATTCATAGTATTTCCGGTAGGATTATTGGGCGAGCAAAAGAAAAGGAGTTTGGACCGTTCGTCCTGGACCTTCGATATCCTCTCGGTATCCGGTTGAAATGTTGCATCTAAGATCACTTCACGATTCTCAATATCGTTAAGCCCGGCAAGTACGGCATACATACCATAGGTTGGTGGTAATGTGATACAATTATCGATTCCCGGCTCACAAAAGGCCCGGAACAGCAGGTCCAACACCTCATCACTACCATTACCTAAAAAGATCTGTTCTGCAGATATGTGCTTTATAGCCGAGAGTTCTTTCTTTAGCTTGCGTTGAAAAGGATCGGGATAGCGATTCAAACCTGTATTGAAGGGGTTCTCGTTCGCGTCCATAAAGATCATTCCCTTACTGTCACCCGGGTATTCGTCCCGGGCAGAGCTATAAGCCTTTAACTTGCGTACATTGGCACGAACCAGCCTCTCTATTAATTTCGTCCTACTCATTTTCTGCGATTTGTTTTAGCCTGATACTTACTGCGTTCTTATGGGCCATTAGCCCTTCAGCGGTAGCCATGATTTCCACAACCGACCCAAGGCTTTTCAATCCTTCTCGTGTGATATGCTGAAAGCTTATACTTTTTAAAAAACTATCCAGAGTTACTCCGCTGTACTGCCTTGTATATCCGTTGGTGGGTAAGGTGTGGTTGGTTCCTGAAGCGTAATCACCGGCACTTTCCGGCGAATAAGGACCTACGAACACAGAACCGGCATTTTGTATGTTATCTGCGAAGTATCCTTCATCCCGAGAATTAACTATGAAATGCTCCGGGCCGTGATCATTTATTAATCTTAAAGCGATCTTTGAATTCTCCACCAGAATAAGTTTAGAATTTTCAATTGCCTTCGCGGCGATCTCTTTTCTGGGAAGGACTGCCAATTGGAGGTCGACCTCTCGTGCCACCTCATCCAACATATCCTCCGAGGTACTCACAAGGATCACCTGGCTATCGGGACCGTGTTCGGCCTGACTTAGCAGGTCTGCAGCAATAAAATCGGGTCTGGCACTATCATCGGCAAACACCAATAGTTCAGAAGGGCCTGCCGGCATATCTATAGCAACCCCATACTTTGTCGCAAACTGTTTTGCGGCAGTAACAAACTGATTACCCGGACCGAAGATCTTATAAACGGCTGGGATGGTTTCGGTGCCATAAGTAAGGGCCGCTATCGCTTGTATACCACCTACCGAATAGACTTTGTTTATACCACATAGATCTGCGGTATACAAGATAGCTGGATCTACCTTTCCCTTGGGACCGGGAGGCGTACAAAGCACGATCTCTTCGCAACCTGCCAGCATTGCAGGTATAGCTAACATTAAAACAGTAGAGAATAAGGGTGCCGAACCACCGGGAATATAAATACCTACTTTTTGGATAGGCCGTTTTACCTGCCAGCAATTCACGCCTGGTGAAGTTTCCACACGGATGGTTTCGCTTCGCTGAACTTCGTGAAAGCTCGTAATGTTTTCTTTGGCCGTACGTATCGCCGCGGCCAGAGAAGGATCTATATCGGTTACGGCCGATCTCAACTCAGACTGCGACACCTGTATTGACTCTAATTCCACACCATCAAAGAGGTACGAATATTTTTTTAGCGCACCATCCCCTTTTGTTCGTACTTCGGAAAATATTTCTTTTACCGTTTGTTCGATCTCTTCTACAGGCTGTGTGGGCCGTCGTAGCAACTCCGGCCAATTCTTAGGTGCAGGGTATAGTATCTTTTCCATCACTTACTTATAAAACCATTTTCTCGATGGGACAAACCAGGATTCCTTCAGCTCCTGCCATCTTTAAGTTATCTATTACTTCCCAGAACGCATCTTGCTTCACCACGGAGTGAATACTACTCCAACCTTCTTCTGCCAGGGGCAACACGGTTGGACTCTTCATTCCCGGCAGTATCCTGATTATCTCCTGCAATTTGTCATTGGGAGCATTGAGTAAAACATAGCGGTAATCTCGCCCTTTTAAAACAGACTGTATCCTGAATCTAAAGTTCCTCAGGACCTCTGAAAGCGAATCGGGAATTCTTGGTGATGCAGCGAGTACAGCCTCGCTTTTCATGATCACTTCCACTTCTTTCAAATTATTCTTAAATAGGGTACTACCACTACTTACTATGTCACAAATAGCGTCTGCAAGCCCAATATTGGGAGCAATTTCTACACTTCCGTTAATGATATGTAGTTCGGCCTCGATTCCCTTTTCCTTTAAATATTTGGCTGTTGTTACGGGGTATGAAGTAGCAATTCGCTTCCCGGCCAGGTCCTTGATAGTGTCATATTCGAAAATCTTGGAAACGGCAAGAGAGACCCGGCATTTCGAAAAACCGAGTTTTTCAAGAATTCGTATATCCGCCCCCTTCTCGATGAGAAGGTTTTCACCTATTATAGCACAATCAACTACCCCATCTTTTAGGTATTGAGGAATATCACCATTGCGGAGATAATAGATCTCCAATGGGAAATTTTTGGCTGATGCTTTCAATTGGTCTCTGCCATTATCTATGGAGATTCCACAATCTTTGAGCAATTTCAGGGATTCGTCATGCAGACGACCCGATTTTTGAATGGCAATTTTTAGTTTCATAGCAGTTAGCATATTTATAAAATGAAAAAACCCGTTTGAGAAAGCTCAAACGGGTTAGTATATATATTGAATACAACGCAATACCATATCACCTCGCGTGAGCGTGGAAAATAATATGGTGATGATGTTGTTGTTGATAATTCATTACTTTACAATATTACAAAAATTTGTTTACTACTCTGTGAAAAACATATCAAATAATTGAAAAATATGTAGCAATAATTTTATAGCTTTGAATGGAACCGGACCCCCAGCCGCTAACGCCTTATTTTACAGTCCTTAACAGAAAAATGAAGAATTTTTTAATCGCTTTTTTAGTGTTCCTCGTATGGTCTTTTTTCGGGTTGTGGCTATATTCCTGGTTACAGCCGGACAACAAAAACACTCAGGATACCACCGAAGTAGCCATTACCGATAAAGAAGATTCGGCCACCATGACCAAGGTAGACACCCCCACCGAAATAAGCGATACCACAATTCCCTTGGGTACCGATAGCACCGCTATAGGAGATGCCTACAAAGAAGAGTTTATCAGCACCCCTGCAAAAGGGCTACGTGCTGTGAGTGAAACCGGCGATATCGTTTTTCTTTATCCGGAAGGGTTTGTAATTACCAAGAATTCGGATAGAGTTAGTATCCCGCCGGCTATCGTCGATTTCAAATACAAACTCAATACCTATATACTTGAACACCCGGACACCGAATTACACATCACTTCACATTACAGTCCTAGTGAGAACATACAATCACCCAATCTCGGTATTAAACGTGCTCAGGTAATAAAACAGATCTTGATCGAAACCGGTATTCCTTCAGAAAAAATAGTGATCAAACCTTTTATAACTGAAATCGAGTTTGCCGCCGATAATACTTTTAAACACAGTTTCACCTTCAAATTTAAACCCCTCAATACCGAACGTATCAAGGCCGTTAAAAATTCTATTCCCGAATCCAGAGTTGTCTATCCCGAATTCTCATCGCAAGGCATAATGGTGAATGAAGCTCTCGAGCAATTAAGACAGGAAGTGAAGGCCATCATCGATGAAAACCCAAATATAGAAATAGAGGTTGTGGGCCATACAGACAATGTGGGTAACGCAATCGACAACTATGTTAAAGGACTGGAATACGCCAGGCAACTCCGCTGGTTCCTTGTTACAAAAGCAGGAATAGATCGCAATAAGATCAGGGCTGTCTCTAAGGGAGAATCTGAGGCGATCGCAGGGAATGGTACGGAAAAAGGTCGTAACTTGAACCGAAGGTTGGAGGTTATATTTTATTTAGACACAGATGAATAACATATCCGAATTTATACAGGAACTACCAGATTTCGCCGGCATCTTTATTCTAATGCTCAGCACATTCCTTATCGGATATTTTGCTGCTTCCTGGTTTCAGCGCAATAAATACAGGAAGATCATAAACCGACTTAAAAAAGAGGTGAACGCTCTTAAAGTTCCCGAAAAGAAAGAAACCGACATAGACACTATATTTTCCGAGATCAAACCTCGTATCCTGGAGGTGATGAAACAAGCACGGAAGGAACAGGACATCCTTGATGAGCAAGAAGAAGAATTGGAAGAAGAAGAACTGGAAGAACTGCAGAGTTTCGAACAGCTTGCCCCTCCCGAATCCATAGCTAAAAAAGCCAGAACAACCTATGTAAGTTATTCCATGGATAAACCCGAGTTGGATTTCGATAGTTTCGGCTATGCAGATCACGACCAAAAGGACGACCTTACACAGATCATGGGTATTGGCCCTTACATTGAGCAAAAACTAAATGAGATAGGGATTTGTAACTATTCCCAGATAAGCAAGCTTAAAGACTCCGATATCAGGATCATCACCGAACTAATAGACTTCTTTCCCGGGAGAATTGAACGCGATAACTGGGTTGGGCAGGCAAAAGCCCTCAGTAAAGTACGATAACAGCTAATGCGATTTCAGAAATAAAAAAACCGCTCCTAATCGAAGCGGTTTCTTTTTATATGCTATTTCTACTATTGATTTCCTAAGATAATTGGCAACCCCTTTTCCCCCGAACCAATCACGATCACCTTACTATTAGGCGATTCGGCTAATTTAATGGTAGCCTCAATTCCTTTATCCTGTAGGATCTTGTCTGTAAGAGATGCACTTAAGATCCTATTGGCATCTGCTTTACCTTGCGCTTCTATGATCACCTTCTCGGCTTCTTTAGCTGCCGTTACAAGACGGAATTCATATTCAAGGGATTCCTGCTCTTGCTTTAGTTTTCTTTCGATAGCATCCTTAATAGTGTTAGGTAGGGTTACGTCACGAACCAACACTTCATTCAACTGAACATATTGTTCCTCCAGGATCTTCTTGGTTTCTGTATAGATCTCATCCTGTATAGCGTCCCGCTTGCTGGAATACAACTGTTCCGGAGTATAACGCCCCACAACACTTCGAGCAGCCGATCTAATTGCAGGTTGAATTACTCTCTGCAAATAATTCTCACCCAGGGATTGGTGAAGATTGCCTAAGTCGTTATAAACCGGTTCATACCAGGCCGAAGCATCGATCTGTATTTCCAGTCCGTTAGATGATAACACCTTCATCTTCTCAAACAATTCCTGCTGCCTTACCTCGTAAACGATCACATCGTTCCAGGGAGCTATTAAATGAAACCCTTCTCCTAAGGGCGGTTCGTCTGTTACCACACCGCCTCCAAAGGTTCGATAAAGTACACCTGCCTCACCCGAGCCAATTGTTACGGCAGATTTAGCGAATGCGATAATTAGTATGATCACTATAATGATTACGGGAATCCCGATTTTAGGTAATTTGTCCATTGCTGATTTTTTTAGTTATATGAGTCCGTTATATTTTCTGATAAACCATTCCAGACTTAAGAGAAGTACGATAAGTCCCAGGAGGTATTTCCAATCGATTAAAGGTACGATTTTTTGATCGCTTTTTTGTACAGCCTGGAATCGGTCGTCGTTTAGTAAAGATTCTGCAAATTGTTCGTTTTCGGTTGAAAAATAAGCCCTTCCACCTGTATTAGTCGCCAGTCTCTGCAATTTCGTTACGTCGGCATTAAGGAACTGCTGCTCAACATTAAATTCGAGGATGCTGAAGTTACCACTACGGGAAACTGCTTCATCCCGTACACTAACGCTATACCGATAATCTCCCGCGTTCAGGCTGTTCAGGTCCACCTCATAGAAATTATTCTTTAAAAGCAGAGGGAAAGTTCGTTGCTCGTTCGTTTCGATATTGGTTACCGATATCGACACCGAAGCCCGGGGATCGAACACATAATTACTATCGAAATATTGGGCCGATATTTTTATGGGGTTATTATTGTAGTAAAAAGTCTCTCCGGTAACTTCCAGCCTGCTCCGCCGCTGTGTAGATGCCAGGTATTGCACCAGCTTTCCTATAAAGTCATCGAAAGCCCTGAAACTTCCGGTTTCAACATACGTTTGTGCACGCCATTTCCAAATATCCTCACCATCCCAAATAGCGTCGCGTACCCCATTGAGTTCCATGGTAGCCAGCATCGAACTCCCGCTGGATATACCGTCGATGGCCTGGTCCAGTAAACTTTCATGCGGAATATTCACTTCCAGGGTTCCGAAGCTTGAAAGCAACGGTGGGAAGTCTTCAAAACCTATATCTTCAACCGCAAAAGTACCGTAGTTCATATTTAGGATACCCGTGGCCTGTTCGGTTTGAAAACTCGCTTCTTTTGTAAAATTCTGTTGAATACCATTTAGAAAATCCCAATCGGTCTGTGTGCCCGTAATAGTGAAAGTGTTCTTTTTCAATTTTGCGATCTCCACATAAAGAGAGGCGAATGTACCGTCCGGCTGGTACAGTATCACCAACTGATGGTCGTTTAGTATAGATATGGCTTCTGAAGGCTTTTTAAAGGTAACCGTTCGTTGTTCGTTCGTGGTGATCGATTTGCGTAAGGCCCCGAGATCCGGATGCACCATCTTACTAACCACCAGCACATTGGTGGCCTGATCTATCACCTCAACGGCAAAGCGTTTAACATTATTCGTCTTGTTCTTCTCCTCCTGTAACGGCATAAGCTGCGCAGTATAGCGCTGAAGGCCTACACTACTGGCAGGTAGCGTAAAGGAAAGTGTCTGGGTGTTGTTAAGTTCTGAAAAGGCAACATTTTCCCTATACACCGTACTTCCACCCTGGGTGATCACAAATTGCGAATTCACCGAACTGCTTCCATTGTATACCAAGATCGCCTCCACTGGGAATTTATTCTTTAGGAAGGCATAGCGGTTGGTATTCAATTGCTCGATCTTCAGATCGGTATATCTTGTAGAGTCTCCCAGGATCACCGGATAGACCGGATTTTTATAACCCGCCGCACCAAATTCGTAGTCGGTTCCAAGGGTTTGATTCCCATCTGTGATGATCACCGTTGGGGCAATATCATTTTTATACACCGAATTTAACGATGATAACGCGCTGTGAATATTGGTATTCTTTTCTGAAAAGCTAAGCGAGTCGTTATTGTTTAATCCACTTCCGAAGGTATAATACGTAATATCGAATTTATCATTGATATCCTTATTCGACCTAAGGAACGCCAGGGTACTATTGAGGTTGTCTTCCTGTTCTAACTCACTAACAGATGATGTGTTATCTATCAATACCGGAAGTTTTGGTTTAACAACACTATAGGTCTCGCTTTTAAACTTCGGATTGATAATTAGGACCAGTAACGCAAAAAGGCTAAGGAAACGTAAGATCCCGAAAAGCCATCTCTGCTTCCCCGATTGTTTTGCTTTGTACCCATACATAAAAACAGCCACCGCAAAGGAAATTACGGCGGCAATGATAATATAGAGTATGGTTTCTGCAGTCATTATGTTAGGTCAGCATTCCTCCATCCACATTAAGCACCTGACCTGTTATATAAGCCGATAGATCACTTCCCAGGAAAACGCATGCATTCGCTATATCCTCCGGGCTTCCACCGCGTTTAAGGGGTATGGCCTCACGCCAACCCTGTACCACTGCCTCGTCCAGTTTCCCTGTCATTTCTGTTTCTATGAATCCGGGGGCAATTGCATTACAGCGGATGTCTCGTGAACCTAGTTCCAGCGCGACCGATTTGGTAAAACCAAGGATACCTGCCTTAGACGCTGCATAATTGGTTTGCCCGGCATTTCCCTTCACTCCCACCACCGAGCTCATATTGATAATGGATCCTTTTCTTTGCTTCAACATGGCTCGCTGAACGGCTTTGGTCATATTAAACACAGATTTGAGGTTTACCTCGATCACTGTATCAAAATCTTCTTCCGAAATACGCATGAGCAGGTTGTCTTTGGTGATCCCGGCATTGTTAACCAGTATATCGATACTACCGAACTCTTCAAGTACGGCTGCAGCCAATTCCTGAGATTCTTCAAAACTTGCTGCGTTGCTTTTGTATGCCTTAACCTTCACCCCTTCTTTAGACACCTCCTCGGCCAAAGCCTCTGCGGCCTCCTGGGACGAATTATAAGTAAATGCTACATTGGCACCGTGTTTTGCAAATGTTTCAACGATCCCTTTCCCGATTCCACGGGAACCTCCGGTAATGATCGCGGTCTTTCCTTCTAGTAATTTCATTGGTTTTTTTGTTTCAGACTGATTTATTCCAAATATAAAAAAAGCCCTGCTAAAACTAACAGGACTTTGCTTATAATACCAATTGTATATTATTTTAATACCTCGGCAACTCTTTTACCAATTTCAGCAGGTGAGTCCACCACGTGAATTCCGCAGGCTCTCATGATCTTCTTCTTGGCTTGAGCAGTGTCGTCACTACCTCCTACTATGGCGCCGGCATGCCCCATCGTACGGCCCGCAGGTGCTGTCTCACCGGCTATAAAACCAATGATAGGTTTAGTGCTGCCAGATTCCTTATACCAGTTGGCCGCGTCTGCTTCCAGTTGTCCGCCAATCTCCCCGATCATTACAACCGCTTCGGTCTCTTCGTCATTAATAAGTAATTCTACAGCTTCTTTGGTTGTGGTACCAATTATCGGGTCACCACCAATTCCAATGGCGGTAGTGATGCCCAGTCCTTGTTTAACAACCTGGTCTGCCGCTTCGTAAGTTAGGGTTCCCGACTTAGATACAATACCCACTCTTCCCTTCTTAAATACAAAACCAGGCATGATTCCTACTTTCGCTTCATCGGGTGTGATAACACCGGGGCAGTTTGGGCCTACAAGCCTGCAATCCCTGTCCTTGAGGTAATCGGCAGCCTTGATCATATCGGCAACCGGGATACCTTCGGTAATGGTTATAATAACATCGATCCCTGCATCGGCAGCTTCCATGATAGCGTCGGCAGCAAATGCCGGAGGGACGAAGATGATGGAGACATTAGCAGCTGTTTTCTTAACCGCTTCTTCAACCGTGTTGAAAACCGGCTTATCCAGATGGGTTTGCCCTCCTTTTCCGGGTGTTACCCCACCTACTACATTGGTTCCATACTCGATCATCTGCTCGGCGTGAAACGTTCCTTCGCTACCGGTAAATCCCTGTACAATTATCTTCGAATCCTTATTAACTAAAACACTCATGGAAGTTTAAAAATTTATATGAATAATTTGGGTGCAAATATATCCCTTTGAAGTGGGTTATAAAAGAATTTTAAACCTTAACTCGATGGTAAGATTCGTGGGTGTCGTCCTTGTCTGTAACCGGCTGACTTACCTGGTAACCCCTGTATAACTGCTCGTCCTTTATCTCCCAAATAGCGATAAAATGAGCGATTCCCAGCTCTTCATCGGGGTTCTCTATGGTACGGATGTAATATTTGTACCTGATGGTAATATGATTGTCGTCCTGAAGTAAATGACTAACCTCTATCCTCAGATCGTGATAAGAGCGCCTTACTTCGGCAAAGAATTCTACAAGATCATCGTAATGCATGATGCTCAATCCATCGGCACTGTTCCAGATGAGAACCATATCCTTATGCATGAATTTTTCAAGTACCGTATCGTCTTTAAGGATGTCCGATTGATAAAAACTCCTTACGATCTCTTTGGCATTCTTACTCATTGTATTTTATCAAGTTTATCGATTATATCCGGAATTAGCCTGATGGATGCAATCTCTTTATATTTTTTTCTGAATTCATCAGCCGGTGTTCCAAAATACGATTTATGCCCGGGTAACGATTTACTCACGCCACTTTGCGCAGAAATTACGGCTTTTTCACCAATCGTTATTCCGCTGGTAATACCTACCTGTCCCCAGATGGTAACCATATCCTCAATAAGCACACAACCCGCAATCCCTACCTGGGAAGCAATAAGGCAACGGCGGCCAATCACCGAATCATGTCCTACATGTACCTGATTGTCCAGTTTGGTTCCTTCCCCAATGATCGTGGAGGCAGATACGCCTCTGTCTATGGTACATAAGGCTCCTATGTCTACATTATCCTTTATGATCACATTACCCCCGCTGATCAGGCGGTCGTAATTTTCGGGTCTGTTCTTATAGTAAAAAGCATCGGCTCCCAATACGGTTCCCGAATGTATGGTTACATTATTTCCAATCACCGTATTATCATAGATGCACACGTTAGAATGGATCAAACAATCGTTACCTATCTGTACATTGTTGCCAATAAATACATTGGGTTGGATGATGGTATGTCTGCCAATTACTGCATTTTCGGCTATAGCCGCCCTTGCAGGCTCGAAAGGGTTGAAATGATTGGTAAGTTTATTAAAATCGCGAAACGGATCATCCGAGATCAAGAGAGCCTTCCCCTTTGGGCAATCCACCTTCTTATTGATAAGGATCACTGTAGCCAGGGATCTTAAGGCCTTATCGTAATATTTCGGGTGATCAACAAAAACAATATCGCCGGGCTGAACTACATGTATCTCGTTCATCCCCAGCACAGGAAAGTTGGCATCACCAACATATTCACAGTCTAAGATCTGTGCAATATCTTCCAATTTTTGTTGCGTGCCGAATTTCATACGAGCTATTCCTTGATTCGTTCCTGGTATTGACCTTTATCTGTATCGATCTTGATCTTATCTCCTTCGTTGATGAATAAAGGTACGTTAATTTGTGCACCGGTCTCCACAGTTGCCGGTTTAGTTGCATTAGTAGCGGTATTTCCTTTTACTCCCGGCTCTGTGGCTGTTACTTCCAGGATCACATGAGCAGGCATTTCAACAGACAGGGGCATGTTGTCTTCTGTGTTTATGATCACAGTCACCACTTCGCCTTCTTTCATTAGGTCCGGGGTGTCTAAAGCATCTTTCTGAAGTTGAATTTGTGTGTAATCTTCAGTATTCATAAAGTGAAAGGTATCCCCTTCATTATACAAATACTGAAATTTATGAGTCTCCACCCTAACGTCTTCTATCTTATGCCCTGCCGAAAAAGTATTGTCGATCACCTTCCCGGTGGTAACACTTTTTAATTTGGTACGTACGAATGCCGGACCTTTACCCGGTTTTACGTGGAGAAACTCTATAATCTTATAAATGTCGTGATTGTACTTTATACACAATCCTTTTCTAATATCTGAAGTAGTTGCCATTGTATTATTTCTGAATTAATTTGAACTGAAGTAGCCTTTCATGATTCCACGCTTCGAGTTCTTTATGAATTGTAGGATCTCATCCCGTTCAGGAGTAGCTTCCATTTCGGCTTCAATGATCTCTGAAGCCTGGGTAGTATTGTAATTTTTCTGATAGAGGATGCGATAGATATTCTGAATTTCCCTGATCTTTTCCGGGCTGAATCCTCTACGTCTTAGTCCGATCGAGTTGATCCCCACATAAGACAAAGGCTCACGGGCTCCCTTCACATAAGGTGGGACATCCTTTCGTACCAGAGATCCTCCTGTAACGAAGGCGTGATTCCCTATCATGCAGAACTGGTGAACGGCCGTCATTCCGGCTAAGACAACGTAGTCTCCCACCGTAATGTGGCCTGCCAAGGTGCTATTGTTAGAAAAAATACAGTTATCCCCAACGATACAATCGTGTGCGATATGGCAGTAGGCCATGATCCAGCAATTCTTACCAATTACCGTTTTACCGCGATCTATAGTACCCCTGTTTATGGTAACATATTCCCTGATGGTGGTACCATCTCCAATTTCGGCAGTGGTATCTTCATCGTTGAACTTAAGATCCTGCGGGATGGCAGAGATCACAGCACCCGGGAAAATATTGCAGTTCTTTCCTATTCGGGCGCCTTCCATTATGGTGACATTAGACCCTATCCAGGTTCCTTCACCAATCACCACATTACTGTGGATGGTGGTAAAGGGCTCGATCACCACATTTTTGGCAATTTTCGCTCCGGGATGCACATATGCTAAAGGTTGATTCATTTAAATATTTTTAGTTTTTACGATCTGCGCCATCAATTCGGCTTCTGTAACCAACTTATTATTGGCATAGGCTTTTCCATTCATGTGTACGATCCCTCTGCGAATAGGAGAAATAAGCTTCAGATCGAAAAATAACGTATCCCCCGGATTTACCTGTTGTTTAAACTTCACATTGTTGATCTTCATAAAGTAAGTGAGGTAATTCTCGGGGTCCGGCACGGTGCTCAACGCGAGTATCCCTCCGGTCTGGGCCATTGCCTCTACAATAAGAACGCCTGGCATCACGGGTGCGCCCGGGAAGTGCCCCACAAAAAATGGTTCGTTCATGGTCACGTTCTTCAGGCCAACCACATGCGAATCGGATAGCTCCAGGATCTTATCCACCAATAGAAATGGCGGCCTGTGTGGCAGCATATCCATAATTTGGTTCACATCCTTTACGGGAGCTTGATTAACATCAAATTGAGGAACCTTATTACGGTTCTCCAGTTTGATCATTTTAGAGAGTTTCTTCGCAAACTGGGTATTTATATAATGTCCGGGTTTATTAGCGATCACTTTTCCTCTTACCCGCGTCCCTATAAGCGCAAGGTCTCCCACTACATCCAGGAGTTTATGCCGGGCAGCTTCATTGGGATAATGCAGGGTTAGGTTATCGAGGATTCCGTTGGGTTTTACAGATATCTTATCCTTTTTAAAGGCCTCACGTAGCTTTTCCATGGTGCTGGGAGACAATTCCTTGTCTACATACACTATGGCGTTGTTAAGATCACCGCCTTTTATCAGGCCGTGTTCCAGCAACATCTCTATTTCGTGTAGAAAACTAAAGGTACGTGCATCGGAGATTTCATCTTTAAAATCGGATAGGCGCTTTAAGGAAGCATTCTGTGTTCCCAGTACTTTTGTCCCAAAATCGACCATGGTGGTTACCTGGTATTCATCGGATGGGATAATGGTGATCTCACTCCCAGATTCCTCATCGGTGTAGGAGATAACTTCTTTAATGATATACTCTTCCCTGGGTGCCTCCTGCTCAACTATACCCGCCTTTTCGATGGCCTCAACGAAAAATTTTGAAGAGCCGTCCATAATAGGAGGTTCAGAAGCATTTAATTCGATCATACAATTATCTACCTCCATCCCCACAAGGGCTGCCAATACATGTTCTGAAGTCTGGATCTTCACCCCCAGCTTCTCAAGATTGGTTCCCCGCTGCGTATTGACCACATAGTTGGCATCTGCCTCGATCACCGGATGGCCTTCCAGATCTACGCGCACAAAGGCATAACCATAATTCTCGGGAGCAGGTTTAAATGTAATGGTAACCTCTTTTCCGGTATGTAATCCCACGCCGGTAAGTGAAATCTCCTTACCTATAGTACGCTGTTTTACCATACATTTATTCATTGTTCTGGTTTTTTTCAAATGTATTAAATCGCTCTATTATTTTTGGCAGGTTTTTAAAATGTACATAACTTTTGTTGTAATCGCCGTATTTCAAGGCAGGCGATCCCTGTAGCACTTCATCGTCCTTAACATTGCGCCCAATTCCACTCTGGGCCTGGATACGTACATTGTTTCCTATAACTAGGTGGCCCACTATACCTACCTGGCCGCCTATCATACAATTCTTTCCAATTTTGGTAGATCCGGCTATTCCTGTTTGAGCAGCGATCACCGTATTCTCCCCTATTTCCACATTATGAGCGATCTGGATCTGGTTGTCCAGTTTCACCCCTTTCCGTATCACAGTAGAGCCCAAGGTGGCCCTGTCGATAGTAGTACCGGCGCCTACGTCTACATTGTCTTCTATGATCACATTCCCCGTTTGAGGAACCTTAGAGTATTCTCCCTGTTCGTTGGGCGTAAAGCCAAAACCGTCGGCACCCACGATCGCCCCGCTGTGAATCACGCAATTATTGCCAATCACAGATTCGGAATAGATCTTCGCGCCGGCAAAAACAACCACATTATCACCTATTTCCACATTATCACCTATGTAGACATTAGGATAGATCTTTACGTTATCCCCAATTCGCACTTTCTCCCCTATATAGGAAAAAGCACCCAGGTACAGGTTATCACCCATTTGTGAGCTTTCGGAAATAAAGACCGGTTGTTCGATCCCCGATTTGTTCATCTTTACCTGGTTGTAATATTCCAGGAGCTGGGAAAACGCCTTGTAGGCATCTTCTACACGGATCAAGGTAGTGGAGATATCGTTTTCAGCCACAAAATCCTTATCAACTATAGTCACCGAAGCCTCGGTGGTATAAATAAACTGGGTGTACTTCGGGTTGGCCAGAAAGGTTAGACTTCCTTCCGATCCCTCCTCGATCTTCGCTAATTTAGATACTTCAACATCTGCATTGCCTTCTACTTCCCCGTTAAGTATCCCCGCAATCTGGGTGGCTGTAAATTTCATGTTTAGATTTCAGTGTTGCAAAAATAGAAAAAAAGGTTCATTAATCAGACTTGGGGTAGCACAGATAATATTTTACCACCTTTTCTGAAAGTGCTTTCAGATTAAGCTGATCACTGGCTTTAGCTACATCTATCACCTTCCCGCTACGGGTAAGTAAATTTATAGTGTCCTTCTCCATGCTGTAAGCCTGATTACTAATATGACCCGTAAATACGAAATAGGTTGCTTCCCGTTGTGAAATATTATGTTTCTGCCGCACTTCTTTTATTCTTTCCTGAACTTTTTCTTCTGAAAAGGGTTTATTCTGAAGTTTGATCTTCAGGAGTTCCCTATTTAATAACATCTCCGAAATATTCCGAAGTACAAAATCGTCATTCTGCTGCCACATCTTCATGGCCGAAATAATATCGTAATCGTCCAGCCTTGCGAAAAGCTCCAGGGTGTCTTCATTGAATATCAGGGTTTCCCCGTCCCGTTTCAGAAAAAAAGAAAGTGCATCACTAGCCGGTAATTCTACCCCCTTCTGTGTAAGCTCTTTTGCCCTCTTTAGAAGATTTACAAGCAACTGCTCGGCCACGATTCCGGTTTTATGCAGATAGACCTGCCAGTACATCAACCTGCGGGCTACAATAAATTTTTCGACAGAATAGATACCTTTCTCCTCTACCACCAACTGATCATCCTGCACATGCAGCATGGCAATAAGCCTGTCTGAACTAATGGTTCCTTCGGCAACACCTGTATAGAAACTATCCCGCTTTAGATAATCCATACGGTCCATATCCAACTGACTCGAAATTAACTGATGAAAGAATTTTCTTGGATATTCGTTCGTAAATATGGAAATAGCCATGGATAACTGTCCGTCGAATTCTTTGTTCAAAACCTCCATGAAATACAGTGAGATCTGCTCATGGGTAACATCTTCGGCTATGCTGTGTTCCATGGCGTGAGAGAACGGCCCATGGCCAATGTCGTGCAATAGGATAGCCACACACAAGGCCTCTTCCTCTTCGTCTGTGATCTCTATTCCTTTCTTTTTAAGGATGGTCACAGCCCGCGTCATAAGATGCAGCGCGCCAAGGGCGTGATGAAATCTGGTATGGTGGGCACCGGGATATACGAGGTACGACATTCCCATCTGACTTATTCTTCGCAGTCTCTGAAAATATCGGTGTTCGATCAATTTATAAATAAGCGGTCCCGGGATGGTAATAAAACCGTAGATAGGGTCGTTTACTATGGTGAGTTTGGGTTTCTGCTTCAAACTTTAACTTTTAATTAATAGGGCCAGCCGTGATTTTGATCGACTTCGGAATTAAATTTGATTCTCCTTACAGACGTGGCGTCACGGTCATTCTAAATACATAAACAAATATACATATATGAGCGACATAAAAGTTCTTTGGGTTGATGATGAGATCGACCTGCTAAAACCTCACATACTATTCCTTGAAGGTAAAAATTACGTGGTCACCACAGCTCAAAGTGGTACCGAGGCCCTGGAGGAAATTAAAAAGGACAATTTCGATATCGTTTTCCTGGACGAGAACATGCCCGGACTCACAGGCCTGGAGACCCTCGCAGAGATCAAGGAACGACAGGCATCACTGCCCGTGGTAATGATCACCAAAAGTGAGGAAGAATATATCATGGAGGAAGCAATTGGGTCTAAGATCGCAGACTACCTTATTAAACCGGTGAACCCAAACCAGATCTTGCTCAGCCTGAAGAAGAACCTCGACCACTCACGGCTTATCTCCGAAAAGACAACCTCGAGCTACCAGCAGGAATTCCGGAAGATCGCTATGGATATGTCAATGATCAATAGCTACCAGGGCTGGGCAGAGTTGTATCAGAAACTAGTTTACTGGGAACTGCAATTGGAAGATATTGAAGACAGTGGAATGTTCGAGATCCTGGAATCGCAGAAGATAGAAGCGAACAACCAGTTCTGTAAGTTTATCGATAAAAACTACCCCAATTGGTTCAATGGTGCAGACGATGCACCTATTATGTCTCACACCTTATTTAAAGAAAAGGTACAGCCACAGCTAAAGCAAGGTAAGCCAACACTACTGGTAGTGATCGATAATCTGCGTTTCGATCAATGGAAGGCCTTCGAGCCGTTTTTAACCAATGTGTATAAGAAAGAACAGGAAGAATTATTCTACAGCATACTACCCACCGCCACTCAATATGCGCGTAATGCCATCTTTTCGGGCCTTATGCCAAGTGACATGGAGAAGCAATTCCCCAAGTACTGGCTTAACGATACAGACGAAGGCGGCAAGAACATGTACGAAAAAGAATTTCTGGAAGCGCAGTTAAGGAGACTTGGTTTAGACCTCAACTGGAGCTACCACAAGATATCTTCCTTAAAACAAGGAAAACGCCTGGAGGAGAATTTCAAGAGTCATAAGGATGAAGACCTCACCGTGATCGTCTATAACTTCGTGGATATGCTGTCGCATTCTAAAACCGAAATGGAAGTGATCAAGGAATTAGCGTCTAACGATAAGTCGTATAGATCGTTAACCCAAAGCTGGTTTAAAAATTCACCCTTGATGAACATCATCCAGCAAGCCGCGCAACTGGGCTTCAAACTTATCATCACCACAGACCACGGGACCATCAACGTGAAGAACCCCTCTAAGGTGATAGGCGACAAGAACACCAGTTTAAATTTGCGGTACAAGACCGGTAAGAGCCTTACCTACGAAGAAAAAGACGTACTGGCAGCTGTGGATCCGGGGAGGATCAAGCTACCCTCTATCCACATGAGCAGCTCGTTTATATTTGCCAAGGGAGATCTTTTCTTCGCCTACCCCAACAATTACAATCACTATGTAAGTTACTATCGAAACACCTACCAGCATGGAGGTGTCTCGCTGGAGGAAATGGTTATTCCTTTCGCTGTGCTGGACCCCAAATAGCGTAGGAGTTTTCCTCATTATTACAGATTATCGAGTTTTTTAGCAAATAATCGAGTTTTTATTATATATTTGTGCCAACCCGCTTATATGGAATTAACCTATACATTACAAGAACTGCCCGAAGTGGCGGAGAAGGTTTTAACTGGATCATCAAGTAAAACCCTCTTGTTCTATGGGGAAATGGGAACCGGGAAGACGACACTTATAAAGCAGATCGCAAAAAATCTCGGGGTTGTGGATTCAGTTAGCAGTCCAACTTTCTCAATTGTAAACGAACACCTTTTAGACAACGAAAAACTATATCATTACGATTTTTACAGGCTGGAAAGTCTGGATGAAGCACTCGATATTGGTATAGAAGATTATTTATATTCCGGACATTGGAATTTTGTAGAATGGCCGGAAAAAGTAGAAGATTTGCTTCCGGGAGAGAGCACAAAAATTGAACTAATCAAAAACGAAAACGGAAGTCGAACATTAAGCATAAAGCCAGTGAAATAGAGTAGTGACGACACATCCAAGGTATCCGTACTTTTAAATGTTTGCCCCAAATCGCAATATTTTTAAGGTGCATTTTTTTGCCCAAAGCATAACTAATAAAGATACGGAGAACTTAATTTAAATACTTGTTTTATTTCGTGATAGGTTTGTAGTATAAACCTCACAAAAACTAGTATTATGAAATTAACAAAGTACCTTTTGATCGTTGCACTCTTTGGAGCCGGATTATTCGTTTCTTGTACGCCGGAAAGCATCGAAGATGGACAAACCGAACAGCAAATCAACCCGAAAAAATTACCTCCACTCCAAAACGGATAATAGAGGACTATTTGTTGGCGGTATAGTAGTCTTATTGATTGCTATAACTCCATTTCTTTTATATGCATATGAAAGTTTCCCAGAAACACAAATCTGGGAAACTTCCCTATTTCGTTTAGAAACCAGTTTTCCGAACTGGTATTCTTTTGCCTGGTATTTTACAAGCAAGGCAATTCCACTCTATCTTCTATTACTTTGGTTCTTCACCTGTAAACACTGGTGGCACTGGATCATTCTGGTTCCTATTGCCATGTATGCCTTTCAATTATGGGGAGTGATCAACGAAAGTAATAGCCTCGATGAACTGGAAATATACTACATTATTCCTTTAATGCTCGTTGTTGTACCTGCAGTGTACCTTATCCGGGCAAAATTATTTAATAAAATAAGAGGAAAGGATCTCAAATCCTTCGAAGCCGAGCTCATGGAGAAAAAATCTACCTGGGATCAAATAAAGGACCTCTTTAAATAATTTCAAGATTTCAGATTCGAGTTTATTTATGTAACTTAGGACTATCAACCAATGATTGCTCATGGCCAAACCTAAGTCACCCTTCACCAAGGCTCAACTCCTTCCCCAGGAAGAAAAACTGGAAATTGCCCGACAAAAAGGTGAACTGTTCATCGGGATTCCCAAAGAAACGTATTTTCAGGAGAAACGCATCTGCCTTACCCCCGATGCCGTAACAGCTATCACTGCCAACGGCCACAAGGTATTAATTGAGAACGGAGCTGGCGAAGAGGCCGGATTCTCAGACCAGGAATACAACGATGCCGGCGCCATCTTAACCAACGATACCAAGAAAGTATTTGGCTGCCCTATGATCCTGAAGGTGGAACCTCCTACCCTTGAAGAGCTGGAACTCATTAAACCTAAGACCGTACTTATCTCTGCCTTACAGTTAAAGACCCGGCAGCAATCTTACTTCGACACCCTTTCCAAGAAAAAGATCACGGCCCTGGCCTTCGAATTTATAAAAGACGAAGATCACAGCTATCCCGCCGTTAAGGCACTTAGTGAGATCGCGGGAACGGCCGCCATCCTTATCGCCTCCGAACTCATGGTGAATGCCAAAAAAGGCAATGGCCTGCTGTTTGGTAATATTAGCGGGGTCCCTCCCGTAGAGGTAGTGGTGATAGGCGCCGGGACTGTGGGACAGTTTGCCGTACGGTCTGCCCTGGGACTTGGGGCCAATGTAAAGGTGTTCGACAGCTCTATCACCAAGCTTCGGAAGTTGCAGACCCATGTGGGGCGTACCCTGTATACCTCGACCATACAGCCAAAGAACCTCCTGAAAGCCCTAAGGCGCTGCGATGTGGCCATAGGAGCCGTACGCGGCCAGAACCGCTCCCCTATTATCGTGACCAAAACCATGGTGGAGAATATGAAACGTGGAGCGGTGATCATCGATGTGAGTGTGGATATGGGAGGCTGTTTCGAAACCACCGAAATGACCACTCACGATAAGCCCACCCATATTAAATACGACGTGATCCATTACGGCGTACCCAATATCCCGGCTCGATACCCTAAAACAGCATCCATCTCCATTAGCAATATCTTCACCCCCTACCTACTGGAGATCGCCGAGTCCGGCGGACTGGAAAATGCCATCCGTTATGACCAGGGTTTGAAGAACGGTTTGTATTTTTACCGCGGTATTTTAACGAATAAAGCTATAGCAGACTGGTTCGATATGGGTTATAGCGACATTAACCTTCTTATATTTTAATGAAACTTATAAAGCGTGTTGCCTGGTACTCCGGAGGATTTGTAATTGGGATCATCATCCTTATGTTCTTTTTAGGCGGCAAGAAGACCTCCTGCGATTACGGGCCCAATGCCCGCACCCTCAAAAATATCCGCTCCAAGAAGTTAACCATCTCCCCTGAGGCCCAGCAACTGCTCTCGCAACATAGCCTGGATAGTACCGCCATACAAAGCGTCTTGCAACATGGGGATGTGCTGTTTGGCGAAAGCGACACCTCAAAGGATTCGTGTAAGGTGTATGTGATACAAGGGGAAGTTAATGCGCAGCATATCAAGTTTTCTGTGGAGAATTGTGAGAAGAGGGCTAAAATTAGTTCAATTAAAATCGATACGAACTAAGATTACCACATCGGATCTGTTTTATTTAATTTATTGATGTAATTGGAAGGGTATATTTTATTTCTTCTGTAAAATGCTTTGGAGAAAGACTCGGCATTCCGATAACCACATTCTTCGCCAATTGCCTTGATAGTATATTTTCGAAATTTTTTATCCTTTGATATTTTTCGCACAGCATAGTCTATCCTTAAGTCGTTTATATATTGTGAGAAATTCTTACCAATTTTTAAATTAATTACACGCGACAGATAATTCGCATTACTATCAAACAGTTTTGCCATTGACTGTAAGGAAATATCTGTAGATAAATATTCCTGTTCCTTCTCAAAATTCTCCAACTTTTTTAAAATGGAATTTATAACATCTGAAGAAATATCGTATGAATATTTATTATTCTCATATCCGTTACTTTTAGAGGTTTTATTGATCAATTTATCAAAGTACTTTTTATCTTTTCTCCTTTTAAGAATGTAATAAATCAAAGATGAAAGACTTAAAATTAATAAAATCACAACACTCATATTAAAAATAAAAGAAACCTTGTTCTTTTTCTCTAGTGCCGAAATCAAGAGTTCTTTTTCATTTAACAATCGCGGTGTTTCTAGGTTTCTAATCATACTCGGTTCGAAATACCTTAGGTTTATCTTTGCTATACTATCAGTCTTGATTAATTTTCTTAAATATTTTATTTGACTTTTTACATCCCCAATAGATCTGTAATAGTCATTTAGTGATACTAGAAGATTTCTATCTCTTGGCAATAAATTTAAATTGTAAGTATCCACCAAGGAATCTGCCTTAACCAGATATTTCAAACCTTCCTTATGTTCGCCTAAATTATATAAAGCTAAACCTTTGTGATAATTAATATTCATCAGGGAATATGGATCGATATGATCTTGTTTCTTCAATAAAGTTTTTGCAATTTCAATAACTCTCCCAAATTCATTTACATAATATGAAAGTTCCAATTCGACTTCCATATACCAGTAAATAAATTCTTGTTTGTCTAGCCCATTATAATTGTCTAATAGATTATCGCCCTCTTTTAAATAAAATCGAGTTGAATCATAATTTTTAAGGTTCAGGTGACAAAAAATATTGTTAGTATTAGAACTTAATAACTCGTTTATATATAATTGATTTAAATCGATTTGCGAGTTCGACCGTGTTAATTCTTTTAGACAATTGAAATAATCTTTACTTCGAATTATCTTTTCACGAATATGTTGTAGTCTGATAGCTTCATGTTTATCCCCCCAGATAATTTTATTAGCTATTAAAGGTTGCATAACATGAACTTGCTGCTGTAAGTTCTTTTGTCGTTTGGCTATTCTGTACGCTTTTAAGTAATTAATATTAGAATTTATCAAATCCATGTTCTGATCGTATAAATATCCTTTGAGGATATAACCAAGTGCCGGATATGTTTTGTGACTTAATCCTTTGGTTAGTATTATTACACTATCGGCGAACACTATGCTTTTTTCAAAGTGAAATATCCTAGAAAGTCTATCATAACCTCTGGCCATTTGAATAGTATCACCATCCCTCCTGGCTTTATTAATGTAAGATCTTGCGATTTGCTCCTGATTAATAGAATCACCATTATATTCATTAAACATGTTCAATAAGTGTTCATATTCATTAGTCTTAAGAATTTCCGGATTTAGATTTTGTGAAATAATTTCGGCAAATGGGTTAGTTAGCAAGTAAAAAATTAGTAAGCATTTAAGTAGTGAATCTCTCATAGTAGGATTGCTTTGGGGTTAACCTAAAATTATAGCAATATTTCGTTTTTTCATCTACTGTTTTACTCTACAAAAGTTTACTTGCAATGAACTTTATGAAATGAATTTTTAGTGAAAATGTGGCAAGTCGGATTTCGTGAAATAATGGTTATAATTCATGAAAGCACAGTGGGATCAGTTGTTTCTCTTAATTTTTCTACTAAAATTTGAACTGTTTTAAATCCAATTTGCAACCTGAATGATTTTGTTATTATTAACTGGGGAGTTAGAACTGCAGGTCTTCAGGTTGCTTTTTTTATTCGTTCCAACTTCATTCATTAAATGTCAAAATATCTTCTACTGTTCCTATTATGTATATTTTCCTTAAATCAAAAAGGAGCCGCCAATACCAAGGACATAAATGAAATTGATAATTGTCTATCTGACCTTAATTATGAAATCCAGAAAATAACAAACAGTTACAGTAAAAAATTACTTATCCTGGAAGAAAAATTAAAGTTGATAAGCTCGTCCATGAATAAGAAAAATAACAAAGAATCTTATATTCAATCCTTTATAGGCCGCATTATGATAAGTGATTCAATAAGTCACTTAATATTTTTACGGACGGCCGAAATCGACAAAGTTAGATACTCGAAGGGAATAGAGATTATTAAAATATTATACGAAAAATCTCTTGCATTAGACCATCATTTCACAACAGTGAATACCCTCAATGATATGCATAAAATATCTAACCCAAATAATTTTAAGGAATTTGCCATAGCGAGACAGCAATTCGAATACGGCATGAATAAAAGGCAGGGATTTAACTTAGGGAATATTCTAGGAGAGAACATGTATGCTTCCATTATTCATTCCATGATTTCATTGTTTAGCAATAATGATATCCGTAAATCGGATAAAACCAATATGTTACAAGAAATTGAATGCGTAATGGATTTTACTTTACAAATGTATAATGACCTAAATACTGTTTATTTTGAATCTGTTTACCTGAAAAAAGGTAACAAAGATCTAATTCTTGATCTTGAACAACTATTCACCGATTACACTAATCCTATTAAATATAAAACTTCATTAAATGAATGCCGTGATTCGGATGACTGGCTTACAATAAACTTGCATTTGGATAACTTTATAAATCGTTTAAAATTTCTCCGGTCATCAGAGCTCTCACAAATAGAAGTCTCCAATATGCAAATAGATCTGGACTTTTCCATTGATAGACTATTACATTTTATTGGCACTTATAATTCATTTATAAACGATAGTCGTAAATTCTACGAAAAATTTGCAATTATGCTGGATAGCTATGACAACGAGGATCTATGTAACGAGAAAATTCCACAAGATTTTATTACACTGAAAAAAAGCATAAATCTTACCATCGAGAAATTTGACCATACCTACAGACCCGTTGAGATCACAGGCAGCAAAATGAAACAACTCCTCTACGGTGTGGGGGAATATTGAGCTTCATATTGGAAATTACAAGCTCCAATACCCAAAACACATTTAAATTACAAGCTCCAATACCCAAAATTCAAATAAATTACAAGCCCCAATATCCAAAACTCAAATAATGATCAAGCGCCAATACTCAAATCGCAATTTGATATTGAAAATTAAAATTTGAGATTTTTTTGTTATTTGTCTATTGTGATTTAACAGTTCCCCTAGATGCCCCTTCTGGCCTTTTCCTTCTTAAGCAGGGTTAGTTCCCGGCTGGTCTGCCCGGCAACCGAGGTGTTCTCTTCGGCCCTTCGTATTAAATAAGGCATCACGTCTTTTACCGGCCCAAAAGGGATGTACTTGGCTACATTATAGCCTTCGGCGGCCATGTTGTAGGTAATATGGTCGCTCATGCCGTAAAGCTGCCCAAACCACACCCTTGGGTCGTTCTTTGCCAGCCCTTTTTGCTCCATGATCTCCATGGCCAGGTAACTGCTTTGCTCATTGTGGCTACCCATGAACAGATGGATATCCTCCAGGTGGTCCATTATATAACGTACTACGGCATTAAAGTTTTCGTCGGTTGCCTGCTTACTGCTACATATAGGGGAAGGATAGCCCTTCTCCTCTGCCCTTTCGTTCTCCTTTTCCATATACGCACCACGCACCACCTTAAAGCCCAGTTTATAGCCTTTCTCTTTCGCGCGCTTATGCCGCGCCTTTAAATATTCCAGCCGGTCGTGACGGTAGCACTGCAGGGTGTCGTAAACTATGGGCTTCTCCCGGTTGTAGGTTTCCATCATCTGCTCGGCCAGGGCATCGGCAGCATCCTGCATCCAGCTCTCTTCGGCGTCGATAAGTAAAACCACGTTGCAGTTAAATGCCACCTTACAAATGGCATCGTAGCGCCCTTTGATCCGCTCCCACTCGGCCTGCTCGGCCTCATTAAGGGCCTCGCCGGCTGTAACCTTCTGCCATATCTTAAAGCGTCCCAGGCCGGTAGGCTTGAACACCGAGAACGGCATAGCCTCCTTGTCGCGGGCAAAATAGGTAAGCTCGATCACCTTTTCCTTCGTCCTGTCGAACTGCGTATCTGCCTCCTTCCCCTCCACAGAATAATCGAGCACAGAGTGCACTCCGGCGGCGTACAGATTATCCACGGTAGGCAGGCAATCGCTTTCGTTCACCCCACCGCAAAAATGATCGAAGACCGTAGAGCGTATCAATCCCTCCACCGGCAGGTGCAGGTTTAGGGCAAAGCGAGTGGCCGCTGTCCCAATCTTTACCAGCGGTTCGTTTGATATCATTTTAAACAGGAAATAGGCCCTTTCCAACTCAGAATCGCTCTTTAGCTTAAAGGCGGTCTCGGTATCTTCGAAGCAGTTTTTTGAAACCATGTTTATTCAATATTCTAAACAAATATAGTTAGATTTGAGGTCACACTAAACAACTAAATCTGTTTGATGGCACAATTAAAGAACATGGGGAATGTGTATTGCGGGACGGGCATCTGGGAGGTCCTTAATACGCATCTCACCCGGGAAAACTATTCGAAGATCTTTGTTCTAACCGATACCAATACGCACCAATATTGCCTTCAAACGCTGCGCGACGTGCTAAGCACCAACACCCAACCCACGGTCTTGCAGATTCCGGCAGGGGAAGAACACAAGAACATCCATAGCTGCCTAGAGCTTTGGAACCAGCTTTCCTCCTTACAGGCAGACAGGCACAGCCTGCTCATTAACCTGGGAGGTGGCGTGGTGACAGACCTGGGCGGATTTGTAGCCTCCACCTTTAAAAGAGGGATCCCGTTTATCAACATCCCCACTTCCCTGCTCGCCATGGTAGACGCATCGGTGGGTGGCAAGACAGGTGTAGACCTGGGAAGCCTAAAGAACCAGGTTGGGGTGATAAGGCAGCCGGAACTGGTGCTGCTGCATACCCAATTCCTGCAAAGCCTGCCGCAGGCTCATTTTAGGTCGGGCAAGGCCGAAATGCTAAAACATGGTATTATTGCTTCCGAAGCCTACTTCGACAAGGTGGTGCCCATGCAGCTTGATTCGGAAGATTGCGAAGCGCTTATCTGGGAATCGGTGCTTATAAAGGAAAAGATCGTACGCGAAGACCCCACCGAAAAAGGTTTGCGTAAACTTCTTAATTACGGCCATACTCTGGGGCATGCGATCGAGTCTTATTTCCTTCGGAAGGATGCGAAGACCGCATTGCTGCACGGCGATGCCATTGCCATCGGGATGATACTGGCTACTTATATTTCTGGCGAAATGCTTGGTTTTCCGAAGCCATCCAGAGATAAGATATGCCGGGCAATCCTGTCTATATTTGAAAAGAGATCGTTTAGTAAGGACGATATAGAGGCTATTTCAGAACTGCTTATTTACGACAAAAAGAACAGCAACGGAAAAGTATATTTTGTGCTACTGGAAGATTTTGGCAAGTATAAGATCAACTGCGAAGTGCGGGATACACTCATCCTGGAGGCCTTTTCTTATTACGAATCCCTCTCCCGAAAAATTTAAAGGAACAACATATTGGATAAATTATTTTTTTAGTAGATTTAACCTGATAACCATCAAGTCCCCAAGCGATGAAACGAATTATTGTCGACTATAAGAAACTCACTCCCGAAATACTCTCCCTACTGGTAGAAAAATATCCCGATGGGTATGACGATGATCATGTGATCGTTTTTAAGAATGCCAGGAACGAAACCGTTGAAGCGGTGGAAGTGCGCACCGATGACTGTATTTATTTGGTGAAGGTAAGCTCCAGGCTGGTATCGAGCATGGCCAATTTTGATGAAGATGATTACGATGAGGCCGACTACAGCGAACCAATTAGCGAACTACCCGATAAAAAGAACCTCGAGGAAGACTTAGAGGAAGAAGAGGAAGAAGAAGGCGTTCCAGAGGAAGATTAACTTACTGTAGGTATCTTTCTGTAATGATTCTTTTATGATGGGCTTCATGGCCGCAAATAATAAAACCGGTGGCCCGTACCGATAATGTCTTTTGTTTAACCTCGCCTTTTCGAAGGAGCACTTCATCATTAAAACTATCAAAAAGCTTTATTGTAGCCACTCGCACAGCGACGTATTCTTCCAGCAGATCCTCCCAACTCCTGGAATTTGCCCGGGAATTTTTAGCGAAAGTATTTTCATCGAAACTAGGTAGGCTTTCATGCTCACTGCGTGCAAAGCTTAATGCCCTATAACAGAATATCCTTTCCGAATCGATGAGATGCAGCAGTATTTCTTTAGGGGTCCATTTATTTTCAGCATATCTGAATTCCTGCTTTTCCCGTGGAATACCTTTAAAAAATGCTTTCGAAGATTTCAACCCATCTTTTAAATTTTCTACCAAAGGCAAATCCCCTACCTGGTCCATGTAGCCCTGGAAGAAAGAATTGTATTCGGTAGTTTGGACGTCTTTTAGCTTCATGTTTTAAAATTACTGAAAAAAATAAAACCCCTATAGCGAGTCACCAAGGGGTTTACAAAATTATTATACACTCTATATCTCCATAAAGATGGAGTGCATAAGGCGTTTCTTATCGTTTATACTTTCCTCCAGTGAGATCATGGTTTCGGTACGTGTCACGCCCTCTATATCATCTATTTTATAAATGATCTCTTTGGCATGACTGGTATCCTTGGCACGGATCTTACAGAAGATATTGAACTTTCCTGTGGTTACATGCGCTACCGTTACGTAAGGGATCTCACTAATGCGCTCCAGTACGAACTGGGTCTGGGAGGTCTTGTGCAGGAATACGCCCACATAGGCGATAAAAGAATACCCCAGCTTTTTGTAATCAAGGGTTAAGGAAGAGCCGGTAATGATGCCTGCTTCCTCCATTTTCTTTACTCTCACATGCACTGTTCCTGCCGAAATACCGAGTTTTTTCGCAATATCCGTAAAGGGAGTACGGGTATTTTCGATAAGCATGTCTAATATTTGATGGTCTGTATCGTCTAATTTAAATTTAGCCATACGTGTTAATTTATAGGGATATTTACCTTTATAATGATACGAAATTACTACTTATTCCCTGAATAAAATAACAGGATTCCTGAGAATTCTTCAATAATACTTATTATTTTCTCACCAATTCCCTCCTTTTTATGATAATTTAATAATACGAACCCCTTATTTCCATCGTTTTCGTAGTGGCTATACCATAGATCCAGATCACCTATAGAATCTACCACAGGTTCGAACAAAATTTTACCATTTTTTAACACTTCGGTGTATTGAATCCCTATGGAAACCACATCATCATGGCCCGAAAGGCGAACATTTCTAATGATCACGTCCTTAAAATCGACCTTATTCTCCGGAATTTTAAAATAATCCCTATGATCTGGAGTTTCTGTACCCAGGCTAGTGAAGTGAAATAATTCCAGAAAAGCGTAGAAGATCAGCTCCCGGGTCTTCTCCCGCTGATAATCCCCTGGAAAATGCCCGGCTTCGAATAAAATACTTGGGACGCCCCATTTGGTGATATAATCTCCCAAACAATTCTCGTTAAAAGTATCACTGTAACGGCCTATGCAGCCCGGGATGAACTGCTCTAACGCCTCGCGAAGCCTAACTATATTACGCATGGCCTCCTCTCTGGCGGCTGTGACTTCCCTTGACGGGGAGGCGGCAGGCGATAAAAAGGAAACCGTTGCGGGATTACCGTCGCCGGTGCCGTAAATAGTGCGCTGATCGTGTAAATTCAGGCAGAGATCGGGTTTAAATTCTTCCAATATCTTCCTGTGGATGCGGCTTTCTTTCTGGCTTAGATCCAGCGCATCCCTGTTTAAGTCCACCTCATTGGCATTTACACGGGTATAGGCCAATGCGCCATCCGGATTTAAAATAGGGATGAATACAAAGGTATATTGAGATAAAAAGTTGGAAATCTCCTGTTGTAACGCTTCTTTTTGCTGAAATAATTGCAGAAAATCGAATAGCGCCTTGGTGGTAGTAGATTCGTTTCCGTGCATTTGCGACCAGCCAAACACTTTTTTATCTCCATGCCCCAGGGTGACCTTATGTATGGGTAGTCCATTTTGAGAATGACCCACCACCTCAACTTTTGCAAATTTTGAAACCGATTCCAGCAGGGGAGAAATGTGTTCATTATGAATGTACCGGCCCTCCAAAGGAGCTCGAAATAAGCGGGAATACTGTTGCTCGATTTTCATACTGTGTACAAAGGTAAACAAAGGCGTGTTTACAATTGTAAACAATAATATGCTCCTGTTTCGTGTATACTTGTAAACAAAAACCATCAGATCTGCTCCAAAGATCACCGAAAAACCGGTTGTCAATTAAATACAATATATATATTATTTATTTTCAATGTTTTATGTTATTTTATATGAAGTATATATTCAATAATATTGCTGAAGTATTTCTATTTTATTAGCTAATTTCAGCATAATAATTTACATTTGTAAACGTTTTATTTAGCAGAAAGGATTTACAATGGTAAACAGTGCAGAATTCGCAAAAAGGCTTCAGAAAATACTGGATTATTACGGTATTACGGCCACCTCTTTTTCGGAAGAGATCGAGGTGAACCGCTCCACTATTTCGCACCTTTTATCGGGCCGGAATAAACCTAGCCTGGATTTTGTGATGAAGGTTATTCAGCACTACCCCGAAGTAGAATTGTATTGGTTACTCAATGGGAAAGGAAATTTTCCTTCAGAAAAAATTATAGAAAAATCTGCTCCCCAAACACCCAAAGTTTCTCAAAGTCCTGTGGAAACCGAAAATTCCCCCGAAAAAACACCCAAATCCCCTATCCCAGACTCCGATATTGAACGAATCGTTATCTTTTACAAGGATGGAAGTTTTAAATCCTTTAAAAATTAATTTATTTATCAGGATTTTCGGAAATTTGCGGTAAATCTAAAAAATGCGCTTACTGCCCTACTTTTCACTACTCTTTCTACTATTTTCCTGCTACGAAGTTGAACGAAACTGCGGCGATTTCAGGACCGGAACCTTTCAATTTGAAGCTGTGAGTGGCACAGAGGTGTTTACTACGCGTATAGAACGCAATGACAGCATAGAGATAGAATACTACAAGGAAAGTATAGATACGGCAGAGATCAGGTGGATAAACGATTGCGAATATGTGTTGCGCAAACTAAATCCGAAAAGCATGGCAGAGGAAAAGGCCATTCATATAAAGATCTTAACCACTAAAGACAACAGTTATACGTTCGAGTTCAATGAGGTGGGTAAATCCGGGAGAAGCAAGGCCACAGCTACCAAAATATCCAATTAATTTCGGACCAACTGCTCTAGTATAGTGACCAATTCCAGCGAGTGTGTTATTCTTTCTTCAGCAGCTCGTTCTGCTCTTCCATTAATCGCTCTATATTGGATAAAAGCTCAATATTCTTGGGAGTTTCCACCGCTTTATCCTTAGGATCTTCAGCCTTACTTTTAAATCGGTTCATGCCCTTTATCACAATAAAGATGGTGAGAGCGATGATTAGGAAGTCGATCATTTTTTCGATAAGCTCCCCATAACCTATCGCTACCTCTTCCATTTTACCGGAAGCCTCTCTAAGTACATATTTTCGGTTAGACAGCGTTACATCTTCTGTGAGTAGTGACAGTGGCGGCATGATCACTTTTTTTACCAGTGCACTTACAACGCCGTTAAAGGCAGTACCGATCACAACCGCTACGGCCATATCGATCATATTTCCCTTTACGGCGAACTCCTTAAACTCCTTTATAAACTTTCTCATCTTTCTAGAATAACTTGGTTTGCCCTTCCTCGTCTATGTCGGCAGCCGGGTCGTTGTCCTCATCTTTGGATGATTTCTTGTTTTCTTCCGAAGCTTCTGAAGAAACCGCCTCTTCGTCCACCACATCGATCTCTTCCGCCGGAAGTGGTTTCGGAGCTTCGTACGGCAGTGGATCCATGGCGTTGATCTCTAGCACATTATCCTTGGTAAGCTGATTTCCAAGCGCGCTGATGCCTTTTACCGCGATAAACTCCTCCAGGTTCACCTCCATGTTCGGCTTGCGATCCTTACCTCGCTCCTTCACAAATACCACTTCGGCCATTGGGCGATGATCGGTAAATATCTTTTCCAGGTAGGATTTAGGGTGGTCTGAAATGATCAATTCTTCCTTATCGGGATTATCGATCAGGAATCGTTTTACGTAGAATAACTCTTTCTCACCCTCCCAGTATATCGCCGAAATTGGCTTCTTTGGCTCCCATTTCTCAAGGATGATCATATCATCGTCAAAATGCATGGTTACCTCTGGGATGGCTGTTTTTACCGTTCCGTTTTGCCGCACTATCAATAATCTGTCTTCCTTGGTGAATTCCCCCAGAAGCTCTCCGCGTCCGTCCACATTGAGACGCTGTATGGTCTCATCGAACCAGATCTTACGTGGTTTTAGCGTTGATAACCCCTTCTCCTTAAGCTCTACGCGTTTCACCGTGTACTTGGTGACTATATTTCCTTTGGAAGCTCTGCCTTTTACGAGTATATCGGCAAAATCGAGATCCCATTTAAGTTTCTTAATGCTGCCGGACTGCCGCAGGAAGATGGTTACAACCTCCGCTTCTCCATTTGGATTAGCCGTGAAATACAACACCTTGGAGCCTTTGCTTCCTGCGGTGAGATCGTATTCCTTGTCGCGGGTGATAGAGGTAACCGCAAATCGTTTCACATAGGTGGCCCCTCTTGCCCCATCCTTGTAGATCATATTGTAAATGGTACGGCTGTCTTTCTTCTTGAACACCGCCACATGTATGATCCCTTTACCTACAAAGGTCTTGGCATCCACTTTGGTCACCATCATGGTTCCGTCTTGTGTGAACACTATAATATCGTCTATATCACTACAATCGGTCACGTATTCGTCGCGACGAAGGCTGGTGCCTATAAAACCTTCCTCCCTATTTACATACAATTTCGTATTGCGTATAACTACCTTGGTGGCCTCGATATCGTCGAACATCCTTATTTCTGTCTTGCGCTCCTTTCCGGCTCCATACTCCTTCTTCAAACGCTTAAAATAGTCGATAGCGTAGGTGATAAGATTATTCAAGTGATTCTTTACTTCAGCTATGCTATCTTCCAACGCATCAATCTTTTGCTGTGCTTTGTCTATATCGAATTTTGAAATACGCTTAATTCGGATCTCGGTTAACCTTACTATATCTTCTTCGGTAATCGCGCGCTTAAGATGTTTTATATGAGGCTTTAATCCTTTGTCGATGGCGGCAATAACCCCTTCCCAGGTTTCTTCTTCTTCTATATCGCGGTATATCCTGTTTTCTATAAAGATCCTTTCCAGGGAAGCGAAATGCCATTGCTCTTCTAGTTCGGAAAGTTTTATCTCGAGCTCGCTTTTCAGCAGTTCCACCGTACGGTCTGTGGATCGTCTAAGCATCTCGGTAACCCCTATAAACAGGGGTTTGTTGTCTTCTATCACACATCCCAGAGGAGATATAGACGTCTCACAACTAGTAAACGCATACAGGGCATCTATGGTCTTATCCGGCGAGATACCGCTGGGGATGTGTATCAGGATCTCCACCTCGGCAGCTGTATTATCTTCTATCTTCTTGATCTTGATCTTCCCTTTGTCATTGGCCTTCAGGATAGAATCTATAAGGGATGAAGTGGTAGTGCCATAAGGTATCTCGGTGATCACCAGGGTGTTCTTATCCTCCTGGTTGATCCTTGCCCTACTTCTAATCTTTCCACCTCTAAGGCCATCGTTATAATTAGTGGCATCCATGATACCGCCTGTTGGAAAATCTGGTACCAGCTGAAATCGCTTCCCCTGCAAATGTTTTACAGAGGCGTCTATGAGTTCGATGAAATTGTGTGGTAAAATCTTAGTAGAAAGCCCTACAGCTATTCCTTCTGCTCCCTGTGCTAAAAGCATGGGGAACATTACCGGTAGATTGATGGGTTCTTTTCGTCTGCCATCGTAAGACGCCTGCCATTCGGTTATCTTGGGGTTGTATACTACATCCAGCGCAAACTTAGACAGGCGGGCTTCGATATACCTGGAAGCAGCGGCCCTGTCGCCAGTAAGGATATTTCCCCAGTTTCCCTGGGTGTCGATGAGCAGGTCTTTCTGCCCTATTTGCACCATGGCATCTGCAATACTGGCATCACCGTGCGGGTGATATTGCATGGTATGCCCAACGATATTGGCGACCTTGTTATAGCGCCCATCGTCAAGATCCTTCATAGAGTGCATGATCCTGCGTTGCACAGGCTTAAATCCATCCTCTATGGCTGGTACGGCCCTTTCCAGGATCACATAGGAAGCGTAATCCAGGAACCAGTCGCGATACATACCGGTTACCCGGGTTATGGTCTCGCCCGTGTCGCCATCGGGCATATCCATTGGATGTCCCGGCTGGTCGTTAAGTTCTTCTTCGTTAGTTGGGTCTTCGATCATCTCTTACTCTTCCACTTTGTCCAGTTCCACCTTCAAATTATTAATGATAAATTCCTGCCGGTCCGGCGTGTTCTTACCCATATAAAAACTCAGCATTTCTTCTATGCTCATCGATTTGTCCAGCATTACAGGATCTAATCTCATATCGTCCCCGATAAAATGTTGGAATTCATCGGGTGATATCTCCCCAAGCCCTTTAAATCGGGTGATCTCGGGCTTTGGTTTTAATTTTTCTATCGCATCTATGCGTTCCTGCTCCGAATAGCAATAAATGGTCTCCTTCTTATTCCGCACCCGGAACAATGGTGTTTGCAATATATATAAATGCCCTTCCTTGATAAGCTCCGGGAAGAACTGCAGGAAGAAGGTGATAAGCAGTAAACGAATATGCATCCCATCTACGTCGGCATCGGTGGCGATCACGATATTGTTATAACGAAGGTCTTCTATAGACTCTTCTATGTTCAGCGCTGCCTGCAGTAAATTGAATTCCTCATTCTCATACACCACCTTCTTGGACATGCCGTAGCTGTTTAGCGGCTTCCCACGCAGCGAAAAAACTGCCTGGGTGTTCACATCCCTGCTCTTGGTGATACTTCCGCTGGCGGAGTCTCCCTCGGTGATGAAAAGAGTGGTATCCAGGCGCTGGTCCTTCTTCATGTCGCCCAGGTGCACGCGACAATCGCGTAATTTCTTATTGTGCAAACTGGCTTTTTTGGCTCGCTCACGTGCCAGTTTTCTAATCCCACTAAGTTCTTTCCGTTCCTTTTCGGCCATCATGATCTTTCGCTGGATCTTATCGGCAACTTCGGGGTTCTTGTGCAGGTAATTATCGAGCTGGGTCTTAACAAAATCGTTAATGTAGGTTCTAACCGTAGGCAGGTCTCCGCCCATCTCGGTGGATCCCAGTTTGGTTTTGGTCTGACTCTCAAACACCGGCTCCATCACTTTAATGCTAATGGCCGCTACGATAGATTTACGCACGTCGCTGGCATCGTAGTTCTTTCCGTAGAATTCGCGTATGGTCTTTACAATACTCTCCCGGAAAGCCGCCTGGTGTGTTCCTCCCTGGGTAGTGTTCTGCCCATTCACAAAGCTGTGATACTCTTCACTATACTGGGTTTTATGGTGCGTGAGGGCAACTTCAATATCATCACCCTTCAGATGGATGACGGGATATAACATGTCGTCAACAGACATATTATCTTCCAGCAGGTCTTTTAGACCATTTTCTGAATAAAATTTTTCTCCGTTGAAATCTATGGTAAGGCCCGGATTGAGATATACGTAATTCCGAAGCATCTTCGCCACATATTCGGTACGGTACTTATAATGCTTGAAGATACCTTCATCCGGGACAAAGATCACTTTGGTCCCTTTGCGTTTTGAGGAATCTTCCAGATCCGAATCCTTCTTCAGTTCTCCCAGCTCGAATTCGGCGGTCTTCAATTTTCCGTCACGCACAGATTCTACCCTGAAATACGAAGACAGAGCGTTCACGGCTTTCGTACCTACACCGTTCAGACCAACAGATTTCTTGAACGCCCGTGTATCGTACTTACCACCGGTGTTCATCTTCGAAACCACATCCACTACTTTCCCAAGAGGGATTCCTCTACCGTAGTCGCGAACTTTAACCTCCTTGTCATTGATCCTGATCTCGATGGTCTTACCTGCCCCCATCACAAACTCATCGATACAGTTATCGATCACCTCTTTCAGAAGAATATATATACCATCATCAGGAGAAGAACCATCACCAAGCTTCCCGATATACATTCCGGGACGCATTCTAATATGCTCCTTCCAATCCAACGATCGGATATTCTCTTCGGTATATTGGGTTTGAGACATTTTTTTACTGAATAAGCCCTAAATATAGGGTTTCACAGAGAAAATGCGAACCGAATACAGGGAAAGTAATTAACAATTATACGGGCTTATTGTTAGTAATTTTTCTGAAGTAAATTGCAATAAATCTCAGGCTTAGCTGTAAGAAAAAACAGCTTCTATATTACCCTATTTAAGATACTGAAATGCAAGAAGTTCGGCGCCCGAAAATCGAGCCCTATACGTTATGCCTGAAATGGATCACATCCCCATCCTGCACTACATATTCCTTGCCTTCAACCCCCATTTTCCCGGCTTCCTTTACCTTGGCTTCACTACCGTAGGAGACATAATCTTCGTATTTGATCACCTCAGCCCGAATAAAGCCCTTCTCAAAGTCGGAATGGATCACTCCAGCCGCCTGGGGCGCTGTGGCTCCCACCGGGATGGTCCATGCACGGACTTCCTTTTTTCCGGCCGTGAAATAGGTGTGTAAATTAAGTAAGGAGTACGCGCCTCGTATCAGTTTTGCCGATCCGGGTTCTTCCAATCCCAGGTCTTCAAGGAACATTTGTCTTTCCTCGAAGGTGTCCAGTTCGGTGATATCTGCTTCGGTACCTACAGCAAGTACCAGCACTTCTGCTTTTTCATTGGCCACAGCAGCTTTCACTGCGTCCACATAGGCGTTACCGTTTGCAGCGGATTCTTCGTCCACATTACACACATACATTACAGGTTTATCTGTAATAAGTTGCATGCGGTTTATATATTCTTCCCTTTCGGCATCGGTTAAATCGATCCCACGAACCGATCTCCCGGCTTCAAGGCCTTGTTTTACTTTGGTAAGTGCCGCTACTTCCTTCTGGGCTTCTTTATCTCCTGTCTTGGCAGCACGTGCTACTTTATCGATCCGTTTTTCGACGGTTTCCAGGTCTTTTAACTGAAGTTCTATATCGATGGTTTCCTTATCCCTCACCGGATCCACACTACCGTCAACATGCACCACATTGTCGTTGTCGAAACACCTGAGAACATGAAGGATCGCATCGGTCTCCCTGATATTTCCCAGGAACTGGTTCCCCAGCCCTTCTCCTTTACTTGCACCTTTTACCAATCCTGCAATATCCACGATCTCGACCGTTGCCGGTAACACTCTTTCCGGGTTTACCAGCTCTTCAAGCTTCACCAATCTGGGGTCCGGTACGTTTACCACCCCAATATTGGGTTCGATGGTACAAAAAGGGAAATTGGCACTTTGTGCCTTGGCATTCGATAAACAATTGAACAAGGTCGATTTTCCTACGTTCGGCAATCCTACAATTCCTGCTTTCATATGTGGCTTTTATAGCGGTTGCAAATATACATTTTCATCGGTGAAAAAGAAGCAAAGTTCTACATTGGGTTTTATAACTTATTTTATGAAGAATTGAATGCTTTGTAGTAACTTTATAGCTATAACTTCACAAACTTCAGAAGATGAAAAAAATTACGCTATTAGGCATGTTATTTAGCTTGTGCTTTAGCATAGGCCATGCGCAGGAGAACAAGACTATCAAAGAAGAAACCACGGTAAAACGCGTGGTGAAGAAGGAAGGCAGCACCGTTGTAGTTCAGGAAGTAGAAGCCACCACTTCTGAGAAAGGCGCGGTTATAGTTGCCGATAACGAGGAAGAGAACCAGGTGTTCAGTGAAAAAAGCGCTGTGGAGGACAAGGAAAAAGTAGTACTGGACGAACGTGCTTTAGACGAAAAGAATGAGGCGATGATCGCTGCCCGCAAAAAAGCTCAGGAAGAGGAATTGAAACGATCTATCGAAGAAGCCAAGGCAAAAGCGGCTGCAGAGCGTAAAAAACTGGAAGAACAGGAGGCGGCCCGACTAAAAGCCGTCGAGGAAAATAAAAAGCAACTCGAAAAAAGAGGTAAGGGCGTTGGGAAACTCACCAAAAAGAAAAAGGGAAACTAAAGTAATTCTTTGTAAATGGTAAGACGATAGGCCTGGTGATTGATAAGGTCGTTATGTTTACCCCCGTCCACCGTTACAAAACTGCGCTGTTCTAACGGCAAAGTCTTGTAGAGTTTTTCGCCAAATTCGAAGGGGACAACCCCGTCATCTGTGCCGTGAATGATCACTATCCTGCATTTTACATCATCTGTAAAATAAGCCACTGGGAAGTCGTATTTCAATAATTTTATGGGAAGATATGGTACCTTCTCCTGCACCAGCTTCCTGAAATCGTAAAAGGGAGTTTCGAGGATGAGCTTTTTGGGTTTGTTCTTGGACGCCACATAGGCGGCCATAGCTGTTCCCAGAGACCTTCCGTACACAATTATATTGCCTTCGGGAAATAATTCTTTAGCCTTGTTGTAAAAGAGCTGCGCGTCGCTATAAAGGGCTTTTTCCGATAGTTTACCGGTACTTTTTCCATAGGTGCGATAGTCCATCACCAATACTTCGTAATTGAACTGCAAGAAATATGAAGTGACTTTCCCCCAGCGTGACAGGTCGCCGGCATTGCCGTGATAATAAACAATGATCCCTCTTGGGTTCTCCTGCTTAAAATGAAGGGCATTTAAACGGGCACCATCCTCGGTATCGATAAACAGCTCTTCGAAATCGTGATCGAATTCGTACACGTATTCCTGTGGCAGTTTTGAGGGTAAGAAAATAAATTTTTCCTGAAGTAAATAGGCTCCCATAATCACTATAACACCGGCAGCCAGTATGAATAAAAATACTCTCTTTAGCGTTTTCATTTTATTTTTTCACTGAATGTTGTACTCCAATGCTCGTTGTTTCGAGGTCGATTTCCTGATCGACAAAATTAATAATCTCGCCCAACATTTTATGATAGGATTCGAAATTATTGAGATTTTTATGCCCACCCCCTATAACCGGATACAAACGGGTACGCTGCGGGTTGATCTTCGACAGTTTAACACTGGACTTAAAAGGTATGAGCTTATCGTTGGTGCCATGTATGATATGGATGGGACAATTCACGTATTTTATCCACTTGTAGGTGGGCATGGGATATTTAAGGATAAGCGACAAAGGCATGAACGGCATATAGCGACCGGTAACTTTGGCCAGGCTGTAATAGGGTGCATCCAGAATAAGCATCCTGGGATTGTTCATGGAAGCGAGTTTAGTAGCAAATCCCGAACCCAGGGAGCGGCCGTATAAAATGATGTATTGCTCCGGTACTCGTTCCCGCATTTTGTTATAAATCAACTGCAGGTCATGCTTGATTGCTTTTTGTGAGCGTTTCCCTATGCTTTTACCAAAGCCGCGGTAATCTACCATGAACACATCGAAACCATGACGCGTGAAATCGACAGCAAATTTCCCCCAGCCTTTTATACTCTTGGAGTTCCCCTTGAGGTAAAGTACTATGCCACGTGGATTCTCGGTCTTGAAATGCAGGCCGTTCAGGCTCGCTCCATCACGGGTCTCGAGGTTGTATTCTTCCACCTCCTGGTTCTCGTAATAGAACTGAAATTCCTTCGGAAGCTTCTCCGGCTTGAATAAAAAGTAATCTTGCAAATAGTAGAGCGCCACACTAATTGCAATATAGATCCCCAATATCCAGATAAGTGTATGTAACCAAACTGGCATGATACTAAAGTACAATTTTCTGTATTTACTGTTTAATTAGAAGTGAATAGAGAGAAGAAACTCTATTTTATCTAAAAAAATCGGAGACAGAAAATAAAAATCAAATAACAAGCACCAAATTTCAAATAAATTCCAACTTCCAAGTACCAAATCACAAATAAAATTTAAGATTCAATTAGTCAAAATTGAACTTTGTTAATTGACCATTATTTGTTTTTTGAAATTTGTGATTTGTGAGTTTTGAAAAGTGGGTTACGATTATTTCGGGTTTTGATACAGGGCTCTTACCATTTCATCGAAGAATCTCTTTCAGAAAATTTAAAAAAATCGCGGTATACAAATTCCACATTTCCAACGTTATAAATAAATAGCCTCACAAAAAACCTCATATGAAATCGCTTCTGCTAATTCTAATGCTGCTGCTAAGTTCTGTAAACGCAGGCTGCCAGGAATCTTATACAGAGCAGATGTCCGGCAGTACCAACCACCCGGGAACTCTTATTACGGTTAACAAACAGTACCCAAACAGCCCAATAGACGGTTACAATCTCTATGTTCCCAATTCCTGTAACGAGGATTCTAAAAAATATCCTGTCCTGGTATTCCTCCAGGGAGGCCGGGGTGTAGGTGGCAATGTAGATCGTGTGCTGCAATGGGGACTCCCCTATCTTATCTTAAACGACAATTCCCTGGAGACCGAACTGGACAAATTACAACGAGATACTTTTATTGTGATCATGCCGCATATACGTAATGGCGAATTCTTCGACGGGGAACAAGCCATGCGCGACATCATTTCGGAGGTTATTAAAAGGACCAATGCCGACTCCAAACGAATTTATCTCACCGGGCTTAGCCGTGGTGGCTATGGCAGCTGGGGCCTTGCAAGCAAAATGACCGATGTGTTCGCAGCGGCTGCTCCTATTTGTGGTGGTGGAAGAGGAATAGTAGATTATACAGCATTAGCCCAACTCCCTCTCTGGGTTACCCACAATACAGGTGATGAAATAGTGAGCTACGAAGCCTCCCAACGGATCGTCGATCGGCTAAAGCGTGAACAGGATGTGAATTTCTACACCACCTCAACAATCGCAAAGGCTAACTATATACAATGGGATCATATTTTTACAAGTGGCAAAAGCGATAGCCATGATGCCTGGACGGAGATGTATTCTAATGCGAATTTCTATAAATGGCTGCTTCGACATGAAAAATAATTTTCAGAAAAAAATTAACAAATCTGTAACATTGTTAAAAAAACACACTCTTTATAACATACTAATAACCTATCGAGCATGAAGAACCTACTTTATCTCCTCCTTCTGGCTACGGCTTCCTTATTCATGTCCTCATGCAACATGAATAACAACAGCATTGAGTCTGCAGAAGGATTATGGCAATCACTAGGCTATGGGCGTATTTTCCAGATCGAAAAGGATCACTACACCTATTACGAGCATGCGGATAGCATTTGTTCCCCAACAGATTCGGGCATGCTAACCGATTTTGAAGGGGCGTTTAAAGTGAAGAACGACACGCTTACCGTTACCGTGGGTTACGATGTATTCTATTTTAAACGAATTCCTGCCCTACCGTCGCTGTGCAGCACGGATAATTCCACCGAAAGCACCGAAAATACCGGCTATAACTTCAATGCCAGCTTAGAAAGTACTTCCGAACATCAGGCGGCGGGCATGGGAATTTTATAGGAATTAGATAGCTTCATTCTTAGCTCAAAGTTTTCCTCCCCTTTTCGAGGCTGGGTTATACGGAGCGAAAAATTCTGTATCTTTATAATGATTTCTCCCCTATAGCGCACTGATTTTCAGTGAACTTACGGGGATTTTTTTTCGTGATCCGGCCATCCCTGCCCAAACCTAATTATTATACCAGTATGGAATGTTCAAACATTATGGAAGCAGCCTTAGAACGAGGCAACATAGGGAGTAAACTATTTAAAGGCTCTTCGGAAAAGGAGTTAGTGACAGACCTCCAGCGAGTACTCTTCGAACTAGGATTCAGAAGGGAACTGAAATGGGATAGTTATAACGCCGATGGTGATTACGGTAAAGCAACTGCCACCGCTGTGGCCTCTTTTGCAAGAAAGAACGGAATTCAGACAAATGGTGAAAAGGTAGACGACGCTCTGGCCAGGATCATGTTGCAGCGTCACGATTTCCTGCCCGAAATGTATGTGCTCTGGGACATTAGTGAGGGTGATCTCCGTACGCGTAAATTTATCTCTAAAGGAACCCGTACCAGTATTTCGGCCGTACAGGTATTGCTCAATACCCTGGGCTACGGACAGCAACTCAACTTTGCGAAATTTGGCGCCGATGGTCTTTATGGAAGCAACACCCGTAAAGCCCTGGTGAAATACGCTGCCGACAATGGGGTGATCTCTGATGGTGACTGGCTTTCCCGCCCCCTTATCGATATTATGCTAAAAGATATTAACGTGTTTTATGGTAATAGCTGGAAGGATCTTGCCGCTCAAAATCTGCCAGGCAGGGGTTCGCCACTAATCCTATTTGAAGGTTCCCGATTCCAGGGGAAACCATGCCGTGCCGACATACAATTCCTCCCACGCCTGAAACAGATCAACAAGCACGCCGAAGCTGCCAATGTGTTTATCCACGTGACCAGCTCTTTCCGCACCTCCACCAACGTAAATGGCGCCATCGTTCCCCCGGCTACCTTTTCGAACCACCTGGCAGGACACGGTATCGATATGAACGTGGTCTATGATGATGGAAAATGGGCCAACTCTTCCGTATTGAGAAAATATCCCAATGTCCCCGGGCCGGTACGGCAATTTTTAAAAGCTATTATCGACGATCCGGATCTGCGCTGGGGAGGATTATTTAACACCAAAGACCCGGTACATATAGACGACCACCTGAATAAGGATCGCGACCAATGGAAAAAACGGTATAAGGCCATGCAGAAGGCGGTGCAATTGGGGGGCAATTAGGGATTAGGATTAGTTATTAGTTGAAATGTTTATAACTCTGCTTTAAAAACATATTAAAAATTGCCCCACGAGTGGATGGATTTTTTAATTTTAATATGTCGTTGTAACTCGTAAATATATTTAGATTAATAGCATCAGTAAAACTACCATTTGTCCCAAGTACTAGTTTCGCTCCAACAATAGTCTTTACGGTTATAACGCATTAAAACTTAAGAGGTATGGTGATAATCATTGCACAGCATTCATACATGCAGCTTTCTCACTCAATTAAAAACCAGTTAGAATGATTCCAGAATGTTCAGACATCAGGGTAAGAGCAGAACTATAAAACATAATCTGCGTATCGCGACCGTGTTGTCTTTTGTGGCGGGTATCGTAATTGTGACAGGGTTTTTATCGATCAAACAACTTACTACAAATGTGACCGGTCATTTTGCTTTATTTATTAACGATGTAGCGAATTTGGAGTTCTGGAGAGGAACAATTTATTTTCTGTACATTTTCTCTTTTCTTATAGGATCTTTCTTTTCCAGCTTTCTCATCGAAATTTTCAGGAAAAACAAAAAACTCAATGTTTATTTCATTCCTATACTAATCGAGTGCCTTATTTTAATTACCATCGCTTTGCTAAGCAATGTAGTGGAGATCACCTATCCCGATCTAATAGCCTGTTCTTTACTATTTGCAATGGGCTTGCAAAACTCCCTGGTGACTAAAATTTCCAGTGCTATTGTTAGAACGACCCATTTAACCGGACTTTTTACAGATCTGGGAATAGAAGTATCTCAATTGTTCTTTCCTAAGATGCATCCCAATCGTAACGCGTTAATATCGACAATTAAGCTGCGTATTTATATTATATTGTTCTTTTTCGCCGGCGGCTTAATGGGAGGCCTTTTTTATTCTAAATTCGACTTTAAATTAAACACCTTGATCATTGCTGCCCTAATCTTACTTATGAGTCTATTTTATGACGATATGAGATATAATTTAATAAAAACCAAGAGAAAATATCATCAAAGAAAAACTGCGAAATATTAAATAAATTTTCCACCCTATGAAAACATTATCCTATTCAACAACAATTAGCAAGCCCCAGGAGTACGTCTTCAATAAATTAATGGACAAAAGTGTCTACGCCGATTGGGCAAAGGCCTGGGGAGAAGGCATGACCTACGAAGGCGAATGGAAAGAAGGAGGCTATATGTCGTTTTTCGATAATTCCCGGGGTGGAACAAAGGTGGTGTTCGAGGTATTTAAACCACATGAATACGTCAAGGCGAAACATATTGCCATGGTAAATCCGCAGAATATTGAAGTTGAACTTACCGATGAAATGATGCAGAAGTGGATCGGTTCGTTGGAAGAATACAACTTTAGAAAGCTGAACGACAACCAAACCAAACTAGAGGTCACCATGACAGTAGATGAGGCATTCCAGCCAATGTTCGACGGCGCCTGGCCCAAGGCATTAGGCTATTTTAAAGATATTTGTGAATCTTAAATAGGAAAGAATTCTTAAAATATTTAGCCTCATTAATCAAATTATTTACTTCACCATACGGGATTAATTTTTTTACCTGAAAGATTGAAAAGTTGGCAAAAGAAATAGGCTTTTATTGTTCGCTATAATTAAACCGTTTATAGGCCGGAAATAGTCAATACAAAACTTATCTGTGTAAGGCAATTACAGGAGTATTGGATAGAGGCCCCAGGTTTACGATCCACGAGCGCTTGAGTCTGCATTTCCTCCAAAAATCGGGTTTACGATCCATAAGACAAATGATATGATATGGATGATCGGCAACATAGTTCTTTAATTCGTGTGCATTATTAATATATTCAATCATCACAGGATCTCCACTCCACATATTTATTTGCAAATCCAGCATTTTAAGGTATGTCCTTTGTTTTACGGTCATTTGATTTTTTTCTGAAAGTGCTATGATCTTTACACTCCCATTTACAATTTTTACCAGTTCATACCATTTTTCAATTTCATTTTTAGGAAGTTCAGATTTGAATTTTGAAACCAGAAGGAATTTCGAATTTTCGTGTATTTCGACACTGGACGGAATTAACATAACAGGGCATTCTCGTATGTTATCTATAATTCCTTTATAATTACGGGAATACCTTTGGATTCTCCCATCATTATAGTCTTTTCCAGGTAATACTAACAGATCGATTTTAAGATCAATTATATATTTTTTCATTCCCTCTATCAGCATTCCGCATTCGGATATAGCGCGAAATATGTGTTTTCCATTTCCTTTGTTCGCAGCATACCGTTGAATTACCTTACCCAGTGTATTTGCAGAAGCGATCTTAGGTTTTTCAAACCAATCGTCTTCTGCCTGTAGCAGATCAATTGCTTTTAGTCCATCCACGTCGTAATTGTACATGTTCAAAAAATAAAATTCACACGATTCGTTTCTAAAAAAATTTACGGCATAATCAATAGCATGATAACTATCAAGGTCAAGGTCGATTGGAATAAGTATTTTTTTCATAATTAGTTGATTTATCTGCGATGGTACATACTTAGTTTATGGTAAATCCTTTTTCTTATTTCTACGAACTCTAGGACGAAGGAGTCCAGACCCGACCGCTTTTTCTCATGTAATTTCGCCCTGGAAAGATCGTATTTCAACTTTCCATATTCATATTCTGTATTAAGCTCTTTTTCATAGGAACAGAGCATACCCATCAGCAACGTATTTTTTCTTCGCAACGCCTGAAGATTATGCCCGATCGCACTGTCTTTAATTAACTGTTTATCGATTATCTTTAGATAATTGATCTCCTCATTTACCCTTTCCAACGTATCGATCCAACCGGTCAATTCGATTAGATCCTTTTTGATGCATAGTCGTCTATGTGCATCTAAACTATATGATTGTTCTATTTCCAACAGCTGTGTTGTTATGATGTGGGTTTCAGATTAATTAAATTAGATCGTACTTTATAAAAGAACTCATCTTTTAATCTTCTGTATTTTTCAAGATGATACAAATAACTCCTTCTATAGCTCTCATGCTCGTACACAAAGGCCATATCACACTGCGTATCTTCACACTCGTGAATATTACCTCTTGTATTTAGATAATTTCGAAGCGTCTGCAGTAATGTGTCATTTTCATTATATTTTTTTTGAAAACTCTGTAAGAACCTTGCATACTCCAATTCCTGCCCTTTCCTGTCTTTTGATAAACTTATCAAGTGGTTCAGTTCCTTTTTGATATAGTTTAAATGAGAGATCCAATTGGCTAGTTCCATGGAGTTGATCTTATGCATAACATCTGTTTCTGTATCATGAGAATAGATCTCTGTAAATGATGTGTTCATGAATAATGCTTTAAACTGGTATCTTATTTTTCTTCTGTTGATTGTCCTGAGTAACAGTAACAATTCTAATCTTCTGCTTTCCGGATGGGAAATCCCATTCAATAGTATCGCCTTCCGAATAGCCAAAAAGAGCCGCACCCATAGGAGTTAAAATGGATATTTTATCCTGCTTGGTATTTTTTTCGGAAGGGATAACCAGTTGAAGGGTTCTCTCCCAACCAGATTCCGAAAAAACCATAATTCTGCTATTGAAACGAATTACATCCGCAGGTATATCTTTCTCATCCACAATTTGGGCATTCTTTAATTCCTCGCTCAATCGATTTAACGATTTTTGTGTTTCAAAATCTCCGGCATATCCCGAGATGTTGAGAAGGCGTTTCAAATAGACATATTCCTTCTTTTCCAATATTAAACTTCCGTACTTCATATTGTCGTGATTTAAATAAGTTATTATGGAAATATTCCACGCTGTATATAAGCTTTCTCAATTCTTCTGATGGCGATACAATAGGCTGCAGTTCGAAGGTCCAACCCTTCATTTTCTGCATATTGATACACCTTATTGAATGATTCTCTTATTTTTTTATCGAGCTTGGCCATTACCTCATCCAAATGCCACAATTCGCCATTTCGATTTTGTAACCATTCGAAATAGCTGCCTACCACACCCCCCGAATTACATAAGATGTCCGGTAAAATGGTTTTACCTTTGTTTAAAAGAATCTTTTCACCTTCAACACTCGTTGGTCCATTTGCACCTTCTGCAATGAGATCAGCTTTAATAATCGAAGCATTCTCTTTCGTTATCTGATTACCCAGGGCAGCAGGAATACAGATATCACACTCTGTAGCAAAGAATTTTTCGTTATCAAGATCGAAGGCGCCGTGAAATCCGGAAATACTGCCCTTGTTTACCTTGGTGTAGTTGTATAAATCTTCAACATCAATACCGTTTGTACTTCTTATACTTCCGGAGGCATCTTGCACGGCTACCAATTTGGCACCTTCTTTTTCCATGAAATGTGATGCCCAATAGCCTACGTTACCAAATCCCTGAACGATAAATTTCTTACCTATTAATGATTCGTTGTTCTTCTCAGCCCAGAACTTGATATTTAAAAACACTCCATATCCTGTTGCCCTATCACGCCCTTCGAGTCCTCCGCTGCCATCGGGTTTGCCAGTGACCACATGCTGATTTGCAGATCGTTCTGCCGGTGGACGTGTACTCATATAAGTGTCTGCTATCCAGGCCATGGTTTGACTGTTTGTATTTACATCTGGCGCAGGTATATCGTGTTCCGGACCTATATTATCTGCCAAAGCAAAGGTGAATCTACGTGTAATTCGTTCCAACTCGCTTTGCGAATACTTTGAAGGGTCAAGTTGGATACCGCCCTTAGCACCCCCATAAGGTAATCCCGCTAAAGAGGTTTTCCAGGTCATCCACATAGCCAAAGCTCTTGCTGCATCAATATCAACGGTTGGGTGATAGCGCAATCCTCCTTTGTATGGTCCCAAAGCATTGTTATGTTGCACCCTATACCCTGTAAATATTTCAACTTCCCCATTATCCATTTTTACAGGAAAACTTACCATGATCTCATTGTTGGTAATACTTAAAATTTTCCTGATATTGGGATGAATCTCAATGTGATCTGCAGCACTGTAAAACTGCTCCATTACATTATTCATCATACCTTTTAAAGGAATTTTCTTTTTTTGGCTTGATGTTTCGTTAGACACGTTATTTATATCTGCTGTGATTGTTGTCATAATTATTTACCGTTTTACACGGATTTTTTTAATTGTTGGGTTTTATTTAAATGACGCTTGGTAATTCTTAGTTTATAATATCCATTGATGAGATATACATTTCTTATTATATTTTTAGTTAAGCCACCACCATTTCCTGCGATTCGTTTTTTAGTTGCGGGATGTTCTGTGGTGAAGTAGATTTAGATATGGCCTCTTCGTACTCACTACAGGACCATACGTCGCTCTTATTATGTGTGATCACACAATAGGCATTGTGGATGCAGGAAGGGCAAATATTAAAAGAGTTTGATTTCATAGTACATAGTTATCGTTTACTGTACTGAAGGCAATATATATGCCACTGGATGTGCCAGAAATTTAATAAAACAATGAAGCCCTTATATCATAAGGGCTAGCACATTATTAGATATGTAGAAGTAAAATCAGGTGTCGGGGAATATTTACCCGATCGGGGTAAATTGTTCCGGTTGTATTATAATATTATTCTAAAAGTTTTTGCCTAATCGTCTTGCGATCAATGCCAAGGATTTCTGCGGCTTTGGTCTTATTATTGCCTGTGGCATTCAACACTTTTCGAATGTATCTTTTCTCGATTTCTTTCAATGGAGGTAATTCACCCTTCGGAAAATCTATACTGTACTTTAAAGTGTCGGGAAGATGCGCCACTCCAATCTCTTTGTCACACATAATAACTGCTCGCTGAATTACATTTTCAAGCTCTCGTATGTTACCAGGCCAATCGTATCTTTGTAGAATTCTGGATGCCTCAGGGCTAATTTTTATAAATCGATCTTTGTATTCCACCCCATATTTAAAGAGAAATTTATCCACCAGTAAGGCGATATCCTGTTTGCGTTCCCTTAAGGGAGGTACACTAATCTCGACCACAGTAAGACGGTAATACAGGTCCTCTCTAAAGGCATCTTTACTTATCATTTCCTTTAAATTGGAATTAGTTGCTGTAATGATGCGTACATCAATCTTCTCTGCTTTTTGGGCTCCAACTTTTACTACCTCTTTTTCCTGCAGTACACGTAATAATCGAGTTTGAACAGCTTTTGATGCATTACCAATTTCATCAAGAAATATGGTACCGCCATTGGCAGCCTGAAAAAACCCTACCCTTTCCTTCTCTGCACCTGTAAAGGCACCCTTGGTGTATCCAAAAAGTTCAGACTCAAGTAGATTTTCCGGAATACCACCGCAATTTACCGAGATAAAAGGCGCTCTTGAAAATTTACCTTGGTAGTGAATGGCTCGTGCCACGAGTTCCTTTCCTGTACCACTTTCACCTTTAATGAATATGGTGGCTTTGTTATCTTTCACTCGTTCGATGATTTGGATAACATCAATTATTTTTTCAGAATTTCCAATGATCTCACCATAACTATTGTCTTTCGCACCTATAACATCGGCCTTTTTATCATGACTGTTTTTCGAGGATACGGAATTATTTGAGCTACCCACGCCATGATCCATTGATTTATCTATAGCAGTTTTAAGTTCTTCCTTTGTAAATGGTTTGGTTAGATAATCAACTACACCGGATTTCATTGCTACCAGCGAATCCTGTACGGACGGATAGCCAGTAATTACAAGTTTCGGCATATGGGGATAGTGTTCCGAAACGAATTTTATTAACTCTGTACCATCAATTTCGGGCATCTTTAGATCGGTGATGAGTAAACCTATATTGGTATCTCGCAGGATCTGTACTGCTTCTTTAACGGAAACAGCTTTATAAGTATGATAATTCCAGGAATGAAGATGACGCTGTAAAAGTTCCAAAATGTGAATATCATCATCCACAATTAATATATTTTCCTTTTTAAACTGCATTTGCGATAATTGATATTAAGATTTTGGAAGAGTAACTATGAATGTAGCTCCCGCTCCCCTATTATTGCTTACCGTTATACTTCCCTTATGGCTTGCTACAATTCCATGGACTACACTCAATCCCAGACCTGAACCCTCTCCTGTTGGTTTCGTACTAAAAAATGGCTGAAATACCTTGTCCATCGCTTCACGAGATAAACCGCTGCCTTCGTCGCTAATCTTCAAAATTATATTTGTGTTGGATTCTGAAGCGTCTATGGTAACTTTTCCATTCTTCGGGGAAAAATAAATGGCATTTATTACCAGGTTAAATATGATCTGGGTGAGCTGAATAGTGTCGGCTTTAAGAAAGAGTTCATCTTCTTGTATGTTCACAACGCACTTCACATTCGCCTTCTTGAAAGAAGCATCTAATAATGCTAAGGCGCTCTTGATACTGCTCACCAAATTTATCTCTTTCATCTCGTTAGGCATCTCGCAAGCAAAAAACATTAGTTTTTTAACTACCTCCCGTGAGAAAATAGCATTGTCTATAATTTTGTCCAAATCAGCAACTTTATCCTTTTCATCATTCAGATCGTCTTTCAGCAATTCGGCAAAACCAAGAATATTGGCCAGTGGAGTGTTGAGCTCGTGGGCAATACCTGCAGTAATTTCCCCTAAAATAGAAAGTCGGTCCGTATGTTCCATTTGCCGTTTCAGAGAGTTTTCACTCTGCTGAATCTCAATGCGTTCTAGAAGATTGCCAATCTTTAATGCTACACTATCCAGCAACTGATTCTCTTCTTTTAAAAATGAGCTTTTATCGTCTTTTAAAGTTGCAATAATAGTTCCATCGGTTTTATTAAATACTTTAATTTCTGATGTTAAATTCAGTTTTTCGTTGATCATTCCTGTTTTATAAGAACCCCTTGACGTAAATATGCCAATTTCGGTATCATTTTGAAACTGAAACGCCTTCTTTAAACTTAAGGCGATTGCCTTTAATGTCTCTTGCATCTGTCCAACATCTGTGTTTACAATAATCGACGAGATGTCGTAGAGACATGTAAGTTCTTTTATTCGCTCCTTTAATATATCTTCTGTGCTGTTCATTTTAGCGTATTTCGATACAGGAATGAATTTTCTTCCCATCTAATTAATCGGCAATCGCCCTTAGAATCTCAATCCATTTCTATTTACTAAAAATAACCATTAAATATTTGCCCTTATCACGAAATTATTTTCTCAACTAAAAAAATGGCCCGTTACCGGGCCATTTTCATTTTCTTTTTCATAAAATATTCTCCCATTCTCTAGCTCAAATCAAATCTGTCCAGGTTCATGACCTTGGTCCATGCCGCCACGAAGTCGTTTAAGAATTTATCCCCGGCATCTTCGCAGGCATACACTTCGGCTATAGCTCTTAACTCAGTATTAGAGCCAAAGATCAAGTCGGCGCGAGTAGCGGTCCATTTAAAATCACCGGTCGCTCTGTCTTTTCCTTCAAAAACCTTGTGATCTTCGGTGTAAGCTCGCCATTGCGTACCCATATCTAGCAAATTCACGAAGAAATCGTTTGTAAGAGCTTCTTTTCTTTGTGTAAACACCCCGTGGTCTGAGTTGTCGAAATTAGTACCTAATACCCGCATACCTCCCAATAACACAGTCATTTCAGGGGCAGTAAGTGTGAGTAACTGAGCGCGATCTACCAGCATTTCTTCTTCCGATGACTGGTGTTCACCACTCGAATAATTTCGGAATCCATCGGCTAAGGGTTCCAAAGCCTCGAAAGATTCTACGTCGGTCTGTTCCTCGGTCGCATCTGTGCGTCCTGGCGTGAAAGCAACCTTTATATCCTTCCCTGCATTTTTTGCAGCCTGCTCTATCCCCGCATTTCCTGCAAGAACGATGAGATCGGCCAGGGAAATTCGCTTATTCCCGCTTTGGCTACTGTTGAATTCCTTCTGAATTCGCTCCAGCGTATCCAATACATTAGCCAGTTGCTCGGGATTATTCACCTTCCAGTTCTTCTGAGGCTCCAGGCGAATACGTGCTCCATTGGCACCCCCACGCTTATCCGATCCACGGAATGTGGAAGCAGATGCCCAGGCAGTAGAAACCAATTGAGATACTGTTAATCCCGAAGCCAGGATGTTTGCTTTAAGTTGTGCCACGTCCTCGTTGTTCACCAGTTCGTGGTCAACCGCTGGCACTGGATCCTGCCAGATCAACTCTTCCGAAGGAACTTCAGGTCCCAGATAACGGCTTATCGGACCCATATCCCGGTGCGTTAATTTATACCACGCTTTAGCAAAGGCATCGGCAAACTCATCCGGATTCTCATAAAAGTGTCTCGCAATCGGTTCGTAGATAGGGTCCATTTTAAGAGCCATATCGGCCGTTGTCATCATTAGCGCTTGCTTTTTACTCGCATCCCCTGCTCTTGGTGCCATCTTTGCATTCGAATTGGCAGTGGGTGTCCATTGATGGGCTCCTGCCGGACTTTTTGTAAGTTCCCACTCATAACCAAAGAGTACTTCGAAGTATTCGTTGTTCCACTCTGTAGGGCTAGGCGTCCAGGCTCCTTCTATTCCACTTGTTATCGTATCGTCCAGCACACCACTTCCGAAGGTATTCTTCCAACCCAAACTTTGTTCTTCAATACTCGCTCCGGCTGGTTCCCTGCCTACATACTTTTCTGGATCGGCAGCACCATGAGCCTTTCCAAAGGTATGTCCTCCGGCTACCAGGGCTACTGTTTCATAATCGTTCATCGCCATCCGTCCAAAGGTCTCGCGAATATCCTTGGCAGACTTTAATGGGTCCGGGTTTCCATTCGGGCCTTCAGGATTTACATAAATAAGTCCCATCTGAACCGCTCCAAGGGTATTCTCAAGTTCGCGGTCGCCGGTATAACGCTTGTCGCCCAGCCATTCGGTTTCAGCTCCCCAGTAAATATCTTCTTCAGGTTGCCAAACATCTTCACGTCCCCCTGCGAATCCGTAAGTTTCCAGTCCCATGGATTCGATAGCACAATTCCCTGCCAAAACCAACAGGTCTGCCCATGAGATCTTTTTCCCATATTTCTTCTTGATCGGCCAAAGGAGCATGCGTGCCTTGTCCAGGTTCCCGTTATCCGGCCAACTGTTCAAAGGGGCGAATCGCTGCGAGCCCGAACCGGCTCCTCCACGACCATCTGCTATCCGGTAGGTTCCGGCGCTATGCCATGCCATTCGAATAAAGAAAGGGCCGTAGTGCCCGTAATCTGCCGGCCACCAATCCTGCGAATTGGTCATAAGATCGTATAGGTCTTGCTTAACAGCTTTCAGATCCAACTTCTTGAATTCCTCCGCATAGTTAAAATCTTCTCCCATTGGGTCTGCCAAACTAGAATGCTGGCGCAGGATATTCAAATTTAACATATTGGGCCACCAGTCGCGATTGGAGGTTCCACCGCCGGCACTGTATTTTAATGTACCGCCCAGGAAAGGACATTTTCCTTCCGAATTGATGTTATAAATTGTTCCTTCTGAAGCGTTTTTATCTGTTCTGTTATCCATGAGGTTGTTGTTTATTTTTGGAACATAAATTTACGATTTTCCCGGGTCATTTTTAGCTGTTTTAATATGTAAGTTTTATTCGATCATTGAATCCATTTATGATACTGCGTTTTGCAAGACTATTCCCAGCTGTTCCTTTCATTTTACGTATCTTATTCGCGTTAATTTAACCCGCCATACCTATTTGTTAATGAGAGTATTCCTCCTATTGTCATTCCTTACTTTTACCCTTTCTATAGTCGCCCAGGAGACCTCCTATATTACTATGGATGCGCAGCGTTTTGGCACAGATCCCACACACAAACTAGTGGTGTGGCACCCGGGAAAGCAGTATATGGATGATTTAAGAAATAAAAAGGTGGATTCCATTCTATTTGGAAAAATATCTTTTTTGAGCAGCACATTTTACCATTCCAATATCTACAATGCTATTCCAATCTTAAATGAGAAGAATTCATTCCAGCTCTATCCTACCCCGCTTGCGCTGTTAAAAATACTTTCTAAAGATTCCATTCCGGATGAGCCTAAGATCATGGCCCAAATTTCCATGGCCTTTACCGATACTCTAATAACACATTATATTGGGATCGAACTACGCGGTAACAGCGCCTTGCGTTATCCCAAAAAGTCGTTCGACCTAGAGTTTCGCGAGAACGAGATCTCCCAGATCTCGGTAGATGTAAAGATAGGGGATATGCGAAACGATGACGACTGGATCCTCAATAGTATTTATAACGAGCCGCTAAGGCTACGCTCCTATTTCAGTAATAACCTATGGCTGGAAGCGAGAAACTCATCAAAAGGGAAAACCATAAAAACCGGACAAGCTGGAATAAAAGCACGCTATGTGGAACTCTTCCACAATGAACGCTATCAGGGTGTTTACTTAATTTCTGAACAAGTAGACAGGAAACTACTAAAACTCGAAAAATTTGAGAACAACCTTGTGAGGGGTGAACTCTTTAAAGCTGGTAGTTACTTAGATGGCTGCGCATTTATTAGCGCTCCACCTTTCAACAATAATCTGCCTCAATGGGCAGGCTTCGAAATGGAATACCCCTACGAAGATTATACCTCGCATTGGGACGATCTTGCAGAGTTTGTATCGTTTGTAAGTGCAGCGAATAACAAAAAGTTCAATAAGGAGCTTGAAGAAAGGCTTGATCTGGATAACGCCATAGACTATTTTCTCTTTATAAACCTACTAAGGGCCACCGATAACATGGGAAAGAACTACTTCCTGGCTCGGCAGGATGCCGGTACTCCTTATTATTTTATTCCCTGGGATCTCGATGGAGTTCTGGGAAGCATACAGGATGGTAAGCGTATCCCAACCACTAATGATATATTGAGTAATGGATTATTTGACCGTCTCTGGAAGAACAACCCTGCAAACTATAGGAAGAAGGTCCGCGATCGTTGGCTCGAGCTTCGTTTGAATGTATTCAGCGAACGGAGATTAATGGCAAAGATCACCGACACCTACAACATGCTGGATTCTTTGGGTATTTACGAACGAGAAGATCTGGTATGGAATACCCAGACGGATCATGAGGAAGAACTGCAATATATCAGGTCCTGGTTAACAAATAGACTGGAATTTCTGGATATGTATTTTAGTAAGGAGTAGATTCCTTAATCGTGGTGCATAAAGGCCTGTTTAGCAAGGAGGGTTTCCTCACTCTCAACATGGTCGTCATCCGGCACACAGCAATCCACCGGACAAACCGCAGCACATTGTGGCTCCTCGTGAAATCCTTTACATTCGGTACATTTATCCGGGACTATATAGTAGATCTCGTCACTCACAGGTTCCTGAACCTCTTCAGCATTTACAGCCTTTCCATTGGGTAAAACCACATTACCACTAAGGTCTGTACCATCGGCATAACGCCAGTCGTCAGCACCCTCATAAATGGCCGTATTCGGGCATTCCGGTTCGCAGGCACCGCAATTGATACATTCGTCTGTGATTATAATTGCCATAGCATTTCTTTTTCTAACTTTGCGCAAATTTACGGCCTGCAAAGGGGAACTCCAAACACCAGATGCAATTACAACAAAGAATTAACGGATTTGTGAAATTAGGAAACTTCCTGTCTACTGAAGTTTTTAAAAATGAAGAGCTCATAAATTCCGCCAGCGCCCATAACGGCTGGTTTACCAAAGAAAATATCATCTTTGCCCTACAAGGCTGGAGTGAAATTCTCACCGAAGAAAAATTAAACAAATGGTTGTCTCCGTACAGCTTCCCTACAAACCGGCCAAAAACCGTCGCCATAGTGATGGCGGGTAACATACCCCTGGTAGGGTTTCACGATTTTCTATCGGTATTGATCACGGGTAATAAAGTTCTGGCAAAACTCTCCTCCAATGATACGGTCCTACTCCCCTTTCTTGCCAAAAAACTTATTGAAATCGAACCTGGTTTTGCTGGACTGATCGAATTTACGGAAGAGAGACTTTCCAATTTCGATGCTGTGATCGCTACAGGAAGTAACAATACGGCCCGTTATTTTGAATATTATTTCGGCAAATACCCCAGCATTATCAGGAAAAACAGGAATTCGGTGGCAATTTTAACCGGCAATGAAACGCCCGAAAAACTTGACGCCCTGGCTGAAGATATTTTCCGGTATTTCGGACTTGGTTGCCGAAATGTCTCTAAACTCTTCCTGCCCAAGGATTATAATTTCGACCCCTTCTTTAATGCGATGTACGGCTGGAAGGAAATAATCAATAATAACAAGTACATCAATAATTACGATTACAACAAGGCGGTTTACCTTATGAGTAATATCGAACTGCTGGATAACGAATTCTTATTACTGAAGGAAGACAACGGTTTTTCCTCCCCTATTTCGGTGGTGTTCTACCAATATTATGAGAGCGAAGACGAGCTTCGGAAATACCTTTCAGAAAATAAAGAACATATACAGGCTATCGTTTCGGAAAAGGACATCCCCTTCGGTGCGGCTCAAAAGCCACAACTATGGGATTATGCAGACGGAGTGGATACTATTTCCTTCCTGCTTGAATTATAATACCAACATAGAACGAACCAACATGTTAGCTCCGAAATTATCTTAATTCTAGCTGAAGGGGCTTTCGTTGATTTCCTGTTAATAGTTTTCCTAATAAAAGTCATTTTATTTACCCAAAATAATCCCTTTCTTCACATCTTTGTAACCTGAAAAATCCACTCATGAAAAAACATAATTTTAGCCCGGGCCCTTGTATCTTGCCGCAACAGGTTTTTGAAAAGGCCTCGAAAGCAGTATTGGATTACAACGGGATAGGCCTATCTGTAATGGAGATCTCACACCGCTCGAAAGAGTTTATTGAGATCATGGAAAATGCCCGAACACTGGCCCTGGAACATTTGGGACTTGAAAATAAAGGTTATAAAGCACTCTTTCTGCAAGGCGGTGCTAGCATGCAGTTTCTTATGGCGTCGTATAACCTGCTGGAGAAAAAGGCAGCGTATCTCAATACCGGCACATGGTCGAGCAAGGCTGTAAAAGAAGCAAAATTGTTTGGCGAAGTGATCGAAGTGGCTTCCTCAAAAGATGCTAATTTCAATTATATTCCTAAAGACTACACTATACCTTCCGATGTTGATTATTTTCACTGTACCAGTAATAATACCATCTTCGGAACTCAACTTAAAACGCTACCACAAACCGATGTCCCTGTTGTTTGCGATATGAGTAGTGATATATTTTCCAGAAAACTGGATTTTTCAAAATTTAGTTTGATTTACGCCGGGGCCCAAAAGAATATGGGACCCTCTGGAACCACTTTAGTGGTAATAAAGGAAGATATCTTAGGTAAAGTAAGCCGCTCTATTCCGTCTATGCTGGACTACAAGGTGCATCTCGATAAGGATAGTATGTTCAATACCCCGCCGGTTCTTGCGGTATATGTTTCTATGCTTACCCTAAAATGGCTTAAGGAAAAAGGAGGTATCTCGGCCATAGAGAAAATAAATGAGGCAAAGGCCGGCCTACTCTATACGGAGATAGACAGAAACCCATTGTTTAAGGGATTTGTGGCTCAAAAAGAGGATCGTTCTCCTATGAATGCAACCTTTAACCTTACAGATGAAAGTGTTAAAGAAAAGTTTGACACCATGTGGAAAGAGGCCGGTATTAACGGACTTAATGGCCACCGAAGTGTTGGCGGATACAGGGCTTCCATGTACAACGCCCTTCCTCTGGAGAGCGTACAGGTATTAGTTGATGTGATGCAGGAAGCAGAACGTACGGCTTAAGCTATTAAAAGGTTCTGTGGTTTAAAGGATTATTGCAGATTGGAGTTATGAATTTGCAACTGAATAACAACCAAAATAAATTACTTGCCTTTCCTTAAAAATTGCAAAATGCAGTTGAAAAGGTATTGGGCCTGGAAAAAATTTAAAACTTATAATTTAAAATTGAGTAATGAAAGTATTAGCGAATGACGGAATCTCTCAAAGCGGAATCGATGCATTATCGGCCGGTGGATTTGAGGTTATTACTACCAAGGTTGCCCAGGAACAACTGGCAAACTATATAAATGAAAATAAGATTGATGTATTACTGGTTCGCAGTGCTACCACGGCGCGAAAAGAATTGATCGATGCCTGCCCTTCCTTAAAGATCATTGGTCGTGGCGGTGTAGGAATGGATAATATCGATGTGGATTATGCCCGGGAGAAAGGACTTCACGTGATTAACACCCCGGCGGCTTCTTCGGCTTCGGTGGCCGAACTTGTATTTGCTCATTTATATGGAGGGGTTCGGTTCCTTTACGATGCAAACAGAAACATGCCTCTGGAAGGAGACAGTAAATTTAAAGATCTCAAGAAAGCTTATGCCGGGGGCCGTGAATTACGCGGAAAAACTATAGGTATTATTGGCTTCGGAAGAATTGGCCAGGAAGTTGCCAAGATTGCCTTAGGATGCGGTATGCGTGTGATGGCAAGCGATATGTATGTTGAAGAGGCGAATATCACAGTAGATTTTTACGATGGCCAATCGGTAAGTTTTCTTATTAAATCCGAACCTGTTTCAGAAGTATTGAAGCAAAGTGATTTTATAACGCTACATGTACCGGCTCAAAAGGAATACGTGATCGGTAAAAAAGAAATCGACATGATGAAGAAAGGTGCAGCCATCATCAATGCAGCACGTGGAGGGGTGATCGATGAAGACGCCCTGCTAGAAGCCCTGGAGAATGAAAAATTATCGTTTGCCGCGTTAGATACCTTCGAAACCGAGCCCAAGCCGGCTATAAAAGTATTGATGAACGGCAGACTGTCACTAAGCCCTCACATTGGTGCGGCTACCAGGGAAGCACAGGACAGGATCGGTACCGAACTGGCAACACAGATCATTTCGATCTTAAAGCCTGCATAGTGGTATTTTTAGTACATTGACCTTTTAAACCAAAAACGTAAATAATGGCAGGAATTTTAGATCTTTTAAATAGTGACCTGGGCAAGCAACTTATAAATGGTGCCAGCCGGGAAACCAAACAACCTGAAGATAAAACGGCTCAGGTAGTGCAAATGGCTATACCCCTACTCATGGGGGCTATGAAGCGTAACGCCAAAAGTCCGGAAGGTGCTGCCGGCCTGATGGGAGCTTTAGAAAGTAAACACGATGGAAGTTTGCTCGATAACTTAAGCGGTTTTTTTGAAGGCGGTGTTTCTGAAGATCAGAAGATAGATGGCCTGGGGATATTAGGTCACGTACTGGGAGGGTCTCAGGACAATGTGGTTGGTGCCCTGTCTAAAAAATCCGGGATGGATTCCAACTCGGTAATGCAGATCCTGCAGGTGGCAGCTCCCGTGATCCTGGCCTACCTGGGGAAAGAAAAAAGACAGAAAAACGTATCCTCACCCAGTGGAATCGAAGGATTATTGGGCGGTATGTTAGGTGGCGGACGCAAACAACAAAAGAAGTCTCAATCCATGATAGAAATGCTGCTAGACGGTGATGGTGATGGTAGTGTGGTAGACGATATTGCCGGTATGGTGTTAAGTGGAGGCAAGAAGAAAGGCGGCCTATTGGGAAGCCTCTTTGGAAGATAAATCGATAAGAAATAAATTAACTGGCGCCTCTAACTTCGGTTGGGGGCGTTTTTTGTTAAAGGCCGTTAAAATATCGTATAGAAATAGAGCGTTTCGTAAATTTACCTTAAAGAAAAATGATGAGATATTTCCTGGCCATATTGGGTTTTGCACTGATGATTTACAGTTGCGATTCGGGTAGAACGGGCATGTCCGGTGGATCTGATGCTACTTCAGAAACCATGGATACTGTTCGTATTGCCAACGACAGCCTGGAATATGAGATCATTATCCTGGACCTGGGTTTTAATAACTGGCTTGTCACCCAACCCCCTGAGGGGTATTACAGTCAGTCGTTTCTCGAAAACCGCAACAGACTTTTTGTTACAGAATACAACCGGCGGGTTCAGAATTTTCAACGGTACGATCCAAATCTATATCAGCAGGAAATAAACTACGAATTTGATGTAGATTACGGTTATGAGGTGAATTATCTCCTATACAATTATATGATGTTCTTCCAGGAACGATACAAACAGTCGTTCACGGGAGGCAGACAGGGACCTAAACAATGAAGAAGTTAAAGGAGCGCTGGAACATAGAAAGTAATTGGAGATTATTTGTAATTTTCCTTGTATTTGCGGTAGTTGGGAGTAGCTCTGCTAAGGTTGCCGGGCCTGTGATGGAGGCTCTCGGAATACACAAAGACAGCATGGCCGGCTATTTTTACTGGCCACTGCGAATAATCCTGATATTCCCTATTTACCAGGTATTTTTGGTGTTGTTTGGATGGCTGTATGGCGAATTCGAGTTTTTCTGGAATTTTGAGAAAAAGATGTTACGATTAATTGGTTTAGGATTTCTTCTGAAATGAATAAGACTGGAAACATAAGAATTACTTTCGCATCTCTTCTTCTGGTTGCAGCCTTATTGTTGCCTAGCGGAATTCAATTTGTCCATGCAATTGAAAACCATAACCATCCCAGTTGTACGGATTTCAGCACTCACATGCACGAAACACAACTGGATTGTTCCATTTGTCATTTTCACTTATCGGTTTTCAGTTTTACGCCGATCGAAGAAAGTGAAGTCTTCAGCCAATCGAATAATTATAAAACAATCTTCGGAAATATAGATTCTGAAGGTCACTTCTTTTACCCCTATCGTGCTTTAAGAGGCCCACCCGTTTTGGTTCAACCCTGATCAATTTCAGTAGTAACCAAAATAATAAACAATGAAAACATTTTATATGTCCTTGCTGCTATGCATGATTGTATTTACAGCAAGGTCGCAAAACAGCATAAGCGGAACTGTCACCGCTGCGGGTAGTAACGAACCCCTATTGGCAGCAATCTACATCCCACAACTCGAGATAGGAACAGAAACAGATCTCAACGGGTATTACGAATTAAAAGGGATCCCAACGGGTACCTTTACCGTGGTATGCTCCTTTCTTGGATACGCCACCTATTCGGAGAAATTTAGTTTTTCGGGAGAAAATACGTCGCTCACCATCGATATAGAAATGGAAGAAAGCGCCGTGGAAATGGCCCAGGTCATTATCGCAGCACCCTTTCATAAGCTACAACGAGACAATGTTATGAAAGTGGAGCGCTTATCGGTAGACGAACTCTCAAAATCTGGAGCCACTACCTTATCTGAAGGTATTACCACCATCGCCGGGGTAGAAAGTATTAGTACCGGGGTGGGTATAGGAAAACCTGTGATCCGGGGCCTGAGCGCTAATCGCGTCCTTACTTACGCCCAGGGGGTAAGGTTGGAGAATCAGCAATTTGGTGACGAACACGGGCTAGGCCTAAACGCTTCGGGTACAGGGAGTGTGGAGGTGATCAAAGGACCGGCTTCCCTTCTGTATGGAAGCGATGCCCTTGGTGGAGTATTGTATTTTAACCCCGAACCTTTTGCCGCTGTTGGTAAAACCACGGCCGATGCCACAGCCACTTACTTTTCCAATACGCAAGGCTATAGTTTTAATGCCGGGGCACAAACCTCTGGAGAGAAACTAAAATTTCTTGCGAGGGTAGCCTACGATGCGCATAGCGATTACGAAGCCGGTGATGGTACTCGGGTTACCAATTCGAGGTTCAATGAAACAGATCTAAAGACGGGACTGCGCTATCAAGGCAACAAGGTAAAAAGCACATTCCGTTATAATTATAACCGGGCTAATATTGGGATTCCTGAAGAATTGGGTGCTCAAACCACCGAGAAGAAACCTGTAGAACCCTATCAGGAGATCGACAATCATATTCTCAGCCTGGAGAACAACCACTTTTTCAACAATTCCAGTCTGGATGTAAAATTGGGATATATATTTAATGATCGCCGTGAATTCGAGGAACATGAAGAAGGTGAACCGGAAGAAGGCCCCGCTCTTCAGATGAAACTCAACACCCTTAATTACGACGTGAAATACAATTTGCCCGATCTGGGTGATTTCGAGACCATCGTTGGTGTTCAGGGGATGTTTCAGAAAAACAAGAACTTTGGAGAGGAAATACTCATTCCAGACGCTACGGTTGTGGATATAGGCGTGCTGGGCACCACTCATTATCATCTTGAAAAGATCGATATTCAGGCGGGCTTGCGGTACGATATCCGGAAACTCGATAGCGATGCTGCATTTACACCTGAAGGGGAAATGTTCATACCTGCCCTGGAGCGCGATTTCAATAGTTTCAATGCCGCACTGGGTGCAAAGTTTGATATCGATAAGCAACTTTCCGGACGTGTGAACCTGGCTTCAGGTTTCCGTGCGCCAAATCTTGCGGAGCTAACTTCCAATGGAGTTCATGAAGGAACAAACCGGTATGAGGTGGGTAACCCCAACCTGGACAACGAACAGAACCTCCAATTGGACGTTTCTTTAGAATACGGCAACGAACATGTTGAGATCTTCGCTAACGGTTTTTACAATCTGGTAGATAACTTTATTTTTATTTTGCCCACCGGGGAAATGATAGACGACAATTTTGTTTTCAACTACGTACAGGACGACAGCAAATTGTACGGTGGTGAATTTGGGCTGCATTTGCACCCGCATCCATTGGATTGGCTTCATCTTGAAAGTAGTTTCCAGACTGTGACAGGCGAAATGGACAACGGAGAGAACCTTCCATTGATACCGGCCAACAGTATCAGAAATACATTAAATGTTGAGTTTGGAGCAAATAAGTTCTTTAAACAATCTGAAGCTTTTGTCACTCTACTTAATGTGATGGATCAGGATAATACCAGTGCGAGCGAACTTAGAACAGGTGGATATAGCTTGGTGAATCTGGGCGCTAGTGCCAGTTTACAATTAAACGCTACAACGGTAGATCTTAGGTTTGCGATAACCAATATCTTCAACAAAGAATATATTTCTCATCTGTCCCGACTTAAGTCGGATGGAATTATGAATATGGGTAGGAATATTACCGGTACCGTGATTATAGGGATATAAAAAAATCCTCCGGAGCCAGTGGTTCCGGAGGATCCTTTATCTAATTATTAAATGTTCTATTCGTTTACCTCAACCTCGATGGTTTGCACAGTTTGTTTTGGAGCTGTTGCGAACACAAAGGTGTAGATCCACATAAGGGTAAAGGTAGGTATGAAGTCGGTAAATGGGAGTATCTCTTCCAGGAATACGATCGCGGCTGCCACTTTTCCTGTATTCCCTTCATACATATCGCTCATTTTCTTTGCTGCGTAAGGAGCCCAGAAGATATCAAGGAACGGGCCAATTCCGGGGATAAAGGCTGTGCTCATCCCTATAACATCGTAGAGAATTCCCTGTCGCAGAAGTTTGAATTTATTTTTTTTCATCTTGAGATTTTAAATTATACAGATGTTAACGCAAGAAACCTGCCAGAAATTATGCCAGGTCTGTTCCTATGAGTCGCATAAATTCGGTTCTTGTTTCAATTTTCTCAAATTGCCCCCTGAAGCCGGAGGTTGTGGTCACACTGTTTTGTTTCTGAACCCCCCTCATCATCATACACATATGGGCAGCTTCAATAACCACGGCCACCCCTTTAGGCCTAATGGTTTCGTTGATACACTCTAAAATGTTGTGGGTTAATCGTTCCTGAACCTGCAATCTTCTTGCAAATACATCTACCACCCGGGGTATCTTACTCAGACCCACGATGCGACCGTCCGGAATATAGGCAACATGAGCTTTCCCGAAGAAAGGTAAGATATGATGTTCGCATAGGGAATACAATTCTATATTCTTCACCACGATCATGTCGTGATACTCTTCCTCGAACATAGCTTCCTGAAGTATTTCGGCGGGATCCATACAGTGCCCGGATGTTAGGAATTGTATTGCTTTGGCTGCGCGTTCCGGGGTTTTCACGATCCCGTCCCGTTCCATATCCTCCCCTATTCCTTCAAGGATCTTAGTATAGTTTTGCTTTAACTCGTCTGTGATCGGCTGATCATATTCTTCGTAACTTTTATACGACCCCATTGGTTTTTAATTTATCTGAATAAAATTTTTTGATCTTCTCTAATTTAGGAGCTATTATGAACTGACAGTATGGCTGTTGCGCATTCTGGTTATAATATTCCTGGTGATTAACCTCGGCCTCATAGAACACCTCAAGCGGACTAATTTCGGTAACGATCTCTTTTTCGAAAATACGCTCGTTCTTTAAAAAAGCCATAAAAGCTTCGATTTCTTTTTTTTGTGCTTCGGAAGTGTAAAAGATAGCACTTCTGTATTGAGTTCCTACGTCGTTTCCCTGGCGGTTCAAGGTGGTAGGATCATGGGTTGCAAAAAACACCTCCAGCAAGGTTTGAAGGCTAATGGTCTCCGGATCGAAGATAATCTGCACTCCCTCGGCATGTCCGGTACGTCCGCTACACACTTCGCGATATGCTGGATTCTTTATATGCCCTCCGGTGTAGCCGGAACGCACCTCCAAAACCCCGTCAAAACGCTGAAAAACAGCTTCGGTACACCAAAAACATCCTCCGGCAAGTACAATTTTTTCATTTTTCATTTTCATAGCGTCTTAAAAATACGACATTGATAATTGGGATATAAAAATCTTGATTTTATTTAACTTTTCTGTAATAATTCAGCCAAAATCGTAGTTTTGTGCAATTCGAATGAATTCCACCCTACATGCGCAATTTAATTCCCATTCTACTCCTTTTAATATGTATTTATGCCTACCCACAACAAAAGAAAACCCTGGAGGCAATTCGAATTGAGAATGCTCCTAAAATTGACGGATTATTAGACGATGCTATCTGGCAATCATTACCCGCCTATGGTGATTTTTTTATGTACGAACCCGGGAATGAAGGTGAGGTTGATCCCGCTTATAAAACCGAGGTTAAAATGGCGTACGATGATAGGGCCGTTTACGTGGCAGCCTATATGCATGACCCCGATCCTGAGAATATTTTAAGTCAGTTCTCACAAAGAGACGAGGTCTTTGTGCAGGCAGACTACTTCTCCATAGCGCTTAATACCTACAACGACGGTATCAATGAAACACGCTTCTATGTTACCAGCGCAGGAACTATTGGTGATGCCAGGCGGAGTTTGAACAACTTCGATTTTGGCTACAATGTCGTTTTCGAATGTAAGGTATCCAAAGATGAAAATGGTTGGTATGCCGAATTTAAAATACCTTATAACGCGCTTCGTTTCCCCGAAGTGGACGTACAGGATTGGAGTGTGAACTTCTATCGCCGCCTCGTTGGCAAGAATGAAACTCATACCTGGAATTTTATCAAGAATTCGGTAGGTTCGGCGACACAATATAACGGGCTGGTGAGCGGTGTTAAGAATATTGATCCGCCGGTACGATTAACCTTCTTTCCCTTTGCCCAGGGAGTTGTGTCTAATTTTGACGGTGAGACCAACACCGATTTCAGCGCAGGAATGGATCTAAAGTACGGCCTTAGTGATAGTTTCACCCTGGATGCAACGCTCATTCCCGATTTTGGCCAGGTAGCCTTCGACAAGGTTCGCCTTAACCTAGGTCCTTTCGAACAGACTTTTAACGAGAACAGACAATTCTTTACAGAAGGAGTGGATCTATTTAACAAAGGAAATATCTTCTTCTCCAGACGCATAGGGAACTCTCCTTCGGGGCCGTTGGAAGATCTCCAGGAAAACGAAACATTTACCAAATACCCGGAAAGAGTAAACCTGCTCAACGCGCTGAAGATCTCGGGCCGAACAAGAGGTAAATTGGGGGTTGGTGTCCTAAACGCCATCACCGAACGCACCTATGCCAGGGCAGAAGATACTATTACCGGAAATAGCCGGAACGTATTGGTAGAGCCCCTGGCGAATTATAATATTATGGTTTTGGACCAGCAGTTCAATGATAATTCATCGGTGTCTATTATTAACAGTAATGTCACCAGAGAAGGTAGTTTCAGGGATTCTAACGTTACAGGACTGGTTTTCGATCTGGCAGATAAAGGAAATAATTTTCGCTTATCCGGAAGAGGGATCATGAGTAATGTAAGTGAGATAGATAGTAGAACCACAGGGATTAGAACCGAGTTGGACTTTTACAGGATCAAGGGGAAATTCAGGTACAGATTTGGACACGACTTTGCAGATAAGGAACTGGATATAAACGATCTCGGACTCAATTTCACCAACAACTATAATAATTTTGTGGCGGGTGCCTCATACCAGATCTTTGAGCCTACACCTACTTTTAACACCTACAGTTTCTCCTTTACAGCCAGGCATCGTCGTCTCTATAAGCCCTCGGTGCAAACCGGTAATAACTTCGACATGAATTTATTTTTCGTGACCACAAATAGGTTCGCCTTTGGTGGGAATTTTGGGTTTAATAGTAAAAATGACGATTATTTTGAGCCGCGCCTTGAGGGTAGATTCGTGACCTTCAGCTCGAATTTGGGCGGTAATATCTGGTGTTCTTCAGATTATAGAAAGAAATTTGCTTACGACATCAATTTTGGGCATCGTACGTGGTTTGACGACCCTCAGCAAAGCTATTTCTTTGATTTTTCCCCGCGATACAGGTTTTCGGACCGGTTCCTTTTGGTTTTTTCCACTGAAGTATCCCTACGGGAAGACCAGTTTGGATATATAAACGACGATGGTATCGATGTGTTTATGGGACAGCGGGATATAACCAATTTAGAGAACGAGATAACTGCCAGTTTTAATTTCGATCCTTATAAGGCGATAGACCTCCGATTTCGAAATTTCTGGAGTACAGCCGATTACAGTGATAATGTGTTCTTTATTCTGAATGAGGACGGTAGTCGCTCCGAAATTGAATATGATACCACGGAGAACAATCCTAACAGAAATTTCAATATCTGGAACCTGGATCTTAGTTTTCGATGGCGTTTCGCACCGGGAAGCGAGGCTACCCTACTCTATCGCAACCAGATCTTCAACCTGGATGAATTGTCTACCCTTGATTATGGGGAAAGTCTGGATAATTTATTTGCACAGCCTAAACAAAATACCGTATCTCTTCGAATAACTTATTTTGTGGATTATAATAACGTGAAAGGGCTATTCAAGAAAAAAGCCTAGTCAAGTTTTTCAATTGTAACTATTGCGAGAAAGCTGTACATTCACTTCAATTTTTTAACTAAAATCATGATCGAAGCCAGAAACATTCATAAATATTACGACAACCTTCACGTTTTAAAGGGAGTGGATATATCGATAGCTGGTGGTGAGATCGTATCGATCGTTGGAGCCTCAGGAGCGGGAAAAACAACCTTGCTCCAGATCCTGGGAACGCTGGATAAGTCGAACGAGGGAAGTTTAAACATAAACAATACCAATATATCGGCCCTGAGCAGGAAGGAGCTGGCAAAGTTCAGAAATTCAACCCTGGGATTCATTTTTCAGTTCCATCAGCTATTGCCCGAATTCACAGCGCTGGAAAATGTATGTATTCCTGCCTTTATAAAAAAGACACCTAGGGCTGAAGCCAGTCGTCGTGCTTCGGAGCTTCTGGAGTTTCTCGGGTTAACGGACAGGGGACATCACAAGCCTAATGAATTGTCTGGTGGCGAGCAACAGCGGGTAGCTGTAGCCAGAGCGCTGATCAATAATCCCCAAATCATACTGGCCGATGAGCCCAGTGGCAATTTGGATACCGAAAGCGCCGAGAATCTACATAATCTATTCTTCAAGCTTCGCGATGAATTTGGGCAAACCTTCGTGATCGTTACGCACAACGAGGAATTGGCGGCTATGGCCGACCGAAAATTTGTGATGCAGGACGGATTAATTATCAGCTAAATGAAACCAGAGGCCCTGAAAGAATTTCTGGACGAAAAAGCCTACCAATACAATCAACCTACGTTCATAGAAAGTGATCCTATACAAATTCCGCACAGATTCAGTAAAAAAGAAGATATAGAGATCGCGGCTTTTTTAACAGCAACCATAGCCTGGGGAAATCGCAAAAGTATTATCACCAACGCCACCAAACTAATGACTCTGCTGGATGAGAGTCCGTTTGATTGCATCATGAATTTAGAACAGGTCGACACCAAACGTTTTGCAGGTTTTGTACACCGAACCTTCAATGCAACGGATCTGGAATATTTCCTGAGGGCTATTCAGAATATCTACAAAAAACACGGGGGGTTGGAGGCAGTATTCACCAATAATGCCCAACCGGATACCCTGCAACCTGCTATTCATAACTTCAGAAAGATCTTTTTCGAACTTGATCACTTAGCACGTACCGAGAAGCATATTAGTGACCCAATGAAGAATTCTGCTGCTAAAAGAATCAATATGTTCCTTCGATGGATGGTCCGTCCCGGAGATACCGGCGTGGACTTTGGGATTTGGAAAACTCTCAAACCTTCACAGCTCTCCTGCCCACTTGATGTTCATTCGGGGAATGTAGCCCGAAAGCTCAGGTTACTGGAGCGGAAACAAAATGACGCAAAAGCTTTAACAGAATTGGATGTTGCACTTCGTAGACTTGATCCCAAGGATCCGGTGAAGTACGATTTCGCACTTTTCGGTTTGGGAGTGTTCGAGAAATTTTAACATATTTTTCTTCGATTTTAAGTAATTATGTGCATTTCATCGATTTTTTATCACTTTTATCTTGTTTCTTTTGTTTTTTAAGTAGGTATTTTCCTATATTTCGACACAACCTAAAAAACAACAACATGAAATTCAAAATTACTTTTGTACTTGTATCCCTGGTGCTACTTACTGCTTGTAGTCCCGAAAATGAAGATTATATTGACAATAACTCTTCTAATCTAATTATTGAAATTGGTGGTGGAACAACACCAGATCCAACCAGTAGTTCGTACCAGACCGATCTTATGGCGGGGCAACATATTTATTCAGGTATTGTGAATGTAGAGGTGGTTGACGACAATGTTGTAGTATCATACACTTCCGAAAATGACTGGGAGATCGTTGAAACACATTTGTATGTTGGAGATCTAAACCAATTACCAACCACTGGAAGTGGAAATCCTAAAATTGGACATTTCCCTTACAAAGACAACCACCCTGCGGGAACAGTAAACGTGGAATACGTTGGGCCCGAAATATCGGAAGGTGAATGTGTTTATGTGGCGGCGCATGCTGTGGTAATAAATACAGTAACCGGCGATGAAGAAACCGCATGGGGTGCAGGGGTTCCTATTGGTGGGAACAGCTGGGCAATGACATTCGAGTATTGTTATTAAACATATTCGTTTTTACACTATGTAAACTTGGTAAAGCCGCATTTTGCGGCTTTTTTTTTGCACAGCCCCAGGAATTCTCTTCTTGTGCTACCCTATAAGTAATAAATTCTGTTATATTTACTAAAACCATTACAATTGCTAATGGTTTCACCTAACTTAGTGAATAGAAATATTGATCAAACCGGCCATACCTTCGAACGAAAGAGAGCGTTTAGAAGCCCTGCGAAGTTACAATATCCTTTACTCCAAAAAGGAGGAAGAATATGACCAGATAACAGAGTTGGTAGCTCATATCACCGATATGCCCGTTTCACTGATCTCCCTTGTAGACAAAGATGAAGTTTGGTTTAAGTCGGCTCACGGTCTTGATATAACCTCCAGTAGCCGCGACGTGTCCTTTTGCAGTTACGCAATTGGTGTAGAGGAAAATTACCTCATCCTTGAAAACTTAAAAGAGCATCCCGACTTTGCCGAACACCCATACGTGATTTCTAAAAAGAATCCTATTCATTTCTATGCAGGTTTCTGCCTTTTGGATTCTAATGGCTATGCGCTCGGTACCCTTTGTGTGATCGACCATAAGCCAAACCAAATTTCAGAAAAACAAATAACAGCACTAAAAGTTCTAGCTAAACAAGTGGTAATGCTTATCGAGTTGAATAAACGAAATAGAGAACTGCATGCCATTCAAAAAGAATTAAAGGAAAAGAATGACGACCTCAAGGATTTTGCCGGAAGGGTTTCTCATGACATGAAGATGCCCCTGGCAAATATGATCATAACGGCAGACATCCTGAAGGCTAAATTTGCCGATCAGATAGATCCTGAGGCTATGAAATACCTTGATTATTTGAAGGATTCAGCTTTTTCATTAAGCGATTATATCGCCGGGATGCTAAGCCATTACGAAAGTGATAGTATCGCCGATCAAAACGAAGAGGAATTCGATCTAAATCATCTGCTGGAGGAGATCGTGGAATTGCTCAATATTGATAATCAATGCGATATCAATTTCCCCGAGATAAGCTTCGAACTGAGTTGCAACCGAGCCGCCCTGGAGCAGATCTTCCTCAACCTGATCGGGAACAGCCTTAAATACAACGATAAAGAGACTATCGTAATAAATATCGACTGCGAAAAAGAGAATGGATACTATCATTTCACTATTACCGATAATGGGATAGGAATTCCGGCAGACAAAATGGACAGCATATTCGAACTGTTTTCTACCGTTGGAAACCTGGACAGGCAGGGGAGAAAAGGAAATGGGATTGGTTTATCCACGGTAAAGAAATTGGTGGAAAAGCTAGGCGGAACCATAAGCGTGGAATCTCAATTAGGCGAAGGAACCAGTTTTCATTTTTCTATAAAGGGAAATTAGCATCATCTTAACAGGGGGTATATACCCGATTATTCAATGCATTTTATATCTTTGACAAATATTTATCGGAATGCAGTTTAAACACCCCGAAGTACTTTACGCACTCTTCTTACTGCTCATCCCTATTTTCATTCATTTATTTCAATTACGGCGCTTTCAGAAAGTGGACTTTACAAACGTTGCATTTCTGAAAAAAGTAACTATTGAAACCAGAAAGAGCTCCCAATTAAAAAAATGGCTTACCCTCCTGCTCCGTTTACTCGCATTGGCTTGTATTATCCTGGCATTTGCTCAACCCTTTACTGCTTCAGTAAATGCCCTTAACACCGAAAAGGAAACCGTTCTTTACATCGATAATTCCTTTAGCATGCAGGCAAAAGGTGCCAACGGGCCCCTACTCCAACGGGCGCTACAGCAATTATATGAACAATCCAGGACAGACTCGCGGATAAGCTGGTTCACAAACACAGATACGTACAGAGATGTTAGCTCACAGGATTTTAAAGGTGAGATCCTTTCGGTTTCCTATACGCCCAACCAGCTCAGTCCGGAAGAGGTATTGCTAAAAGCCGGACAACTGTTCTCTACTTCTCAAACTGCCGAAAAGCGACTGCTTTATATCTCGGATCTGCAATTTAAAGGCACACTCCCGGAGATCCCGGATGACATAACTCTGGAAATAGTTCAGCCAAAACCAGTTTCTATACAAAATGTGGCCATAGACACGGCCTATGTGGCATCCAAGAATGCAACCACAACTAAGTTGAATGTCCGCCTAAGTGGTGTGGGTGAGATCCCTACAGCTGTACCGGTTTCTTTGTATAACAACGGAACCCTTATAGCCAAGATCGCCGCCAACCTTTCTGAGGCGAAAAGTACCACAATAAGTTTCGATATTGAGAACCCTTCAGTATTTAAAGGAAAACTTGAGATAAACGATCCTAATCTACAATACGACAATAGTCTGTACTTTACCATAAATAACCCTAAAAAGATAAAAGTCCTCTCGATAAACGAGGTAAATTCAGATTTCCTAACTCGCTTGTTCGAGCAACCGGAATTCGATTATACGAGACAGCAGGCCAACAATCTCAATTACAATATGATTCCCGATCAGAATTTTGTGATCCTGAATGAAATTAAAAGCATCCCTCCTTCGCTTGCAAACGCGCTTACCTCTTTCTTGAATGGAGGTGGTAGTTTGATGATAATCCCTTCAATAGATGCAGATATCAATAGTTATAATAATCTGTTACAAAGTGTAGGGATGGGTGGTTTTTCTGAACTGGCCGTTCAGGAAAAGAATATCTCCCAAATCGTATTTGCACATCCGTTATACGCCTCGGTATTCGAGAAACAGGTGGTTAATTTCCAGTATCCGAAGGTAAACGCTTACTTCATCACTGCGAGTAAGGCGACATCGGCTTTAAAGTTTGAAGACGGGAAACCGTTTATCCTTCAAAATGAAAAGGTCTATCTAAGTACTGCTCCCATCAATACCGGGAACTCCAATTTTCAAAGCTCACCTCTTATCGTTCCTACATTCTATAATATGGCCTTGCAAAGTTTACCGCTGGCCAATCTATATTACGAAAACACCAAACAAAATACCTTTGCAATACCCATAAGATTGACCCAGGATGAGATCCTCCAGATAAAGGACAGTATCTCCAGTTTCATCCCGTTACAACAGACCAAGGCGAACCAGGTGCTGATCACCACCCTGGATGAACCGCGGAATTCGGGTAACTACGAGGTTGTTAAGGATGAAGAGACAATAGAAGGAATAAGCTTTAATTACGATCGCAGTGAGAGTAGGTTACAATACCTCCAGGCCGATGATTGGGAAAATGCCCGAACCTATAACAGCGTGGAATCCATGTTCGACTCCATTGCTGATGAGAACGCCATAAACAGCTTTTGGAAATGGTTTGTTATTTTTGCAGTAGTTTTCCTTGTTCTGGAATTGCTGGTGCTGAAATTCTTTAAAAATTAATTATGAGTTTACTTTTACTTAAATCTGCTACCATCATCGATGCCACGGGCAAACATCATCTCAAAAAAAGAGATGTACTCATTGAAAAAGGTGTAATAAAGAAAATAGCAACCTCGCTTCAGGAGAAAGGTGCCCGGGAAATAGAATTACCCAATCTGCATATTTCCAGAGGTTGGTTCGATTCTTCGGTATCCTTTGGAGAACCGGGCTATGAGGAAAGGGAAAATATCTCAAACGGACTCCGAACTGCAGCCTTCAGCGGTTTTACCCAGGTTGCCGTTAATCCTAACACCAATCCGGTAACCGATACAAAAGCAGGGGTGCAGTTCCTTAAAGCCAAAGCGGAAGGTAATCCTGTTAGTTTATTTCCCGTTGGTGCACTCACGGTTCGAGGTGAAGGAAAAGATCTGGCCGAACTCTACGATATGTACAACGAAGGGGCCGTAGCATTTGGCGACTATAAAAACCCTGTTAAAAATCCCAATTTGCTTAAGATAGCGCTGCAATATTGCCAGAATTTCAACGCCCTGGTACAATCCATGCCCTACGAACCCCAGGTAGCAACCAAAGGTGTAATGAACGAAGAACTAAACAGCACCAGACTAGGTTTAAAAGGAATCCCGGCCCTGGCAGAAGAATTGCAGATCACAAGAGATCTCTACCTGCTCGAGTATACAGGTGGAAAGTTACACATTCCTACCATCTCAACTAAAACCGGGGTGGAACTCATCCGGCACGCAAAAAAGAAAGGCCTTAATGTAAGCTGCAGCGTGGCTGTGGCCAACTTAGTGCTTACCGATGATGAACTTGAAGAATTCGATACTAATTACAAGCTTTTACCTCCTTTACGCACAGAGGCAGACAGGAAAGCCCTAATTAAAGGCCTTAAGGATGGAACTATTGATGGCGTAACATCGGATCACGACCCGATTGATATCGAGAATAAGAAAACCGAATTCGATCACGCCATGTTTGGAAGTATAGGCCTGGAAAGTAGTTTTGGAGCTTTAAACGCGGTTTTAGGTACCGAGCTGGCCGTGCAGGCGCTTACCTCCTTGAAGGAGCGATTTGGCGTACCAAGCGCCGCATTGGAAGAAGGAGAGGTAGCGAATATCACACTCTTCGATCCGGAACCCGACTACGAATTCTCTGAAAAGGATATTAGATCCACTTCCATGAATTCAGCCATGCTGGGAAAAAAATTAAAAGGAAGAGCTTACGGGATCTATTCGAACAAGAAACTGGTACTAAATAAGTAGCATGACACCCCAGGGGAAATCGAAAGCCATAATAGCCTACATCACTGTTGTTGGATTATTGATCGCAATATCCATGAATAAGGACGAGCCGCATGAATTTGCCACCTGGCATATTAAAAACATGTTCGGACTTACCTTGATGTTTTTCGTTTCTGTGGTGATGTCTTACCAGGAGTATCTTCTCTTATTGGGTAGCATCTTCTTCTACGGAAGTGCCCTATTCTGGTTGTTCTCATTTATCATGGCCCTTGCGAACCGCAAAGTAGGAATTCCTTATCTAAGTAATAAATTCGACCAATGGTTCACATTTTTAAATTAGGATACCCTATATTTAAGGTATAAATCACTAACCCTTAAATTTTTAATTATGTCTGAAACGTCCTCAGGTGATGGCAAAACCATCGCAATTATTTCGTATGTTACCCTTATTGGGTGGATTATAGCACTACTCATGCACAATAATGATAAGACCGACTTCGGTGCTTTTCATATCAGGCAGTCATTAGGAATTATTTGCGTGGCAGTAGCACTCGGGATCTTAAATGCGGTTGTTGGTATTGCTATATTAGCCTGGATCATCCAAATCGCAATCCTGGTATTCTGGATCCTGGGCATCTTAAGTGCCATCCAGGGAGAGAAAAAACCTGTGCCGTTGTTAGGAGAACAATTTCAGCAATGGTTTAAAGGAATTGGATAATTGAGAATCGTATTTTTAGAACAGCCGCAGTTTTGTAACTTGCGGCTTTCTTTTTTATTATGGTAAAACAACAGCTTTCTTTAGAGCATGTATACAGGCCTTCTTCAAACGCTGAAGGCAACCCCCCGGCTATCGTCATGCTGCACGGTTTTGGCAGTGATGAGAATGATCTTTTTTCTTTTTCTTCTGAATTACCTTCGGAATACGCCATCATCTCCCTGCGCGCTCCCCTGCAAATGCAACCGTTTGGAAATGCCTGGTACACGATTTATTTTGATGCTAACAACGATAAATTTAGTGATGATGAACAGGCTGTAGAATCCAGGGAACTGGTTGTAAAATGTTTGGATGAGATCATCTCGACCTATAAGGTGGATCCCAAACGCATTACGTTATTAGGCTTCAGTCAGGGAACCATCCTAAGTTTTGCTGTAGCTTTAAGTTATCCGGAAAAAGTAGCAAATGTGATCGGGCTTAGCGGTTACGTGAACGAGGCAATTTTAAAAGAAGGCTACGAAAGCAACAACTTCAAAGGGTTAAATATTTATACCTCCCACGGAAGTGTAGACCAGGTTATTCCGGTAGAATGGGCCCGCAGGTCGAAACCATTCTTCGAAAAACTGAATATCCCTTGTAGCTATAGTGAGTTTCCTGTAGGGCACGGGGTAGCTCCGCAAAATTTCTACGAATTCAAGGAGTGGCTCAGCAATAGATAATCAATTAGGATATAATGTGCTGCCAATTGGGGTGAGGATAAGCTGTTCCTTATCATCAAAGAAATAATCGATAAGCACCTCTCCCCAATAGGTGCCATCGGTGAAATCGGCCAGGATCCAGCGGTGGTTTAAAAACCGAACCTTATTAATTCGCATTTTACCATCCTGACTCTCAATTGGAACAAGCGCATTTTGCCCATCCCCAAAATTAGATTCGTAAATGGCCTCGGTTACCAGGCTTTGTGCCTCTTCGGCTTCCATGCCCAGGTTCTCAATATAGGTCATCGCATTTTCGTTCCCGAGCAAGGTGAAATAGTCCAACTCCGAAATCCTGTCGTTAAGCACTACATTGATAGAATCCTTTTTAGCCACTTGGTTGGTAAGGGAATTAATCTTCTTCTCCTGGGATTCGAATATCGTTTTCTCGTTCATGTACTGAAACAAGATGAACAAGACGGCGAAAAAGAAGAGGTACATAAAAATTCTGTTCTTCATATCAATTTTTTAAGTCGTTAACGATTACAGTTATTATATTTCAATTTTTAGTCCGTCGTAAGCCAGGAACACATTCTCGGGAAGTGTTGGCTCCACTTCGGTATGAAAACCCATTAAATGACTAATATGGGTAAAATAGGTTCTTTCCGGCTTCACTTTTTCTACTAACGCAAGTGCTTCCGAAATATTTAAGTGTGAAATATGTGGTTTATGTCTCAGGGCATTTAGCACGAGTACTTTACTGCCTTTTATTTTCTCTATTTCTTCTTCTGAAATAGTTTTAACATCGGTGAGGTAGGTGAAATCGCCTATTCGAAAACCCAACACCGACAGCTCTGCGTGCCACACCTCTACTGGAACTACCTTTTGTCCGCCTAATTCGAAAGTACTGTGTTTATCAATTTCTATCTCTTCGATGGTGGGCGCTCCGGGATATTTGTTCTCGGTCTCAAAAATGTATGCAAAACGCTCATGGAGTGCCTCAAATACTCGCTTCAATCCATAGAATGGTACATTTCCCTGCCTGAAATAAAAGGGCCGGATATCATCGATGCCCGCAGTATGATCGCTGTGTTCATGGGTAAGCAGAACACCGTTAATGGCGGTAACCTCTTCCCTGAGCATCTGTTGCCTGAAATCGGGCCCGCAATCTATCACATATCTATATTGATCCCACTCTACCATGGCCGAAACCCTTAGTCTCTTATCTCTGGGGTCGGTACTTTTACACACCGGGTGATCACTTCCAATAACGGGAATGCCCTGAGATGTTCCGGTACCTAAGAAGGTGATTTTCATAGAATAATTTTGGGTTGTGTGGTGTGAAATTGGTATTTCGGTTAAATATCAGCGCATTTTCATAAAAATGCTTACTTTAAAAAACTGATATTTATCAAAACCTGTTGACAAATTTAATTCTAAATTAGCACACGATATCAAATTTTAGTAAAATATGACCATCGGTATTCTAAAAGAAACGCAAAAGGGAGAAACACGCGTTGCTATTTCCCCTAATATTGCGAAACAACTCATCGAAAAGGACTTCAAAGTTATCGTAGAAGAGGATGCCGGTACTACATCTTCCTTTAAGGATTCGGATTATACTAAAGTAGGCGCCCAGATAGAAAAACGGGGTGTTGTCTTTAAGGATTCGGATCTGTTATTAAAGATCAACCCCTTCGATCAGGAGGACCTTAAACTAGTGGACAAGAGACATATATTAATGAGCCAGCTTTTCCACAAATCGAATCCCGAACTTATGAAAGCCATTGCTGCTACCGGCGCAACGGCTTTTTCTTTAGATGCCATGCCAAGGATCTCAAGGGCTCAGGATATGGATGTGCTAAGCTCGCAAAGTAATTTGGCAGGATATAAAGCAGTTATTCGAGGGGCTTATGAAATGACGAAGATATTCCCATTGATGATGACCGCGGCAGGAACCATAACACCTGCCAGGGTCCTGGTCTATGGTGTTGGGGTAGCCGGATTACAGGCCATAGCCACGGCAAAACGTCTGGGAGCGATCGTGGAGGCCACCGACATTCGACCCGAAACAAAGGAACAAACAGAATCCCTGGGAGCTAAGTTCATTGAGGTAGAAGGTAATGGAGATGAAGAAGCGAGTGTGTATGCGAAGGTCGCTTCCGAAGAATACATGAAAAAACAAAAAGAGGCAGTAAACAAGTCACTTTTCCAGGCAGACCTGGTAATTACTACAGCAATGGTACCGGGAAGGAAATCGCCCGTCCTCATAACCAAAGAACAGGTAGAGCAAATGAAGAACGGTGCTGTGATCATCGATCTGGCAGCCGCACAGGGTGGTAATTGTGCCCTCAGTAAGATGAATAAGATCGTTGTAAAGAATGGTGTAAAGATCATTGGAACGACCATTTCTCCTGAAAGCGTATCAACAAACGCCAGTGAACTCTTTGGAAAGAATATGTATAATTTTATAATGCATCTTACCGAAAATGCGGCATTCAAGTGGGATCTGGAAGAAGAGATCACCGATGCCACACTAATTATTCAAAATGGAACGATCCGTAAAAACGGTGTAACAACATAAGCTATGACCGAACTGATAGATTTTATATCCAATAACATCCAGATGATCTATATCGTCATCCTGATGATCTTTGTTGGGGTTGAAGTAATTGGCCATGTACCGGCCGTTTTGCATACCCCCCTGATGTCTGGGGCCAACGCTATCCATGGAGTTGTGATCATTGGAGCCATCCTGGTAATGCTGGGAGCAGATCCCGATAACACACTAGCCCTGGCGCTGGGCTTTGTGGCCGTACTTTTAGGAACATTGAATGTGGTTGGGGGGTTTGTAGTAACAGACCGCATGCTGGAAATGTTTAAAAAGAAAAAGTAATGGAGTACGTACTTTCCCTGGAAATAATCTATTTGATCGCCTCTGTAACCTACATCCTGGGATTAAAGATGCTAGGACATCCCGAGACCGCAAGACGCGGAAACCTTATTGCCGCTACCGGAATGACTTTAGCCATCCTAGGAACCATTTTCTTATATGAAGGTGAGGTTCCGGGCTTTATTTATATTCTAATTGCCATCGCGATAGTCCTGGGTACGGTGCTTGGCTGGTTGAAAGCGAAAAGAGTGCAGATGACCAAAATGCCGGAGCTAGTTTCACTTTTTAATGGGATGGGTGGTGCCAGTGCAGCCCTCATAGGGCTCATAGAATTTGAACATTATCAAGGCAATACGTTATCAATGACCACTATTCTGGGTGGGATCATAATTGGGAGTATTTCGTTTAGCGGAAGTATGATCGCCTGGGGTAAATTAAATGGTACCTTTAAAAAACCGCTTCGATTACCCAAATACAACCTGCTGAATAATCTTATCTTCCTGGGGATCATAGCCTTTGCCGGCTATATGGTCTGGTCGCAAAGCGGTAGCCAGTTATTCCTCTATATCCTTTTCTTTGGTGCCTTGGCTTACGGCGTTCTGTTCGTGCTACCTATTGGAGGGGCCGATATGCCTGTGGTTATATCGCTACTCAATTCGTTCACCGGCCTCGCGGCCGCTTTAGGAGGTTTCTTGTACGGAAATATGGTAATGCTTACCGGTGGTATTCTGGTAGGATCGGCGGGGACCATCCTTACTTTTGCCATGTGTAATGCCATGAATAGATCCCTTGTTAATGTGATCTTTGGTGGATTTGGAGATACCGACAGCGGGGGCGAATCGGGCACAGGATCTAAAATGCAGGGAGACATCAAAAAAACAACTATCAGCGATGTGGCTATCCTGATGAATTACTCAAAAAAGGTAATTATCGTTCCCGGCTATGGGCTAGCGGTAGCCCAGGCGCAACACGCTATACACGAACTGGAACAATTGCTGGAGAGCAAAGGAGTTGAAGTGAAATATGCTATTCATCCGGTGGCAGGCAGGATGCCCGGACATATGAATGTTCTTTTGGCTGAAACGAATGTTGAATACAACAAGTTAGCCGAAATGGAAGATGTGAATCCCGAATTCCAGAATACCGATGTGGTTTTTGTGGTGGGTGCGAATGATGTGGTGAACCCGGCTGCGCATAACGATAAGTCCAGTCCTATTTACGGAATGCCGATCCTGGATGTTGAAAACGCAAAGCAGATCATTGTGAACAAACGATCCATGAAGCCCGGATATGCCGGTATTGAAAATGAATTATTCTATAACCAAAAGACCTCTATGCTCTTTGGAGATGCCAAGGGAGTGATACAGAAACTGATAGCCGAATTAAAAGGAATGTAAGCTTATTAGAGTATTAAATGAAGCTAATAGCCATTTTCGTTAAAGATAATGGCTTTTTCGTTTAATTAACGATATATTCTTTCTGGTAAATCACTATTTTAATACCTTTGCGAGAGGACAATAACTCCGTTTCTTGGCTATGGAAATTATCTTAAAAGGAGATAAAGAATTTGATAACATCCCTTCTATAAAACAGAAGGCATTACGGATCAATCTTAATGAACACATTTACGGTACGTTTGCCGAGATAGGGGCAGGACAGGAGACCGTTCGTAATTTCTTCCGTGCCGGTGGTGCCTCCGGAACTATTGCTAAAACCATGTCTGCATACGATAAGGATTTCAGCGATGCTATTTATGGCCACGAAAAAGATGGCCGTTATGTTACAGAAGCACGCCTGAAACGTATGCTTACCCACGAGATCGATCTAATCGAAGATCGGATCAGCCGCATTAAGCATCCCGATAAAATGTTCTTTACTTACGCAAACACTGTGGCAACTATCGATTTTGCCAAGCGGTACAAAGGACATGGATGGGTAGGAATTCGATATCAGATCGAGCCGTATCAAAAATATAACGATATAATCCTGCATGTTAGATTCAAGGAGAATGACGCGAGATTACAGCAGGAAACACTGGGAATATTAGGAACCAATCTAATCTATGGTGCTTATTACAAGTATAACGAACCCAAGAAATTACTACGTTATCTGTACGACCACCTGCACCAGGATCAGCTGGAAATAGACACCATCAACTTCTCGGGCCCGCTATTTGAAGAAGTGGATAACAGGCTTATGAGTTTGCAATTGGTGAAAAACGGGATGACAGACGCGGTTATGTTCTCTCCGGAAGGGAAGAATATCCTACCCGCCAAGGTGCTATACAAGAAGAATATCCTCGCATTGCGAGGAAGTTTCCGTCCTGTAACCAATGTGAACATGGATATGTACGAACGATCCTTGGAAATGTTCATACAGGAGACTCGTGTAAATCCGGATCAGACGCAGGTGATCTTCGAGATCACGCTGTCTAACCTTCGTGCTGAAGGAGAGATAGATGAGCAGGATTTCATGGATAGGGCCGAATTACTTTGTTCCCTGGGACAAACGGTACTCATCTCCAATTTCAAGGAGTATTACAAGCTTGTGGAATATTTCTCACAGTATTCTAAAAACAGGATGGGTCTTGCCATGGGTGTAAATAACCTCATCGAGATCTTCGACGAGAAATATTATCGTCACCTAAGTGGAGGAATACTTGAAGCCTTCGGAAAGCTATTCTTTAAGGATCTGCGAGTATACTTATATCCCATGCAGAATGAAGATGGAACGATCACCAATAGTGAAAACCTGAAAGTGCACCCTCGTATGAAGGAACTTTACAAGTTCTTTAAATACAATGGTAAGGTGGTGGATATTACAAATTTCAATAAGAATGTCCTAAACATTTTCTCTCGTACCGTACTAAGGATGATCGCGAACGATGAAGCTGGCTGGGACGAGATGTTACCTAAAGGGATCGCTCAGATCATTAAGAAACAAAAGTTGTTCGGCTATAAACCCAAACAACTGGTAGAGAAGAACGAATAACTAAAAAGCGACCTTTCCGGTCGCTTTTTTTATGATTCTAATATCTGCGCTGCGTGTGCTTTGGTCTTTACCTTATCGATCACCCGCTCCACTACTCCATCCTCATTGATAAGAAAGGTTTTACGATGTATCCCATCATATTCCCTACCCATGAATTTCTTTGGGCCCCAAACACCAAAAGCGTTAATCACTTCTTTGTTGGTATCGGCCAGTAAAGGGAAAGGAAATTTGAATTTATTTCTGAAATTGCTTTGTTTTTTTTCGGTGTCGGCACTTACTCCCAGTAATTCGTACCCCTCGGCCTGTAACTCGGTATAATGATCCCTTAAGTTACACGCCTCCAGCGTACAACCGGGTGTACTGGCTGCCGGGTAGAAGAACACCACTAATTTCTTTCCCTTGTAATCTGATAATGAGATGGGATTTCCATCCTGGTCGTTCACTGTAAAATTTGGAACCTTGTCCCCTGCTTTTAATGTTTGCATAGCTTATTTTTGCGTAAAAGTAGTTAAAATGAAGAAGCAGGAAAAGGTACAATTTGTTATTGATACGTTAAATACAATTTATCCCGAAATTCCAATTCCATTAGATCATAAAGATCCTTACACTTTATTGATAGCGGTCCTTCTCTCTGCACAGAGCACAGATGTTCGCGTGAACCAAATTACCCCTTTACTCTTCCAGGTAGCCGATAACCCCTACGATATGGTAAAACTATCGGTAGAAGAGATCCGGGAGATCATCAAACCGGTAGGGCTTTCCCCTATGAAATCCAAGGGAATTCACGGACTTTCAGAAATATTGATCGAAAAACATGGTGGCAAAGTTCCCGCGAGTTTCGAAGACCTGGAAGCCTTGCCTGCCGTAGGACATAAAACAGCAAGTGTGGTTATGAGTCAGGCCTTCAATATTCCTGCTTTTCCGGTAGATACTCATATCCACAGGCTAATGTATCGCTGGGGTTTTTCTAATGGGAAAAATGTAGTTCAGACAGAGAAAGATGCCAAAAGGCTATTTCCGAAGGACCTTTGGAACAAATTACATCTACAGATCATATGGTATGGCAGGGAATATTCGCCGGCAAGAGGTTGGGATCTGGAAAAGGATATCATTACGAGAACTATAGGAAGGAAAAGCGTGATCGAGGAGTATTTCAGAAAAAACAAAAAGACAAAAAAAACCCTGAAACGTTGATTTCAGGGTTTTTCCAAAGTTTAGTTTAGAAGTGCTTCAAACTTCATTTTATTATAATCTATAACACTTAAAGCCTTCGAATAGTCAAGGAGAAATTTAATCGTTTCATCCTTCGGAACGTTATTTTTATTCACGCGTTCCGAGCGTGAAGTTTCAGAGTACATTTTTTGCATAGAACGTTATTTTGAGGTTATTCTTTCCTAATAACGAACCTATTTTCAGTTTATTGTATTAATTGGTTAAGATAATATTGTGTTTATTGATCACCTTTCTCAAATTGATAAGCGCATAACGCATTCGGCCCAGTGCTGTATTAATACTAACCCCGGTTTGCTCACTAATTTCCTTGAAGCTCATATCCTTGTAAATTCGCATTACAAGTACCTGCTTCTGGTCTTCAGGCAGCTCTTCGATCAACCTCCGAACATCGCTTTCTACCTGTCCTTTGATCATTCTTTTCTCAATGTTCAGGTTTCCATCGCTCAGTACCGAAAATATATTGAAATCGTTGTTGTTCTCAAATTTCGGCATTCGGTTATTTTTTCTGAAGTGATCTATCACAAGATTGTGTGCGATCCTCATTACCCACGGCAAAAACTTTCCTTCTTCATTATAGGCACCTCGTTTCAGGGTGTTGATCACCTTGATAAAAGTATCCTGAAAAATATCTTCCGCTACGTCGCGGTCGTATACTTTAGAATAAATAAAACTGAAAATTCTTTGCTTGTGTCGCGTAATAAGATCGCAAAGGGCAGATTCATTGCCATTCATATATGCGCTAACTAGAAACGCATCGGTGGGTGTGCTTTGCTTCATATCAATACTTTTTAAAATAAACAACTATGAATTTTTGGTTGTCTAGTCGCTATGTTTATTTATTGAAAGTAGTAATATGCTATAGGCAATGAGTTTTTTGGTCTTTTGTGAGTGGTAAATATAACAACAAAGAATTATGAAATGCAAAAAAAAGTGAGTATTTTCCTGATTAACCTACCAATTCACATGGTTAATAACCACATCAAGCCCTGTAAAAGCTTATTTTCCTTACAATATGTTAAATATTTAGTGGACTAGATAATAGTTCGCAAAAAGCCAGGGGAATACCCTAAAATTCATTGCTGAATAGTATCTTTGCAAAATTCAGTAAATCGTAGCCATTTTGAACACTCAAACCCTTAGCGCCAAAGAAAATATCCTAATCCAGGGCGCAAAGCTGCACAATCTTAAGAACATTTCGGTGGCCATCCCACGAAATAAACTTGTGGTTATTACAGGCTTATCAGGGAGTGGAAAGTCCAGTCTTGCCTTCGATACGCTCTACGCAGAGGGTCAGAGACGCTATGTGGAAAGCCTATCGTCTTATGCACGACAGTTCTTAGGCCGCCTGAATAAACCCAAAGTAGATGCTATTAAAGGCATTGCACCCGCAATTGCCATAGAACAAAAGGTAAATGCAACAAACCCTCGTTCCACGGTGGGTACTTCTACAGAGATCTACGATTACCTGAAATTACTTTACACGCGTATTGGCCGTACTTATTCGCCGGTTTCCGGAGAAGAGGTTAAAAAAGACTCGGTAAGCGATGTTATAAATTATATCAAATCCTTTCCGGGGGGTAAAAAATTATTGTTGCTTTCCCCTATCCTCCTTGAGGAGGGACGAAGCATGGAGAACAAACTTCAGGCATTGGCACAACAGGGATATGCCCGGGTGAAATTTGACGATACCGTACTAAGGATAGACGAATTAAAAGGGTCGCTTCCGAAGAAATTATTTTTAGTGGTAGACCGGGTGATCACCCAGGATGATGAAGATTTTTATAATCGACTGGCTGATGCTGCCGAAGTGGCCTTCTTTGAAGGTAAAGGTGAATTGATCGTTGAGAACCCGGAAGATGGGTCTTCTAAAGCATTTAATAATCGTTTCGAAGCCGACGGGATCACCTTTATGGAGCCCAATGTGCATCTGTTCAGTTTTAACAATCCGTACGGTGCCTGCCCTAAATGTGAAGGCTATGGTGATGTTATTGGTATCGATGAGGATCTCGTTATCCCAAATACAGCCTTATCTGTATACGATAATGCTGTCTTCCCCTGGAGAGGTGAAAGTATGAGCTGGTATCGCGATCAATTGGTGAATAACGCTTATAAATTCGACTTCCCCATTCACAAGCCGTGGTTTCAGTTAACCGAGGCCCAAAAACAGCTTGTATGGGATGGGAATGAATTTTTCGAAGGCCTGCACGATTTTTTCAGTTTTCTGGAATCGAAAAGCTATAAGATCCAGAACCGGGTGATGTTATCCCGCTACAGAGGAAAGACAAAATGTAGTACGTGTAATGGAAAGCGCCTGCGCCCCGAGGCCACCTATGTAAAGATAAACGGAGTTTCAATACAGGAATTAGTAGAGCTGCCTTTGCACAAGGTTGCGAAATTCTTCGAAGAGATAGAGTTAAACGCATACGACCAAAAGGTCGCCAAAAGATTATTATTAGAGATAAGAAACCGACTTTCATTTCTTATGGATGTTGGACTTAGCTACTTAACCCTTAACCGGAAATCGAATACGCTTTCAGGCGGGGAATCCCAGCGAATTAATTTAGCCACTTCGCTGGGTAGTAGCTTGGTAGGCTCTATGTACATCCTGGATGAGCCAAGTATTGGGCTTCATCCTAAAGACACAGAACGGCTCATTGGAGTGTTGCAGTCGCTTCGCGATCTTGGTAATACGGTGATCGTTGTTGAGCATGATGAGGATATCATGAAAGCAGCCGATGCCATCATCGATATTGGCCCTGAGGCCGGAACGCATGGTGGTGAGATAGTCGCAGAAGGAAGCTATAACGATATCCTGATAGCCGATTCGCTAACCGCTAAATACCTCAATGGCACCCTGGAGATCGAGGTTCCGGAAAAAAGACGTAGCTGGAAGAATAGTATAAAACTTCTGGGAGCAAGACACAATAATCTTCAGAATATTGACGCCGAGTTCCCTTTAGGCGTATTTACGGCAGTAACAGGAGTTTCCGGAAGCGGAAAGAGTACCCTGGTTAAAAAGATCCTCTACCCTGCCCTGTTGAGGGAAATTGGTGGATATGGAGAAAAACCCGGGCAGTTTACCGGTCTCGAGGGAAATTATAGCAGTATTAAGAGCATAGAGTTCATCGATCAGAACCCGATTGGTAGATCGAGCAGATCAAACCCGGTGACCTATATCAAGGCCTATGACGACATCCGAAATCTATTTGCAGATCAGAAACTGTCGGATATTCGAGGATATAAGGCAAAACATTTCAGCTTTAACGTAGATGGAGGACGCTGTGAAACCTGTAAGGGGGAAGGAGAAGTGACCATCGAGATGCAGTTTATGGCCGATGTTCACCTCGAATGTGAAACCTGTGGCGGGAAACGCTTTAAAAAGGAGATCCTGGAAGTAACCTTCGACGATAAGAATATAAACGACATACTCACACTCACGGTAGATGAGGCCATCGACTTCTTTAAAGAATCCGGGATAGGAAAGATAGTGAACAAGTTACAGCCATTACAAGATGTTGGGCTGGGTTATGTACAATTAGGTCAAAGCTCCTCCACCCTATCCGGCGGAGAAGCGCAACGTATTAAACTCGCTTCTTTCCTGGTAAAAGGTACCTCCAAAGACAAAGCGCTGTTTATTTTTGATGAACCAACTACCGGACTCCATTTCCATGACATCAAAAAACTCCTTGCATCGTTTTATGCGTTGCTGGACCGCGGGCATACAGTAATCGTTGTGGAACACAATATCGACCTTATTAAATGTGCAGATCATATTATCGATCTGGGCCCTGAAGGAGGAGAAAAAGGTGGCCGTGTAGTGGCAACCGGCACTCCTGAAACCGTTGCCGGCATTTCTGAATCGTTTACAGGCGAATATCTAAAAGATAAGATCTAAGCCGTTTCAGCAAAGTTTTTTAGTACCTTTAAGTGAATTTGGGATCTATGGCGAAGATTTTTGATCCCGAGATCATTGTTTTGTGGTACTCAAAATTTTCTGCTATGAAAAAGTCGCTGTTTCTTATTTCGTTATGTTTTCTGAATCATTCTTTCGCACAACCCTATATGCCTATCGTATCGAGTGACCACGCCTGGAGTATAGATGTTAGGGATGGGTTTGTGGGCGCTGTGTCAACAGTACAGATCACGCTAGGGGCTGAAGTAATAATAAATTCGAATACCTATACAGAGGTACTGTATAATGGAACACATCAGGGCTGCTACCTTCGGGAGGAAAATGGTGAATTATATGCCTATGAGGATTCGGTAGGTGACATTTTAATTTTAGATATGAATTTGGAGATTGGTGATACATTCGCACCCCCAAGTCATTGTATCGTTATAAGCGGCAATTTCTTTTTGTTTGATCTGCTGGTAGTAGATGTTTATATGGATAACATTGCGGGCGAAGATAGAAAGGTAATAGAATTGGAAACACCATTGGGAGTTCCCGAATACTGGATCGAAGGCATAGGAAGTACATCGGCAATTGGTACGGGATTGTATGAATTTGACAATGTTACTTTTTTAGCCTGCTATAAGGACAATGGGGTGATCACCTTTTTTAATGGAGCTTCATCCTGCGACAACACCACACTTAACTTACCAGAATATCTACGGGATGATATTGTGCTTGCGCCAAATCCGGTGACGGACGTCTCTATTCTTCAACTGCCTTCGGAATTAAATATAGACACCATTCGTATCCTGGATATTGCTGGCCGGATGGTTTCCGAAGAAACAATAACGAAAAACTACATGACTATCAACGCAATGGACTATGCCGCCGGTATTTATTTCTACCAGGTACTAAGTGAAGATAATGAGATCAAGACCGAACGATTTGTTATAAGATAGTTGTCGGTTGTCCGTTGTCGGTTATCCGTTGTTGGTTGTCGGTTGTCCTTTGTCCTTTGTCCGTTGTTGGTTGTTGGTTATCGGTTTTCCGTTGTCAGTTGTCCGTTGTCATTCCGAACTTGATTCGGAATCTTGAACTTGCATTAGATGCTAAATCAAGCCCGCCATGACCTTCGGGCAGGTTGAGCATGATAAATGAATGACTTCCACAATCTGAAAATCTAATAACCTAATAAACTCATAACCTAAGAACCTCATAATCATCTATTTAAATTTTTGGCACGGCTATTGGTTTTTTATAACCGAATAGCGCAGGTAGGCATCGCCGATTTTGCCTCATAACCCAAAATACATTGATTATGAAAAAAAGTATTTTAACCGTAGTACTATTCCTGATGGGAATGACTACACAGACTTTTTCACAACAGAACAAAAATGTAGCTTATAATCCGGGTACATACGATCGCTATTACAATTCGCATGAAATTCGTTTTGTAGAAAATGGTGTACTCTATTTGGTAGCTACCAACGGAACTTTCCATTTCCGTGAATTACACGACCCTTATGGGTACCGAAATGGACGACGTAACTACAAGACGGTGTACTACAATTCGGTGCCGGGACAGGTAACCTACGCGAACTCTCGCAGAGGGTATAACAACCTGATAAGAACAGACAGATTTGGACGAATCCGCAGTATTGGCCCAACGCAGATCACCTATAAACGAAATGGAAAGGTAAGATCCATAGGATGTGTTACCATGACCTATCACAGGGGATTACTTACTTCGGTTGGTAACCTTGAGATTCATTATAACCGTAGAGGAAAGATTAGAAAGACCACTGGTCATGTAAATAAGTACAATAGAAAATATTGGCACGACTCTTGGTATAGAAATAATAACGATTGGGATGATGATGACTGGGACGATGACTGGGGCCACGATCGAGTAAGAAAAAAGAAAAAAGATTAATACATAGTTTTTTGGTTGGTTAGTTTTTAAATCCGTCGGATACTCTCAAGTTCCGGCGGATTTTATTTTTAGTCCAGTGGCGTTTAGGTCATGTTCTATTAAGGATTGCGTAAAATTCCTCTCACTACTCACTTTTCATAACCTACATATCACAATTCCAAAAAAACAAATTATGATCAATATTCAATATTTAAATCATTGGTTATTGGAATTTATTTGAGATTTGGTGCTTGTTATTTGATATTTCAATTTCTATCCCCGCTTTTTTTTGTTTAAATAGAATTTCTTCTCACCATTCACTCCTCACCACTGTTAATCAGGCTTTTACAATTTTGGCACGGTCTATGGTAATTATAAATCGCATTGCTGACCAAACCAAAAGTGAAGCAAGTACAATTTAAAACACTGAATTATGAAAAAGTTAGTAACCCTAGTATTTGGAATCCTCCTAACGAGCTTTACCGCTCAGGCTGCTTCCAGTGAAGCAAGTGCTCCATCCTATTATGAATATGATGGAAATGCCTATATCTTCATTGAAGGTGCCATTGAGTTTTCGGTATTCCCTGATGGTCAGTTCGACTTTGTTTACCTCGGTAGAGATAGCAGAGGAAATGTAAATGTGAACATCAGTACCAATAATGTAAACCTTAATTTTAACTCGGGTTACAACTACGATCCTTACGTACAGTACGACGACTACGGAGCTGTGATCCAGATCGAAGATATCCCTATCTATTACGACAACTACGGCCGTATTATCCAGGCAGGGAACACAGAGATCCGTTATAACGACAGGCGTATCGTGCGCGTGGGAGGCCTGCGGGTATTCTACGACTATTACGGAGGATTCTCCTACTGTACCGGGTATATTAACCTTTGGACGCCAAGATATATTTACAGACCATGGCATGTTTGGTATGTGAGACCACTATATACAAGTTGTATCGTATACGATTACCCTTACCGTCGTTACTACACACCGCACCGCTATGCTTACAACTATCACAGACAATATTATAGAAGTAGAAAAGCGTATAACAATGGTAGACGTAACTTCTACAGACCGGGCAGCCGCCTGCATTATAAAAACGGACGCACGGCTGTAAACAAGGATTACAATCCAAATCGCCGTAATACCATGGTTTCTCAAAACTCTGGAAGACGAAATAGCTTGGCCGAGCGTGGCGATGTACGAAACAGGAATAACAGCCTGGATAGAAAGACATCCACGAACAGGATCAACGGGAATTCGGGCAGAGAGATCGCTAAGAATAACAAACGCGGTGGAACCGATAGCAATAGAGCCATTAACCGTAGTGGTAATAAGAATAGAAGTAACAGCATTAATTCCAACAAACGGAATAATGTGAAACGTGGCGATGTAAATAGATCCAACAGAAGCGAAAGCGCTGTGAACAGAAATAAAAAGGCTACCGTTTCAAGAGGAAATGCAAAACAAAGACCATCGGCGAATACAAACCGGAATACGATAAAACGCAAATCGTCTGTAGACAGAAGTAAATCAACACGAAACAAAAGTGTTGTCTCTAACAGAAGTACAAGGCCTCAGACCAAGAGTCGTTCGGTGAACAACTCGAGCAGGCCAAAGGCGAACAGAAGCTCTTCAGTGAACAGGTCTAAAGCCTCTTCCAGCAGAAGTTCCGTATCCAGCCGCAGCACGAACAGAAGTCGCCGCGGAAACTAAAGATTTTTTTGGTTGGTTAGTTTGAAACTCTCGCAAGGCAGTGTGCCGGGCGGGAGTTTCGCATTTAGGCATGGTGTATGATCTCGCTTAGGGATTGGGTGAGTTCGCGCCTGCTAAACCTCTCTATCCCTTCCGGCTGAATTCTTAACGTTCCTTGCTGAAAGGCCTGGTACAACTCTAGTAGTTTTTCTTTCAATTCCCTTGTTTGCGCGGGATTAAAAAATGATCCTGCCCTGGTGTCGTCCAGTATCTTCGCGATATCGCTACCTTCAGGACCTATGGCCAAAATTGGACGTCCTGCTGCCAGATACTCGAATAATTTCCCTGGAATGATCGCACGGGTTTCTGGCTTGTCCATTTCCAAAAGCAGTAAAACCTGAGCATTATGCTGCGACTGCCGCGCTTCTTTGTGAGGCACATAACCCTCTGTTCGGAAATGCTTATTCAGACCAAATTCTTCTAAACTCCTCAAAACTTCATCACTTACCACGCCCACCAATTTTATTAGCAGGTCGTCATTAAAGTTTTTATTCTCCCCACATAATTCACTTAGTACTTGCCATAAGGACACAGGATTACGTTCACTGAGGAGCGAACCTATATGAGCCAGAGAAAATTTACGATCCGGTGTTGGCGTGATCTCTTCGGTAACTTCGTATCCGTTGGTGATCACACTAATGGGTTGGTCTGTTTTTTCTGAAAACTCCTTCTTCGTGGTCTCACTGGTAACCACAATATGGTCTGCCTTTCGTAAAACTTCCAGCTCGAGCTTTTTATGTTTTTCTTCTGAATTCTTCGTAAGACGCAACGACTTATGATAGTGTATGGTCGTCCAGGGGTCGCGAAAATCTGCTATCCACCGGATACCCGAAATTTCTTTCAGCTGAAGGCCAATTAGATGCATACTGTGTGGTGGCCCGGTGGTGATTATAGTGTCGAAACTATGCTCCTTTAAATAATCCTTCAGAAATTTTACAGAAGGCTTTACCCACCCTACCCTGGCATCGGGGATGAAATAATTCCCCCGGATGTACAACATCAGCTTTTCAATCATTCCCGGCGACTTTTCAGAAATGATCCCACTGCTTATCCGCTTGGTTTTCTTTTTCGAAAACATGCCCGCTAAACGATACGGTTCTTTTACAGGTTGTTTTATCACCTCAACACCTGTAGGGATCTGTTGCAACAGATTTTCATCAAGGATTGGATAATGGGGGTTTTGGGGAGCATATACCACCGGCTCCACATCGAATTCACCCAGGTATTTAACGAAATTCAACCAGCGCTGAACTCCGGGTCCGCCGGCAGGCGGCCAGTAATATGTTATAATGAGGGCTCGTTTCACTTTTGGTTATTCTTCGGCAACCTTACTTTCCTGTCTGCGTTTATACCATAATCCGCCAAACAGAACCACCAGCAATATTACAAAACTAACCAGGGCTATGGTCCCGCCGGTCTTGATCACTGTGGGTTCGAACTTAAATTCTATTTTATGATTTCCTGCCGGGACAGGCATGGCACGTAATACGTAGTTTGCACGGATGTACTCTGCCGGTTGCCCATCAATGTAGGCATTCCACCCTTTGGGGTAATACACCTCCGAGAAGACCGCCAGTTGCGGTGAAGTAGAGGAACTCTCATACACCAGGTGATTAGGTTTATATTGGGTGAGGTCTATGGTTGCAGTGGAATCCCGCACTATATTTTCAAGAGGTAATTTATCCTGAAATTCTTTGTGTACCACTACCGTTCGTTTAGTGTCCAGGCTATCGAGTAACAGTAATTCCTCATTGGCATTTTCGGCTAGAAGAAGATTTTCTACAAACCATGCGTTCCCGTTCGCAAAAGGATTCCGCTGAGCTACAGGACCACCGTTGGGACTCTGTCCAATAATGTATCGTACGTTCATCATATTGAGGATCCCTATATCGCCTTCAGCTAAATAAAAATCATCCAGATCCTGTACCCTTCCCGGTTTGGCGGCGTGATATCCCCCCAGGGCATTATGGAAATAGCTGGCCCTTCCACTGCTGAATGGATTGGTGGTGATGTCGTACACCCTGAAATATCCGTCATCTTCCAGTATCTGTAAATCTGCCGGACTCTTCTGAAACGGCTGGTCCATAATTCGGGCGTTTACAAAATCATCGTTGTTTACATATCGCCAGTCTACCCCAACCAGATCAACCACGATCAATAGGGCGAGTAAGGCGATCACCGTGTTTTGTTTGAGCTTATCTTTCAGAAAAAACCATAATACCGCAGCTGCCAGTAATACAAAGGCCAGGGATCGAATGGTATCGGTAATAAAAAGTGAAGCCCGGTCCTCGCGAATGGCTGCGACGATGGCATTTCCATTCTCCAGTTCCCTAATAAACTGATCGTAAGGGCTTGCAAAATCAAGTCCCGGGATGGCAGATTTAAACAATAAAAGTATCACTCCCAGGCCTCCAATTATGGCTGTTGAATATATCAGTGCCTTTTTGCGCTTCTCGCTATTGATGAAGTCATTGAAATACTGATGCAGGCCGACAACAGCCAGAATAGGTGTAACTAGTTCGATGATCACTTGTATGGACGATACCGCCCTGAATTTATCATAGAGGGGTATATAATCGATAAAGACTTGGGTTAAGAACTCAAAATTCTTACCCCATGATAGTAATAGGCTGAGAATAAAAGCCGAGAGGATCCACCATTTTAACCTACCCTTCACCAGGAATAATGCCAGCACGGCAAGAAAGATCATGATCGCACCAATATAGGCCGGCGCTGCAACAATAGGCTGATCTCCCCAATATACAGGTAGTTGTTTAAGGATCTCCCTCGCTTCCTGGGGCGAGGCCCCCAGTTTCATCAATTCGTCCAGAGTTTCCCCGTTGTCGGGTAGTGGTTCACTACTACCACCCCCCATGAATCTGGGGATAAATAAATTAAAGGTTTCTAACCTACCATAGCTATATTCGGTAATATACTCGTAGCTCAAACCATCTCCACTTTTCTTTTCGCTTCCATCGGGTGAAATGGTGAGTTCGCTTTTTCCACGGGTAGACGTATCTGCATATTCTTTGGTGGCCAGTATATTGGTGGCATTTAATCCCAGGGCAATAAAAACCCCAAGTAGCATGATGGCTACCGATTTAAAAAAATGTGGAAGCAGTTTTTTTCTATAGGCATCGATAAGATAAGCCACTCCTAAGCATAGCACCATCAGCATGAGGTAGTAGGTCATCTGAAAGTGGTTGGCAACCAGTTCCAGGGCCAGGGCCACGGTAGTGAGTAAAAAACCCCAAAGGTATTTACCCCGAAAGGTGAGGATAATTCCGCTTAGAACCAGCGGCATATAAGCAATTGCATGTGCCTTGGCATTATGTCCTACCCCAAGAATTATAATAAGATAGGTGGAAAATCCGAAGGCCAGGGCTCCCAGGAAAGCCAGCCTGTAATCTACTTTCAAAACCAGGAAAAGTATGTAAATGGAAATAAAATATAGGAATAGATAATCTGCCGGGCGAGGTAAGAATCTCAAGGTAAGATCGAGTTTCTTTATGTAGTTATGGGGATATTTTGCTCCAAGCTGGTAGGTAGGCATACCACCAAAGGCAGAATTTGTCCAGTACGTCTCCTCCCCTGTGGCTTCGCGAAAATCGTTTTGCTGCTTGGCCATCCCGGTGTATTGTACGATATCGCTCTGAAAGATCTTCTTACCCTGAAGTACCGGATTAAAATAGGCCAGTGAGGCCACAAGAAAAAGAACTAATACGATAAGATGGGGCAGAAAACCCTTTAATTGTTGCATAAAACAGGAGTATGTTAAGAAGGATGAAAATTAATCAATTTCTTCGTAATCTACATACTCGCCCACGGTAGATGTGGTCTTTCTTTTTTGGGTTGGAATTTTATCGATGCTTATACTTCCCTCCTTCTCGCGAGTTGGTTCCTGCTGAAACGGATTTGCACCGAAGGCTTGTTCGAATTGTTTCCCGGCTTTCTTGGCTATATACCTCATTATATAAGGTTTAAGTAGTTTCAGGAGAAACTTTAACCCCATATATACCAGAAGTATAATTAAAACCGTTTTCAAAAATGTGATCATAGAATCTTGTATACGTTTCAAAAGTACATATTGAAGCACAAAAAGACGAAAATCAACTATTAAATAAATGATAAAATAATATATCTTTGAACTAAACCCATATCCATGACCCGAATTAAAATCCTGTTTCTCACAGCGTTCTTCATTATAAGTTTCGGAAGTGTTTCTGCACAATATACAGACATGATCAACACCAATCGCCCCGGGGTTTCCCAGGGAGCATTTTCTGTGGGGAAGAACGTACTCCAGTTTGAAAGTGGTATGAGCTATGGGAAAGAAAAACACAGCCTCCTGGATACCGAAACCAGCGTATTTGCCATCGATTACAGCGCTCGCTATGGATTTTTCAGGGAGGAGCTGGAAGTAAGCCTTATTGGAAGCTTCGAAATGCACAATGTAACCGATGAAAGAGGAGCAGTACCCCTGGAATATAAGCAGAGTAATTTCCGAAGCAATACCCTTGGCGCCAAGTATTTGATCTATGATCCTTATCGGAAAATGGAAGAGAAAGGGCCCAATCTTTACAGTTGGAAGGCCAATAACAAATTTCAATGGGCAGATCTAATTCCGGCGGTTTCGGTATATGCTGGGGCAAACTTCGATTTTGCCGATAATCCGTTCACCCCGGAGGCCGAATCGACTATTAGTCCGAAACTAGTCGTGTCCACCCAAAACAACTGGATTGGTGGCTTTGTGTTTGTTACCAATATCATCGTAGACAGGGTCACTACCGATTTTCCTACCTATGGTTATATCTTAACCCTTACCCACGCCACCAACGATTATTTCTCTATTTTCGTGGAGAACCAGGGATTTAAGAGCGATTTTTACGCAGACCAGCTATTTCGTGGAGGTGCAGCGGCATTGATCACTCCGGATCTCCATGTGGATGCCTCGATCACCTTGAATTTTAAAGATACTCCTTCTCTTTTCTATGTTAGGATTGGCGTAGCCTATCGATTCGATATGCACGACCAGGATGAGTATATAGAAGAAAAAGGAGCCCAGGGAAGAAAGAAAAGGAAAGCGGAAAAAGGGACTAAAAAACAAAAGAAAAAAAGAGAAAGAAAGCGTAAAGATGATTTTATCGAAGATGACGGGGATGGAGGCGGACTCCAATTTTAATAGTGTATGATCGAAATTACTCAAGTAACCACCAAAAAAGAGCTCAAGAAGTTTGTAACCTTTCCGTTTAAGCTCTACAAGAATAATAAATACTGGGTTCCTCCTCTAATAAAAGATGAGATGGAAACCCTGGATCTTTCGCGTAATCCGGTTGCTAAAAATGCTGAAGCCACCTACTACCTGGCTTCTAAAAACGGAGAACTTGCCGGCAGGATCGCTGTTATAGTGAATCACCTCGAAATTAATGAACAAGGCAAGAAAAAAGTACGTTTTGGCTGGTTTGATGTAATAGACGATATAGAAGTTACCAAAGCATTATTGGAGAAGGTATATGAAAAAGGCAAAGAGCTCGATCTGGAATATGCCGAAGGCCCGGTTGGGTTTTCGAACATGGAAAAGGCCGGGATTCTTACCAGGGGATTCGAAGAGATGAATACCATGATCACCTGGTACCATCACCCTTATTACGCCGAACATTTTGAAAAGCTAGGATTTAAAAAACAGGCTACCTGGGTTGAGTTCCGACTTAAAATTCCGCCAGAAATAAAGGACAAGGTGGCAAAATTTTCGGGAATTGTTAAGCAGCGTTACGGACTTTCGGTGATCAGGTTCAAGAATAAAAAAGAGATCCTTCCCTACGTGGATAGCATGTTCGATCTGCTGAATAAAACCTATAATACCTTACAGACCTTTGTCCCAATTCAGCAATACCAAATAGATTATTATAAAGAAAAATACTTCAGTTTTATACATCCGGATTACATCACTTGTATCAAGGATAAAGAAGGGAAGCTCATCGCGTTTTCGGTAGTAATGCCTTCGTTTAGCAAAGCGTTGAAAAAAGCCAATGGAAAGCTGCTCCCCATGGGTTGGTGGCATATACTCCAGGCACAAAAGAAAAATGACCTGGCGGCGTTTTATCTCATTGGGATCGATCCCGAATATCAGGGGAAAGGCGTCACCGCCATCATCTTTGAAGAGATGCAGTATTTGTTTAATTCGAAAGGTATAAACACCGTTGAAACCAATCCCGAATTAATCGAGAATACAGCTGTCCAGTTACTTTGGAAAGACTATGATCCCGTTCAGCACAAGGAACGCAGCACCTTCCGTATAGACCTTTAAATAAGTTATAAGATTACGATCAATTACTCACCCATTGCGGCAGCAACAGCAGCAGACAATCGCTTATACGTACCGTTTTCCAGTCGTTCGCGTATAGAAGAGAATGCCTCCAGGGTTTCATTGATATCTTCTGTTGTATGAGACGCAGTTGGGATCATTCGAAGTAAAATCAATCCCTTCGGAATCACAGGATACACCACAATCGAACAAAATACACCGTAATTTTCCCTTAGGTCTTTTACCAAGGCCATCGCTTCCGGGATGCTACCTTTCAGGTAGACCGGAGTTACGCAACTTTGGGTGGTTCCCAAATCGAAACCACGCTCCCTAAGGCCGCCTTGAAGCGCATTTACATTTTCCCATAGCTTATCCTTCAGTTTGGTGCTGGTGCGGATCATATCCAGTCGCTTTAGAGCTCCAACCACCAATTGCATCTGCAAGGATTTCGCAAACATTTGTGAACGCAGGTTGTACTTTAAGTAATTGATGATCTCCTCATCAGCTGCTATAAAAGCTCCTGTGCTGGCCATAGATTTCGCGAAGGTTGCGAAATACACATCGATATCATCCTGTACACCTTGCTCTTCACCCGCTCCTGCGCCGGTTTTCCCAAGGGTACCAAATCCATGCGCATCGTCTACGAACAAGCGGAAATTATACTTTTTCTTAAGCCCAACGATCTCTTTGAGTTTTCCCTGCTCGCCTCGCATACCAAATACACCTTCAGAGATCAATAAAATTCCTCCACCTGTCTTATTGGCTACTTTTTCGGCGCGTCTCAAGTTCTTTTCGATACTTTCCATATCGTTGTGCTTGTATGTAAAGCGCTGTCCCAGGTGTAAGCGAACTCCATCGATTATACAAGCGTGAGCATCTACATCGTAAACTATTACGTCATCCTTGGAAACAAGGGCATCAATGGTGGATACCATTCCCTGGTAACCAAAATTGAGTAAATATGCGGCTTCTTTATTTACGAAGGCGGCAAGTTCTTTCTGAAGTTGTTCATGAAGATCTGTATGACCACTCATCATTCGAGCCCCCATGGGATAAGCCGAACCATATTGTGCAGCTGCTTCAGCATCTACTTTTCTAACTTCAGGATGATTTGCTAAACCGAGATAGTCGTTCACACTCCAGGTGATCACCTCTTTCCCGTTAAAAATCATTCTATTCCCGATAGGGCCTTCCAGTTTAGGAAATACAAAATAACCTTCGGCCTGCTCCGCCCATTTGCCTAGAGGTCCTTTGTCTCTGTAAATTTTTTCAAATAGATCTTTCATCAATAATCTAGAGTTTTAATGACGCGACAAAATTAGTTAAATAAATCATGATATCCATATACTTTTTGTCGAAGTAATTTGGTATAAAAAAAGTCATCTGCCTGAAACAGATGACTTTATATTTATTGGTTGCAATGTTATTTTACATACTGAATATTGAGCAATTCCGAAGCCGTCATTTCTCCGAAACCTTGCTTTTCCATCCATTCGTCGCTGTAGATCTTACTCATATAGCGCGATCCGTGATCTGGGAAGATCACAACAATATTGCTGTCTTCTGCAAATACACCCTCTTCTTCAAGTTGTTTAAGGCCCTGCATGGCAGCACCACTGGTGTATCCTACAAATAATCCTTCAGTTTTTGCCAGTTCTCTGGCCGTAAGTGCACTTTGTTCGTCTGTTACCTTCACAAATCTGTCAATACTGTCAAAGTCGGTAGCAGATGGCACTAAGTTCTTTCCTAGACCTTCAATACGGTACGGATAGATCTCGTTTTTATCGAATTCTCGTGTTTCGTGATATTTCTGAAGTACCGAACCATAGGCGTCGATCCCTATAACCTGTACATCGGGGTTTTGCTCTTTCAAATAGCGTGATATCCCAGAAATGGTTCCACCGGTACCACTACAGGCTACCAGGTGTGTGATCTGCCCTCCGGTTTGATCCCAGATCTCCGGGCCGGTGGTGTGATAGTGGGCATCTATATTAAGGGTATTGAAATATTGATTGATATATACAGATCCCGCGATCTCGTTATGCAGGCGTTTTGCCACTTCATAATAAGAGCGTGGGTCATCGGCTGCAACGTTAGCCGGACATACATACACCTGAGCTCCCATGCTTTTCAGCATATCGATCTTATCATCTGAAGATTTAGAACTCACCGCCAGAATACACTTGTAGCCTTTCAAAATACTCACCATAGCGATACTAAACCCAGTGTTACCACTAGTGGTTTCAATTATTGTATCACCGGGAGTGAGAATTCCTTCCTTTTCGGCTTTTTCGATAATGTATAATGCGATACGGTCTTTTGCAGAATGTCCTGGATTAAACGCTTCTACTTTAGCAAAGTAGTTGCCTTTCATGCCTTTTGTAATGTGATTGAGCTTTATTAGTGGTGTGTTACCAATTAACTCCAACACATTTTCATGGGCCTTAATAGCTTCTTTCATAAAGAGAGGTTTTGTTAGTTGAATGCAGGGTAAAACCATACATTTCCTGAACGGGCCAAAGGTACGGCAAAAATTTTAATTAGTCTGTTATTCCTTCAAGACTAAGTAAAAATGCATAGTCCATCGCCGTTTCCTTTAAGGCTTCAAACCTTCCGGAAGCCCCACCATGACCAGCTTCCATATTGGTGTGGAACAAGATCACCGAATTTCCGGTATTGTATTCACGTAATTTTGCCACCCACTTTGCAGGTTCCCAATACTGAACCTGGGAATCGTGATATCCGGTGGTAACAAAAATATTGGGATAAGCTACTTTCCGAACATTATCATAGGGTGAATACGATTTCATATAGTCGTAATACTCCTTTTCGTTGGGATTTCCCCATTCATCGTACTCTGCAGTGGTAAGTGGAATGCTATCGTCCAGCATGGTGGTAACCACATCAACAAATGGCACCGATGCTAAAACCCCGTTATAGGTTTCGGGGGAAAGATTCAAGATAGCCCCCATTAGAAGTCCTCCTGCCGATCCTCCGGAGGCATACATATGCTTTGGGGAGGTATATTTTTCAGAAATTAAAAACTTAGAAACATCCACAAAATCGGTAAACGTATTCCTTTTCTTCAGTAATTTACCGTCTTCATACCATTGTCGCCCCAGGTATTCACTGCCTCTCACATGTGCAATGGCAAAAATAAACCCTCGGTCCAGTAAACTTAATCGGGTGGTAGAAAAATAAGGATCGATAGTGGATCCATACGATCCGTATCCGTATAAAAGCAAGGGATTACTACCATCCTGCTTCATTCCTTTTCGATATACCATGGAAACCGGGATCTTAGTACCATCGGCCGCCGTAGCCCATAATCGTTTACTCTCGTAGTTATTTTTATCGAATTTACCACCCAATACCTCAACTTCCTTCTTCACTTCCATTGTACGGGTTTCCATGTCGAAATCTATTACGGAAGCCGGCGTAGTAAGAGAATTATACCCATACCGCAATTTCCTGGTATTAAATTCGGGATTTTGCATGGTATAGGCGGTATAGGTCTCATTGTCGAAAGGTAAATAATAAGCCTCCTTTCCAGAGTCCCAGGGCATAACCTTAATTTTATTTAAGCCGTTATTACGTTCGCTCACCACAAGGTAGTCCTTAAAGATGTCGACATCTTCCAGCAAAACATCTTCCCGGTGCGGGATCACATCTACCCAATTCTCCATCCCGGTTGCAGTTTCCGGGGTCTTCATCAGTTTAAAATTACTGGCTTCGTCTTTATTGGTTAAAATATAAAAGTGATCGCCAAAATGACTTAGGTTGTATTCGAGTCCGCGTACTCTTGGCTGGAAAACTTTAAACTTTCCCTCGGGTTTGTGTGCATCTAATATTCTGAACTCGTTGGTAAGTGTACTATAACTTCCAATAACCAGGTATTTATCAGACTTTGTCTTGTATACGTAGGTCCCGAAAGTTTCATCTTCTTCGTTGTAAATGAGCACGTCCTTTTCGATATCTGTACCACGTACATGTTTGTAGATCATGGAAGAACGAAGCGTCTGTTCATCCTTACGTGTATAAAACAAGGTTTTATTGTCATTGGCCCAGGTAGAACTGCCCGTTGTTATTGGGATCACTTCATCGAGGATCTCTCCGGTCTCAAGGTTTTTAATATGAATATTGTACTTTCTCCTGCTTAGCGTGTCCACACCAAATGCCGCCCATTTATTGTCCGGACTTACATTGATACCTCTTAGGTTGTAGAACGAATAGCCTTCGGCCATTTCATTTACATTGAAAAGTATCTCCTCTTTCGCATTCAACGAGTCTTTCTTGCGAGTGTACACAGGATAGTCCTTCCCTTTTTCGTAGCGGGTAATGTAATAGTAACCATTGTAAAAATAAGGCACCGACTCGTCGTCTTCTTTGATCCTGCTCTTCATTTCCTCGAACAGATCCTCTTTCAGATCATCGGTATGAGCCGTCATCTTGGCGTAGTAATCGTTTTCCCGCTCCAGGTAATCTATAACTTCAGGGTCATCCTTCTGGTTCAGCCAATAATACTCATCTACTCGTACATCCCCGTGTTTTTCAAGATTCTTAGCAATTTTTTCTGCCTTCGGAGGCTTTATATCCATATTCTTTTTAGTATCATTCTTCATGTCGCACGAAGTCGCAAAAATAATAGAAGCCATACAAACAATGGTATAATATTTCATCTCATTTACGTTGATTTATAGTCGCACAAAATACTAAATTTGCAATCAACTAAAAAAGACAATGCTATGTTTGGAGATTTAATGGGAATGATGGGTAAGTTAAAGGAAACCCAGGCCAAGGTGGAAGCCACTAAAAAAAGACTGGATACGGTACTAATAGACCAGGCCAGTAGTGACGGATTACTTAAAATAACGCTAACTGCCAACAGAGAGATAAAATCCATTGAAGTGGATGACAGTTTGTTGAATGACAAGGAACAGTTGGAAGATTATCTTATCATCAATCTTAACAAAGCAATCGAAAAAGCGAGTAAGGTAAACGAAACCGAGCTAGCCGCGGTGGCCAAGGAAGGCATGCCTAACATTCCAGGTATGGACCAACTCTTTAAGTAATTTTAAATATTCCTGTTTAAAAAGGCAAAGTGATTGCTGGTATCGCGAAGGGAACTGTAGCCTGATATCTCGTCCTGGGCCTTTCCATTATGATTGAGTATCAATAACTTTGGGAAGGTTCGGCTGCGATTTAATTTCGCTACGATTGATTTGTTATAGGCAAACTGTTCCGGGGTGATTATATCTGTCCTACGTGGATAATCGATCATCACCAGCACAAATTCCGCACTCTTCTTTCTAAATTCATCACTGTCGAAAAAATCTTTTTTCAGCAATTTACAGGGGGAGCACCAGTCACTGCCCGTAAAGTACAGCAGGATAGGCTTATTCGTTTTTTTCGAAATTTTCTGTGCTTCCTCAACATTAGTTAACCAGTTGAGAGATATATCATTATCCTGGGCGTAGGTACTTGTAGATAACCCCAGAAAAGCAATAATCAAAAGATATTTCATGACCGAAAATTTATGATTTGAGACACACTTTTCATGCCAAATATGCACTAAAAAAAAAGGATTCCCAAATAAAGGGAATCCTTTTTAACAACGTTGATGGTTTGTTAATCAATTAATTATTGATCAATCTGAATTCTGTTCTACGATTTGCAGCATGCTCACGTTCTGTACATGATACGCCATCAGAACAACGATTCTTTAATCTGTTCTCACCGTAACCGTTGGCTACAAGAAGGCTAGGATTAACTCCTTTAGACTGAAGGTAATTAACTACTGCCTGAGCTCTTCTTTCAGAAAGATCCTGATTTGAAGTACTGCTTCCTCTTGAATCTGTATGCGATGCAATCTCTAGTTTTACACCTGGATTCTGAGCCAATACTGGCATTAGTCTGGTATCGATAAGGTTTTTAGCCTGTGGAGTAAGGGTTGCACTTCCAAGGTTCCAGTTAATAGGTAGGGCCTGGTACTCAACCAATTCGCACTCTACTTCTTTCCAGGTAGTAAGTCCACCTTTAGTTTTAAGAACCTCTTTTGTTACTGTTTTGTACACAGCAGGTACAGTTTCTTCAATAACTTCAGCATCTTTTACCAAAACAGTTTTAGTAATGTTTGCATATTCTGCCGGAACTTCTTCCTCAACCACTCTTGCAGGCTCGGTAACTACACGCTTTGTAAACGATCCCATTTGTTCCGGTACCGTTGAACGATTTGCAGAAGCGTCATTTGCCAAACGTGTAACAGATACAGTGGTGTATTCTGCAGGGTATCCCTTATAACACCAGTAACGGCAGTCATTTGGATTTGAAGATGCACAATCCGGTGCAGGGGAACCAAGTTCCCATTGTGCAAAAGCAGGTTTGATCTCAAGTGTTTCAGCATCACTTGTAAAAGAAGCTGGGCTTATGCTTAAAGCAGATCCGGCTTGTTTCTTTACATAGGTTACTGTTTCTGTTCCCCATTTTTCAGGAATAACTCTTAATCTTTTCCCGGGAGCTTTTACCATTACTCTTTCAGTAACAGTTTCGTATCTCGCAGGTACAGTGCGTAGCTTCTTGTACGCCGGTTTGGTCATCACCTGTACGGTCTCATTTACATATACGTCTGGTGTTGTACAACGTACATAACATTTACCCGGTTCCGGGTTAGTAGGAAGGTCCTGTGCAAAGGTTGCTGAAGCAACTAACATTGAAAGGCCAAAAAGAAATAATTTCTTCATAATGTTGATGTTTAAATAGTGTTATTTAATGGTTTATGAAGCAAATCTATTGATAACTAACGGTCATATTAAAACCCGAAAATTGCTTTTCGACTACCCGCAATGTAATCACGATTAAAAGTGCCTTTTATCGGGAAACTTAAGACGTTCGTCTTTTTTTTAATCGATTTTTTTTCAGATATTTATAATTCGTTAACAAGTATAATCTCTAAAGAAAAAAACATGTTTGAATTAAAGCAAAGCGGAGACAAATATCACTTCGTATTGAAGGCCGGTAATGGCCAGGTAATCCTTTCCAGCCAAATGTACGCTTCAAAGTCAAGTGCTATGAACGGTATAGAATCTGTAAAGAAAAATTGTGGTGACGATAAATTGTATGAAAAGAAAACTGCCAAGAATGGTAAGTTTCATTTCAACTTAAAATCTACTAATGGACAGATCGTTGGTAGCAGCCAAATGTATGCAGGTGAAAGCGGAATGAACAACGGTATTGAATCTGTAAAGAAGAATGCTCCCGGAGCCAAGGTTAAGGAAGTAGAATAACCCTTAATCAAAGAAAAGATCAAACCCCTCCTTTGAGGGGTTTTTTTATTCGTAATTCTGAAGTACCTCCAGAAAATGTGCATGCATATCTTCTGTGTAATCCAGGTGTGTAACGATCCTTAACTTACCATGGCCCATATTGCTAATCAGGATGTTCTTCTTCTGCAGATCACTTATAAAATTTTCTTCTGAAACGCTGTCTGCTAAATAGAAGATAACAATATTCGTCTCGGTAGGTTCTACCTTATTAATATAGGGTCTCGATCTAAGAACTTCCGAAATCTCCTTCGCTCTCCTATGATCTTCTTCCAGACGATCTACGTTATTGTCTAAAGCGTAGATACCGGCCGCAGCCATAAAGCCCACCTGCCGCATACCACCACCAAGTACCTTTCGAACTCTTATGGCATTCTCCATTATCCCTTTTTTTCCAACCAGTACGGTGCCCAGGGGAGCGCCTAAACCCTTACTGAAACATACAGAGATGGTATCGGCATATTTACCAAATTCGATAGGCTGCTGCTTTTTGGCAATCACAGCATTCATCAACCGGGCGCCGTCCAGGTGTAAGCCCAAGCCATATTTGTCACATACTTTACTGATCTCTTTTATGGTCTCAAGTTCGTAGCAAGCCCCTCCCCCTTTGTTTGTAGTATTTTCAAGGCACACCAGGGAAGTGAGCGGACTGTGATAAAAATCGGGAGGATTTATAGATTCTTCCACCTGGCTGGCAGTGATCATGCCTCGATCTCCGTCCACCAGCTTACAGCTAACTCCACTATTAAAAGATACTCCCCCGCCTTCGTAATGATACACATGGGCCCATTTATCACAAATGAGCTGTTCCCCCGGATTAGTGTGCAATTTTATTGCGGCCTGGTTGGCCATACTCCCTGAAGGGAAAAAAAGTGCATCATCCATCCCGAACAAGGCAGACATTCTTTGTTCCAATTCGTTTACCGTGGGATCTTCTTTGTAAACATCATCACCGGTTTTGGCGTGCATAATCGCATCCAGCATTCCGGGGGACGGTCTTGTGACCGTATCACTTCGCAGGTCTGTTATCATTAGGAATTACTGTTTTTGTCTTTTAAATTTTGTTTGCAAATTGTCTATAATCGCATCCAGTTTGCGATCGAGTGAGATAATCTTAAGAGCGTTGTTGTACTCGAAATTTGTATTAGGATTCTTATCGGATGTGGTGAGGTCGTACATCTTAAACGCTTGTTGAAATTCTGCTCCATTATTTCGGAAGGTATACGCTCTTCTACACGCATGGACCTCGGTTCTGGATTCCGGTTTCCCCGTAATGTTCACCGCTTTATAAGGCCTTACCGAGTTCTGTTCAAGATCGGTAAAATTAGCGGTAACAAATTCGGTTAGTTCATTAGTCTTTAACGGTATGGAATAAAACAACCCACAATTGTCTATTTTTTTAAGCATGGTCGTCCCCTCTTCTTCCCAGACCACGTACACCTCGTAATAGGTACCTCTTGAGGTACACATTCTGCCATTTTCCATTTGAAACATTTCGATGCTTCCTAAACAAAACCGTTTGGTGGTGAACCATTGACTTATCCCCCTGCTCTCCAGTTTACTTGTAAATTGGGTAACCTGCTCGTTCACAAAGGTTTCATCATTTTGAGCACTTAATTGCAGCCCGGCTATAAAACAAATCAATAGGAATAATTTTTTCATTTTGTAAGGTTTTAATGGTTAAAATTCGGCCCTGAGCAGTCCATACCAATCGGGCTCCCATCCGGAATATCGGGAACAGAGCTAATTTTATATTCTTCCGGATCATCACGAAATTTTTCTATCATTCGCATAACTTCTGTTTTTTCAACTTTCATTTTCTTCGCCAGCTTTTGCTGGTAATCCATCACTGCATCCAATTTCTCATTTATCATTCCCTTCACCTGAGGCAGCGCTTTATTATTCGCCAGCAATGAAAATAGCCTGTTAAGCGTAGTAAACTGCAAGGTATGCTTTAGTTCGTTTGTATATCCTACCGAAGACTTAGCATTGTACAACAATAACGGGGATAACCTATTAAGTACATCGTCAAATCCAATATTACCCGGGTCCAGGGCCTTCTGCTGGACAAGACGATTCGCTCTTTCGGCATTTAGCAGTAACTCAAGGGTGAAATCGGCACTGGTGGCCGCAGCTCCAAGCGCATCGAATGCTACTCCCATATCGCTCTTAAACGATTCTCTTGAGCGACCATAGCCGTAGGATCTTGGTGGAAACAAACTCAATTTATCCTGTGGGATCATTAAGTGTTCAATGTCCAGGGTCGCCATCACTGCATCCAAAGCATTTTGCTGAACTTCGGGAGAAAGATAATGCGCTGTGATTCCCTCATGTCCTTTCAGGCCATAATCGTAATCCATACCTCCAACCAGTTTCACTACGGCTTCGGTTTGATATCGGTGAAAGAAATACAGAGGAACAAAGACGTCTTCCAGGACGGTTAGAGGTTCTCCCTTTCTTATATTATCAACAGAAAAATTTCGGATAGCCTGTTTCCGTATCTCGAGCACATTTAAAAGCTCGGCGGTAACATCTTTCCCATTATCCCATAAGTGTGCATTCACATGTGCTCCATCTTTCGCCCTCGCATCACTGTCTGTTATAAATTGAAGTCCTCGTGCAAAAGCCGAATCCAGGATCCCTTTTAAATGATCTTTTTCCGAAATTCCATTCGGTACATCTCCGTAGGAATACGCCACTGTAACCTTATCCCATTCTCCAATCCCCGTTGCGTAGGCCCTGCTAAAATCAATTTCACCATTTACAAGGCTAAAGGATGGATGTGGATAGTCCATAACACTGGCGCGATCGTTTGTACTCGCGGCAAAATTATGTGCAAACCCTATAGTATGACCTACCTCATGTGCCGATAATTGCCTAATACGTGCCAGGGCCATATCCAGCATGGGTTTTACATTATTGTCACCCAGGGCAAAGGGTTTATTCATCAGGGCCTGTGCGATCATAAAATCCTGCCGTATCCTTAAACTTCCCAGACTCACATGACCTTTTATAATTTCTCCTGTACGGGGGTCGCTTATAGTGGAACCATAGCTCCAGCCCCTGGTGGAGCGGTGTACCCATTGAATAACATTGTAACGCACGTCCATGGGATCTGCATCGGCAGGGAGCATTTTCACCTGGAAGGCGTCCTTGTATCCTATTGACTCGAATGCCTCGTTCCACCAACTTGCACCTTCTAATAATGCAGAGCGCACCGGCTCCGGAGTTCCCGGATCCAGGTAATAAATAATGGGTTCTTTAGCTTCACTTACTGCAGCTGTTGGATCTTTCTTCTCCAATCTATGCCGCATGATAAATCGTTTTTTAATGGGTTCCCAGATAGGTGTGCTATAATCCAGATGTGTAGTAGGGTACGAGCCCGAACGAGGATCGAATTCCCTTGGCACATAACCTGGATCGGGTAAGGCAACAAAACTGTGATGCTGGATCACAGAAACCGACTCGGCATTAGGTGCCACCGATCGTAATTTCCATCCTGTTGGAGTCCCGGTATACGTGAGCATAGCCTCAAACTCCACATTCTTGGGAAAGGCCTTGCTTCGCTCCATCCAGAGAGTAGAGCGTGTAGCATCCAGCTTATAGGTTCCTTCCTTCATGGATTTCAGCCGTTGGATCACCCCATGGGTATCCTGCATTAAAAACGGCGTAAGATCTATTATATAGGTATCACCTTTTGTCTCTTTTATGGGGAAACCAAAGATCACCGACCTTGCAAAGGCCTCTGTGATCGATCGGCGTTCCAATTCATTTTCCGAAGTAGCCCGATATTCGAGATTGGGCTGGACCAGTAATATCTTGTTCCCACTCTTAATAAACTTAACTACTTCTCCCCCGCCCAATTGTCCGCGATCCAGGCCTATATCATTCGATCCCAGGCCGGTTCGTAAAGAATGGACATAGAGAAATTCGTGATCTAGTTTATCTACTTCGAGGTAGATCTCCCCGCTTTCATCGGAGTAATGAAAATTGAAAAATCCTTCATAAGTCGAAAGGTTCTTTTTTTCTGAAAGGAATTGGGCCGAAACAGTCATCACCCACAAGAAGGTGATTAGATTGAGTAGTAGTTTATTCATTGCTAACTGTTTAAATTGGGTAGTGCTCTAAACTACTAAAAATCCTTCAGAATTAATTTCCGCATGAAGACAATAATCCTATTTTTGTTGATAAATTCACAATTATGATAACATCCGATCAACTTACCGATCTTAGAAATCGCCTGGATGCGTTGAGGAGGTATCTTTGACGTTGCCGGCAAGCAAATAGAAATCACTAACGATGAGGAAAAAACCTTCGATCCAAACTTCTGGAACAACCCACGGGAAGCAGAAGCCTTCATGAAGCAGCTTCGAAATAAGAAGAAATGGGTGGAGGACTATGAGAAGGCCGTGTCTCTTACAGACGATGCCGAGATCATATTCGAATTCTTTAAGGAAGGTGAAGGCGAAGCGGCCAATGTTGAAAATCGGTACGAATTGGCACTCGACGCCATAGAAGCCCTGGAGTTTAAAAATATGCTAAGCTCCGAAGGTGACGATCTCTCGGCTGTCTTGCAGATCACGGCTGGCGCAGGAGGTACCGAAAGCTGTGATTGGGCACAAATGCTTATGCGCATGTATCTCATGTGGGCCGAAAAACACGGTTATAAGGTGAAAGAACTCAATTTTCAGGCAGGTGATGTTGCCGGAGTAAAAACGGTAAGTCTTGAGATCGATGGAGATTACGCCTTCGGATGGTTGAAAAGTGAGAATGGGGTACACCGTCTGGTTCGTATCTCCCCCTTCGACAGTAACGCAAAACGCCATACCAGCTTTGCCAGTGTGTATGTTTATCCCCTGGCCGACGACTCGATAGAGATCGATATCAACCCGGCAGATATATCCTGGGACTTTGCCCGTAGTAGCGGCGCCGGAGGACAAAATGTGAATAAGGTGGAGACCAAGGCCATCCTTACCCACCATCCCAGTGGGATAGTGATTCATAATTCGGAAACACGCTCTCAACTCGAGAACAGAGAAAAGGCAATGCAAATGCTGAAGTCTCAATTGTACGAGATCGAACTTCGAAAACAACAAGCACAGCGCGACGAGATTGAGGCAGGTAAAATGGCAATTGAGTGGGGTTCTCAAATAAGGAATTATGTGCTACATCCCTACAAACTGATAAAAGATGTTCGCACCCAGCATGAGACGGGAAATGTAGATGCTGTCTTGGACGGTGACCTGGATGCTTTTCTGAAAGCCTATCTCATGATGTCCGGACAGGGAGAGAAATCGGAGGAACTATAATTCGTTAAACCCTTCCTAATATTTTTTCAGAATAAAATCAACATCCTACATTTAAAGTCGTTAAAATCAACCTTATGAAAATAACCAGACTTCCCCTCTTTGTCGGCCTGGTGCTCACTACCATTAGTTACGCTCAGGATCTTACTTTCGAAGAGTACAACCCAACCTCTACCCTGGTCGTTCCCGGTGAGCCCGTTCTAAAAGCCAAATTCCCTTTTATCGATGTACACGGCCATCAATACAGAATGCCCGAACAGGACCTTGCTCCGGTTGTGGCTGCCATGGACACACTAAACATGGGGATCATGGTAAATTTAAGCGGACGCTCCGGGGAAGACCTGAAGAAATCTGTAAAAAATATTGCCGATAATTACCCCAATAGATTTGTGGTATTCGCAAATATAGATTTCGATGGAGTGGGTACACCCGGATGGCTAGAGAATACAGTAGCACAATTGGAAGAGGACGTAAAGAACGGGGCGCGTGGATTGAAGATCTATAAGAGTCTCGGACTTCGATATACAGATAAGGACGGAAAACGTGTAGCGGTAGACGACCCCAGATTAGATCCTATCTGGGCCAAGTGTGGGGAGTTAGGTATCCCGGTACTAATTCACACGGCAGACCCCAAACCTTTTTGGGATGAATTTGATGGGGATAATGAAAGATGGCTGGAACTAAAATTGCGTCCGCGTAGAAAACGCTCTGCCACAGATCCCGCTCCATGGGAACAATTGATCGCCGAACAACATAATATGTTTAAAAAACATCCTAATACCTCATTTATAAACGCCCACATGGGCTGGTATGCCAATAACCTTGGGAAACTGGGTGAACTACTTGATGAAATGCCTAATATGTATGTAGGAATTGGAGCCATTATCGCTGAACTGGGCCGCCAACCCCGAACCGCCAGAGCATTTTTTATAAAATACCAGGACCGGATATTGTTTGGAAAAGACAGTTGGCAGCCTGATGAATTCCCTACTTATTTCAGGGTATTGGAAAGTGACGACGAATATTTCCCTTATCACAAGAAGTATCATGCTTTCTGGGCCATGTACGGCATGGACCTGCCGGATGATGTCCTAAAAAAGGTGTATTATAAAAATGCGCTTCGTCTCGTTCCGGGACTGGATAAAACCTTGTTCCCGAACTAGAATAAACCTATGAATGAGATAACGGATATTATATCAAAACTCGACTTAAAACCTCATCCGGAGGGAGGCTATTACAGGGAAACCTATCGCAGTGAAGGGAGTATCCCTAAGGACGCCTTAAGCGAAAATTACATGGGCGATAGAAATTATGCCACTGCAATTTACTATCTGATAACTTCCCAAAATTTCTCGGCCTTTCACAAGATCACCCAGGATGAGACCTGGCACTTTTACGATGGTGCGGCCATGCGGTTGCACATCATTTCACCACAAGGTGAATACAATGAACTTCTTATTGGCAATAATTTAAACAGGGATGAGGTTCCTCAGTTTACGGTGCCGGGTGGATATTGGTTTGCTTCTGAAGTATCCCAGCCTAATAGTTATTCGTTGATGGGCTGTACGGTGGCTCCCGGTTTTAGTTTTGAAGATTTTATCATGCCGGAACGCGAAGAATTACTTACTTTATTCCCCCAACATAAACAACTCATTATAAAATTGACGCATGGATAAAACCCCTTCAGATATTAACACTGTGATCTTCGATCTTGGTGGAGTCCTCATAGACTGGAATCCCGAATATGTATTTCTGAAGGAATTTCGGGGAAACCGGGAAAAAATGAACTGGTTTCTCAACGAGATCTGCGCGTGGGAGTGGAACGTAAACCAGGACGCCGGTTATCCGCTGGCGAAAGCAACGGAAGAGCGAGTTGCGATGTTCCCCGAATACGAAGAGTTAATACGTATGTACTATGGACGTTGGGAAGAAATGCTGGGATATACTCATGAAGACACACTTCACATCCTGGAATCACTGGTGAATAACGACAACTATCGGGTCCTGGCACTCACAAACTGGAGTGGAGAAACGTTTCCGAAGGCATTGGAAAAATTTGATTGGCTACAATGGTTTGAAGGAATTTTGGTTAGCGGAAATGAAGGTATGCGTAAACCACACCGCGAGATCTACGAGCTTATGCTTAACCGATATGGTATTAACCCTGCACAAGCTGTATTTATCGATGACAGTATTAAAAACGTAAAAGGATGTGAAGAAGTTGGTATTACCGGAATCCATTTCACAAATGCAGAAAGACTCCAAGCATCGTTAAGCGAGCTAGGACTTAAATTTTAAGATTTATTAGTAACTTCAAACTATGAAAAAACGGAAAGTCGCCGTCCTTGGACCTATCCCCCGGGACTACATCATCACACATAATAACGAGGAGATTCAGAAATATGGATGCGTTACACATACTGCGATCGCTTTGTCCAATCTACTCGGGCCGGAAGACAGAGTATTTCCCGTTACTCATATTAGAAAAAGTGACGCTAAAGGTATTGAAGATCTATTCAGTAGCTATAAAAATATAGACACTTCATTTATTTCTTCTGAAGCGGATATGGGTGATGTAATTCAGTTAAAATTTACAGACCAGAATAACAGACTTGAAACGCAAACCGCCTTTATGAAGCCTATAATGCCCGAAGACGTGAAGGATCTGCTGGACTGTGAGGTTTTTGTATGTGTCCCGGTAACCGACTTTGAAGTGCCTCTTGAAACGCTTCAGTATATAAAAGAAAACAGTAATGCCAGTATAGTATTCGATGCTCACGGGCCTACTACAGCCCTCACTACCAAAGGGGTGAGGGTTACAAAATTCTGGGTGGACCGCGACCTTTGGCTTCCTTATATTGATGTTTTAAAGATGAATCTCGAAGAAGCTAATTGCAGCTGGTTTCAGAATGAATATACCCTGGCCGAGTTGAAGAATAACGATGAGATCGCCATGGATCAACTCCCGTTCTTCGCCGAACACTGCTTAAAACACGGACTTAAATCGCTGTTCGTAACATTAGACTCCAGGGGTGTCATGGTATACACCCTCGAAAACGGCACTTTAAAACAACAACTAGTCCCATCGATACCTGTGAAACATGTGGTTGATACCACCGGCTGTGGTGATTCTTTTGCAGGAGGTATAGCGTTTAGTTTACTTCTTGCTCCAGACGATCCAATTAAGGCAGCACAATTTGGAAATGCCATGGGCGCGCAACGTACGCAGGGAAAGACCTTCGATGTATTTAAATCGCTGGAAGAAACCCAGGCTATCCTGAACAAACATTACTAAGGTCATGAAAGCAGCAACTGTCGCTCAAATTAGGAAAGAACTAAGATACCGTTCGAGTGACGAATTGGAAGAACTCTGTCTGCGCCTGGCACGTTTTAAAAAGGAAAATAAAGAACTACTCACCTATCTCCTTTTCGAAAAGGATAATGAGGCTGCGTACCTGGAACATGTAAAAGAGTATATTACCGAAATGTTCAATGATATCAATACATCGAGCTACTATTATATAAAGAAAAGTGTTCGGAAGATATTGAGGGAAACTAAAAAATTCATACGCTATTCTTCTGTAAAGGAATCGGAAGTTGAGCTACTTCTTTTCTTCTGCACCCAACTACGTGAGATGCGACCCAAAATTGACAACAACAGGAGTTTAATGAATATTTTCAACAGGCAGCTCCAATTGGTGAAATCGAAGATCAAGGGACTTCATGAAGACCTGCAGTACGACTATTCCAGAGAATTGAATCAATTAAAGAGTTAAACATGAAAACATACGAACATAAATCGAAATACCGTCATCTGGTTCTACTATTAGCCATATCAGTTACATTATTATCATTTATAGGCAACCCGGTAGAGATCAGGAAACTCACCGCCGAAACCAATCATTCTACCCTGCTATTCTCTGTTCCTATCTCAAATGGAATCACAAGGATCACAGGAAAATTTAATGAATACACTATCGATCTCGATTATGTGGATGGTGATTTTACTAAGTCTACGCTATCTGCTATCATTAAAGCGGAAAGCATAGACACTGGGATTAGCGGTAGGGATGAGCATTTGCGAAGTGCAGATTTTTTCAACACCCAAGTATTTCCGGAGATCAGATTTAAAAGTAATCGAATAGAAAAGACTGAGGAAGGCTATCTGGCAATTGGTGATTTTAGTATGCACGGAGTGACCAAGGAACTGCAGTTACCCTTTGTGATTACCGGCGTAGATGGGGACAATACCATTGGTATCTCCTCACGCCTGTCTATCGACAGAACCGATTATGGAGTGGGCAATGACTTCAAGCACAGTGCTATTGAAAATTTTATAAGCAACACCATCCATATAGAGATCGATTTCTGGACCAAGAAAAGAAAAACTCCAAAAAAAGAATAATGACAAAGATCTATCACAATCCTAGATGCAGCAAGTCGAGGCAAACCGTTCAATTGTTAGAACGCGAAGGGGAAACTTTTGACACAGTCCTTTATATGGATTCACCTCCAACCGCCAAGGAGTTAACCGATATTTTAAATCAGTTGGGATTTCAGCCGATAGAACTTGTGCGAAAGAACGAACAAATTTGGAAAGAAAACTATAAAGGAAAAGATCTTACTAACGCCCAGATCGTAGCAGCCATGGTAGCTCACCCCAAGTTGATAGAGCGCCCGATCGTTATTAAAAACGGCAAGGCAGCACTGGGAAGACCCCCAGAAAATATTTTAGGAATCCTGTAAAGTTTTTTAACAAAAGATTGGCATTCCCCGTTTAAACATGAAGCTATTTTCGTAGTCTAATTCTTCAAAAAGACTACATGAGAATATCCTTCACGATTTGTCTGTTCCTTGCGTCCATATTAAGCTACGCTCAACCATCAGACCGAGTAACCGAATTAGAAAGAGAATTTAAAGTTAGCGGGCAAGTGCTCGAAAAAGGCTCCGATCTACCTCTAGAATATGCATCAGTTTCATTCCTAAACCCCTCGGGTAAAATTGTTACAGGGGGTATTACAGATGTGAACGGGGAATACGAGGTGAAAGTACCGGAAGGCACCTACACCATTCAATTCGATTTTATCTCTTTTAAAACCCGCAGATTAACCGAGCAGGTGATCGATGGTAATATAAAATTACCTGTTGTTTATATGGAGTTGGACTCCGAGAGCCTCGATGAAGTGGTAGTTAGAGCCGAAACCACCGAAGTACAGGTTCGTCTCGATAAGAAGATCTATAATATAGGTAAAGACCTTACCACTAGTGGTGCTACTGTGAGTGATGCCCTTAATAATGTACCATCAGTTACTGTGGATGTTGAAGGTAATATAGCTTTAAGAGGTAATGAGAACGTACGTATCCTTATTAATGGCAGGCCATCGGCCATCGCCGGATTTGGTTCTACCGATGCCTTGCGACAGCTTCCTGCCGAGGCTATTGAGCGTGTGGAAGTGATCACTTCTCCGTCTGCACGATACGACGCCGAGGGAACGGCAGGTATACTGAATATTATATTAAGGAAAGAAAAGACCCTTGGCCTCAACGGGTCGGTAATTGCTAACCTGGGTTATCCACTAAGCTCCGGTCTCAATGCTAATGTGAATTTGAGAACCGAGAAATTCAATATCTTCAATACTACAGGTTACCGGTATCGCGAATCCCCTGGAAATGCCTTCTTCGAAAATAGATATTTCTCAACGACCCGTGAATTTCCGCTGGTTCAGGAAAGTCGTGATTACGATCGCTTGGGTAGGAATTTCAACTCGAACCTTGGAATGGAGTACTTTATCAACGATCAATCCTCGATCACAGCTTCCGGGTTTATCCGGATAGGAGATGATGACGATGTCACTACCAATATCACCAATGAATTTGATGGAAACAACGTGTTGGGAAGAACTACCATTAGAGAAGAACAGGAAACCGAAGATGATAAGAATTACCAGATCGCTTTAAATTATCGTAATAAATTTAACGATGAAGGACACGAATTAACAGCCGATTTCCAATATGAGATCAGTGATGAAACCGAAGACGCCATCATTGGCGAATATATTAGTGTGCCAACCTTCACAAATCTCCCAACAGAGATCGTAACAACCGTGGAGGATCAGACCGAATACCTGTTTCAGGTTGATTATGTCCTTCCCATAGGCGAAAATGCACAATTCGAAGCCGGATATCGTGGAAACTTAGAGGAGACCATAACAGATTTTACTGTGGAAGAAGAAGTTAATACTTCAGGGGTTTTTGTAAGAAATGACAGCTTGTCCAATATCTTCGCCTTCGAACAGAATGTACACGCCCTTTACACTCAGTATGGAAATAAATTTGGAAAATTCTCATTCCTACTTGGGCTGAGGATGGAAAATACCCAATTGAAAGGAGAAGTTACTGCTGCCGATGTTAGTACTAGTGGTATTGACTTAAACTTCGACAAGGATTATCTGGGATTGTTCCCTACCGTGAATCTGATCTACGAATTAGGGGAACGTGAAAACATTACGCTGGGTTATAACCGTCGTATCAACAGGCCGAGACACTGGTTCCTTAACCCATTTCCGTCGCGCTCGAGTGAGGCCAATGTATTCCAGGGAAATCCCAGCTTGGATCCCGCCTATGCGAGTGCCTTCGATCTTGGTTACCTGAGACGATGGGATAAGATCACCCTAACCTCCTCTATCTACTATCAATACGAAACAGATTCTTTTGAGCGTATCCAGGAGGACACCGGCGAATTAACACCAAATGGTATTCCTATAATACGAACAATACCGATCAACCTATCCACTAATGAGCGAATAGGTTTTGAAGCCGGGATCTTGTACAATCCGGCCAAATGGTTGCGATTTAACGGAAGCTTTAACTTTTTCAGGTTTTCTACAGAAGGAGAATTCAATGGAGTGGACTATGGAGCAGATAATACGAGCTGGTTTGCAAGGGGAAGTGCTAAAGTTAGCCTGCCCGCTAAGATCGATTGGCAGACCAATGCATTTTACCGGGGTCCAACCAACAATGCCCAGACCGAATCTGAAGGAATTCTCTCCATCAACCTGGCTTTCAGCAAGGATCTCTTTAACGACAATGCGACCTTAGGGTTTAATGTGAGCGACCTATTCAATTCGAGAATACGACGTTCATTTACTTCAACAGATAGCTTTACATCGGATTCTGAGTTCCAGTGGAGAGAACGATCTTTTAATTTGTCGTTCACCTATAGATTCAATCAGAAGAAAGAACGACAAAGAAATGGCCGTGAAGGTGGTGACTTTGAAGACGAAGGATTTGAAGGATAATAAAAATAACAACGCATAAAAAAAGGAAGCCAATTGGCTTCCTTTTTTAATTTTAACGGAGAGTTTACAGGTCTTCTTCTTCTCGTCTTTTTGCTTCACGTTTCAATTTCCAGTTCTCATATAAAGCTCCACCTATCCAGTAAGGGATGAAGGAGATTAAAAAGATCATTAACCAAAATCCGATGGTTAATATGGTGAGAAATGCTAAAAACCCTAAATACTGATCAAATTCAAACATGATAGCTAATATTTTATACTGGCAAAGATAAAATGATTTTTTCAGAATTTATAGCAATTTCCTCCAATTTATTCACAGTAAATAAACATCCATTCTCTTGAGGGAAAAAGGGCTATTTCGTATTTTTGTGATAGTTAAACCAGCAGCATGAAATACAGAATAGAAAAGGACACCATGGGTGAGGTAAATGTACCCGCAGACAAGCTCTGGGGTGCGCAAACCGAACGCTCCCGAAATAACTTCAAAATAGGATCACCGGCTTCAATGCCGCTGGAGATCGTTTACGGTTTTGCTTACTTAAAGAAGGCGGCCGCCTACACAAATTGTGATCTGGGGGTGCTTTCGGTAGAAAAAAGAGATCTGATCGCCCGGGTATGTGATGAGATACTCGATGGTAAACATGACGAGCAGTTCCCTCTTGTAATATGGCAGACCGGTTCCGGAACTCAAAGTAACATGAATGTCAACGAGGTGATTGCCAACAGAGCACATCAGCTTGCCGGAAAGACAATTGGTGAAGGCGAGAAGACTCTCGCTCCTAACGACGATGTAAATAAATCTCAATCGTCCAACGATACATTTCCTACAGGGATGCATATTGCTGCGTATAAAAAGATCGTAGAGGTGACCATTCCCGGTGTGGAACAATTACATAACACACTTCAGAAAAAAGCTGAGGAGTTTAAAAACATTGTTAAGATTGGCCGTACCCATTTAATGGATGCCACTCCCCTAACCTTAGGGCAGGAATTTAGCGGGTATGCCTCTCAACTGGAACATGGATTAAAAGCTGTACGAAACACCCTGGACCACTTGAGCGAATTAGCTTTGGGAGGTACAGCTGTGGGAACAGGTATTAACACGCCAAAGGGGTATGACGAAAAAGTTGCACAATACATTGCCCAATTTACCGGTCTTCCTTTTGTTACGGCCAAGAACAAATTCGAAGCCCTGGCAGCCCATGATGCCGTTGTCGAATCGCATGGTGCATTGAAACAACTTGCGGTTTCTCTCAATAAGATAGCCAATGATATCAGGATGATGGCCAGCGGTCCCAGAAGTGGCATAGGAGAAATTATCATCCCGGCCAACGAACCAGGATCTTCTATCATGCCAGGCAAGGTGAATCCAACGCAATGTGAAGCCCTTACCATGGTATGTGCACAAGTGATGGGTAACGACGTGGCAATAAGTGTAGGAGGCCTACAGGGACATTACGAACTCAATGTCTTTAAACCGGTCATGGCGGCCAATATCCTTCATTCGGCTCAATTATTAGGTGATGCATGTGTTTCTTTCGACATCCATTGTGCCCAGGGAATAGAACCTAATCATGAAACCATAAAGAAACTTCTCAATAATTCGTTAATGCTGGTAACGGCCCTAAATACGAAGATAGGTTACTACAAAGCAGCCGAAATAGCGAATACCGCTCACAGAAATGGTACAACCCTAAAAGAGGAGGCTATAAACCTTGGATATTTAACGGCAGAAGAATTTGACACTTGGGTTAAACCCGAAGATATGGTGGGAAATTAGTGATTTTCAGCCCTTTAAACGTTAAAACCTTCCTAACGGGAGGTTTTTTTTATAAAAAAACATCGATAAAATGCAGATTTATTAGGTGAAATGTAATTTTTATGTATATTGGTATACCCAAATTATTAAAACCTACTTATTATGAGGCTACAATTACTGCCCCTTGCATTGTGTCTTTTAGTTGCTTTTCTGGTGCTTCCTTTGTCTGAAGCCAGTGCCATGAAATATTCTGCTAATTCTCCCGCAACCATTGCTATTACTGTAATTAAGACAAAAACAAAGAACAGTGAAAACGACAAAAAGTTATCTACTGTTGAGTTAAATTCTGCTACAAATAGCAAAGCCAAATCCTCCACAAAAAAGGATCTGGCTATGGCGACGACAAAACGTCCAAATGTGTTAAATGAAGAATTTTCCTACAAAAACATCGTGGATGTACGTAGTAATCCTTCAGAATATTCAAAAAATTCTGAAGAAAGTACGATAAAGGAAGAATCTTTCCAGTATGCATCCTTTGGAGAAGGCATGTTCTACTGTTTTGCCCTAATGGTGATCCTGTTGAACCTGGTGTGCTACTTCCTTTTCGACGAAAAACTTTTCCTGTTTTATGCCCTAACGCTATTTGCCGTGGGTAACCTGTTATTCCTAAGCGACGGATTAATGCCTTTATTAGGTTTTACTGAAATCGCCAATCCCGCCGGCGTAGAAGCCTTATTGGTACTGGCGAGTTGCTTTTTTGGAAGTTGGTTCGCCTCTAAGTATCTGAATGTGGATGAGATCGTCCCTAAACTGAAATGGATCGCGATCGCCTTTTTTGGCTCCGGTGCCATACTTACAACGATGAGCTTACTCTCCGGGGTGTCGTCCTTCGCGGCTGCATCTAACCTGATCGCATATGGAACCCTGTCTCTATATTTCCTGTGTGGGGTGTATATGTTCAGTAAAAAGAATTATCCAAAATTCTATGTGATCGCTTTAAGTATACCTTTACTTTTTGCCATCGATTATTTTGTGCTTCGGAATTTAGGGCTTGAATTCTTAATGACTCGCCCTTCGCATATAAAAGCGGCCGTGATAGCCGAAATGCTAATGCTTACCTACGCCATTGTCTACAGGATGAAGGCTATCAAGGAGGAAAACGAATTAAGACAAACCGAATTGCGCATATTCCTAAAACGACAGGAGGTCATGAACCGTAAAAATGCTATGCAATTGATGGAAGAAGTATACCTGGAGAACCTAATTATGCATTACGATCTGGACGGCTTCGAAATAAAGCTATTACAATATATTTCGGAAGGAAAGGATAATGCCAAGATCGCCCGGAAACTAAAAACCACAGAACACGAAATAGAAGCCCTAACCAAAGAGCTTTATCATAAACTGGAAATTAGCGAACATATCCAGGAAGATTACAGAATGGTAGACGCCCAGGCGGACTACATCTACAATTAATCTGAGTATCGGTGCAAGTAAGCGAGGCTTCGGCCAGAGACCTTACAACATCGACTCGCTAACTCAGCCTAATTCAATTAATAGTGAGGTAGGATAGGTCTTCGGGCCTATCCTTTATTTGTATAGAATTTCTTGTAACGGAAATAAGAGGCGAAACTCAATAAGATCGCAAAGGCAACTATATACCAAACGAAGGTAGGTGTTACCGGAGCATCTCCACTTGCATACGAATGTAAACCAGTAAGATAGAAGTTCACCCCAAAATAGGTCATCATAATAGAGGCGTATGCGAACAATGCCATAACATTGAAGAACCATCGACCTCTAAGTCCGGGAACAAGTCGCATATGGATCACAAAGGCATAGATCATAATACTTATTAATGCCCAGGTTTCTTTTGGATCCCATCCCCAATATCTTCCCCAACTCTCGTTAGCCCATTGTCCGCCAAGAAAGTTACCTATAGTAAGCATCACTAGACCAACAGTTAAAGCCATTTCAGTAATTACTGTGATCTCTTTTAGGCTAAGATCCATTCTTACCTTGTTCTTCTTGGTTGTTAAGAGAATAAGCACCAGTGCTGTTACCGCCTGCATCATACCCAGGGTAAAAGGCCCGTAACTTGCCACGATTACAGCAACGTGTATCATAAGCCAGTAACTATCGAGTACGGGTTGCAAATTGGCAATGGATGGATCAAGCCAGTTCTGGTTGGCCACCCAGAGGATAATTGCGGCCACAAAGGCTGTTGCCGCAAGGGTAAGATTACTTTTTCGCCCCAAAGCAATTCCGAAGAAAACTGTAGCCCAAGCCACATAAATAATGGACTCGTAAGCGTCACTCCAAGGCGCATGTCCGCTGATATACCACCTTAATGCGAGCCCAAAGATCATAAGAACAAAGAAGGCCCAAATAAAGTATTTACAGATCCTGATTAGCAGATCGTAGGTTTTAGAATCGCTGAAAATTTTCAGTATTACAAAAAGGTACATCACAAAGCCAACCAAAAGGAAATAAGTATACAACCTGTTGAAAATATCAACTTTATTATACAGGATCTCAGCATCGATCTTATTTTCTGAAGGCATTACCTCACTGCCGTACTTCATTTGAAATTTGGCAAGGCCATCCAGTATCTCCTCCGCCTGGCTGTAATCTCCGTCTTTTCTGGCCTGTGCGACCGATTGGAAATAGGCGGGTAAAATGGTACGTGTGGCAACCGAGTCCATTCCCTTGAAATTAGCCTCGTTTAATTGGGGGTAAGCAACCCAGGTGTTATTCTCATCGTTGGGGATGGGGAATATTTTTAGTACACTACCGCTTAACGTCTGGTTAAGCAAATACACGCTTTCGTAGGTTTTTATAAAATCCTTTTCAAACTGGTTGGGGTTTGCCTTGCGTGTAGCTTCCTCCAGGTAAGGTTCCAGTTTGTTATTTCCCTGTGCATCGAAAAGATCGATCATGGCAATTCGGGATGCATCTTCAGAAACACCAAGGACCTTCCTGAGGCTATCGTTTCCTCGCTTTAAATAGATGAGCGGAACCTCCAGCCAAACTCGGGGAAACTCGGTCATGGACATGAACACCTGGTTAGCATCAAGGCCCTCGTAGCTATTACGCCTGCTTATTTTCCGAAGCAATTCACTGGCATAGGTATTTACAGGTTTCATCCTACCGTCATCCTGTATCACCAGTTTAGAGAAGCGCGCGGCATGCTCTTTGCTCACCACATTGGCTTTTATTATAGAATCCAGTTGCTGTTTATTGGTATTTGCATGCTGATGATTGTCCTGGGCCATGGCGCCTCCCACGGTAAATAGCACCAGCATGACCGTAAGCGCTGCCTTCTTGGCTCCTATTTTTTCAAGCATCTTTTTCAAGCTACCAAATCGCGTATTCTTATCGAACAGTATCGCCATCAATCCAAAATAAAGCAGGAAGTAACCTATATAGGTGATCCAGGTTCCCCACCAGTCTTTATTCACCGAGAGCACAGTACCTTTCTCATCAGGATCGAAACTGGCCTGAAAGAAACGATAGCCGCCTTCATCCAGCACATGATTCATGTAAATGTCGTAATCGTAAAACTCTTCCTTTGAACGATTTACGGTTACTTTACTTTTAAAGGCCGAATATCCCTTTTCAGTACCTGGATATTTATCGGCAATGAAATCGTTTAGCGTAATGCTAAACGGTAATTCGTACTTCTTCGAGCCATAGGCCAGGAATACGTCCAATCCGCCTACCGTTACCTTTTTGGGGTTAGGATAAGATCCTTTTCCTCCCAATAGCTGTATCGTTTGGCTTTCCCCATTGGAGCTAACTTCCAGAACCAGGGCATCGGTATTAGTCTTTTGCCCTTTGGGCGCCTTCACGATCCCCATTTCTCCTTTGGTGATGGGTTCGGGGAATACAAATGCCGTTCCGGCAAGCTGATAAAGGGATCGCAGCTGTAAGGTTTGTAGGCTATCTGCCACCACAGTTCCTTGCTGTTGATCGGCCATACGCATATAGCTTCCCTCGAACGGACTTAAGATCTTGTAGGTACCTGTAGAATCTACCTCAATATTGATGGCCCCATCTGTTGGAAAATTAAGGGCGAAGAGTATGTTGTGTATATTGGCTACTTCCCCACTCTTTAGCCAGTGTTCATGTCTGCTTCCATCGCCGGCTTCAACGATCTTCAGGTATTCGGAACCAGAGTTGGATGGAATAAGGCCTTCTTCAGCATTACTAATAAAATCCTTATATGCTATAGAAACTTCCTGATCGTAATAATTGGTATTCAATTCGAAATAATTATCCAGGCGATCAGACAGTCTAAGTTTTTTGGGTTTAACATTGCGTCGCATCTGGACCCCGTCTACTTCTCTATCACCATCGATAAAGGTGGTTAAGTAAGTTTCATCAGAGAGAAATGTATTCTCGGTAGCTCCTTCCCTGATACTCATTCGGCCTTCATAGCCGATGTATCGAGTTACAAAAGCACCAACCAGAATGAGGATAAACGACAGATGAAGTGTGAGCGTAGCCCATTTCTCTTTTCTATACAGCCTGAACCGGAAGATATTTCCAATAAAATTGATCACAAACATAACCATGATCAATTCGAACCACCAGGCGTTGTAAATTAGTTCGCGTGTGTAAGGCGTAGGTGAAGTTTCTGCCGAGGCATCCAGGAAAGTACCAACAGCCATGGCTGCAGCAAAAACAATAAATAATATAGCAGTTAAACGGGTTGAAAAGAGAAGAGAAGCCAGTTTTTTTTGCATCTGCAAATTTTTGTGCAAATTTAGCTATTTGCAACCATTCTAGCTACTAAATTTTGTTAACTCCACAATTTATTTCGCATTACGCTCCTGCCTGGCCTCGAATATCTTTAAATGGATAAACGTACCCATGTTTCTCGCCCTGTTTTTAGCGATTTGGGCTACTTCACCCTCGAATAGTTCGTCCACGGTCTTATACCATAGATTGATCCAGACCCCGAAATGCATCTCGTTTATCGTACCGTTATGATATGAATCCACATCGATGTGTTTCTGTAAGGGGTCACCACTGTAGGTCTTTCGGAAGAACAAATTACTTTCCCAAAAATTGGTGAGATGTTCGAAATGAGCTTCCCAATCCTTTATCATCGGTTCGAATATTGGTCCTAACAACTCGTCTTTTCGCACCCGTTTATAAAAAGTACGAACGAGTAATTCTATATCATCCCTGGTGTTTATGTCCTGCATTTTTCTTTTTCAGAAGTATGTGTAAAGATAGTCTGAAACCATGGAAAATCATTGAAAAAAGTTATTACCTTCGCTATATGATTTCGATCGTTGTTATTGGCTTTGGGAACGTTGGTAAGCATTTGAGTGAGGCTTTTCACGAGGCGCCCAAACTTGTGTTGCGCCAAATTTATAACCGATCGAACATAACACTTCCCAATTCGCTTCAGCAAGTGGCGTTTACAAACAACTTGACTGCCTTATTCGATGCCGATGTGTATGTGATCGCTCTTCCCGACGATCACATAGCAAAAATTTCCTCCAAGATCGCTATAAAAGACAGTCTTGTGGTGCATACTTCGGGAGGAGTCTCTATGGACGAAATAGATGGAAAAAACCGTCGGGGGGTGTTGTATCCTCTGCAAAGTTTTTCGAAACACAGAACTGTGGATATTAAAACTGTTCCTGTATGTATTGAAGCCGAATCTATGGAAGACCTGGAATTACTTAGGAAATTAGGGAAGCAGATCTCCGGGAAGGTAGAGGAAATTTCTTCGGAAGACAGGGCCAGCCTGCACCTATCGGCTGTATTTGTAAATAACTTCGTGAATCATCTCTATCACATTTCGGAAGAATTGCTTCAGCAAAAAAATATCGATTTCGACCTTTTGAAACCCCTTATAAGTGAAACTGCAAAAAAAATAGAGGAGCTATCCCCTTCCGAAGCACAAACAGGACCTGCCCTCCGTAATGATGAAAAAACCCTGAAAAAGCATCTACAGATATTAAAAGATAGCCCATACGAAACATTATACCGCGACCTTACTGCGTCCATTAAAAAAACCTATGGAAAAAAGTTATAAAGAATACCTACAGCATATTACCACCTTCGTCTTCGATATAGACGGAGTATTAACCGATGGAAATGTGATGATCACTACTTCTGGTGAGTTATTCCGAAGTATGAATACCAAGGACGGTTTCGCATTGAAAACGGCTGTAGAAAAGGGCTATAACATTTGCATGATAAGTGGCGGCACCAATGAGGGGGTTCGTTTACGGCTCAACAGTCTGGGAATCACCGATGTTTTTTTAGGGGCAGAAAATAAGCTTGAGATCCTTAATAAATATCTAAATACACGGGCATTGAACCGGGAGAACGTCCTTTTCATGGGAGACGATATTCCGGATCTTGAAGTAATGCAGGAAGTAGGTTTACCATGTTGTCCGCAGGATGCCGTGCCCGAAATAAAATACATCTGTAAATATATTTCACATAAAAAAGGCGGGAAAGGCTGTGTTCGGGATGTGATAGAACAGGTGATGAAGGTGCAGGGAAAATGGATGCCCGTTAAGAACACATCTGCCAAATACGATTAACCCTACCTGAAAAGTGCCCTATGGCCTATTTGAAAATTATCCGCCCACTAAACCTAATGCTGCTGGCCCTGGTGCAGTTATTGATAAAATTTGTTCTTTTCGACACCTTCCAGGTTGAGGTCGCCATGAATTCCTACCAATTCTTATGGTTATTGATCGCTACCCTTGCCATAGCAGCGGCCGGTAATGTAGTGAACGATATATACGATATAGAGATCGATAAGGTAAATAAGCCGGATAAAGTGGTCGTTGGGAAGAAGATCCCAGAGAAGAGGGCATTTACTTATTATATCTTTCTGAATTCAATGGGTGTAATTTCGGGCTTTGTGCTGGCCAATCAATTGGGAAAACCCGGGCTGGCTGCCATTTTTATTGTGATCTCCGCCTTGCTGTATATTTACTCAACCCAACTAAAAGCCATGCTGTTAGTTGGGAATATTGTTATTTCCCTGCTCGTTGCCTTTAGCTTGTTAATAGTGCTTATTTTCGATCTGTATCCCATAGCAGTTAATGGCCTTTCTGAAGCGCAAATCAATGTATCGCGTTTGGTATTTCACTATGCGATCTTCGCCTTCGTAATTAATTTAATGCGCGAATTAGTGAAGGATCTGGAAGATATCAATGGAGATAAAAAAGGAGATATTCGAACTCTCGCCATTGCCATGGGCAGACAGCGAACCACTATGCTCGTTTTTTCAATGGCAACGGTGTTTATTTTGAGCATTGTTTTATATGTGTACACCTTCCTGTACGATAAACAACTCATGGTATTGTACTTTTTATTTCTCATAGTAGCACCTCTTATATATTTTTGTATCCGTGCGTGGGGAGCTACATCACAGAAAGAATACGCAGCCATGTCTGTAATACTCAAGATTGCGATGTTCACCGGCATGTGCTCTATAATATGTTATCGCTTCATTTAGGTATTTTATATGAATTTCGATCCTAAGAAAAATTACATTTTAGAGAACGACAGGGTCTTACTACGGCCGCTGACGGCCACAGATTATCCCGAATTACTGATCTTTTCGGAAGAGCAACCTGAACTATGGACCTATTCCCTAACTCCTGCCAATGGAAAAGAAAATTTACGAACCTATATGGAGCATGCCCTGCATGAGCGTGAACTAGGAATTGCATATCCGTTTATTGTGTTCGACAAGAAAGAGAAACGATACGCCGGGAGTACCCGTTTTTATGACATCCAGGACCATCACAACACCCTGCAGCTTGGCTACACCTGGTATGGAAAAGAATTTCAGGGAAGTGGGCTGAATAAGAATTGTAAATACCTGTTACTTCAATTTGCTTTTGAAGAGCTGGAAGTAGATAGGGTCGAGTTCCGGGCGGATGCCAGAAATGCCCGAAGTATCGCAGCGATGAAAAGCATTGGCTGTACCGAGGAAGGAATACTTAGGTCGAACTGTAGAAGTGTGGATGGTAGGCGCGATAGTATTGTATTGAGTATCTTGAAGCTGGAGTGGTTGGAAAGAGTGAAGCAGGAACTTAAGAACAAATTGTAAGGGTATGCTGAAAGAAAAATTAAAGAACTATAATATCATTCTCGCATCGGCATCGCCGCGACGGCATCATTTTTTTAGAGAACTAGACCTGGATTTTACTATCGATATCAGGGAGGTAGAAGAAGTGTATCCGCCCAATCTAAAAGGTAAGGAGATCACCAATTACCTGGCAGAATTAAAAGCTTCCGCATTTACCGATCTCTCGGACGAGGATATTCTCATTACAAGCGACACCATAGTATGGATGGACGACGAGGCCATCAACAAACCGGCAGATTACGAGGAAGCCGTGGCCATGATAGAAAGGCTTAGCGGAAATATGCACGAGGTTATTACTTCGGTTTGTTTTACCGGTAGATCTTTTCAGAAAACAATAAACGATACAACAAAAGTATGGTTTCGTGAGATCGATGCTGAAGAGATCGCGTATTACGTGAAAACGTACAAACCTTTCGATAAGGCGGGCAGTTATGGTATACAGGAGTGGATAGGTTATGTAGGGATCGAAAAACTTGAAGGAAGTTATTTTAACGTAATGGGACTGCCCACACGACTTGTTTACAAAACGTTAATGGAGATTGCGAGCCGATAGTATTGTCGTAATTTTGCTCAAAATCTTGCCTATGACTCGCTCTACACTAGTTGTGTTATTGCCTATTTTCACGTTTCTTTTTCTATCGGGTTGTTCCCAGCCGGCAAAGGATTCTGGTACTAACGAAATTGCCATTGGATCTCCAGAAATAAAAAAATCCGGAAAACCAAGAGTTGTATCCAAAGAATTCAAGGAGTATTGGTTTTCAGGTAAGGCAGAGATCACATCCTATGAACTCATGCAGGAGCGTTATGGAGAGCTTAGAAAAGGTACGGCTGTGATGGTATTTGTTTCAGAAGATTTCTCACCCGATATTCAGGTAAAAGCCGAGCAGTCTTCGAAGGAGACTATCCCGGTACTTAAATTAAATAGTACCAAGAAATACCTTACAGGAATCTATCCGTACTCGGTCATGACCAGTGCCTTCAGCCCAATAACAAAAAAAGATCATGCTATAAAAATTAGTAACTCGGTGCAGGAATGGTGTGGCCAGGTTTATATGCAGTTGAATAATCGCGAAAAGTTTCAATTTATTGGCCATTCGTATTTTGAAGGAGAGGCAGACCAGAAAGCATCTTTGGATAAAACCTGGCTTGAAGATGAATTGTGGAATTTAATTCGTATCAACCCTGAAGATCTGCCTACTGGAGATATCACTATTATTCCATCTTTGGAATTTCTGCGGATGCGCCACAAAAATGTTTCTATTCAAAATGCGGTAGCAAGCTTAAAACAAGGTGACTCGATATCCACCTACCTGTTAAAATATCCAGAGTTGGAGCGGGAACTTATGATCTACTTTAACAGTAGTTTCCCGTTCGAGATCGAGAAATGGGAAGAGACCAATTCGGCCTGGGGAAACAACCAACGTCTCACAACTACCGCGACCAGGATGAAGCGTATCAAGAATGCATACTGGAGCAGGAATAGTAATGCAGATGTGGCCCTTCGAGATTCTTTGAGCTTAAATCCGTAGATTTGAGTATGGAAAAATTCTTACCCGAAATATTACAATCGGCTATCATCATTACCATCAACCTCATCATAAGATGGATATTGGTTCGAATAGTAAAGCGATTTTCGAAGAAGTCGGAAAAAGTTGAACATCGCACCGGATTGATAATAAAGTATATTGACTTTGCGATCATTTTCCTGAGTATTTTCGGTTTGATCCTTATCTGGGGCGTAGAGTTTACCGATGTAGGATGGGTGATGTCCTCGGTATTTGCCGTGATCGGGATCGGCTTTTTTGCGCAATGGTCAATCCTGTCCAATATTACAAGTGGGATAATCATGTTTTTCACCTTCCCGTACAAGATTGGAGATTTCATTATCATTCACGACAAAGACTACAATTTTGAAGGCACTATTGAAGATATCAGGGGATTTCATACCGTGATCAAGACAAACTCCGGTGAGATCATTACCTACCCCAATAGTTTAATGCTTCAGAAAGGAGTAACCGTGGTGAAGCCAGACGAATTGGATGAATTTTTACAGGAAGAAGATAAAAATGTTAAAGAACACCCAATAGATTAATCAAGCTTTTTCATTTTGGGTATATTTGATTCCTACTGAAAATTCCTTACCCAATGATGCGTAACTACGTTATTAAGTGCTTTCTTTTCAGCATATTTACCCTCACTACTTTTGCACAGCAACCCAAAAAACCAACCGCTTCCGAAATTTTTCACAACCTTGAAAGATTAAACTTTTTAGGTTCGGCCTTATACATCGCGGCGCATCCAGACGATGAGAACACGCGTCTCATTTCATGGCTTGCCAACGATCTGAAAGCTCGTACAGCCTATCTGTCTATTACCCGTGGTGACGGGGGACAGAATTTAGTTGGACCGGAGATCAGGGAGTTACTAGGGGTAATTCGAACCCAGGAATTACTGGCAGCCAGACGTACCGATGGCGGGGAACAGTTTTTTACGCGGGCGATCGATTTTGGTTACTCAAAACATTCGGACGAAACCCTGGAGATCTGGAATAAAAAAGAAGTGCTGGGTGATGTTGTAAGGGCCATCAGAAAATTCAGGCCGGATGTGATCATTAACCGATTTGATCATCGAACCCCGGGAAGCACCCACGGTCATCACACATCTTCGGCCATGTTAAGTGTGGAAGCCTTCGATCTTGTAAATGACCCTACAAAATACCCGGAAACCGCCAAAAAGTACGGAGTTTGGCAACCCAAGAGACTTTTCTTCAATAATTATTGGTCCTTTTTCAACGATCCGGATCGCTATGCAGAAGCCGATATGTCCAATATCGTCGAACTCAACACAGGCACCTACTACCCTTCCCTCGGGCTCTCTAATGGTGAAATCGCCTCCCTGAGCAGAAGCATGCATAAATCGCAAGGCTTTGGAAGCACTGGAAGAAGAGGCGATCAAAAAGAATGGCTGGAATTTCTAAAGGGTGATTTTCAAAAGAACAAGACCGATCTCTTCGAGGGAATAGATACAAGCTGGAGCCGAGTGCAAGGCGGAGAAGCTATTGGGGCCATCCTGGATCCACTGGAGGACAACTTCAATTTCCAGGATCCCTCTGCCATGTTACCACAATTGCTTAAGGCCTATTCTTTAGTGTCTACGCTAAAAGATCCTTATTGGAAGGAGATAAAATTAACGCAACTGGAACAATTGATCCTCGACTGTGCTGGAATTTTCCTAGAAGCTGTGGCCAATACAAATGCCATCAACCCCAAAGGAGAATACCAGCTTACCATTGAAGCGATCAACCGATCAGACTACCCGGTATCCCTGCGTTCCATCACGACCCCGGACGGAAGGGAGATCATGAATGAGCTGAAAGATCTTAAACCTAACGTTAATTTTACCACTGCGGTACCTATGACGTCCCAAAGACTGGGTACCTCGGCACCTTACTGGCTTAACGAAAAAGGTAGCCTGGGAATGTACAAAGCGCCTGACGAACTTATTGGGCTACCCGATACCCCAGCGGCCGAACAAGTAATTTTCAATCTTAACTTTGGAAGAACACAATTAGCCGTGGTAAGAGATGTGGTTTATAAATATAACGATCCGGTAAAAGGGGAAGTCTACCAACCTTTTGAGATCCTGCCTGAAGTGACCACAACTATACCCGAAAAGGTAATCATCTTTCCCGGTCGAGAGAGCCGGGAGGTCCCGGTAACAATAGTTGCAGGCAGAGATAGTATAAACGGAACAGTACAATTAAATCATCCCGCCGGCTGGAAAGTGAGCCCGCCGCAACAGCTATTCGAACTCGACCTAAAAGGATCCTCTCAAACAGTGATCTTCAACGTGACTCCGCCGGAGACCCAAAGCGAAGGATACCTAAAACCCCTTGTGTCCCTGGGAAGTAGATTTTATGATAAAGAGCTGGTTACCATAGACTATGAACATATTCCCTTTCAACGTGTTTTAATGCCTTCGGAAGCAAAAGTTGTACGAATCGATATAGAGAAAAAAGGCGAGCAGATTGGTTATATAAATGGTGCCGGTGATGCGATACCGGAGAGTTTAAGTTATATCGGTTACGAGGTAACTTCCATCGATCCTGCCGATATTTCTTCAGAAAAAATAAAAGATTTTGATGCTATTGTGGTGGGCATTCGCGCCTACAATACGGTGCCCGAACTAGCCTTTAAACAGGATATCCTCCTGGACTATGTGAAAAACGGTGGAGTGATGCTGGTGCAATATAATACGAACAGGCGATTGGTTACAGACAAGCTCGCTCCTTATGCGCTGGAATTATCCCGTGATCGGGTAACGGATGAGAACTCCAGGGTCACTATCCTGGAACCAAACCACCCGGCATTAACGAGTCCGAATAAGATCACTCAATCCGATTTCAACGGTTGGGTGCAGGAAAGAGGCTTATACTTTCCTAACGAATGGGACGAGCATTTCATCCCACTACTGGCCATGAACGATGCTTCAGATCCTGAAACAAAAGGTTCGCTACTAGTAGCCGCCTACGGTGATGGTTATTATGTGTATACCGGACTGAGTTTTTTTAGAGAATTGCCGGCAGGTGTTAGTGGTGCGTACCGATTGTTTGCTAACTTGTTATCTTTGGGGAACTAACTATGGAAGAAAAAGTAAAATTTAAATGGAAATGGAGTTATACCTTATTAATCCTGCTTAATGCCATTTATATCGTTCTCTTTTACTATTTAATGCAAAGTTACAACTAATGAGTTTCGATAACCTGGGGCAAATAGATTGGATCGTACTCATTAGTACCTTAGTTTTCATAGTGCTTTACGGCACTTATAAAGCGAGGGGCAGTAAGAATGTTGTCGACTACCTAAAGGGAGGCAATCAGGCTAAATGGTGGACTATTGGATTAAGTGTGATGGCTACTCAGGCCAGCGCGATCACTTTTCTGTCTACACCGGGACAGGCCTTTCACGACGGGATGGGCTTTGTGCAATTCTACTTTGGACTTCCCCTTGCCATGGTGGTGATATGTCTGGTTTTTATTCCACTTTACCATAGATTAAAAGTCTTCACGGCTTATGAATATCTTGAAACTAGATTCGATCTTAAAACACGTACATTAACAGCCATACTGTTTTTAATTCAGCGCGGACTGGCAGCCGGGATCACTATCTTTGCGCCTGCCATTATTCTATCTGCGGTACTGGAATGGAACCTGTTCTATCTTAATATTATCATTGGCGTCCTTGTGATCATTTACACGGTAAGTGGGGGCACAAGAGCTGTAAGTGTTACCCAGAAACAGCAAATGGCTGTTATTATGGGAGGAATGCTCATTGCTTTTTTAATTATTCTGAATTATCTGCCACTGGACATCTCCATGGATAAGGCGCTGGATATAGCCGGTGCCAATGGTAAAATGGAGATCCTCGATTTTTCTTTCGATTTTGAGAATAGATACACCTTCTGGAGCGGAATAATTGGCGGTAGTTTCCTTGCCCTCTCCTACTTTGGGACAGATCAGAGCCAGGTACAGCGATACCTGTCTGGCAGATCTGTAAGACAGAGCCAGATGGGAATGATCATGAATGGACTGCTAAAGGTGCCTCTGCAATTCTTCATCCTGTTAATAGGGGTGATGGTGTTTGTATTCTACCAGTTCAACGCGTCCCCTTTACACTTTAATCCTGCCGGTGTAAAAGATGTGATGAACTCTGAATATGCCGAAGAATACCAGGCTTTAGAGGACCATAAACGGCTTCTTGAAAACGACCTGAGGGTTAAGCAGATCGAATACGCAAAGGCCGATGATCCTTCTAAAGAACTCGATCTTAGGTCGGAGATCCTGCAATTGAACAAAGCAGAAGATTCGCTGCGCAACCAAAGTAAGGTGCTCATTAAAAAAGCTAACCCCAATGCCGAGACCAATGATAAGGATTATGTTTTTATTCATTTTATTCTGAATAATCTCCCCCGCGGACTCATAGGCCTGCTCCTGGCCGTTATCCTGAGCGCGGCCATGTCTTCCACTGCTTCCGAATTGAACGCGTTGGGATCCACAACAGCCATTGATCTTTACAGGCGAAATACGCCCGGACAGACCGAAAGACATTATATGATGGCCTCCAAATGGTTCACCTTGCTCTGGGGGGTGATCGCAATTGGTGTTGCCAGTATCGCTAATTTGTTCGATAACCTCATCCAATTGGTGAATATCATAGGGTCTATTTTCTACGGAAACGTCCTGGGGATCTTTTTACTGGCCTTTTTTATAAAGTATGTAAAGAGCAGGGCCACCTTTATAGCAGCCCTTATTACCCAGGTGATCGTAATTGTTGTGTGGTGGATCGATCTTATGCCCTATCTGTGGCTCAATGTATTGGGTTGTGTGCTCGTAATGGGAATAGCGGCATTACTGCAGCTTGTCTTGGGACGAAAAGATGAAAAATAAAAAAAGGAGCAGTAAACTGCTCCTTTTTCATTAATTGAAAATTAACCGATCTAGTTAAGTCCGGTTTTTACGAAGTAGGAAGAACGCTCACCCTGATTTGTTACAAAGGTAAATTTGTAATCACCTTTGTGGGCCCATTCGAAATTGAATCGTTTTCCCAAACTGGTGTCGCTTCCTAAGCTCTGTTTAAATACCAATTCACCATTTGGATTATATATATATAGTGTGTAGGTATTATTTTGAGTGTTCAGGATGGAAATCTCAACAGTTTCGTTCGAGTTTGTAATCGTTACATCGCTGTTGTTTCCTGTGATCAACGTTTCATTGTTTGCGGTTGCTGATAAAGTTGCTACCAGTGTACCTGCCATTAGAATTCTTTTAATTGTTTTCATAACATAAAGATTTAAATTCAACAGTACAAAGATGCGTCACTACCTCACAGCATCCATCCACTTATTAGGCCATTAAATATGTTTTTTTAACCTATAGTATATGTTAATAAACTATTAAGGTTAAAATAGCATATATTTTGGTTAAATTTGTATAGAATCCCGAACATGATTAGCCTTACTTTAATCCTATGAAAATGAGCAAGAATCCAGTATTAGAATCGATATCGCCAAAATTCGGGAGTTCGTTGAAGGTGCTTAACTTTTTAGGAGCCACCAATGAACACGCCCCTACCTGGCATTTCCACCCAGAAATGGAGATCGCCTACATAAATGGGGGCAGCGGAAAAAGGCATATTGGGAATCATATTTCTTATTATAATGACGGGGACCTTATCTTTATTGGAGCCAATTTGCCTCATTTTGGTTTTACAGACAGCTTGACCGGAAATAAGAGTGAAGTAGTTATCCAGGTGAAAGAAGACTTTCTGGGTCCGGATTTTTTTTCGGCACCCGAGATGCATAAGATCAAACAGCTGTTAAAGCGAAGTAAACAAGGAATTGTCTTTCACGAATCGGTGCGGGAAGTTGTGGGCCCTCAAATAGAAGCCTTACTAGAGCTCTCAAATTTTGAACAATTGCTTGCTTTTCTGAAGATCTTACAGCAGCTCTCCGAAACAGACGACTACACCCTCTTGAACGTTGAAAAGGTGGTACTCGAGTCTAAGCCCCAGGATGCTCAGCGTATGGATATCGTCTTTTCCTTCGTAAGTAAAGAATTTACACGACCTATTTCTCTGGCCGAAATTGCCGATAAAGTGAGTATGACAGAGCAGGCATTCAGCAGGTATTTCAGAAAAAAAAATGGTAAAACCTTTACCCAGTTTGTTAATGAATACAGACTGGTACACGCATCTAAGCTACTTAGCGAGCAACACCTGAGTATAACCGATGTGTGCTATGCAAGCGGATTCAATAACTTCTCACATTTCAACAAGAGTTTTAAAGCATTCACAGGAAAAAGTCCATCTAAATACCGCGATGACTTTAAGAAAGTGCTGGAAACCTGAATTCTCAACGATGAGCTCTAAATTCTAAAAGGAAGTACCCAAATACTAAGTAAATTAATTTAACTTGTTCTTTATCAATAGGTTTATGTAAACTAAAATCCATTGAATTATGAGAACAATTACTACAATTTGCGCCTTTGTGGCCCTATCGCTCACAATTTCGTTAAGCGCTCAGCAAACCAGAAGTATATCCCAATTATTGGATGTACTCAAACAGAACCACATGGGAAGTATAACCGATGTTTTTAGCACGGCGGAGATTGCGTTGCTTCGGGATCATCTCAACACGGCCAATTATACCGACGCCTCCAGGGTGATGGGAGACCTGGGGATCCATACCACCGAAAATACCCTTGCCAACTTCGCTAAGATCGATAAAATGGATCTTTCCACGATTACTATTATCGCACCTTCCCCACTCAACGAATTTGAAGGGGCTGGCGCTACAGTACCAATGACCAACGGTTCCACTGTGGTGGATAACGATAATAATTTCTACCATGTAAATGCAAACGGTACTTATACAGCTATTGGCCCGATCATGCCAGATGCCGGACAATCGTTTACGGGCCTGGAATATACTTCAGATGGAAACTTATACGGAATAGCCACAAATGGCTCAGGTAGCACTCGACTATACCAGATAAATCTAACTAACCAGACTGCTACGCCGGTGGGTACCGACAACGGACTAGTTGTTGGTATCGCCCTGGGCCGAGACATGAACAATAATTTATTTAGTTATGATATAGATACAAACCTTGTATACCGTATAGATCGGGTAACCGGTTCGCCTACCCTGCTCGGTGATATAGGTTTCGACGCTAATTTTGGGCAGGGAATGGGATATCACCCGGGAGATGATAAATTGTACATTTCGGCTTTCAACAACACCAGTTTCAAGCCGGAGTTAAGAACGGTCGACACCAATACCGGGGCATCAACCCTGGTGGGGACAATAGTTCCGGCGCAAACCTATCAGTTTGCCTGGATGAGTCTGTTCGATACGCTATTAGGTACAGATAACCCGGCCAATATTGAGTTTCAGCTAAGTCCTAACCCGGTTAGGGATATACTTACTGTTTCTTCGGAAATGAATATCGAATCTGTGGCAATATATTCGGTACTGGGGCAATTAATTCCGCATAGCCGAACAGATAGTTCGAGGGTGACGATCGACGTTTCAGCCCTGAACAGCGGAGTTTATATTATTACGCTGGTTAACGGTGAACGATCGACCACTAAAAAGTTCATTAAGCTGTAAAAAAAAAGCCTTCAGAAAAAACTGAAGGCTTTTTTATTTTAATTGGCACAAATTACATGGCGCCCCATTCTTTTAAACTTTTAGAATTTAGAGCGATATAATCATCGTTCCCTGCTTTTTGAGCTAATTCTAAAGATTTCTTAGCTGCCTTAATGGCTCCACTCTTGTCGCCAGACTTAGCGTAAATAAGCGATTGCTGTCTATGATACCAGAATGCAGGCTCTTCACGCATCTCGATCGCCTTATCTATCCATTTCTTAGCCTTGGAGATATCTTTACCCGATTCCAGGTAATATACCGCAGCCGAATAGTAGTCGTTGGCAGAAGGCCCAGACATAACCTCGTCTATGCTTGCTGAAACATGTTGATCTGTATAGAATTTTATAGGCACCGCAACGTAAAGATTTTCCCAGATAATACCCAGATTCGCAGAATTGTTGGTAATGTCATCGAAGGTCATTGTAAATGTTTGAACTTCCATTGGCATTGGGAATATCTGTGCTTTTAGTTTCGCAGCTACCTTAGAGTCATCCCATTTTTGTGGGGTTCCCCAGTTGTTTGCGTCCGAGTAGAAATAAACTTCCCAGCTTTGTGCACCAGGCTTGGTGTAAATAGCATAGGTTCCGGGGGCCAGCTTGGTCCCTCCTACTTCTACTGCATTACTAAAGGAGATCTTTGTGTTTGCGTTAGCTCCGGTTCGCCAGATCTTGTCGTAAGGAACCAATCCTCCATAGATGGTTCTGCCTTTCATGGATGGACGGGAATATTCCAGGGTCACGTCTGTAAGTCCAATTGTTTGTTCGATCTTCTGATAAGGACTTGGTGCGGGAGTTTGTAGCTGTGCATATGCCGAAATACTTACGGAAATCGCACAAACAAATAATAATAATTTTTTCATTGTGGTGTGTGTTTTGGTTTCTTACGAAATTACGATTTGAAAGGGTTTGAAACAGTTAATAAAAACTTAAAAGAAACAAAGGAATTTGAAGTCGGAGATCTATAATTTCAGCATATACGGGAAATGTGTTAAACTTTTGTTTAACTGTTATTCTGTCTAAAGAAATGAGCTTAACTTTAGACAAAAAATAATATGAAACTAAGAAATTTACTACTCAGATTCTGGCGAGTCTTCGAGGTTACCGAACAAGATAAAGCCAGATATCGGTTGCTACGAATGAACAAGAGATTTGTTTCATCGGGTGATAAATCCTAAACCCGGGGTAAATGAAGATCTATACCCTTAGGGCCAAACAGTCGCTACCTATTTCGAAGCAGCAGGCATGGGATTTTTTATCCGAACCTCGTAACCTAAAAGTGATCACACCAGATTATATGGGTTTCAATATAGTGTCTGGTGCAGACCGTCCCATGTTCGCCGGACAGATAATACAATACATAGTAACCCCTTTAATGGGAATAAAGACCACCTGGGTCACCGAAATTACACATGTAGATGAAGGTAGATACTTTGTGGACGAACAGCGCTTTGGTCCTTATGCGCTTTGGCATCACAAGCATTTCATCAGGGAAATAGAAGGTGGTGTGGAAATGGAGGATATTGTGGATTATAAACTTCCCTTCGGATTTATAGGAAGGTTAGCTCATCCATTTTTGGTAAAACCAAAACTGAAGGAAATATTCGAATATCGAAAAGCTAAACTCAAGGGGCTCTTTGGTGAAATTTAAATAATATGAAAAAAAATATATTGCTCATTGGAGGGTCTTATGGTATCGGATTGGCCATAGCCAACACCCTAAAGAACGATTGCAATGTTTATATTGCTTCACGAACGCAGGATCTTGTGCCAGAAGGGGTACGATACCTGGAATTTGATGTGACTAAGGACGATGTTGAAAGCATGGATCTGCCAGACACGCTGGACGGGCTCGTATACTGCCCGGGAAGTATAAATCTACGGCCGTTTAAAATGCTGCGGCCGGAGAATTTTCAGGAAGATCTGGATATAAATTTCATGGGTCTGTTGCGTTGTGTGCACGGTTTATTGCCAAAGCTAACCAACGCACCCCAGGCCAGCCTGGTTTTCTTTAGTACGGTTGCAGTTAAAGTTGGCATGCCATTTCATACATCGGTGGCAGCTGCAAAAGGTGCCGTTGAAGGATTTGCGAAAGCTCTTGCTGCAGAATATGCCCCTAAATTCAGAGTAAATGTGATCGCCCCTAGTCTTACAGATACACCATTGGCGGAAAAATTATTGTCTTCGGAAGAGAAAAAAGAGAAAATGGGGCAACGTCATCCCCTAAACCGAGTAGGTACAACTACCGATATAGCAGAGATCGCTGCATTTTTACTGGACGAAAGGTCTTCCTGGATGACCGGTCAGATTATAGGAGTAGATGGTGGGTTGTCTACCCTGAATGTAAATTGAAATGAGTGAAAAATTAAATATTTTTTGGTTCCGAAGAGACCTTCGACTGGAAGACAACGTAGGATTTTGCAAGGCATTGCACGGAAAACACCGAGTCATGCCAATTTTTATTTTCGATAAGAAGATCCTTGATGAACTCCCCGAGGAGGATGCACGAGTTAGTTTTATTTTTGAACACGTTCAAAAGATTCGACAGCAGCTCCAGGAACATGACAGTAGCATCGCGGTTTATCACGGCGAGCCCCTTGAGATCTTCAAGAAGGTTTTGAAGGAACATGAAATAGAGAACGTGATCACAAATCATGACTACGAACCTTACGCCCGGGAAAGGGACAAGGAGATAGGAGAATTCCTTTCCAATAAGAATGTAGGTTTCCATACTTTTAAGGACCAGGTGATCTTCGAAAAGGATGAGATCGTAAAAGATGATGGTGATCCCTATGTGGTATATACCCCATATATGAAAAAATGGAAGTCGAATTTCAATGCAGATAAGCAGTTGAAATCCTGTGACCCTTCGAAGGCAATGTCTAACCTGATAGAACACAGTCGCTTACCCAACTTATCCTTAAGTGATATGGGTTTTAGGAAATCTAGTATAAAAGTCCCCGATTATACAGTATCGTCCCAACTTATAGATAATTACAAGAAAACAAGGAACTTTCCGGCAAAGGACGGCACGTCGCACCTGGGCCCGCATCTTAGATTTGGAACGGTAAGTATAAGGCGTATGATGGCACGGGCCATAGAGAGCAAGAATGAGGTTTTTTGGCAGGAACTTATCTGGCGGGAATTCTTTATGCAGATCTTGTTTCATTATCCGGAGACGGTGCATAATGCTTTCAGAAAAAAATACGACAGAATTTCGTGGCGAAATAACGAATCAGAATTTGAGAAATGGAAAGAGGGAAAAACCGGTTATCCCCTGGTGGATGCAGGAATGAGACAATTAAACGCCACGGGTTATATGCACAACAGGGTGCGAATGCTGGTGGCGAGCTTTTTGTGTAAGCATCTGTTAATAGACTGGCGTTGGGGTGAGGCTTATTTCGCCGAAAAACTACTCGATTACGAACAGGCAAGTAATGTTGGTAACTGGCAATGGGCCAGTGGAAGTGGTGTGGATGCTGCCCCTTATTTCAGAATATTCAATCCAACAACACAGATAGAGAAATTCGACAAGGAAAAGAAATACATTAAAACATGGGTTGAAGAATATGGAACAAACAGCTATCCGGAGAAAATTGTTGACCATAAGGAAGCCCGTGAAAGAGCCTTAAGTACTTATAAAGAAGCAGTTAGCTAATAAAAATTTTTGTAAGTTTTTTCTTCAAAACGGTATTTAATCGATTTTTTTAATATATTTATCGATATAATTTTGCGTTTGCCCCCAAATTTAGCCCCTATGAAATTATACGACAACGAGTTCACCAACGGTGAAATTACAGTTAACTACGACCCCAACAAGTGTATTCACGCAGAGATTTGCGCCAAAGGTTTATCTGAAGTTTTCCGTACTACGGTAATTCCGTGGATACATATGGACGGAGCTGATAGTAAAACGATTATCGAACAGGTTAAAAAATGTCCTTCGGGAGCGCTAAGCTTCTGTTATAACAAAGAATTGGCTGCTGTTAAATAAATGGTAATTTGACTATATTATTGGGCAATTCTTTACATTTTTTTTACTCTTGTAGTCTAATTCTACAAGCACAAACCTAACACTAACACTATGAAAAGGACATTTATTGGCCTTCTTGTATCCCTATGCTGTTTGTCTACTCTTACAGCTCAAGAAACCGCCAACCAAAACAACCTGGAAGACCAGTTTACAGACGTAATCGATAAATCTAACAGCTATCAGGACTTTAAGGTAATTAAGAAACTTAAGATCAATCAGCTTAAGCAGAGCGTACTGGACAGCGTTGCTGCCCTGGAAGCGGAGATCGACACCCTGGCCGCAGAGATCGCTCAACAGAAGCAGGAGATCTCTTCCTTAAATGAGACGCTCAATGCTACAAAAGCAGATCTTGCCGCATCACGGGAAAAGGAAGACGGTATTCATCTATTTGGGATGTTACTTAGTAAAGCTACCTATAATACCCTTTTATGGTCTGTGATAGGCATTTTGCTAGTGTTACTGGGTATTTTCGTGATGAAGTTCAGAAATAGTAATGCCATTACGCGCGATGCCAAAGTAAAACTAGCCGAAACCGAAGAAGAGTTTGAAACACACAGGCAAAGGAGCCTGGAACGGGAGCAACAGTTACGGAGAAAACTTCAGGACGAGTTGAACAAACAAAAGAAAGTATAAAAAAAGCCGCGTGATCCGCGGCTTTTTTTATGCGATTCGTTCAATGCGAGCTCCTATTGCCCGCAATCTTTCATCAATGTTTTCGTATCCACGATCGATCTGCTCAATGTTTTGAATGGTACTGGTACCGGTAGCAGAAAGTGCTGCGATAAGCAGGGAGATCCCTGCACGGATATCGGGTGATACCATGGTAGTAGCCTTTAGATCCGATTCGAAGTTATGTCCTATCACCGTAGCGCGGTGTGGATCACAAAGTATGATCTTGGCGCCCATATCGATAAGTTTATCAACGAAAAAGAGCCTGCTTTCGAACATCTTTTGGTGAATAAGCACACTGCCTTTTGCCTGGGTACAAACCACGAGCACTATACTAAGTAGGTCTGGAGTAAAACCCGGCCATGGGGCATCTGAAACGGTTAGGATGGACCCATCTATATAACTCTGAATCTCATAGCCATCTTGTTCCGGGATATGGATATCGTCTCCTACTCTATCCAGCGTGATCCCTAATTTCCTGAAGGTTTCCGGGATGAGTCCCAGATTTTCCCAACTTACATTCTTAATGGTGATCTCACTTCGTGTCATGGCTGCCAGACCGATCCAGCTGCCTATCTCTATCATATCGGGTAGTACACGGTGCGTACAACCTCCCAGACTTTCAACTCCCTCTATCACTAAAAGGTTAGAACCCACCCCTTCAATCTTCGCCCCCATAGAGTTCAACATTCTGCACAATTGTTGCAAATATGGCTCGCAGGCGGCATTGTATATAGTGGTTTTGCCTTTGGCGAGAACAGCGGCCATTACGATATTCGCTGTCCCTGTTACCGAGGCCTGGTCCAGGAGCATGTAGGTTCCTGTAAGTCCGTTTGGAGCATCCACCCCGTAGAAGTGTTCTTCTTTGTTATATCTAAAATCTGCCCCTAGCTTTATAAATCCTTCGAAGTGAGTATCGAGTCGGCGTCTGCCTATCTTATCACCTCCGGGCCGGGGAATATATCCCTTGCCAAAGCGCGCTAATAAGGGGCCCACGATCATGATAGAACCTCTTAAAGAACTACCTTCCTGCTTAAACAGATCGGACTCAAGGTAATTGAGATCCAGGTTGTCTGCAGTAAAAGTATAGCTGCCTTTTCCTAGTTTTTTAACTTTTACACCAAGGTTTTCAAGAATCTGGATCAATTTATTCACATCCCTGATATCCGGTATATTATCTATCTGTACTGTTTCCGGGGTAAGGAGAACGGCGCAAAGTATTTGCAGTGCTTCGTTCTTTGCTCCCTGCGGATTGATTTCACCTTTAAGTTTATGTCCGCCTTCAATTTGAAATGTTGCCATGCTTGATCTAAGGCTGTTTAGTAACGTTTACGGCCTCCGCCTCGGCCTCCTTTTTTACTTTTTTTACTGTTATTACTCGAAGAAAAACGTTTTTTGTTCTTGAGCAGGTCTGTGGCATTGGTAAGGTCTTCTTCGCTATTCTTCATATTCAATTTCCCGTTGGAAAGCTCGAATAGGTGCTGAAAAATCACATCGTCCTCTACGGTATCTTTGTTCCAGTTCAGGAAGCATTTTTTCATGTGATTGGCAATGGTAAGAACGAGTCCGTCCTTCATATCCCCATCTTCCCAGCTACAGGCTACATCTATCATCCGTTTTATATTATTACCGTAAAAACGATATTTTGGGTGATTTTGGGGGTATTCCAGAGGTTCTGGGCGTTCGCTCAGCTCTTCTTTGGAGGGTACCGGATAAGGTGAATCAACATCCAGTTTGAAATCGGATATAATAAATAGTTGATCCCATAATTTATGCTGAAAATCTGGCACGTCTCTCAGGTGCGGGTTTAGGTTACCCATTACTGCTATGATGCTTTTAGCAGTTTTGTTTCGTTCTTCCCTGTCTTCGAGGGAAACGGCGTAATCGACCATTTTCTGAATATGACGACCATATTCGGGGATAATGAGCTTCGGCCGCTCAGTATTGTATTCTAAATTGTCTATCAAAATGTTGTTTTTAAAAAGGGAAGTTCCTTAAATGAAGTACTATGCGTGCAAAATACTAAAATTATAGTGATATCACACCTTCGACCTTAGAAACTTCAAGATATTTTTCAACTACTGCGTCGGGAGAATCCATAGTAACTTTTATTGAAACACTGGTATAATTGCCTTTAGACGAATCCCTGGTGTTAAAAACCGCATCCAAATTGTTGAAAACGGCTTCGATCTCGGCGATCTTCTCCAGTGATGCCGGCACTATGAATTTGAACAAATAGGGCGAAGGCCAGCTGGTATCGTCCTTAAGTTGCTGTTTCAATCGTTCGTAGAACGCTTTCGATTCGGGATTTTCTTCCATATGATTATTAGCTCATATACACGGCAAAGATACGCTTTCAGTATCAATATTTATTTACGTAATTTGTATAAATGAATGTATCGATGATCTATAATTCCATTGTAGATAGGATATATTTTCTACCATTACTACTAACATACTGATCCTTCGGAATTTGACCAAAGGAAGATTAAAATGTAACGCTTGAAGACCAAAAGAATTGTGATCACCGGGGGACCGGGTTCTGGCAAAACTACCCTGGTAAAAGAACTGGAGGCCAAAGGATTTGCCTGTTTACATGAAATTTCCAGGCAGATCATCCTGGAGGCTCAGCAGCAAGGTATAGACCAATTGTTCCTGGAAGACCCCTTGTTATTCAGTAGGAAATTATTGGAAGGAAGACTGGCCCAGTTCAGGGAGGCTTCTGCTTATAATGAGGAGATCCTGTTCTACGACCGTGGACTACCCGATGTAACGGCATACCTGGATTACCTGGGCACAAGCTATCCGGACGAATTTCGGGAAAGCTGTGCAACCTATAAGTACGATGCCGTCTTCGTGCTTCCCCCCTGGCCAGACATATATACACAAGACAACGAGAGGTACGAATCGTTTACCGAAGCCGAAAAGATCTTCGAACATTTGGTAAACGGCTATAGCGCCTATAATTATAATGTGCATGAAGTACCTATCGGGAAGGTGTCTACCAGAATAGATCACATTTTGAAGCACTTAATTGGTCTGCATTGAAAGCGCCCCTACAAATATTACAGGAATACTTCGGGTATTCATCATTTCGACCTCTGCAAGAGGAGATCATTACTTCGGTGATTCACGGTAACGACACGGTAGCTTTATTACCCACCGGAGGTGGTAAATCCCTGTGTTTTCAGGTACCCGCGCTATGTCTTGGAGGAATTTGCATTGTGATATCTCCCCTGGTAGCCCTTATGAACGACCAGATCATGAGGCTAAAGGAAGCCGGAATAAAAGCCTTACACCTTTCGGGAGGGCTGTCCTTTGACGAACTGAATATCGCCCTCGATAATGCAATGTACGGTAACTTCTCATTTCTCTACCTGTCTCCGGAGCGGCTTCAGCAGGAGATCGTACAGCTGGCCATACAAAAGATGAATGTGAGTTTGATCGCTGTAGATGAGGCACATTGTATCTCGCAGTGGGGAAACGATTTCAGGCCTTCCTATAAAAATATTACCCTGCTCAGGGAAATGCATCCCCTAGTGCCTTTTATAGCACTAACGGCCACAGCTACTCCCGAAGTTTTAGCCGATACGATCTCAGAATTAAAGCTGGAGCTCCCTAAGGTCTTCAAAAGTTCGTTTTACCGGCCCAACCTGGCCTACAAAACCATGAAAGTTGAGGATAAACTATATCATATTCAGCAATTACTTCAGAAAGAATCCTTATCATCTATAATCTATGTTCGGTCTAGAAGTATGGCCGTTGAAACCAGTGAACATCTTAACAGTCTGGGCATTCGTTCAACATTCTATCACGGAGGGATCTCTGCAGAAATTCGCCAGCAGCGGCTGGAACAATGGAAAAACGGGCTTATCCCTGCGATGGTTGCCACCAATGCCTTTGGAATGGGAATTGATCATGCCGAAGTGCGATATGTATTTCACCTGCAGTTACCCGAAAGCCTTGAGAGTTATTTCCAGGAGGCCGGACGGGCCGGCAGGGATGGCAAACCGGCTGAAGCCCTGTTACTTTATAATGATCACGATAAGACTTTGGTGCGCAAACAGTTTATCGACTCCCTGCCTCGTAAAAAAGATCTTAAGAAGGTATATCACAGTCTAATGAACTATTTCCGCATCCCATATGGGGAGGGCGAATTTGCCACCTTCGCTTTTAATTTTACTGAATTCTGCAAGACCTATTCGTTTGCGTCTGTGCTTACCTATAATGCGCTTACCACCCTGGACCGCCTTGGAGTCCTGCAATTATCCAGGCAATTTGGAAGGAGATCCACCCTTAAATTTAAGGTATCTTCGGAAAGATTGCTGGTTTATTTTGGGAAAGACCCACAAGTATCCCTTATTGGGAAGACCTTTTTACGGGTATACGGAGGTATTTTCGAACTTGCCACCCCGGTGAACCTGGATCTCATCGCCTCCAAGACGGGGCAAACTTCAGAAACCATTGTAGCGGCACTTAAAAAAATGGAGCGTGATGGTGTAGCCGAAGTCCAGCTTTACGATACAGATGCCGTGATCACCTTTCTGGTACCACGGGAAGACGACAGGACCATCAATAGGATGGCTGTGGGTGTCCATGAACTAAATGATAAAAAAGTAAACCAGGTTGAAGCGCTGTTGCAGTATGTAGAAAATAACTTTACGTGTAAAAGTGAGCAACTGTTACAATACTTTGGGGAGGAGAACACAGAGCGGTGCGGTATATGCTCGGTTTGTATGAAAGACAACAGGGATCATGAACGGAGGGACCTGAAGTCGATTTCGGAACAGGTGCTCACCCTGATGGAATCTGGTGAATTTAGTTCGAGAGAAATATGCGAAAGGCTTACTTTTGACGAAGAGAAGATCCTGAAAGTTTTGAGAGCGTTACTGGATGCCGGAAAAATAGGATTAAACCCCAAAAACGAGTATTATATATTGTGATGAGAGATTTACGAATCGTATTTATGGGAACCCCGGGTTTTGCCGTTGGGGTATTACAATCGCTAGTGGAGAGTGGTGCCAACATAGTGGGCGTAATCACCGCCCCGGATAAGCCTGCTGGTCGTGGCCGCAAGTTAAGAGGCTCTGCGGTTAAGGATTATGCGGTATCTAAGAACCTGAGGTTACTTCAGCCAAAAAACTTAAAAGACGAGAACTTTCTTTCCCAACTGCGCGCGCTGGAAGCGAATTTACAGATCGTAGTCGCATTCCGGATGTTACCTAAAGTGGTTTGGGCCATGCCCGAATACGGCACCTTTAATCTGCATGCCTCCCTCCTGCCCCAATACCGGGGTGCTGCGCCCATTAACTGGGCAATCATGAATGGGGAATCGACCACAGGGGTGACCACTTTCTTTATTGATGAGAAGATCGATACCGGGGCCATTATTGCGAAAAAAGAAATCTCGATCGCGCGGGATGAAACTGCAGGCAGCCTGCATGATAAGCTTATGGACCTGGGAGCTGGTCTTGTGCTGGAAACCGTAAAGATGATTGCAGAAGGTGATGTACGTACAGAAGTTCAATCTTCGACAGATCAATTGAAGGAGGCCCCCAAGTTAAATAATGAGAACACCAGAATTGACTGGTCTAAACCAGCCAGGGAGATAGAAGCGCATATTAGGGGGCTGGATCCCTATCCGGCAGCCTGGTGCTGCCTGGTAAATGGAGGGGAAGAATTGAAAACGAAGATCTTTGGAGTTTCATGGGTTGACTGTGAACATGAACATCCGGCGGGCAAGCTTATTTATGATAAAAAGAATATATGGGTAGCCTTGGAAAACGGACTTCTGGAAATAAAGGAATTGCAACTTCCCGGGAAACGGAAAATGAAAAGTATTGACCTTTTAAACGGATTTACTTTTGAAGCCGATGCGAAAGTAGTGTAAACCCTTATCACTACTGAATCCATGAAATTTTAACAGAAATGGCTGGTCTTTATTAACAAAGGAGCTGACTTATCAACAAAAACGGCGATTTAGCGCGTCATTACTTGCGTGATACGATAATCCGACTAAATTTGTAGAGCAAATAATTTAAAGTTTAACCAACAATTTAATTTTAAACAGATAACTATGAACAAATCAGATTTAATCGATGGCATGGCAGAAGATGCTGGAATCACCAAAGCTGCTGCAAAAAAAGCATTAGAATCTTTCTTAGGAAATGTAGAAAAATCACTTAAGAAAGGAAACAGAGTTTCTCTAGTTGGTTTCGGATCTTGGTCGGTTTCAAGAAGAGCTGCAAGAGAAGGAAGAAATCCACAAACAGGTAAAACTATTAAGATCGCCGCTAAAAATGTAGTGAAGTTCAAAGCAGGATCAGATCTTTCAAATTCTGTGAACTAAGTTTAAGAAACTAAAATTCTTCATGAACCCTGCAAAATTGCAGGGTTTTTTTTTGTTCAAAACTGAAGGGAGAGCATAGGAAGTTGTATTTTAACAAATTAATACTTAGATTTAATTGTACAAACTAACCGCATGACTACACTTAAACCTGATAAAGGGGTATTGTTGGTAGCAGAACCATCCATTATAGGAGATGTATCCTTTAATCGATCGGTGGTTTTATTAGCCGAATACAATGAGAGCGGTTCGGTGGGTTTTATACTCAATAAACCTTTAAAGTACAAACTCAAAGATTTTATTCCCGAGATCACCTCTAATCTTGAAGTTTATAACGGCGGTCCTGTAGAACAGGACAATCTTTATTTTATTCATAAAGTTCCCGAACTTATACCCGAAAGTGTGGAGATTTCTAACGGTATTTACTGGGGAGGGGATTTCAGCGCTATCATGGATCTATTAAAGGAGGATGTGCTTAAGAAGGAACAAATCCGTTTCTTCCTGGGCTATTCCGGCTGGTCCAGCGAGCAACTGGAAAGCGAGCTAGAGGTTCACAGTTGGGTAGTCACTCCTAATATATACAAGAATAAGATCCTGGGTAAATCCAATAATAATTTCTGGAAAGAGAAAATGCTCGAATTTGGCGGCGATTATGTGATCTGGTCTAACGCACCCGAAGACCCCAGCAATAACTAAACATCTTACTGAAAAACTTATTTATCCCAGCCGGGCCTTTACATTGAGTTTGGCCAGCAGTTCCTTTGCAACTTTATTTTCAAACACCTTCTTTCGGTATTTAGTAACCGGTTGAATTCCCGTGATCACGTTAGTAATGAACAGTTCATCGGCCTTTTGTAGTTCGAAGGGCGAAACCGTTTCTTCTTCAAGAATATAATCCGGAAGGACGCCAATGATATCGATCATTTGCTTCCGAAGAACCCCTTTTAAACAACCGTCGCTTAAAGGAGGGGTTTTGATCTTATAACCATTCACCAGAAAGATATTGCCATTAAGGGCTTCAACCACCATTTTATTCTCATTGAGAAGCAGGCAGTTCTGGTAATCGTTTTCGGCAGCAAAAACACTACCTAAAACATGTATCACCTTGTTGTTGGTTTTGAGGGTAGAAAGTAATCCGGAGTTGAGATAATGATCTTTAAAGAGTTCGATCTCATAGGGTTCTTCTGAAATGGTATAGAACGGAGAATCCAGTTTTTCTATCTGGATAAGGTACTCTATATGATTGGTTTGAGGTGCGTATTTACCACCCCAGGATCGCCAAACCGTAAAACGAACCCGGCAGGTGTCCTTTATGGCGTTAGACGCGGTAATGGTTTTATCGATCTCGGCCTCTATGAATTCTGGTGTGAATTCCATAGGGATCTCCATACGAAGTATTCGCATGGCCGACATCAGCCTGAAATAGTGATCTTCCCAAAAAAGTAGCTTCCCCCCTGCGTAGCGGATCGTCTCAAATACACTGTCGCCAAAATGCAAGCCTCGATTATTAACCGGAATTGTAGCATTTTCTGCTTCGACCAGGGAACCGTTATAATTTGTCATCATGAAATAGAGCCGTTATTCGAGCCGACAAAGATACAGTTTTAAGCTGTGTAATATAAATTGGGAATGGCTAACGATTGTATGAAATGCTCCATAATGCATCGTAGCTACAAACCGTTGAACCTAAAAACAAAAATATTCTTGTGAGAAAGATGGAAGCCTAAAGACTTCCAGGATATTTTTTGAAACAAAGATGGCAGATCAGGTAGAGCCCAGAATATGCTTAAGGTTAGAGATCATGTTGGTCCACAGCATTTTGCCCTCTTCTACTTCCTCTTCATCCTCGGCGAAGTCTGTTACCATTAGGGATACATCTTTGGTGATCTCATCTACCTGAATGCGCAGCTCGAAGTAATAATTGGTGTCTTCGTCCTCCACCCATCTGAATTTAATACGTTCACCACTCTTTTTACCAAGAAGTTTAGCCTTTTCCTCGCTACCCTCCCAGATAAATGTAAAATACTCTCCCCGGGAGTTCACATTGTCTGCATACCATTCGCTCATTCCGGAGGGCGTTGAGATATACTGATACAGCAGTGATGGTGACACTTGTATCGGGAATTCCATTTCGTATTTTACTTTGTCTTCCATAGGTTTTTGGTTAGCAGGAGCCCAATATAAATATTAATTGCAAACTGCCAAAAGTCTGGGATAGGTTTTTTGATTTATTCGATTAAATACAAATAGCCGTGAGTAATAGTTTGACAGGAGTCATATTTCTTCGTAATTTTTGTATTTACTTTTGAATTTAAAATTGGACCAAAAAATGAATCTGGGGGTAGTTCTTTCGGGAGGAGGTATAAGGGGTGTAGCTCACATTGGAGCCCTTCAGGCGATGGAGGAATTTAATCTGAAACCCACTCATATTTCGGGTACCAGTGCCGGGGCCATTGTTGGAGGGTTGTACGCTGCAGGAATAGAATGTTCGGAGATCCTTAGGTTTTTTAAAACCATTCCCATCTTCCAGCGGAGCAGGTACGCCCGCAGGAAACCGGGTTTTATCGATTCGGAAAAATTCTATGATGAATTCAGAAATTACCTGCAGAAAGACGATTTTAGTTCCTTACAAACCACCTTATACGTAACTGCCACCGACCTTTTAAAAGGCACTTTAAAGATATTTCATGAAGGGGAGCTTATCCGGCCGATACTTGCATCGGCTTCGTTTCCGGGCCTGTTCTCACCCGTGGAGATAGGGGGTTCTCATTATATAGATGGGGGTGTTTTCAATAATTTTCCTGTAGAACCTCTTAGACCCGTATGTGATAAGATCATTGGGGTGTATGTAAATCCTGTAAAACCAGTGGGGATCGACAAGTTAAAGCATTCCTACAATGTTGTTGAACGCGCGTATAAGTTGAAGTCGGCCGCAGACTCCATCTTAAAGTTCAAGCAGTGTGATCTGGTGATATCACCCTCCGATCTCAGTTTATTTGGTACTTTCGATATGAAGTACACCGATGCTATTTACGATATAGGGTATAGAGAAACAAAGCGCCTTCTTGAGGCAAAGCTTGAAGTACTGGTAAACTCCTGAAACGAACTATAAGGAGGAAGCAGCGATGAAGTGGATTCGAAACACGAATAACATCAAGGCATAAGCTTCAAACCCCTACCCTATGCATAAAACTAGGATTGGTTGTAAGTGGTAGCCTAATAAAGAAGGATGCAAATAATTAGATTATAAATTTTTTCCGGTCGATTTTGTTTTTATCTTTGCGCCTCAAATATGGCGAGGTAGCTCAGGTGGTTAGAGCGTCGGATTCATAACCCGGAGGTCAGGAGTTCAAGTCTCCTTCTCGCTACAAGGACGAAAGTCGTGTAAATGAGCGGTTTAGCGCAAGCTAAATCGCTTTTTTTATGTCCTTACTTACAGATTTTCTTACATTTGAATACGCTAACGCATACGTTTTGTCAAATTCGAAACAATTTTCAGCACCGAAAATCTATGATGCAGGAGGGGATCTTACCAAACGTTGGTACGTATATTATTCCTTCCGTAACCCTAAGACGGGTAAACTTGAGCGACAAACTCCTATCTATGGTGGAGCCAATAAATACAAGACTAAAACAGACCGAATGGAGGTTTTGTCCATGTATCGAAGGAGCCTTCATGATTTTTTGAAAAGGGGATTTAACCCCTATGAGGATAATTCCGACCTACTCACTAAATTTCAATCATCTGATATCCATACCGAAAATTCATCACAAAAAGTTGTCGCATCGGCTGAAATTAAGGTAGAGGATAAATCGCGAACATCTATATCTGACGCCTTCGCACAAGTGCTTCATATTAAAAAACACGTAGTTTCCCCATCTACCTATATGAATTACAAACAAAAACTACTCAAATTGGAACAGTGGTTAAAGGGGGTATTACCCCAAAACGCGACCATTGACCAGATAACCAAGCAACATATAGTGTCGTATTTAAATCAGGTGCTTGAACGTACCAGTGCGAGGACAAGAAATAATACAAGAGTAGAACTTGGTAGTCTGTTCCAAGCATTGGTAGACAATGAATTCATTCCATACAATTTCATTCATAGTATCAATGTTTTAAGAACCAGACCTGAAAGGCATAAAACCTATTCTATTCGACAGCAACAAAGTATTTATACGTATTTGGAAAAAGAGGATTCTACTCTGCTTTTATTCATACAATTTATTTCATACAATTTTCTTAGGCCTATAGAAGTTTGCAGGCTGAGGGTTAAGGATGTAAATATTAAAGAAAAACGACTCTATGTTAGGGCAAAGAACAAACCAGTAAAAATCAAAATTATACCTGATATCATGCTGAGTCGACTTCCTAGTTTAGAGGGTTTGCCTTTAGATAACTATCTAATTACTCCAAATGGTATTGGGTGTAAGTGGGCTGCAACCGAGGTGAACAGAAGAGACTATTTCTCGAAACGATTTAAAAAAGTTGTAAAAGAACATTTCAAATTAGGGCAAGATTTCGGCCTTTATTCATTTCGACATACATTCATCACTAGATTATATAGAGAAATGATCAAGGATGCAACCCCCTTTGAGGTAAAAAGCCGATTGATGCTTATTACTGGACACTCAACTATGGGCGCATTAGAGAAATATCTTAGGGATATTGATGCGCAATTACCGGAAGACTATTCAGAACTGTTAATTGATTCGAAGAGTAATTGACCCTACTACACGCTCAATTATGGGGTAAACCCCCGTTTTACCTTTCTTACCCTCTCACTCCTTGGTAAACCCTATTACCCCCCCCTCAAGGGGGTGTTTACCATAATTGAATTAGCGTGGACGTCCTATTTATAGCGGGATTTCCGTAAATGTGACTATAAAGCACGTTATAAAGGTAAAGGAGGTAAAGCACCTGTTACAGTCTTTTACCTATGCATTATTATAACATCTAAAAAAATTACGATACAATTTATTCATTTTGTTTTTTTGCTATGAAGCAACTTTTCATTTCTACCAAACCTACTTTTTTCTAACAAATCCAACTTTTTCTTTCAAAGCCATACAAAGCTTGACAAAGTCTAGCAAAGCCTCACAAAGCCTCACAAAGCTCGCCCAAAACGGTCAGGCTTATTTCTAGAATTGTCATATTGCCAATATCACCTAAAGTTTAGCCTGGTTAGACTACAAAATGAATGCGAATATCGTCTATAGTGTTGCGAAAGCACTTCCTCAAGAAGAACAGAGGAAGCTGTTGCAATTGCTTGAAGATGATATACGATCAACATCTATCAAAAAAGTAAAGAAAGAACCTCTTATATCACGTGCTGAGGTGGATGCCTATATTTTAAAACATGTTTTTAATTGTTGATAGTTGTAAAAAATAATAGCCATGTTACCAAAGGGTTTTATGCCTTTAACCATTTTTGTTCTCTATCAGTTGAATCGAGTATATCAATGAGTAACACCAGTTGGAAATGTTTGGCTACTTTAAATGCGTCGCCTTTATCAAAAGACCTATAGAACGTTAAATGTTTATTGCGGTCGTAAAATAGATTGATGAGAAATACATCATCCGTGAATGTGGTTGATGCACCAAGCGAATTCATCCTCTGTTTTTGTTTTCCTTTAAAAACTGATATGTATTCGAAATCCGGACTCTTTACCCATTTTCCTATATGAATACCAAATATTGACCAAATCATTCGGTAGGTGTTACAGTCCATGTTAAATTGTGATCCTGATGTAGATACTAAATAAATTGCAAAGCCAATCATGAATAGCCCAAATAACAGACTATTAAAAATGATAATATAGAAAGCGAAAAGAATAATTAGAATTCCAAAAACTACCTTAAATGGAGAAATTGGTTTCGTATAGGTTATTATATGGCTCATATGCTATAAAATGTTTGGTAACGACCGCGGACATAGCCTCCGCCTTTGAGTATTCCGTTTATAATAGTTTTTTATAAAGTTAAGGGGGTTAAACGGGCTTTACAATTCCAGTCTGGGTTCTAGCCTTAATTTAGATCGATTGCCTAAAAGAAATATCCGAGTGATAGGCTTAAAACAGAATTCTTACCGTTTAAACCGTCTACGACGTCCGTTAATCCAATGGCATATCTAGCTTGAACGAATATATCAATTGGCGTAATATATTGTGCCCCAAATACACCAGAAATATCCACTGTTTCTGCGCCAATATCCATAGATGCTAAATTTTCTGGTTCCGCTTCGTCTACCGTAAGAATACCAATTTGTGGGCCACCTTGAATACTCAAATTACTAATAATTTTGTAGTCAATTAGTATCGGGACATTTATATAATCTAATTGACCGTCAACGAGTATACCGTTCAAGTCGTCTTCAAATCCTTGCGACGAGTACACTGCTTCGGGTTGAATGCTGAAATTCTCATTTACGTTGATGTTAAAGACTACTCCCGCATGATAATTAAATCGACCTTCCAGATTATCTGCGTCACTTCCGATCAATGATGTGCTATTTATACCCCCTTTTAGTCCAAATTTTAAATTTTGCGAATACGAGTTTCCAATTACGATAGTAATAGATAAAATAATTAGTAGATTTTTCATAAGATTGCTTTAAAGACTATGTTATATGTGCTGTTAGCACTAGTTATCTATTCGTATATTATCTTTTGTTCTGTTATTATTCCTATTTGATTTGTAGTAAAGTCCAAGATAAATAGTCCGTTTTTATTAGCTCTAAATTTCCAGGGATGAAACCCGATTTTCTGTTCATTAAAAAGTTCAATATTTCTATTGCTATCAATTTTATAAACTTTAAAATTTTCGCTAATTGCAAAAACATCTACATCGTTACTTGTGATTTTAATGAAGTTCAAATCACTTACGGGTTTCCAATCTAGTTTATCTTTGTTAGAGAAGAAAATTTTACCACCTTGTAGAATAAAAAAATAGTCATCTACTTCAGTGATATTTTCAACCTCTGAATCTATTTCATTACTAATATCAGTAATAACCATATTACCTTCATCGTCTATTTGTAATTGAGATACTGGTTGACCATTATTTTGTGAGTCTTTTAATTTGACTAATCCACTATTAGAAGGCATATACGCATTTCTAATATTCGAAAAATCAGTATTTGCCATTTTCAGTGTATTGAGTTGGCAAGAAACAAAATATGCATTGTTTTCAGTAATTAGTAACTTGCATGGACTCTCATCTGCTCCTTCTCTCGGAACTTGTGCAATTGTCTTCCAACTTTTACCAAAATCAGTTGTTTTAAATATATAATAAGTTGAGCCTAGTATTCCCGATCCATCATTGTTTAAAATAGAACTATTTATCCACATAGTCGATGTTCCATTTGGAAGAATTATTTTTGCCCAAGACTTTCCTCCATCTTCGGTTCTCAATATGAAATCAGAATAGCCCTCTTTTAGAAATCCATAAATGATTCCAATATTGTCGTTAAAAAAACGAATATTTTTATATCCTCTAATTGGTATTTTAGTATCCCAATAAGTCCATTTTTCAGTATTATGATTGTAAGAAAGGACTTGCGCAAAATCAGAACATAACCATAAAGTTCCATTTGGTGTAAGAGAAAAGTCCCAGACAGTTCCTTTAATTTCAGGTTTTTTATCTAATACTTTTTGTGAGAAAACTGCAACGGAAAAAAAGAATATTGTTATTAAAACAAATTGTTTTTTCATAATTGGTGCGCCGGATGATATACTTTTCAGTTATCTAAATTAGTATTTTTTGTGAGAAGTACGCGGCATGGCAGATCTAGCGCTGAATTATAGCCATTGTTGTACGCAGTTAACGCCAGAACATCCAGGCTGGTTTTAAAAATGTATTTTTAAGGAGAGCATAAGCTTTAGTATGACCGTCTTGAGATGATTTCATGAAACAAACAAAAGGAGGTTTGAACAATACTTCATTATCTTGATTAGAATCGAATATATCTCTGAGGACTCTACTCAACTTGTTTCGCTTTGTTTCAATTAATTCGACCGAGATTTCTCCTCCAGTCAATTCTTGCCATTCAACTTTTATATATTCCTTTTCCGCATTCACGTATTCTGCAGTCTTATAAAGAATGGTAATCAGATACTCAAGCTCCACATCATCCTCGATGTTATTTTTATTTTTGACAAAGCCGTCTAAACAATAAATAATTTCATGCGATTCGCCATTTTGCTCTGGCGGTAAGGTTGCTGTTCTTCCAATAAATAAACAATGATCTTTTGTCATGCGACAAAGCTAGTCAAATTGCGTACAACGGTCCTGTATATAATGCGGCGCGGTGTGCGGCGAGATTCGGACGAACAAAATTTGCGGAGCAAATGTTGGCAGTCACGCCAACGGCGTGACGTGTGAATCGGAAGCATTGGAGCGCCGGATGATATATCATTCAGTTATCTAAATTAGTATTTTTTGTGAGAAGTACGCGGTATGGCAGATCTAGCGCTGCATTATATGCGATGTTAGCTACCGTATTTTTTTAGTTTTTCTTTTAATTCAATTTCGCTAATCGGTTTCACTTCAATAAATTCTTCTTCATTTTCTCCAATTACTATAACTTTCTCGCCAAAGGTAAGTCCGCTATTATCAAATCCAATTGATATGATTATTGCTTTTTCTCCTTTAGGTAGTTTGTTGTAACCATCTTCATTTTTCGTAAACCAATATTCATTTGTTGATTTTTCTATTCCACTTAAAATGACATTTCTTTCTTCTAAAATCAGACTTGTCAAATTTGACTTTGTTGAAGTCTTTACAGCTAATTTAGTTGGACTTGCTTTTGGGTCTTCGTAAAAGAAATCTACATTAATCCATCCAAAATTTATTGCGTCGTAGGTTATAAGAACATTATTCAGTTCCTTGAGTTTTGTTGTGTCAATTATTCGGCTTGTGTCAATTTTAGTAAGCTTTTGAGATGCGAATTTTTTATAAAGTTCAATTTTCCAACGCCCATGTTCTTTTGCATCTTTTAATATTGACTCGTGAGCTTCTTTTTGCATTTTAGTTCTTGGACCACCATTTGGTCCTGGTGGAATATTGTTTAAATGGTAATTAACTCTTTCTGTTGAATCTTTGATAAAATATTGAACAGTTAACTCATCAATTTCCCAAAGATTTTTGTCAAGATTATTTATATAAATATTTAAAACTTCTTTCCAACAAGTAGTGCTAAATCTATCTGAAAATTCTTTTGTTGCCAAAAGTGTATTTTCAAAATCGGTAATATTCCCAAAATAGTTGTAATAAGCGTATTTTAACGTATCTGTAGTAATTCCATAATATTCAGAACATTCGGTCGGAAATCGATTTTTACTTATAAATTTTATTGGATAAGGCGTTAAAGATTTCGAAGGCTCTTCTATTTTGTCCCAATTGATTAAACCACTTTCTTCTCTGTTACCCAAAAATATTTTTGCGTTTTCCTTAATTCCTTTTTGAGGGATTTGTAATCTTATAGATTTCCCAGTTGTTATTTTAAATTCATTCCCGTTTTCATCATTAGCAGATAGAAAAACCATTCCTAACGATTCAAGAATTTTATCGTTATGCATTGTTTGCAAATTAGAAGCGATAAAGTCCGATTTAGTGAAATTTTCTTTAATTTCTATGAAAACGTTTTTAGAAACAACATTACCATTTTGGTCAACAATTGAATTTTCTGGAATAATTAGAATTGTTCCACTTTTGCCAACTACTGTATTCGGTTGAGATGGATTAATTTCAAATACTTGGCTTTTATTGATGGATTCTAAAGCACTTATTAATTCAGTCGGAATGTTCCCGAATTCTTGATTTATTTCTTTTTCTTTTGCGCAACTTAAGACTGTGCAAAATATCAATAAGAAAAGAATTTTATTCATATGTTCGGATGTTCGTTTATATGGTAGCTAACGTTCCTGTATAACGCTAGTGGCGGTTGGCGGCTAAGATCCGGAGTGATTCATTTTGCTGGTCCCTGAGCCTGTCGAAGGTGAGCAAAAGTGGGAAACCCGTAGTGCCGAAGGCTACTACTGGGTGTGCGAATCAGAAGCCAGGCCGAGCCGCTAGGTTAATTTGTTTAGTTAAAGATATCATTTTTATAGATGTAAATCGCCAAACTACCTATAAACACAGCCATTTGCGGTATGCGCTGTTGTATGCAGTTTTTATTTCACTTTTTTAAAGGTTGAATTACATTTGTCATATACATAATCTTCCTTTGTGTCTTTTAATTTAAACGTCATTTCACATACCGAATTATTTCTTGTTTCAAATCCAACTTGCCTGTAAACCAATCCATTCAAGTATGTCCGATTTAACATATAATGGCTAAATTCAGAACTTTGTTTATGTTCTACAATTTCTAAATTTTCATATTGTAGAATAGGTGCATTTGTATAAGGTTTGTTGTAATCTCCACCTCCCCAACCAGCAGCAAACGAAATGACAAAATTCCAAAAAAAGTTTATCGCAACTGCAAATACTCCAACTAAGATAGAAGTCAGTTTAAAGTACTTTTTGTTCGTAATAATCAAAATTCCGACAGCGATCGACGAGATAAATATTGGTGTTAAGAAATAGTCGTAAACCCAAACATTTGCTCTCAAATCAGTTAGAAATATTGGAAAAGAAATTGCCGCTAAAACTGCAAAAAATCCAATCATAACTATCCGTAAATTCCGCCAGTTGGTAAATCTTGAAAGCAGGTAAATCAGAATGATTACTATTAAGGGTAGAAATATGTTCAGATAATATGTCAATTTAGTTTTTTATCTACGAATTGGAAAGTCATGTCAAATTGCATACAACGTTCCTGTATATAATGCGGCGCGGTGTGCGGCGAGATTCGGACGAACAAAATTTGCGGAGCAAATGTTGGCAGCAGCGAAGCTGCGTGCGAATCGGAAGCATAGGTGCGCCGGATGATATACTATTCAATTATCTAAATTAGTATTTTTTGTGAGAAGTTTTCGGTTTGATAAATCTAGCGCTGCATTATATGCGTTGTTGGCGATTGTTTGTATCCTCACGTTTTAATCTTTCATTGAGAATTTTCATCGGTAAAGGGTGATCAAAATGTAGTTTAGCCAGCCGACGTTTACCGGTACGTTTATCAGCTACAGCGATTGCGTTTATCACTGGGCTCGAATGATTTAAAGCGTTATCAATAGATAAATTTAGGTAATCGAACATTTGAATGTAAAGATCCCATTTTGAAAATTCGCCTTTTTCAACTAGTAATCCATCAGTTCGGTCCTCATTTTTCGTAGCGGAATGAGTCTTGTATAATCGATCAACTGTAGATTCATGATAATTTGCAGCATTTTTATTCCATGATTCAAAATCACAAAAATTTGCTATTTCTATTTTATCGAGTGTAAACCATACTCGTCCCTCTTTGTCATAATCATTATAAACTGCTGCGAATATTTCAAGATTACCTTTTAATGAATCGGCAAAATTTTGTTCAATTCTTTGTTTTAATTTACTCCATCTCATTTTGTATTCAAATTATCGCCAACGGTATTGTATATGACGCGGCGCGGTGTACGGCGAGATTCGGACGAACAAAATTTGCGGAGCAAATGTTGGCAGCAGCGAAGCTGCGTGCGAATCGGAAGCATCGGAGCGCCGGATGCTATGTTTTTCAGATATCTAAGTTAGTATATTTTGTGTGAAGTTTTCGGTTTGACGTATCTAGCGCTGCGTTATATACGTTGTTGTGCATAGTGCTTTATATTTGATTAATTTATGAGGCAACCATTTGTCGCTCAATTTTTTCTTTCAATTTGTAAATAAACCCTAATACTAGGATTGCAATAATATTCACAGTCATAAAGATTTGCCCGCTTTTTGAGGCGAACGCTAATTCGATTGTCGAAAAATCAAAACCAAATCCAACTATTGTATCTTCTGTTAGATCTAGAGTTAACCCACCAAAGAATCCACTAACAAACTTGAATTGATATCCAGCAGCACCAATCCCAATAATTTGCAATGCGTTGTTATAGATTGAATATTTTAGACCCTTTAATAATCGGTGTGTAATTAATAAGTAACCGCAAAATGCAGAATAGGCAAAGAGCAATATTCCGAAAATCAAAATTAGTACCTTACCGATAGGATATGAGCTGATATCGCCGATCATAAAAAGTATCAAGACCGCACCATAAGCTCCACCAGCAATTTGATATGATCCTAAAAGGAACAGTTTATTGTCGTCGTTTCTATTTAACTGATGGTGTTTTTCCAATCTTTTGAGATTTGGTCATTTACTGGCATTATGCACAACTCGTTATATGTTCTTATTTATACGTGATATACGGTCACACCATCAGGTTAAAAACGGTTTTGTATGCTCGATATACGGTAAAGGTTCATTACCCTTAAAACTATCTAACGGACTCTGTATAGCCTGTAAATCCCTTCTAGTTACATGGGTGTACACCATCGTTGTCTCCGGCCTACTATGCCCCAACAACTCCTGTATATACCTCAAATCCGTTCCATGCTCCAGTAAATGCGTGGCAAAACTATGCCGTAACGTGTGAGGCGTTACCCGTTTAGTTATACCCGCCAATTTACAACTTTGTTTTAAAAATACCCTAATAGTACTAGGACTGTATTGGCCTCCCTTCGGATTCTCAACTAAATACTTTACGGGTTTATAAGTTGCATAATAATTCTTCAGCAATGGAAAACAACTTTCAGCAATGACTGTATAGCGCTCTTTACGGCCCTTCGCATTCTTTATGTGCAATTGCTTCCTATTAAAGTCAAAACAACTTAATTCCAGGTTTATTAATTCCCCTATTCTCAGGCCCGATCCATATAACATGGCCAAAGCCGTCCTATGCTTAAGATTCTTCGTGGCCTGTAATAAAGCGATAATCTCGTCCTTACTTAAAACTACTGGTAAGTTCCTGTCTCGTGTAGGCATATTGATCTTCTCCATATCAATGGAACATAAAGGATAAAAGTGTGTGAAAAGTTTTAACGCACTCACCAGCTGCCTATGCGTGCTTATCGAATAATTTAACTTGTCCACCGCCCATTGAATATATAATCTTACATCATCCTCGTTTAGTGTGTTAACATCCTTGTCTTTACTAAAACGCAAGAAATCCTGAATAAAGTTGGCATAAACTTTTACCGTACTTTTACTATACCGCCGCCCTTTTAAAAAATCAACATATTCGGTGTGAACTTCTACCTTTTGTTTATTCAAAACTCCAAGGGAAACAATATTTCCCTTCCTTTTACGAAGATTGTTAACCTTCCTAATTTTATGATAGATGATCCCTCCTTCTTTTAAATAATTGGTAAACTCGATTAATCTGGCCTCCTTGTAGAAGAAGTAGAAGCATCGGAGCGATTTAGACCAGTAAACGCCGGGAAACCGCTTGAGGTACTCTTTTAATTCATAACTGTAAGTAAATCGTAAGGCAATACAACGGCTCCCCTTGTGGAAAATAGGCTCTAATGTAACTTTCATTAGATAGATTTTGTGGGGAGCGACTTAAATTTAATAAAAAATAGGATAACTCCTACAGAAATTGTACGAAAACAGGGATGCACCATTCACTCTTAAAATAGGTTAGCGGGTAGTTTCGTCTCGAACAATTTCCATACAGATCGAGAATGATACCTTGTCAATTTTAGTTAAATATTTCAACTTTATAAATCCAAAATGTTCTTCTCCCTATTTTCTTTTGGTGAGTTGCCGTATTGCTACTAAGTGTGCGAACAAAACTAACGGAACTATTACAGACGGTAATAAATTGAACGGGAAATACAACACGGCTATGTTGGGCTGTTCAAATGCCAATTTCTGAAAAGGTGATGGAAAGGCAAAAACGGCAGTTATCACAACATTTAAAAGGAGTAAGAGACATATGATGTTCCACAGCAGTAATAGTTTTTTGTTTTGTTTAATGGATCTGTAAGCAAAATAAGCCACAACCGGAGCAGTAACGCCCGAAAACAAATCAAAATTTGTCCCTTCAAAAGTCATATAAACAGATACAACTCCTTGATAAAAAAGTAATACTAGTACGATCTCTACTGGTATGCGAATACTGTGGAAATATGTCAGGGTTTTCAGGTTAATCTGGTCAATAAATATCCTTCCTTTAGCTGTCAAAAAGGTTATTCCAATCATTATTAAAGTGGGAAAAACACCAAACAGCATTATCCTTGGAGGTATAACTTCAGTGTATTGGTAAATTCCACTAAGTCCAAGAAATGTTTGTATTAATGTCCAACAGATCGCAACTATTAGAAAGGTTTTGGATTTTGATGCGTAGTAGAACCAAACTATAGTTCCTATTAATGTCAGTCCAAACAGAAGACTAATATATATTGGTAAATCTTCCATGGTCGATATGGTTTTTATTTAATTTTCACTTATATGCCGTGTAATAGGTAATAACCCAACGCAACACGGCCGTTTTCTTCTTACAACCAATAAATACCCTCCCCCACTATCAACTTCAGCCTTCTTTATCGATCGGGTAAAGCATTAAATTCCTCCCGCTTGGTTTGCATCCAATGTTGCATGGCCTTAGAATCCGAATTTTCCATCAATGCCCGCATCTTATTCATGGCTTCCAGATGAGCCGCATCTTTCTTCCTAAACATCTCCATGCCGTGCTGCTTGCTTTGTTCAGATATTTCTTCAAATGTATCGGCATGAAATTCCTTATCACAGGCTCCGCCCAGCTGTCTGCAAGTCATTGTTTTCATAATATGCTGTTTTTAATACGCTATCGAAGACTTTAACTTTCCCGGGATTGCTTTACTTATTTCATTCGGCCAGCATAGCTCCCTTCTGTCATTCTCACCTCCCTCCAAAGTGTAGACTTCTGGCAACCTCCCCACATTTCCGAAGAAAAACCTTTAAAACTTACCTTCGTAATGAATTGAAAAATCGCCGCCTTTTCTATCCGTCACCGGTGTAAATTGCAGGTCCAGTTCTATGTTCATCCCGTTCTTAATGGCTAGCTGGATCTCTTCGGCTACCTTCTTTAGATCTTTATCAAAATAGTGTAAGGTAGGCGTATTAGAAAAAGCCCTGGGCCGTCGGCTTGGCGATTTTACCGCAACGGCCTTGTACCCGTGATAGTTCAAAAAATTCTTCATCAGGTTCTTGGCCTCCTCGTCGAGCGGGCGCCACGAATTAACCCGTATGGTATATTGGGAGTTTTCTTTTAATTTCCTGGGATCCTGGTAATCGTAGCCAATTTCCAACGCCTCGTCCTTCCACTTATATCCCATATAAAAGGGTAATACTTTTTCGATCTTCACTCCCTTAGACCTTAGTTTCTCCAAAACTTCCTTCTTGCGTTCGGGTTTTACCTTGTTGCCATAATACAGAGTATTAGACCGAGCACCCAGGTTGGTAGTGGGTTCTTTAATATTAAGTTTATAGCCCTTCGGATTCAACTCGCGTATGGCTTTTACGATCGCATCCCCGTCTGCTCGTCGCTGGTAGTAACGCACTATGGTGCTGTCTGATGAAAAGCCGTCTATGGCGATCATCTTGTTTTCCAGGTCCTTGATGATCTTAAGTACTTCTTTATCATTGGTAGAGGATTTCAATGTATCCAGTAAATTCCTAATCTGCATGGTTTCTTCATTGATCTCTCGCTTTTTAATACTGTCGTTCTTCTTTATAGAATCCAGCTTATTCACAACCATATCCTTTTGCTCAACCTCCTTCCGGGTGTCGGCCACAACCACGGTTTCCCTGCTATAGGCCCATAATATCAAGGCAAATATGAGCAATGTAAGTCCCAGTGCGATCACATAGTAGATCTTCGACCTACGATCCTCGGTTTCTATATCTTTTATTTTTTTCTGAAAATCACTCATAGTAACCTATATCGTTATTATTCGTTCAAATTCGTCGTTCAGGTTGTCTATATCACCATCGGTGATGGAAGCCAACGCCCGAAGGAATCGCTTTCGTTTTAATTTGAACAATGTTAGCAACTCGATCCTCTTTTTATTCTTTTCTATCTCCTTAAACGGCAAGGCTATCAATCCCGAAGGGAGCAGTCCCCCCAGGGCTGTCAAGGTTTCCTTGCTAATAAAATAAGTGCCCACCGAAATACCAATGGCAACCACTACACACACCACGATAAGCCGCTTGTAGAACCGCACCTTATCGGCTCGTTGTTTTTGTACGAGGTCGATCTCTTCCTGACTCACAAGCTTCTCTTCTATTCCGCCACTACTTACCACCTCGGGACCCGTGGTAACCGGTCCCTCTGGGGGTATTTTATCCGAATTATCCAAAAATCTCGGGATCAGCTCATCGTCGAAATCGCGCAGCGAGATCATATCCAGCGCCACCTTAAAAGAGTCTTTTATCGACTTCCCGTTAAAAAGGGCATTGTAAAAACTGGTGGAAAACAATATGGCCGTATCGTTTGGGATCTCTTCCCGCATCCCAATAACGTAAGGGATGTCGTCACTTATTTCTTCGATGTGCGCCAGGCTATGGCACGAATTGAGGAATAGACATTCTATATGGTTCAGGAAGTTTGCAAGTAAATTGGATAGCTTGGCGATAGAGATCTCTTCTTTGTAGCCGTCCTCCCCTTCTATGAACAGCTTCTCATCGCTGCTTCCATGGCCGGAGATATGTAAAATATTCGGACTTAAAGAAAGTAAGTAGTTTAGCAGGGCTTTGGTGGTAACCGCTCCCCTGGTCTCGAAAACAAAGTTGTTTCTGTGTTCACATCGTTCCAGCACCTCCCTAATACTGTTCTCCTCGTTCTCCAGCCGCAGGTCTGCCGTATCGATAGGATTTGCCTTTATAAACAATATCTTCTTCACGCTCTATTGGTTTACAGTTTTATATTTATGCTGTTTGGTGCTAATTCTATTTCCCCGTCCGAACGTACATTAACGTCCTTAAGGATCAACCGCTCCGGTCGCTCATCTGTGTAGGCTTCTTCGGCCGGAGCAAATACCAGCTCGCCAAGTTTTTCTATCAACCCTACACTTACCTGGTAGGTTTCCGCATCTTTAAAATTGAGAAAGGCATCCTTTTGTACAACTTCCGGGCCCCCGCGTACCGTGGGTTTTACAATACGTCGCTTTTTCAATAGTCCTAACTGACTCGTTAAGAAAGCCGTCCTGTGCAATACATCATCCTTTAAGTAATATACCACTTTCCAAAACAAATACGGCAATTGTATGGTGCTTCCCTTTACTTCGGTGACAAACTCGGGGTCGTGGTCCTGGAAAACGGGCCCGGTGAACAGGATGATCTTCCGCTGGCCTTCCACCACTTCCTGGTGCAGGATATAATCCTCGATCTTCCGCCATATTCCCCTGTTTAATCGATCTACCTGTGGCATGGCATTGGTGAAGTAAAAAGTAGACTCGGCTGCATCTCTCGCTTTCTCATCGGTATCTCCCCATTGTACGTCCTCCCGCTTGGTGAGATGGCCCTTGTCGAAATCACTTTTTTTAGCCGAATACAACTCGCTGCCCAACTGAAATTCTCCCGGAATCCGTTTGTCTTTTTTCCAGGCATCTCCGCCGCCTCCAAATAGTTCCTTTCTGGTGATCTTCTTAAAGAGATTACCATCAATATTGGCGGCCGTATAATACGGGAAAAAACGTAGTGGGTTGTGTAAAAGACTGTAATTGGTATAATCAAGGAAGAAATCTTCCAGCTGCAGGCCTGCTTCACAAAAGCCATCCTGCTCCCGTTTAGAAATGGAGGGGGGTGCTACTTCTGCAACTTCCAAAAAATGAGTAACGTACGACATTCGGTTGTAAAATGATCCGTCTTTAATGGGGGAAGTGCTATCTCAGCTTTTATAAAGATATGTTATTTTTTTATATCTGTGTGAAAATGTGAAAGTTAGTTCATTCATCCTAAGATAGGGACAGTACACTGTCTTTATGGACCCGATAGCCATAATTTAGACTCAGCTCATGCGCTGGTAGTTGTTCAGCAAAAGGAAAATGGTTTCTGAAGGTCTTGAGCGGAAATAGGGAAATGTTTATTTCAATACCCGTACCAGCTGGTCGATGTCTACCTGCTGTTGCTCCCCGCTCTTCATATTTTTAAGGGTGTAGGTCCCGGATTCCATTTCGCTCACCCCGGTAAGCACCACATAAGGGATGTCGCGTTTGTCGGCATAACTCATTTGCTTGCCCATTTTTGCAGGATCCGGATACATGTCGACAGAGATTCCCTCATCGCGTAATGCACTCACGGCTCGCATGGCATACCTGGCTTCGGCTTCGCCGAAATTCACAAACAAAGCCCTGGTTCCTTCCAGGACGGTTTTAGGGAACAGCCCTAATTCTTCCATCACGAGATAGATACGGTCCAATCCGAATGAAATTCCTACCCCGCTAATGTCTTTGAGTCCGAAAATACCGGTAAGGTCGTCATAGCGGCCGCCGCCACCTATACTTCCCATCTTTACCTCTTCCGGGGCCGATACTTCAAAAATTGCTCCCGTGTAATAATTAAGTCCGCGGGCCAGGGTAACGTCTATTTCGAGGGTAGCCGATTTCAATTCGAGTTCGGCTATGGTTTCAACTATGAATTCCATTTCGTCTATCCCTTGCAGCCCGGTTTCGGAAGTAGCCAGCAACTCTCTCAGGGTTTTTATTTTTTCTGAAACCGTCCCGGTTATATGGAACAAGGGTTCGAGCTTAGCGATAGCAGCTTCAGAAATACCCTTTTCACGCATCTCAGTTTTTACCTTCTCCTCTCCTATCTTATCCAGTTTATCCAGAGCAACGGTAAAATCAATTAGTTTATCCTCCGCCCCGATCACTTCGGCGATCCCTGAAAGCAACTTGCGGTTGTTCATTTTAATCACCGTATTCCGAAGGTTTAAATGGGTAAAGACCGAATCGTAAAGCTGCACGAATTCCACTTCCTGCCACAGCGACCTGCTCCCTACAACATCGGCATCGCATTGATAAAACTCTCTGAAACGCCCTTTCTGTGGCCGGTCTGCCCGCCAAACGGGTTGTATCTGGTAACGTTTAAAGGGAAAGGTGATCTCGTTCTGGTGCTGCACCACATAACGTGCAAATGGAACAGTTAGGTCGTAGCGCAAGGCTTTTTCGGAGATCTGCCCGGTTAGCGCAGCACTGTCTTGTGCTTTCAGTGCATCAGTATCTGCTTTTCTCAGGTAATCTCCGCTGTTCAGTATCTTAAAAATGAGTCGGTCTCCTTCTTCTCCGTACTTTCCCATCAGCGTTTCACTGTTCTCGAAAGAAGGGGTTTCTATAGGTTGAAAGCCAAATCGTTCGAAATCCCTCTGTATCACATCGATGATATAGTTGCGTTTTACAACTTCACTCGGACTAAAATCGCGGGTTCCTTTCGGTATGGAGGGTTTGGTAGACACAGACGGCTATGTTATATGTTATGTGTGATGGTAAATTGGCAATAACTGCTGCAAATATCTTAAAATTAATGGTAACTTTATAAGCGGTTTTTAGTCTAATTACAAACCACAACAGCAAAAGCATGTTTTCACTCTTCAGGGAAAATGTAAGGATCGCTCTCGATTCTATTAAGAGTCAGCTACTTCGAACCATTCTCACCATTATAATCATTGGTATAGGTATCTGGGCCCTGGTGGGGATACTAAGCGCTGTGAAAGCACTGGAGAATACCATTTCCAGCGATTTTGCCTCTATGGGAGCCAATACCTTTAATATTCAGCGATACGAATTTGGGGTGACGGTACAACGTGGAAACCAAGGGGAAACCCAGAAGATAAATCCCATCATTAGTTATAATGATACTAAAGAATTTGTAGACAGATATAGTTTCCCCTATGCACAAACCTCAATTTCCTTTCGTGGAACAGGTTCGGCAGAAATAAAATATGGTAACGAAAAGACCGATCCGGATATCCAGGTCTACGGCGTAAATGAACACTACCTGGAAAACACCGGCACCGAAGTAGCCAGGGGACGTGCGTTTACATTCTTCGATATTGAAAACAATAATAAGGTGTGCCTCATTGGTTCCGATTTTGAAAAAGGGCTGTTTAAGAACGATGACCCTATCAATAAGACCGTGAGCATTCGCGGGGTGAAATTCAAGGTCATCGGGATATTGGAATCTAAAGGATCTACCTTTGGTAATAATCAGGACCTGAAAGTTCTCATCCCTATTAAAATAGCGCGTAGCATCTTCACCCAGCCTAATATCAACTATACCATAAGTGTTAAGGTAGACGATAAGGCTATGATGGCCGGGGCGCAAGACGATGCCATTGTTACCTTCAGAAATATTCGCGGACTCAACCCTATTGAAGAGAATAACTTTGGTATAGAGCGTAGCGACGACCTTATTAACCGTATCACACAGATCACAGGGGTACTTTCTTTAGCAGCCTGGATCATTAGTTTTATAACCATCTTAGGTTCTTCCATCGCCTTAATGAATATCATGCTGGTGTCTGTAACCGAACGTACTAGGGAGATAGGAGTACGAAAGGCCATGGGCGCTAAAAGAGGAACCATTGCCACCCAGTTTTTTATGGAAACCATAGTGATAGGGCAATTAGGAAGTATCCTGGGTATTATCTTAGGCCTGGGCACAGGACTGGCGTTTGCGGCTATATTCGACTTTAAATTCTCGCCGCCCTGGATGGCTATGATTGGGGCCACCATCATCTCCTTTGGCACCGCCCTGCTCGCAGGACTATATCCTGCTACCAAAGCTGCTCGCCTCGACCCTATTGAAAGTCTTCGGTACGAATAAGTGAATTGAGGTGTTAAAATGACATTTGGGAGAATGTAGTTGTAAAGAGAACCACTTTTATTCTTCCTCCGAATTCAGTACTTCTTCAAAATACCGGTACCACTCACCCTTGCTAATATTGCTGCCCATCATGATGAGTTTGAAGATCTCGGCCTCTTTATCCTCGGTAAAGGCGCGGCTTGCTTCGTAGAAATCTATTTCATCATTCAGGAAGTTCTTCAGCAGCCACTGAAAGCCTTCGTTGGTAGTGATATCACGTGAGGGATCATTCACCTTAATGCCGATAAGCTTCATTTCGGTGGGTTCTATCTTAAACAGGAATAATTGCTGAGCATCGATCTTTTCGAGATATTCGGCATTGCGCAGTACACCCTCCCACACCAGATCGCTAAAAACGTCGAGTTCCTCTTCGGCCACCTGGGGTTTGTCCTTCTTGAGTTGCTCCCATTCGTCTGCCGTGATAGACTGCGTAGCGAGAAAACGTGCAAATTCTTCGTGCAGTTCTTCCAGTTGTTCTTTTGTTAGCCTTATGTATTTCATAAAAAAAAATGCGCTCCTGTATGGAGCGCAAATTTAATGTTTAACCATCGATGATCAACTAAATGATCACCTATTTGTTATTTTGCTTCTGCTACTACGTCGAATGAGAAGTTGGAAACAACATCCCTGTGAAAACGAATAGAAGCCTCGTAGTTACCGGTTCTTTTAATTGAACCCCCGGCAATGGAGATATATTTCTTTTCGATGGTCACGCCTTCTTTTTCAAGAGCTTCTGCAAGATCGGCATTGGTTACAGATCCGAAGAGTTTATCCCCTTCTCCTGCCTTAGCAGCGATCTTTAATTCAATGTCGTTTAATTTGTCTGCCTCCTTTTGTGCGTCTTCAATAACTTTTTGCTCTTTAAAAGCACGTTGTTTTAAAGTCTCTGCCAATACTTTCTTTGCAGAAGGCGTCGCCAGAACCGCATATCCCTGAGGGATAAGGTAATTTCTTCCGTATCCGTTCTTTACTGTAACCAGGTCATCAGTAAATCCAAGATTCTCTACGTCTTTTTTAAGTATAAGTTCCATAATCCTGTCTGCTTTTTATTTTAATAAATCGGCCACATACGGCATTAAGGCCAGGTGACGCGCTCTTTTTACAGCCACGGCAACCTTACGCTGATACTTTAGCGAAGTTCCTGTTAGCCTGCGAGGTAAGATCTTACCTTGCTCGTTCACAAATTTCAGAAGGAAATCAGGATCTTTGTAATCTACATACTTGATACCCGACTTTTTAAAGCGACAATACTTCTTCGCTTTAGTGGTCTCTATATTAAGGGGAGTAAGATATCTTATCTCTCCGTCTTTTTTTCCTTTAGCTTGTTGTTGTAATGTAGCCATAATTATGCGTTTTGCTTGTTACGGGTTCTTCTTTTCTCAGCCCATGCGATGGCATGTTTATCAAGCTTTACGGTTAAGTAACGCATGATACGCTCGTCTCTACGGAATGCTAGTTCCATTTCGTTGATGGCATCGCCTTCAACAGTGTACTCGAACAAGTGGTAAAAACCACTTTTCTTGTGTTGGATCGGGTAGGCCAGCTTTTTCAGCCCCCAATCTTCTTTCGATATCATCTTAGCACCTCTAGAAACAAGAATATCTTCGTATTTCTTAACTGTTTCCTTTATCTGCTCTTCAGATAAAACGGGATTTAAGATGAAAACAGTTTCATAATGATTCATAAATAGTACTTTATGTGTTTACTACTCTCAGCGCTTTGCCAAGAGCGTGCAAAAATACTATTTTATTTATAATTATCAAAGATTGAAGGGATTATCTACACAGGTGAAAAAGCAAAGATTTTTCTTACAGAAAATGATGAAACGGACAATATTAACGACAAAAGTTAAAAAAACTTGCAGTTCATCGATTTTTTAGTTATCATTGCCTTAAAGAAAACAGTGTTACAGTGGACAAACCAATCCTAAAGTGTGCAATTGTTGATGATTCTACTTTGCAACGACTATCCATCGTTAAGCTCATAGAGAATCATCCGTCGTTAGACCTTGTAGCCGAGTACAATAACGCCATTGAGGCGAAAATGGGGCTTGCTACAACTAATATCGACCTTATCTTTTTAGATATCGAGATGCCGATCCTTTCTGGTTTCGACCTCCTCGATGATCTTACCCATAAACCACAGATCATCTTTGTTACGGGTAAAACCAAATACGCCTTCAAGGCTTTCGATTATGATGCCGTGGATTATCTTCGGAAACCGATCTCTAAAGATCGTTTCCTGAATGCCGTTCATAAGGCGATCACCAACTACAAACTTAAGAACGATGAAGGCTTCGACGAAGAAGACTTTATCTTCGTGAAGAGTAACCTTAAAAAACGTAAAGTCTTTCTCAACGAACTACGCTATATCGAGGCGCTGGGAGACTACGTAAAACTGGTTACAGAGCATGACGCCCTGGTGGTTCTTTCTACCATGAAGGCCTTCGAAGCCCTGTTGCCAAGCGATCGCTTCCTTCGTATCCATAAATCCTATATAGTGAACCTGGATAAGGTGGAACGTTACAACAGCAAGGTGATCGAACTGGACCAGGAACAACTGCCTTTAAGCAGGAACCGCAAAGCCGAACTGGCCGAAGCCCTGGCTGCCACCATGCGTAACTAATAATTATCTACATCTATACTTAACTTAACGGTAGAAAATTCCTTCACCGACTTGAAGCTGCGTACCGCTTTTTCAATAAAGATCTTCGTTTTCGCTACAGATTGCTGCCTGGGGATCTTAACCAGCAGGTTTGTGATGAATAAATTGCGTATTCTGCCTACTGGTGGCGCCTCAGGCCCTAATACATGTTCCTTTAGTTTTGTTTGAAGTAAAGCCGCAAACCATACAGCCGATTTTTGCATTTTATTGTAATTCCGGTCGCGCAAGGTGATCTTTATCGTGCGGTAATACGGAGGATATTTGTACTGGTAGCGCTGTTCGGCCTCATCTTTATACATCCCCTCATAGTCGTTCACACTTAACTGCTGTAATATGGTGTGATACGGATTGTACGTTTGTATGAGCACTTTTCCTCTTTTCTCGGTGCGGCCCGCCCGGCCGGCTACCTGCTGCAGTAACTGAAAACTTCGTTCATGAGCCCTGAAATCGGGAAAATTTAGCAAATTATCGGCGTTCATCACCCCTACCAGCCCAATATTCCTGAAATCCAGTCCTTTGGCCAGCATCTGGGTGCCCACTATGATATCGATCTCCCGGTTCTCTATGGCATCTATCAGCTTCGAATGGGCGTGCTTTCTCCTGGTAGTATCCTGGTCCATACGCCCAACCTCGTGATCGGGGAACAAACCTCGTACCTCGGTTTCTATCTGCTCTGTCCCAAATCCTTTTGTGTCAAGGGTTTCACTTCCGCAGGCCATACAACTTATTAGCATCGCCATATGATAACCACAGTAATGGCATCGCAGTTCATTCTTATACTGGTGATAGGTTAAGCTCACATCGCAATTAGGACATTGAGGCGCTGTTCCGCAGGTAGTGCACTCAACAAAAGGTGAAAAGCCCCGGCGGTTCTGAAACAGGATCACCTGGTCGCCACTTTCCAGCACTTCCTTCATCTCCTCTAACAAACGGTCGCTAAAATGGCCATTCATTTGTTTTTTCCTGTGCTTTTCTTTTATATCGACCAGCTCTATATCGGGCATTAACACATTCCCATATCTTTGGGTAAGTTGTACCAGTCCATATTTTCCTGCCTTGGCATTGTAATAACTTTCCAGTGATGGCGTGGCCGAACCTAGCAAGGTCTTGGCTCCGTGCAGATTTCCCAAAACCACAGCTGCATCCCTGGCGTGATAACGCGGTGCAGGGCTAAATTGCTTATAACTGGTTTCGTGGGCCTCGTCGACGATGATGAGTCCGAGTTTGCTAAATGGCAGAAAGAGCGACGAACGCGCCCCGATAATGATCTGGGCCTTAGGTTTGTACCGTAGCACATTATGCCACACCTCCACACGCTCATTCAGGGTGTATTTAGAATGGTACACCGAAATACTTTCACCAAAATATTCCTGTAGCCTACTTATCAATTGGGTGGTTAACGCGATCTCCGGCAACATATAGAGTACCTGTTTCCCCATTTTCAATATATCCGATATCAGGTCTACGTAGATCTCTGTCTTCCCACTGGAGGTTACCCCATGCAGTAAGGTCACATCCTGTTGTGTAAAACTTTCTTTTATTTCTGAAAGGGCCTTTTCCTGGGCCTCATTGAGTTGTTTCGTTTCCGAACCTTCCGGCCCGGCATAGTTCACCCGGTCGCGATGGATGTAATACTCTTCCAGGATACCTTTATCGATCAGCGTTTTTAATGTGGCTGCATTCGAATTGCTTTTTTTCTGAAGTAGTACCGAACTCACCGGTTTCTTCTCCCCGGCGTTCAGCATAAAAAGGGTCATGAGCACCTCCTTTTGTTTGGGCGCTCTGCTTAGCGAATCCAGTAATTCCTGCAAGTTCGCTTCCGAAGAAAATTCTCTGGCAAGCCGCACATAACGAACCAACCTGGGGGTGTACTTTTCCACGACCGCCTCCTCTACTTCAACAATTCCTTTTAACATTAATTGCTGAATTACCTTCACCACATTTCGCTTGTCTAAAATTGACCGCACATCGTTAATATGAAGACTGGACTGATGCTGTAGGGCTTCATACACCAGGAATTCCTCATCGGTGAACGATGCTTCATCGGCAGTTGAAGTTGCAGACAATTTAATGATGGTCTCACTTTCAAGTAGGAATGCACTAGGTAGTCCCGCTCTCACCACCTCACCCAGAGTACACATATAATAAGAGGCCATCCATTGCCAATGCTCCAGTTGCAGGGAGTTAACGATGGGTTCTTCGTCCAGGATCTGGTCGATGGACTTTGTTTCATACCCAATGGGCGCTTCTGTATGTACCTGAAACACGATGCCGGTGTACACCTTCGATTTACCAAAAGGTACCGCTACGCGCATTCCCGGTTTTAAAAACCGCGCTTCATCCACGTTCACACTATAGGTGAACGATTGCTTTAAAGGAATGGGTAAAATAACATCAATGAAGTACACGGTATAAAAGTAAAAAAGGCCATTCAGATTATGAACGACCTGCGCAAGCGTTTATAAACAATTTATTTTACCCTGTACCAGTATTGCGTACGGCCAATGAGTGAGAAGCCAATGTAGCCGCGAACCTTCAGTTTATCGGTTTCCTCCAGTTCTATATAACATTTGTACAATTTCCCGGTCTCGGGATCCAAAATCTTTCCACTGTTATACTCGTCGCCATCCTTTTCAAGGCCTCTAATGATCTCCAGGCCCATGATTGGCTTGTCTTCGTCTTCCCCTTCGCAATTCATGCATTTTGCATCCTGGCGGCCTTCCACAAGGATCTCCACCACTTTGCCATATACCTTACCATTGCGCTTATAGATCTCTACGATGGATTTCTCAACACCCGTTTTATCGTCGATGGTTTTCCATTTTCCGAAAACATCCTGGGCAGAAATTGCAGTTCCGTAACTTAATGCAACAAATAATATGAGGTTCTTAAGTAGTTTCATCTTCAGATTTGGTTTTCCTTTCTTTTAGTCGTTGCAGGGAAATATTCAATTCGAAGCCCAGCAACAAGAGGTTAGAATTGATCCATATATAGAACAACATGATCATCAAAGCCCCTATAGAACCGTATAACTCATTATAACTTGAAAAATTGTTGATATATATCCCAAATAAGTAGGTTGTGAGCATAAATAACAGGGTGGTCATTAGAGCTCCTACGGAGAAAAATCGGGTCTGCCGCCCTTCTTTCACCCCAAAATGATACAGGCCGGAGGTTATCACATAGACCATCCCCACAAATACGGTCACCTGGAAAATATTGATCAACAGGATATCATCCGAAATATAGGCCCGTCCCTTCAGTTCATTGATGATAAATTCGCCATATAAGATCACCGCAACCGTTGCCAGCATCAATACCGAAAGGCAGATCGCCACGATAAGCGCCACAAAATACTGCCGGAAAAACGCCCTGTTCATGGTAACATTAAAGGAGCCTTCGAAGGCGGTAAAGATGGCATTCACCCCGTTGGCAGCCAGGAAGAGTGATAAGAATAATACAAAATAGGTTAATCCGGTACGCTGGTTGAGCGCAATGTCTTCAATTACTGGATAGAAGAACTCTTGGGTTTGTGGTGGTAACAATTCTTCAATAAATACAAGGAAGCGTTGCTGAAAGCCTTCCACCTGTATATAGGAGATCAAATTCAGAATAAATAAAAGAAAAGGAAAAATGGCGATAAAAAAGCTATAGGCAATAGAACTGGCACGCGATGAAAAGGTACCTCTAATGATTCCTGTAATGTAGATCTCCAGCAGGTCGTACAACGACAGTCCGTTAAACCCGGGCAGGATAATTTTTTTCAACACCCGAACGAAAATGTTCACCACGGGTATAGCAAGCAACTTCTCTTCGGTCTCCGAACTCATTTATACAGCTTTTAAACTGAGATCCATATTATAAACCGAATGTGTTAAAGCCCCACTTGAAATATAATCTACGCCACACTCAGCATATTTTCGAACAGTTTCCAGGGTAATTCCTCCGCTGGATTCGGTGAGACATTTATCTCCTATCATGGCCACCGCTTTTTTGGTATCCTCATAGTTGAAATTATCGATCAGGATACGATACACACCCCCGGCTTCGAGAATTTGCTCGATCTCATCCAGGTTACGCGCCTCACAAATGATCTTGAGGTTCAGTTTCTGGTCTTTTAAATACTTTTTGGTCGCTTCTATGGCCTTGGCTATACCACCGCAGAAATCGATATGATTGTCTTTCAGCATGATCATATCATACAAGGCAAAACGGTGATTCTTACCTCCACCAATTACCACAGCCCATTTTTCCAGCGCCCTGATCCCCGGCGTGGTCTTTCGGGTATCCAGGATCTGGGTCCCGGTTCCTTCGAGCAATTTTACATATTGATTCGTCTTGGTAGCAATGGCGCTCATACGCTGCATGGCATTTAGTACCAGTCGTTCTGCTTTTAAAATGGATTGCGAACTTCCCGAAACATAAAAACAAACATCTCCGTGCTTTACCCTCGAACCATCCGGGATCTTTACTTCCATTTTAAGGCCAGTATCCACAAATTCGAATACCTGCCGTGCAAAATCCACTCCCGCTATGATCCCTTCATCTTTTACCAATAGCTTGGCAGAACCTTCCGCATCTTCTGGGATACAGGCCAGCGAACTGTGGTCGCCGTCCCCTACATCTTCCCGTATAGCATTGGCGATGATAAGGTCTATTTCCTTATTGAACTGTTTTTTAGTAATCATCTTACGAATTCTTTCAGCTAAAATACTAAAAGAAGTACGAACCAAGAAGCTCATAGGAAATACTACCTTTGTCTTTAGAGATTTAAATTTTACCGTCTAAAATGAATATTAGTCTGCTCGCAATAGGAAAGACCGACTCCGGTGATCTGCAATCGCTTATCGACGAATACCAGCGCCGTCTCTCTCACTACATCTCCTTCACCTTCGAGCTCATACCCGATATAAAAAACAGTAAGAATTTAAGTGAAGCTCAACAGAAGCAACAAGAAGGTGCCGCCTTGCTAAAAAGAGTTCAGAACGCAGACAGACTTATACTGCTGGACGAAAAGGGGAAGGCCTACAGCTCGGTGGAGTTTTCGGCTATGCTTCAAAAACAAATGAACAGTGGAATTAAAAACCTGGTTTTCGTAATTGGCGGGCCCTACGGTTTTAGCGAGGAAGTCTACGCCCGTGCAAATGGTAAGATCTCTCTTTCCAGGATGACCTTTTCACATCAAATGGTGCGGTTGTTCTTCATCGAACAGCTATACCGTGGTTTTACGATCCTTCGGAACGAGCCTTACCACCATCGTTAAGCTGTTGCTTTATTTTTTCTTTTTTCTGAAACAGATACTGCTTTTCAGACTCATTCTTCACAGTACCCAGCGCCAGCTCCAGGCAGGACAGGGCTTGTTTGATCTCATTGCGCATTAGGTAGTATTCGGCCATGGTGCCGTAGTACAAATACGAGCGTTGCTCCAGCGAAGCGGGTTCGATCTTCCTGAACAAGGCCTCGGCGGCCTGCAATTCTCCCAGCTGTAAATGAACCAGGGCCATATTGAGCGCGGTCATGGGGTCGGGGCGTAACTGGTACATTTGTCGGTACCATTTTAAAATACTCCGCCAATTGGTAGTCTCGAAGGACGGCGCTTTTAAATGCTCGGCGGCGATGGAGGCTTCGTAGTGGTAATGGGAGAAACAATTATTGATCACCGCCTGGTTCATCGCTTCATTTCCCAGCCTGATAAGCGGAAAATACCACAGGGATCTATCCTGGTTGGGCAAGTCGATGATCTCACCCTTATCATTCATCTTACTGTCCAGTCTGGCCGCATGAAAACACATCAACGCAAACAGGGCGTATCCATCGTCGTTTCGTGTGTTTTTATTCTTCAGCACCATTTTGCATAGGCGCATGGCCTCGCCACACAGCTCCTTCCTAACAAGGATATCGGTGCGATTAGAATGAAACCCTTCGTTAAAAATAAGGTAGAGCACTTCGTGTACACTGTCCAGCCGCTCCACGAGTTCCTCACCCAGTGGGATCTCAAAAGTTATATTCTCCCTGCTTATCACCTTGCGGGCGCGACTCAGTCGTTTTTTGATCGTATCTTCTTTGGTAAGTACTGCCGAGGCTATTTCTTTGGTTGTAAAACCCGAGATGGTTTTAAGTGCAAAGGCAATGCGGTCTGTAGCTGATAATTTTGGGTGACAGGCTGTAAAGATCATACGTAACACACTGTCCTCGATCTCTGTATCCAGAAAGAGATCGTTGATGGCGATGGCCTGGGTCCCTGTAGTTACATTTGGGATTCGCTGTTTCTCGGCTTTTAATTTTCTGAAGATATCCAGTACCCTGTTCTTGGCCGCAGCAGTAAGCCAGGCTTCGGGGTTATCTGGTTTCTGAACCCTCCAGGCAGACATTGCCTTGATAAAGGTATCCTGGATCGCATCTTCGATGGTTTCCAGATGCCTCAGCCCGAATATCCGTATTAAAACAGAGACCATCTTCCCATAGTGATGCCTGAAAAGATGGTCCAGCATTTTTTGTTCCATTACCTATCGAAAACGATTACCTCTCGAATCTCAACGGTTCCGCCCAGGTCGTAGTCCGGGAAATCCTGTGCTACATCTGCCACCTCATCGACATTGTTTGCAGCCACCAGGTAATAACCACCCACGATCTCCTTGATCTCCGCAGAAGTGAGGTCTGTTACTGTTCTGTTAGCCCCGGAAATTCTTCGGGCGGTAGAGTGCAATGCATTTCCGCCTCGCAGAATGCCGGATTCTTCCATTTTCTGCCCCCAGGCAAACCATTTACCCATACGGGCTTGTACTTCGTCCTGTGATAAGCCAAGGTCTCCATAATCGGCTCCGATAAAGATCATCATAAATTCTTTCATAATTTTTGTTTTTATTGGTTAACAAATACGTTTACCTAAAAGACGAAGCCCGGGATGTAAAAGGGGACAGTGTTTCCGAAAAAATTAAAATTTAAAGAAAGTACGTATCCACCATAACTTCATTTTAGTTAACGGATGGTATTTTAAGCTCAACTCAAAGTGAGTGGTTTTGCGCAGTATACTCTTGTAATTCGAAAATTCTCCAAATCCCGCTTCTCCATTATACTTCCCTATTCCACTTAACCCAACTCCACCAAATGGTAACCTGCGATTTGTAATTTGCATAACAGCTTCGTTCTCGGCCCCGCATCCAAAGGAGATCTCCTGCATTACCTTCTTCCGTTCTTCCGAATTATTGGAGAAAACATAGCAGGCCAATGGTTTTGGCAAAGATCTTACCTGCTCGATAGCCGCATCCAGATCGGTATAAGGTATCACCGGGAGTATTGGGCCAAAGATCTCTTCTTCCATCACCTTATCATTAAAACGCACATCAACAAGAATGGTGGGTTCTGCGGTTCGCGCATCCTTATCTACCTTTCCTCCGTAATAGACCTTTGCCGGATCTATAAGTGCTTCCAGCCTTTCAAGATGAGTTTGGTTGATGATCTGGGAGTAATTCTCATTTTCCACACTATAGGCGCGTTTCTCAATTTCTTCTACACATTGTTCTAAAAAGCGTTCCCTGATCTTTTCCTCCACCATCACATAATCCGGCGAATTGCATGTCTGTCCGGAGTTAATAAACTTCGCCCAGATAAGTCGCTTTACCACCATCTTCAAGTTGCAATCTGCAGTAACGAAAGCCGGGCATTTGCCGCCCAATTCGAGTGTGACGGGCGTTAAGTGTTCGGCGGCCGCCTGGTAGATTATCTTTCCTACCCTCGGACTCCCGGTAAAGAATATCTTGTCGAACTTATTCTTTAATAGCTCCTGGGTTTCGGGAACGCCCCCTTCAACCACCTTTAAATAACCGGGGTCGAAATTATCGTTTATTAGCCGTGCTATGGCTGCGCTGGTGCTTCTCGTTAACTCACTTGGCTTCAGGATCACGGTACAGCCGGCGGCGATAGCCGCTACCGTAGGTGCGAGCGATAATAAGTAGGGATAATTCCACGGCCCTATGATCAGGCTAACGCCCAGCGGTTCGGCCAAAACATAACTGCGGGCAGGGAAATTAACTAAGTTGGTAGGAATGGATTTTCGTTCTGCCCAGGTGTCCAGGTTCTTCAACGCAAGGCCTATATCGGTATAGATCAGGGAAAATTCGGTGGCGAGGGTTATGAATTCCGATTTTCGGAAATCGCTGTGGATGGCCGTACAAAGCTCCTTTTCATGAGCCTTGAGTAAGGACTTTAGCTTCCGAAGTTGTTTTTTTCTGAAAGTTATATCACGGGTAACCCCCGAATTGAAGAATTCGTTCTGACTTTTTACTAAATCATGCATATTCACGACGGATCATCATGATTTAAAAGTAAGATAATTAGATGAAAGTATTCCGAAGGAACGGTTTTTATCCTTTTCCTTTTTTACGGTTCAGCACTTTATACTCCTCGTAGCACTCGCTGATCGCATCCAGTATTTGAAGATCACTGGCAGTTTTAATGAAGTCGGCAGAGTAATTACACCTATTCACGATCTCATCAATATCAACACGTTCCAGCTGCAGGACCGCCATCAAAGTTTCGCGGTCATACTTCCCGGCAAGCAGGTTACGTATCTCGTCGTCTTCCTTCATCTGCCGCAGCTTACGCATCTGTTTGGGTTTCTTTCCGAAGATATTATAGAGAAAATCGGCCGGATTGAAGATAGAGCTTAACACACTGCTTACGGCTCCCGGTTTGGTCTCGCCTCCTTCGTAACCTGTGTTCAGGCCAGAGATCCGGTAACGATAGTTATCGTAGATAGGGATAAGTCTCGCATCCACTTCCACATAACCCGTTAACTGAACCGGCCTTACAACCACTTCTTCAAGGGCTATCCCAAGCTCGGTCATCTTCACTTTAATGTCCCCATATTTCAACCAGTCGTTGGTTACCCGAACCCGAATGGATTTAAAACCGAGATAACTAAAGTACAACGTATCATTAACGCTGGCCCGAATTTTAAACTTCCCCTGGTAGTCTGTACTGGCACCTTTTACGCTGTTAAGGTTAACGATGTTCACATTTTCAAGCGGCTGATCGGTCGCATCGTTCAAAACGGTACCATTAATTTCGGCATCGTCCTGCGAATACGCTAAGGCGCACGTAAATACAAGTAGTAGGAATATTATTCTCTTCATAGCTTTGAAGACGTAAATGTACATAAATAGACGTTAAAATCACGCCAAAGTTGCATCAACACCCCTAAATTTAAGACTTACTTAACGTCTTCTCCTACGGCCACCCGTACCTTTATCGTTTGGTCGTTGACTCTTGCGCCTGCTTTTCCCTTTAAATTTTGGCTTGTCTCCTCCAAAGGATTTACCCTTCTTCTTAAAGTCGCGTTTTCCGCTTCTCCCGGACCGTCCGCCACCTTTTCTTCGGCCGTCTTTCGAGATCTCGACAGTGATCTGTCTGCCATTTAGTTTAAACGATTCGAAGGCGTGTAAAACCAGTTCCTTATGCTTTTCTTCCACATTGAAGAAAGAAAAACTATCCATCACATCTACTTTGTATAGATCGTCCTTGCTTAACTGGAGCAGGTCGCGAAGGAAATCCTTCAGCGACATCCAATCGAAATCGTCTTTGGCGCCAAGGTTGATAAAGAAACGGATACTAGGGCCGTCAGATCCCATACTCGTATCTCCGGCGGCCACATTGAGGTCTTTAGAGTTCTTGTAATAGTTATAGAAACGGGTAAATTCTACAGAGAAAACTTTCTTGATAAGTTCTTCTTTACTGAATTCGGTCAATACTTCGTTTATTCCATCCAAATACGGATCGATATCGTGATTAACCTCCGTCTCCTTGATGCTGCTGGCCAGATGGAATAATTGCTTTTCACAGATCTCCATGCCCGAAGGAAGCTCCTTCTGTGTAAATTGTTTCTGAATGATCTTCTCTATGGCCTTTATCTTTCGAGACTCACTTTTAGAGATGATCACCATAGATACCCCGCTTTTCCCTGCTCGGCCGGTACGACCACTTCGGTGAGTGTAGGTCTCGATCTCATCGGGTAGCTGGTAATTGATCACGTGGGTAATATCGTCCACGTCTATTCCCCTCGCGGCCACATCGGTGGCAACCAACATCTGTATTTGGCGAGTGCGGAAGGACTTCATTACGAGGTCGCGTTGATTCTGACTCAGATCTCCATGCAGTGCGGCGGCATTATAACCGTCTTCTATTAGCTTCTCGGCCACTTTCTGAGTATCCCTTTTGGTACGGCAAAACACCACCGAAAATATATCCGGATTGGCGTCGGCCAGTCTTTTCAGGGCCGCGTAACGGTCTCTGGCGTTAACCATATAGAACTCATGCGAAACGCTATCTGCACCAACATTCTTGGTCCCAACAGAGATCTCGATAGGCGTATGCATGAATTTTCTTGCGATGGTAGCTACTTCTTTTGGCATGGTAGCACTAAAGAGCCAGGTACTTTTATCGGATGGAGAATGGGAAAGAATTTCGGTTATATCCTCGTAAAAGCCCATATTGAGCATTTCGTCGGCCTCGTCGAGAACACAATATTCTATCTTGGAAATATCGATCATCCCACGTCCAATCATATCCTTCATCCTTCCCGGAGTAGCCACGATTATCTGAGCGCCTTTCTTGATCTTGCGAGCCTGGTCTGAAATACTGGCACCACCGTAAATAGCTACAATATTAAGGCCTTTAACGTACTTGCCATAGGCTATTAACTCATTGGTGATCTGCATGCAGAGTTCCCGGGTTGGGGACAGGATAAGTCCCTGGGTGGTACGGCTTTCGGCATTTATCTTCTGAAGCATCGGAAATCCGAATGCTGCTGTCTTCCCTGTACCTGTTTGTGCTAGTGAGACCATGTCGGTCTCTCGTTCGATGAGAATTGGAATTGTTTTTTCCTGAACTTCCGAAGGGGTTTCAAAACCCATGTCGGATATGGCTTGAAGGAATTGTTCCTTCAATCCTAACGATTGAAATGTTGGCATAAAAATGTTTTACCTGTTAGTGCGTTGTGTGGAAGCTAACGACAGATAAAACCCCATGCTTCGATTGCAACGCTTCCTCACCCTGAGGAATCGGCGGCAAATATAATCTTAATTAATGTAAGAGACCGAATTTATGGATAAATGTTTTTTTAAGAGCAACTATTTCACTCCTTCAGGTAATCGATAAGTTGCCGCATAGCCTTCCCCCTGTGGCCTATCTCACTCTTTAATGAAAGTGGCATTTCGGCAAAGGTCTGGGTATAGCCTTCCGGCTGAAATATAGGATCGTAACCAAAACCCTTTTCCCCTCGAGCTTCATGCGTTATCACCCCATTACATATTCCCTGAAACAATACAGGTTTGTTGTTGAGTGTAAGCGCTATTACTGTTTTAAACCTTGCGGTTCGATCCTTCTTGTCTTTCAGCTCACCTAATAGCTTCTCCATATTGGCCTTTGCATCCTTCCCCGGGCCGGCATATCGTGCACTGTACACGCCTGGAGCATTATTGAGAGCAGCTACTTCTAGCCCGGTATCGTCGGCAAAGCAATCCATCCCATAATGAAGTTTTACATATTCTACCTTCTGTATGGCGTTCTCGGCGATGGTCTCTGCGGTTTCCGGAATATCTTCGTGACAATCTATATCGTGCAAACTTAGCAGTTCGATATGGCCGGGTAGTAAGGCTTTTACTTCGATGAATTTATTCTGATTGTGGGTAGCAAAGACAAGTTTCACGAATAGATCGGGTTTTGGGAATGGTGCTTGAGGTACTAGGTGTTCAATTCATTCAATATAGTTTGTAGACCCTCAGGCCTGCGAATGTAGCGCAACCCTGTTTCCTTCCGAATCGATAAACACTCCCATATAGCCGTGCTCCGGGGAGATCTGGGTCTTGGGCTGGTAGATCCTTCCACCGGCTGCTTCTACTCTATCCAACTCCTGCTGTACGTCCTCGCTATAGATATATACCAGCGCACCTTCTTCACTAGGAATATAAGATTCCTGCTTGATCAGGGTACCCGTAGCCCCGGGGGCATTTTCCTTGTTCGGGAACCAGGCCATTTTCAGCCCTCCAAAATCAACCTGCTGTAACTTAACTTTTAATACTTCTTCATAGAATTTCACCGCTCTGTCCATATCGCTAACGGGAATCTCTATCCAGGCAAAAGTGTTGTGGTTCATGGCTTGAATGTTATTTTATTATTGAGTTTAAACCTATCTGCGAGATCAGGATTCGAGGATCTGCTTAAGATCTGTAAGTCCTTCCTCAAAATCCTTACCCACAGCCTTATCCATATTGTAGAACATCATCATTACGTTATAAGGCCGTTTGTTTACCCCCGAAAATCCCCAGGTAACACGCGTTCCTCCATCAACTTCGTCCACTTCCATATAGGCATCACTTTCCGACTTCCACGGTTTAAAAAACCTCAACTCTGTATCCAGGCGCTTATTCTCTGTGATCTTCACGATCTCCTGTTCTCCGCTTCCCACATCCTTATTTCCCTCCCAACTGGAGACAAATCCCACTGTGCCATCTTCGCCGGTAAAGGATTGTTTCATATCCGGATCTTTCTTTTTCCAGGGAGACCAGTGGTCCTGGTTCTTTACATACCTGAGGTACTGAAACACCTCCGGCAAGGGTCTTTCTATAACGATCGACCGGTTGATGTGATACTTTAACGGTGCTACAAGGATGAGGATAATAATAACGGCCAATATGACCCCGAGAATACTTAAGAAGATATACATAACAAAGGTTCTTTGGTTAGGACTTGAAATTTACGAATTTTTGTTCGCTTTATATCGTTTTATTATCTCATCTACACTTTTTATACTTCGCTTGGTCCATTCGAGCTCCAGCTCTTGCTTTTCTTTTTCTGAAAGCTGCCAATCCACCCCTTGATTGCGAGCCCGTGACACTACGTCTTGCAGCACAATTGCTGCCGACACAGAAATATTAAGGCTTTCGGTGAAACCATACATAGGGATCTTTAAAAAACCATCGGCATTGTCAATTACAGCATCGCTTAACCCTTTATCTTCTTTTCCGAAGAAAAAGGCAGTCCTCGGCTGCACGTCGAGGTCCTGTAACATGGTAGAATCGTTATGGGGTGTGGTCGCTATAATTTTATAACCATTCTTCCGAAGGGTTTGCATACAGGATTCGATGGTATTGTACCGATGGAGACTTACCCATTTCTGTGCACCCATGGCTATTTCCTTATCAACACGCTTACCTTCCAGTTCTTCCACCACATGCAGATCCTGGATTCCGAAAACATCACAGGATCTCATTACCGCACTGGTATTGTGGAGTTGATACACATCCTCTGTAACTACCGTGAAATGCCTGGTACGCTGGGCCAATACTTCTTTAAAAAGTGTTTTCCGCCTATCGGTAAGATAAGATTGCAGGTATTCGAAAAGATCTTGATCCAAAGAAAATGTTGTTTGGGCTAAGATAATTTTTTTCTGTAAAAACTTAATTTCTGCTACTTTTAAAGCATGAGAATAGCAGTATTAACCGGAGCAGGGATGAGCGCCGAAAGCGGCCTGAAAACTTTCAGGGATAGCAACGGCCTCTGGGAAGGTCACGACGTAATGCAGGTAGCCTCACCTCAGGGTTTTAAGCGTAATCCCGAATTGGTCCTGGATTTCTATAACCAAAGACGAAGACAATTATTGCAGGTTGAACCCAATACCGCCCATTACGCCCTGGCCGATCTGGAGCAAAATTTCAAAGTGGATATAATCACTCAGAACGTGGATGATCTTCACGAAAGAGCCGGCAGCAAACGTGTTTTGCATTTACACGGTGAGCTGCTCAAGGTAAGAAGTACATTCGATGAAGATCTGGTAATGGACTGGCGGGACGATCTTAAACTGGGTGACCTATGTGAACACAATCACCAGCTGCGGCCACATATTGTATGGTTTGGTGAGGCCGTTCCTCTTATGGAAACTGCCATCGACCTGGTGCAGGTATCGGATATCATCATTATCGTTGGGACTTCCATGCAGGTATATCCTGCGGCAGGATTGCTACAGTACGCCAACAGAAATTCTTCAGTTTATTTTGTAGATCCAAATCCGGCAATCGATAATTCGGATGGGGTTACCGTGCTAGCCGAAACAGCCACCTCGGGCGTACCCAAGGTGATCGAAATGATCCATCAAAGGCATTTATGATGGTGCATCCTGAACTCGTTACCCAGTTAAATTATCAAAAAGCCTATCGCGAGAACAGGCTGAAGGCCGCCCAATGGGTTCTGGATCACCCGCACACTTTTCCCCAATTACTAACGATATGCTTCGAAGATCCAACCGAGCTTTCCTATAAAGCAGCCTGGGCCTTCGAGTTCGTATTTTTGGAAGATCCCACATTACTATATCCTCACTTTGAGTATTTCTTCGGTAAATTACCTTCGGTAAAAATGGACCAGGTACTTCGACCCATGGCTCATATTTGCGAGATCCTCTGTATACAGTATTATAAAAAGCAGGAACCGTTAATTAAGGAGCATTTCAGAAGAGAATATAAAAACACCCTCACGGAATGTGCCTTCGACTGGCTTATAACCGATCAAAAAGTTGCCTGCCAGGTACGCGCCATGACTTGCCTATATCATTTGGGTACCGAATTCCACTGGATCCATCCGGAGCTGAGTGAGATCTTGCAATCTAACATTCATACCGGAAGTGCAGGCTACAAATCTCGGGCAAAGAAAACCCTTCAGCAGATAGCAAAACATAGGTAATGCCGGAACCATAAGTAGTGATGAACTTTTAACCACTTTTTATATTCTTCGAGTAGATCCAGTAAACCGAGTTGTTACGAAATTTCACAGCCTCTCTTTAGCAAAACGACCCGGGCAGCTCCTTTAAAATCCATCAAGAAAATGTATCTTTGCACCTTTAATACACCAAGTTATGTCATCCCGCTCATTACAGGCTATTTCTCCCATCGACGGACGTTATGCGGCCAAGACCAAATCTCTTGTACCTTTCTTTTCCGAAGAGGCTCTTATCCGTTACAGAGTCCAGGTAGAGATCGAGTATTTTATTGCCCTGGTTGAATTACCGCTTCCGCAGATGGCAGATTTTGATACGACCCTGTTCGATACGTTAAGAAAGCTTTATACCGAATTTTCTTCGGAAGATGCCCAGCGGATCAAAGAGACGGAAAAGGTGACCAATCACGATGTAAAAGCGGTAGAATATTTTATAAAAGAGGAGTTCGATTCACTCGGACTTGAAAAATTCAAGGAGTTCATACATTTTGGGCTTACATCCCAGGATATCAATAATACGGCAATTCCGCTTTCTTTAAAGGATGCCATGAACGATGTATATGTACCGGGATTCTTCAAACTAAAGGATAAACTGAAAGAACTCGCCACCCAATGGAAGGATGTGCCTATGCTGGCCCGAACGCACGGACAGCCGGCCTCCCCAACTCGTCTGGGAAAGGAGATCGATGTATTTGTGGTAAGGCTGGAAGAGCAGTTCGATCTGCTCAACGATATTAAAAGTGCAGCCAAATTTGGTGGTGCCACGGGTAATTTCAATGCGCATAAGGTAGCCTATCCAACTATAGACTGGAAAGCTTTCGGAACTCAATTTGTACAGGAAAGGCTGGGGCTACACCATTCGTTCCCTACCACCCAGATCGAGCATTACGACCATATGGCTGCTCTGTTCGATTGCCTAAAGCGTATCAATACCATCCTCATAGATCTGGATCGCGATATCTGGACCTATGTTTCTATGGATTACTTCAAACAAAAAATAAAAAAAGGAGAGATAGGCTCCTCGGCCATGCCTCATAAAGTAAACCCTATCGATTTTGAGAACAGCGAGGGTAATCTTGGTATCGCTAACGCCATTTTCGAGCATCTAAGTGCAAAACTGCCAATAAGCAGGTTACAGCGAGATCTTACAGACAGTACAGTGTTGCGCAATATAGGGGTTCCCCTTGGCCATACTATCATAGGATTTCAATCCACCCTGAAAGGCCTTGACAAACTACTGTTAAATGAAAGTAAGTTTAAGGAGGACCTTGAAAATAACTGGGCCGTAGTGGCAGAAGCCATACAGACCATCTTAAGGCGAGAAGGTTATCCTAATCCCTACGAAGCCTTAAAGGGGCTTACTCGTACTAATACGGCGATTACAAGAGATTCTATTAGAGACTTTATTGATAGCTTACACGTTTCAGAAGATATAAAAGAAGAACTGAGAAATATTTCTCCATCCAATTATACCGGGATATAAAAAAGACTCCCCGAAGGGAGTCTATATTCTTCAACCTATCTCATCTAGTGAGGTCTCTGGTTGAGGGGACGACTTAATTGCGGGGAAATAACATTAAGTGCGTCCAACGTCATCTACTCAAATTTAAATCCAATTTACTCAGGATCAATAAGCTGAAAATGCGTTTTCGATTAAAAACAAAAAAGGCTCCGCTAATGGAGCCTTTTTCTTACAAAACTTTAACATTAGTCGGAAATTTCTTCCATAATGTCTGTGATCTCATCAGCTGTATCGGTATTTTGAGTGTCAAATTCATCCTCGAACATGTCCCCTATTCCGCTCAAAGCACTCAAATTGAGGTCTCCGCTATTGATAGAGTTCATCAATTTCAACATTTGTCCGGGTTTCATATCGTCTCCCAATAATCTGAATATGGCAAATCCTCTGGTATCGTCACTAGCGAAGATGATCACTTCATCGATGGCATCCTCTTCTCCCAGATACTTCATTGTCATTTTACTGCCGTTAGAATTTACCTTCCCCAGTAATACATACTTCTCGTTGTCCAGGATCTTAGCCAATTCGGCACGCTCTGTCTCGTAATCTGCTGCATTTTCCCCTTTTAATGGGAAGGCTACCACATTTACTTTCTTGATCGTACTTAGGATCTCTTTTTGTTCTTCGGTGAAATTGGCATCATCACTTTCAAAAAGACTGGTGGCTATATCCAGTTTCACGTATTTATCATCATCCTGTTTATCTACCAGGTAACGTTGCAGGGAGGTTCCGTCGTTACAGCTTACCAGCGCAAGGGCAGCCACACTTATTCCTACTAAAAATCTTACTAAGGTTACCATCTTATTGTTTTTTATCGATGTTCTTCAATTCTTCACTTCCAGGTACTTTCAGGTCCTTGGTAAGCTTGGAGATCTTCTTCAGATCGATATTTCCGGTGATGCTCATGATCATGGTCCCGTCTTTCCCGTCTATATTTCCATCCATGAACATAAGGAGTTCACTCACAAAACTCTCACTTTTTCCTTCTTTGGAGTAGAATTTAATATTCTTGCCTTCATCCTTCACGCGCATAAGCTCGTTTAGTCCTTTGGCAGATCCAATATACTTTTGCACATCGGCAGACATACGTTTTGCCACGGCAGGATTGTTTGTGATAAAGATCTTTATATTATCCAGGTTATTCACAAGTTCCAGGTAGTCTTTCACTTCCGGGTCGTTCGATTCCAGGTCGATCTCGGCCAGAAGTTTAAACATATTCTTGGTCACTACCACAGAGGTAACATCCTTTTCATCTTCGTAAGAGTCGAACTGCGCATATCCAATATAGGGTGCAGTTATCACTAATAATAGTATCAATAGCTTCTTCATTATTTCTTGTTTTTAAGGTTTATTACTTTAATATTTTGTTTTTGGTTTCTGTAAATTGTTCAATATGTCTGATGGTTGAAGTCCCTTTGGTGAATTCATTCAGGTAAGCCACATTTTCGGTGCCTTTGTTCAAATTGGACGATAGCATCATCATAGCTTCCCTGGTTTGTTTCAAGGCGGCCAGTGCTTCCTCTTCTTCTTTAGACAGTCCCGAGTTTGAAAAGACGATACTTCCTACGGTGACGGCCACCAGAAAAGTTGCAGCTATACTATACCACCAAGGGTTTATCTTCGATCCGGATCTCGGTAGTGCGATCTCTGTAGCCGAAACTTCTTCCTTCGCCTTCACAAATCCTTCAAACATGGGCTTCATTGGCTCCAGGTGGGCTGCTACCTCCCCATTGGTAAAATAGTCTCTCAAGGTTGCTTCTTCCGCCAGGGTAGTATTCCCCTCGAAATAAGCGTCCAATAACCTTTCAATTCTACCTGATTCCATAGTTGTACTTTTTTATCATTTCTTCTCTAATTGCTTTTCTCGCCCGGGATAATGCCACCCGTATGGCCGTTTCATTTAGATCCAGCATCTCTGCTATCTCCGAATATTCGTATTGTTCTACATCTCTTAGCTGAAGGATCATTCGTTGTTGTTCCGGAAGGGTTTCCATGATCTGAAAAACAAGCGTTACTCCATCATTCGCCTCTACCTGTTTCTCTACATTCTCCGAATTCTGAAAATTGCTGTGAACGATCTTCATATTTCCGGCTTGCTTCGATTTTAAGCGATCCAGACAATAGTTCTTGGTCATCGTCATCGCAAAGGCCTCAGGGTTCTTGTATTTCCCTATCTTTTCCTTCCCATTCCATAATTTCAAAAAAATCTCCTGAACGGCATCTTCAGCTTCATCACTCGACACAAGGAGCCTCTTAGCCAGCCTATACAGCTTATCTTTAAAAGGCAATACAGTAGATAAAAACTCCTTTTGCTTCATTGTTTTGTTGGTTAGTGAACTCGCAATTGCTATGCCGTTCTTATATCTCGACGAATGGTCTCCAATTTTGTTACAAATTAGTTGAACTTTCGCAATAATGTCCCTATTTTCGGAGTTTACAAGTTAGCTTTTGAAACAATTTCCCATGGAAAAGAAAATTATTCTCCTACTTATAGCGGCCACTACCCTGCTTTCTTCCTGTTTTAAAGATAATGACGATGTGCTTCAGGAAGCTTCTACCCTGGATATTCAGAATTTCATCTATCGCGGTCTCAATTTCTTTTACCTTTATAAAGCAGATACACCCGAACTGGCGAACGATGCCTTTGCAAACCAGCAGGCACTGGACGATTTTCTCAACACTTTCAATTCACCGGAAGCCCTGTTCGATTTCCTTATCTCTGGTCAGGATCGATTCAGTATCCTGGTAGATAACTATATCGCCCTGGAAAATGCCCTGGCTGGTGTTACCCTCACCAACGGAATGGAATACGGCCTGGTACGCTATCCTAACAATCCCTCCAATATCTTCGGGTATGTGCGCTACGTACTTCCAAATACAGATGCCGCCGCTAAAGGCCTCACAAGAGGTATGATCTTCAATACCGTGGACGGTACCCAGATCACCGAAAATAATTTCAGCGAATTGCTTGCACCCGACACTTATACTCTCGGGCTGGCAACTTTCGATGGCACCACCATCACTCCTACCGGAGACAGTGTTCAGTTAACCAAAGCCGAATACACCGAAAATCCTGTTTATGTGACCAGAACCTTCGATATCCTGGGACAGAAAGTGGGTTATCTTATGTACAACAGTTTTACACGGGATTTCGACCCACAACTCAATGCAGCTTTTGCCCAGTTCCAGGCAGACGGGGTTACAGACGTGATCCTCGACCTGAGATACAACGGGGGTGGTTCGGTAGAAACGGCAAACGATCTTGCCAGTATGGTTACTGGTCAGTTTAACGGCCAGATCTTTTATACCGAACAATGGAACGAAGACCGACAAGCGGCCTACGCCAGCGACGGACTCTTTAACCAAACCATCTCCACGGGGGAGGCTATTAACAGTTTAAATCTTAACCGAGTCTATATCATTACCACCGGAAGAACTGCCTCTGCAAGTGAAATGGTGATCAACGGCCTCGATCCGTATATTGATGTGATCCAAGTGGGTGGGACCACTACCGGTAAATTTCAGGCATCATTCCTGCTGTACGATGCCCCGGCTCCCGATTTTAGCAGAACGCTTGCTAATCCCGATCATACATACGCTATGCTACCGTTAGTCTTTAAGACAGCGAATGCCAATGGAGTGACAGATTTTATAGATGGCCTGATGCCCGACGTTGCCATGGACGAAGATTATTCTAATCTCGGTGAGCTGGGCGATATGAGTGAACCCCTGCTGGCGGCGGCCCTGGCAGAGATATTCCCATCTCCCTCGCCCGTTAGACCATATCGTTCGGGGCTGGAAGAAGTTTCCGAAAGCAAAGCTTCTTCTCCTCTGTACCAACTAATGATCGCAGAGAAATAAACACCCACTAGTTAAGATCAAGACTAAACCCTACCCGCACATTCCTGCCTCGTGCCTGATAGCGGTATAGTTCTTCGTACTCTTCATTCAGCAGATTGGAGACAGCTGCAAATAAACTTATCGTCTCATTAACCCGGGTTCGAAAATTGAACCCGATCAGGCCGTAACTATCCAGGGTCACACTTTCGCTTTCAAAGGTATTGGGATTGAAAAATATATCTTCCCGCTCTCCGGTGAACAGATATTTCAATTGGAAATTTGTCCCTTCCTTCAGGCGAAACTGCAGTGAGGCATTGACCTTGTGTTCGGGGATTCGTAAAGAAAACCGTTCATCTACCTGAGTATTGGTATAATTGGCATTCAGTGTCCATTTTTCTGAAATTTTTGCTGAAGTATTTACTTCTACACCACTCGCATTAAAATCGGTATCGCTATTCCAATATTGAAAAACGAAATTCTCAGGGTCCACATTTACGAAGTCAACGTAATTTTCTTCCTTCCTGTTAAAATACACTGCACTAAAGCTAAGATCATTTCCGAAGCCATAAGTAACTCCACCCTCGATCGTTCTGTTTTCCTCAGGGATTAACGCCTGGTTTCCATAGATGGGGTCGAATAACTGAAATAACGACGGTGTTATATAAGCTGTGCTGTAAGAGCCCAATAACTTGATCGTATGTTCGCCCATATCGAATCTGTAAGACGGATTGATCTGATATACCAAATGGGTGTCGTAAGCACTATGAATATTTACTCGTAGGCCGGCATTTAAATTAAACCCAAAATCTGAAACATAGACAGCGTTTACATATGGATCGAGTATGCTAAAATTTGCATCTTCAGAATCTGTTTGCTGCTCGAAGGCCACACCCCCGAAGGGTATGGTATACGAATTTATCCTACTGAAATTTCCATTGAAACCCGCTACCAGGTGAATATTACTACCAAACCTGTGATCGAAATAGGTATCGAAAGTGTAGGCTTTGCTATCGTACTTAGCGGGGAAGGAAGATTCTATCTCCCGCTCTACCCACGAATACGAATCGTTAAACACAAAAGAGCCGTTTTTATAGGTCCATTTAAAGTTACCGCCTCTGCGCAGCTGTTGGCTGATCGTGCGGTATTCGGCATCCATATAACTAAAATCATCAAAATCCGATTTAAACTTATCAATTGCCACAAACTGACTAAGCTGTATCTTCTCCGTTATATTATATCCCACATTAATTCGGGTATTGAACCGGTTGTACAGATCACTTTCAAAGGCTTCTGTACCCTCCGGGGCGGCTATGGCCGAGAGCCCGTCTGCAAAACGATGAGAGAGATCTAGGGCGTAGAAAAATTTTCCCGGGCTCCCGTTTACAGATACCTGGTTCTCTATCAGGGAAGGATTAAAATCCTGGTTCTCCGCAGACTGATTGGTGCCTATAGAACTTGTCACAGTAGCAGAAACATCTTTCTTCCCGCTTTTTTTAGTTCGGATATGGATCACCGCAGTTGCGGCTCCGCTTCCGTATAGCACACTGGAGGCTCCTTTTAGCACCTCTACAGACGCCACCCTATTGAGGTCTATCAGGCGCAGGTCGAAATCGTTAGCCAATTGGGAGGCGTCATTTAACTGAACGCCATCTACCATGATCACCACCTGCCTGTTGCTACCTCCACGAACGAAGTAAGATAGGTTCTGTCCTTCATTGCTCAAATTTCCATTGATCTCAATACCGCTTAGCTCGTTGAGTAGTTCTGCCAGGGAGCTGCCTTCGTTCTGTGCCAGCATATCCGATGTTATTTTGGCCACAACTTTCCCGCTGTTCTTAACGTTCATTCTCGATTTGGTATCAATTAGTACGCTGTCCAATTGTTCTACCTTTCCACTTTCCTGGGACCAAAGCGTTGTTAACGACCCCAAAAAGAGTAATCCAATTACAAATTGTTTCATTTTAATAATAATTAAAACGGAATACAGATGCAGTTTACCTGCGACGATCTTCAGAAATTTTACTTCTGAAGTGCCCAAACCTTTATCCCGAAAGTTCGACAATAGCTGAATTTGGGCAGGTCTCCTGGCTTGCCTTTTGTGCTACCTTCCCACCTGTTACAGGCAGTGGTTTTGAAGTGGCACAATCACATGGTGTTGTGACGGCTTACAGTTGCGGGAACAGCTTCGGTTTTTCACCGAATTCCCTTTTAAGAAACACCTGTGGATAAAGTGCTTCACCAAAATTCGAAACGAAATTAAGGATTTAATTCAGACGAAGACGTAATAAATCTGTTATTTTTGGGCATGCGATTAATTTTATTTTCACTTTCCCTGCTAATGATGTTTTCCTGTAAGGAGATCGAAAATTCTCCTTCCATTGTTAGGGATACAGTTAGTACAAATAGCGTTGAATATGCCGAAGGGTTTTCAATTCATGAAGCCGATAATTTTATTACCCTCACGGTAAAAAACCCCTGGCCCGGTTCTAACGAATCGTTTACCTACGAGCTGAATAAAAAAGGGTTGAGTGAAGAAGAAGATCAAAAAACCAACAGGCCCTGGCACGAATCCGGCTTTCATAAAGTACTTAAATACCCCGTAGAATCTATAGTGGTAACTTCCACAACTCATATTCCTTCCCTGGATATGCTGGGCGTTACCGATAAGCTAATTGGCTTTCCAAATCTCGATTATATCTCATCTAAAAATGCCCGCAAGCTCATTGCGGAGGGAAAGATCGCAGAATTAGGTCAAAACGAGTCTATCAACACCGAAGTACTTATAGATCTTGAACCCGAGATCGTTGTGAGCTTTGCCGTTGACGGTTCCAATAAAACGATTGACAATATTCAAAAAGCGGGAATCCCGGTGATCTATAATGCAGATTGGACCGAGAAACACCCTCTTGGAAAGGCGGAATGGATCAAGTTCTTCGGTGCCTTGTTCGGGAAACAGAAAGAGGCGGATAGCATTTTTAAGGTTATAGAATTAGAGTATTTTGCAGCTATGGAGCTCGCCCGGAAGGCCAAAACCAAGCCTACGGTACTTAGCGGCGCCATGTATAAAGACGTTTGGTACATGCCCCAGGGTGACAGCTGGGCAGCACAATTTATAGCCGATGCCAACGGCGAATACCTATGGAAAGAAACCGAAGGCACCGGAAGCCTATCTATGAGTTTAGAATCTGTCTTGGATAAAGGTAAAGACGCCGATTTCTGGATTGGTCCCGGGCAGTTCGTTACGGTAGCTCAATTTGAAGAAGCGCATCCGGTATATACCGAATTCCGGGCCTTGAAAAATGGGAACGTATACACCTTTACCGCCAACAAAGGTGAAACCGGAGGCGTACTTTATTACGAACTGGCCCCCAACAGGCCGGATATCGTACTAAAGGATATAATTAAAATTTTACATCCCAAGCTCCTTCCAGATCACCAATTGTACTTTTTCACTCAAGTTGAATAATGGAAACCCGTCGATCATATAAGCTTTGGTTTATCGTACTAATATTAGTGCTGCTAATATTCTTCCTTCTGAATATAAGCCTGGGATCTGTGCGTATTCCGTTTGCCGATGTGATCTCTTCCCTTACTGCGCAAGGTGCTTCGAAGTCAACCTGGGAATATATTATTATAGAGTATCGCCTGCCAAAAGCCCTTACTGCGATTCTGGCAGGTAGCGGTCTCGCGGTTAGTGGTCTCCTTATGCAAACCCTGTTCCGCAATCCCCTGGCAGGACCCTTCGTACTTGGATTGAGTAGTGGAGCCAGCCTTGGGGTGGCATTGCTCATACTGGGTGCAGGAGCCTTTGGTGGATTTATGGGTAGTTTGTTGCTCAGCCAATGGAGCCTTGTAATCGCATCGGCTTTGGGAAGTTTCCTGGTATTACTTGCCGTGCTCGCCGTAACGCTGCACGTAAAAGATAGTATGGCAATATTAATAATAGGACTGATGTTTGGGAGTGTGACCGCTGCAGTTGTGGCCGTACTTTCGTATTTCAGTACGGCCGAAAAACTTCAGCAATATATTTTCTGGAGTTTTGGGAGCCTTGGAGACCAGTCCTGGCCGGGTATTATTATCCTGGCACTCTGTTGTGTCCTTGGGGTGCTGATAGCATTTTTTAGCTGTAAATCACTCAATGCCTTACTGTTAGGAGAGAATTATGCGAAAAGTATGGGGCTTCGTATAAAAAGAACAACTTTGTTTATCATCCTGGCCACAAGCATCCTGGCGGGAGGGATCACGGCCTTTGCCGGACCCATCGCCTTTGTAGGCCTCGCTGTACCTCATTTAACCAGGCAGTTGTTCACCACCTCCAATCATTTTGTCCTGCTTCCTGCAGTTCTGCTTACCGGTGCTATTTTAATGCTTATCTGCGATACCGTTGCACAACTTCCATTCAATGAAGCCACATTGCCCATTAATGCCATCACCTCATTGATTGGCGCTCCGGTTGTGATTTGGTTACTAGTTCGGAAACGTAAATTATTATTTTAATGACTTCGGAAAGTAAACATATCGCCATTGCTGTAAACGATCTTTCGATAGGATACTTCCGAAGGAAAAAAGCCCTTGCTGTAGCCAAGCCTATTAATTTCAAAATTGAAAGTGGTAATCTAATTGCCCTGGTAGGTGCCAATGGGATAGGAAAATCAACCTTACTGAGAACCCTCTCCGGGATGCAGGCAAAACTAAAGGGAAGTATAAAGATCTGCGGCAAGGAACTATCCGGCTATTCCAGCCTCGAACGTGCAACACAGCTTAGTGTGGTTCTTACCGAAGCACCGGCTTCCGGGAATCTTACCGTAAGAGAATTGGTTTCATTGGGCCGGCAACCGTACACAGGGAGTTTTGGATTTTTATCTGAAAAGGATAAGGAAATGATCGACAATGCCCTCAGCACCACCGAAACTACCTCACTCGAGCACAGAAAATGCTATGAACTTAGCGACGGACAAATGCAGCGTGTGGTAATAGCGCGGGCCCTGGCACAGGACACTCCACTGATCTTCTTGGACGAACCTACTACACATTTAGACCTGTACCACCGGGCGTACATATTAAAATTACTGAAAAGACTCACTGCTGAAAATGGAAAGACGGTACTCTTTTCAACCCATGAGATCGATCTTGGCATACAACTGGCCGATGTAATGCTCGTCATGGATGATTTGGGGTTTCATCAGGGTTCTCCGCAACAGCTGATCGAGGATGGAAAGTTTAATAACCTCTTCCCCGAGGACACCATAGAATTTGACGCTTCCAACGGTCGGTTTACCATTAAGAATTAATTATCTTTGGAATTAAGATTTCTAATTCCCGCTTATACCCTACACACACATGAGTGAAACCTTTCTATTTTTATTATTAGCCGGTATATGTTTGCTTATTGGAGCTTTTATTGGCAACCTTATCTCTCGCCTAAAACAAAAGGCCGAGACTGGGAAAATGGAAGAACGGCTGGACCAATCGCAATTACAGCAGGAGCGATTACAGGAGCGACTTGAAAATATATTGAACGAACGCGAACAGATAAGAAAGGAAAAAGAATTTCTCAATAGTGAATTAGTTAGGCGTAATACCGAATTCGAAAACCTGGAAATAAAAAACAGGGAACAAAAGGAGGAAGTAGAAAAACTCCAGGAGAAATTCACCAAGGAATTCGAGAATCTTGCCAACAAGATCCTCGATGAAAAGTCGAGCAAGTTTACCAAACAGAATAGAGAGAACCTGGAGATCCTTCTCAACCCACTGCAAGAAAAAATAAAGACCTTCGAAAAGAAGGTAGAAGACAGCAACAAGGAAAGCGTAGGGCGGCACAGTGAGCTTAAAGAGCAGTTAAAACACCTTTCCGAGCTAAACAGGCAGATAAGTAAGGAGGCCGACAATCTTACAAAAGCCCTGAAAGGGGATTCTAAGATGCAAGGAAACTGGGGAGAGCTAATTCTTACGCGTATCCTGGAAAAATCCGGACTCGAAAAAGGCCGCGAATATACCATTCAGGATAGCCACACCAATTCCCAGGGAAAAAGACTTCAAACAGATGTACTTATTCATCTGCCAGACGGGAAGAAGATGATCGTGGATAGTAAGGTTTCCCTGGTGGATTTCGAACGCTTTGTTTCCGAAGAAGATGAAGAGCTGAAACAAGGTCATTTAAAAAAACACATCGCTTCCATTAAGAAACATGTTGAGGACCTTAGCAATAAACAGTACCAATACCTCATGGATGAAAGCCCCGATACCGTTTTTATGTTTGTTCCTATTGAGCCCGCATTTGCGATTGCCGCTGCCAACGAACCTAATATTTACGAAGAAGCTTTTAACAAACAGATCATAATCGTTACTCCCTCTACCCTGCTTGCAGCACTTCGCCTGGTAGACAATCTCTGGCAGAACGACCGCCAAACACAGAACGCCCTGGCCATCGCTAAAGAGGCAGGAGCGCTATATGATTCCTTTACAAATCTAACCGATGAGCTAATAAAAGTAGGTAAGCAGATTGGGACGGTACAGGGCACTTACGAAAGCGCCATGAAAAAGCTTACCGGCCGCGGTAACCTCATCCGAAGGGTTGAAAACCTGAAAAAACTGGGGGCTAAAGCGAGTAAACATATAGATGAGAAACTCCTCAAACGGGCCGAAGAGGAAGATTGAACAGAAACAGCCCGAGCACATGGAAACCATATTTAAGAAAATAGAAGAATCACAGGTTACTTTTTCCGAATTAATGCTGCCTTCGCATACCAATTTCAACGGAAAGATCCACGGTGGTTATATCCTTTCCCTAATGGACCAGATCGCTTTTGCCTGTGCCTCTAAACACAGCAAGAATTATTGTGTCACCGCCTCGGTAGAGACCGTGAACTTCTTAAATCCGATCGAGGTAGGAGAACTGGTTGTGATGAAGGCTTCGGTTAATTATGTGGGTAGAACCAGTATGATCATAGGGATTCGTGTGGAAGCGGAAAACATACATACCGGGCATACGAAACACTGTAATTCTTCTTATTTCACTATGGTGGCGATGGACGAAGCCGGGAACAATATTATGGTGCCCGGGCTCGAACTGCGATCCGATGAAGAAGTAAGGCGATTTATCCGTAGTGCAAAAGAATTACGCACAAAACGAGACAGGAAGCATATCTTTCACGATACAAATTTTGTTGTAAAAGACTATTTAGAGGAACTGAAGGATCATAGAGTGATCTTGTCTTACGATCTCTAATGCGAACAACAGGGCACGGAATCCTAAAACACCCGGCTTAAATTAAATCCGAAATAAAAATCTCCATCACCCCAGTCGCCTGCACCGCGGATTATAAATCCGTCCTCGAACATGGGTTGTGCATTGGTAAAATGCATCTGGAATACATGTCCTCCGGTTTCCAGGTCGACCCCTACCGAGAACGGATTTTTAAAATTTGAGTTGTCATTTCGGTTTAGATGTAGCCCATAATCCATATTTATACTCCAGCGAGTAGTTAATTTATATCGGCCACCCAATCCCAATGCAAACTGGTCGTTCTTTTCATCGAAATTAAGAGAGCTGTCGTCTGCAAGTACCACAACACTGCGTGTAGCCAGGTTCTCATGAATATAAGTGGGGGCTATTAATAGTGAAAGCTTGTCTGAAACTTTCCTTGAAACAAGTGCTTGAGAGGTATAAGTAAGGCGATCACTAAATTCGAAATTTGTGAACATATCTTCGTCCAGCCCGGTGTTTATCGTCACTAAATTGTAACCCACAACCGTTAGGGGAAACCCATCCTTCTGTTGCCCGATGATCCTGTATTTTACATGAGCGCCGTAGGTTTTTTGGAGCGAACTTCTGGCGACACCAACATTTAGCCAGTCGTTTAGTCCGTAGATAAATTTAAGTTGTGTGACGGCCTCATCCAGTCCAAAAAGATCATCGAAACCATTTTTTACGGTACCAAACCGGTGAGATACGATAAAATAGAAATCTTTTTTATGTGCAAGCTTAGTAGATTCGAAATTAACCACCTTAAGTCCCTTAAAGGCTGCATCGACCGTTTTGTCTTCAACAACTTCACTTTCCAGGGCATCGAGCAGGTCATCCTGGGCGAAACCAACCAGTGGCAGTAGTATAAATAATACAAGATATTTTAGTTTCATCAGTTTTTATTTAAGAGAGAACATTGATCTAATTTTACTAGTTCGAACAGGTCGTCATAACCAATGCAACGCCCTTTTACCGTAAGAGTATCTCCTATGTTAAATCCGGAGATCTCGCTGGTGAAGCTACACGTCACCATATCATCTAGTGTGATGATCCTACCGTCAACTTCAGAAATAACACCTTTTACACTTACAGTTGCATTGAGTAGATCGTTGGCTGCATCATGTTTAAAAATTTCTGAAATGGATTCTGAAGTCAATGCCGCTACTACGTCTTCCGAATCGATCTCCCGGTGATCCTGATATAGATATTTATATCCTACAACACCTATCACTGTTATAAAAGCTACAATTACGATTATGGATTTTCGATTCATCATGCTAATTGGATAGAGAGAAATTGGCATTAACCTCCACCTCCTCGGCGACCTTCTTGCTCACGATTGCCGGTATTTTAATGTCGAAATCGGTTGGCTTCAGTTTAAAATCTGTAGATAGAACCGTAAACTGATCTTCCCGCCATATCTTCACCGGGACATTAATATCCCAGGTTACACCATGAAGCGTTATACTGCCATTGATTTCGAATTCCGTAGGAGTGTCACTTACTGCATCCTTATTGAAATTAACAATGGTACCCTTAAAAACCGCCTTCGGGAATTTTGAGGATTCTACATAATTCTCATTAAAGTGTTCCTCCATAAGTGCGATCTTAAATCGGAACCCTTTCATCAATGCCAGAGCGGCAAACTCCCCTGTTTCGGTGTTGAGGATGGCACTTACATCTTTATTGATCGCTTTAACCTCCTCAAAGGAAGGTACAGAGGCTTCGAAATTGATCGTTCCACTTTTGGTTTTCAGTTTAGACTGGCCAAAAGCCGAAACGGAAACAAGCATCAATACGCTGAGAATAAAAAGTAATTTCTTCATCGGGCTGAGATTAGTTTTCCAGGAGTCCGTCGTCATTCCATTGTAAAATGAGATCGATCGTAGCTTGAGGAAGCCTGGGGCCGCCTAGTGGCATGAGTCCCTGGGCACCTTCCGGACGACTTATTCTGTCCAGCAATCCACGGCTCTCCACTGCCTGCTTTACATTTGTATAAGTCACTAATGGCATAGGTGCCCCGTTTTGTGGCGGGTTAGAATGACATTGCTGGCAAATATTATCAAATACAAAACGTACGTCCTGGAAAGTTACCAGATCTACAGGCACCTCCTGCTGTACAGGCATCAGCTCGTCGATATTCCTGGTAGTACAGCCATGTAGTAGAAAGAACATGGCTGTTCCTATCACTATTCTATTTAGTAATCTCATTACCGGCTTAGCTTACTGTATTACGACTTTGGTAGTATGAGACAGATCTCCGGAGTTTACCTGTACAAAGTAGATTCCCGGCTGTAATGCAGATACCTCCAGGGTGCTGAAATTTCCTTCGTCTACGTTCTGCATTACAAGCTGACCGGCAAGGTTATGTACTTTATAACTATCTATCTTCAAGAGTGAGAAGATGTGTAATTGGTCGCTGGCAGGATTGGGATAAAAAGTTAAGCTTTTAACAAATTTCTCCTCTACAGACAGGATATCCTGTACGGTAACTGTACCCACCATATTGGCATGTACGTCACAACCGTAGTCGTTGGTTCCCAGTTCTGTGAATGTAAATGAGAATTGTGTCCCCATCCCGGTAATAACACCACTGTCGAAAGCCTGCTGACTCCCGGGATCGCTGGTTACACTGTGGGGAAGGCCATCTGTCCATGTCCATCGTACAGTATCCCCTATTTCGACCGTTGGGCTGGCCGGAGCGCCACTTACACCAACTTCCCAGTCGATATCGAAAGTGGTTTGTGCGGAAATAGAAATTGTAACGAAGAGGGCAATGACAAGTAAAAACTTTTTCATAATCGATTAATTAAAGGTTAATAAGGTTATATGTATAAAACAACCCTGATCGATTATTTCCTACTTAAATCAAAAAAAAACTCCGGGCGAGCCGGAGTTATTTTTACTATAAATATCTGGTTTCTATCGAGTTAGATACATCTTTCTTCGGGAATACAATTCGTAGAATTCGTCATCCTTTAAGCTATCTATAAAGAGAATGCTCTCCCCGGTACTTTTCATTTCCGGGCCGAGTTGTTTATTCACGTTCGGGAACTTATTAAAGCTGAATACCGGTTGTTTGATCGCGTATCCTTCCAGTTTCGGATTGAATTTAAAATCGGTTACTTTCTTATCGCCCAACATTACTTTGGTGGCGTAGTTTACGTAAGGTTCTCCATATGCCTTTGCGATAAAGGGAACGGTTCTGGACGCTCTGGGGTTGGCTTCGATGATATACACCTGGTCGTCCTTTATCGCGAATTGTATATTAATTAGACCCACTGTGTTTAGCGCCAGCGCGATCTTTTTAGTGTGATCCTTTATTTGCTGCATCACAAATTCACCCAGGTTGAACGGTGGTAAAGTAGCGTTAGAATCGCCCGAATGAATTCCACACGGTTCTATATGCTCCATGATCCCGATAATATAAACGTTCTCACCATCGCAGATAGCATCGGCCTCTGCTTCTATGGCTCCATCGAGATAGTGGTCCAGTAATAATTTGTTATTAGGTATCTTTCTGAGCAGATCCACCACATGTTCTTCCAGTTCCTGCTTGTTGATCACGATCTTCATTCCTTGCCCACCTAATACATAGGACGGACGAATAAGTAATGGAAAATCCAATTCATCGGCTAGTTGTAAGGCTTCTTCTGTGGTTTCGGCAGTTCCAAATTCGGGATACGGGATATTGTTCTCCTTTAATAAGGTTGAAAAACTTCCCCTGTCCTCGGCCAGGTCCAGAGCCTGGTAACTGGTACCCATGATCTTGATCCCGTAACGATCCAGTTTTTCGGCAAGCTTCAGGGCGGTCTGTCCGCCAAGTTGCACGATCACACCTTCCGGTTTCTCATGCCTGATAATATCGTATATATGTTCCCAGAAAACCGGTTCGAAGTAAAGCTTATCGGCCACGTCGAAATCTGTTGATACAGTCTCCGGGTTACAGTTTATCATGATCGTTTCGTATCCCACCTCACTGGCGGCCAGTACTCCGTGAACACAGCAGTAATCGAACTCGATCCCCTGGCCTATGCGATTAGGTCCCGATCCCAGTACAATGATCTTTTTACGGTCTGTAACAACGCTATCGTTCTCGGCATATTCCTTACCATCGGCAGTAACCATTTCATTTTCGAACGTGGAGTAGTAATAAGGAGTTTCGGCTTTAAATTCGGCCGCACAGGTATCTACAAGTTTATAAACCCGCTGAATATTTAGTTCGTCCCTTTTGTTGTACACCTGGCTCTCAAGGCATTTCAGCATATGAGCTATTTGTCTATCGCCATATCCTTTTTGTTTTGCTTCCAATAATAATTCTCTTGGAAGAGTATCCAGGGTATAGCCGGAGATCTCTTTTTCCAGCTGATATAATTCCTCGTATTGTTTGAGGAACCACATATCGATTCTGGTGATCTCGTGTATTCTGCTCAGTGGAATACCCATCTGGATGGCATCGTAGATCACAAATACCCGGTCCCAACTTGCATATGTAAGCTTTTCTATGATCTGATCGTAGTTGGTATAGCTCTTCCCATCTGCACCCAGACCATTACGCTTTATTTCAAGGGATTGAGTAGCCTTGTGTAAAGCCTCCTGGAAAGATCTACCAATTCCCATTACCTCACCTACAGCTTTCATTTGGAGGCCAAGGGTACGTTCGGAGCCTTCAAACTTATCGAAGTTCCATCGCGGAATCTTTACGATCACATAATCCAGGGTAGGTTCGAATAAAGCCGAAGTAGACTTGGTGATCTGGTTGTCCAGTTCATCCAGGTGATAGCCTATGGCTAGTTTAGAGGCGATCTTTGCAATGGGGTATCCGGTGGCTTTGGAAGCCAGCGCAGACGAACGAGAAACCCTCGGGTTGATCTCGATGGCGATGATCTCTTCCTTCTCATCCGGACTCACAGCAAACTGCACATTACAACCTCCTGCAAAATCCCCAATGCTTCGCATCATTTTTATTGCCATATCCCGCATTCGCTGATAACAGGTATCACTAAGAGTCATGGCCGGGGCCACAGTGATAGAATCCCCTGTGTGTATCCCCATGGGGTCCATATTCTCAATGGTACAGATGATCACCACATTATCGTTACTGTCCCGCAGTAATTCTAGCTCGTATTCTTTCCAGCCCAGTAGTGCCTTATCTATAAGAACCTCGTGAATTGGAGAAGCTTCCAAACCACGCGTAAGTAGTTCGTCAAATTGATCTTCGGTGTGTACAAACGAAGCCCCCGTCCCACCAAGTGTAAAAGAAGGACGAATTACAACAGGAAATCCAAATTCCTGGGCGATCTCTTTCCCTTTCAGAAAAGAGTTAGCGATTTTCGCAGGTGCCACTGGGATCCCGATCTTATTCATCAGGTTTTTAAACTGTTCCCGGTCTTCAGTAATATTGATAGCAGCAATATCCACCCCAATGATCTCCACATCAAAATCCTTCCATATCCCTTTTTCGTCTGCCTCTATACACAAATTAAGAGCCGTTTGCCCACCCATGGTTGGCAGTACGGCATCTATCTGGGGGTGTTCTTTGAGTATTTTAACGATAGATTTGGTATTGAGAGGTAGCAGGTATACGTGATCGGCCATGGTAGGATCTGTCATGATCGTGGCCGGATTCGAATTGATAAGAATGGTTTCTATGCCATCTTCCCTTAACGATCGCAACGATTGCGATCCGGAGTAATCAAATTCGCAGGCCTGACCAATGATGATGGGACCAGAACCGATAATTAAAATGGATTTTAAAGCGTTGTTTTTGGGCATTTTTAGTGTACTTTTTTTACTGCGCTAAAATTACGGCGCGACAGGGTATAAAAAAAAGGTGTTGCTATTAAAACAACACCTTTTTATTTATGAGTTATCAACATTATTTTTTGTGACGTGGTTCAGAAGAAACAGATAATTTCTTTCGGCCTTTCGCTCTGCGAGAAGCCAATACCTTCCTACCGTTTACAGATGCCATTCGCTCTCTAAACCCATGCTTGTTACGTCTCTTTCTCTTCGACGGTTGAAATGTTCTTTTCATTGTAAATTAGCTTAAATCTTCTGAAATATACTTTTGTATAGACCTTCTCTGAAAGTCGGGTGCAAATATACAATCATTTTTTACTTTCCCAAACACAAGAACAAAAATATTTAGGATTGTTTTTCATACCTTTGAACCCTTCAAAAAACAAACCTAAGTGAAAAATTCCATATACATTTTCCTACTGTTGTTTTTCTTCGGAAGTACGGCAATCCAAGCGCAACACGAACTCTCCTACCAACTTAAATTGGGAGATAGTTTTAAGATCGCGCAAAAAGCCGTTCAGAATATAAAAATGACCATGGAAGGCGAAGATCACAATATGACAAACACCCTGGCAGGGGTATTCGATTTCAAAGTACAGGAAATTACGGAAGACTCCTATATTATCCGAACCTCCTTCCAAAACTTTATGTTTAAGACCGAATCTGATATTTATGGTACACTTAACGATGTGGACACGAGCAGGGAGACCGATGTAGACGATATAGAAGCAAATGTCTTTAAAGGATTGATCGATGTACCATTCTATATAACACTTCGGAAGGACGGTAAGATCACCTCCCTCGATGGTGTTGAAGCTTTGCTGGATAATATGGTTAAGAACGCCGGGATCGAGGATAATTTCACCAGGGAATTAATAAAGGAAGGAGTCTCTGGCCAGTTTGGCTCTGAAAGCCTTTCGGAAAGTATAGAACAACTTACCTACCTGTTTCCTAGCGCGAAGGTTGCCGTATCCGATAGCTGGCAAAATGAGTATACGGGTGATATGAAAGCTCAGAATACCTGGACACTGGATTCGTATAACAATTCAGAATTTATCCTTTCCGGTACTGCTACAGTACAAATGAAAACCAACGATGATTCGGTGGTCATGGAATTAGAGGGTACCCAGGACAGTGTAGCCGTTATTGCTACGGAAAACGGATTTCTAAGATCACTGAAAGTAGAACAACAAACAAAAGGTATAACTACAATGAACGACATGGGTGGTGTTGAGGTAGATACCACTCTGGACGCGATAATTACATACAAAAGATTATAATTTATGTTTAACAAATACATCAAACTGGTATTGGCAGCAGCCTCGGTTGGCGCAGCAGTCTGGCAGTTCTACGAGACCAATATTGGAAACGGAATCATGTTCATTCTCCTTGCACTGATCTTTATTTTTCTGTATTACAAGAACGAACTTATTTTACTCGCCTTTCTTCAACTTCGGAAACAAAACTTCGAAGGCGCTAAAAAATGGCTTGACAGGATCAAGAACCCTGAAGCTGCCCTGGTAACCAAACAACAGGGTTACTACAACTACCTCAACGGACTCATGGTCTCCCAAACGAATATGAACGAGGCAGAGAAATATTTCAAAAAAGCAGAAAAACTGGGACTCTCTATGAGTACCGATATGGCCATGGTAAAGCTCAACCTGGCAGGTATTGCCATGACCAAGAACAGAAAACGGGAAGCCGAAATGCTGCTCACCGAAGCAAAAAAACTCGACAAGCAGAACATGCTGGACGAGCAGATCAAAATGATGAAGCAGCAGATGAAACGTGCCGGACAACCGCGACAGCAATTTGGCCGAGGCGGACGAAGACGCTAAGTCCCTGTTTATATTTTCTTAAAATTTATAGGATTATTCTTACGTAATAAGGTATTTTATCGATATTTTTATACACTTTATCGATATTTTGATCTAAATTCCTTCTTTCCTCGTTACCTTTGGCAGATTAACCCAATCGCGACCTATGGGGAAAACTTTACGTATGCTCTTCCTACTGATTTCTGTTTCCGCATTCCCGCAGGATTTTGCGAAGAAAGCCCTGTTTTCTGATGTCATCGGGCAGAACATTAAAAAGTATAAGAACCTTGCCAACTACGCATATCGTAAAGCCGATCTGGAAAGAGCACAATTTCTATTCGATTCGCTGGTGGACCACGTAATAAAAGATAGTTATATGAATAACTTTAAACTGCGTGAAGTAAGCGGAAAGCGATCTGAAATGTATGCTTTCGAAAAACCGGTTTATCTTATTACCACCGCCTTTTGGGTGGCAACTAGCTCTGGGGAGATCCCGGCCCTGAACACCATAGCAGATCAGTACTACAAGGAAGTGGATATCGTAGTACTTTTCTGGGGCCCCAAAGAGGCCGTCGTGAAACTTAAAAAGCACTATAGTAAAAACATTACCTTATTATATGTGGACGAAATGGAGAATACCAACGACTTCACCATTAAAACTATGAAACACAGCCTGGGGTTTCCAACCACTTTCATTATGGACGAGTCGAAACGCATCCTGGACGTTCGAAGAAATATGAACCATCATTACGAAAAGGATTACACCACTTCGTATAACGAGCATTACCAGACCTTCATGAACGGCCTGTCACTTATCTTAAATAAAGAGAATGGGAAAACGGCCGATCCGTTTACACACGATTAAGCTATTTCGATAGAAATAATTTTACCGCCGCAACGACAAGTATCAAGGCAAAGATCCGTTTCAATACCTGCTGATTGAGTGACACCGCGAACTTAGATCCAATATATCCTCCTACTACAAAGAAGATTGCAATAACCAGGGCATATTTCCATTCGATAGCATGGCCTGCCTTGTGATAGGTATACGCTGCTAAAAAAGTTACCGGTACCGCCAGTACGGCCAGACTCATCCCCTGTGCCTGATGTTGATCATAGCTTAATAATAACATCATTAAGGGGATCATTACCACGCCACCTCCTACTCCCATAAAACCACTTAGCATCCCGGCAAGTAATCCAATTAGGATTAACGAAAGAATTAATGTCATACGCATTTATTGTCCTGTGTTATAGTATCCCTTCTCCGGAATTTCTATAAAATATTCCTTTCCAGAGGCATTCTTTAGGTAGGTTTCCCGCAGCCATGGATTATGCAGCTTCAATATCTTATAATTGATACCAAACTGCTTTGCGAAGCCTGGCATATCTGTAATAGCCGTATCTACTTTTACTTTATAGGTGGGGATGGTTGTATACAAATCCCTGGGTTGGAAATTAAAACCATACTTCTCAGGATTGCTCAATATCTCCTTAAACGCCAGGATACGGAATACATATCTGCTCGTCTCGTCATTCAACAACAGATCGTAGTAATTATTGGAAGCCTTCTGCCTGTCTACCTGTTTTTGGATCCCACCGTTTCCGGCGTTATAAGCAGCAGCAGCCATTGTCCATGAGCCAAATTTCTTCTTCGAATTCTTCAGATATTCAGCGGCTACCTCGGTGGCCAATTCAAGATTGTATCGCTCGTCCACATAATCGTTGATCTCCAGTCCGTATTCACGCCCGGTACCTTTTAAAAAGTGCCAGAATCCCGCTGCACCTGCCGGAGAACGATTGTTCTCCAGGGCGCTTTCGGCAACCGCCAGGTATTTAAAATCATCCGGGAGTCCGTGTTTTGCCAACAAGGGTTCGATAATAGGGAAATATTTGTTTGCACGCTTAAAAATAAGCAGCCCATTAGATTGCCAATAAGTATTTACCAGCAGTTCCCGGTCCAGCCTTTCCCGTATGTCCGGATTATTCAGCGGAACAGGCTCTCCCGCAAAATCCATCGTTTCGGGGATAGGTACGGCATATACATTATAGTCGTTCACAGCCTTTTCAACAGCTTTCGGTTTTACAGGCTCCTGTTGCACAGCATTCACACACAAACTGCTCACCCCAAAGAGAACAGTTACCAATCCAATTTTTGATAAAATACTCATGACTTAAATTTTTTATTAAAGATAAAAAAAGGAAGGTGCTAATTAAAGTTTTACTGCTCTTATTCTTCGATGGCAGTAATTATTTTTTCGGATACCCGGCTACCCTTATCCAGAAGCATAATATGAGTCCCTCCTTCCAGTACAACACAATCACTGATATTCTTTATCGGGAAGATAATATCATTGTCTCCATGAATGTGAATTATATTTCTCAGGGGTTCCTTCCGCTGCCAGCACACCATATTCCTGATGGCCCAATCCAGGTATCGCTTGTCCCGCACGTGAAGAAATTCCTGGTAGAGTTTTAATCGTTTTTTAGATCTGGGGCCTATAGCAAATTTAGTAAGGTCGTCTGCACTTAACATTAACCGAGTTGGCATGAGTTTGTACACAGCCGTCCTACGTGCGATTTTAAGTCGTCTGGGGAGTTCGGCACGAGATTTCACACTGGAGATAATGATTAATTTCCTTGGGTTGACATATGCTGCCATTTCCTGTGCAACCACCCCTCCAAATGAAACGCCTGCCAAAACCACATCTTTCTCCTTTACCCCGGTTGCCATCCTACGGGCATAAGACGATATGGATTCATTCCTCTCGGGGATCAACCACTCCAGTATGTGCAGGACGTAGCGGTCTTCGGGCAGGTGGATGTTCTTAAAAATTTCCTTCCCCGCAGCCATCCCGGGAATGAAATAAACATGGGTTTTTTGCTTAGACATAGGGCTTTAACAACTAGCTAACGATTTTGGCGAGTGATTTTTCGTAACTTTGTAGTGCAAAGATAGAATTATCATCACGTATTTGGGGTTTTTATGAAGAAGATTTTACATCCGGCAGACACTCGTGGCACTGCGGATTATGGCTGGTTACAAGCCCGGTATTCTTTTAGTTTTGCTAATTTTTTTAACCCGGACAGAATTCAGTTTGGGAAGCTGCGCGTGCTAAACGACGACATCGTTGCACCCGCTATGGGCTTCGGTAAACACCCGCATCAGAATATGGAGATCGTCACCATTCCTCAGCAAGGTGCCCTAAAACACCGCGATTCTATGGGTAACGAAGGAGTGATAGAATCTGGCGACATTCAGATCATGAGTGCCGGCAGCGGCGTTGAACACAGCGAAATGAATGCCAATACCACCGAAGCCGTGAAATTATTCCAGATCTGGGTTTTCCCGGAAGAAGAGAACGTATCCCCTCGTTACGATCAGAAAAAGATCGCGCCTCTCCTCAAAAATAACCAATTCAGCGCTGTGGTAAAACCTCGCTCTCATGCAGCCGCAGACGAACTTTGGGTCCATCAGCAGGCCTGGTTCAACATTGGTGAATTTTCAGAAACAACCACTACAGATTATAAGTTAAACAACCCAACCAATGGCGCATACATCTTTGTTATAGATGGCACCATTGTTGTTGATAATGAGACTCTTAATAAGAGGGATGCCATAGGTGTCTGGGATACCAATTCGGTCTCCATCACGGCAGAAAAAGATAGCCGTGTCCTGCTTATAGAAGTACCAATGAATTAAAAAAAAATACTCCCTATGATTGAAGATGTAGAAATTACCGATAACGAATTTTTAAGACAATTCGAACTTGAAGTGGGCGACAATATGGCCCGCATAGAATACGCCCTACAGGATCGCAAGATATTCCTTACTAAATTCGATATGCCAGACGATATGGAAGAGCAGGGATTCAGGGATATTTTTATTAAGGCTGTATTCGACGAAGTAAGAGATCGTGGAATAAGTCTTGTTCCCACTAGTCCCGAGATCGCCGGATTTATGCGTAAAAATCGTAGAAAATACAAGGACCTCCTGCCTGTTGGAATAAGTATTTAAGAAGTTTTGGGCGCCTTCTACGCAGCTAACGCTCCGTAGAACCGGGCTATCCATTATATCACTCCCTTCGGTTCGTGGATGCCATTTCTATCCCTGGCGCAGTACTTCTGCCTCCGCAAATTCGAAACGTACCAGACCGTCATCATCGATCTCCGTTAAGATAATGTCATGTAGTGTGTTCACCAACTCCGGGTTCCACGGAGCCTTCACCTTTACGTAATTTTCGGTGAAACCATGTATGTATCCCTCCTTGTTCTCTCCTTCAAAAAGCACCGTTCTCTCTGTTCCCAGCTGTTGCTCGTAAAAGGCCCTGCGCTTCTTGGCAGACAAACCTCGCAACATCTTACTGCGTTTGTGCCGTACCGATTTAGGCACCACCCCTTCCATTTCGGCTGCCGGGGTATTATCCCTTTCAGAATAAGTAAAAACATGTAAATAGGAAATATCCAGCTCATTGAGAAAGTGATAGGTTTCCAAAAATCTTTCATCGGTTTCTCCGGGAAAGCCAACGATCACATCCACACCTATACAGGCATGCGGCATAACTTCCCTGATCTTCTTCACCCTGTCCTCATAAAGCCCTCTCATATATCTTCTGCGCATTAATTTAAGCAAGTCATCACTTCCACTCTGCAGGGGAATATGAAAATGCGGCACAAAGGTTTTAGAGATAGCTACAAAATCTATGGTTTCGTTTTTTAAGAGGTTAGGTTCTATAGACGAGATTCTAAGTCGCTCTATACCCTCTACCTCATCAAGGGCCTGACAAAGCTCGAAAAAGGTATGTTCGTGCTTCTTATTCCCAAATTCTCCCTTGCCGTAATCCCCTATGTTCACTCCCGTAAGTACGATCTCCTTTATCCCCTGTGCAGAGATCTCGGCAGCGTTCTTTAATACGTTATCCAACGTATCGCTACGGGAAATTCCCCTGGCCAGTGGGATAGTACAGTAGGTACATTTATAATCACAGCCATCCTGAACTTTCAAAAAGGCCCGGGTTCTGTCTCCTATGGAATAGGATCCCACATAAAAATCGGCCTCCTCGATCTCACAGGAATGGATCACCCCGGAATTCCTGGTTCGCTCCGGTGTGTTCAATAGCTCGTTAATATAGGCCGTGATCTTAAATTTTTCGGTGGCACCCAGTACCAGGTCTACCCCGTGTACATCGGCCAGTTCCTGCGGTTTTAATTGGGCATAGCAACCTATTGCCGCTACAAATGCTTCAGGATTGACTTTCTGCGCCTGCTTCACGATACTGCGGAATCTTTTATCGGCATTTTCGGTAACACTGCAGGTGTTGATCACATAGATATCGGCCGCTTCACCAAAGTCTACCCGCTCGTACCCTTCCGAAGAAAAATCACGGGCAATCGTAGAAGTCTCACTGAAATTCAGCTTACAACCCAAGGTATAAAATGCGACTTTTTTGCTAGCGTTCATTAGTGTATTTTAGCAGGCGGGCACAAAGATACGAACAATTACCAAAGTGAATTAACAGATGCTTGGGTAACCGGAGATTCATCTTAAAACGTCCAACAGAAATCTAATTACGCATGACCCTATGTCTAAAGCATCAGCCCGAATAAAGGAAATCGACTCTGGGCAGAATTATTGCTTTGTACTCCTCGAATACCTGGGGGCATATACAAGCATAATCTTATTTGATATCGGCCTTGTGTTGATATATCTTTATACCGGACTCATAAAGAAATGGAAAGGACTACCCGAAGGATAACCCGTTTATTGCCATCTGTATTCATACTTTGGCTATTGATCTTGCTGGACAGCTGTTCTGCCGATACCGATAAGCAGCGGGACTCACTCGTTTTTCGCTACAACGAGCACAGCAATATCCCCACACTAGATCCAGCCTTTGCCAGGAACCCACAGATTATATGGCCCACCAATCAGCTTTTCAATGGCCTGGTACAACTGGACGATTCCCTTAAGGTACAACCCGATATTGCTAAATCCTGGAAATTTGTAGATAGTACCTGCACCTTCTATTTCACCCTGAGAGACGATGTGTATTTTCATAAAAGCGAGGTTTTTGGGGAGCAAGGCACCAGAAAGGTCACTGCTTACGATTTCGAGTACAGTTTCGCCCGTCTTACAGACCCCGGGGTTGCGTCTCCCGGTAGCTGGGTGATGAACAATGTGGAAACGTACAAGGCCGAGAACGATTCGGTTTTTAAGATATTGCTGCAGCGCCCCTTCCCTCCTTTCCTCGGTATGCTGGGGATGCGATACTTCTCTGTTGTACCACAGGAAGCTGTGGAATTCTATGGAAGCGAATTCAGGAGAAACCCCGTAGGAACAGGCCCATTCCAATTTAAACTTTGGGAAGAAAATGTAAAATTAGTGCTTAGGAAGAACCCTTTGTACTTCGAGATAGATGAGAATGGTGATCAATTACCTTACCTGGAAGCCATCGCCATTACCTTCTTGCCTGATAAACAGAGTGAATTTCTTCAGTTTGCACAGGAAAAGATAGATTTTGTCTCCGGCCTGGACAATTCGTATAAGGATGAGATCATCACCACCACTGGCGAATTACAGGAAGAATATAAGGACAGGGTAAAACTTATTACTGCTCCTTATCTCAACACCGAATACCTTGGGTTCTTTATGGGAGCAGATACCCCCGAGATCAAATCCAAATTATTACGGCAGGCTGTGAATTACGGTTTCGACCGGGAGAAAATGGTGACTTTCTTAAGAAATGGGATGGGAATTCCGGCTAATAACGGATTTATTCCCAAAGGCCTTCCGGGCTTTAATGAAATTGAAGGCTATACTTACAACCCCAACAAGGCGCGTGAGTTAATAGAACAATACAAAACAGAGACGGGCGACACCGATCTGGAGATCATAATAGGTACAAACAGTCAGTATCTGGATATTTGCGAATACATTCAGAGGGAGCTCGAAAAGCTAGGGGTGTCTGTTACAGTAGATGTCATGCCTCCCTCCACCTTAAGACAAATGAAGAGTTCGGGTGAACTGGATATCTTCAGGGCAAGCTGGATCGCAGATTATCCCGACGCCGAGAACTATCTTAGTCTCTTTTACAGTGAGAATTTCACTCCCAATGGCCCCAACTATACACATTACAAGAACGAGGCTTTTGATAGCCTGTATGTTCGCGCGCTCAATATTTCCAATATAGAGGAGCGGAAACTTCTTTATACTCAAATGGATTCGATCATTGTTTCCGATGCCCCGGTGGTGCCTTTGTATTACGATATGGCGATCCGTTTCGTGAACAAGAAAGTAAGTGGCCTGGGGATCAATCCGCAGAATTTCCTGGTGCTTAAAAGGGTTCGCAAAGCGGAATGATCCTATTTCTTGTAACGAATTTAATATCTTCCATTACCAATAATAAAACCGTTACATGAGTACAAAAGGCAAAATCGGGGTATATCGCTTTAACGAATTACAGAGAAGTAAACGAAGACGGCTATCCGATCCTAAAGTTCGTTCCATGCCAAGTGGGTACAAAAAATTTGATGATCATACTGAAATGAAAACTCATGAGTACGCCGAATTTCAGAAACAATTATTTGCAGAAAAAGCCAGGAATCGCAGACGATTCAGATTGGTTTTTTGGTCTGTAATGCTCGTTTTGGTTATTGTGCTGACCTATTTCCTGTTCTTCTATGAAATGGATCCTATCCGGTCGTTCAAGTGGCCATAATGGATGAGATACCTGTAGGTAATTATCTTAAAAGGTTAATTACCAAATTCTTAACAGTAACCAATCATCTAAGTTGTAATTTTCTGTAAAACAATCAGCATGAACAGAAATCAATTTATTAGAACAGCGGGTATTACCGGCCTTGCATTTTCTGCCATACCATTCTCTTCTATGGCCAACCCTTCGTTAAACGATCCGCAGCTTGATAAGGAATTGGTGGCAACTTTTGTAGGCGCCGCTCATCGGGACATGGAAAAAGTGAAAGAATTACTCGAAGAACATCCTACCTTGTTAAACGCAGCACATGACTGGAAATATGGCGATTTCGAAACTGCTCTCGGAGCAGCTTCCCATGTGGGACACAAAGAGCTTGCCAGCTATTTACTGGAACACGGTGCTCAGGCGAATATCTTCACGGCGGCATTGTTTGGTCATCTGGAGATCGTGAAATCGATGATAGAGGTGTTCCCAAATGTATTGCACGCTAAAGGACCACACGGATTTACACTACTTCATCACGCTCAGCGTGGAGGGGACAGCGCAGAAGGGGTTGTGGCTTATTTAACCGAAATGGGAGCTACAGAGACGAAGATCCCTCTATACTAGTTTCTCCTGTATTTCGCGGTCTCTTCAAAGACGAACTCGAGGATATTCGCGTCTTCTTCGGTGAACTCCACTCCTCGCCTTGCCATCATTTCCCTGGCTGTTTCGAAGGCTTTGGGAGTTTGATAGGTGGTGGTGCCATGACTTCCGCCCCAACTGAAACTGGGAATGAAATTGCGAGGGAATCCACTTCCGAAGATATTTGCGCTTACCCCTACAACTGTACCTGTATTGAACATGGTATTGATCCCGCATTTGCTGTGATCGCCCATCATTAGTCCGCAGAACTGAAGTCCGGTAGCGGCGAAGCGTTCTTTATTATAATCCCACAAACGTACGGTGGCATAATTATTCTTCATATTGGATGTATTGGTGTCGGCACCAATATTACACCATTCACCTAGAACCGAATTACCTAAAAATCCGTCGTGGCCCTTATTAGAATACCCGAATAAAACCGAATTGTTCACTTCTCCACCAATTTTACTGAAGGGTCCGATGGTGCAACCGGTATAAATCTTACTTCCCATTTTCACTGTTGCTCCTTCACAAAGCGCAAAAGGCCCTCTGATCAATGCACCTTCCATGATCTCGGCATTTTTACCTATATAGATGGGACCATCTGTAGCATTGAGGGAACATAGCGGTAATTTAGCACCTTCCTCAATAAAGATCTGCTCTGGAAGGAAGGCAGTAGCAGTTTTGGGAATGGATTGCGATTTTCGGCCTTTGGTCAATAATTCGAAATCACGCTTGATAGCTTCATGATTCTTCGAAAAGATATCCCAGGTATGTTCAATACGGAACAGGTCTTCATCGGCATATTCAATTTTTTCATACGATTCGAGATCTGCCTCCTGCCCTTCCAAAGTAAAAAATGCTACCGCTTCATCTTCGTAAAATATGGCCTGGCCTGCTTTAAGGCTCTGGATCATCTTCACCAGGTTGGCAGTGGGTAAAAAGGAGCCATTTATCAATACATTTTCCTCAAATTCTACCAAAGGCCATCGTACTGCGAGATGATCTTCGGTAACGGTGGTGGTGGTTGATCCCAGGTGTTTTTCCCACTTTTCTCTAATGGTGAGTATTCCTATACGGATATCGGCCACCGGCCTCGTATAGGTAAAAGGCAAAAGCTGGTCGCGAACGCTTCCGTCGAATAGGATGTAATTCATAAGGGTGTGTTCTGTGTTCAAAGCTAATAAAAAAAGCCTTCGGTGACCGAAGGCTTTTTTGAAATCTTATTGAACGAAAGATTATTCTTCCTCTTTCGCCACTTCTTTACTAAACTTCTTGTATTTGTTCTTGAACTTGTCGATACGCCCTGCTGTATCTATCAGTTTCGCTTTTCCTGTATAGAAAGGATGCGAAGTTCTTGAAATTTCCATTTTCACCAAAGGATATTCCACTCCGTCAACTTCAATGGTCTCCTTGGTATTTGCAGTAGACTTTGTGATAAAAACATCATCGTTAGACATGTCTTTAAAAGCTACTAATCTGTAATTTTCCGGATGGATATCTTTTTTCATCTTCTTTACGTTTACGTATTCGCTCAATTTTTGAGTGTGCAAATTTAAGCAATATTCAGAAATACACAATAATTATTTACGATTTATCACTATTTATCTGAATATTTTCTTTCAAGTTTATACGTAAAAGCACATGTTAAAACAAATGTAACGTTTTACTATCTTTGTTAACTAACAAACCAAACCAAGCTGCCTGCTATGGCAGACCAAAAAACTTCAATATGGACACAAATATCTCTACATTAAAATTTGCCACTCCCCTGGGCGTTGTATTGGGGCTTCTTCTAATTGTGATCGTGGTGGTAATGTACGTAACCGGTATGTTACAGGAAGGTGTACAATGGCCAATGTATCTTTTCTACCTCATCTTCCCTCTCTACATTGGGTATGTGGTGCATTCGTATCGCAAGGCCAACGGTGGTTATTTATCTCTGGGAAGCGCTCTAAAAGTGGGTGTGACGGCAGCTATCATCAGCGGTCTCGTATACCTGGTATATAATCTCATCTTTGTTTACCTGATCGATCCGGAATTTCCGGCTAAGATGCTGGATGTGGCACGAGAGAATATGTACAAGCAAAATCCAAATATCACCGAAGAACAGGTTGAAATGGCCATGGGCTTTGCGGAGAAATTCTCTAACCCCTTCCTGGGAGGTGCATTCTGGATAGTAATGAGTGCATTTTTCGGATTTATTTACTCCTTAATCTCAGGACTGATCTTTAAAAGAGAACGGCCTGTACATTAAAGCACCGTATGAATCTTTCCATCGTCATTCCCCTTCTTAACGAAGAAGAATCGTTGAACGAACTCTACCATTGGATTGCAGATGTTATGCAATCCAATGGTTTTTTATACGAGATCTTGTTTATAGACGATGGCAGTACAGACGATTCCTGGAAGATCATTCGTGCCCTGGCCAAGACACACCCCGAAGTAAAAGGCATAAGATTTTTAAAGAACTTTGGGAAATCACAAGCCTTGCACGCAGGTTTTGCCGTTGCTAAGGGGGAAGTGGTGATTACCATGGACGCCGACCTCCAGGACAATCCCGAAGAGATTCCCGAGCTGTACGAGATGATCTGTAAAGACGGCTATCAGTTAGTCTCGGGATGGAAAAAGAAACGCTACGACTCTGTGGTTGCCAAGAATTTACCTTCCAAACTGTTTAATTTTGCCGCTAGGAAGACATCGGGAGTGAAATTGCACGATTTCAACTGCGGTTTGAAAGCCTACCGAAAGGACGTGATCAAGACCATCGAGGTTACCGGTGAAATGCACCGATATATTCCGGTTCTGGCCAAGAACGCAGGCTTCGATAAGATTGGCGAGAAAGTAGTGCAACATCAGAAAAGAAAATACGGAACAACAAAATTTGGTATGGAACGATTTATTCGAGGATTTTTAGATCTCATTACGATTTCCTTTATCTCAAAATTTGGGAAACGCCCTATGCATCTATTTGGGGCCTGGGGAGCACTTATGTTGTTTGTAGGTTTTTGTTTCGCACTATACCTTGGGATAGACAAACTCTTTATAAATCCGGGTGGTAGACTCATAACAGATCGCCCTCAATTCTATATCTCACTTACGGCAATGATCCTGGGTACACAATTATTCCTGGCCGGATTTCTTGGCGAATTGATACTGAGAAGTAAAAAGGGAGGTCGCGATTACATTATTAAAGAAGACTTAAACGTTCATGATTGAGCGTAACTTTCGCTATTTTTGCAGCAAATACGCAAAACCCAATACCTAATCGCATTCAATGATCTATGTTGACCCGAAAATACTGGAACGAGTAAATCAGTGGCTCACTCCTGTATTCGATCAAAAAACACAGCACACCATCAAGGAAATGATCGCCTACGACCCGGAAGGCCTCGAGGATAGCTTTTACCGCAATCTGGAATTTGGAACCGGTGGAATGCGGGGGATCATGGGAGTTGGTGATAACCGAATTAATAAATACACGCTGGGAAAGAACAGTCAGGGAATCGCCAATTACCTGTATAAACAATTCCCTAATCAGCCCTTAAAAGTTGCCATCGCTTACGATTGCAGGCATAATTCGAAAGAACTTGCAAAAGTAGTAGCCGATGTATTTTCGGCCAACAATATTACCGTGTATCTCTTCTCCGACCTTCGTCCTACTCCAGAGCTGTCATTCTCGGTAAAGGAACTGGGTTGCCAGTGTGGGATCGTCCTTACCGCTTCTCACAATCCCCCCGAATATAACGGATATAAGGTCTATTGGCAGGACGGCGGTCAACTGGTCCCCCCACAGGATGCCGAGATCATTGCCGAGATCAACAAATTGCAATACGGGCATGTGAAATTTGAAGCCAGCGAAGAACTGATACATTTTGTGGACACAGTACTGGATGATGCCTTTGCAAAGGCTTCTGTAAAGAATGGGAGCTTCAATACACCACAGACCGCCAAAGATGATCTAAAGATCGTCTTTACTTCCCTGCACGGTACATCGATCACCATGGTTCCTAAAGTGCTGGAGATGGCTGGATATAAAAATGTATTGCTGGTTGAGGAACAATCTGCTCCAGATGGTGATTTCCCTACGGTGGAGTCACCAAATCCCGAAGAACCGGAAGCCCTAAAAATGGCCCTGGAACTAGCCGAAAACGAAAAGGCCGATATAGTGATAGGTACCGATCCCGACTGTGACAGGTTAGGAATAGCTGTACGTGACACGGATGGTAAGCTTAAATTACTGAATGGTAACCAGGCCATGGTGGTGATGAGTCATTTCTTACTGGAACAATGGAAAAAGGAAGGAAAACTCAACGGAAAGCAATTTCTTGCATCTACTATAGTGTCCACCCCTATGGTGAAGGTCATTACAGAGTCGTATGGAGTGTTATATAAAGAAGGATTAACCGGCTTTAAATGGATCGCCAAAATGGTGAAGGATTTTCCCGAACTCGAACTAATAGGTGGTGGAGAAGAAAGCTTCGGATATATGGTAGGTGATTTTGTACGGGATAAGGATGCAGTTACGGCAACCCTGCTGGCTTGTGAGATAGCCGCACAGAAAAAACATGAGGGAAGTAGTGTATATGGCTACCTGCAGGAGCTGTACAAGGACTATGGATATTATCTTGAGCAACTGGTCTCTATGGTAAAGAAAGGTAAAAAAGGAGAAGAAGAGATCCTTGCTATGATGAGATCGCTACGCGAGAATCCGCTAAAAGAAATAGATGGCAGTAAGGTGATACGGATTGAAGATTACCAGTCCGGAAAGTCGTTGAATATGAAAGACGGAAGTATTTCTGAAATGGATCTTCCCAGATCGAACGTGTTAATCTACTATACCGAGGATGGTAGTAAAATAGCCGCCCGGCCCAGTGGAACTGAACCCAAGATAAAATTTTACATGAGTGTGAATGAGCGGACTGAAGACGATCATTACGACGCAGCGAAGCTTCAGAAAAAAATAGACCGTATAAAAACCGAATTGAATCTTTGATGCATTATTTCCGAAAAATACTTAAATATGCCTTGCCGTATAAGCGGTATGCCTGGTTGAATATTGTCTCCAATATATTCTACGCCTTTTTTGGTTCGCTGGCATTTGTGTCTCTTATCCCCATGTTGAAAGTGCTTTTTGAGGATCCGGAGAATATCGAGGCGAAGGTTACTACGGTTCCGGAATATACCGGGATCACAGAATTGGGCGACTATACGGAACAGTACTTAAATTATTATATCCACCAGAATAATGAGACCTCGGGTGATATGAACACCCTGGTGATCATGATCGTTCTGGTGATTTCAACTTTTCTCTTAAAGAACCTGTTTGGCTACCTGGCCATGTTCTTCATAACCTTTTTAAGAAACGGGGTTCTTAAGGATCTGCGAAACGATCTGTACCGCAAAACGATAGACCTGCCTGTTTCGTTCTATTCAGAAAAAAGAAAAGGAGATACCATTGCTCGTATTTCCAGTGATGTGCTGGAGATACAACATTCTTTTCTGTCCATTCTGGAATTGATCGTTCGCGAACCACTCATGATCATATTCACCATCATTTTCATGTTGCTCATTAGTGTAAAGCTTACCATTTTCGTCTTTGTCTTTATCCCGGTTTCTGGCTTTATCATTTCAAGGATCGGGAAGAGTTTAAAGAGGCATTCGGATAAGGTACAGAAAGAACAGGGATTCTTCCTTTCCATACTGGAAGAAACGCTGGGCGGCCTGAAGATCATTAAAGGTTTTAATGCCGAAAAGATATTCAATAACCGGTTCCAGGAATCTACAGGGCGATTCTTCAAGTACTCGAATACCTTGTTAAACAGACAAAATCTCGCATCTCCCGCCAGTGAATTTCTCGGTATCCTGGTAATCGCCATCCTATTGTGGTTTGGAGGGAACATGGTACTGGTGGAAAATACCCTGCAACCTGCCCAGTTCATCGCTTATATGGGTCTGGCTTACAACATCCTTACTCCGGCCAAAGCGATAAGCAAGGCGAGTTATAACGTGAAAAAAGGTAATGCGGCTGCCGAACGTGTACTGGAGATCCTGGAGACCGAATCCAGTATTACAGATAAACCCGGTGCTATGGAAAAGACCAATTTCACGGAGAGTGTGGAAATTGACAATATCTCATTTAAGTATGAAGATGAATGGGTACTTAAAGATTTTAGTCTGAAAGTACCTAAAGGAAGTACCGTTGCGCTGGTGGGCCAAAGCGGAAGTGGTAAGAGTACGATCGCTAATCTTGTTACTCGTTTTTACGATGTGAATAAAGGTGAGATTAGGATAGACGGTAACAATATCGTTGACATTACTCAGAAGTCCTTACGCGGACTCCTGGGGCTGGTTACCCAGGATTCCATCTTATTTAACGATACGGTAGCAGGAAATTTAAGGGTGGCAAAGGAAGAAGCTTCGGAGGAAGAGCTTATTGCAGCGCTAAAAGTTGCCAATGCATGGGAATTCGTTTCTCTTTTACCCGAGGGCATACATACCAATATTGGAGATAGTGGAAATAAATTAAGTGGCGGACAAAAACAACGATTGAGCATTGCCCGGGCTGTCCTGAAAAACCCACCAATTATGATTCTGGACGAAGCAACCTCTGCGCTCGACACCGAGAGCGAACGATTAGTGCAGCAAGCTCTAGAGAACATGATGAAGAACAGAACCTCCATAGTGATCGCTCACAGGCTATCTACCATACAGAATGCCGATAATATCGTAGTACTTTCAAAAGGTGAGATCGTTGAACAAGGGAAGCATCAGGAATTACTTTCGAAAAAGGCTGTCTATTATAGCCTTGTTGAAATGCAATCCTTAGCCTAAAGATCCTTGATTTAAGAGCAAAAAAAAGAGCGGTTGGGGCTCCGCTCTTTTCAATATTGTCGCCGTATTTGGGGCACACGGCAACGGTTATTATCATAAGTATGGAGCTAATATATATTCTATCTCTGAAATTACCAAATAAAATTTACAGTTAATCTTCATATTATGCATTTCATCGATATTTTTAACCACTAAGATTAGGTTTTTTCCTACTTTTTAGTCGTTTTTGATGATTTCTGAAGCTTTGTGGAGAAGGCATAAAAAAAACGGGCCAGCCCCCGCTTAGGCCCGTTTAACTTGTCTTTATTACAGTTGGGGCTAATAATAAAGAACATATACATAAGAAGTATGGACCGAAATTAGTAAATATTTTCCTACAAATAAAATATTTTCGTGTTTTATCGAATATTTTTTCACTTTATCGATGTTTTTTAACATATTTTAAAGAATTGAATGGTAATATTGATGCAGTTAAACCATCTTAATTAAATTTAGTCAAAGAATAAAATCATCAATTCGTGGTGCAAGAGCAAGCGCTGGTGAGCGCCCTAAAATCGGAAACCAATAAGGAAGAGGCCTTCAGAGACCTTGTATCCCAATACAAAGAGCGATTGTATTGGCATATACGTAATATGGTCCTGGATCATGATGACGCAGATGATGTGCTTCAGAATACCTTTATAAAAGTTTTCAGAAATATCGAATCCTTTAAAGGGGATAGTAAATTGTATACATGGATGTACCGTATTGCTACCAACGAAGCTATCACTTTCATGAATAAGAGGGCTAAGCGAAATAATATTACCATTGAAGAAGTTAAAGAGCGCGCCATCGATAATTTGGAAAGCGACGTGTATTTTGAAGGCGGCGCTATCGAACTGAATTTACAAAGGGCCATTGCCACCCTCCCTGAAAAGCAGCAACTGATATTCAATATGAAATATTTCGAGGATCATACGTATGAGGAATTATCGGAGATTCTCGAAATTTCGGTAGGCGGATTAAAAAGCAGTTACCATATTGCCGTAAAGAAAATTACTGCTTATCTTAAAAGCAATGAAACCTTTTAAGGTTTAAAAGGTCGAAAGAACAAATGAAAGAAAAGAAACACAATACAGGTTTAAACGTTCCAGACGGTTATTTTGATAACTTCGAGGATAGAATGATGCTGAAGGTCATGGAAGAAAGTCTTCCAAAATCGAATGGCTTTAAGGTACCTAAAGGGTATTTCGAGCAATTTAATGTTGCACCTGAATTTAAAAGCGAACCTACGCCACAGCCGGCTGTGATCTCTATCTTCAGAAAAAAGACATTATTATACGTTTCGGGGGTGGCTGCATCCTTGCTCCTTTTCATCTCACTTATTAATACCAAAGATGACAATTTGAGCATGGATTCACTTTCAGCAGATACAGTGGAGGCTTATATTAACGATGGGGTTGCAGACATCGACACCTACGACGTAATGGCTTTGTTGAACGAAGAAGACCTGGAAAATATCTCTTTGTCTTCCGAAATTGTTTCGGAGGAAAACCTCGAAGCATACCTTATTGAAAATTTAGACGAAACCTCATTATTAATAGAATAAAAAATGAAAAAGATATTAATCGTACTATTACTTATAACTACCGGAATCTATGCACAGCGTGGTGAGGGCAAAGAGAGGATCAAAGCGTTGAAAGCCGCTCACATCACCGAAGCCCTAGATCTCACTCCTGCTGAAGCCGAAAAATTCTGGCCGGTGTATAATAACCACGAGGACCAGATGGAATCCATTAAAAAACAACGTCGCATGGACGTAATGTCCATAGCGAAGGGCGACATGAGTACACTAAACGATAGTGATGCGAACATGCTTATCGATAAGATGCTGGAATTTCGTAGAAAGGAAACGCAGATAGAATTAACCTTTATAGAAGATATCAGGAAGGTACTCCCTCCTCAAAAGGTGATTCGCTTACATAAAGCGGAAGAGGACTTTAAACGTAGACTCGTTGAAATTCTTCGGAAAAAACGAGGCAAACAATAAAATATCAGGCAGCTAACCGCTGCCTTTTTTATTTAAATATCAATTTCGCTATTATATTTCGACCCGAGGCAAATGCCAGGCTATCATTTACAAATTCGATAGCGTAAAAACCGGTTTTAGACAGTTCGGTCCAGCTCTCTCCCCTGTCCGGGCTATAAGATATCCCAGGCGATCCTACCGCTACTATGCCTTCTCCATGGGTGCCCGGAACAAACCGAACAGACGATCTGTACCCAGGGCCTCTCCCATTGCTTACCAGGGTCCAGGTTTTTCCACCATCCTCGGTTATTGCCTTATTTCCTTCGTTAAAAGCCTTGTCTTCCCAGTTACCACCATAGATCACCCCATTTTTGTCATCGTAGAAATCCACCGAATATATTCCGGTCATCACCTTTCCCTGTATTATCGGGGTATCATACACTTCCCAGCTTTCTCCTTTATCTGCCGAGTGAAATACTCGGGCTCGTTTTCCACCCGATACGATCCAGACATGATCTCCATAAAGCGCAATGTTCGAATTACTTGCAGCAAATGCCGCTTCACCGGTTTCTACTTCAGGCAATATATTACAGGAGAGTTTTTTCCAGCTATTTCCCCCGTCTCTGGTAATAATTATCGATAAGCATCCATCTGTAGGGTCACCCATGGCAATGCCTTCGTTGTCGTTCCAGAATGCCATCGAGTCGTAAAATACCTTTTCCCCTTCTTCAAGGTATACTTCCTCTATATTGGTGGCTGTTTCACCATCGAAGCCAATTTTATACATAACGGCAGGGTTCGCCACACTCAGCACAAATACCGAATTACGAACCACCGCAATAGCACGGAAAGAAAGCAGGGAATCCTGATATTTGATGGTCGCAAGCTTGGGAGTAAGACTGTCTATTAGCCCAACCCTACCCGCATTGGCTGCAAACCACACGCGATCTTCGTCCAGGGGAGCAATAGCCCGTATACTCACACTGTCTTGAAAGACAGGAATGATCTCTACCGTACTAAATTCTTTGGAGGAGTTTCCACTGCAAAATGTGAACAATACGATTACGAAAACTAAGTAGAGAAAGCGCATAATTAATTTTTGCCAAAAGTAACCAAAAGTATTCATTGCATTATAATACCTTTGCGGTTCAAGTAAAACTTCATGAAATTACACCGAAATCTCGTATTCGCAACCATAGATTCTCTTCATCTTATCTTCAATGAAAAGAAGCAGGCAGATAAAGTACTCAAGGATACTTTAAAGCGCGATAAGCGATGGGGTTCCCGGGATAGAAGTTTTATTGCTGAAACTACCTACGACATCGTTCGATGGAAAAGGCTTTATGCCGAAATTGCGGAAGTAAAGGAACCTTTCGACAGACCCAATCTCTTTCGCCTATTTACCGTCTGGGCGATTCTAAATGGAATCCGACTCCCGGACTGGCCGCAATTTGAAGGCACCCCAACCAGAAGGATCAAAGGGCGTTTCGACGAACTTTCGAAAACACGAAAGATAAGAGAATCCATTCCGGATTGGCTGGATGAATTGGGAGAAAGTGAGTTAGGAAAAAAATGGGACACCGAATTACATGCTCTCAATGCCCTGGCCGATGTGGTCCTGCGAGTAAATACCTTAAAGGCAACTGTAAAGGATGTTCAAAATGCCTTGTCTGATGCAGAGATCGAAACAGAAACCATTAAAGGCTACCCTTCTGCACTTAAACTAAAAGAACGCGCCAATGTATTCACTACGCAGGCTTTTAAGGATGGATGGTTCGAAGTTCAGGATGCTTCTTCACAAAAGGTGGGAGAAATGCTGGATCCCAAGCCCGGAATGAGGGTGGTTGATGCATGTGCAGGTGCAGGTGGAAAAAGCTTACATCTTGCAAGCCTAATGGAGAATAAAGGGCAAGTGGTCGCCCTGGATATATACGATAACAAACTCACCGAGCTTAAAAGACGAGCACGAAGAAACGGAGCACACAATATCGAAACCCGGCACATAGATTCAACCAAAGTGATTAAAAAGCTAATTGGGAAAGCTGATAAGGTATTGATAGATGCACCGTGTTCCGGCTTAGGAGTACTTCGCAGAAATCCGGATACCAAATGGAAACTAAATCCCGATTTCCTGAAATCGGTCCAGAAAACACAACGCGACATCCTGGAAAGTTATTCCCGTATGGTGAAACCGGGAGGACAACTTTTGTATGCCACCTGTTCTATACTTCCTTCGGAGAACGAGAAGCAAGTTGCATATTTCTTAAATTCGGAAGCGGGCAAGGAGTTTAGCTTGCTTAAGGAAGAAAGGATCTCTCCGGCGAAGAGTGGTTTCGATGGATTTTATATGGCCTTACTTCAGAAACAATAATTCTAAATAAAGAAAGCCTCCCTGTACAGAAGAAAGGCTTTCCTAATCAAATAATTCCTCTAAAGGTTTATTTAATGATAACTTTTTTACTTTGATTAAAACCGCTGGAGTTCGAAACACGAACAACATAGACACCCGTAGCAAGCGTTCCTTTATTGAATACCCCTCGATGATTTTGTCCTGAAGTATCCAGTCTTCCCTGGGTAACAGTTCTCCCTTGAATATCGATAAGATCGAACCGTAAGTCGCCAAGATCTTTTGTACTACTAACAAATACCTCGTATTGATCTCCCGAAAGTGGGTAGATCGCCATTTGAGCCTCATCGGCGGTAAGGCCTTCATTATCTAGTATAGGGATGTTTTCAAGGTTGAAGGCGGCGATCTTAGTGTACCACTGATTTACAAACTTGAAATATTGTGAGGTGAACCAAAAGGTTTCCCCGTCCGGATCCATAGTGAGTTGCGCATAATCTCCGTATCTGTTCGAGCCTATTTGCCATCCAAACCCATCTTCAATCACCTGCTCTTCAAAACTCATTTGCCCAAGAGGATCTCCTTCCAGTCTCCCGGTGTATCTGAGTCCGACAGCCGTATTCGCACTCCCCACACTATAGGCAAGCGCAATGTTTCCACTCGTATCCATTCCCATACTTCCCATGAACCTACTTTCCCCATCATTCAAGGTCCAGGTACCCTCCTGATGTATACTGAAAGATCCTGTACCGGTATTACGCAATTCGATCCATCTAATTCCCGCGCGATTTTGTCCGTTTACATCTACATTGAAATTTATTAAGAACGAATTATGACCCGGGAAGCTGCGATAATTTGCCATATACGATATGATCCCTGCCTGGCTGTCTATTCGCTGACTCGTATTGGGCTGCGGAATATCACCCGACCCGAATACGAAAAAAGTACTGTCGAATGGCTGAACCGCGATTAGGTCTGGAGCCGAAATAGTAGAATTTGCAGGTGTGATAAAATCTACGTTGATCTCCCATATCTTAATATGGTCGAATGTAACGCCCGGCCAGCCATCATCCTGCAAATAAACTATATAGCCAGGTACATTTGCCGGTGCTGTTGTTCCGAGGAGATTGGCAGGTTCCGGACTAAATACTGTATTTGGGTTGAAAACCACCCCGGGAAGATTAAATCCTACGATGGTAGGATTAGCCGCCCCGGCGATCATGGCGGCACGGTCCAGGGCATAAACCCTGTTCCCTGTAAATTTATTGGCGGTAAGATAATATGCGTCCGGCCATACCCCGTAATGCGGGTAATCTGGGAACGCATCAAGCGGAAAGCTATATAAATTGTATGTCCCGGTAGGATCGGGTGTGGTAGACACCCCAATGATCAACGCGTCGTCACTGGTCCTGAACTGGCTCACAAAGAATCTATCGGCTAGCTGATCGTACATTACGATAGGGTCACCATCATTGTTTCCTGAATTCAGAAAAGTACTAAGGTTAGTGGGTCCTGCAAGTACATTTCCCGATTTATCGAAGATCTTCACGATCGTATTAACCGCATGAACATAGTGGTTTGGACCCACAGCCCCAGAAGGATCGGGCGGAATAAAATTACCAGCTTCCCCCACACTGGCACCATCAAAATTTACAAGGATCTCGCGTGCAGCCCTTGTGGGTGCGTCCTCCTGTACCAAAGGATCTGGTCCTAGTGGCAATGCATCGGGATTGGATTTAGTGGGTCTCCTGAGATTATTCTGAATGATGGTTGGGTTGTCGAGATCGGTAACAGGTGTTGCTGTTTCATATTCACTGAATGGCAGCGTCTCACCAAGGAAAGTTCCATATTCTATGCTAGCGGCTTCGAAGCTGGATTGAGAGAATCCGGCCGTACCGGCAAATAGCAAGATCGTAAAAAAGTAGTAGAAATTTTTCATATGAAGTTTTAAAGTATACAAGATATTCAATTCTGCTCTAAATTTTTTGCTAATTGAAACATTTTATATAAAAAAAGGCGACCGATGGTCGCCTTTTATAAGTTTTATCGCCGAAATTATTTCACAATGATTCTAGCGGTTTTATAAGAAGTGGTCGTTTGTCCACCTATGCGGATCAAATACACACCACTGGCTGCTTTGGCCATGTCCAGGTTCATTCGGTAAGCGCCATCAATTTTTGGCAGATTCTTACTGAAATCGATCTCCTGTCCTAAAACATTGTACAGTCCAAGATAAACTCCACCGTCAAAGTCGGTTCTCAAAGTTACTTCAAACTGGTTGTTCGACTTAGAAACTACGATTAGATCTGAATTTGATATGGCTGTATCATTGATTCCCAGGTCACCGATATTAGCAGTATAATCTTCGGTTTCTCCATATTGAGTAGTAGCACAGGCGTCGTTAGGAACTGCTTCCTGCCACGCACTCTTTACTCTCATTCTGTGCTCTCCTAACGTTGCGTTAGCTGGCACGTTTAGATCTACCGTCTCCGTATAAGATCCTGCTGCCTGGCCTGGAGCGATCACGAAGTTAGGTACTACAACCTCACCATTGGTGAAGTTATTATCATCATTAAAGTCGATCCATACTTTCACGTTCTGGTCGCCGTAACCTGTAGTAAAAGTGATACTATTAGTACTACCTGGTGCAAGGTTGGCAATTAGGTTAGTGAAATCACCATATCCTTCACAGCCTGATGGGTTGTTGATCTCTGCAACGGCGACCAATTGGAATCCGTCACCGAAAGAACAATCCATAGAAGGTGTACATAATACGTTATCGATAGTTACAGAAACGCTGTCGTTAGATGGATCTGAATCTCCCGCAAGAACAGTAGACACTTCAATATCGTAGGTACCAAGTGCAGATAAATCTGCCGTCTGTGCGAAGTCGAAACTTGCTTCATCTTCCGATAAGAGCGGACCAGCAAATGTTTCAACTACCGGAGTACCTCCGTTGACAGTGTACTGTACATCGAAATTAGATTGAGTAGCCGCACCGAAGTTACGCAAGGTAACCGAAACGGTTTCGGTATCACTCAACCCTGAACCACTTACAGGAGAAGTAATGTCTATAGCTCCCACGTCGTTAGCAAATAAATGTGTCACATCTTTAGTAAAGCTATCGTTGGCACTAAACTGGTCTCCCGGTAGTAATGCAGTTACTTCTATCGAATAGGTTTGCCCTACAGTAGACATGTCTACGGTTGTTGCAAAAGTAAAGGTGTCAAGCTGATTAGCGTTTAAGGTACCTGTATAGTTCTCTGTTGCCACTAAATTACCATCCACTCTCAATTCGAGAGGAATAAGTGTTTGTGTAGCGGAACCAAAGTTTCTTAAATTGATCTGAACACTTTCGGTAGCGGTTAGGGTACCGTTATTGGGCTGAAGTATATCCGTAACTCCCACGTCGTTAGCAAATCCACTGGACAATGAGAAAGAAGCTACCTGAGTTCTCCACTGATTGTTTGATGAAAAATAATCGGACGTAAACCAGAACGTAAAGTTATTCGGGTCCATGGTCATATGCGAATAATCCCCGTAACGGTTACTATTTGTTCGCACTCCGGGACCATCAATGATAATAGTTTCGGCAACTGTCATCATTCCTAAAGGATCACCGTTAAATCGTCCTGTATATCGTAAAGAAGGAGCTAAAGTCGTACTACCGGTAGTGTAACCCAGGGCAATATTCCCGGCTGCATCCATAGCCCCACTACTCATTAATCTACTGTGGCCATCTGCGATAGAATAGGTACCTTCCTGGAAGATCGTCCAGGGGTTTACCCCGGTATTTCGCAATTCGATCCAGCGGATACCACCGGTCTCATTAGCATCGATAAAGGTATTGAAGGTAATTAACCAGGAGTTATGTGTACCAAAATCCCTGTAGTTTGCTCCAAAGGAGATAATACCACCATGTCCCGCCAGTCGCTGACTTGTCCCCGGCTGACGCAAAGCACCGTTACCGTTTCCAAATAACTCGCCTGCATCAAAAGGCGTAGTAGGAATTTCCTGGGGTGCAGAGATGGTTGAATTTGCTGTGTTGGTCCAGTCCATATCGATTTCCCAAACTTTAAGGTGGTCGAAGGTGATCGAGCCCGTCCAGCCATCATCCTGTAGATACACAATATATCCGGGTGTGTTAGGATCTACGGTAGTACCGGTAAGGTTAACCGCCGCAGGACTCTTTACCTGGTTTGGATTAACAATGATCTGCGGAAGGTTAAAGATAAGTATCTGCGGACTGGCACCACCAGCAAGCATCTCATCTCTCTCCATAACAAATCCTTGAGTAGTTGAACCATTGAGGTTCACTGTTCCGTAGTACCCATCATGCCAAACACCGTATTTTGGATAATCTGGAAAACCACTAAATTGATATTGCCATACATTATATGCTCCTGTTGGGTCGTTTGTTACAGAAACTCCAATGGCAAGTGAGTTATTTAGAGAACCAAATTCACTTACCACCCAGCGATCGGCCAATTGATCGTAAAGAACAATCGGGTCACCACTATTAGATGCAATACCTAAAAAAGCAGAAAGAGAAACAGGACCTACAAGTAGCGTCCCTGTTTTATCGAATATTTTAACAAGAGAATTAACCGAATGCAGATAATGATTAGGACCTACGGCTCCGGTTGGATCCGGTGGAAAAAATCCGGATTCGGATGCAGAGGCACCGATAAAATTCTGCTCGATCGGCATACTTTCGATCTGGCCTGGTTCTGTTTGCAGATCTGGAATTACGGTGGTAGTGTTCACAGCCTCTATTGGAGTTGTGTTCCTTTGGTCTATCACCATAGTTTGGGTTCGCGGATCGTTAAATTGTCCGGACTCCATTACCGGAAAATCCCTTAATGGAATAGTTTGTCCCATATAAGTTCCGGTGATAATTTCACTAGGAGGGTAAGTCTCCTGTGCGCTAACACCAACGCAAATGATAAGCGCTAATGCAAGCAGGTAGTTTTTAAAAATCATAGTTTAAGCTTTAGCTGATTAATTTTTTGAGACTGGGAAGGTACGGCTAATAATTGAATTCAAAAACCCAGTAAATAAGTAGAGAAATCGAATATCATTATGGGGGTGAAATAGTACTTAATCCGTAATAATTAATTATTTTTGTGCTTTGTTGAAATTACTTATAAAAAACAACCGATGATTCACTTCTTTGGAGATGTAAAAAACACTGTTTTTGCTGTCCAATCCTCCGGCGATCTTTCCGCGCGAACCATAGAAAAACTTAATTGGTTATTTGGAAACCAACCCAAAATAGAACAGTCCGCAATAGCGGATTTTTTTGTTGGACCACGTGCAGCTATGGTGACACCCTGGAGTACCAATGCCGTTGAGATAACCCAGAATATGCATATCTCCGGAATTATACGGATAGAAGAATTTCGCAGGGTGGACGAGCGATTTACAGACTTCGACCCAATGCTTGCCCAGAAATACAAAAAATTGGATCAGGAAATTTTCGATATGCATATCGATCCGGAACCCATCAAACAAATACGCGATATTGCGGCATACAACATTTCGGAGGGCCTGGCACTAAGTGACGATGAAGTGGACTACCTTAACAATTTATCGGTTAAACTCAACAGACCACTTACAGACAGCGAAGTTTTTGGATTCAGCCAGGTAAATAGCGAGCATTGCAGGCACAAGATCTTCAATGGGACTTTCGAAATTGACGGTGAGGAAATGGATTCCTCCCTGTTCAAACTAATTAAAAAGACTTCGGAAATAAATCCCAATGATATAGTTTCGGCGTATAAGGATAATGTAGCATTTGTGCGCGGTCCTGAAGTGGAACAATTCGCGCCAAAATCTCCGGACAAGCCGGATTATTACCATAAAACCCCATTTAAAAGTGTAATCTCCCTAAAAGCAGAAACACACAACTTTCCCACTACTGTTGAACCCTTTAATGGGGCGGCCACAGGAAGTGGTGGTGAGATTAGAGACCGGCTGGCGGGCGGCAAAGGTTCTTTGCCATTGGCTGGTACGGCGGTTTACATGACCTCTTACTCACGATTAGCAGAGAACAGACCCTGGGAAAAAGCCATGGATGAACGCCCATGGTTGTATCAAACCCCAATGGATATTCTAATAAAAGCCAGTAATGGAGCATCCGATTTCGGAAATAAATTTGGTCAACCCCTTATTGCAGGCTCGGTGCTCACCTTCGAGCATGTTGAAGATGCCCGCAAATTAGGTTTCGACAAAGTAATTATGTTGGCGGGAGGAATTGGCTACGGAAAAGCTTCCCAGGCCATTAAAGACGTTCCCGAAGTTGGAGATAAGATCGTTATCCTGGGAGGAGAGAACTACAGGATAGGTATGGGAGGAGCCGCAGTATCCTCTGCAGATACCGGTGAATTTGAAAGTGGGATCGAGCTTAACGCCGTGCAACGATCTAATCCAGAAATGCAGAAACGCGCTGCAAATGCAGTACGCGGGATGGTGGAAAGTGAAGAAAACCCAATCGTTTCTATTCACGATCATGGTGCCGGTGGACACCTGAATTGTCTGAGTGAACTGGTGGAAGAGACAGGCGGCCATATCGACCTGGACAAATTGCCTGTAGGAGATCCAACGCTTTCAGCCAAAGAACTTATTGGGAACGAATCCCAGGAACGTATGGGACTGGTAATTGGAGAAAAGGACATAGACCAATTAAAACGAGTGGCAGATCGTGAACGCTCTCCTATGTACGAAGTTGGTGAGGTAACCGGAGATCACGCTTTTTGCATTGAAAGTAGCAGCAAGGGGGATAAACCCATGGATTTTGCCCTGGAAGATATGTTTGGGAGTTCCCCAAAAACGATAATGAGAGACCGAAAGTTGGGTCGCTCCTATAAGGATGCAAACATCCACTCCAATAAATTGCATGAATACGTGTCGCAGTTATTACAACTGGAGGCGGTTGGTTGCAAGGATTGGCTTACTAATAAAGTAGATCGATGTGTAACAGGACGCGTGGCTAAGCAACAATGTGCCGGCCCCCTTCAACTTCCATTGAATAACTGCGGAGTGATGGCGTTGGACTATCGCGGCAAGGAAGGTGTAGCCACCTCCATTGGCCACTCGCCGGTAAGTGCATTAGTGGATCCTGTTGCTGGATCTCGTAATTCGATCACAGAATCCCTAACTAATATAGTCTGGGCCCCGTTGGAAAATGGATTAAAAAGTGTGTCTCTTTCAGCAAACTGGATGTGGCCATGCAACAATGAAGGAGAAGACGCCAGGTTATACGAAGCAGTAAAAGGAGTAAGTGATTTTGCCATCGAGCTGGGAATAAACGTTCCTACCGGAAAGGATTCGCTATCTATGAAGCAGAAGTATAAAGATGAGGAGGTGATAGCGCCGGGTACTGTTATCATATCGGCTGCAGGGCATTGTAACGATATAAAAAAGGTGGTCGAGCCCGTTTTGCAGAAAAACAAAGGAAGTATTTACTATATCAATATCTCACAGGATGAGTTTAAGGTAGGAGGCTCATCGTTCGCACAGATCCTCAATGTTATTGGATCTGAAGTTCCCACCGTGAAAAGCGCAGCCTATGTGAAATTGGTTTTTAATACCATTCAAGAACTTATTTCTCAAGGCCAGATCGCGGCTGGTCACGACGTAGCTTCGGGTGGGCTTATAACCACTCTGCTCGAAATGTGCTTTGCAGATAATCACTTAGGGGCCAGGGTGGATCTTTCGGAAGTAGGCAATTCTTTTCTGAATTTACTTTTTGCTGAAAATTGCGGTCTCGTGATACAGGCATCAGAAGATACTGAACTAGAAAAGGTTCTTTCAGAAAAAAATATTGAATATTTTAAAATTGGAAGTGTAACTGAAGGTGATCAACTTCAAATAACTCATAAAGAGACTTTTGAAGAATTTAATATCCCCGAATACAGGGATATATGGTACCACACTTCATATTTGTTGGACCAAAAACAGAGTGGTCCCGAAAAAGCCCGTGAGCGATTTCAGAATTATAAGAATCAGCCCCTCACCTACAAGTTTCCTGCACATTTTACAGGTAAACTACCCCAATGGGATACCTCCAAACCACGAATCAAGGCGGCTGTTATAAGAGAGAAAGGAAGTAACAGCGAACGTGAGATGGCCTATGCCATGCATCTGGCGGGATTCGATGTAAAGGATGTACACATGACCGACCTTATTGAAGGCCGTGAAACCCTGGAAGATATTAAGTTCATTGCCGCGGTTGGAGGGTTTTCTAACAGTGATGTCCTGGGTAGTGCCAAGGGATGGGCCGGTGCATTCTTGTATAATGAAAAAGCTAAGAAAGCTCTTACCGGATTCTTCGCGAAGGATGATACACTCTCGCTGGGAGTATGTAATGGTTGCCAGTTATTTATCGAGCTCGGGCTCATCAATCCCGAACATGAAACCAAGCCTAAAATGCTGCATAATGATACGGGTAAATTTGAGTGTTCCTTTACCTCGGTAGAGATCCAGGACAACAATTCGGTTATGCTATCCACCTTATCGGGAAGTAAACTGGGGATCTGGGCAGCACATGGAGAAGGGAAGTTTAGTTTTCCTTTATCTGAAGAACATTACAATATAGTAGGAAAATATGGTTACGAAGGTATTCCGGCCAATCCGAACGGCAGTGACTATAATACGGCTATTCTAACAGATAGCACGGGCCGCCACCTGGTGATCATGCCACATCTGGAGCGATCTACCTTCCCATGGAACTGGGGGTATTACCCCAAGGAAAGAGAAGACGAAGTCTCTCCATGGTTAGAAGGATTTGTTAATGCACGAAAGTGGCTTGAAGCAAAATAACCTATTCCTTTAATTTCTGAAATACATAAGAAACCGCTAATTGGTAGGCCGTAACTGTAAATTATTTTTCCTAATTTGTGTTCCTGTAATAAAGTGACCATGACCGAAGTAAAAAGACTCTTCGACTTCCCATACTACCAATTAGAAAATTTTCCATTAGAGGCTTCTCTTGTTAGCAAAAAAGACGGAGAATGGATAAAAACCTCAACAGAGGAATATCTTGATATGGCCAATGCTGTAAGCAGGGGTTTGATAAAATTGGGTGTAAATCCCAATGATAAGGTTGCCATCATATCGATGACCAACCGTACCGAGTGGAACATATGTGATATTGGGATATTGCAAACCGGTGCGCAGGATGTACCCATCTACCCCACTATTTCTGAAGATGAATACGAATATGTATTAAATCACAGCGAATGCGTTTATTGTTTCGTGTCCTGTACCGAAGTTCTTCAAAAGGTGGAAAAAATAAAACATAAAGTTCCCAGTCTTAGAGGGGTTTACTGCTTTGATGAACTGAGGGATTGCCCACACTATAGCGAGGTGATCAAACTTGGGAATGAGAATCCCGAGCTGCAACCGGAAGTAGAAGATCGAAAATCGAAGATTGGAGAGAACGATCTGGCTACCCTTATCTATACTTCGGGAACTACAGGTAAGCCTAAAGGGGTTATGTTAAGTCATAAAAATATCGCCAGTAATGCTATTTACAGTGCCGAACGCCTGCCTATCGACCTCGGTCAGACCAAAGCGTTAAGCTTTCTTCCCGTATGCCACATTTACGAAAGGATGCTCCTGTATATGTACCAATATTGTGGAGTGAGTATCCACTATGCAGAATCTCTGGACACAATTAGCGATAACCTGAAGGAAATTAAGCCAGAGGTTATGACCGCAGTCCCCAGGTTACTGGAAAAGGTATATGATAAAATTTATGCAAAGGGCACAGAACTAACGGGGATAAAGAAAAAATTATTCTTTTGGGCGGTTTCTGTGGGCCTTCAATACGAGCCATATGGACAAAATGGCTGGTGGTATGAAACCAAATTAAAACTGGCCAGGAAATTAATCTTCTCGAAATGGCAGGAAGCTCTTGGCGGCAATCTAAAAGCGATCGCTTCGGGAAGTGCTGCGCTACAACCGCGACTGGCTAGGGTTTTCAATGCCGCAGGTATCCCGGTTATGGAAGGCTACGGTCTAACAGAGACCTCCCCGGTAGTTAGTGTGAACGACATGCGCAATGGAGGTTTTAAGATCGGGACGGTTGGGCGACCCATTAAAGAGACCGAAGTCAAGATCGCCCAGGATGGAGAGATCTTAATAAAAGGACCTCAGGTAATGCAAGGCTATTACAAAGACCCCAGCCTTACCGCCGAAGTGCTCAAAGACGGATATTTTTACACGGGAGATATTGGGGAGGTCGACGAGGATGGGTTCTTAAAGATCACAGATCGCAAGAAGGAAATGTTTAAAACAAGCGGCGGAAAATACGTGGCTCCACAGATCATAGAAAATGCCTTCAAACAATCACGTTTTATCGAACAGGTAATGGTAGTAGGAGAAGGAGAAAAGATGCCGGCTGCGATCATACAGCCAAATTTCGAATTTATCCACGATTGGAACGAAAGAAAAAATAAAGGTCTGCCCGAAGATCCGGAGTTATTGGTGAAAAATGAAGATCTTATTAAAAGAATTCAGAAAGAAGTAGATCACTACAACGAACGCTTTGGAAAATGGGAAAGGGTAAAGAAGTTCGAGTTAACTCCAGATGTGTGGAGTATAGAGGCTGGTCACCTTACCCCTACTATGAAAATGAAGCGTAAGGCCATCAAGCAGAAGTATATAGATCTATACAATAGGATCTACGAGCGGGAATCTTAACTCTTTTTTAATTTCTGAAATCGCAACTGCTAAACCACCCCAAATGATGGGTTTGAGCCGTTTTTAATACTTTTTTAGTTCCTTTTTCAAACTGCTTAGAGTCTGAATTATCAGTTTTTGAATTTAGATTTGTTTCAACAATTAAAACAAATTCATCATGAAAAAATCAATTCAGTTATTAGTGTTCATTTGTGCCATAGTTCTATATGGGCAGCAATCGTTTGCGCAAGATTGTACATCCGTGAATACAAGCAGGAATATCGAACTTGACGGCAGTTCCGAAAGGGAGGAAATAAAATTAAATGTTGCTGAAGACGTTAAACATTTACATCTTTTTATCAATAGTACGATCTCAACAGGCTTTCTCACAGTAGAGATCTACGATCCAAAGGGTAAGAAGCGAGGGTATTATACAGTTGAAAGCCAAATGAACTCCAACACCAAAAAGAAAGAAACAGTTTGCGGACAAATGCAAAAGCAAATTTCAGATCCAATAAAAGGCGACTGGGTAGTTAGGCTCATCCCTAAGAATGTAAAAGGAAAGGTAAGTGTTCACAGCGGACAAACACAGGAAAAATCGTAGATTAAATCCACTTGTCATTGATTAATAATAAATTCGAACGTCATTCTAGAATTGTCACGATCACGGCCTGTATGCTTTTGGTTTCTGCCAGTGTATGGGCTCAGACAAATTCGTCGGCAAAGGCCGAAATAAGAGGAAAAATACTACTGGATTCCATCTGGAATCCGGTGGTATATCTTTCGCATATTCCTACTTTTTACGATATGTTTACCATGTCTAATAGTATGATCATAGCCGAAAGTCCGCTCGACGAAGAAGGTAATTTTCATTTCTCAACAAGCTTCCTACCGGAAAAAGACAATCTGTACCGGCTGCATATATCCAAAAAAGGAGCGCCGGCTGCATCTTTGATCATTGGTGGAAAAGATGAGAATCATTTATACTTCATCGCAAATAATAGGTCTGACATCTTTATTAGTAATACATCTACTGCCATTCCGGTAAGCACATTTAAAGTTGAAGGCTACCGTCCAAATGATGATCTGCGTTCCATCAATGAAATAGTGGCGTCTGCGGATAATCTTGATAACCCTCCGGTATCCAAAGAATTCTTGTCGAGGACCATCAATGAAAAACTAAGGGTCATGGCAGATACAAGCTCCCACCCTATTGTTTCACTCTACGCCCTACATCAAAGTAATTTTGAAGCCACCTACCTCGAAAACCAGGTATTTATAGAGAATTACCTGAAAAAATGGGAAGATGAAGAATCCACTTATTTCCAGTCTATAAGAACGAGGTTCATGCAGGAAAAGAGATCGAATCTTTACATCTATATTATTATAGGTGTGGTGTTCTTTGTGATGGGAATTGTTATTCAGCAATATATTTTCCGAAGACGAAAGCGAAACCGAACTCAATTACAAACACTTAGTATACAGGAGCGAAAGATCTTTCAATTGATCCAGGCCGGGAGATCCAATAAAGAGATCTCTGAAGAGTACAATATTGGTCTAAGCACGGTTAAAAGTCACGTTAGCAATATTTACACCAAGCTAAATATAAAATCCAGAAAGGAAGCCATCGACTTTTAAACCCTAATCATTTCAGAAAAAATAAATCAGATATTGATGTGCATTGTTCTGGAAATTAAGAGTTTACTTGCACTTTGCTGATTCGGGATTTTGTAGTTGTAACCGCGTAAGAGTTTACACCGTCTTAAGGTTAATCAATCTAAAACCATTGTTATGTCCATTCGTTTAGTGATCTGTATTCTTGTTGTGTCCCTTTTTTTTAATTCTATTAAGGCGCAGGATTTTACCGAACTTGACAGTATCGCTGGCCATTTAGTAGAAGATTATGGCATAAAAGGTATAGCCATGGTTGGAGTAAAGAATGGAGAGGTAATATATTCTAAAGGTATTGGTTATGCCAATGAGAATCATAAATTGGATACTAGTACTCCCTTGTACATAGCTTCCAATACCAAAGCATTTATTGGATTGGCAATGGTACAACTCATAGCAGAGGGTAAGATCAACCTGGACGATAGACTTACAGATTATATAGATAAGAAGTATTTTCCTAAAGAGCTAACTGTAGAGCAGATCACCATTAAGGATGTAATAAGTCACAGTCACGGCCTGTCCAACGATCCAATTACGTTCAGGACCTCGTCATCCGGTGAGTATCCTGATGATCTAAGGGAATTACTCAAATTCACCGAATACTACCCCGCGGGAGACAGCCTGGTAAAGAAGCACAGGTACTCTAACCTGGGCTATCTTTTATTGGGAATGGTGGTGGAAAACATCACGGACTTATCATGGAAGGAATATCTTGTCAAACACGTTTTATCTCCTTTGAAAATGAACAACACCAGCCCCTACATGCCTGAAGGAGCTTTGGCAGATAAAATGGCAGCTCCCTATAATTTTAAATCCGAATCTCCATTAAAACAGGTCAAAAGAGATAATACCATGCATGCTGCGGGTGGCTTGATCACTACTATGGACGATATGGGAACCTGGCTCAATTTCCTGACTTCTGAACCAGAAAACAGTAGTGTAAATGGAGTAAATATCAATCCTTATTTTGAGATGCTAACCGAGACAGACGACAGCCTGGGCCCATTGAAAATTCATGGATATGGTTATGGATGGTATTTTGGAAGTTTTTTCGATCAACCGTTTAATTTTCACACCGGAGGCTTTTCGGGGCACGCCTCGTTAATGTCTTATATGCCCGATAGAGAAACCGGTTTTTTTATTTTTATAAATGAACAATCCAGGTTGTTTAGATCTGCACTTCAACTGGTCTTGCTATACTATAGTATTATTTTGGATCACCCAGGCAAGACGAAGGTAAATGAAATGTTTTCGGCTATGAGTAGGGATATTTACCAGAATTATAAGCTCGAGGACCTGGTCGATGTGGATCCGAATTTACAGACGATCCCCACTGGAACTTTTGTAAGTGAAAAATATGGAACCCTGAAGATAATAAAGAAGAATCTGAAATATCATCTTTACTTAGGTCCTAATCTACACAGTATCGCTTATCGTGGACCTCATACTAATTCGTGGAAAGCTGAATTCGTCCCCGGTACGATCGAAAATTTCTCTCTTGAATCTGAAGGAGGAACAGACAAAATAAGGTTTGGCGATGATTTTGGATACTTCATCCTTGAGAAGAGATAAACTCTCACTATACTATAAGACCCAATTAAACTTTAGCGCGAGTTGTGGGATGAAATAATGAAAATTTTATTATTATTTTATTATGCACGCATAATAAAATTTACTATCTTTGGAAAAGAAATAGTAAACAAACTCCCTTGAAAGAAAAGACCATAGATTACATGCTACGAGCCACTTGGATGGCTGTGACCAAAATGTATAATGAGGAAGCAGGAAAAAAGGATAGTACCATGGCTACGGGCTTCGCTTTAATTAGTATTGATCCTGAAGAAGGGACTCCTTCCACAGCCCTTGGCCCCAAGATGGGGATGGAGGCTACCAGTCTTTCCCGTACCCTTAAGAATATGGAGGAAAAAGGCCTTATAGAACGCAGACCAAATCCTTTGGATGGTCGCAGCGTACTTATTCACTTAACCGATTTTGGCAGGGAGATGCGCGAATATTCTAAAGGGGTTGTGCTCCAATTCGATGAAGCGGTTAAAGCAGCTATTTCTGAAGAAGATCTTCAAACTTTTAAACGTGTGGCCAACACTATTCTTGATCTGGTCAGCTCGAAAAAAATATACAGTACAGAAAAAATTTAAATTCCAATGTCAAAAAGAAGAATAGAAAAAGTTGCGGTAATAGGATCCGGGATCATGGGTAGCGGTATTGCCTGTCATTTTGCCAATATAGGCGTGCAGGTATTGTTGCTGGATATTGTTCCCCGGGAACTTAGCGATGCCGAAAAAGCAAAAGGCCTCAGTCTGGAAGACAAGGTTGTTCGTAACAGATTGGTTAATAACGCACTCACCGCGGCAATAAAAAGCAGGCCTGCCCCACTCTATCTTAAGGATTTTGCGAAACGCATCACTACAGGTAACCTTGAAGATGATATTGCAAAAGTGAAAGATGTGGACTGGATCATCGAAGTAGTGGTAGAACGCCTGGATATTAAACAACAGGTATTCGAAAACCTTGAAAAACACAGAACACCCGGTACACTTATTACCTCAAATACTTCGGGTATCCCTATAAAATTCATGAATGAAGGAAGAAGTGAAGATTTTAGACAGCATTTCTGCGGAACTCACTTTTTTAATCCCCCTCGATATCTTAAACTCTTTGAGATCATCCCGGGGCCGGATACCAAACAAGAGGTATTAGATTTTCTGAATGGGTACGGAGAAAAGTTCCTTGGGAAAACCTCGGTGGTGGCGAAAGACACCCCTGCATTTATTGGAAATCGCATTGGGATTTATGGCATTCAAAGCCTGTTTCACCTGGTTACAGAAATGGGACTTACCATTGAAGAGGTCGATAAACTAACCGGACCAGTTATAGGTAGGCCAAAAAGTGCCACTTTCCGCACCGTTGATGTAGTAGGACTTGATACCCTGGTACACGTTGCTAACGGTATTTATGAGAACTGTCCAGAAGATGAGGAACACGAATTATTTAAACTTCCTGCCTTTATCGATACCATGATGGAAAACAAATGGCTGGGTAGTAAAACCGGTCAGGGCTTCTATAAAAAGATAAAGAACGAGGACGGCTCCAGTGAAATCGTATCGCTGGATCTCGATAGCATGGAATATCGTAAAAAGAAACGCGCCTCTTTTGCCACCCTGGAAATGACCAAATCTGTGGATAAGGTGATAGACCGTTTTAAGGTGCTGGTAAATGGAAAGGATAAAGCCGGTGAATTTTACCGAAAGAATTTTGGATCGATGTTCGCCTACGTTTCTAAGCGTATTCCCGAAATAACCGACGAACTTTATAAGATCGACAATGCCATGAAAGCTGGTTTTGGGTGGGAACATGGCCCCTTCGAGATATGGGATGCCATAGGACTTTCGGAAGGAATAAAACTTATTAAAGACCTTGGTAAAGAACCGGCGGCCTGGGTAACCGAAATGAAAGATGCCGGAGTGGAATCATTCTACACAGTTAAGGATGGAGCTACCTACTTCTACGATATTCCGAAGAAAACTCATGAAAAAGTCCCGGGACAGGACGCCTTTATAATTTTGGATAATATCCGAAAAAGCAATGAGGTCTTTAAAAATAGTGGAGTAGTGATTGAAGACCTGGGTGACGGGATCCTGAATGTAGAATTTCAAAGCAAAATGAATTCTATTGGTGGAGATGTGCTGGCAGGCGTTAATAAGGCCATTGATCTGGCTGAAAAGGAATACGACGGACTCGTTGTTGGAAACCAGGGAGCCAATTTCTCTGTAGGAGCCAATATTGGTATGATCTTCATGATGGCTGTGGAACAGGAATATGACGAACTGAACATGGCCGTAAAATACTTCCAGGACACCTGCATGAGATTACGTTATTCTTCGATTCCTGTTGTGGTTGCCCCTCACGGGATGACCCTGGGAGGTGGATGCGAAATGACATTACACGCAGATCGCGTGGTTGCTGCTGCCGAAACTTATATCGGGCTGGTAGAATTTGGCGTAGGAGTGATCCCCGGAGGTGGTGGAAGTAAAGAAATGGCGCTAAGGGCAAGTGATACTTTCGAGAAAAACGACGTAGAACTGAATAGGCTACAGGAGTATTTCCTAACCATAGGGATGGCAAAAGTAGCAACATCTGCTTACGAAGCCTACGATACCGGGATACTACAACATGGTAAAGATATAGTGGTGGTGAACAAAGACAGGCAGATCGCAACGGCTAAAGCTGTGGCTCGTATGATGGCAGACCAGGGCTATACCAAACCTATCCAAAGAACCGATGTACGTGTGCTTGGCAAGCAGGCCCTTGGGATGTTCCTGGTAGGAACAGATTCTATGGAGGCGGGACATTATATTAGTGAACACGATAAAAAGATAGCGAATAAACTGGCCTATGTTATGGCTGGCGGCGACCTGAGTGAACCAAGCTATGTAAGTGAACAGTATCTACTGGATCTGGAAAGAGAAGCGTTTATGAGTCTTACCACCGAACGTAAAACCCTGGAACGACTGGAGCACATGATCAAAAAAGGGAAACCCCTTAGAAATTAATTAGTTGACTGCCCAAATAGAAACAAAACAAAGATCAACGTATCAAGAAAATAATAAAATGAAAACAGCATATATAGTTAAAGCATACAGAACGGCAGTGGGGAAGGCACCGCGCGGATTGTTCCGCTTCAAGCGCCCTGATGAACTGGCCGCCGAAACCATTGAACATCTTATTAGTGAAGTACCTCAATTGGAGAAAACCCGAATAGACGATGTGATGGTAGGCAATGCCATGCCGGAGGCCGAGCAAGGGTTGAACATGGCAAGGCTGATCTCCCTGATGGGTCTTAAAATTGAAGACGTACCCGGAGTAACGGTTAACAGATATTGTGCCTCAGGAATTGAGACCATCGCTATGGCGACAGCTAAGATCCAAAGCGGAATGGCAAATTGTATCATTGCCGGTGGCTCCGAAAGTATGAGTTATATCCCAATGGGAGGCTACAAACCTACCCCCGACTACGAGGTGGCTAAGGCAGGTAATGAAGACTATTATTGGGGTATGGGCCTAACGGCCGAAGCAGTTGCCAACCAGTTTAATGTTTCCCGTGAGGACCAGGACGAATTTGCCTATAATTCGCATCAAAAAGCGCTGAAAGCGCAGGCAGAGGATCGCTTTAAAGAGCAGATCGTTCCTATAGAAGTTGAGCATACTTTTGTGAATTCAGAAGGAAAAAAAGAAACGAAAACATATACCGTAGCAAAAGATGAAGGACCAAGGGCCGATACTTCTATGGAGGTACTGTCGAAATTACGCCCGGTCTTTGCAGCCAACGGGAGTGTAACGGCGGGGAATTCGTCTCAGATGAGTGATGGGGCCGCCTTTGTGCTTGTGATGAGTGAAGAAATGGTGAAGGAACTAAATCTTGAACCCATTGCAAGAATGGTAAATTTTGCAGCCGCCGGAGTAGAACCTCGTATTATGGGCATTGGTCCGGTAAAAGCTATTCCAAAAGCTTTGAAACAGGCAGGGATGAAACAGGAAGAAATAGATTTAATTGAGTTAAACGAAGCGTTTGCTTCTCAGTCCCTTGCAGTTATAAGAGAATTAGGTTTAAATCCGGACATCGTGAATGTAAACGGTGGTGCGATCGCACTTGGTCATCCGTTGGGTTGTACCGGGGCCAAATTGTCGGTACAACTGTTTGATGAAATGCGCAAGCGCGATATGAAAGGAAAATACGGCATGGTTACTATGTGTGTAGGAACAGGACAAGGTGCTGCCGGTATCTATGAGTTTTTAAATTAATTGACGTAAAAAGATAAGAAATGAGTACAACAACCGAACTTAACAATGACCTCCTTAGAGGTGGGCAGTTTCTGGTAAAAGAGACCCGTTGTGAAGACATATTTACTCCAGAAGATTTTTCGGAGGAACAGAAAATGATGAAGGAATCGGTGATCGAATTTGTTGACAGGGAGATCTGGCCGCAGAAAGATCGTTTCGAAAAGAAGGACTATGCGCTTACCGAAGAGATCATGCGTAAAGCCGGAGAGCTGGGCCTTCTGGGAATTGCGGTTCCCGAAGCCTACGGTGGCCTGGGTATGGGCTTTGTTACAACTATGCTGGTATGCGATTATATCTCGGGAGCCACAGGTTCTATAGCCACAGCATTTGGAGCACACACAGGGATAGGAACCATGCCAATCACTCTTTACGGTACCGAGGAACAAAAGCAAAAATATGTCCCTAAACTCGCATCCGGCGAATGGTTTGGAGCATATTGTCTAACCGAACCCGGTGCCGGAAGTGACGCCAACAGCGGAAAAACAAAGGCTGTACTATCTGAAGACGGCACACACTACAAGATCAGTGGCCAAAAAATGTGGATCTCCAATGCGGGCTTTTGTGACCTGTTTATCGTTTTCGCACGAATTGAAGATGATAAGTATATCACTGGGTTTATTGTTGAAAATGATCCGGAAAATGGTATCTCCCTGGGTGAGGAAGAACATAAATTAGGAATACACTCCTCTTCTACCCGACAAGTATTCTTTAACGAGACCAAGGTCCCCGTGGAGAATATGCTATCGGAAAGAGGAAACGGATTCAAAATTGCGATGAACGCCCTTAACATTGGGCGAATAAAACTGGCCGGAGCCTGCCTGGATGCCCAAAGACGGGTTATAGACACGGCGGTAAAATATGCCAATGAACGTGTTCAGTTTAAGACACCTATTGCAAAATTTGGAGCCATTAAAGCCAAGATCGCCGAAATGGCCACCTCTACCTATGCTGGTGAAAGTGCCTGTTACAGGGCATCGAAAAATATCGAAGATAGGATCGATATCCGTATGGCAGAAGGAAATTCACATCAGGAAGCAGAACTGAAAGGTGTGGAAGAATACGCCATAGAATGTTCGTTGCTAAAAGTAGCTGTATCCGAGGATATCCAGAATTGCAGTGACGAAGGTATTCAGATCTTCGGCGGGATGGGCTTTAGTGCAGACACACCCATGGAAGCCGCCTGGAGAGATGCACGTATTGCTCGTATTTACGAAGGAACCAACGAGATCAATCGTATGCTGGCAGTTGGTATGTTGGTAAAGAAAGCTATGAAAGGACACGTAGACCTACTCGGGCCTGCTATGGCCGTTGCAGATGAGCTAACCGGTATTCCTTCATTCGAAACGCCGGATTACAGCGAATTACTTTCAGAAGAAAAAGCTATGATCGCCAAACTTAAAAAAGTATTCCTGATGGTAGCGGGCTCGGCTGTACAAAAATACGGCCCTAAACTGGAGGAACATCAGCAATTGCTATTGGCATCGGCCGATATACTCATCGAGATCTATATGGCCGAAAGTGCTATACTTCGAGCCGAGAAAAATGCAAAGCGATTTGGTGAAGAAGCCCAGAAAGAGCAAATTGCCATGGCGCAACTGTATCTGTACAATGCTGTTGATAAAATTTCTCAAAAAGCTAAGGAAGGAATTGTATCTTTCGCTGAAGGAGATGAACAACGAATGATGTTGATGGGGTTAAAACGTTTTACGAAATATCAAAACATGCCTAACGTGGTAGCCTTAAGAAATCTTATCGCCGAAAAGGTTACGGCAGAAAATACATATCCGTTTTAAAATATCAGATGCGCTCATAGCATTTGGTTAGTTAGTTGAAAAATCCGCCACTTAGAAATGAGTGGCGGTTTTTTAATTTAAATGAATCTTCTAATTAATATCTTTGATCAAACTATAACTCATGAAGTACTGCCTGTTTCTCTTTTTCTCTTTTTTCTTCGGAATAATTACATCTCAACCCAATACAGAAGTCTACCTTATGGATCTCGATTCCAACGGGGAAGACTTAACGCTCTCTAATTTCAGGAATTTATCGAACGATACCGGCTATGACAGTCAGCCGTCCTTTCAAAGCGACAACCTGGTGTTGTTTGCCGCTAACAACGGTGGACAAACCGATATAGCCCAATACCATATTCGCTTTAACAAGAAATTCTGGCTTCATGAGGGATCTGCTGCCAGTCAATATTCCCCCCAAAGAATACCTGGCTCTCAACACATACTAAGTGTGCACCTGGATACCACAGGTAGGCAGCGACTTTTTCGGCACCATTTAACCTCTCGCGAATACACAGAGGCTCACCCCGATCTGCAAGTTGCTTATTTTGCCATGTACAATGACAACATACTCGTAGGTTCGGTGCTGGGTGACGATGCGCTAGACCTGGTAGTGGCTAACCTGAATACGAAGCAGGTAGACACCTTAGCATATAACGCCGGACGATCGTTCCATAAGGTTCCTAAAAGTGATACGATGAGTTATACATATGTGAATGAAGAAGGGAACCACGATGTGTATCAACTCGATATGAAATCCTTCGAAAGTTTTTTTGTGGCCCAGTTACCTATTGGCGTACAAGATCATGTGTGGCTAAGTGAGTCGATATTGCTCATTGGAAGTGGATCTAAATTATATACCTACGATCTTTTTGGAGATGGCATATGGAAGGAGGTTGCAGATCTATCTCTCTACAGGATCGAAAATATTACGCGCCTGGCCTTGAGCCCTGATGGCGCTAAACTAGCCCTGGTAGCCCTTCCTGCAGATTAAGACGTGAAAATATTATTAAGAATTATTATTCTTAGTAAAATACGAGTCTCGCATCAATACAGATCTTAACTTAGGGGCTTACCTTGTAAATAAAAAATTATGAGGTATCTGCTAATTGTCATACTCCTCGTAGGGCTTCTTGAAAACTGCTCGGGTAAAGATGATGATCCTAAGATCTACAACAACCAACTTCCTGCAAATCAAACTTCTAATATTGGATGTCCCGGTACCGTTTACCCTCCCTGGCGATCGTCCAGTTATGTACTTCCCTACCCGGTTGGAGAAACATACCAGGTGCATTTAAGTCATTGCAGCGGGAGTTATCATAGTAAAGGACAACCAGACCAGTTTGCAGTAGATTTCGCAATGGACATAGGCACATTAATTACGGCGAGTAGGGATGGCACTGTGGTACATATTGTAGAAAACGGAATTGACGGAGAATTTCCAAACAACCTTGTGGTAGTGAGACATTCAGACCATACCTATGCGCAGTATATGCATCTTACGCAATACGGTGCAATTCCGGAAGTGGGAGCATTTGTTCAACAGGGGGATAGTATTGGTTTTAGCGGAGCAACGGGTCTGGCCGGTTATCCACATTTGCATTTTGTGGTAACACGTGACCAATGGGAGTATCCCTACGAATCTATTCCACATAATTTTAAAAACACCACAGCTAATCCTCGTGGACCCGAATCCAGGAAACCCTACACGGCCAAACCATACTGATTTAGCATTTTTTTCTGGAATGAAATAGCAACTTTTCCCTATTTTAGTGCAAACTAAGATATTGATGAGACTAACTGTTTCCCTCCTGTTTTTTTTCTTTTCTTTTCTGAACTTCGCTCAGCCAAATCCTCAACTCTACAAGATAATTGACGATGTTTCTTCCGAAAGACTTAAAAATGATATAACTACCCTTGCAGGTTTTGGGACGAGACATACGTTAAGTGATACGGTATCCAATGTTCGAGGTATTGGTGCTGCCAGACGATGGATCAAGAATGAATTCGATAAGATCTCAGCCTCATGCGGAAATTGCCTTGATGTTTTTTACCAGAAAGATCTTGTGAAAAAAGGAGAGAATAACCGTATTGTAAAGGATGTATGGGTGGTAAATGTTGTTGCCGTCCAAAAGGGAACCAAATACCCTAACCGTTATATCATCATGAGTGGAGATATAGACTCTCGAGTGAGTGATCCTACAGATTTCACTTCAGATTCACCGGGTGCAAACGATAACGCCAGTGGAATGGCCGGCGCTATAGAAGCTGCCCGGGTACTTTCCAAATATAAATTTGAAAGCAGTATTGTTTATCTGGGTCTAAGCGGTGAAGAACAAGGCTTGTTTGGTGGAAAAGGATTTGCAAACTATGCGAAGGAGAATAACTGGGATATCATAGGAGTCCTGAACAACGACATGATAGGAAATATCACAGGCGTGGATGGGGTTGTGAGCAACAGGGATTTTAGGATTTTTTCAGAACCTGTACCACCCACCGAAACCGAAAGAGAACGAAACCGCCGTAGATTCTATGGTGGTGAGGTGGATGGGATCTCTAGACAACTGGCGCGATATGTATACAAAACAACTAAAGCATACATGCCTGAAATGAACCCTATGCTCATTTACCGGCTGGATCGCTTTGGGCGTGGTGGCCATCATCGCCCGTTTAACGATGCCGGTTTTGCCGGAATAAGAATTATGGAAGCTCACGAGAATTATACTCAGCAACATCAGGATATTCGCATGGAGGATGGAATTGAGTATGGCGACTTATTAAAGTTCGTTAACTTCGATTATGCTAAAAAATTAACCGCCGTAAATGCGATCACTATGGCTAGCCTGGCCTCTGCCCCTCCCCCTCCCACCAATGTCTCAATTGGAGGGATAGTGGAGCCCTCGGCTAAATTTAAATGGGATAAAGCCCAAGGTGCCATTGGGTATAAGATCTACTGGCGGGACACTACCTCCCCTACCTGGGATCACAGTAGATATGTTGGGGATGTTTCAGAATTTACCCTGGAAGGCATAGTGATTGATAATTATTTCTTCGGAATCGCCTCAGTTGGGAAAGATGGTCATGAAAGTGTGGTTGTTTTTCCTTCCGGTATTTTCCGTAATTAAGTCTTAAAATAATGATGAAAATAAAACTTTGTATACTACTCTTTTTGTTTAGCAGTCTGGGAATCTCTCAGAATTTCACCCGCACCGATAGTATTTTTGGCAGCATTACGCCCCAACGCGCCTGGTGGGATCTAAAACATTATGATCTGGATGTTAGTGTTTTTCCGGAACGCCGAGAAATTACTGGTACCAATACTGTTACATATACAGCGATGGATACGGGGGATGAATTACAGCTTGATCTTCAGGCTCCCATGAAGTTATTAAGTGCAACTCAGGATGGGGAATCCCTGGAAATACGAAAGGATGGGATGTTTCACTATATCCAGCTAAAGAAGAAACAGAAAAAAGGAGAGACCTATACACTTAAGGTAACTTTTTCGGGCAAGCCTGTGATAGCTCGAAGGCCACCTTGGGATGGTGGGTTTACCTGGAATAGAGATTCTAACGGGAAGCATTTTATCGCCACTTCGAATCAGGGAATAGGCTCAAGCATTTGGTGGCCCAACAAAGACCATCCCTACGATGAGCCCGATAATGGAGTGGATCTTTCCATTACTGTTCCTGCAGATCTCGTGGCAGTTGGAAATGGTAGGCTAATAACCACCCGTGATAATGGTGATACTAAAACCTGGCATTGGCGCGTGATCAATCCTATTAACAATTATGGAGTCAATATAAATATTGGTGATTATGTGAATTTTTCTGAAAAGTTTGAAGGGATCAACGGAGAATTAGATCTGGATTATTGGGTGCTGCGGGAAAATCTGAACAAGGCCAAAGACCAGTTTCAGCAGGCTCCTATGATGATCAGGGCCTTCGAATACTGGTTCGGCCCATATCCCTTCTACGAAGACAGCTTTAAACTTGTGGAGGTCCCTTATCTTGGCATGGAACATCAGAGTAGTGTTACCTATGGCAATCGCTATGAAAATGGTTACTACGGCTCCGATCTAAGTGGCACTGGCTGGGGATTACGTTTCGATTTCATCATTATACATGAAGGGGGACATGAATGGTTTGCTAACAATATCACGAATACCGATGTTGCCGATATGTGGATCCATGAAGGTTTTACAGCTTATTCGGAGAATTTATATCTAGATTATCACTTCGGAAAAGAGGCAGCCTCTGAATACGTAGTGGGTACTCGCCAGCATATAACAAACGATATTCCCATCATAGGGCCTTATAACGTTCGGCAAAATGGCAGTAAGCTGGATATGTATTACAAGGGAGCCAATATACTTCATACGCTTCGGCAATTATTAGAGGATGACACAAAGTGGCGAAACATTTTGCGAGGCCTGAACTCACAATTCCGCCATAAGACCGTAAGCAGCAAACAAGTAGAAGATTATATCAGTGAGAAGTCCGGGATCGATCTTACCGAATTTTGGCAACAGTACTTAAGGACGGTGATGATCCCTAAATTAGAGTATAAGCTTGAAGGAAAGGAAGTGAGGTTTCGATATACTGAAATTGTAGAAAAATTCGATATGCCGGTAATGGTGCTGGTGAATGGGAAGGAAGAATGGATATTTCCTAAGGCCGATTGGTCCACCAAGTCCTTCGATGCTCCCATTGAAACTTTTAGTGTAAAACCGGATTTTTATATTACTTCAGAAGAAATAAAAGAATAGTGGACGAAAAACCCGAATTGTACTTTCCCAGGGATATTGAATGGCGTGAATGGCTGGATGCGAACCATTTACAGTACACCCAGGGAGTTTATCTTGTCTTTTACAAACTGGAAGTAGGAATCCCCACCATGCGATGGGAAGAAGCGGTAAAGGTCGCTCTTTGCTATGGTTGGATCGATAGCACGGTAAAAAGTGTGGGAGAAGGAAAAAGGCGACAGTACTTTTGCCCTCGAAACCCGCGTAGTACCTGGAGTAAGTTAAATAAGCAATACATAGACGAATTGGAGGCAGATGGACTTATTCATGTAAGTGGACGGAAAATTATCCGGCTCGCTAAAGAAATAGGAACCTGGTCTGCCATGGATGATGTGGAAAACCTTGTAATCCCCAAGGAGTTAAAAATGGCGTTCGAGGCCAATCCCAAGGCTTTTGAAAATTATAATGGGTTCGCTCCGGGATATAGAAAAAGTTATCTCTCCTGGTTATTTCAGGCTAAACGACCGGAAACCCGGGAAAAGAGGATCAAGGAAATTATCCGACTGTGCAAGGCTAACATAAAATCCAGACAATAAACTATACTAAAAGAACGAAACTACAACTTGATAAACCACTTCCATAAAGTGGGTTCAAACTAAATACGTACCTTAGAAAATTAAATTTACAATCATGCAAATACGCTATTTCACGCTACTTATCGCTTTATTTTTACTTACCCCCAATTTCGCTCAGAAGAAAAAGAAGAAAGACAAAAAAGAAGAAGATAGCGGTTGGAAAGTGGAAAGCCCTGGCGACGATTTCAACTATAAAACGCATTCCTTCACCACTAATGAGGGCACATGGATGAATTTGGATGTGAGTCCGGACGGGCAGATGATCGCTTTCGATCTGTTGGGAGATATTTACACCATGCCGATCACCGGTGGTAAAGCAAAAGCCATTAGAACCGGAATCCCATTCGAGCTCCAGCCAAGGTTTAGTCCGGATGGTAAAAAGATCGCATTTACCAGCGACGCCGGAGGTGGTGATAATATCTGGGTAATGAACGTAGATGGCAGTGACGCAAAACAAGTTTCGAAAGAAAATTTCAGATTACTTAACAACCCCGTGTGGACGGCAGACGGTAACTATCTTATAGCGCGGAAGCATTTTACATCCCAGCGAAGTGCCGGGGCTGGAGAAATGTGGCAATATCATATTTCGGGAGGTGACGGATTGCAGCTAACCGAGCGCAAGAATGATCAACAGGACGTTAATGAACCTTTTACATCAAGTGATGGTAAATATCTTTATTATTCTGAAGACATGTATCCGGGAGGATTTTTTCAGTACAACAAAGATCCCAACGACCAGATCTATGTAATAGATCGTTATGAATTTGAAACGGGTAAAACAACCCGGGTTACCGGTGGACCCGGAGGAGCTGCACGTCCTACCGTATCAAGAGATGGAAAAAAACTTGCTTTTGTAAAACGCGTTCGCGAAAAAAGCGTGCTGTATATCCACGATCTGGAGACTGAAGAAGAATGGCCGGTTTACGATAAATTAAATAAAGACCAACAGGAAGCCTGGGCATTGTTTGGAGTGTATCCTAATTTCAACTGGATGCCAAACAATACCGAGATCGTATTCTGGAGTGGCGGAAAGATCAATAGATTAAATATCAATACACTGGAAATTAAACAGATACCATTCGAGGCTGATGTTGCAATAGACCTGGCAGAAACGGTACATTTTAATAGTCGGATCGAGAACGATCGCTTTACTGCAAAGGTTATTCGAAACGCGGTAACTTCTCCAGATGGAAGATTTTTAATATTCAACGCTTTAGGCTATATTTGGTCGAAAGAACTACCAAACGGTACTCCGAAGAGATTAACAACAGGCACCGATTTTGAGTTTGAACCAGTCATCTCCCCAGATGGAAGCAGTATTGTTTACGTCAGCTGGAACGATCTTGAGAAAGGTGCCATTTTAAAATTACCTCTTAGCGGCGGCACTCCTACTAAGCTTACTTCAGAAAAAGCCATTTACAGAACTCCTTCTTTTTCTGCCGATGGACGACAGATAGTTTTCAGAAAAGAGAATGGAAACAACCAGCAAGGCTTAACATTTACAAAGAAACCGGGAATCTATACGATGTCCTCCACCGGAGCGAATGAAAAATTCATCATTAATAAGGGTGAGTATCCAATGTTCAACAAAGACGGTAGTCGTATTTATTTACAAACCGGGGGAACCTATTTTGGGGCTCTCACAAAAGAACTCATTAGCGTGAATCTGGATGGCAAGGATGAAAAAGAGCACGTCTCTTCCAAATATGCCAATCGCATCGTTCCCAGTCCGGACAATAAATGGGTGGCCTTCTCCAATCTGCATAAGGTTTATATAGCTGCGCTACCAAACCACGGAAAATCCCTTTCGCTGGACCCGAAGACCAATTCGGTTCCGGTGCAGCAGATTGCCAGGGATGCTGGTATCAATATTCACTGGTCAAGGGATAGTAGAAAAGTGATGTGGACACTGGGTGATGAATACTTTAGTAATCTACTTAACGAGAAATTCGTCTTTCTTCCCGGTGCCGGGGAGGAGCCGGCGAAGATGCCTGAGACAGGTATCAAGATCGGGCTAACAACTGCTATAGACAAGCCCAAAGGAAAGATCGCACTTACTAATGCACGGATAATTACAATGGAAAACGATGTAGTGATTCCATCTGGTACGATTATCATTGAGGAGAATAAGATCAAGGCGATCGGACAAATGATTCCTATCCCTAATGATGCCAAGATCATCGACCTTAGTGGTAAGACCATCATGCCCGGATTGGTAGATGCCCATGCACATATTGGCGCTTTTAGATACGGATTAACACCTCAGCAATATTGGCCGTTCATGGCCAACCTTGCTTTTGGGGTCACCACGTCTCACGATCCATCTGCCAATACCGAGACAGTATTTACGCTTTCGGAAATGCAAAAGAACGGGACTCTGGTGGGGCCCAGACTTTACTCTACCGGGATTATACTATATGGTGCGGATGGAGATTTTAAAGCCGTTATCAACGACCTGGATGATGCCAGAAGCAGTATACGAAGAACCAAAGCATTTGGCGCCAAAAGTGTAAAGAGTTATAATCAGCCTAGAAGAGAGCAACGGCAGCAGGTTTTAAAAGCAGCTCGGGAAGAAGGTATCAATGTGGTGCCCGAAGGCGGCTCTAATTTCTTCCACAATATCACTATGGTGATCGATGGGCACACCGGAGTGGAACACAATATCCCTGTGGCCCCTGTTTACAAGGATGTACTCGAGGTTTGGGGTAAAAGCGGTACCGGTTATACCCCCACTCTAATTGTAAACTATGGAGGGTTAAATGGTGAGTTTTACTATTACGAACGAGACAATGTTTGGGCAAACGAACGACTTCAGAAATTCATGCCAAGGTCTATCCTGGATAGCCGATCCAGACACAGAATGAAGATCCCTATGGAAGAATACAAGAATGGGCATATCTTGGTTTCCGAAACCGCAAAGAATCTGGCAGATGCCGGGGTTAAAGTAAATATGGGTGCGCATGGTCAATTGCAAGGACTTGGGGCCCATTGGGAGACCTGGATGCTGGCTGCAGGAGGAATGTCGAATATGGAAGCCCTTAAAGCGGCGACTATCAACGCTGCCCAATATATTGGTGCCGGAGAAGATATAGGTTCGTTAAAGGTGGGAAAAATGGCAGATCTGATCGTGCTCAATGATAACCCCCTTGATAATATTGAAAATACCGAAAATATAGAAATGGTGATGGTTAACGGTCGTTTGTACGATGCCGAAACCATGAACGAAATTGGGAATAGAACTAAAGAACGTCTGCCGTTCTGGTGGGAACAGAACAAATACAACCAGTCCTTTCCATGGCATGCCGAAACACAGAGTTTTCTGGACGGCGGATGTGGTTGCCAGAGTGGTCATTAATAGAAATGTATTTAGCCCAATTAAATATAGCCGAAGCAATTGCCCCTATGGACGACCCTGTGATGGCAGACTTCGTAAGCAATATTGAGCGAATCAATTCGCTGGCCGAGAAAAGTCCGGGTTACATATGGAGACTCACGGATGAGGAAGGAGAAAACTCATATTCCATGCAACTGTTCGATTCGGAATATATCGTTACCAATATGAGTGTGTGGAAGGATCGGGACAGTTTGTTCGATTTCGTATATAATACGGCCCATGTTGAGATATTTAAACGGCGGAAAGAATGGTTTGTAAAAATGCCACAAATGCATATGGTCTTATGGTATATTGAAGAAGGACATATTCCCGATATCAACGAGGCCAAAGAACGACTCCAACATTTACGAGAGCACGGTAAAAGTCAATACGCATTTACCTTTAAAGATAATTTTTAGCGATTAAAACTTTCCGTTGAGCGAAAACAGCTTACGGCAGGTTATAATTAATGGTAAGTTTAAATTTACTGGTCTAAAATTTGTAACTTTAGCGATAGTAACACTAAATTTAAAATAACATGGTTAAATCAAAATACCAAAGCGTTCTTGATCTTGGAGAACAGTTAAATATTCAGGATGGAGATGTTCAAGTAAAAGGTAATCAGCTGGAAGTTCGTGGAACTGCAGCTACACAATATGAAAAAGACCTACTCTGGGATGAAATAAAGCGAGTGGGTGGTGAGAACCCGAGTGATATAATGGCAGATATCAAGGTTGCGGACACTTCGGTATACGCCCGTCATACAGTGAAAAGTGGAGAATCTTTAAGTAAGATTTCCAAAAACTACTACGGAGACCCAATGAAATACAATGCTATTTTCGAGGCAAATAGAAATATCCTCAAAAATCCGGATCTTATCCATCCGGGACAGGAACTAGTGATCCCAAACCTGTAAGTAGTAAATAAAAGCTTAAATTTAACTGCCCTCCTATTTAAGGGCAGTTTTTTTATGTCGGAATTCTTCTCAGAAATCAACCTTGTTTATATTCCGCTACTGTTCTTACTGGGAACGGCCACTTTTACGCTATCCACTATTAGCGGAGGCGGGGGTGCAATGATGCAGATCCCCATCTTGAACTTTTTAATTGGCACCACTCAAACAGCCCCGGTGATCAATCTGGGAGCCTTGATAAGCCGTCCTTCTCGTATTATAATTTTCTGGAAGCATATCGTTTGGAAGGTTTTCTGGTATTTTGTGCCTGCCGCAGTAGGTGCAGCCATATTAGCGGGATATTTATTTTCGAAGGTACAGATCGTGTGGGTACAGATCCTGGTGGGTTTGTTTCTTGTAAGTACTGTATTTCAATATAAATTTGGGCAGGAATCCAGATCGTTTCCTGTAAAATTGTGGTATTTCACTCCTTTAGGATTTTTTGTGGGAATAGTAGGAACATTTACCGGTGGCATGGGGCCAATTCTCAATCCGTTTTTCCTTAATGCCGGGATCACCAAGGAGGAACTTGTAGGTACTAAGGCCGCGCAGTCATTATTCCTGGGTATGGCCCAGGTAGGAAGTTATAGTTTTTTTGGGCTTCTGAATCGTGAACTCTGGATCTACGGAATTGCCTTGGGATTAGGAGCTACCCTTGGAAACCTGTTTGGGAAAATATTGCTTGCCCGTATGAGCAAACTTAGTTTCCGGCGTTGGGTGATCGTTATCATGGTAATAAGTGGAATAGTACTTATTATAAAAGCTATACCCGAATTATAAAAAAAGGCCGGATAAACCGGCCTGTTGTCTTTAAGATATATTGATCTTACGCGGAGGTTGGCGCTTAGCTTCTTCTTTCTTCGGAAGCTCAAGTTTTAGAATACCATCCACATAATTTGCTTTGATCTTGTCTTCCTCTACAGTTTCCGGAAGTGAGAAACTTCTCTTAAAGGAAGCATATCCAAATTCCCTGCGAGTATAGTTATCTTCATTGGTTTCTTCGTTATTCTCTATTTCAGAAGAGATGGAAAGAACCTGATTGTCGATCTCGATATGGAAATCGGATTTCTTCATACCCGGAACTGCCATTTCTACATGATAAGCATCGTCTAATTCGATGATGTTCACCATTGGCAAGCTAAGCCCGGTATTGAAGTTAGGTCTGAAAATACTTGGCAAATCATTATTGAACAAATCGTCGATCCAAGAAGACCAGGTAGGAAATGTACCTGTTAGACTACCTGAATTTGTTTTTGCCAAACTTCCATTTTTAGGTGCTTTCACTAAAGTACTCATAATAAAAAATTTAAGTTAGACATTTGATTTACATCCATACATATGCAAATTTTTTGCCAAACGGAAAATTCTGAAAAAATTTCAGTTTTGTCACCGTACGAGTAACAGTGGGGCCTGACAGAGGGTTGGAAACAGCCGGAAACGAAAAAATGTCAGTCTGTTACAGACCACTTATATAACCACCATAAACATCTTTAAACCTCATTCCATCGCTTAGGTTGTATTTACTTAATTTACGATATTCTACAAGCGCCCATAGCACTAATTCCTTTACAAATGATCTGTCGCGTTCATCGATATCGGGCAAATGGTCGTTTACCAGTTCATCGAGTGGTTCGATCCTGTTTAACTGCTGTTCGTATTCATCATCCGAAAGAGAATCCAGAAGTTCGAAGCCACTTTGCTCGAAGAACCAGGCCACGATCTCGGTATAAGGATCTGGTTCGCTCTCCTTTTGTAGTTTCTCTATCTTCGGGAAGTAAGAATCGAATTGCGCTTTCACTGCATCTGCGATTAACTGTTGGGCTACCTGGGACGCCCCTTCCTGCTCACCTTCATAAACAAGTTCCACCTTACCGGTAATAGACGGGATGATTCCCACAAAATCCCCCAATCGAACCGAGGTTTCACGGGCTCCATTCTGAAGTGCCCTGCGTTCAGCTGTACTCAAAAGGTTTTCAAAGGCAGTGATGCTCATACGGGCGCTTACGCCACTTTTCGCATCAATAAATTCACTTTCACGCGCCTGAAAACTGATCTCTTCTAATATGTCTTTCGCAATTTCGGGTACATACACATGATGTTTTTCGGCCATGGCTTGCGCTGCTTCCTGTTGAGTGATCGTTCGCGCCGTTTCTATATCTTCGGGATAATGCGTTAATATCTGCGATCCTATTCTATCTTTCAACGGAGTTACAATACTTCCACGGTTGGTGTAGTCCTCAGGGTTTGCTGTAAACACAAATTGGATATCTAATGGTAATCGCAGTTTAAAACCTCGAATCTGTACATCACCTTCCTGTAGGATATTAAATAAGGCTACCTGTATTCTCGCCTGTAGGTCCGGAAGTTCATTGATCACGAATATACTCCTATTCGCCCGAGGGATCATGCCATAGTGGATTACCCGATCATCGGCATAGGTAAGTTTAAGATTTGCCGCCTTGATAGGATCCACGTCTCCAATAAGATCTGCAACGGTCACGTCTGGAGTGGCCAGTTTCTCGGCAAATCGCTCATCGCGATGCACCCATGATATGGGGGTGTTATCACCTTTCTCTGCCAGCAATTCCCTGGCATAACGGGAAATTGGCTTGAAAGGATCGTCGTTGATCTCACTCCCCTCAACCACCGGTATATATTCATCGAGCAAGGTGGTCATTTGCCTGGCCAGTCTTGTTTTGGCCTGTCCACGCAGACCCAGCAAATTGATATTGTGTCTGGATAAGATGGCCCGTTCCAACTCCGGGATCACCGTGTATTCGTACCCATGTATACCTTTAAAGGTGGTTTCCTTCCTCATTATTTTCTGAAGGAGATTTCTTCTCAATTCATCTTTAACCGATTTATATTCGTAGCCCTGTGCTTTAAGCTCACCAAAGGTTTTTATTTTTTCAATCTTCATATGCAATTATCTAATTTTCTTTCTTCTGTTTGTTTCGTAATCTGTAAATATCATCTCCCCCAGCCCTTTCAATCCCGTGTAAAATGCTTTTCCCTGGTTTGCCTCGGTAAAATGGTCCACAAACTGCATCAGATAAGGATCTTCGGCTATCATAAAGGTAGTAATGGGTATATGGAGTTTACGGGCCTGGCGTGCCATCATATAACATTTGCTAACGATATGCGGGTCCAGGCCTACACTATTCTTATAGTATTGGCCATCGGGTAATTGCAGACAACTAGGTTTCCCATCGGTGATCATAAAGATCTGTTTGTTGGTGTTTCGTTTTCTGCGAAGCATATCCATCGCCAACTGAAGGCCGGCAACTGTATTGGTATGATAAGGACCTACATTGAGATAAGGCAGGTCTTTAATTTTTATTGGCCATGCGTCGTTTCCAAATACCAGAATATCGAGGGTATCTTTGGGGTATCTGGTAGTAATTAATTCTGAAAGTGCCATAGCAACCTTTTTTGCCGGGGTAATTCGGTCTTCCCCGTAGAGGATCATACTATGACTAATATCGATCATGAGCACGGTACTCATTTGTGCCTTATACATGGTTTCCTCAACCACTAGGTCGTTCTCGGTAAGATGGAAATTCCCTACACCATGATTTATCTGGGCATTTTTTAAACTTTCTGTCATCGATATGCTATCGAGGGCATCGCCAAACTGATAGTTCCTGAATTCGCCTGCTTTCTCATCGCCACGCCCAGTGCTTTTAGTCTTATGATTACCCGCTCCACTGCGTTTTAATTTTCCAAAGATCTGTTCCAATGCGCGTTTGCGAAGTACTTGTTCAAGCTTTTCGGTCATCTTCGACCCTCCTTCACCTTTACCTGTGCCTTCTCCCCTTGTTACAAATTCTTCACGTATATACCCCTTTTTCTTAAGGTCCTCTATAAAATCTTCGATGCTGTAATCCGGGGTGGTTATTTTGTATTCTTCGTCCAGTTGTCGGAGCCAGTCTATCGCCTCATCAAAATCACCAGAAGTATGTGTAATTAATTCCTGAAAGATCTCGAAAAGTCGTTCAAATGGAGATTGTTCCTTAGGGACGTGCTTTGTGAACACGAATCCGGAAGGGCGAGGTTTCTTTTTCATAAGCTAAAGATACTTAAATTCAGAAGAAAAAAACCGGGCCCTTAACAGCCTTTTAAGAGATGTAACATTTCATTTTATTACCTTTAAGATTCTGAAAACCTAAAACCAATCAATACCCAATGAAAAAGTTATTTTTCCTCTCTTTTGTCCTCATTTCATCTACACTTTTTTCTCAAAAACTTTCCATGGACCTAATGAAAGATCTGAAGCCTAGGAACATTGGCCCAGGTGGTATGTCCGGTCGGGTAACGGCGATCGACGTGGTGATCCAGGATCCGGATATAATGTATGTTGGAACAGCATCCGGAGGATTGTGGAAATCTACTAGTGGCGGCATAAAATGGTTCCCAATTTTTGATGATCAGCCCACTGCTTCCATTGGGGCGGTGGCAATTCAGCAGAGCAATCCATCTGTTATATGGGTAGGCACCGGGGAAGGTAACCCACGAAATAGCCTCAATGGTGGTTTTGGTGTATACAAGTCGCTGGACGGTGGTAAGAACTGGAAATCCATGGGGCTGGAAAAAACGCGGCATATTCACCGGATCATCGTAGATCCTACCGATCCTAACACAGTGTATGTTGGTGCAATAGGCAGCCCATGGGGAATTCATCCGGAACGTGGTGTTTTTAAGACCACCGACGGTGGTAAGACCTGGAAGAAAATTCTTTATACAAACGACAAATCGGGCGTGGCAGATATGGTTATGGATCCTACCAACCATAATAAGATCATAGTCGCCATGTGGGAACACAAACGCGATCCCTGGTTTTTTAAATCTGGAGGAAAAGGCAGTGGATTGTACATCACTCATGACGGTGGTGAGACCTGGGAGCAGCGTACCGATGCCGACGGACTTCCAAAAGGTGATCTTGGTCGTATGGGAATCGCTATTGCCAGAAATAAACCTAATATCATTTATGCCCTGGTGGAAGCCAAGAAAAATGCCCTCTACAAAAGTGAAGATGGAGGGTTTAAATGGAAAAAGGTGAACGATAAGAATGATATTGGTAACCGCCCTTTTTACTATTCTGAAATATATGTAGACCCTCAAAATGAGAACAGGGTATACAGTGTGTTCACTTATGTGAATGTCTCCGAGGATGGCGGAAAGAATTTCGACCAACTAATGCCTGCATATGGTGTAGATAATGGAGTTCACCCCGATCATCACGCCTGGTGGATACATCCGGAGGATGGAAGTTTTATGATAGATGGAAATGATGGTGGGATGAATATTACTAAGGACGGTGGTAAGACCTGGCGTTTTATAGGTAATCTACCGGTGGCCCAGTTCTATCATATAGCAGTGGATAACGAATTTCCTTATAACGTTTACGGTGGGATGCAGGACAACGGAAGTTGGCGCGGTCCGGCCTACGTGTGGAAATCACAAGGGATACGTAACAGTTACTGGCAAGAGATCTCCTTTGGGGATGGCTTTGATGTGGTCCCGGATCCGGACGACAGCCGCTATGGCTGGAGTATGAGTCAGCAGGGCTTTGTAAGCCGCTACGATTGGATGACCGGGAACAACTATTCTGTGCGTCCTACCCATCCCGATCCCGAAATGAAACTACGCTTTAACTGGAATGCGGCTATAAATATCGATCCTTTTAATAGCAGTACTATTTACTTCGGAAGTCAGTTTGTCCATAAAAGCACCGATAAAGGCTTAACCTGGGAGATCATTTCCCCGGATCTCACTACAAACGATCCCGAGAAACAGAAACAACACGAAAGCGGAGGATTAACCATGGACGCTACGGGCGCCGAGAACCATACCACTATTCTAGTGATAGAACCCTCCCCGTTGGAGCAGAATATGCTCTGGGTGGGGACCGATGACGGCAGGGTGCATTACACTCAAAATGGGGGTGCAAGTTGGACAGAAGTATCCGGTAACATAAAAGGCTTACCAACCGGAAGTTGGATCGTCCAGATAAAAGCATCCAATAAAAATAAAGGAGAAGCATTATTGGTAGCTAACGATTACAGGCGTTTTAATTATACACCCTATGCTTACCGAACCACAGATTACGGAAAGACCTGGAATCGTATTGTAGATAGTGAAGATGTGATTAGCTATGCGCTTTGCATTGTAGAAGATCCTGTAGAAAAGAACCTCTTGTTTCTTGGTACCGATGACGGATTATATGTATCTGTAGACGGAGCTGTAAACTGGGCTAAATGGGATCATGGTTTTCCTACAACATCGGTAAAGGATCTGGTTATTCATCCCAGGGAACACGATCTGGTGGTTGGTACTTTTGGAAGAGCAGCATGGGTGCTGGATGATATCAAGCCCTTGCGTGAAATTGCGCGAAACCGCACACTCATGGAACAACAAGTAAAATTATTCGATCCGCCGGTTGCCTATCAGGCTGCTTACCAACAGCCCACCGGAAGCAGGTTTGGCGGAGATGCGATCTACAATGCTGAAAATAGACCTTATGGCGCCAATTTTACCTACTATTTCAAAAAGGTGGAAACCGAAAAGGATTCAGAAAAAAAGAAAGAAGAAAAAGAGAGTGATGACGAAACGGATAATGACGAAAATATAGCAGAAGACCCCACTGGAAAACACAAAGACAGTCTTTATTTGCGGTTATATAATGGGAACACTTTAATACGAACCCTAAAAAGAAAGATCCCGGATAGTAGCGGAGTGTACCGTTGGAGATGGTTTATGGATGAGGCTGGGGTTTCCAGGCCAAGCCGAAGGATTCGTGAGCAAAAGAATGAACCTGGCGGCGTGAGTGTAAAACCTGGTACATATAGAGCCGAGTTGAGCTACATGGATGTAAAATCTGCAACTACCATAAAGGTGGAGAGCGATCCAAGACTGGACATCCCTCAGAAAGCAATTAACGAGAGCTATTCGGCCAGGAAAGAATTACAAAAAATGACCGGGATCGCGGCTGAAGCGGTAAAACAACTTGTGGAAAGTAAAACTACCGTTGAAGAATTTCAGAAAAAACTAAAGAAAAAAGACAAGGAAAAGTACAAAGATGAACTAAAATCGGGGAAAGATCTCATAAAGAGGATCGATAGCCTGATTGCTTTGTATATTGGTAAGGAAGATAAAAGACAAGGTATTACCCGTAATCCTGAGGTTACCGTAATGCGACGAATTGGCACCGCAAGTGGCTATGCCGGCAGTAGACCAAACGGACTTACAGCAACCGAGGAGCGATTGATTCGGCAGGCAAAGGATCAATTTGATTTGGTAATACGTGAAACCAACGAATTTTTTGTCACCGAATGGAGCCAATACAAATCTAAGATGGAGCAAATGGATCTGTCTCCATTCAAGGAAACTAAAACCTTTTAACTAATTGATAAAACCAAAAAAAATGAAAAATCTCACAGCATTCGTACTGCTTGGCCTGATGGTTTTCTCCTGCAAGGAGAACACCGATAAAGATACAGCCAAAGTAGTAGACATCAAGCAGTATACTATTGAGCAATTCATGGATAATGAAAATGCCTTTGCGAATGGTTTTTCTGCAGACAGATCGAAAGTACTCATGACCAGCAACCGATCCGGGATCTACAATATCTATACGATTCCTTCCGAAGGAGGTGAGCTAAGGCCCGTAACGCAATCCGACAGTGCATCGGTATTTGGTATTTCCTATTTTCCGGAAGATGATCGCATCCTTTTCAGAATGGACGGGAACGGTGATGAGATCTACAAGATCTTCGTAATGGACAGTACTGAAATAAAACGGCTAACCCCTGCTCAAAATGTTAGAGCCCTTTTCAGAGGTTGGGCCAAGGATGGTAAAAGCTTCTACTATGGAAGTAATGAAAGGGATTCGCGCTATATGGACCATTACGAGATGAAGTTGGACGATTTCTCCTCGACAATGATCTATCAGAATAATGAAGGAATGGAATTTGGCGGGATGTCTTCAGATAAGAAGTATATGTTACTTACTAAAGCCATTAACACCAATGACAGTGATCTCTACCTTCTTAATTTGGCAACAGGGGAACGAACAAAAGTCAATGAAACCCAGTGTGGTAACACACCCCAGGATTTCGCTCCAGACGATAAATCCTTCTACTACACCACAGATGAAGGCGCCGAATTTAGTTATGTGATGCGTTATAATATCGAAGACGGAACTAAAGAGAAAGTCCTAACCAAGGATTGGGATATCAATTCATTCTATTTCACGAGAAATGGCAAGTACCAGGTTACTTTTTCCAATGAAGATGCAAAAACCATTATGAAAGTTACAGAGGTAGCCACTGGTAAAGAGATGGAGTTCCCAAGCTTTGAAGACAAGGAAGTGAGTAGTGCGACTTTCTCCAGAGATGAATCTATGGCTCTTTTACGAGTTGGAGGGTCTCATACGCCTACCAATTCGTACTCGTATGATATTGCCAGTAAAAAGATGCATCAGTTAACCGATGTGCTTAATGATGAGATCGACGGCTCCCATCTGGTCTCTGCTGAAGTGGTCCGGTTTAAGTCGTTCGACGGACTCGAAATTCCGGCAATTTATTATCGTCCGCACCAGGCATCGGCAGAGAATCCGGTACCGGCGTTGGTGTGGGTACACGGAGGTCCGGGAGGCCAGTCGAGACAAGGCTTTAATTCTACCATTCAATACTTGGTGAACCATGGTTATGCCATCCTGGCGGTTAACAACAGAGGAAGCAGTGGTTATGGAAAGACATTCTATAAAATGGATGATAAAAACCACGGAGATAAAGATCTTAAGGACTGTATTGCCGGGAAAGACTGGCTAAAGAAACAACCGGATATTGATGGTGAGAAGATAGGAATCCTGGGAGGATCCTACGGTGGTTATATGACCATGGCTGCCCTCACCTATGCTCCTGAAGAATTCCAGGTAGGAGTGAATATTTTTGGTGTTACCAATTGGCTGCGTACCCTAAAGAGCATTCCGCCATGGTGGGAATCGTTTAAAGATGCACTCTACACAGAAATGGGGGATCCTAACACTGCAGACTCTGTGAGATTACGAGAGATCTCTCCATTATTTTATACCGAAAATGTAACAAAACCCCTCATAGTACTTCAAGGTGCCCAGGATCCAAGGGTGCTGAAGGTAGAAAGTGATGAGATCGTAGAAGGTGTGAAAAACAATGGTGTCCCCGTGGAATATGTGTTATTTGAAGATGAAGGGCACGGTTTTGTTAAAAAAGAGAATCAGATTGAAGCATATGGCCGCATCAAGCAATTCCTGGATAAATATCTGAAAGGTGAAGGCCAGGAGAGTATGGATGCAGCAAAATCAGAAACCACAGAAAAAGAATAGCTTATGAGAAAAAGGATAGTAGTATACACACTATTATTAGTAGGATCATTATTTGTAACTAACGCCCAGGAAACCGGAGAAGACGACTTCGGTTTTTGGGCGATGTATTTTGGCACCAACCGGGTGTCTGATGCGGTAAGTATACATACTGAAGCGCAGTTTCGCTACTACGAGCTGGCCAGTAATTTCAACCAATTACTTTTACGAACCGGAGTGAATTATCATATTTCGGATAAAGCCATGGTAACTCTGGGGTATGGCTATATTAGTACAGATCCCACATTTGTTGAACCAGATGGAGAGAAGAATATCTTGGAACACAGGATCTATCAGCAATTTGAACTTAGGAATTCATTGGGGAAATTCGCGATAGGCCATCGTTATCGTCTCGAACAACGGTTTATTGATAATCCGTTAAGTGGAAATGATACCCAGCACAGAGCCCGCTATCTGCTAAGGCTCACTTATCCCCTTTCGGATAATTGGTTTCTTACTGCTTACGACGAGATCTTCATCAATTTACAGGAACCGGTTTTCGGTCAGAATCGGCTATACGGAGCAGTGGGATACCAGGCGAACAAAGATGTGAGTATTCAGCTTGGTTATCTAAAAAATCATTTCACCGGCATTAATTTCGACAGGCTTCAGATAGGAATCACATGGAACACCGACTTACGTAAGAAAGACGAAAACACCGAATAGCGAACCAGGGTCTCGCACCCAATGAACCATAGTGATATGAACCAGGAAAAGATCTACTTTGAAAATGAATCCGGCCAGAGATTATCGGGCCGACTCGAATTACCGGCCGACCAGCTACCACATAATTTTGTCATATTCGCTCACTGTTTCACCTGTAATAAAAACCTGGGAGCGGTGAGGAATATTAGTAGGGCGCTCAGCTCGGCGGGCTTTGGTGTATTGCGTTTCGATTTTACGGGCCTGGGCGAGAGCGATGGGGAATTTGAGGATTCAAATTTTTCGGGTAATGTGAATGATCTTATTGCGGCTTCTCAGTTTCTTTCCGAAAATTACATGGCGCCAACGCTTATAGTAGGTCACTCTCTGGGTGGCGCAGCAGCCATTTTTGCGGCTGCTGAAATAGCCTCGATAAAAGCAGTGGCCACCATAGGAGCACCCAGTAACCCTGAACACGTCACTCACCTTTTAAAAAGTAGTATAGACGAGATCGAGAGAGATGGTGAAGCTGTGGTAAATTTAAGTGGGAGAGACTTTACCATAAAGAAACAATTTCTAGACGACCTGAAATCTAATTCCCTGCCCGAGGTGGCAAAAAACCTCAGAAAGGCCTTGTTGGTCATGCATTCACCCCAGGATTCCACAGTAGGAATTAAAAATGCCGAGGAGATCTACATTGCAGCCCGACACCCTAAAAGTTTTGTTTCGCTGGACGGTGCAGATCACCTGTTGATGCGAACCGAAGACTCTGAATATGCGGGAAAAGTAATTGCCGGTTGGGCATCGCGTTATGTAGATATCCCACGAGGCGCTAAAATTAAATCAAAGCATGATGTGGTTGCCAGTCTGGCCGGAAATGAGGGGTTTACCACCCAGATGAAAGTGGGTAACCATTATATGGTGGCAGACGAACCAGAAAGCGTAGGTGGAAACGACTTTGGCCCTTCCCCTTACGATCTTGTATCCGCCGGATTATCGGCCTGTACTGCCATGACTATACAGATGTATGCCAGGCGAAAAGGATGGGATGTACGTCATGTAGAAGTACATACCAGTTACAGTAAACAACATATGGCCGACTGTGAGAATTGCGAGGCGGATTCGGCAAAAATAGATACATTCAACAGGGAGATAAAATTTGAAGGAGAACTGGACGAAAAACAATTAACACGCTTACTGGAGATCGCCAATAAATGTCCTGTTCATCGCACGCTCCACAGTGAAACCCAGGTGATCACTAAATTGTTGTGATAATGAATAAAAGGATGGTTTCTGAAAAATTTGAAGTGCGAATTAGCGGAACGCATGGTATAGTTATACCGGATTCAATCGCCAAACCCTTTGAAGATAGCGGCCATGACCGGATTAGGGCAACGGCGTGGTTTCGGGATGATAAGATAGAATTTCATGCTGCTCTTAAAATGTATGAGGGTAAATATATGATCAGCTTCGGAAAGCGATATCAAAAGCCTCTTGGGGTTTCGTTAAACGATTATTTCCAATTACAAATTGCTGAAGACGATTCCAAATACGGTGTGGAGGTACCTGAAGAATTTTCGGCAGTTTTCGATAGCGATCCTCAAGCTTCAGAAATATTCGAAGCGCTAACCGATGGCAAAAAGCGCTCGTTGATCTACCAGGTACTTCGCTTCAGGAATTCGCAAACCCGCATCGACAAATCCATAATAATCTCTGAGAACCTGAAGTTGGGAATCACCGACCCAAAAGAATTGCTAAAGGACAGGCGTTAGAGTGAATAAAAGAATAAAATAATGTAATGTGAAATTCTAATTTGTATGTAATGCGGATTAGTCTTAACTTCGAAAGTACAAGAACCTTAATTTAGAAAAAATGAAAAAAATCGCGTTTGGTGTTATTATGTTAAGTCTGGTTTTAACCGGATGCAAAGACGATAAAAAGAAAATGGAATCCGAGGAGACCGTAGAAACGGAAGTGGTTAAAGAAATGGAGAAAGAAGTAACCGAAAGCACTATTAAAAAGGTTTACATGGAATTGGAATCCAGGAGCGGAAGTACAGCTAAAGGCACAGTAACATTTGTGGAGGACAGTGGTGTAGTTAAGATGGACGCCAAATTAAGCGGACTCACGCCGGGAACCCATGCCATACACATTCATGAGAAAGCAGATTGTTCGGCCGCTGATGGTACATCCAGTGGAGGGCACTGGAATCCAACCTTTCAGCCACATGCGAAATGGGGAGCCGAAGGAGGATACCATAAAGGCGATATCGGCAACTTTGAAGCCGATGCCGATGGAAATGGATCTATTGCTTTAAAAACCGACGAGTGGTGTATTGGTTGTGGCGATGAGAAAAAGGATATCCTGGGAAAAGCGATAATTGTTCACAAGGGAGCGGATGATTTTACCAGTCAGCCAAGTGGTGCCGCGGGCGCTCGAGTGAGTTGTGGTGGGATAATAGAGTAAAAATAAAGGCATAAGATGTTGTAAGCCACCCTATTGGGTGGCTTTTTTACGTAAAAACACGTAGCTGAATGTTGGCAAAAGGATGGTACCTTGTTTGAAGAAAATTGGGTATTTACCCTTAAATCCAACCCCTATGTCCGGCAAAGAATCACAGTCAAAGAAGAATCACTCGTTAAACACCTCCAGGGATAAGCTCCAGCATTCACAAAAAGTTCACTTCAACGATAAGCGACCAGAGGCCGTAGTTCAGCAGAAAACGCAACAAATGGCAGATCAATTTACGAACGGCCAGAGAGATCCAATTCAGAAAAAAAAGAATAAAACAGGACTACCGGACAAGTTAAAGTCTGGAATTGAAAACCTGTCCGGGCATTCCATGGATGATGTAAAAGTTCATTATAACTCCTGCAAGCCTACCCAATTAAACGCTCATGCTTATGCCCAGGGGACGAATATCCATGTAGCTTCGGGACAGGAGAAGCATCTCCCTCATGAAGCCTGGCATGTGGCGCAGCAGAAACAAGGCAGGGTGAAACCTACTAAACAGCTTAAGAGTGGAGTTGCGATAAATGATGACAAAGGATTGGAAAAAGAGGCTGATGTGATGGGGGCTAAGGCCCAAAGGTTAAAGACAGAATCACAAAAACCTATTCAGAAAAAAACAAATGGTGCGGTAAAGGATAAAGATACTCTGCAGTTAAAGCCTAAGAAGAAAAAAGGCGCAAGCATTGGGAAAACAATGCGCAAGTCGGGAGCAGCGAATGTTATATCCAATATGTTTATCCAACAACATATGGGTAATTATAAAACAGCAATGAAAATAGCGCAGCAGCGAGCAGGAACTATTCCCGGGAACTGCCATATTGTTTCTATAGGTGAGTTGTCTAAACTTTATAAAGAGATAAACAACCGTGAGACTTCGGGATACCATGCTATAGTAGGAAACCGGGTAATAAACCCGGCAACCGGAAACAATCAATTTGCCACTACCCAGGCATATACGATCTTCGAATTTAGTTACGATAAAAAGAACAGGGTTAAAAAAGGAAAGACTATAAAGAAGCGATTTTATTATGACGCCATCCCTACAGCTGCCGGTGGGTTTATATTACATCACTTCGATGGTATTATATAATTGGCTTTCCAAAAACAATTCTACATTAATATTATTTTGACAGCTAATGTATCAAAGAGGAAATTCTAAGAACAAAAACGATCTTTCCAGGAAAGTAACGGTTGAGCGAGCGGCGGAAAATGATACAGGTTCTTCCGGACATTTTAAAGACAATAGAATTGCAGCAGGACTAATAGGAAAACTTCAAGATAAGGCGAATCAATTTACAAACACCTATCCTAATCCCATTCAGAAAAAAGATAACAGTGAAGCATCCAATATGGTGATACAAACCAAATTGGTACGTGATAAGTTAAACGTAGCAGGTGAAGATCATACAGAGTCTAATGCAAGAAGGAAGCAGGAGAAACTAATTTCCTCTATGAATGCCGGTGGTGGTTACTGGACTGAAGAAAAATTTACTATTGACGTACATGGTGTTCAAAAAGCGGCAGATCCTAATTCGTTAGTGTTTTTACGAACTCTCAATATCATTGCTAAACAAACAGAAGGATTGTCTAAAAGTAAGGTGCAAATTTCACCATCTTCCACCATAAATTTATCACATTTAGTATTAGGAGCTATACTCCCTATGATAGAATTAGCTGAAGCACAATGGGCTAAAACAGAAGGCGTTGCGTACCCGGGACCATTGTCCCAAGACCAGCTTGCTACTCGTGACAATTTACTTCGTGAACGATTTACGAATCTTCAGAGATTAAAAACAGCTACGCAGCAGTTAAACGAGCTTTATGGTAAAAAACTCGATCTGGCTAATAGAAAATTGGCACGACAATACCATGCAGATCTGGTAACTGCCAGAATTGAAATGGTAAAGAAATTAATGTTGAATCCCGATCTGGATCTATTACGATCGGCAGCAATGCACAAGGCAGGGCAGCAAAAAGCCAATGTGGCCGGAGTTTGGAAAATAGGTGATTTTCATGTACAGGATATACTTCATAAACTTCCCAAAGAAGCACCACCGAAATACAATCTTCTTACTCAAAAACAATTTAACTATATCATGGAAAATCCAACACCATCCGAGGCGAAGGCCTTAGGCTTATACGATAAAAAGAAATAAATGTAACTTTATAAGAGTTAAACCAACCTTATGAAACCACTCTACCTCCTTTGTCTGATAGCCGGTCTGGGCACATTTGTATACTTTTATTTCTTCAATTTCGACAATATGAGCGAGACCCAATTGGTGAACTCTGTCTTGTATTGGTATATTCCCCTAGCATTTGGACTATACGGACTCATAGCGCTGCGCATAACCAACCGAATGCCGGATCTTAAAAAGAGTGTACTTATCTATATTTTCTCCGGAAAAGACCCTCTATTGCTGATCTTGGTAATCTTGTTAGGTGTTAGCGGATTGTTGGGCTTGCTGGTGTTATTGGTGCCTCTTGTAATTTTTAAGGCGCACCAACCTGCATACGATTTGAAAGTTGCCGTATTGGGTTCAGGGTTATTGTTATTACTACTATTATTCTTCTTTAAGGTACTGTGGCCTTCGCTTTAACAAAGATTGCAGCTAAATCTTACTAAAAAGAGATCTGTTAGATATACTACCCTGATTTTTATACCTTAAATTTATCTTATCATAGTTGTTGAAAATGAATTACACTTCTCAGATCGCGAAGCATTTTAGAGACCTTCATTTTGGTGGTAACTGGACCGCTGTGAACATGAAGGATACGCTTTCTGATGTAGATTGGAAACAGGCTACCACTAAGATAGACTCTTTTAATACTCTTGCCACGCTTGTGTTTCACACCAATTATTATGTGGAAATACTCATTCAGGTATTAGAAGGGGGGCCTCTGGATGGAAATGATAAACTAAGCTTTGATCATCCTCCAATAAATTCGGAGGAAGACTGGCAAAAATTGCTACAAAATTCCTGGGCAAAGGCCGAAAAATTGGCTACATTGATAGAACAGTTACCGGATGAGAAATTATTGGGGGATTTTGTTGATCCTAAATACGGAAGTTATTACCGAAATATCATTGGAACAATTGAACATTCCCACTATCATCTGGGACAAATGGTGATCCTTAAAAAACTAATGAAAAAGCAATCGTAACCTATGGGAATAAAAGGTGATAAAAATACAGAAGCAGCCAACTTAACCGCCCTTGAAATGGAGGAGAAACTGGCTTCGATAGGTAAAATTTCTACCAAGCGTATGTTTGGTGGCCACGGACTGTTTCACGACGGAAAGATGTTTGGTATGATAGATTCTAAAGGACAGCAGTACCTAAAGGCAGATGACAGCCTAAAGGCCGAATTTGAGGCCAAGGGCGCTGAAAAGCATAAGAGAATGCCTTATTATTCCATCCCGGCGAATGTAGTCGATGATCTCGATGAGTTACTAAGTTGGGCAAAGAGCGCTATCAACGCTACCAAATAACTACAGTATATTGTAATTGAACCTCTCATGATACGTCTGCGCCGAACATCAGCCAACGACTCTCATTTTATCACGCTTGTAAAGGCTCTTGATGAAGATCTCGCGATTAGAGATGGTGAGGATCATGATTTCTACCATCAATTTAACGCGATAGACCAAATTAAATATGCTTTGGTAGCTTATATGGGCACCACCCCGGTTGGGTGTGGGGCGATTAAGCAATTAGATAATACTGCCATGGAAGTGAAACGGATGTATACACTACCTTCCCATCGTGGTAATGGGATTGCTTCCCGTATACTAGACGAATTGGAAAACTGGGCAAGAGAATTAGGTTTCCCTTGTTGTAGACTGGAAACAGGAAGGAAACAACCGGAAGCTATTTCCCTATACGAAAAAAACGGCTATAAGGTAATTCCAAATTACGGTCAATATCAAGGTGTTGAAAATAGTGTTTGCTTTCAGAAAGAATTGAAGAAATAATAGCTATAATCATTATTTGAAGTTATAAAATTAAAAACCCCGTTTGCCAACGGGGTTTTCAGATATCTGGATGTAAATGTTTCTTTTTAGGGACACCATCGGTGTTTACTTTATGTTTCACTTACAGGTTCTGATAGCTACAATCTATAGTATTCAAAAAATATGCCAAAAAAAGCCCGTTCCTTTAAGAACGGGCCTTCCGACATATTGTCTTTGGTTTATTTATTGTTTTACCACACGTTTTACAACAGTGGCATTAGTGGATTGAATTTGTACAAAGTACATACCTGTTGCCAGGGATTCCATAGAGATCACTGTTGTATTACCTGAAGTATTTAGATCGATCGTTTGGATGGTTCTTCCATTCACATCCGATATTCTTGCAGAGATCAATATCTCTCCGGTATTATTCACCAGGTTCAATTCTTCCTGAACCGGATTTGGATATAGGAGAATACCGTCAAATAATTCATTATCCGAATTTCCAAGCACCTCCACTACTTCAACTTCGAAGGTACAATCGGCTGCATTCCCAGCAGCATCGGTAGCCTCGATCGTAATCGTTGTTATTCCCGGCCCTACCTGGGTTCCTGCTGCAGGATCCTGAGTAAGTACTGGTGATCCAGTACAATTATCGCTGGCAGTAGCCATCGGGGTATAATCCGGCAGAGTAAACAATTCTCCCTGATTAACAACTTCGGTACTATTGGCTGGACAGGTCACTGTAGGAGCAACTGCATCAACAGTTACGATTGTTTCGGTACGATCGGCAAGACAGCCTGTAAAACCTAGTCCGATATCCTCATTATAGCTACCAAAGTCGGCAGTTTCACAAATACCGCTCCAATCTGCGGCAGAATCGGTATCGCCAACTCTTCGGAAAGAACCGCTACATTCGGCTATAAGGTTTGCACCGTCTCCCGTCCAGTCAAGGTCGGCAGCGGTGATATTAAATCCGTTGATTGTAACATTTAGCCCGGCAATTTCGGCAGCAGTGAAATTCCAGAAAACAGAATCTACTACGTTACCAGACGTATCAACTATGATGATCCAACCTGTACCGGTATTATTCCACCATATATTATTTCCCCAGTAGTTTGCACCACCGTCATCGTTAAAGGCAATTACTTCATCCTGCCCCATGAATCCTAAGGTTTGCTCGATAGCATTCTGAGTGTTTATGTCGGTATAAGGTTGTTCACTAACCGCGATAGTATATCCGGTATAATCTGTAGAAACTCCCACATTTATGATCTCAAGTTGATCCGGTGTTTCCAGGGAGATCTCAGAGATCACCAATTGCGAAAGTGGTCCTGGAGGATTTTCCTGCGCATAAAGAGTAACATCCCCTGTAGGGTTAAAAGTATAATCATTTCCTTCAAATAAGAATATACCACCGGTTGGTGCGTCGAACCACCTGATCACATTTCCAGGATCTGCAGGGGTTGCACTCACGGTAACCGAGTCGCCTACACAAATATCGGAAGCACCCGTGGTAACAGGGCCGTTAGGAACTGCTAGTACCTCTATGTCGTCGGTAGCAGAAGAAGCTATAGAGCAGGTACTTGCCTGAACTTCATACATAATAGTGTGCACTCCAACTCCCGCAATAGCAGGGTCGAAAGAATAGGTAGCCCCATTTCCATCATCAGTAACACCGGGTCCGCTATATACACCTCCAAACGGAGTTCCTCCTCCTAAACCTGTCATTTCTGGCTCCGAGGCACACACATCGTTAGGCGCTGTAAAAGCTGCCAAACCTGAAGGCGTATCGAAGGCCTCTGTACCGTCTGAACGGCTGTTAGACGATCCCTGATCTGCGCTTACGCCAAGTCCGCGCTTTGCAAAGGCATCCCAGAGTAAACATTCGTTAGCGCCGCCGTAAATGGCAAGATCTGCCGCCAGGATAGCATCACGCCCATCCACAAAACCAGGGCTACAAGGTTGAAGTTTCATACCTTCAGTAACCAAAGCCAATGCCTGAATATTCCCGGCATCAACTGATACATCACCCGTAAAGTTGTAAATATTTGGATCGAAGCCATGCTCGTCTATCAAAGCCCATGTCATTTCCCACAGCATAGTAGCCCAAACCGATCCAATTCCATGAGGAATAGCAGCAGTTTTAATATCATCGTATGTTTGAGGATTTACGGCAAGATCTGTACTATAAGGGAAAGGACGAATTCCTCCACCTCCGGGACCCTGTCCAAATAAGTAAGTTCCCACGGCTCTGGCGTCGGTTCCTGTATCACCGGGTTCTATGGTCATGATCACTCCATAGAAATCACTCCAACCTTCACCCATTTGTTCGGTGTTTTGCAGGCATCCCGATGCTGCCGGGCCACCTGTTAATCGATTAGAAGTACCGTGCGAATATTCGTGAACAATTACCAGGTTGTCGAAATCACCGTCCTTATCACCACACACATACATTTGCATACGTGGGTTACCACCATCGGCCGGAGTACCCATATTGGCATTACATGTTCCCGATCCATCCTGAGCTTCGGCGTCTACCGAATCACTTCCGGCACCGCCGTTTCCGTAATTATTTTCCTGAAAATTTCCACTTGCCTCATCAAACCCATACTGATACATCACATCATGTATGATATTGTTCCAGTAAAAGAGATTTGTGATCGCTGCATCTTCATACTGATTTGCGTTGCTATAAATTTGGTCGAAGGCATAACCGGTAAACTGAAGGGAAGCACCTCCGTCGGGTTGATACCCGGGGTTATTGCCATCTTCATAAGCGTTTACGTTATTACCACGAGTAACGGTGAATTCGGCCCCGGCTGAACCATCGGTATCATGCCATCCAAAAGGAGATGCGATAGGGTCTGCTGGTTGTACTATATCTGTGTGATTTCCAAAATACGGACTTTCAATAGGCATGGCAAATGCCTGGTAGCATTCGCTGCAGCCTGCATTGGCTTCTGCAGAAACTAATTCTTTATAATTTGGAATATCGTAGAGATTGGCGTTGTAATCAAGTTTCTCTTCGTTGTGCGTACTGTGATCGTGCTCGAAATTACAAGACACTATCCAATTCGCCTTATCTATGATCTGCCCGGTAGTTGCGTCTATACGAACACTATACCACTCTGTTTCAACTTCTGTCGATTCTATCGACAGGTCCCAGGCTAAGACTAACTCATCGTTATTGCTTAGCTGATAAACCAGTTTTGCGGGAATATTGCTTCGAGATATACCACCGGTACTTAGCACAGTTTCCTGCGTAATTCCATTTCCTCTTTCGAGAATATCCAAGGAACCTGTAATATTATAATTTAATTGGTTGGCCGCCGCCTGAACCGCCTGAATAGCGGTTAAAGAAGGACTAACACCTGCAGACGTCCTGGAGTTGGCATTAGGAATAAATCTGTCGTTTGCCATTAACACCTTTCCATTGGCACTAATATGAATACCAGAGTCGGTTCCGTATACCGGGATTCCATTTACCGTCTGACGAAAATAAATATGATTTACACCGCTTACGCTACTTATATGTTGATTGGTTATCTGCCATTGAACATCCTGAGGAACAAGTAGATCATTCTCGAGCAATTGTTCAAAATATTGATTGATCTGATCGGTTGAGTTTTGAGCAACAAGTGGTAAAAACAATAGCAGGCACACCACCAGATTAAGTGCAGAGGTAAATTTTTTCATAGAAAGAAGTTAAGTTCGTTTATTTTAAGGGGAATTTTCAATTCGCGGTAAATCTATTAAATATTAATGATTTATCAAATAATTAACAATAAAGCCGCATGTTTTTTAACAATTAAGGAATTATAAGTAAAAGACTGAAATAATTGCGAATTTTATAAAACTAGGGCAATTTTTATAGTTTCAATTGCGAACCCGTATTATTTTTATACCAAAAAGAGCATATAGTGCAGTCGAATGCCAGAGATTTCCCTATTTTCGTAGTTGAAGCTATCCACCATGGAACAACCAGATCAACTTATTCATGCTATGAAGGCCGGTGATGAAGCGGCTTTTTCAAAATTGTATGGCATGTATTCTGAAGCACTGTTCGGGATTATATACGGCATAGTGGGCGATCGGGAAGTTGCCGAAGAAGCGTTACAGGATGCTTTCGTTAAGATCTGGAATAATTCGGCGAGCTATTCACCCGGCAAAGGCCGATTCTTCACATGGATCCTCAATATTGCCAGGAATACCGCTATTGACAAAACCAGATCCAAGGCTTTTAAGAATAGCAGGAAAAACCTCTCAACCACTAATTTCGTAGATATACTGGCGTCCAGCGATAACCTGAACAAGAAAACCAATGCCATTGGGATTAAGAAGTATGTGGATGCATTAAAACCAGCTTGCATTAAGATCATCGAACTACTGTTTTTTAAAGGTTTTACGCAGGCTGATGCCGCAGAGGAGCTGGATATACCCCTGGGAACCTTAAAAACAAGAAATCGCAATTGTATAAATGAACTAAGAGCAATTGTACTAGGATAAATGAGTACCGAAGAGATCATATCATCCGGAAAACTGGAACTTTACGTTACCGGCTCGCTCCCAGCAAAGGAGGCGGCCGAGATCGCCGAAGCTGTTCGGAAGGATCCCGTACTTCAGAAAGAAGTGGAAGCGATCGAAACTTCTTTAATACAGCTAGCAGGTTCGGTCTCTCCGGGGGTTGCATCAACTATTTGGAGTAAGATTTTAAACTCCATTCGTCCGGTAAGAACTATGGAAGAACCCGACACCAGATCTGTTAACTGGGCCGCGATATCCGGCTGGGCCGCAGCTGTTTTAGCTGTAGGAGGAATATTCTGGTTATTAAACACCAACAAGGATCTTCAGGATGAAATCGAATTAACAACTACCGAAAATTCGGATCTCCGGGAGCAGTTACAAGAGACAGAAACCCGGTTGGCTGGTTCGAAAGAGATTCTCAATATTTTAAGATCGAAAGATTACGAAACCATTTTATTACCGGGTAACCGGGATGTCGCTCCCGAGGCTTTTGCCAAGGTGTATTTTGACAAAACGAACATGGTTGCCTATATCGATTCCAGGGGTCTCCCGGAGGCAACCACCACCATGGTGTACCAGGCCTGGTCCCTAAAGCTTGATCCATTAACCCCAACCAGTATGGGGCTGTTAGATCAAGCCAATGAAGTAGAAGAAGGTATTTATAAATTTGAGAATGTTCCAGATCCTGATGCCTTCGGAATAACGCTTGAGCCGGCTGGTGGCAGTGAATCTCCCACCCTTACCCAACTCTACACCCTGGGTACAGTAAGTCCTTAAAACCACAAATTGTACATAAACGAAAACGCCCCGTTATGGGGCGTTCTCTACTAACAAAAAAACTCTGAAATCCGGCTTTCACCAGCGAATTAATCGGTGCCCGAAGGCGTTCCGATTAAACCTCAATTCTATTTACGTAGGAAATGAGAAACCGGTTTTAAAATTTGTTGATTTTTTTAGCGAGTACAGGTCCTAATTCGAACGCTGCCTCCTGTAATTCCTTTTTTAATTGCTGAAGCTCCTTCGTTCGGCCATTTGCCTGGTAGACCAGCGCCATGTAATAGGCGGCCATGGGTTCGGAAGTCTTGTCCTTTACCCGGGATTCGATGATATCGAGAGCCCGCTCCTTCTCCCCTTTCATCAGCTTTGTGTAAGCAAGCAATGAATAGGTTTCAGGGGTGGCGCGTTCTGTAACCTCAACTTCGGCTATAGCCATCGCCCTATTGGGATCTTTTTCGGCAAGTACTTCGATAAGGTGGGTATTGTACATTCTTCCATAGGCCTCGTTGGTCGCGGCATTTACAAAGGTTTCGGTATATTCTGCCGCCTTTGCTTCATCATTTTCATTTTCGGCCATTTCGGCCAAAAACAGGTAATAATCCGGAATTTTATGATTTTTCATTACCGAATCGAGTATACGTTGTGCTTCGGGAACATCATTTTGATACGCATAGTTTATCCAGGCGATCCCTTTTTTTACGTACGCATTATCGGGTTGCAGTTCGAGGGTCATTAAATAATGATTATAAGCCTGGTCTATCCTGCCGTCATGCCCATAATAGTCACCCAGGTTGCTATACGTCCATATCTTCAGGGGTTTTGAATCCCTGGACTCGGCGATCGCTTTAGCGCTTTCCATATAGTTGATCGCATTTGTGAGATCGCCTGTATGATCACTCCATTTTGCTTTGCGAATGAGATAGTTATAATCGGATGTGTTATTTAGCAACTTCAGATAGCTTTCGGCCTCCTCGTACTTACCCAGTTCCATAAGCACGTCGAACAACATGAATTGGGTTGCTCGTTTACTCGAGACTCCTTCATAACTCTGCTTTAATAAAGTGGCTGCTTCTTTGAACCTATGTTGAGAAATATAGGTTCTCGCCAGTCCTCTCGCGTAGATATCCTTATTATTAGCAGAAATTGCCATAGCCTTTTTATACAAGGTTTCGGCATTTGTTAAATAGGTTGCATTCCCTGTTGCATCGAAAAGTCTGGTGTAGGCAGATGCCAGAGGCCCCAGGTCTCCCACCCCGGAACTGTCCGGGCGCAAACGCTTCGACCAGAATGCGACCTCATTCTCTGCTTCAAGCAAGGAGGATCTTTCGGAAGTATGCAGATATGGATTGTAATCTTCGGGATTAGCGATGGGCTCGATCTCTGTTTCGGTAGCACAGGATGAGAGTAAACATACCATTCCGAAGAAAAAAATAAATAGTTTCATCATGATATAAAAAAAGGAAAAGGGCATCAAGCGGCCCTTTTCCATATGTTTTATGCGTTATTGTGTAATTGGCGTTTCCAGGTATGGAAATGGAAGGGTAAAATCACGATCTCCACTATCCACCCCGTCACTGGTAAGTTGTGGGGTACCATTATTACCGTCGAATCTTGTTCCGGAAGTACCTCCAAACATCAACGTAAGAGAGATATCGATCACATCGTCTGCAAGGGTTCTACCTGTTAGTACTACCCCTGTTCCGGGATCGTAATAGGTTGTTTGTCCGTTAGGTGCCACCTGCAAGGCATCAAATTGTGCTAATACCGTGGTAAAGGTTGGTGCGTCCAGTCCTAATATATTGGTTTCGTAATCGATCGTAATTCCGAGGGCATCTCCGTAAACATCGTGGTAGTCTTCGAGGGTTTCTTCGAAGGTAGCCTGAAAAGACATACGGTCGCTCACCAGAGAGGTGTTGAACATATTCTTTACATTATCGGCCCCGCTGAACACAGTATTTACCCCCGGACGGCCCATGATATCTTCCTGCACGTAGGTTCCGCTAAAGTCGATCTCGTCTATACAAGGCTCACAGGCAGATCCACCGCAGTCTATTCCTTCCTCATCTCCATTTTGAATTCCATCATCACAAGTTTCCTGAACGATCACATTGCCATTCTCATCATCGTCACACTGAACAAACAATAAGGTTGCACAGATCGCGATGCATACTAATTTGAATTTATATATTTTCATTTTTATCTTTTTTGAAGTGATTGATTATTGCTTTCTTTTGGCCGAAACCCATACATTGTAGGAGGCTGGCAATCCTGTTAATCCAACTAATTCGCCCACATGAGGCGGCGCGGAACCGAGCATGGAATTTGGAACCTCAACGGCTACTGCGAGCACATTAAGTTCGTCGAAAAAATCGTCGGCCGTACCTGGAGGAAAAAATCCATCCGGGGCAGCAGAACCGGATACAACTTCATTAAATCTGTTGAAGTCGAAATAGAAAGCATCTCTTCTCGGGCCGGCAAAAAAGCTCATACCGTTGTTCGTAGCCGTTTGAACATCGTCGGTAGTCGAGATCTTAACTGCTGTATATCCGGCAAAAGTTGCTATTTCACTGGATAAACCTGTTTGGGCTGGTTGTGCGGGGCCGAAAAAGTACATAGAATCACCTCTTTTTATCGCCTGGATGACCAGGTCTTCAACAAAATCACCGGTATTGTCTATATTAAACTCGATTAAAACATCTTCATCGAAGGCAGCATTTTCGGTCACAGTCCCGGGAGTTAGTGGCCCTTGTAGCGTTGCTATGAGAACCGTATTATTAGGGTTATCCCCTTCAAATGCGTACAGGTCGGCAATGTCGGTAGTAGTTCCGGCAACCGCTGGTGCATCAATATGGTCTGCAGCAACAAACACTATCGACAGTGCAAGAACGCATGCACCACCAATTGCTGCAAAAAGATTTGTTTTTTTCATAATTGAAGATTTTTAATTATTTATTTTTATGCTTCGGTGATTATATACGACGAAAATAAGCCTATGGTTTTTAACTTGCAATTATTCTTTTATCAATCCCAGTAAATTAAGGAGTTGAGAGAACCATTTTTATATTGAACAACTAACTGATCATTTATACCATTTATTGTGAACCCATCTGCATCAGACTGGATACCTAAATATCTCCACATACTGGAAAAAAATTCGAAGGCTATCGAGTTCTCCGATGAAATGGCTTTTTACGCAGCCCTTAAAAAAACAGGTTTCATTTACGGGGTTTCGCTGGATGCCATTCCGAAGAAATCAATTAGTTCCTTAAATCTCACCCGGGAGGAGTTCACCAAGGTGAATCTGTTTCATGCCCTGTTGTTTACCCACCACAATTTTAAGGGCAATATGGATCACGAAGCTGCTATTGAAAGTATTATCAATTTTTACGATGATATGGACAAGGCCAAGACGGGATTTTTGCAAAAACTTACCTTGTCCCCTTCTCCGTCTCAGAAGCTTGAGAAAATGCTGGCAGCGAGACTACAGGAGACCAATACTTTTTTACATAAGGGAGCCACCGGTATACTTACTTATGCCTTGTTATTTGTGGATGTTTTGGCGTATCGATATGCAATTAAAAAACCGGAATCCTTCCGTAAATATGCCGAGAAAGTTGAAAGCACGGTGATCAATGCTTGTTTTCTGGCGTTGAGTTCGAAGAAGAAGAAGAATAAATACGACAAATTATTAATTGAGCTCTTTCAATCGTCTGCATATTATCTTTCAGCCCACCGATCGTCGAAAAAAGTGAGCCTGAAAAGCTTACCTCATTTAAAAACAGCCACCGAGCTTGAAAAAAGATACATTCTGGACATTTGTACGATCACCGTATGGGACGACCATACGATGGACGAGGATGAATTTTCATTTCTGAAGGAGTTAACCTCTTATCTCGAACTCCCGGAACACAACCTGGAGAATAGCCTCGCAGATCTGGCCATATTTATGAGCGAACATAAAACCTCGATCAAACTTTTTGAATATGCCAATCCGGTAAAATTGTTTTATAAGCAATCGACATCCACCGTAAAATTGCTCATCTTAAGGAACAAGAAAAGGCTTCAAAAGGAACTTGAGGAAAGTGGGGAATTATTAGTATTATTAACACAATCCACCCTCCGCGAACTCACCGATGATGAAAAAACCAAAGTAAAACAGCAATTGCTGGACATCTGTAAAACCGTTCCATCATTAACGGTGTTCCTATTGCCAGGCGGTACAGTTTTACTCCCTATTTTAATAAAATTTATTCCTCAATTGCTACCCTCCTCCTTTAGGGAAAATCAAATTGACAAGCCGTGATCTATGCTTAAAAAATTTCTACTTTTTTTATTTAGTGCCTTTGTACTAAATACAGCTTACGGGCAGGCTGAAATCGCCAATACTGTCCCTTTTGTGGCATATTGGTCTGTTGGTGATACATTTCAATTCAAGGTGAGGAAGATCAGCATACAGTGGGATGACGATATCCTTGTAAAGGCAGATACATTATACCGAGATGTACGCTTTAAGGTTATAGATTCCACGGCCTCCATGTATAAAGTAGAGTGGCGGTATGTGAACGAATTTCAGGATGATCCCCTGGTAAAAAATGTGTTTAATGAACTTACGCGTAACAATGCCTACACTAAAGTGATATACACTACCGATGAAATGGGCGAATTTCAGGGTGTTGAAAACTGGAAAGAGATTCGTGATGACCTCATTGGGGAATTAAAAGCCGCTATGAAGGGGAAATTATTCAAAAAAGAGCATGAAGAGGCCATGTATAAAAAAGCCATGCAACCTATCATCGAGGCGTACAGCACGAAAGCTGGTGTAGAAGAACTGGCGCTAAAGGAGCTCTATTATTTTCATATGCCGCTGGGATACGAATATACTATAGACGAAGTATACGAATACGAAGATGTACTACCATCTCTCATTGGAGGGGAGGATATGCGTTGCGATTATAAGATCACGGTGGACAATATAGATCGTCAAAATGGAATTTGCAGGGTCACCGAAGAAATGAAGGTGAATCCTGATGATTCTAAACGGGAAGTCTTATCTATGATGGAAAGGATGGGAATTGCGTACGACAAATTTAGTGAGGAGATCAATGGGGCAAAACTCAATATGGAAGATTTTAATACCTATATCTACAATTTCGATTACGGACTCCCAATCACCATCAACACCAGTAGAATGGTGGATCTGCAAATAGAAGGAGAAAAACGGCGTAAGGAGGAAAAGATCATCATAGACCTCATCTTCGATTGAAAAATGTAAAAATTATTCCAGCCAGATCTTAAAGTCCTTAACTCTCTCCCGGGCTACAATTACCTGCTGTTCCTTGTAACTGTTCAATTTAAGCTGTAGCCTGCTATTGGTATAGGATATAATGTCTTTTATGGCGTTGATGTTCACGATAAAGGTTCTGTTTACTCTGAAGAAATCCTGGGGAGTAAGTTCATCCTCCAATTGTTCAAGAGTTGTGTCTAGTAAATAATCACGTCCATCAACTGTGTGTGCGTAGGTGCCTTTATTTTCGGAGTAAAAACATTCGATCTCATCCACCGCGATCATTTTTATGTGTTGCCCGATCCTGGTAGTAAATCTCTTTTTGTACTGTTGCCCCACAGGGTTGGCGAGTAACTTCCTGATATCTTCAAAATTGAGCTGTACATTTTGTTTTATCGGGGCATGTTCGCGAAATTTTCGCACCGCAGCCTCTAGTTCCTCCTCATCTATCGGTTTTAGGAGGTAGTCTATGCTGTTTAATTTAAATGCCTGTAAGGCGTATTCATCGAAGGCTGTGGTAAAGATAATCGCACTTTTTACTTCCACTTCATCGAAGATCTCGAAGGAAAGGCCATCGCTTAGCTGGATGTCCAGAAAGATAAGATCGGGGTGTTCGTTGTTTGCAAACCATTCTACCGCTTCCCCAACACTGTGTAGCATAACATTCACAGCCACATTTTGTTTTTCCAACATCCGTTGCAATCGTCTTGCCGATGGTTTTTCGTCCTCGATAATAAGTACATTCATATTGTAAATCTAAATATTATTATTTTCTGAAGATGATACAGTGGAGTAACCACTATATTAATCTTGTTCCTTATCGAATTTCCTGAGCTCCTCCATATCTTTTTCCATGTATTCCCTGATCTTACGCTCCTCCCATTTCTTTATAAAGCCACTTTTAAACTGAAATACATACAAACCGTGAAATAGTAGACCGACGCCCCAGGCTACTGGAGAAATAAAATGAGGCCATTCTGGCATTTCGAGTGAAAGAACATTGCCAGACAATAATCCGGATGCCGTTAATAAGATAAAAGTGTTTACTAATATGTAAATAGTTAAGTGTGTATAAAACCCTTTGATCTCAGCCACTTTCTTTTTGGCGCGTTTATACTTTTCTGTATCGTTCCCTGAAGTTTTCATAGATCTCGTTTATTGCGTTCTTCCGCTTCTTCTTTTTCAATGATCTCGCGGATCTTTCGTTCCTCCCAGTTTTTCAGAAACCCAAACTTATGTCTATACACATACAGCCCGTGTATAAGAAGGCCGATGCCCCATAAAATGGCAGTTCCGTAAGTGTTCCATCGTAGCCAGCTTTCGAAATTCCAGTCGAATTCATGATCGCTAAAGGCATCCATTATATTGGCCTTTATTAAAAGCAAGATGATATTTACGATGATGTAAGCCGTAAGATGTTTGTGAAAGCCTTTGATATCGTTCACCTTCTTCCGCGCTCTCTCGTATTTTTCCTGATCTGATATTTTCATGTAGTGTGAAATTAATTCCATTGGTTCTTTTTATCTTCCTCTTCCAAAAACTCCTTCATCTTTTTTTCTTCCCAATCCTTGCTCAGGAACGGATTCCACCGGAATGCTTTAGCGGCCTGGAAGAATAGGGCAATTCCCCAGCCAAAGGCAGCCCACAAGAACCACATATATCGCCACTCGTTGGTGTAGTAGTTGAGAGCGGCTAAAAACCCAATGAACAAGCTGTAGAGTATTAATGAGGTGTAGAATTTTTTGATCTCCTCCACACGCTCTTTGGCACGTAAGTATTTATTTTCTCTATTTTCTTTATTTGGCTCCATGTTATAGTCTTGATAATTTTATCTCTGTTAATAAAAACGATCCTCTTCTTCAATGAACTGCCTGATCTTTCGCTCTTCCCAATTCTTACCAAAAAACAGGCTCCAGCCAAAAGCGTCGGTAGCATGACCAAGGATACCTAATCCCCAACCCACTATAGGAAAAATTGCCCATGGAAAACTTGTACTTATTACATTCAGATAAATAAAGAATGGTACAAAAATCAGGTAAAGTACCAGATTAATATAGAATCCTTTTAGTTTTTCAACTCGCTGTCGAGCTCTTTGAACTTTAGAATCGTTGTTTTCAATTAATGTTCTCATGTTGATGCAATTTTAAGATTACACTGTAAAAATATTTCAGAAAACCAACCTCCGAAAACAATAATGTATGAACTGTCGATTTCGATTCCTCAATTGTAGATTTCAGGAATCTTCATCCATAAATTTACGTATTTTACGCTCTTCCCATTCCTTTCCAAACAAAGGGTTCCAGCCGAAAACTTCAGATGCATGCCCCAATACTCCAAAGCCCCAACCCCCTATTGGGAACAAAGCCCAGGGAAAACTCGTGCTTCTTAAATTAAGATATATAAAGAATGGTACCATGATAAGATAAATAGTGAAATGGATGTAAAATCCTTTTAGCTCTTCCACTTTCTTCTTGGCGCGCTCCAGGCGTTTACCACTAATATACATGTCTTGTGTTTGCATGGTCATTGTAGATTTAGTGAGGAGGGGTATAGCCACTTCAAACTCTCCTTTTTCCTGCTTCACTTCAACAGGCCTGTCTGTAAGTAAAAAATAGCGTTGCTTAATATTTTCCAGCCCTACTCCGCTACTTTCCTTAACGACATTCTTTGGTTGAACATTATTTTTTATAACCAACCTGCCCCGGTCTTCATAAATTGTTATATGTAGTTTTCTGGACGGGGTAACCTGGTTGTGTTTTACTGCGTTCTCTAGTAACAACTGCAAGCTTAAAGGAACCACCTTTGCTTCGGGCTTACTTAATTGTTCCGGCACTGTAAACACGATGCTGTCTTCAAACCGCATCTTGATAAGGGACATATACAATTTTGCGAACTTCAGTTCTTCCTCTACGGTGATCAATTCCTTATTCTTTTGTTCCAGCACATACCGATAGACCTTCGAAAGGGAGGTGGTGAAACGTGTTGCTGCTTCAGGGTTCTCTTCAATAAGGCTTGTTAGTACGTTCAGGCTGTTGAAAAGAAAATGCGGATCCAGCTGATTTTTCAACGCATCGAACTGAGCCGAAGCTGTTTTAGCAATGATCTTTTGTTCTTTTACACGGGTCTCCTGTTTGTATTTGTAATAATGGAATCCGTAAAAGATGGAAACGATCACCATCGAAATTATAAAACCGGTGGAGTAATATTGCAGCTGTTCTCCCGCGATAAATTCGGAAAACGATTCCCCCTTTACGATCATCTCGGTGATCCAGCGGATAAATATTAACCCGAGTATGGTGATTAGAATGCCCCCGGCAAATCCTTTCAGAAGTACATTGGTTTTAAACAGCTCCTGTTTGTAGTGATGCTGCATATAGCGGATGTAGTACATATTTGCCATATACAGTACCACTGTATAGAGCTGATTGTAAAGAAATGCTATCAGCAGGGTCTTGCCGTCGTACGTATAATTTCCGGTTAAATATTGTATCAACCCTAATACGAAGAATATTAGGATTCCAACAAAAAAGGCCTTGCCAAGTTCCTTAAAGAAAAACATAGTTAGTTACCGCAATTCTCCTGTAAAACCTGTTCTGCGTATTCACCACCACCTTGCGGATAATACTCCCCTGCTGGTTCTTCGGCGGCGAAGAGTTCGATGGCTTTTCTTATATCGTCGCAGTACATATCGGTTGGTTGATTGAAGAATTTGGCCGTTCCAATATCCCATTGGGCTTTCCCAAGAACAACTCTGGGATTCTCCGGTGCTATTTCGAAGGCCTTCTTATATAATTCTGCAATTCTAGGGGATAGTTTCATCCCGTATTGTTGTCCGTCGTACACAACCCAGGCAGTCAATAGCTGGGCTTCCAGCACCAGGACCTCCGGATTGTTTTCGGTTAGTGCCTTGGCATCGTTCAGGAAGTTTCTGGCTTTTTCAATCTGTGCTTTCATCTTTTCTTTGTCTTTTTCGCCAAAACTATTAAAGACGTTGATCTGCGCCGCGTAAAAAGGAGGTAACCAATTATCGGTTTCTGCCTGGGCGATGCGTTCGAATAAATTAGCGGCTTCCCACGATTTATCCGATTTCCAAAGTTCGAAAGCCTTCTCCATTCCTTGCTGATATTTGGATTGCGCAAAACTGCTTACCGTCACCACGGTAAAGAGTATAAATAGTATTTTTTTCATATCTGTTAAATTAAGATAGTTAAGGTTGCAATGATTATTTAGAAAGAGCAGTACCCTTGTTTTTTATAGTTAAGTGGATGTTGACTGATTAGTTCTCTCCCTGCTGTAATTAGATCTGGAAGTTACTAAACAAAATTTGAAACGCTACATATTGATATCCAGCTTTCGCAATTCTCCGTCTTTAACTTCGAACTTTGCGTCTTTCCATTTTGGCGGACCGAAGAATCCACGTGCGTTATTGGACGTGCCGTAAGGTTCGGAAGGGATCATCCCCAGGAGCATATTCAATTGCCCGTTATCGTCTTCGTCGTGATAGCATGAGATGGCATAGATCCCATCCGGGATATCGGAAAAAGTTACCGTAGCCTGCTTGTTAACGATCTCCTTCTTCACAGCTTTGTATGTCTCCGATAAGAATTTATTCTCCTCGTTGTATAGTCCTACGCGTACATGGCCGTTATCGTTATCGAAGTCTCTAATGGAAACTTCTACTGTATTTTGACCATGCATTACCATCCCGGTAAGCAGTAAAATGAGGTATGAAATGATTGTGTGCATAATGTGGTTTTTTAAGATTACTCAAATGTCCTTAGGTTTATGAACTTTCCATAAACAATACTACCCAACTGTAATTTTTAAGGGATGAACTGTTACTCTCCCGGTTTACAGATTATCGAGCTGGTTATCACTACCGTCCTCACTGATGGTCCAGAAGAACCCAATGAAGAAAAATTGATCGGCAGCTGGGGTGAGTGCCCGGCGGTTGAAGTTACCATTCGCATCGGCGGTGGAAGCATATTGATAGCCATTAATATTATTGAAACCAAATACATTGTTCACAGAGAAATACAATATCTTTTGTTGAGAGATCAGGTAAGCCCAGTTAAAACTCACACTGTTGTAGGCTTTGGTCTTCTCCTGAAGAAATCCTGGCCGGTTAGGATTGGTGTAAGTGCGGCCACTACTGTAGGTGTGGCTAAAACCAATCTGACTCTTCCAGTCGTTGATCCACCATTTTACTACGGTGTTCAAGTTGTGTTTATTGGCAAATGAGGGTGTGGCAGATACGGGGTAATCCCTGTACATACGTTCGGTGTCCAGAAATGAATAGCTCAGCCAGTAATCCACATTCTTGATCGATTTATTATCTCTCCAGAAAAAATCCAATCCTTGGGCAAAACCATCACCATTATTGGCAAAATTACTTTCGAATCCGGGAAACTCATTATTGAAAGTTACCAGGTTGCTATACTCTTTGCGATAGGCCTCCGCCCGTAGAATTCGATTCTCGGCAACATATTGATAGTTCAGGATGTAATGCTGGGTTTTCCTGGCTTCAAGATCCTGGTTAAATTTAAGTACGTCGTTCAGCGGTTGCTGGTAGAAGTCGCCATAGGCCACAGATATCTGGCTGTTCTTGCCGGTTTTGTATGCAACCGATGTTCGGGGCGAGAAGGTAAACTCATCAAACAGCTCGCTGTACTCGCCTCTGGCTCCAATCTTTACGGCAAACTTTCGGGAAAATATCAAGTCTGTTTCAGCAAATGCAGCAGTTATACCATTATTGAATCCGTATCGGGCAGAAGCAAAATCGCTATTGAACTCTTCTACATAATCGGTTAGAAATTGTTCTACCCCAAAATTTAATTTGAAACGGTTACTAAATCTCTTTCTGAATCTAACTTTAAAATGAGCCGAATTTTCGGTATTATCGATATCGTCACCCTGCACCGTTATGTTGTTCTGTGCTCGTGTAAAACTCCCTCCTACCTGAAATTTCCAGCTATCGTTAAGGTCGCCCGCATAACCAGCATTGGTATAAAAATTATAATTCTTCAGTTTAAATCTCAAGCCTTCCGGTAAATTAATATCTTCTTGGGTAAGTTCGAAGTTACTGGTATCGAATGCAGCATATACCTTTAACAGCCCCGATTTAAATTTATTTCTGAATACGGTTTCGCCCGCCAGGGCTTCGAAAGGTTTTTCCCAATCGTTCCTGTCTGGAAACGCAACGATATACGGCGCGAGATTTATATAACTGGTGTTGAAACTTAAAGAGCTGTTCTCCCATTTTTGAGTATTGCCAACACCTCCACCTACACTCATTAGGGCGATATCGGTTTTTTCCTGGTCTGGTTCGTCTATGGTGTTCAGTAAAAGAACCGAAGACAAAGCCTGGCCGTATTCGGCAGAATACCCCCCGGTTGAAAAGGTGATCCCATCAAAAAGAAACGGACTGTACCTTCCACGAGTAGGGATGTTATTGGTAGTGGGAGTATAGGGTGTAAAAACCCTGATCCCATCGATAAAGATCTGTGTTTCTCCCGCATCACCCCCTCTTACAAAAAGTCTTCCGTCTTCTGCTACTGTGGTGGTACCGGGTAAGGTCTGTAAAGCACCCACAAAATCCCCCAGAGCGCTGGCAGTAGTCACCACGTCCAAGGGTTTAAGAACAGACACCTTACTGTTGTCACTGGCTTCCAGGGTTCCGGCGCTAATAACAACCGTTTCCAGGGAGTTAACATCCTCACGAAGCCGAATGTTGAGATTGGTCATCTGTGAAACGTCTGCTGCCATCATAAAGGATTCGAAAGAGAGATAAGAGGCAATTAACGTTTGCACACCCGTTTCGGAGGTTTGAAAACTGAATTTTCCCCCGGCATCGGTGGTGACTCCGTCATAGGTGCCTTCCAGGTATACATTGGCACCCTCGATCGGCGTTCCGTTTCTTTCGGTAATAATGCCATCAATAGTAGTTTGAGCAACACCGGATTGAGCCGCCATTAAAAAGATTATTACAATTAGTAAGCTGTGTAGTTGAAGTAAGGTAGGTTTCATTTAATTGTTTAATTATTTAGAATGCTCAAATTTGAAACGAATCTTCCTACCCCATAAATTAAACATACCGAATTGTTGTATTTAAGCTCTCAAATGTAAAAAATTAAGATTTCACCTTAATCACGTATCTTTAAAGAAAACAAATAGGTCATGAAAAAAATGTCTACCCTCTTACTGTCTGTTTTGTTATTCTGGACTGCTTCAGCCCAGGATACTTTTTCCATTATCGCCGTGGACCCGGTGACGAAAGAAGTTGGATCTGCAGGGGCTTCCTGTGTAACCGGCGTAGGTGCCTCGGGAATTATCGATATCATTACAGACATTATCCCCGGTCGTGGAGGGATCAATTCACAAGCATATGTTTGCATCCCTAATATCAACTTACAAAATGGTATCATGCGAATGGATCTGGGTGATTCTCCTTCAGAAATAATAGACTGGTTAATTAACAATGATGCCTGTTCCTCTCAGAGTTTCGATCCTGCGTTCAGGCAGTATGGAATTGCCGATTTCGACGAGAATGGAGATCCGAGAACAGCGGGTTTTACAGGAAATATGACAGACGATTACAAGGAAGACCGACAGGGAGCCACGTTTAGCATTCAGGGGAATATACTGCTGGATCAAACCGTGATAGATAATATGGAGAATAACTTCAACGGTACCGTGGGAACTCTCGCAGATAAACTTATGGCGGCTTTACAGGGGGCTAACTTTGCAGGAGCAGATCAACGCTGTCTTGCAGCAGGGACCTCCTCTACTACCGCCTATCTACTGGTTTATAAAGAAGACGACCTCCCGGGAGATCCGTACCTGCGCCTCAATGTGGGACAGCAACCATCGGGAACAGAGCCAATCGATATACTCCAGGATCTGTATGACAATTTCCTTGCGTTTGAAGAAAATACGATAAAATCGAACCTGCGTTTATTTCCCAATCCTGCCACAGAAAGGATCGTCCTGGAACGGACAGCCGAATTGCGGATCGAGGTAATTACCGTATTCGATGTAAATGGTAAGAGAATGTTTTCTGACAACATTTCAGAAGCAAACAATTTACAAATAGAGATCAATGTCTCAACCCTACCAAGTGGTATTTACTTTTTGAGAATAAACAGTTCTGAAGGTAATACAGCCTTTCAATTTGTGAAACAATAACAAACAAATTAATATCTATCAACCACCTCTAATTGGTGGTTTTTTTTGAATTTATAGTATCTTGAAGATCGAAATTATTGGTTATGACAACGGCTAAAAAAGTAAGCGATTATATAAGAAAACATGAACGCTGGAGTGAGCAACTTACTCAATTACGAGAGATCTTTCAGCAAACAGAACTACTAGAAGAGGTAAAATGGGGTAGCCCCACCTACACCTTAAACGGCAAACTAATAGCAGGTCTTGGCGCTTTTAAAAACCATTTTGGAATTTGGTTTCACCAGGGAGTATTTTTAAAAGACCGGCATAATAAGCTGGTGAATGCCCAGGAAGGTAAGACCAAGGCGCTACGGCAATGGAAATTTGTAGAAGGAGACCCCATCGAGCCGGAAATTGTCGCGCAGTATATCCAGGAAGCCATAGAAAATTCCCTGGCAGGTAAAGAAGTGAAACCAGAACGGAAAAAAGGGGTGGTCATCCCCGATCTTTTAAAGCAGGTATTGGCAGGAAACCCGAAGTTGAAAGAGGCTTTCCACGCTTTAACTCCGGGAAAACAAAGAGAATATGCAGAATATATTGGATCTGCCAAAAGGGAGGCTACTCAAGAAAGCCGACTCGAAAAGATCTCTCCCATGATCTTAGAGGGGATAGGATTATACGATAAATACAAGAACTGTTGAGCCGTAAAAATAGGTCTAGATGAGTAGCTATAAAACCAGGCGTTTTTGGCAATATTTCCGTAAATCGTTATGGATACTGATCGTCTGGGTCCTAATTAACAATATTATTTTTTTCCTGGAGTATTTCAGCCTGGTAAGTAACAGATACCTTACATCAGATTACGATCTCAAATCGGCTTTTATGGCCAATATGATCGTATCTGTTTCGGCCGGTCTTGTAGGAGGATTCCTTACGGTGCACCTCATGGAATACTGGTTGCGGAAATACGCATTCTGGAAGGCGCTCGTATTCATTATCATAGCTTATACAGCAGCTGCAGTTGTAGTAAGCCTCCTTGGGGCTTCCTATGCGATTAGCGAACAATACGGCTTACCAATATTTCATCCCGAAGTAAGGGAGGATATCTTTCTGTTCTTCAGATCGTGGATCTTCGTGAAGAATTTTATTATATGGCTCATCATTGTTTTGGCAACTTTGATCGTGATCATGGTGAACGACAAATACGGGCCCGGAATTTTTGCAGATTATCTTATGGGCCGCTACTTTCTGCCAAAAAATGAGCGACGCATCTTTATGTTTGCCGATATTAAAGACGCCACCACTATAGCCGAACAATTAGGAGAACACAAATATTTCAATTTGCTGAAAGACTTTTTCCGGGATATCGCACCTGCTATCGTGCAAACACGAGGTGAGGTGTACCAGTATGTAGGGGATGAAGTTGTGATCTCCTGGAAGATGAAACACGGGATAAAAAATGGTAACGCGGTTGGATGCTTCTACCAAATGAAGGATCTCATTAAGCGCAAAGGAGATAAGTATCTTGAGAAATACGGCTTGATCCCCGAATTTAAAGTGGGTTTCCATTTTGGGTCTGTGATGGTGGGAGAATTAGGGCAAATAAAACGGGACATTGCCTTTTCGGGGGATGTGTTGAACACTACCTCGCGTATACAGGCCAAATGCAATGAATTGGGCGTAGACATCCTGGCTTCCCAGACATTCTCGGAAATAGCTTATCAACTTCCACCCGGATTACGGCTTAAAAGCGTTGGGAAACAGGTTTTAAAAGGAAAAAAAGATGAGTTAGCCCTGGTAACATTCGTGGCGGATACCAGTCCCGATTAGCAATTAGGAATGAAATTTGATTTATATCCTTCAGAATACATAAATACTAACAAAATTCTTTTATTATGAAATCCGATCTGTACACTAAGACCATTCTAACCGTTATTGCATTTTGTTTAACAGTGAATCTGGTGCATGAGCTGGAATTGGTTCCGAAGGCGTATGCCACAGAAACTACCCCATCTAACCTCTCAACCGAGTATGCGCTGGTTCCTATTTCTGAAGCCAATACTATGGACGTGCGAATTGTAGATATCAATACCTACGATGAGCTTAATGTAAACCTGAAAAGTGTGGATACTTACGACGAGGTAAAGGTGAACATAAAGAGTATAGACACCAGTGACGAGCTGGATGTTAACATTGATGAAATAGGCGGCGGCTGGATCTCCAATGGTGGGCCTATTAAGGTAAAGATCGACTAGGCTTTTTTAAACGGACGAATAATAAGCCGTGCCGCTTTATCGTAATTAATGTAGTTATAGGTCCAGTTGAAGAAGGTCACTACCCTGTTCCTAAAACCAATGAGGAAAAAGAGGTGGACCACCATCCACAGGAACCAGGCGAAGGTCCCTGCGAAATGCATATTCTTTATATCTGCAACGGCTCTGTTTCGGCCTATAGTAGCCATAGTACCCTTATCTGTATACTTAAAGGATTTCATCTCCTTTCCGGCTAACTCTCGAATGATATTAAGTGCCAAGCGACGCCCCTGTTGAATTGCAGGTTGAGCTACCTGCGGATGACCATTGGGAAACGCGTGAGTTTTCATTAGTGCCACGTCCCCTAATGCAAATATATCTTGAAACCCTTCGATCCGGCTGTAGGAGTCGACCTTGTACCTATTTTGTTTCGCCACCAGGGCATTTCCATCGATTCCTTGTACGGGTGCACCGGTTACTCCGGCTGCCCAGATGAAGGTAGCAGTTTTAAATGTTTTACCATCGTCTGTAACTACGGTATTTCCGTCGTACGACTTCACCATGGTATTCAAGTGGACAATAACCCCCATTCCTTCCAGGAACTTTTGTGCTTTTTTCGAGGCGTGTTCACTCATGGGAGAAAGTACCCGGCTGCTTCCTTCCACCAGGTGGACCTGCATATCGTTGGTTTCTATTAAAGGATAGTCGTTCTTCAGTATACTTTTTCTGAATTCGGCCAGGGCTCCCGCTAACTCAACTCCTGTGGGACCAGCGCCAGCAATAAAAAAGTTTAAGAGGCTTTTTCGCTCTTCGGGATCGTCTGTTATATCAGCCTTTTCTATATTCTGAAGCATAAGACTACGAATATTTAAAGCCTGAGGTACCGTTTTCATGGGCATACTATGGGTCGTGATAGATTCATTTCCGAAGAAATTTGTCCTAGTACCCGTTGCAATAACAAGATAATCGAAGGTAAGCGGCCCAATGGAAGTTGTTAGCTGTTTCTTTTCCGGGTCTATGGCCTCTACTTCGGCTAACCTGAAATGAAAATCCTTGTGCTTCCTGAAGATCTTTCGCAAGGGATAGGCAATAGAATCCGGCTCTAAGCCTGCGGTAGACACCTGGTATAACAGTGGCTGAAAAGTGTGATAATTATGCCGGTCGAAAAGTATTACCTGAGCATTGACCTTTTTAAGGTTTCTTATGAAAGAGATTCCTGCAAAACCTCCGCCTATCACAACGATACGCGGCTTATCAGTGTTGGGAATGTTCATGAAAGATGATTATATAACAAAATTACAATAAGTAATACCGATAGCCTTAAAAACCATCTATTTTTATGAAATTTGTAACAATGTTGTCTACTTACTTACTAATCCAACAGCTAACAGAAAACCATTGACAAAGGAACTGGAACATAGTTTTGTTGCCCAACTGGAAGAGAACCAAAACATTGTGCATAAGATCTGCCGGTTATATACCAACGACAGTGATTCGCATAATGATCTGTTTCAGGAAATAACCATACAATTATGGCGCGCATTTCCAAAATTCAGAGGGGATTCAAAGTTCAGTACCTGGATGTACAGAGTTGCACTTAATACTGCAATCACCCTGTACAGAAAGAGTAAGAGATCGGTAAAAACCCAGGATTATGAAGGAGTTAGCTTTAAAATAAGTGCCGAGGCGTACGACGATACTATTGAAGAACAGCTGAAATTAATGTATAAGGCTGTAAAGAAACTCAACGATATCGATAAAGCCTTGGTCTTTCTTTATCTGGAGGACAAATCGTATCGGGAAATTGCCGAAACATTGGGAATCAGTGAAGTAAATGCCAGAGTGAAAATGAACCGGATCAAGGAAAAATTAAGAAAAATTTTAAATCCGTAAGCGATATGGATGAATTAGAAGTATTAAAGAAAGAATGGCAGTCCAGGGAGCAGGAATTCCCCAGGTTGTCCTCTAAAGAGATCTACCCGATGTTATTGCGTAAATCCTCTTCCCTCGTGAAATGGATTTTCTACATTAGTATTGCCGAACTTGTCTTGTGGACCTCCCTTGCTTTTGTGGCACCCGAGTCGAGTAAACAGATCAATGAAGCCATGGGCCTGAAAGGAACATTAACCACGGTGAGTATAATTGGTTATGTGATCACCGTTATCTTCATCATCTTATTTTATAAGAATTATCGCTCGATAAAGGTTACAGATTCAATAAAGAATCTAATGCGAAACATCCTCCGTACACGGAAGACGGTTCAGTATTTTGTCTATTATAACATAGGAGCCGCCATTGTGTTGCTTACATATACCAATATCTTTTATTACTCTAAAAAAGAAACCCTATACGAAACATTCGCAAAATATAGTGAAGATTATGCAGCCATCCCTGCCGAAACCTTCACAGATTATTTCTTCCTCATCCAGATCCTGGTGGGAGCAGCATTCGTTTTGCTACTGGTGTTGTTTTATTACCTGGTATATGGATTGCTGTTACGGAGATTAAAGCGCAACTATCGCGAACTGAAGAAGATCGAGGTTTAGTTTAATTTGAATCGGCCTCCGGTTTTTCTTGGGAAGCCTTTTTCTTTTTGTCCTTGCGCCATTGACGCTCTTTGTTGAGTTCTTCGCGACGCAATAATTCTTCTTCAGGTATTACCTTCAGGAAGGATGGATGTTGTTCGATACCATATTCGATCTTCTCTACGATCTCCTGTACCGTATCCTTCTCATAATCGATATCCAATGGTGGTTTTATCTCCATCGTTTGAAGTATTCCCTTCTTTTTGGTTCGCAATCCTTTTTTATCGAATGACCTTCTAAAACCATCGATCACTATCGGCACTACGATGGGTTTGTTCTCTTTAATGATAAAGGCTGTACCTCTCCTAATGGGCTTCCACGGTTTGGTGGTTCCTTGCGGAAAAGTGATCACCCATCCATCGTCCAGCGCTTTGGAGATATTGCTCACATCACTCATTTTCACTTGTCGGTTCACTTCTTTACCCTGGGCTCGCCAGGTTCTGTCTATACTCACCGACCCGGCATAGGCAAGGATCTTTGGCAGCAATCCGGATTGCATGGTTTCTCGTGCAGCAACAAAGTAAATGTTTAGTTTCGGATTCCACAGGTAACCGATATTCTTGATACTGTCCACCCTACCACTGAGACTGGCATTGAACACATGAAACATGGCCACCACATCGGCAAAGTAGGTTTGGTGATTCGATACAAAAAGCACATTTGTATCCGGTAATTGCTTAATGATCTCACTCCCCTCTATCTGAAGCTGATTAAAACCTTTAAATCTCCTATGAGTAAGAGCACCCAGGATACGAATGAGCCATTTCTTTAAAAAGAGTATATGTCCGAACGGATTTTTCTTGAAAAGCCCCATAGTTTTAATGCTGAATTTGTAAAACTCATCCTACAGCATGTAGCCGTGCAAAGATATAAAAATCGCTGTTTACAACGTTTGCTTTAACAATTGACGTACTTCGTTCAGCATCATTGCAGTAGCTCCCCACACAATATGTTCCTGTAATCTGAAGGCCGGAACATCAATGCTTTTGGCGTAGGATGTACTTAATGTTTTTTGAATCAGGATCCCGTCATCCAGAAACTCGGTTAGCGGTACTTCAATGATAGATTCTACCTCGGATTCCTGAGGTACGAATACTGGATTGATCGTAGTAATTCCTAAGTAAGGCTGCACAAAGTAGTTACTTGGAGGAATATATACCTGTGTAAGTTCTCTTACAATTGAAATATGATCGGCAGGAATCCCTACCTCCTCTTCTGTTTCCCTGAGGGCGGTGTCCTTATACGAATTATCCACCTCTTCGAACCTTCCACCGGGAAAACCAACCTGGGCCGAATGTACCCCTTTATAGGTCTTCCGAAGTATAAGTACAAATTTGGTTTCATTGTTCATCGAAGGATAAAAAAGTACCATAACACTCGCTTTCTTGGCCGAATTTGTTTTATAAGCGAGACGCTTCAATTCCATGAGCCGTTCCAGCGGAGCCATCTCCATATGAGAATCCTCGCCCGGAAGAGGCATTTTTTTTACTTTTACAATCTCATTGGAAAATGTTGTAAAATCCATCTATGAAACGACTTTCGATTTATTTACTCCTGGGATTCGCTGTTCTCACAGCCTGTGAAGATAATAAAAAGGCAGCGGCAGGGAAAACTGAAGCTCATTCTTCCGAAGCTAAAAAAACAGATAGCGTTCCTGTGCCGGATGAAAAAGTAAAGAAGGATGATCCAACCGAAATCACCAGCAGTGCTTATCCGAAGATCACCAATGAGAACGTAGTAGAATTTCTAACCCAATACGGTAAGGAAAACCCCGAAACCAAAGTACGAATAAGCACCACCCATGGCGATATTGATATCGAACTCTACCAGGATACCCCACTACACAGGGCGAATTTCATTTATCTGGTGAAGCAAAACTATTTTTTCGGAACCTTCTTTCACAGAGTTGTTCCAAACTTTATCATCCAGGCAGGTAATAGCGACAACCGCACTACCACGAAAAAAAGGGCACAAATTGGAAAGGATTATCTATTACCAGCCGAACTCTCCAACGGCAGGAAACATACGCGAGGCACAGTGTCCGGAGCCAAGGAATATCGTGAAAACCCCGACAAACGTACTGCTCCCTTCGAATTTTTCATCTTCCTTGGTCCAACATCGGCAACCGGACATTTAAACGGCAATTACACCATATTCGGGAGAGTGGTCAAGGGAATGGACGTAGTGGATAAAATAGCGAATATCCCCGCCGATGAGGGCGACTGGCCCCTGGAGAACATCTATATCGATGCAAAGGTTATGAATTAAGTTCGTCCTTCGAATAAATATTAGGGAGCGACCATTTAAAATATACAGCCAGTAATCTAATGGTTATTACAACAGCGCCTGATAAAATAACCACCACATCTGTAGAAAGGCTTGTTTTCAGTAAAATAAAATACACCACACCTCCCATTACACATGCCGTTGCGTAGATCTCCTTTCGGAAAATGATGGGTATTTCATTACAAAGTATATCCCTTATTACACCACCAAAGCAAGCCGTCATGGTACCCAGGGCGATACAAATTAAGGCAGGTAGATCGGCGGCCAGGCCTTTTTCCACACCAATTACTGTATACAAAGCGATCCCAATAGTATCGAACAAGAATAAAGATCGTCTTAAATAACCCAGCTTCTTCCTGAATAACAAAGCGAAAACAGAGGCTCCTGCTATCACATAAACGAAGGTTAGGTCTCGCATCCAAACTATAGGCGCCTGAATTAGAATATCTCGTAAAGTACCTCCGCCCAACGCAGTAACAAAGGCGATAATGAAGATCCCGAATACATCCATACGTTTTTTAAAGGCGGTGAGCACCCCTGAGATCGCAAAAGCGACCGTCCCCAAAAGATCTATTACAAAAGATACCTCCATTATTGCTGGGTGTAATAATTGTAGTCCTGTATCACCTTATTCACGAATGCGAAAGGAGTTCCTTCGTAATTCACTTCCATGACAGCGGAGATCCTGGCGGCAAGTTTTAGGATCACATTATGATTGCCATTATACTTGGCTTCGTTATATACAGATTTAATGGTTTGCATTTCATTATCGGTAAAAACGGTCACCTGCGGATATACCGGTTGGTAATCTTCTGGTATTTCCACCAGCAGGGTCTGCGATAAGAACACAGAAGGTTTTTCGCTTATCACTGTGGTTGTGGCGGCGATATCACCTAAACGCTGACCTTTTCCATTTAGCAATATTGTTACCAGGGCCAGGGCACCACTGGTTAGGCTCACATCTATTATTCGAAGTAACCACCTTATAAGGTAATTTGAGAATGCAGGTTTAGAACCGTCTACTTTCACCACCCTGAGCTTCATAACATATTTTCCCGGGCTTTGCCCATTCCAGAACATTTCAAACAATAGGTGGTAAAGGAAAAGAGGCAATCCTATGGTCATCCCTACAATAAAATTGTACTCATCACTCATATCCAGCCATGAGAAAAGGATTACCATAATGATCACGTAAATACCCAATATTATTATATCGACCAGATACGCCAGGATCCTGTCGCCCACCCCCGCTACATTTTGAACAATGTTTACATTTTGAGCGGTTTCTATTTGAAAATTATCCATTAAAACTGTTTCTTTGAAAATAAACTACGAAGGTACAATGCGTGAAGCTGCTTTTGCCAAGCAAAATAAGGATAAATGGTTAAAATTTGAAAATGTTCTGAGGAATAATATTCAGGTGTCTCCGGATGAGTTAAGCAGCCTTTACGTGGAGATCACAGATCACCTTAGCTACGCCCAGACCTTTTATCCGGGAAGCAACACCCTTCGATATCTCAATGGGCTTTCGGTACTAGCACATCAGAAGATCTATAAGAACAAACGCGAATCGAGATCCCGCTTTATAACCTTTTATACGCAGGAATTTCCACTCTTCTTTTCAAAATACCACAGGCAACTCCTCATCTCCTTCTTAACCTTTGCGTTATTTGCCCTGGTAGGGGCCTTTTCGGCAGCAACCGACGGAAATTTCGTGAGGTTGATATTAGGTGATGGCTATGTAAATATGACACTAGAAAACATCGAAAAAGGCGATCCCATGGCTGTATATAAACAGATTGGAGAAATGAATATGTTCCTGGGTATTACCATCAATAATATTCGTGTAGCTTTACTGGCCTTTAGTTTCGGAGTGTTCTTTTCATTAGGAACTCTTTTTATTTTAATGCGAAACGCGATTATGATAGGGTCCTTTCAGTATTTTTTTTACGAACAGGGTATGCTATGGGAAAGTGCCAGAACGATCTGGATTCACGGCACCATAGAAATTTCAGTGATCATCGTGGCCGGGGCTGCAGGCCTTGTATTTGGTAACGGAATACTATTTCCGGGTACCTATAGCAGAATGCAATCGTTTGTACGGGGAGCTAAGGACGGTTTGAAAATACTCATTAGCACGATTCCCTTTTTTATCATTGCCGGCTTCCTGGAAGGATTTGTGACCCGTCACACCGAAATGCCCGATTGGCTGGCCATATTAATAATTGGGGGATCACTGTTTCTCATTCTGTACTATTATGTTATTTACCCCATTAAACTGAAGAAAAAACATGAACGAATTCATACAATTTAAACAAAGCAGGGATCTGGGTAAGATCATTACCGATGTCTTTAAATTCTTACGTCATAACTGGAAAGTATTGTTTGGCCTAATCTTACGTATCGCAGGTCCTGCCCTGCTCCTACTCGTCCTGGCGTATGTATTTTATATCCAAACCACGATCGGGGGTATGGATCCGTATTCAACTGCAGATAATTTTAGCACCTTTACCTTAAGTTTTCTCGGTGCTTTGGTTCTTTTGCTCATCTCGGCGGGCTTGTATTACGCTCTCTTATATGGGACTGTACTACACACTATAAAATCGTATGTGGAGAACAACGGTACCATTGTGAAACAGGAAGTATATTCCGGGGTAAAAAGTAACTTCTGGAATCTAATAGGCCTTAGTATCTTAAACGGCCTTATCGTTTTTGGAGGGATGTTAGTGTGTATCCTCCCCGGTATTTATCTGGGAGTGGTAGTGATTACCACATACATGATACTGGTATTCGAAAAAAAGGGAGTTTCAGATAGCATTAGTTATAGTTTTACACTCATTAAAGGGGAATGGTGGACCACCTTTGCAACCATCCTGGTGATAGGGATCATCTATTATATCATCCTGGTGATATTTCAGGTGCCTCAGTATATCTATTTCTTCATAAAAGGATTTACGATGGCCGAAACCATGTCTTCAAACCCTGCCGATATGTTCGACTGGGTGTACACAGTGCTGAGTTCCATAGGTATAATAGCGCAATATTTGTTGCAGACCATTATGGTGATAACTTCGGCTTTTATTTATTTCAATTTAAACGAAAGAAAAAATTTCACCGGTACCATGGAGACCATAGAGTCCCTGGGAAGAAGGGAAGAATAGCATGCGAGTATTCTCATTGATCATTTTAATCTGTCTTTTTTTTTCTGAAGGGATCGCCCAGGACAGCCTGAGTACTTCCATAGACCCGGTTGTGGTGTATGATACCAACACCGATGTGGAGCCTCTTGATCTGAATGAGAATACCATTGAAGACTTAAAAAATGACGATGATTTTAATTATGTCGAACTCGAAGAATCTGAAACTATTTTCGAACGATTCATGTCCTGGCTGGGATCACTTTGGAACAGGTTCTGGCGATGGATCCTTGGCGATGTAGAGGCTACCGGCTTTCTGGCTTTCTTAATAAAATTACTTCCGTATCTCATCATTACTGGAATTGTGATCTTCGTGATCTGGTTATTCTATAAATTGAATCCCGGCGCGAGATTCTTAAAGTCTAAAGAGAAACCCGAAGTGTTTTTCTCTGAAGAGGAAGAGATCATCAAATCCAGGAATATACAGGAGCTCATTCAAAAAGCGCTGGAGGACAAGAATTACCGACTTGCCGTTCGGTATTATTACTTGTTAGTGTTGAAGAAGCTCACCCATGCAGAGATCATCGCATACGAGTTCGATAAGACAAACAGTGAGTATGTGAATGAGATCTCTTCGGAAGAGATTAGCGGACAATTCAGCAAGGTAACTACCCTATACGATTATATATGGTACGGTAGTTTCACGGTAACCGAATCAGATTTCAGCAAAGCTCAGAAATCGTTCAACACGCTAGTGCAACAAATTCCTGAAGGCCATGAGTAGATTCCAGAAAATAGCGTTTTTCGCATTGGTGCTCATGGTGGCAGCCCTGGTATATTTGGAGGCTACAAAGCCGGAACCTGTGAATTGGTTTCCCAGCTATACCACCTCCGATAAGATCCCGTTGGGTACTTTTGTTCTAAACAAACTTCTGGAAGAAAAACTCAATGACAATTATTTGAGGGTGGATTTGCCGCCGTTCGAAAAACTGGATGATGAGGACTTCGAAGGCACCTATTTCTTTGTGAACAACCAAGTAGTTTTCGACCGTAGCGAGGTTAATAAACTACTGGATTGGGTGTCTAGAGGAAATACCGCTTTTATATCGGCCAGGTATCACAGTGCAGATCTACTCGATACGCTTAATCTGGCAATGCGTGACGACTGGCTTCCAGGAAAGTTAGAAACTCATCCTTTACTCGACCTGAGTAATGAAAATTTAAAAGCAGACCAACCTTATCATGTAGAGCGGAGTTTCAGTGTACGTTATTTCGAAGAGATCGATACCTTGAACCAGGTGGCCCTGGGTGTATCACAGATCTACAATGATACCCTGGCCATGACAGATCCTAAGATCAATTTTATCAAAGCCCCGGTGGGAAACGGGGAGATCTATCTACATGCTCAGCCGGAGATCTTCACTAACTATTTCTTACTTTGGGAAGACTATGCTGAACATACCGAAAATGTTCTGGCTTACATAAATAACAGACGGACATTATATTACGACACCCATTATAAAACGGGAAAACCGGTAAATCTATCGCCATTATATATCCTCCTGAACAACAAATACCTCAAATGGGCTTATTATTTCATGCTTCTAGGTGCAGTTCTATATGTGATATTTGAGGGGAAAAGGAAACAGAGAAGTATTCCCGTGGTAAAACCTTTACGCAACCAAACCTTTGAATACACCCGCACTATAGCCGGAATGTATCTGGATAAAAAAGAATATCGGGAAGTAGCCCGAAAACAGGTCGCGTTGTTTATGGACTATGTGCGATCTCAGTATCGTATACCAACTAATAGTATTAACAGTAAATTTTATACAACATTGGCGGCGCGAAGTGGGAATTCGGTGGAGCAGACCCAAGAATTATTTTCCTATATGGAGATGATCGGGAATAAGGCTTCTATCAGTAAACAGGAACTAAAAGAATTACATTATAAAATAGAATCATTTAAACATAAAGTAGATGGAAAACCCTGAACAAAATAACGACGAGCTACATTTTGACAGTCGGATCCCACTGGACGATCTAAAGAATTCGGTGGCCGAAATTAAATCGCAGCTCAACAAGGTAATTATTGGTCAGCATGATTTTATAGAATTACTCATAGTAAGTTTGCTCGCCAATGGCCATGTGCTCATAGAGGGCGTTCCCGGGATCGCCAAAACGATCACAGCCAAGTTGTTTGCAAAAACTCTGAAAACAGATTTCAGCAGGATACAGTTTACGCCGGATCTCATGCCAAGCGATGTGCTGGGTACTTCAGTACTTAATATGAAGGAATCTGAGTTCGAATTTAAAAAAGGCCCGATCTTTTCGAATATTATTCTTATAGACGAGATAAACCGTGCTCCGGCCAAGACACAGGCTGCTTTATTCGAGGTTATGGAAGAACGGCAAATTACCATGGACGGTTATAAATACAATATGGAATACCCATTTATGGTTCTGGCCACTCAAAACCCCGTGGAACAAGAGGGTACCTATCCGCTGCCTGAAGCCCAGCTGGACCGTTTCCTGTTTAAAATTCGTGTGGGATATCCAACCCTGGATAATGAAGTGGACATACTTAAATCGCATCACAATCGCAAACTCACGGCTCCGGAAACACTAATTAGTGGTGTTTTAAGTCCGGAAGATCTCAGAAAATTTCAGGAGCAGGTACAGAGTATCCTCATTGAGGATAAGATCTTTAATTATATAGCGCAGATCGTTGATAAGACCAGGAATCATCCTCATTTGTACCTGGGCGGTTCTCCTCGTGCTTCACTGGCTATTATGAACGCAGCAAAGGCTTTTGCCGCCATAAACGGGAGAGATTTTGTAACTCCGGACGATGTTAAAAAAGCATTGGCACCCGTATTGAGGCACCGAATCATTCTTTCGCCTGAGAGGGAAATGGAAGGAATGGCGCCCGAAACCGTAATAGACATGATCTCACAATCCATCGAAATACCGAGATAGTGTTACAATTTATCAGATCTATATATTTAAGTGAGCGTTTTTTTATCGCGATCAGTGTGATCGTGGTACTTTTCTTGATCTCCTATTGGGTTACACCCCTTTATGGGATCACCTGGCTTATCGTATTAGGTCTGATCTTATTAATGCTGATGGAAATCTCAATGCTTTACAGTGGAAAAGGACTGGAAGGCAACAGGCTGTTACCCGAAAAATTCTCGAATAGCGATGAGAATGAGGTGAATGTTCTGTTGAAGAACAAGTATCGCTTCGCTATTACTGTCAACCTTATTGATGAGCTACCTATTCAATTTCAAAAACGGGATTTCAATCAACAAACTGCCATAGCAGGAAAGAATAGCAAGACCCTGCAATATTATGTCCGGCCGGTAGAACGCGGAGAGTATATCTTCGGAAATATGAACTGCTTCGTGAGTTCGGTTATTTCGCTGGTACGTCGCAGATATACTTTTAGTAATGAACAGATGGTAAAAGTGTATCCGTCTTTTATTCAGATGAAAAAATACGATTTCATGGCCATAGACCACAGATTGTCTTATGCCGGCCTGAAAAAGATAAGGCGTATTGGCCATACGATGGAATTCGAACAAATAAAGGATTATGTGGTGGGGGATGATGTTCGCACCGTGAACTGGAAGGCAACAGCGAAGAATGCCAAACTCATGGTAAATCAGTACCAGGATGAGAAGATGCAACCAGTCTACTCTATTATAGACACCAGCAGGGTGATGAAAATGCCGTTCAATGAATTAAAGCTGGTGGACTATGCCATTAACAGTTCCCTGGCATTTTCTAATATAGCATTGAAGAAAGGCGATAAGGTTGGTATGCTCGATTTTTCAAACGAACTGGGGAAGTTTCTGCCGGCTAAAGCCAAGAAAACACATCTCAATACTATTCTGGAATCCCTATATAATGTGGATACGAAATTCCTGGATGCCAGTTATGGTAAACTTCAGGCATTTGTTAAACAACATATCACGCATCGAAGCCTTTTGTTGCTCTACACTAATTTTGAGCACATTTCTTCCCTTCACAGGCAGCTTCCCTACTTACAGGCTTTGGCTAAAAAACATGTTCTTGTAGTGATATTTTTTGAGAACACCGAACTAAAACAACTTATAGAGGATCCCGCCCACACCGTACCAGAGATAGTAGATCAAACCATTGCCCGTCAATTTGAATTCGACAAAAAACTTATGGTTCTCGAATTACAACAGCGAGGTATTCAGACCGTACTTACACCTCCGGAGGATCTTACCGTAAATACTATCAATAAGTATCTTGAGATCAAATCGCGCGGACTCCTATAACCCGTTTCTACAATTCGGGACATAAAATCTACAACTGGGCATATCTTTTTCAGAAGACTGTATAAATGTTTTCATTTTTGAAGTGTAAAATAATAATCACTTAAAGATCTAAAGAAATGAAAACGATCCTTTTAACCATAATGATGATCCTTACCAGCTTTATTTTGAAAGCACAAGACCAACTTAAAATAGACACTGCGAGCAACGAAGGTGTGACCATAACTGTAACAGTGCCTGTACCCAGTGAAGACGGAACGGTGATCGCCGGTCTCTTCAATGAAGAGACATTTTTAAAATCGGCACCACTAGTGGGGCAGGAATCCAATGTAGTGGACGGCAAAGCCACCTTGACATTTAAAAATATAATGCCCGGCACATATGCTATTACACTGTTTCACGATAAAAACGGGAACAAGCAAATGGATTTCGAAGTTAACGGAATGCCAAAAGAAATGTACGGAGTCTCCAACAATGTAATGAGTATGGGGCCACCGCAATGGAATGATGCTAAGTTCGAGGTTGCAAAAGAGTCGCTTAACCTGGAAATTGTGATGTAAACCGGTAAATACAAAATTTAGAACCGCTGTCTCACAGCGGTTTTTTTGTTTCGAATTTTCAGTAGGTATAGTTTTTGAATATTATTTTGTATTTTTATATAAATTTTATATATGACGATCACACAACTGAAATACGTATTGGCGGTGGCGGAGCACAAGAACTTCACCAAGGCAGCGGAGAAGACATTTGTAACTCAGCCAACCTTGAGTATGCAAATACAGAAACTGGAAGAAGAGCTTGATATCCTCATCTTTGATCGTAGTAAAAAACCTATCGAGCTTACTTCGGTAGGCCATAAAATAGTGACACAGGCGCGAAATATCGTAAATGAAGCAGACAGGATGCAGGATGTAGTAGATCAGGAAAAGGGATTTATAGGAGGTGAATTTAAATTGGGGATCATCCCAACAGTAATGCCAACCCTTTTGCCTATGTTCTTAAAGAATTTTACCAATAAATATCCCAAGGTTCATTTAAAGATAGAAGAACTCACAACCGATGAGATCATTGCTAAGATCACAGATGGCCACCTGGATGCAGCAATCGCGGCTACCCCTTTACACCATGAGAAGATCAAGGAGCGCGTATTGTACTTCGAACCCTTTGTGGGTTACATTCCGCCAAGCCACAGATTATCGCAAAAAAAGAAAATAGAACGCGCCGATCTGGACATAGAAGATATACTATTGCTGGAAGACGGACATTGTTTCAGGGATGGGGTGATTAATTTGTGTAAGTCGTCCAAGCTCAATGGAGGAGACAGGTTTCAACTGGAAAGTGGAAGTTTTGAAACCCTGATAAAGTTATCTAATGAAGGGTTGGGTATGACGCTCCTGCCCTATTTAAGCGCTATGGATGTTATGGGTTCGCAAAAAGATAACCTGAGATATTTTACCGAACCACCTCCTGCGCGGGAAGTGAGTATGATTTATAGCAAAAGTGAACTAAAGATGCAGATCATAGACGCTATGTACGACCTTATAGTTTCTGTGGTACGTGGGGCCGTGGCCTTTCAGGACGTAAAGATCATTCCCCCCACCAAGTAAGGGCATAAACTAAAAAAGCCTTGCTGTCGCAAGGCTTTTTTTATGGATTTAAAAGAATTAAACATTGATTTAATTGGGGGTTCTGTTTAACAAGAGCATCAACCCAGATCTTTAATTCCTCGATCTCGTAAGGGAGGAGTCTTTGCATCGCCTTCTTCAACTCTTTACAGAACAAATTCACATCAAAGCTTACTTTTTTTAGAACGGCTTTGGTGTAATCGAACATTGCTCTAGCCATAGTTAAACACTTTATAATTAGGTTAAGTAGTTTTATTCTATATGTGTAAGATTTTAATTAGACTGCTTCAAGATAACAAAAAATCTTTAAATATATTTTCTTAATTGGCATTTATTTAACTGAAAAAAAATGTAACTATTTGTTTTTCAGCTTCAAAGTCCATTCAAAGTCGAATTGAGAGACGATCTCACCTTCTTTGTTCGTGGCGGTTGAATGCATCCAGCAGGTTTGACCTTCCCCTGTTTCTATAGCTTTTTTAATAGCTTCCTTGATCTTTTCACCATCCTCACAAACAAAATTTATCCGGCCCACCGCTTTTTTGGAGAATGTGGCTTTATTATTTACCAACAACATGGAAATTGGTTGTCCGCTCTCCCTGATAACAGACATTACCAGGGCTCCTGTACTTAGTTCGGCAGCCATCCCCTGTACTGCCCAAAACATCGATTTGAACGGATTTTGATTGATCCATCGATACCGTACGCTTGTGGTACAACTTGTATCAGAAATCGCCTTCGCCCTTACCCCGGTAAAATATGCCGCAGGTAGTTTATACATGATAAAAGTGTTGATAGCTCTTGGTTTCAAAGGCATTTCAGGAAATTTTCGACTAAGATATTCAATTTAAACAACTTCTTCTAATTGTTAAAAATATGTTAATTTTTAGTACTATGCGTAACATAATACCTTCTTTTGGACATATATTTGCATAAGAAGATAAGCAATCATGGAACCAAACCCTTCAGAAAATCAAAAACAATTAGGTGCTCTTATACACCTGAGTACATTTTCGAAGTTCTTTTTTCCCTTCGGAAATTTCTTTGTCCCACTCATTTTATGGTCCTTTAATAAAGACAAGGCCTTTGTGGACGAACATGGAAGACAAGCCATAAATTTTCAACTGAGTATCCTGGTATACTCCCTGATCATTGGTCTTATTTGTATCCCCTTCTTCCTGTTATTCGCTACCGATTTCATTTCACTGGTGGATGCTATAGAACATACGGTAGATCGGGTATCGGTTCACGATATGACAAATCTTTCCGGATTTGTGATCTTGTTTAGCATTGTAGCCCTATTACTTTTCGGACTTTTCATATTCGAATTGTACGCTGTAATATCTGCAACTGCCAAAGCCTCACGCGGAGAGCTTTACAATTATCCGCTTAGCATTCCATTTTTAAAAACTAATCTTGAAAATCAATCAACGCATGAGCACTCTAATTAATTTAGCAATAGCCGTAGTAGCCAGTATGCTTTCTATAACAGGTGTTCCTCAGCAAACTAACACTTCTGCTGAGACTGAGATCGTGCAATGTCCGCAAAGTATTGAAAACCTTAACGCGCATTTCATAATCGAAAACGAACAGTTATCTCAAAAAATCAAGTAAAAGATGAAGATCGAAAACACAAAAGCACAAATGCGAAAAGGGGTTCTGGAATACTGTATCCTCTCCATCCTTAAGGATGGCGAAGCGTATACTTCGGATATTCTGGACACACTTAAGGACGCAAAAATGCTTGTGGTAGAAGGAACCATCTATCCCCTGCTTACCCGCCTGAAAAATGCTGGTCTGCTATCGTATAGATGGGAAGAGTCCACTAGTGGACCACCTCGCAAGTATTACGACCTTACCGAAACGGGTAAGATATTTTTAAACGAATTAAACACCACCTGGAGTGAATTACAGCAGGCGGTTAACCGAGTAACCAGCGAAACAATTAAAAAATGAAACAAACAGTAAACATAAATTTGGCCGGCACCTTTTTTCATATAGATGAAGATGCCTATGCAAAACTACAGCGCTATCTGGACGCGATCAAGAGATCGCTCTCCGATCCGCAGGGAAGTGATGAGATCTTACGGGATATTGAGGCTCGTATTGCTGAGCTGTTTTCTGAAAAAATTGAAAATAATTCGCAGGTAATCTCACTTAAAGAACTGGACGAAGTGATCAAGATCATGGGGCAACCCGAAGATTATATGGTCGATGAAGAGATCTTCGACGATGCTCCGCAGGCAGCAAAAAGAAGATCACGCTCTTCGTACAAACAACTATTTAGAGACATAGATAATAAGTTTATTGCCGGTGTATCTTCCGGATTGGGACACTATCTTGGATTAGATGCCATTTGGGTACGACTCCTTTGGGTGTTGTTAACCGTGTTCTCCAGCGGGATCTTTATTCCTGTCTATATCCTTTTCTGGATCCTGGTACCAGCAGCCGAATCCACTTCAGATAAACTTAAAATGACAGGCGAACCTGTCAATATCTCGAATATTGAAAAAAAGTTTAAAGAAGGGTATGAAACTGTCGCGGATAAAGTAAAAAACGCAGACTATGACAAATACGGGGAAAGAGTTAAAAAAAGTGGAACGAGCTTTTTCGATGCCCTCGGTAATATCCTTCTAACAATCCTTAAGATATTTGTCAAATTTATTGGGATCATATTAATAATTACTGCACTATCTACTTTGGTAGGCCTTATTGTAGGACTGTTTACCCTGGGATCTGTAGATATCTGGGGGCAGGGAGAACTCCTTGACTATTTTACAGCAGTCGATACCTCCAATACACCTCTCTGGTTATTATCACTGGTGCTGTTGTGTGCAATTGGGATCCCGTTCTTTGTCTTATTTGTCCTTGGACTCAAATTGCTAATTAGCAATCTGAAGTCTATTGGGACCACTGCCAAGATCGTATTACTCGTTATTTGGGTAGCCTCTTTAGTTGGTTTGGGAATCATCGGGGTGCGCCAGGCAACACATCAGGCGTACAACGGTGATTTCATCACCCAGCATGAAATTTCCGTGCTTCCGGGTGATACCCTGGCCGTCGCTATGCAGGCAAACGACCGATACAGTTATAACGTATATCGCGGTGGTGGTATAAGGATAGAACACAACGAAAATGATGAAAAGGTGATCTATTCTAACGACGTCCGGTTGATCGTGCAATCAACGACAGATTCGACCGGGAAGCTGGTGATCGAAAGACAAGCCAAAGGAAGAAATTACAACGATGCCAAAACCAGGGCCGAAGCGATAGAATACAATTATACCTTTGAGAATGGTACTTTATTACTGGACGGATACTTTATAACCGATTTCGCCAATAAATACCAGGATCAGGAGATAGACCTCATCCTCTATCTTCCGGAGGGAACTATTCTTATCGCCGATGAGAACACGTACTCCTTCCACCGCAATTATTCGTCTTCCAGAGATATACTGGATAATGGTATGGAAGGGCACTACTTACGAATTCTGAAGAACAAGACAGAATGTCTCGATTGTCCTGTGGACCTAATGGAAACCGAAAACACCGAAGAATCTGAAGATTGGGAAAAAAAGGTGATGGAAAGCCTGGATGATGATGATGGAATGCAGATTCCGGAAACAAACGATGACCCTGGCGCAGACGCTTCAGAAGAAAATAACTTTGTGCCCGATCCCAACGAGACAACAGAGAATAGTGTGGTAACAGACTCAACACAAATCAACAATAAAATCAACTAATCGCCAAAAGGCACATTAATTATTATTCATCATGAAAACATTAAATTTTATTTTCGCATTTATCGCCGTAGTTACTTTAAGCAGCTGCAACTTCGATATTTCTCTGGGCCAGGTAGATGGCAACGGGAATGTAGTTACCGAAGAGCGTTCGGTGGCCGATTTCACCAAAGTTAAAGGCGCCGCCGGAATTGATGTCTACCTAACAGAAGGTACCGAGAACAAAGTAACGGTAGAGGCCGATGAAAATCTCATGGAGCTTATAGAAACCGAAGTAGAAGGAGGAAAACTTCGTATTCGCGCCATTCAGAATATCGGAAGAGCAAAAGCCAAAAAAGTACATGTAACCTATGTAAACCTTAGCAGTATTGAGGCCAGTAGCGGAGCCGATGTAATAGGAAATTCGGTAATAAAAAGCGAAACACTTAATCTCGATACCAGTAGTGGAGCAGATCTTGAACTGGAAATACTTGCCAGCGAGGTATTTGCCGAAACCAGTAGTGGTAGCGATATGAAGCTATCTGGAAAAGCTACAACCCTGCGTGCAAAGGCATCAAGTGGTAGCGACCTGGATGCAAGAGAGTTATTGGTGGCAACGTGTAATGCCGATGCGTCTAGCGGTGCCGATATTAAAGTTAATGTAAAAGACAGGCTTACTGCCGAGGCATCCAGTGGTGGCGATGTTCACTATTACGGAGATCCTGCAGCGGTCACTAATAAAGGAAGCCGTTCCGGAGGAGTGCATAAAATGTAAGCTAAAGAAAAACCAACCACCCATGTAGAAACCCGAGGTAATGTCCATAGTGCTTCGGGTTTCTCTTTAAAATATAGTAATGAAAAAAGTATTTTTTTGTATCGTTTTTATTTCCATCGGCGTGAATGCTCAGGTTAGTAGGGATTCAGATTTGTTCAAAATATTGAAACACAATGATAGCCTTCTATTCGACAGGGGGTTCAATAACTGTGAGCTTGATGCATTTATTCACCTGCTATCCGAAGACCTGGAATTCTATCATGATCAGGGAGGTGTTACCACCACAAAGGACCAATTTGTTGAGCAGTACAAAAGAGGAATATGTGGCAATCCTGATTACAGATCGAGGCGCGAATTAATACCAGGCAGCCTGGAAGTTTTTCCAATGTACAACAACGGGAAACTATATGGTGCCCTGCAAAAAGGGATACACAGATTTTTTGAAAAACCAAAGGATAAACCGGAGATTCCGGGAAGTACCGCACGTTTTACCCACCTATGGATTCTCGATGGAGAGCAATGGATACTTACTCGCGTTTTAAGCTACGATCATCTAATGAAACCCTAAGGTACCCGATCTATAACTTTAAAATTAAGGAAATAAAACAGTTGAACGAACTAGTGGCTCCGTAATATCGGGGTTCCTTCTTATTGTGTTGTCACTTCTGTTTCGATGGTTTGAAGGTAACGCTCCGCATCCAGAGCTGCCATACATCCGGTTCCTGCAGCAGTGACTGCCTGTCTATATTCTTTGTCCTGAACATCACCACTTGCAAAAACTCCCGGTTTGTTGGTTTTAGTACTCTTTCCTTCTGTAATGATATAGCCTGTATCGTCCATATCCAGTTGACCCTTAAAGATTGCTGTATTTGGTGTGTGCCCAATGGCGATAAAAAGTCCTGTAATGGCGATTTCCTCGGTTTCACCGGTGACATTATTCTTAATACGAAGTCCTTCTACAACCATGTCACCCAGTACTTCATCAACTTCAGAGTTATAACGAAGATCGATATTCTTGGTAGCGGTCACTCTGTGTTGCATTGCTTTAGATGCTCTCATTTCATCGCGACGTACCAACATAGTCACTTTTTTACAGATATTGGCAAGGTAGGTTGCTTCTTCTGCCGCTGTATCACCTCCACCAACAATGGCTACTTCCTGTCCCTTATAGAAAAAACCGTCGCAAACTGCACAGGCAGATACACCGCCTCCTCTTAATCTTTGCTCGCTGGGCAGGCCAAGATATTTTGCCGTTGCTCCGGTAGATATGATCACAGTTTCTGCTTCGATAGTGGTTGTATTATCCACTACAGCTTTATGTATACCACCTACCTCATCGCTAAGCTCTACAGAGGTTATCATCCCAATGCGCACATCGGTCCCAAAGCGTTCGGCCTGTTGTTGCAAATGAACCATCATGGTAGGTCCGTCCACCCCTTCAGGGTAGCCGGGAAAATTATCCACCTCGGTGGTTGTGGTTAACTGTCCCCCCGGTTCCAAACCTGTATAAACTACAGGCTTCAAGTCGGCTCTAGCCGCATAAATAGCCGCAGTATATCCTGCCGGGCCGGATCCAATTATTAGGCATTTAATTCTCTCTATTTGCTCAGACATATTTGCTTTTTTTTCTATTTTCCTGAAGAGTAAAAGTAGTAACTTTCAATAAAACCTTACATTAAAAGTTATCAATAAAAGAAATCTATTTATTAAGAATTCTAATAACTAACCTAACTTCGGAAAGAATCGCCCTGTTACGCCCTTGTAGTGACTATAACCCGGAAATCTTTCAATGAGAAGTTCTTCTTCCAGTTCGGTTTTGAAATAGAAAACAATACTAAGGATAATAGTAATGATCAGCCTGCCTATTGAACCGGTGTAAAGCCCGTACGCCAGAAACAGCAGTATGATCCCCGAATAGATAGGATGCCGGATATATTTGTAGATCCCACCGGAAATTAAACTCGAATTCCTGCGTGGGGTTGGAAAAGGGGTAAGGTTTTCATTCATATTGATAATACCGAAAGTTATAACGACAGCTCCAAAGAATCCTAAGACTACGGCACCCAGATCTAGCCAGGTAGGCATTTCGAAGGTAATTCCAAAAAGATCAAAATCAATTACATAGAGTGCAAAAAGTACAAATTGAACAAGTACAAAAGCAAAATCTTTCTTCATTGTAAGTAGCTAAAGCGTATTGTGAACCCTCAAAATTAATCAAATAATTTTGCCGGGGAAGCTGGATTCACATTAAAATATGATTGAATATAGGGATTCCCTTTTATTCTGAAATTGATATAAATCAGCTAACATTGATTTAGAAACTATTATATTTAATAATCATTTATCTTCCTATGAAAAGGATATTATTGCCTACCGATTTCTCCACTAATTCCCTGCATGCTATAGACTATGCATTGAATTTCTTTAAGGGCGATGAGGCACATTTTGTTTTTCTGAATATTCAGAAATCCTCCGAGTATATCACAGACGATCTATTAACGGCCAGCCCCAATAGCTCCGTACACGAAGCGATATCAAGTGATAATACCGAAAAGCTGGAAGCTCTGGAAGCAAAATACAGGGAAGAATTTACATCTGGATCCTATACTTTCGAGTCTATTTTCGATTTCGATGTGTTTATCGACGCTATTGCACAAATCGTGAGGGCTAAGAATATTGACCTTATAATTATGGGCACTAATGGTGCCAGTAATGCGAAGGAAGTTATTTTTGGCAGTAATACGCTACAGGTTATCCGGCACATCTCCTGCCCGGTATTGGCTATACCCGAAGATTTTGATTACAAGACCGCCGAAAAGGTATTACTTAGCATTCACAACAATGAAATTCCGTCCAGGGCTGCTTTGGCACCCTTGCTTCAATTGATTAAAAAACATGATTTTGAGATCCATGTATTAGGTATCTACGAATCGGGTTGCACCCAAAGTGAAGAGGAAGAATTGCGAAAAAAATTAGCCACTAACCTACCCGGTATATCTCCCATCTTCCATACAATGGAAAACATTCCGGCCCCGTCTGCCATAGAATCCTTTACTCAACTTACGCAAACAGACATGCACGCTGTGTTTATAAAAGAACAATCTTTTCTGGACAGATTAATTGGTGGCACCGATACATCTAAGTTAAGTTATCATACCAATATTCCACTTTTCGTGTTAAAAGCGGGATAACCCTCTCCTCGTATAAAACTTTGATTACAGGAATTCACTAGTGTTATAATTCGAACTCAGACGATTTCTGCTGTCTCCAGCAATTGAGATTATAAAAGGTAGTTTCGGCTATCTTTTCAAGTGCTTCCCGGGTTGCGAAAGCCTGATGTGGAGTGAGCAGGACCTTAGGGTGATTTAAAAGATCAAGTAATAGGTCATCTTTCAGGTTATCTCCTATCCTGTTATAAAAATATATTCCTCCCTCCTTCTCATATACATCTGAAGCGTATCCTCCTAGTTTACCACTGTTCAATGCCTGAAGCACTGAAGGTGTATCTACAATGGCACCCCTGGCAATATTTATAATACAAGCACCATCCTTCATACCACTAATTACTGTGTCATCAATAAGATGGTGAGTTTCTGAAGTGAGCGGTAAACTTATCATGAGGATATCGCATTTCTTCTGAAGTTCTTTTTTTGATAAATATGTGAGTTGGAGTTCCTCTGCGAGAGCCTGATTTGGACTGATATCGTTTGCGTAGATCTCGCAGCCAAAACCATGCAGTATTCTTGCGATCACACTCCCTATGGCACCGGTTCCAAGAATTCCCACTTTCTTTTTATACAGGTCGAATCCTACGAGATTAGATAAGGTAAAATCCTGGGACTTCATTTGGTTGTTTGCATGCACAATATTCCTATTGAGGGTCAACAAAAGTGCGATGGCGTGTTCGGCGATGGCATGAGGTGAATATGCCGGTGAATTGGCAACTTTAATATTAAATTTTCGGGCGGTTTTAAGATGGACATTGTCATAACCCGTAGATCTAAGGGAGATATATTTCACCCCGAAATCATGTAGTTTTTCAAGCACATTTGTGGAGGCATCATCGGCAGAAAAAATTGAAATAGCGTCAAAACCCAATGCCTTCATTGCCGTATTGGTGGTGAGCCTGTCCGGTGATAAGATCATTTCCAGGCCTTTTGTATTCGCCTTTTTTAAAAAGGGAATTTCGAAATCCTTGGCACTAAATACTAGTAATTTCATTCCGGGACTATAACAAGTTCGTTTTTCTGGAGGGTTTTTAGCAAGGTTCGAACGTAATCATTCACATTTCTATCGGTATCATAAGGATCAACTACGTCGAAATTTCCCCGCCAAAGTAATTCGCGTTCTTTACCCGGACAGAGACAGAATACAGCTGTTTCTGTATGATATACCCTGTAGGATTCGGTTTGCTTATTCGAATAAACCTCCTGATTAATACGGTAATAATCTTTAAAATTCTGAAAATCGTTTGCAAATCCACGTACTGCCTGTAGGGTGTTCACTTTATCTTCAGAGCCGGTGACTTTAGAGATCAGCACCGAATCGAAGCCTGCATCTAGTAGTCTACTTTCAATTTTATTGAGGTCTTCCTCGGTCTTATCGGAATCTGTAAAAGAATCTCCAAAAAAATCGATGCTTCTTACGGCGACGATATCCTCTTTTTCGATGGCAGCAGCCAGTTTATCCTCAAAGGTCCTTCTCAATTGAGAATCTGTACTCATCCCTATCACCAGGATCTTATTGGCCTCGTATACCGGCGTGTCCGGACTCTCCCACTGATTTACCAATCTGGTGGAAGAACAAGAGCTTAAAATGAGTAAAAAACCTAGTAAGAACATTAACTTTTTCATAGTAGATAGCATTTGGTCAGGGTTTAAGTAATTTTCGCTGCTTTTTTTCTTTTAATATAATTTTTATAAGATGGAAAACCCGGCGTTTCAGTTTCTTAAAACTGGAAATAAACCCTACAGCCTCGAACATCAATTGATAATGGGCTGTTTTGTATTCGTCTTCCTCATCAGGAATATCGATATCGTCTACAAGGGTTTCCAGCACATTCGAGTGAGTTTTTAGTTTAGTTAGAAGAACTTTTATTGTTTTCTTGTATTCACTCAACTCGACAGAGAGTTCTTTACTTTCGGAGAATGCATTTTTACCCAGTAACTCCAGCGTGTGGCTTTTTATTAGATCTGAAAGAAACTGTATCTCGTCCTTTACAAATTTCAATTCAGAAATACAATTTACAGTATCCTCATGAAGTCCCTCCGGACTTCGCCACTCGATATATTTTATGGATGACGGATTAAAATTCATGACTATTTTTTTGAAAGACAGGAAACAAGATCTCAATCGCGTTTCCTGTCTTGTTTCAGAAGTTATTCGATCTCTATCTTCTTAGACCGATCTTTGGCTACTTCATCTTTGGTTAGTTGGAGATAAAGCACTCCGTTGTTATAGGTTGCCTTCACTTCCTTATCCTGATTTACCGTGTTAGGTACTTTAATTCTACGGTCGAAAGAATTATAATTGAATTCTTTTCGAGTGTAACCTTCCACATCTTCTTCCACAGTTTCTTTTTCTTTCGAAGCTGAAACATGTAACACATCATTCTCAAGTGAAACTTCGATCTCATCTTTTGAGAATCCTGGAATAGCTAATTCAATGTCGTAGGAAGACTCACTTTCCTTAACGTTCATTGGAGGGATACTCTTTCCATTTTCAAAGAGATCGTCGTCTAATAGATCACCTGTTTCAAACCAAGTAGGAATACCACGATCTATAAGTGGTAATCTTCTTCTAAATTTAATAAGTGACATAACAATTAATTTTAAAATTGATATTAGTCATCAATCACATAAAATTAGATAGTTGTTTGAAATTAGACTATGATATTGGTCAGGTTTAACCGGCCGAGAGATGTTAAAAACAGACTTGAATATTAAACCATCACTGTCACCGTATCCAACAAATGAGGTGATTGAACGCGCCAGCCGTGGGTGTCCTGGATCTTTGTTCTTAAGGCATCCCTTGCCGATGGTTCGCCATGTATTAAAAAAGTTTGTTCAGGTATGTTTTTTATTTCTGAAAGCCAATTAAGAAGTTCCCCCTGATCCCCATGCGCAGACAGGCTTTCTATATGGTGAACCGAAGCTTTTACCGGGTAATATTTACCGAATATCTTGAGTTCATGGGCGCCTTCCAGAAGTTGTCGCCCTCGTGTACCTTCTGCCTGATATCCCACAAGTAGTACGGAGGTTTCTTCTTTGTCGACCATTTGTTTAAGATAGGTTAGTACACGACCACCGGTAACCATTCCGCTACCTGCTATCACTACTTTTGGTCGAGGATCGTCTATGGTTTCCCAGGTCTCCCTGTAGGAGGTAATGATCTCCATTCTATTCTGTACTGCCTTAAATTCACTAATGGGAAGCTTGTGCCATTCCGGGAATTGATCGAAAACTGAAAGCACATTATTTCCCATAGGGCTATCGATGAAGATCGGTATATTAGGGATCCGGTTTTCCTTGTACAGTTTCCAGAGCAAATACATTAATACCTGTAAACGCTCCACCGCAAAAGACGGTATGATGAGAGTTCCTCGTTTATGTAAAGTTTTATGGACCAATTCGGTCAATAATTCACTAACACTTTCATCGGGATGTAATTTATTTCCATACGTACTTTCCACAAATAGGTAATCTGCCCACTCGGGCTTCTCAGGTGGATGCAACAGGTGATCATGGTTACGCCCTATATCTCCTGAGAAAACAAATAATTTATCAAAGACCTGGATCTCTATAAAAGTAGAACCAATAATATGCCCGTTATATCGATAACGACATTTAATATGTTCACTCAGCGCTATCCACTCATCCTTCTCAACGCTGTTAAATAATCGCATGGTGTCTTCGGCCTCTTTAACTGTGTAGAATGGCAGTGCAGGCGTATGGCTAGAATAGCCTTCCTCGTTGGCTTTCTTGGCTTCCTCTTCATGGATCTTACCGCTATCTTTCAGGATAATACCGGTTACAGCCAGGGTGGGTGCTGTCCCTAGAATTTTCCCCTTGAATCCTTGCTTTACTAACCTTGGTAAATAGCCTGTATGATCCAGGTGTCCGTGGGTTAAGAGCACCAGATCTATAGAGGCTACATCAAACGGTATAGGTTCCCAGTTTAGTTCTCTTAGTTCCTTCAATCCCTGAAACATCCCACAATCTACCATGAAATTGATCTCGGATGTTTCAATTAGGTATTTAGAACCTGTCACTGTGCCGGCGGCACCTAAAAAATGAATTTTCGCAGTCTGCATAGCCATTAATAGTTAGAAAGCATATTTACTTCGTTCAATATATTTTCCCTTCGTTTATCTGTAATTCCCAGGTGATCGAGATAGAAATCATCTTTTATCAATTGCCTGCAGAGTACCACATCCCGGCTGAGCAAAAACTGCTTCTCCCGTTGTGTTAGTAAAGTAGAAACAGTAATAGGGTATAATCCCAGACGGTCTATTCGTTCCTTGAGACTGTCCCCTTTAGGGTGATCCCAGCTTAGCAGGTATAAGCCTGCACACTTTCCGTATTCCATGGCATCGCGGGTAAAACTAGTATTGGTCACCACCCAGCCTTCGGTAGGCGGATCGATTTTTTGATAGCCCAGGATATCGCGATACCTCGAATCGATATAAAGCGGGATCTTAACATCGCATTTTCTTGCTTCGTCGCTGTGAAACTTACATTCGGCTATGATATAATCTGAATTTTTCCGTGCTATCACATCTACCTCATGTGTGACGCATATTCCCTTCATTAATTTCCCGATCTGAACTTCGTAGCCCGAATATTGCAACAAGGCTCCGATAAAGCGCTCAAAAGGGAAACCTGTGGGCCCTAGCTCATAAATTGCCTTTTTAAGCTTGTACTTGGAGGCGAAGATGGATTTCTTACGTTTCAGTAGTGCAAACGCACGGTTGTATATCTCCTTGGTTGATATACCCTGGTATAACTCATCACGAACCACATCGATGATGGAGTTAATGAGCTTTTCATCGGCCCCACTTCGGCGCAATGAAGATTTTAATTTATCCAGAGAAAATTTAACACGTTCACCGGAAGCTTTTAGCACATAGATCTCATTGTCTTCCATATAATTTTGAATTAACCGTACCTTCAGTTTCTGAAATCATGCAGGGCTAAGACCGGAATTTTGGAGTGCGTTCCAAGTTCTTTTACCAAAGGCTGAGAAAATATACTTCCGAAGAATGTATGTTTCTTGTTGATAAAAGCGATCATTCCGCTATTTCTGCTTTGCACAAATAATTCAATGGCTGCCCCAATGTCATTTTTATCTAAGGTATGAAAACTATGTTCAAGATCGGCAAAATATTCTTCAAGCAGTTGTTTGTAGTTTAGTTGGGTTTCATTCAGCTCTTTGGATGTTTCTACGTGTAAAATTCTAATTGGTGCATTAGTGAGTTTTGCGATATCGATGAGATACCCCAGTTCTCGTTTTTTATAATGGGTTTTATAACTGGTTGGGAAAACGATCTCGGAAGGATCGGTATACAAAGTATCGGGTGGAATTGCCATCACAGGGCAGTTTCTTATTTTTTCCATTATTAACACTGTATTACTTCCGAAGGAAACATTTAAAGCATCTGTATCACCTTTGGTGCCCATGATCACCAGGTCTATATCTTTTAACTCTACCACTTCTTTTATAGCACTCAGCAAACTATCTTGTTTGGAGATAGTAAAATAATTGTGATCACTCCCCTCATCCCTGAATGACAACTGTTGTAAAATTCGTTCCAGACCTTTCATAGATTTCTCCTGAACAGCTTTGGAGTATTCATTGTTAGCTTGTGGAACATTTATGTTATCCAGGGCAAAGCCCGTATAATCGTAAACATTTAATATAAAAAAATCACAGGCCTCATTTTTAAACAGGTCTACGGCATAGGCAATTGCATCCCATGCATTCCTTGAAAAATCGGTAGGTAATAATATTTTTCTTCGCATGGCTTAGTTTATTAAGGTTATGCTTAAAAATAGATAGGATATAATTGTTTTAAAATGATATCTGTCATCTGGCCGCAGGAATCACCAGATAAGGTGTAGCAGGATGACGCCCAATTTTCTTCACCACAGATTCCCGGAACAAGCGTTTAATGATATTATGTTTGTAATATATAAGGGAAAGCATATCTACTTGTTCTCTTTCAATATAATCCACAATTGCTTTGGTTTTCTCCGTTTCATCTTCTAGCCAGACTACCTCAACATCGATATCACTAAGGTGATTCAATAAGATCTCCATGTTTTGTCGCTGATCCGGGCTCAAGGAGTCACCTTCCTGCACATATAGTACTTCTACATTAGATTTGTGTAACTTTACGAGAAAGATCAGCTCATTAAGGTTTGAAGGGTTAAAACTTTGTCGAAAGGATGTTGCAAATGCCACCTTAGACAGCGGGCTAAACTCTGCCTGCAGAGGTATAGCCAAGACAGGTATCTTTTTTATCCTTTTAATCACATTTTCTGTATTACTTCCCAAAATTACTTCCTTCGCACCTGTTTGCCCTTTGGTACCCATAATAACCAGATCCACGTTTCGTTGAGCACAGATTCGGTTCATCGCCCTTGGCAGGGACATCGCGGTAGATATTACATCGAATTTATGTCCGCAACCTGCCGTGTCTTTTATAAGACGCTGTCTAACCTCTTCACATTTCTTATCTGCTTCGTCGTACAGATTGTCCATTACTTTTTCAGACTTCCCGATATCCACACGTGAGGTTAACTTAGATGCCTGTGCTTCGAATGAATGTAAAATATGGATGGTACAAGGATTCTTTTGAAATAGCTTAGTGGCATAGATCAACGCCCTGTATGCGTTTTCCGAGAAATCGGTGGGTACTAGTATATGTTTCATGACGTTGAATTTTAAAATTACTAATGCATCATTCTTTCTTCTGAAGGAATAACAAGAAACGGAATATTGGTGTGATAAACTATTTGGTTGATCACAGGTTTGAACAGCAGGTTTTCAAAGAAATTATGGCGATTATGGATCATTACCAGTAAGTTGATCTTATTCTTTAATTGAAATTTTTCGATAGCTCCCACTACATCTGTATTTTCGGCTATGTGGAAGAGGTGGGCATTATCCTCAAAATAACCATCCAAATATGCCTTCATCTCTTTTTGTTCATCATCTAGGGGTTCGCCATAATACGCATTGAGGATATTGAGGCGAGCCGACTGAAGGTCACATATCTCTCGTATCAATGAGAGGTATGGATTTACTTTACTTAGCCTAAAATCTGTTGGAAACAGTATCTCTTTTGGAGATTCATATCCAAAGCCTGATGGCACGGCGATCACCGGGCATTTCACTTTTTTGATGGTGTACATGGTATGGGATCCTAAGAATACTTCCTGTGCTCCGGTAGCTCCCTGGGTTCCCATAACGATAAGATCGATTCCCTGATCGGCCACCATATCTTCGATCTCATGTACCAGCATATTGAAGGTGACAAACTTTTTGAAGTGATGATTCCTGTTGTTAAATTCGGCCCGGATAGTCTCCTCCACTTCCTCCAACGATCTTTCAGCGTTTTGCCTCGTAATTTTTTGCAGCTCCAGGGCCGAATAACTATCGGCCATACTACCCACAACATAGGCAGCAGGTGTATAAGTGTGCAGTAAATAAAATTCGCAAGAAGTGTTTCGAAAAAGGTTTACGGCATACCTTATAGCGTTTAACGCATTATCTGAAAAGTCTGTGGGTAATAGGATTCGTTTCATAACGATGTTTTTTAGATTCGTGGCAAGTTTTGAAGGAACAGAAACGGTATTTTAATTTCAAGTCCGATCTTCTCGATCTTCGAAGTGTGTAAAACATCCTCTAAAAATGAGTGTCGCGAATTGACCATTACTAAAAGGTCTATTTTAAAGCTTTCTATCGCGTTATTGATAACGCTGGTCACATCATCTCCCGGTAACTTTATGTACTTAGTTTTAATGTGCTCCATACAATATTCGAGAAATGCTTTATTGTCTTGTTGCCGAAATGAAAGCTCACTGAATTTTGAAATGTGCAAGACTTTCAGCCTGGCGGCGTAATTTTGCGCGATCGTGCTCAGTAACTTTAATTCCCTCCGTTGATAGGGTAACATATAATCTGTGGCAAACAGAATCTGAGAAGGTTGTATATCTGTATACTCGGCCGGTACAGCAAGAACCGGACATTTAACGTATTTAATTACCTGAAGAGTATTACTTCCGAAGGTAATATTCCTTTTGTCTGTTTTTCCCTTGGTTCCCATTACGATCACATCAACATTTTCTTGTTCGGCGATCTCATTAGCCTCATCCACTAGAGATCCCAGTACCGAAATCGAGAAATACTTATGCCGTGGGTTGGGTGCGAGTTCCTTCATATTCTTAATAACCCCTTCTAAATTCTCATTGGATATTTTCAATGCTTCCACCTTTGCATCATCTAGTTCTCCTTTTGCCATTCCTGTATTTCGATTATAAAGGTCATCGCCATAGGCGTGCATGATATGGAAGTCTGTGCGATCGTATTTAAATAATTCCATCGCATATTTAATGGCGTTCATGGCGTTGCTGGAGAAATCGGTTGGAATAAGTACTTTTCGCATAGCTCCTGGATTTATGGAATATACTCAAAGTTACCAATCATAAACATCAGATAAAATGATAATTATCACCTGGAACAGAATTAAGAATTCTTTAGGAGCTCTGGCTAAAAATTGGTTGTATATTTAAAATAAAAACTATGAAATTTTCTGCCATGTTCCTTATTGCTTTTACTACTGTAATTTTGTTAACGGTGGTGATCTTCTCGGCAATGGACCTGCCATTTGGCTGGGTGTTTGCTTTTACCTCTTTTGGTCAGCTAATGTTACTGATTAGTGTTTATCGCATACTTAAAGACGACTACCAAACTATAAAAACCTTCGAGGATTTTTACGAGGATCATCCCGTGGGGGACAACTTCCGATAGACAGAGAATTATTCGTGTAAAACCAGGAATGGGATCTCGGTATGATAACTTATCCTGGCTACCCTTGGTTTGAAAAGTAATCGCTGAAAGAAATTGAGGTTTTTGGCAACCATTGCAACTAGCTGTATATCCATAACGTCTATAAAGGATTGCAGGCCTTGTTCAAGTTTCGGGCTTTTTACCCAGTGAAAGCTATAGGAGCGGCCTACAAGAGCATCGTGAAGGAAACTCCTGTTTTTCTCCTGCTCTTCATTTAATTGAAGTTCGTTATTTGCAACTCTTAAAACTTTAACAGAAGCCTGGTGTAGATCGGCCACGGCTAGCAGGGTGTCCAACACCTTTTGTTTATAGATGATGTTGAAATCGGTTGGGAAAACAATATTCTTTGGCCCTTCGAAGACGGCACGTTCAGGGATCACAAGTACAGGGCATTTAACCCTGGTGATCACTGCGCCTGTATGACTGCCAATGGTAGCTTCCTTAAGGCCGGAAGCTCCTTTAGTGCCCATAACTATAAGATCTATATTATGTTCTTCCACAACATTCTTTATTCCTTCGATAAATAAAGAGCTGATCGCACTTATTTCGATATTCGCGGTGCTCCTGGGATAGAGCGTTTCGATCTTATGCTGAATCTCCTTTAACTGTTTTACTTTCTTTTTTTGTGAATTGTCGATGATAGAAATTCCATTGGCATGAAGGTTTGCCTCATCGGTCACACTGCCACTATATGATATATGCAACAGGTGAATTTCAACAGCCACCTTTTCAAAAAAAGCCAATGCGTATTCGATCGCATTCCATGCGTTGTGTGAAAAATCTGTAGGAATGAGTATTCGCTTCATCGGTATCAACTTCAGAAACAAAAATAACCGGCCTACAAGGGGTAAAGAATGATATATGTCAGTTTTGAATAATTTTACTCCACGTGTCGAAGACCATCCAGATCGATGATGCGGATGTTCCTGCCTTCAATTTCGATGAGGCCATCCTTTTTAAATCCGGAAAGCGTACGGATGAGGCTCTCAGTGGCTATCCCGGCTACGCTGGCAAGATCGTGGCGGGAGATCTTAATATTATCGTTTGGGTTCTTATTGAGTATCTCTGCAAACTGCAGGATAGTAGAGGCTGTTTTCTTGCGCACCGAGCTATATGCCATCTGAAGTAATTGATCTTTTATCTCGGTGATATTTTCGGAAAGAACATTCATTAATTCCAGGGATACCGTATTACTTTTTGTAAGAATATCCTTTAATACATTCTTCGAGACTACAGCCAGTTCAACATCCTCTACAGCCGTGGCAGATTCCTGATAAGGTATTGCTTCCTCGAAGGAGGTAAAACCCAAAAAGTCATCCGGTTTATGAAGTGCTGTGATAAGTTCCTTGCCGTTCTCATCCATCTTATGACTTTTCACAATTCCCTTTAGTATCAGGAAGATATTATTGGAGTGTTCTCCTTCCTTGTATATGGTATTGCCCTTATCATAGTTAGCGATCTCACCATTATCATCAAAGAAATTTTTAAGCTCATTCAGGTTTCTAATAGCATCGTCTTCACTTTCAGCACTACCCACTACAGAGGATGACTCTCGAACTTGCATTAATAATTGTGCCTTGGCAAGCCGACTTTCTACCGCACTTAATAATTCGTCCTCTTCGAAAGGCTTGGTGAGGTAATCATCGGCTCCCATATCCATTCCTTTCCTGATCTCCTTATGTTCGGTTTTGGCCGACAAAAATATAAAGGGAATATGCCGGGTGTCAGCATTTTGAGATAATGCACCAAGCACTCCATAACCATCTACTTCGGGCATCATTATATCGCACACGATCACCCCGGGAAGGTGTTTTCTGGCCATATCAATACCAACTTTTCCATTGGGTGCAGTTAAAACTTTATAACCGGAAAGTTCCAGCATTTCGGCAGTATTCTCGCGTAATGCTAAGTCGTCTTCAACAAGAAGTATGGTTTTATTCATGAATCGGTTCCTGTAGGAATAGTCACTTTAAAGGTGCTGCCCTTGTTTTCTTTACTGGTAAAGGTAATAGTACCTCCAAGGTTTTCCAAATGGTTTTTTACAATATTGAGTCCAATACCCGTACCTTGATTCAACAAGGCGTTTTCGGCCCGGAAATAACGGTTGAAGATATATTTTTGTTCCTCGGTGGGAATACCCATCCCTTCATCTTTTATTTCAATTAACAGGTGGCTGTCTTCCTTAGTCACCATGATATCAACACTGGTATTTTCTGAAGAATATTTAATTGCGTTGTTGATGAGATTGGTGAGTGTAAGTTCGAGTATCTTTTCATCAAAATCGATAACAATGCTATCGATGCCCTCAGGATAATTGATAACCTGACCTTCTTTCAACAGCATATTCGCGCCATAGATTACCTCATTCACAACCTTACTAATTGGAAATTTACTGAATTTGTAATTCACTTTCCCACTCTCCAAACGCTCTATAGATAGGAAATCGTCCAGAATGTTGTTGAGGTATTTCACCTTATTCTGAATGGTCTTTATGTGCTTCTCACGTTTTTCCTGTTGTTCTTCCAGCGTATATTTGCCCGCAAGGGTTGCCGAGGTGAATATACCGCTTAGAGGTGTTTTGAATTCATGCGACACAAGCGAAAGGAACTTCGTTTTCAGATCGCTTAACTCGCGTTCTTTCCGAAGCGCCTCCTTCATTTTATTTTCGGCTTCCTTACGTCGTTCGATCTCCTTCTCAAGTTTTTCAACACTCTTACTTAGTTCCCCGGTTCTAACGGCAATCTTGTTTTCAAGTTCATTGTTCAACTCCCTAATTTCCAATTCCTGTTCTTTCCTCACGGTAATATCGATCAACAATGCCATAACATACCTTTGTCCATCAACTTCGAAAGGGTTGAGCCCCACCTCAACAGGAAATCGGCTCCCGTCTTTTTTCAAGCCGTACAGATCTCGGCCGTGACCCATTTGTCGGGCCGAACTTTTCGCCATGAACGATTTAAAATGTCCTTGGTGATTGGCATGATAATCTTTTGGAATAAGCACTTCAAGTGTTTTTCCTATTAGTTCACCTTCTTTATACCCGAATAAATTGTCCAGTGAAGGGTTGGTAGCTACAATTTGCTGAGTGTCGTTTACAACAACAATTCCTTCGGAGATCGCTTCGGTAAGCACCCTGTAGATATCACTGCTGTTGCTGAAATCCTTCATAAGCCAAAAATAGCGATTTTAAAAATGCCATCGAACTGATAATTATCATAAAATCTCTTCGCCCGGAAAATTAATTTTAGGTCGTTAAAAAATGTAGTATGCCTTATACCGAAAAACCTCAGATTGCCTTCTATCAGAAAATAGGAGAGCTATTTTATGCTATTGCGGCAGCCGATAAGGTGGTGCGAGAAGCCGAATACAAAGCCCTTAAAAACCTGGTGCGTGAAATTTGGTCGAAATACGACAGTAGCACAGACGATTTCGATTCGCAGGCCATTTATCAGATGGAAATAGTTTTCGACTGGTTCGATTATGAGCGTATGGATGCCGAGAGCTGCTTCGAAAGTTTCGAAAATTATATAAAAGAAAACCCTAAGCTGTTCACTAGTGAACGAAAAGAACTCATATTTTACACCGCAAACGAAATTGCTGCTGCCTTTTCTGGTAAGAATAAATCGGAACTAATCATGCTGGGCAAGCTACACTTACTCCTCGAGGCCTGAGCCTTATTTATCTAGCCGTTACCCATAATATCGAAGCTGATGAATATCATATTTAATTAGTGGCTTTACGGCTAACTTTATTTAATTAAGTTCCAAGATTATGAAAAATGTAATTATTGCCCTATTCGTGCTTATTCTATTAATTGGTTGTAAGGACGACCCGAAGAAAGAAATTCCATCCGTAACCGAATCTGAGATCATGGAAAATAATATTTCCGATACGGTTATCGTGTCCGAGAATGATATCGACCTGCAAAAACAGATCGATCTGGAGATTAGAAAAAAGAGGTTGGTAGAGAAGGAAGACGAACGAGACCAATTACAGGAGCTTATCATTTCCAAGCGATTCCTGAAAGATGAGGACCTCTACACCATTGATTTCAAATATCCTTATCTTAATGAAAATCTTAAGGAGTCGTACGGAAATTTCAACGAATATATTACCAAAACCTACCTGAATATTGAAGGGGTAGAAGCACAGATCCTAGAGGACAAAGAATTGCTCTGTGATACCCTTAGGATTAATAAATACAGGGAAAAACGCTATGTGGATTACAAGATCTACAACGTAAATGAAATGCTTGTAAGTGTACTTTTCTACAAGGAGAATTTCTATTCAGGAACCTTACATCCCTCCTATACCTTCGATTGTATTAATTTCGGCCTGGGACGTTCCGTCTTCATGAATTATGAAGACTTCTTCATAGAAGGTTCCGAAGAAGAACTTCGTAAGATCCTGAACGAGATCCTGGTAGCCAAAATTGAATCCGGCGAAGTCTATTACGACTGCTGGGGTATTTCGGAGGAGGACTTCTTCGAGTACAAGGACAATTTCGTTGTTGACGATAAAAAGGTAGAATATTACTTCGACGACTGTGTGATCTGCCCGAGCTATACCGGAAACTTTTCTGTAGAAATCCCTTTGGAAGAGTTACTCCCGGTACTGAGACGTTATAATTTGAATCCTCTGCAATTATAATTATCTTTTACATCCCTTATGAAAAAGTCCTTTAAAGATATTATCAACTCCAACAAAGCAGTTCTTGTAGACTTCTCTGCCCAATGGTGCGGTCCGTGCAAAGTATTGGCCCCTATTCTCAAAGAAGTGAAAAACGAAGTGGGTGATACCGTAAAGATCATAAAAATAGATGTGGATAAGAACCAGCCATTGTCGGCGATGTATAAGGTTATGGGAGTTCCAACCCTTATATTGTTTGTGGACGGGAAACAAGTATGGCGTCAATCTGGTGTAATGCAAAAACAAGAACTTCTATCGATGCTTCAGGCTAAAATCTCATGATCCCATTAAATCGATATATAGATCACACAAATCTATTGCCCGCGGCAGAACCGGAGGATATCTTGAAGCTCTGTGAAGAGGCCATTGCCTATAATTTCTATGCCGTTTGCGTGAATAGTTGTTATGTTTATTTAGCGGCCGAAAAGCTATCCGGTAGTAATGTAAAGATCGCTGCCACGGTGGGATTTCCCTTAGGTGCCGCTTCAACCCAATCAAAAGTTGCTGAGGCAAAGCGTGCCATAAAGGACGGTGCCGATGAAATAGATATGGTGATTAATATTGGATTCCTGAAAGCAGACCTTCATAAAAATGTGAAAGAAGATATCGAAGCCGTAAAGAAATCTGTCGGTAAAAAAACACTGAAAGTGATCCTGGAAACCTGTTATCTCGATGAAGAAGAAAAGAAGATCGGCTGTATGATCGCCGAAAAGGCCGGCGCCGACTTTGTAAAGACTTCTACCGGGTTTGGAACGGGTGGTGCTACTTTAGAGGATGTGAAACTCATGCGGGCCACGGTAAGCGACAAGGTGCGGATAAAAGCGTCTGGAGGAATATCTTCCACAGAGGAAGTACTGAGGTATATTGAATTTGGAGCAGATCGAATAGGAACTTCCCGGGGCGTTAAACTAATGAAAGACACTAACCCCTCATAATATGAGCACACATCTTGAAGCCAGGCATGGAGAAATTGCACAATCGGTTTTGTTACCAGGTGATCCTATGCGTGCAAAATGGATTGCCGAAACGTTCCTGGAAGATCCTTTCTGTTATAACGATGTTCGGGCTATGCTGGGTTACACAGGGACGTTTCGAGGAAAGCGGATATCTGTTCAGGGTACCGGTATGGGGATACCCTCTGCCCTTATTTATTGCCATGAGCTTATAAACGATTATGGTGTAAAGAACCTTATCCGTGTAGGTAGCGCTGGGTCGTATCAGCCGGACATCAAGTTACGTGATATTGTTATTGCCATGGCTGCTTCTTCAACCTCCGGGATCAACAACTCAAGGTTTGTCAACGCCGATTACTCCCCTACAGCTAACTTCGAGCTATTTATGAAAGCAGCTACCTATGCGAAATCCCAGGGAATACCAGTAAAAGCTGGAAATGTTTTATCAACCGATGAATTTTACGAAGACGATAAAGAAGCCTACAAATTGTGGGCCCAGTTCGGTGTACTCTGTGTTGAAATGGAGGCGGCCGGACTGTATACTATTGCCGCCAGGCACAATGTACGGGCTTTGGCCATTCTAACGATCTCAGATTCACTGGTAAGTGGAGAACGCACCAGTGCGGAGGAGCGGGAAACCACCTTTGGTAAAATGGTGGAAATTGCCTTACATACTTTAAGTTAATAAAAAGGGGTCCCGTCCGGAACCCCTGATCAAAGCGTGCAAATAGCCGTTGATTACATTTTGAATGTGATCACGGGTAAATCTGAATGATTCACCAGATCCTCGCTGATACTTCCTGAGAAGAAGTGTGCCAACCCTTTGCGACCATGTGTTGGGATGGCTATCAGGTCTGCGTTCACTTTGTTACTGTAAGTGAATATACCTTCCTCTATGGAATAGGCATTGTAATATTTTACATCATTCATATTATACGTACCGTCGAGTCCGGCTTTAAGAAAGAAATCGGATACCTTTTCTTCCATTTCCTGTGTACTTCTGAAACCATCACCGGGCGTATTTACGTAAACCATTTGCATTTCAACCCCAAGATCATCGAATAGCTTCTTGGCTTTCAGAAAAGAATTTACATTCTCTTCATCGAAGTTATTGGCGAACACAACTTTATTCATTGGATCGTCACCCATTCGATTCTTAACAACCAGAACAGGAATCTCTGAAGTTCGAACCACTTTCTCAGTATTGGACCCTACAAAAACCTCTCTCAAACCACTGCTTCCGTGGGATCCCATCACAATCAGGTCTGCGTTGAATTCTTGTGCCACCGAATCGATCTCATGAAAGAGTTTATAATTCTGTACGGTGGTTTGAATTTCTAACCCCTTAAGGTAATCCCGATCCAAAAATTCTTCGAAACGTTTATCGGCCAGTTTCATATAATACATAGCTTCGAAAACTTCCTGCGAATCATCTTTTGTGAGGACGGCTTGTGAAAGGCCCATCATGTGTAGTGCAACCAGAGAGGCTCCATGCCTTTTGGCAATTTTTGCGGCCACCTCCAGGGCGTATTCAGAATAATCTGAAAAGTCTATAGGAACTAAAATTGTTTTCATTTTTTAGGGATTTATTAGGATTAGTGATGGTATGTTGTTTCTTTTCTCTTTTTAAGCTGCTTGTTGAGGTCTGAAATAGTTTCTTTAACTGCAACCTCGTAGTTCTCTGCTTTTGAAGAAGCAAAAATCTTAGGGCCCGGAAGGCTTAATTCGATCTCGCAAATACTTTTTTTGTTGATATCCTGTCCTAATTTGAAGAATACCTGTGCATTAATGAGCCAATTGTACTTAGTAGCCAGTTTGTTTAATCTCTTTTCTGTGAATGCCGTGAGCGTTTCGCTGGTTGGCATTTTTACATATTGAATTGTAATTGTCATACCTGTTAATTTGATTTATATTTCAAATGTAACTTTCCGAGATGGGAAAAAATATGATTTGTGTCATACCGATAAATTATTCGAATGGCTTAATGGCTGTGAATAAAGGACCAACAGCTTATTTCCTCTTCTTTGAGAGGCTATAATAATTTAAAAATCAATAAGTAATAGGTGGTTTCAGAATTTACCGGATATTAGTAACAATACTGGCAATACCAATCCCCAGGATCAGAAATAAAACGATATACCTGAATTGCTCCTGTGAGATATGTTGTAGAATTCTTTTCCCAATCCAGGTTCCCAGTATACTTACAACGATTAAAATTGGGACGAGATAAAGTAAATCTGTTTTTATAAACCCGTTGAACCAGTACACTATGGTCCTGCTGAAATCCACTCCCAGATCTATCACCGCCGAAGTCGCAATAAACTTGTCCTTACTCATTTTAAAAGCTGCCATGGTAATTCCACGAATGGCACCACCCGTTCCCAGGATACCGGCACTAAAACCAGACAAGGTACCGCCGATAATAGCATTAGACGTTTTAGGTGTTACCACGAGTTTCTTGAAAATAAGGAATACCAGACTTAGCGTGATAAGAAAGCCTCCAAGGATATAAGTGAGTATTACAGGATCAAAATACTTGGCCACCAGAGCACCAAGAATAACGAAAACAACGGCTGGAACCCCAAGCGTGAGTATGAGTCGTTTATCGAGTCCTTTCCTAAAGAAGGCGATCTTCGTAATATTACTGGACACATGAAATAGGGCCGTTAATCCCAAAACCGACTGAAAATCCAGAAAAAAGTTCGCGATCGGGACAAAGAACACGGACGACCCAAATCCACCCACAGTACCAAATATTTCGGCCAGAAGGGATAAAATAATAAAAGCGGGTAGGTATTTTGTTAACATGTACGATAGTTAGCTCCTTGCGATTACCAAATTGGAGGTTCGATAATTATTGGAATAAAATTCTTTTAGACCCACAATAAGGGTCATCGTAAAATTAAATCCTTTTCTGGGTAAATGTCGTAAAAATAGATTATTTTAAATACGTACAAATTTGTAAACAATGAGACGTCTCCCCCTCCTACTTTTAATTCTATTTATTCAGCAAGGAATTTGTCAGCACAAATCCTCCTCTACTACCGATTTTGGTAAGATCCGTAAAATGGTGGATGAATTTAAGTCCGATCCAAGAGGGACTTACCGGGATATTCGTTGGTTTTGTACGGATGGAAGTATTAGAATGCCTAAAGACCCCTGTCCTGAAACGATAGGCCCCGGAGTTCAGCATGCACGTTATAAGGAGACCGTAGAATCTTTGGGGAAAACCGAGCATATATACCTAGGGCAAATTCTCGCATTTACAGAGCCCAATATCCTTTGGGATGGATCTGCCAATCATTCCCGGCTTAAACAATATCAGATAGGCAAATATCTTGCGAGTGTTGATGATGGCTGGGTGCTTCGAAAAGGCCAGTTCTATCGGGGAGCTATCCAGGCTGAGGATGAGGAAGCTTCCGGTATTAAATTTTACAAATGGTTGTTGGGAAAGAACGAAGAGCTTACTTCCAATTACTTCCTCATTCGGCAATCTATGAAAGACGTCCCACACAGCGGTGACGACAATCTCGCACAAGCTATGCGCAGCCAGTCGAAAAACATAAGTGATGGGTATAGTGCGTTTATGGACCTTCGCATCAAGATTCATGGACAGCCGGCAGAGGCAGATATAAAAGCGGTGAGAAACTTTAGGGAACAACATAGTAACAAGGCTAGTGCCGGAATCCTTAAACAGATCGATGTACTAATAAACACTATGGAAGAGTTTTATACTCCTGTGAAAATTAGTTCCCTGTTGGATGGAAAGAAAATGCTTAAAGGCACTCCTCTTGGAACCAGCATCGAGCGCTATATCACACAACAATCTCAGGAAACTTCTCCCTCGGAATTGGTTTCGGCCACCGCCAGAATATTATATGAAATTCGGACCGGTATTGTTTCTGAAAATCGCCCAACGGCGCGTATGTATTTGTTAGATATTTCATTGAAACTGGAAGAGATAATATTTAAAAGAGCACCGCAGTGGGAACCATCCACATTAAAGGAGTTGCTTTCGAAAATTTATCACCTGGGTATGGGCACTACAGGTGCCGGATATATCGAACTTTGGGAGTGGGACCAGATAAAGAATACACTAAACTACAACGAGAATAAAGAGAATATAACCCTGGGGGAACTCATCAGGGTGCTTAACACCGCCAGGCGACAAACAGAATGGAGCGCCTCCATGGTAAAAGCAGTTTATGGTGACGAGGTAAACAGGTATACAGAGTTCGAACCCCTGGCCTATGGCTTTATTGACGACAGAATTCGAGGTTCTATCGCCCTGCATCTCGGTAAAACTGTTAGTGAACTGGGGGATATTGTTGCGCAACAATCCAATATCACCAATTCGGTATTGGGAATCCCGGAACAGAGTGCAATTCGTGGTTTAAACCCTGGCTACGCATACGGCGAACTTGTGGTCGTGGAAGGATCGGCCGATGTGGTAGAAGTAAGTTCGGAAAAGATCTATATTTTCGAACGTCCACCTTCCGATCTAAAACCCGTTGCCGGAATAGCAACAGTGGCCGAGGGCAACCTGGTTTCACATGTTCAGTTGTTAGCCCGCAATCTCGGTATTCCTAACGCTGCTTTATCTGGCGACAATTTAAAAAGTCTAAAAAAATACCATGGAAAAATGGTGTTCTACGCGGTTACCGGTAATGGAAACGTGTTGATGAAGACCGAGGATGCCATGACCGAAGTAGAGAGTTCTTTATTTGCGAAGAAAGTACGAAAGGATGATAAAATAGCCGTCCCTATCGAAAAGCTGGTCTTAAGTGAAACCAGTGTACTTAACATGCGGGATGTGGATGCTTCAGATTCGGGTATACTGTGCGGTCCAAAGGCAGCCAATCTTGGTCAACTAAAGAAAATGTTCCCTAACAATGTGGTAGAGGGACTTGTAATCCCTTTCGGAATATTCAGAGATCATATGGATCAACCCATGCCAGGACAAAACAATACGTACTGGGAATTTCTCAATACTATGTTCGCAGAAGCGGAAGCGCAGCGTGAACGAAATGTACCGGAGGCTGACGTTGAAAATTTTCAATTGGGGAAATTAGCGATACTTCGCGAAGCCATCCGAAAAATAAAACTAAAGCCGGAATTCGTGGCAGACCTCGATGCTAAGTTTAAATCTGTCCTTGGTCGGCCCATGGGTGAACTACCTGTGTTCTTAAGGAGTGATACCAATATGGAGGACCTGAAAGATTTCACCGGTGCCGGGTTGAACCTTACTCTTTTCAATGTATCGGACCGTGAAAAGATATTAAATGGTATCAAGGATGTGTGGGCCTCTCCCTACACCGAGAGAAGTTTCAAATGGCGCCAGAAGTATTTATCTAATCCCGAAAATGTCTTTCCTTCCATACTGGTAATTCCAAGTGTGGATGTTGATTATAGCGGCGTACTCATTACCAAAGGAATTAGTTCGGGTATAAATAATGATCTCACGGTTGCATTTAGCCGGGGAGCAGGCGGTGCCGTAGATGGCCAGTCTGCAGAATCTTATTTATTGCGGATGGATGTAACTTACGAACTGCTGGCACCGGCCCGGGAAGCATCGTTCAACAGGCTCCCGACCACAGGAGGTACAATGAAGCAGACTGCGACCTTTGAAAGCAGGATCCTTTCAGAAAAAAATATGCAACAGATCTGCGAACTTGCGGAGGCGATTAGAGATAAGATCCCAAAGGATACTGACACCGATTACCAGGGAGCATACGACGTGGAATTAGGTTTTAAGGATAATAAACTCTGGCTTTTCCAGATCCGACCCTTTGTAGAGAATAAAAAGGCCTTAAGTTCAGATTATCTAGCCTCCATAAGTCCTGTTATAGACCATTCGAAAAAAGTTTCACTTTCCATCAAACCATGATATGAAAAAAATAGCAACAATCCTCCTTGTTTACCTGATAAGCGTAGCATTCACCGCACCTCACCCCTATCCTATAGACGGTTATGAATACACAGGCATCAAGCGATTAAAACGCCTGGAGATGATTAAAAGCGGGGAATTAAAAGACGGTACCGTCCTGCCACCAGGGGCCATGAAATCTTATGTGGACATTCAATTAAATCTCTTTTCCCGGTACCAGGATTCTGTTTCTACCTTCCTGGTAAAAGACGAGGCTTTTCAACAACAGATCAGTGACTTATTCAGGGGGTTGGATCGAAGTTATTCTCTGGCTGTACTGGACGTGACCGATCCGGAAAAACCACGGTACGCGAGCAGAAACGAAACGGTGGGTTATCAGCCCGGCAGTGTGGGTAAACTTGCGGTGATGATTGGTTTATTCGATCAATTGGCTAAGCTGTATCCCGATTCTTTCGAAGACCGTATAAAACTATTGAAGGAGCGATCTGTAAAAGCCGGCCCCTGGGGTATGACCGATGAACACACCATCCCTATATTTAATATTGAAACCAACAAACTGGTGAAACGTCAAGTGGTACCCAGTGACGTTTTTTCCTTGTTCGAATGGGCAGATCACATGATGTCTGTTAGTAATAATGGGGCTGCTAGCATCCTTTGGCGTGAAGTTTTGCTTATGGCAGCCTTTAAACAAGATTACCCATCCTTAACACAGGAGCAGGCCGATGCATACTTTAAAACCACTCCAAAAAATGAGATCACAGATCTGGGAAATGATGTGGTAAATCTACCGTTGCGCGAAATGGGGATCACACACGAAGAATGGCGGTTAGGTTCTTTTTTCACCAGAGGTGCTAATCCTTATGTGGGCGCAAAAGGCGGCAGTACGGGAACACCAATAGGTTTGATGAAATTTTTAATTCAACTGGAGCAGGGCCAGGTGATCGATGCCAAATCCAGCCTGGAAATGAAACGCCTGATGTATATGACCGATCGACGAATTCGCTATGCACAATCCCCATCTTTAAAGGAGGCGGCTGTGTATTTTAAATCCGGCAGCCTGTATAAATGTGATCGCTCCAAAGGTGAAGCCTGTGGAAAATATATGGGAAATGTATTTAATTATATGAATTCGGTGGCCATTGTAGAACATCCGGATAACTATTGTTATATGGTGGTCCTTATGACTAATGTACTGCGGAAAAATTCGGCTTCAGATCATATGAGTCTGGCCGCCAGTATCGATAAGGTGATCCGCAATAAGAATTAATCTGAAAGAACTTCGATCGCCTCAGTTACTTTTGAGCGGATCTTTTCTTTTGGATCGTTTATTTGCGTTTGCAACAGTGGCAGGAATCTCTTATTCTTTGATTTCTGAATAAGATGTATAACAGCAAGTTTAAGCTTTGGGTCCTTTCGAGTAAGAAGAGCGCGATAACATTCTTCTTCACTTAATACTTTGAGATTGAGTTTTTTGATCTTTTCTTCTGAAATGCTATCGATCAGCACCGATTCGGCCACAGGGATCAATTCCTTCTTCAATTGGTTGTTCAGGATGTTATCCAGAAATTCTATAGCATGAATTCGCTGTTCTTCCTTTCCGTTTAATATTGAATTAAGAATAGGCTCCACATCGTTAGGCGGATATTTGATACCTAACAATCTAAAAATCCGTTGAAGCTGGCGATCCAGACGTGATTCGAGAATTTTAATAAGCAGGTTTCTGGCTTCTCGTTCCTCTGAAACTACCGATTCCGGTCCCGAGCTTTTATACTGAATAATGATTTGAGAATGGATCACCGAAAGAGTATTCTGATATAAATTACATTCATCCAGCACCTTCGAGACCACAAACCGGTCGTCGACAGTAAGGTATTTATACTTCCATTTCAAGCGTTGGATCGCATCAATGGCTTCTATCTTCACGGCGTGTTCGGTAGAATCTGTTATGTCCATCAAAATCGACATTGCCTTCTGGGACGCAAATTTCTCAATTACCGCTATCATTGGAATGCAAACACTTATATCATAGAGATCGCTTTTAATTTTACTTTTAAGAATATCGAGTATGGGTTCGCCGTAGCCGTATAATCCGTTTACTGCGGTTTCACGGGTTTCTTTTGCAACTAGGTGTGATATAACGTTATCGATAAACGACTTATCCAGGGTTGTTGCCGCTGCCTTCACGGCATGATTAAGATGTTCATCAGAAAGATGTTCGTTGGCAAGACGTTGTTCGATGTACGCATACATGGCGCTTAGACGTGCGTTTCCTATTGATTCTACGATGGTAGATATTCGCTCCTCCCGTGCTTCGGGATCATGAAACTGTGGCAGGGTCGATATCGATCGCTCAATGATCCCTGCAAAATTAAATCGTTGTTGAAGTTTGACATTATTTCTCAATTCCAGAGATAATCCCAGTAAGGCCGCATTAGAGACGGTATTATCTTCAGAATCCAGATATTTATCGAAGAGCTCTACCACATCCATACGATAATTCTTGATGAGATACCTGAATGCTACCGTGGTCACCTGCTGATCCGGATCGAAAATAAGTTTTTCCATGGTATCTGATAAATTCTCCGTTTTCAGAAAATAAAGATTTTCAACCGCCAGGGCTCTCACTTTATCGGAAGGATGCGTGAGCAGCGCTTTGATGGCATAAAAAAACCGTTCGTCCTTTACTTCCAGCACCTTCTGAAGCATATATAATATTTGTCCTTCCGAACCCGAGCTCAACACGCGTTTCACAGTTGCCACTATACTGGTTACGGGAATCACCGGTTTTGTAACCTTTTCCCTGGATTCCGGGCTGGTTTCGAGCAACATTTTAAAGGCAATGATATACTCCTTCCGAAGCAAATAAATAAAATACAGCCAAACGGCTATAAGTACTATAATGATAATACTAATGTAAGTAGAGGGTATGTCTAAAGCATTGATAAAGAAAATTAGAATGATTCCCGCCACACCGGTCGAAATACTATCGATCACAACATCTGTGAAGGTTTTTGTTTTCTTCTTTATTTCTATTGGGATAGGAATGGACAATAATTCTGTCGCTGCCTTGTTCACAGATTGTTTCAAACTGCCATCCACAACCTTTATAAATACGATCACCCATAGTTGCGGGAGGAACAATAGCGCAAAGGAACCTATGAGAATACCGGTAGGAAGCCATAATAATGATTTCCCCACTCCAAAAGTCCCCACAATACGTTTGGTGAGAAATAGCTGGATGATGAGTGATATTACACTTAATGTAGAAAACCAGAAACCAAAGAATGACGCCAGTTCTTCGGGATCTTCGATTAGCCTGGAAGCATAATCACTATACTGGTAATCCACCAGCTTAGCTACAAGCACGCTTATACCAATAACCAGGGCGATAAGGTAAAGCAACTTAGAGTGCCGTATGAGTCGAAATGGAGACTCGGCTTTGGGTTGCGAACGTAAAGAAACCTGAAAATCGTTCAGTTTCACGACTTCTTTCTTCCAAATATATCGTGTAATGGGAACGCAACCCATCAAGAGCATTGCTGCCACGAAGAGCATAATCTCGGCGTCGAAAAGATTGGTAAGTAAGGAAGTGAGATATCCACCAAAAATTCCTCCGGCAATCGCTCCACCTCCTATAAATCCAAAAACACGTTTTGCCGACCGAACATTATACACCAGATTAGCAAGTATCCAGAATTGGGAGGCTGTAAGCAGCCCGAAAATTGCTATCCAGATATAAGGGATGTAAAGAAATAATCCGTTGGCCACATCATATCTGAAAAGAATTCCGAACACTACCAAACTCAAAATGGATACCAGTAAAGTCCTTTCGATGATGTGATTTAGCGCATATCGCTCCAAAGCCTTCGTATAAAACCAGGAGCCGGTAACAGCCATCAATGCAGTGAGCAAGTAACCAATAGGAAGGGCATCGGCGGTTAATTCGGAAAGAAAGAGGGAATTAATAACGGGTTTAACGATTAGCAAGGTAGAGATAAGTAAAAAGACGTTTAGTTGAAGAAGGAGGGTTTTCTTCAACTCGTCCTCCTGAAGATCGAAAATCTTCATGATATATCTCTTAAGAATCGTTGTACTGAACATCATTAACACTAAAAACTAAGATCTAAATACAGATCACTATTCTAAAGTTTAAAATAAAAGAAAATAAATTGATATATACTGTCATTATCTATTGAAACAAAAAAAGGAGATAAAAACTATCTCCTTTTGCATTTCTTCTCAGAACATATTAATTATCGAACCGAAACTTTTGGGTGTCGTTGGATAATATTCTCAACGGAGTAAACGAGGTTACGTATAATTTGTTCCCCATTTGGGTCGTCAACCAATGCAACCAGTATATATCTACGGTTAGGGTCTACACCCCAAACCAGTACAGAATCTGAGTGATAGGTTTTCCACGATCCGGATTTTCTATACAATTTAGCGTTTGGTGCAATTTGATCCAGACTATTCACAAATTTGTGATGTAGTTCGGGATCTTCCATGATTGCCAGCATTTGTTTTGAGCGTTTTTCATTTACCAGCTTTCCATGTGCAAGCAAATAGTAAAAACGGCATACCTGGCTTACTGTTGCAGCGTGACTTAGGTTCTTTAAAGGTTCCCTATTTGTGTCACCACCGCCACCGTAGCGCTTTCCTACCCACAAGCCTCCACCATAATCCTCATCGTAGAATTCGTATTTAGGATCGGTCATTACGGCCTCGATCTTCTCATATCCAATGCGGTCGATCATACGCGTAGACGCGCTGTTATCCGACTTACTTATCATGAGTCGCATATCTTTTTTAACTTCTGCTGTTTCCTTCAGTTCGCCTTTATCTATAGCATCCATGGAGGCCAAGAGTACTGCGATCTTTGGAAGACTTGCTGCATACATCATATGGTTACCATTTATCCTTGCAAATTTGGTCTGCTTAGGGTTACTTAGGTCTACCAGTCCTACCGCCATCTTTTTTTGATCGATCAGGCTTTTCCATGTAGGGTTCGATTTTAATTCTTTGTCGAGTTGCGCCTGCAAGTCGGAATTAATTAAAGTACGCAATGGTTTAATATCGCTATCCTTGGTGCTGCGTGGTAACTGATTTTGAGCAACCAGGGTGGATATAGTCATAAAAAATGTTACTATAAAAATTGATCTTTTATTCATTGGTTATTTAAGGGTTAAAAACGCACCGAAGATATAGCATAGAATGTCATCCTATTGTTAAAATTTAAAATATTTTAAACAACGAAAAGTGGCTAAATCACTGGTCCCTAGAAGCTAAGAACCAAATTTTAGTTAAAATATTGCCTAACACAATCATGATTATCGCAACTCACCACAAAAATGTTTCAAAACTGTTTGATCTTTATGGTAAAAATTGATACGTAGTTAAGCTTTCATTTGGATATATGTGAGGGAAGCGTGCCCTTCTAAGGATCATTAGAATATTTTTATCTATTACTTCAATCTAATTTGTTTGAAGTATTAAAATGGTTATTTTTGCCAGACGATTCGGGATGTGGCGCAGTCCGGTTAGCGTACACGGCTGGGGGCCGTGTGGTCGCAGGTTCAAATCCTGTCATCCCGACTTGAGTCACAGGCAGTTATGATTGAGTTCATAACTGCTTTCTTTTTTGGATCAACATTGGCGCAACAAATTCTATATAATAATCTGGACGATTTTGAGTTTTATAAGGCTTTTACAATTCAAGATTATGAATAAAGTTTAATCAAGGATTTTAATTGAGAAAGGGACTTATTAATTCATTTTGAATTATAAGACTCATTCAAAGTAAAGAACATATATGCCTATATATAATGTAAAACCTTTGGATTGAACGGATATTTATTACTGACTTAATTATTGGATTACGACCTTATGCGAAATAAAAAGGCCATTATTACTAAAAAGAGTAATAATATATATCCCCGGAGGATAATTGAGATCAATTCTTGACGTAAAAGGTTTTTTAGAGATCAATTTTTGACCATTAATCGAGTTAACTGAATAATAGTCTATAAATTTAGTTTCACCAGATATTGAAATATAATCGTTGGTAGGGTTTGGGTAAAAACCAAGTTTAGGTATTTCTAATGTTACTTCATTAGAACCAGTAATAAAATCACTTTCATTGTCAATAATGAAATAAAAATTAGTGTTTTGATCGTCATCTCTATTAACAACACTAGACATTTTATAGGTAATATCTGGATCAATTAACTGTATGCTTGCTCCTAGCCATCCCACTAAAATTGAACCAATATCCATACTATTTCTATCGTCACCAGATGGATCGTGTTGAGAAAAAAATATACGTTCTCTTGATCCAAAACCTGGGTTA